>Ga0315339_1000015_pt1 | contig 536406 bp, 501 predicted proteins | sample ASW17metaG_FD_204514 | JGI IMG/M metagenome (GOLD analysis project Ga0315339, IMG submission 204514) | Ammonia-oxidizing marine archaeal communities from Pacific Ocean, United States - ASW #17 | ecosystem: Environmental > Aquatic > Marine > Oceanic | place: USA: California | collected 2016-12-05
GATCGAAGCCCCGGTAAACGGCGGCCGTAACTATAACGGTCCTAAGGTAGCGAAATTCCTTGTCGGGTAAGTTCCGACCTGCACGAATGGCGTAACGATGGCCACACTGTCTCCACCCGAGACTCAGCGAAATTGAACTTGCTGTTAAGATGCAGTATACCCGCGGCTAGACGGAAAGACCCCGTGCACCTTTACTACAGCTTTGCACTGGACTTTGAATATATTTGTGTAGGATAGCTGGGAGGCTTTGAAGCGTGAACGCCAGTTTGCGTGGAGCCACCCGTGAAATACCAGCCTGATATGTTTGAGGTTCTAACCCAGGTCCATTATCTGGATCGGGGACAGTGTATGGTGGGTAGTTTGACTGGGGCGGTCTCCTCCCAAAGAGTAACGGAGGAGCGCGATGGTACCCTCAGCATGGTCGGAAATCATGCAATGAGCGCAAAGGTAAAAGGGTGCTTGACTGCGAGACAGACACGTCGAGCAGGTACGAAAGTAGGTCTTAGTGATCCGGTGGTTCTGTATGGAAGGACCATCGCTCAACGGATAAAAGGTACGCCGGGGATAACAGGCTGATACCACCCAAGAGTTCATATCGACGGTGGTGTTTGGCACCTCGATGTCGGCTCATCTCATCCTGGGGCTGAAGCAGGTCCCAAGGGTATGGCTGTTCGCCATTTAAAGAGGTACGCGAGCTGGGTTTAGAACGTCGTGAGACAGTTCGGTCCCTATCTGCCGTGGGCGTTGGAGATTTGAGAGGAGCTGCTCCTAGTACGAGAGGACCGGAGTGGACGAACCCCTGGTGTTCCGGTTGTCATACCAATGGCATTGCCGGGTAGCTACGTTCGGACGGGATAACCGCTGAAAGCATCTAAGCGGGAAGCCCCCCTCAAGATGAGATCTCCCTGGGAATTTAATTCCCCTGAAGGGCCCTTGAAGACTACAAGGTTGATAGGCTGGATGTGGAAGCGCAGTAATGTGTGAAGCTAACCAGTACTAATTGCCCGTGAGGCTTGACCATATAATGCTCAAGCAGTTTGTTGTGCACTATATAGTGTATATACTTTAATCAGTTTTCCAGACGTGGGAATGTTGTTAGCTAACAGCATTCCTCAACAAATTGCCTGGCGGCAATAGCGAGCGTGAACCACCCGATCCCATTTCGAACTCGGAAGTGAAACCGTTTAGCGCCGATGATAGTGTGGGAGTTCCCATGTGAAAGTAGGTCACTGCCAGGCTCTTATTCTAAACCCCTGTCTCAATGAGACAGGGGTTTTTTTATGACTAAATTTTTATAATTATGCAGTGAGTTGATTATAATGATGAAGGTTTCTAAAGGTTAAGTCTGTTGATAGGATAACTTTTGTATGGGCAAGCCTAACCTGCTTCTATAGCTGGAATGATATCCAGTACATCATGAGTAGTAACTTTTTTTAAAAAATCATTTTCTCTAATAAGAGTATTATTGTGGAATAAAAGAAGTTGCGGATTTATATGATTGTCTCTCCAAAGTATATTTTTTATATCGGGATACGTATATCTGGCGTATGAAAGACATTCTTTAATAGTTCTCCCTGAAAGTTGAATTTCAAGATTACCATTAATATTTTTGTGTAAAGAAGGTGATAAACGTAAATTTAAACACATATTTTATCTACCTCGATATCAAAATATTTTGAGACACGTTGTTTAAGCTCTTCTATAAACTCGATTGTTATAAATGATGCTGTTTTAAGATTGCTATTAGGACGGTCGTAAACATCATCTGGTAATACGTAATCTGTATTATCAAAACCTTGTTTTCGTTCAAGCCAGAGACCACGAATAAATGCATTTCGGACTGTTTCTCTAATTTCTGATTCTGAAATAGTGATTTCGGTGAGTTGCTCAATACCATCAACCAATCGTTTATTGTCCAGGTTTGCAAACTTACAAATGCCGGTAAGATCATCTCGTACCATGTATAAGCCTTTATCGACTATGGCTTCTACCCAATAGTCAATTGATGTATTGCCATCGGCTGCAAGTAAACCATAGGTCTGCATACTCATATGGCCGCCAGCAATTGCCCAGAGGTAACCCGGATTAGTTTCTGGTAAGTAAGACGGAAGCTCCAGACCTTTAACATGCATGGCAAAATTCGTTTGTTGCAAGGACTCTGATAATCGTTTGACACCCAATCCTATGAAGTGGCACTGACCTTTGCCTGTATCTATAATTAAATCACGGACTTTATCAAAATCGCCAAATTGTGCGCCGTTAAGTATAGTCGCTTTTGGGTTACGGACGTTGTAATCCAGAACATAGGCTATAGTTACCCCAAGTGAAATTGAATCCATGCCGTATTTATCACATATACTTATTAAATCAGCTGCTTTACTTGCGTCGTGAATACCAATATTTGTAGAAAGTAAATTAAGCGGTTCATAATCAAATTTTGCTAGGAACTTACCACGGGAACCATCTATATCTTTTTCATAAATATTTTTATGACAGGCGATAGCACAACGATAGCAATTCTCTGCTTTAACAAGAAAATCATTTTCAATATGTTCACGTAGCATTAATTTTGCATTATTCTTTGCAGGCGGGCGAAAATTGTTTTCTGGAACAATGTTAAGTTTTCCTAATGGTTCGTAGTTAGACCAGGTGCCTCCTAACCCACCCTTTTTAATTTCTCGGTATTTACGTGAACCAGGGCCAGTTGTAATAAATTTATTTAATTCCTTAATTTGTTTATTAAGCTTATTTTTTGGATCTCTAGAGTCAGCAATGATACCTAAAATATTTTTGTAGCCCATGATGGAGCCCATGCCACCTCTACCTGCCCAACGACATTTGTCATCATCAGATTTCATCAGGTTTTCTGTACTACAGCCGATTGCTCCGAAATAGCAGTTTTCATAATTTTCACCAGCTTCTCCAATTACAGCAAAATGACAATCATCAAATTTATTACGCAAAGCTATTATTTTTTCATGGCAGCTTAAGCGTATATATTGTTCAGCAGGTATTAGATTTATCACGGCACCATCGTCGTTTTGTTTAACATGTAAGATAACGGGTGACTCTGATCGGCCTTCGAATATAATTTCATCAATACCGCACCAACGTAATTTGCTACCAAACTTACCACTTGCAGCAGACCACATTGCTCCTGGAAGACCTTTGTTTGATGTTTTTAGAGGACTGTAACTTGAGAAGTATGTTCGTAAACCAGTCATTATTGAAGTTCCGGTCAATAAGCCGGTTGAAACGATTAATGGGTTATTTTTGCTGTAAGCAGTATCAACGTTACGTTCGGATAGTATCCTGTACGCACGCCCAAACCCACCGAGGACATCTTCTAGGTTCTTACATGAAATTTCATGAATTTTTATTGTTGCACTATCAAGATTGACGACGCACTGTTGGTATTTGATAGCCTCAAAATTTGAGCTATCCGAATGGATGTTTTTCATAGTTATCTTTTATCGTTATACAACTCATAAAACTGTTCACGCTGTTGCGTGTACTGAGCCGGTTAGCCAAAAAGAAAATTATTGCAGGTTTAAAACTACATAATTATTCAGGTTTTTGTGCGGTGCATCATATATCAGATGTAGGCCAAATTCAAAATAATAAATAGATATATATTTATTACCTAATTTTTAAAATTTAATTCAGAAAAGAGTTAAATTTTTGAGAATACTGTAGTGATTTGCTAAAAATAATCAGCTATAGAACCAGTTTTGTAGAAGTCAGAGCTTTGTATAATTCAATATTGATATTTATAGAACATTAATTTCTAATGTATATTATCTGGAACACTAAAAGTAACAATCTAAATTATATGTTAAGAAATTATTTTTTTATAAATAAAGCAGTTTATAAACTACTAATATTAGCTTTATCGATGGCAATTATTTTAACTACAGTAGTTAAAGCTGAAGAAGATAGTAGTATTGATTTCGCCACTGATAAAACGGTCAATCAATATTTGGATAAGATCACAGAAATAGAAATGACTCGTGGTCCACATGATGAGGCTATAGAAGAGAATCTCATCAGTCTGTCAGGGGTTTATAAAGAGAAAGGTGACCATCTAAAGAGGCTTGAAGTATTGAATCAAGCTTTGCATCTCCACCGAATAAATTTTGGATTAGAAAGTAAGGAACAACTCGGAATTGTTGAGAAAATAATTTCTACGAATAATGACCTGGAAGATTGGAAGGCTCTGGATCAGAGCTATGAGTACCTATACTGGGTTAACAGGCGACTATATGGAACGGATTCATTAGAATTATTACCGACGCTGAATCGTGTAATGGAATGGAAACTAGATGTTATCGAAAGAGGTCTGTTCGGACATCCAGAAATCATTAATCATCAAGCTACAGATTTGTTAAGAAAAATTAGAAAGGTTAGGAAAATCAATTCTGAAGAATCGTAACAATACTTGATGACATATCAAATTTCAGTTGCTTAAACGGCGAACTAATGACTTGAGAATAGTAATACGTTCTATGCTAGAAGGATGGGAAACATTAAAAGACAAGCTTGCTGTCTTTTTTGAATGAGCATGGAGTGCTTCATGTAATGCTACAGCACCATTAGGGTTGTAACCTGCTTCAATCGCCCATATTGTACCAAGATAATCAGCCTCACGTTCACTGTCTCTACTGTAACGAGTATTAGCGGCTGAAAAATCTTTCCCATAGTTTAGCTCTTTATTCTTCTTGGATATTTCACCGTGATTTAATTTTAAATGTGCGAGTTCATGACCTATTAGTGCTGCGGTCATATCCAGGTTAGTACCAAGTATGTCCAACATAGAAAAATTGATAGCAACAAAGTTAACCCCATCTTTTGTAGACCCTGCGAAGGCATTTGCTAATTCACCGTCTATAATTATAAATTCTGCATCTATTTCAGAAGCCTCAGCAATGCTGCTCATAGCCGCGTAAAGATAGACCATTTGTTTAGCGCTGACTGTTTTTAATAATCGGTCTTGTTCATTTCTTAACTTAATATTTTCTACTGGTGAACGAGCAAGTTCACTGACTCTCCAAGAGTAGATAGGTGTTTCTGCATATACATTTATAGTAAAAATGCTGAATACAATAGAAATGATGAAATAATTAATAAGTTGGTTAGCCATTAATTTAAGATGCTTTTTAATTGTGTTGCCATCCCCTTACATGCGTCTGATTTGACGCTCGCTAAAAGGGGAATGGGTAATATAACAGCAGGTAGAAATGACGTGCCTTGTGTTTCTGTAAGGATCTTTCCTGGTATGGATATAGTTTTTAAATCCCATATCTTCGCTTCATAAATTGCCTCATCTTGCCAGGTGGCAAAGCCAAAACAACCCGCGGGGCCACCTACGCAGGATATAGCACCGGATTTATCAATAGTTTTTGTATTACCTTCAATCCAGATAAAGTAGTGTATTTTATAGTCCGATAGTTTTTTTGAAATATTTGGATGCTGTATTAATTTATCAAGATTTTTTACATCCATAGGTGCTGTGCTTGGATCAAAATATGGGTACATGCTATCGATAAATTTTTGTTCTGGTATTACGTTAAGACTTCCTTCTCCTGTAGATAATTTCTTTCCTACACAACTGATATAATCTAATTCTGTTTCATGTTGACTGAGGTGTCTACGACCCAAGAGCACGATGGATTCTTTATCACCTAATTGTATATTAACAGTTGCTTTATGTTCGTTGACAACGGTTATTGTATTGCAGGCAATAATATTTAGGCATATTAATGAAATAAATAAAAGTCTACTTAAGTGTTTAAGCATTTTGAATGACTATTCAGACTTGGCATCGAGCCATTTATTTATAGCAGGATCTGATTGAAATGAAACTATAAGCTTTGCAGCTAAATCTCTATATGCCTCATTTGTCGATATAACCAAGCCTTCTCTTTCATCTAACAAGAAATCGATGGATGTATTGGGCAATGATTTTCCATAGCCAGTCAAATTTAAATCAGCGATTAATTTACCATCGGCTTCCTGAAGATGAATAATATATTTTATCCATGTCTCATGAATCTTTGTTTTAGTCTCATAGGGTAAAGCAAATTGTATGTCTTTTATCTCGGGAATAATGACGGCATCGTATTTTTTGTTTTTGGAATCATTCAGGTTTTGAACTGTAGTTATACTATTAAACATCGCAGGTAGTATTTGATCAAATATCTCAATCTGAGAAGGGCCTATAGTAATCGACCAGTTTCTTCTATCATCGTTATTTTCTGTATAGATATATTCACGTAAAGATTCTTCATAATATATGGCTATATTCAGCGGTAATTTTGTTTCAATTGGTTGAGGTATGTCCAGGCTGGTTTCCAGTACCATAGCTTGTTCGCAAGCGGTTAATAGTGATAGACAACCTAATAAAAAAAAGAAAAATGATTTTTTCATCAATTCAGTCCTATGAAAGTGCCACCATTTTTCTGACCAACTTCACGCATTAATGTTGCATATCTTTGACTGGTAATCTGGAAATGTTCAGGTGCATTTGCTGGTATAGGAAAGCCAACGCCATGGATACGGATCTTTGTATTACCTTTACTATCCTTTGGGTTTAGCCTGTCGATCGCCTTTACGACATCACTTATTGATTTACCAGTAAACTCATCGCCAAAGACATAAATGCTTATTTTTTTATTTGGATCATAAAATGTACTAATAGCACGTGTAATTCCCTCAACTGGGCTACTGTTGCTAAAGGTATTCCATCTCCGAAGATTACTAATCATTGCTCGTCGGCGTCCCGGAGTATCAGGTATCCATTTGCCACGGTATTGTGAAAATAGGTAGCTACCCATATCACTCATTATTTGTAATCCTTTTACATCTGGATAGACGTCTAATGTAGTAGTGAGTTGTTTAATCATTTTATTCCAATTGACTTGCACCATACTTCCTGAAGTATCAACAATGAATATAATATACTCACTATCGACGGGTATTCCGCCAACAAGATCAGTGTCTGCATTTTTTAGTTTAGCTAAAAGACGCTGCATCTCTTTAGTTAATGATTGTTTTGCTGTTTCAAACTGATCAGTAATACTTGATTGCACGGAAGAATTATCTTGCAAGCTTCTAATTTTATTCTCTCTGCTGTTCTTCTCTTGTTTGAGTCGAGCGATACGTTGTTTCCATTCAGAGAGTTGCTCTTTCGTATTAGTCATATCACGATTTAAGACATTGGTTTGACCTCTGATTTCAAACAGTTGTTTTTGTAAATCTCGAATTAATCCAGTATCTGTCGTATCAGGATCAGCTTCTATGCTTGTTGTCGGTATACCTGTTTTAGTGATCACTAATAGAAGGATAATGGCACCAAAACCACAGGTTATTATGTCTAGAAAAGACAAGCTAAAAATATCTGTGTCGCGACGTTTTTTCATAGTAGTTATTATGGCCAATCTTTTGATGGACTCATAAATGATCCTTGAGTTGCACGAGATAGACGCCAATAGGCAATTGCTGCGTATGGATCGCCTTCCATAGGGGTTAATATTATATTTACTGGTGTGCGCGCTGGTAGTTTATCGACAGCTTTAGTAAAAAGTTTGGCTCTGTCCTTTCCTGATATAGTGGTTTTTCGTGAAGGTTTTGAACCTTGTGTTGGAAAACCATCTGTGATGAGATAAATATTATCGGGTTTTGGATTAAGCTGGTTTGCAGCTATAAAGGCTTTTTCTAGATTGGTTCCATTTTCCGGAGCTAAGCTATTAAGTACTTTAAATGCAGAATCAAGTTTAGTTTTTTCGCGCACACTTAGCCATTGCCCTTTTGTATTAGATACAAGTGCATTCGTCTGTGTATTAAAATGATAGATTTGAAATTGACTGTCTAGAGGAAATTTAGCACTTAACCATTCAACGATCTTGATAGTATGCTGCCACTTGGCAGATTGTCGTTTGCGATCATCTGACATATTACGCCGACGCAAAATATTAACTATGGTTTCATCAAGCATACTGGCTGAGCTATCAACCAATATTAAAAGACGTTTCCCACTCATTTTTAATCCGGATACGTAAGCGCGATCACCATCGCCAGAAAATTGTCGTGATGCTTCTCCTGTTTCTTCTAGTCTTGTTTCCAGGTTCTTTTTCTGCTGCTCTAGTTTAATTAAATCAGCTTTAAGCGAATCGAGTTCAGTGTCATCGACTGCTGCTAATAATGCATCTTGTTGTCCGCTGAGATTGTTTATCTCTTCCGTTATTTTTCGAGCAAGCCCTTCAGTAATTACAATTTGTTGTTTTATCTCTTCAATAGTATTTTTGGCTTCGACAAGATTTAATTCGCCCAGGCGTATTTCTTCTTCCAACAGCGAAACTTCCGATTGAGAATAAGGTGGGCTTATAAAATCTGGCGCGACTACTTCACTATCAATATTATGTTTAATTATAAGAAATAATAATACTGCAGCACCAAATCCACAGGACATGATGTCCAGAAATGATAGGCTAAAGGGGGTAAGTTGGCGCCGGTTGCGGGCCATTTAATTATGAGACCTTTATTACAGTAGAACTGGTATCAGCCCCGGATATTTTAATGCTGTCTCCAAGCTTAAGTAATTGTTTGTCATTGATGATGACGTTATTCAATGAGACTTGCGAATGGTTTTCTGCCTGAATGAAATATTGACCTTCATTTGATTGAATTGAATACTGTGAATTTGGACTAAGCGAAGTTTCAATTTTGTTACTAGAGTCTATGTAAGAATTATTTTCATTGAATTTATAAGCGACATTGTCAATCAATATGTGTGTGATGTTTGTATCTTGTTTAATTTCTGTATGTGAGACTGTTAATGCTTCTGTACTTTCAATTGCTGGCAGTTCAGATAAATAATTTGTATTTGAATTATCATCTTTTAGCGATGTTAAATAATAATTTGCTGAATTGAACACAGCAAATTCATCTAAAAAGAGGGCATTACTTAAGCCATCCATGAAACCAGGTAAGATGTGAAAACGATGACTGAGTAGTAACTGTTCAGACGTCCCAATATTTTTGTATAAACTGTCGTATATAGGAGTAAGAGTTTCTACAATGGCTTCCCGCGTAATATTTGCACTATAAGAATTTCCCTGGTATTCAAGGTCTAATTTTGACACCGAGGATGTTGTTAACTTAGACAAACATACAGGGATGTTCTCAAACAGTAATTGCTCAGATTCGGCGTGGTGATGTGGATCAAAGCGAGACTGATTTATAAATTCATTGCTGATTAATTTACCGCAACGTTCATAGATACTTAACAATCCCGTTTCGGGTAATACATTTGAAGTAATCACCCTGTGCTTATCATCAGTTTCTAAAGATGTGAAAACAGACTGGTGTAATTGCATATCTAAATGATTGTGCACACCTTTGTTTAAGCTGTTGATTGATGCGAGTAATGCGCTATCTATTAATTGTACATCTGTATAATTTGCAGCTTTTAGTAATCCGAGTAATAGCGCTAGTTGTTCTTGATTAAAACTGGCAGGGACAGCGATGAGCCATTTTAGTGATTCGCCACTTTTTTCATAGATCTCTGCCAATTGCATGTAAGCAAGATCGGCATTATGACGAATTTGATTTGATGACGATTGAATCGTATCCTGGCTAAATCGGTACCAGAAATCATCATGAGTACTGCGTGGGTAAATCCGATTAAGTTTTACTGCCTGTGCACCAAATGCGATCTTATCATCTTTAATTACAGCGTAACCGGGACTGTTAAATAGTATTTGTTCACCTTTGCCGACACGTATATTCGTATCATTAAGATCAATTACTGTTAATGACATTATCAGTTACCTTATAGCGCCTTCAGGTGGCGTAGTAGACTGACATCGCAATAACGTTGTGAGTCAAGTACCAGCCGTTCTTGTAATAGTTGTAATTGGTGCATTAAAAACATAATAAAAATGCTAATTATGAGAGCAACAAAGGTCGAGTTAAATGCGACCCCTAGGCTTAAAGTGACCCCAAGTATGTCACCTTCCACAGCTTTGTGTGCCTGGCCGAGCGCTTCACCAATACCGCGTACAGTACCAATAAATCCGATAGATGGTATGGCCCAGATAATGTAACGAACCATGGAAAGTTCAGAGTCAAGTCGCTCTGATTCATGTTCGCAGATATCTTTGATAGTAGTAGCAACATCTTGAATATTTTTAGTTGAGCCAAAACGTTGCAAACCAGAGAGTAACGCTCTAGGCAAGAGATACTCACGCTCATTCTCATCAAGGTTTTGTATAGGTCTTGAATACTCACGTGTATCTTCTGGTAAGAGACTTGTGCCAGGGCTGATATTGATCAAAGTTTGAGTTAATAGTGCTCGTTCTTTAAGGATAACTTTGGCTTTAAGTCCCATTATTGCAAACACCCATAATGCCAAGATAAAGCAGGCTTCTTGTTCAAAATCCTTTAGTACGATATAGATGGAACGTTCGATTTCTACTGTTTCCCCTGCAGCTTGTTGTGTGGCTTGTTGCTCGAGTATGGCATCTGCATTTGGGCGAATAACAGTGACATAGATCGTGTGTACAATAATCAGTGATAGAAATAGGGCAATCAATTGATATAGAAAATCAGATAATGGGTTTTGTTTATTCATAATGAGTTTGTTCTTCTATATATCTACTGGAAAGGCAGTGGGCACATCCTGAGACAGAGTTTCTGTTGGGTCGAATGAATCCGGCGTATTGACTGTTGATTTCTCTTTTGTAGTTTCAGTTGGTTCCTTATTAGGGCTCGTTGTCTTGCTCTCGTCTTCTGCTGCTACGATAGCCAGAGATAACGAAAGTAAGAGTGCTAAAAATAAGAAATTTTTCATAATTTAATAATATTATTCAAGATATCGAGCAATTCTAAAACCAACGTCGTCACGAGGTTTATCAGTATAATCTCTAAAAGATAACCGTAACTCTGTAATAGTACCATGCGTCCACGATGCCCCGCGGATAACATGAAATTCTCCACGTGCCGGGCCGAGTGGGTCAATATGTATACTTTTACTGCTTGCTTTTACAGCATAGTAATCGTGCACCCATTCGGCGATATTTCCACCTATATCATACAATCCTTTTTGATTAGGTGTGAAGCTACCTATGGGCGCTGCAACAGCGAAACCATCATTATAATTAGCAATGGTCTTACCTAAAAAACCGGCTGCATTACTATCGGCATAATTACCACTTTTTTTGGCAGGCGGCATCTTGTCACCCCAGGGGAATTTCAATAGTTCTTTATTGCTTAAAGTTCTAGCTGCCCACGACCATTCCGCCTCAGATGGCAACCTATAACCGTCAGATGAAGAATCAATACCGCTAACTTTATTGTTCAAAATTTTATAAAAAGGTTTTAATGATTCTTGTTTGCTTAGCCAGTTACAATACATTGCAGCATCGTCCCAACTTATATTTGCAACAGGCTGCTTACCATTATTCAAGCTTTTACCTTGCAGAGAACCAGAGTTATGTTCGCTTTTGAATAAACGGAATTCGTCATTAGTGACTTCATTGATGCCAAGATAGAAAGCACGTTTTAATTCTATATTTTGTTCAGTCTCATTGGAGCGTCGACCTGGCTCTCGCCGCGATGCTCCCATGGTGAAAGCATGAGGATAAAACAATTTAAGTTTCTGCCCAGCTTTATTTGTCATAACGGGTTTTATGTTTTCTAATTTTTGTTGGCGTAGTGACTTTAATGCCACGTTGATACTTTGCGCAATACCAGAAATAGGGTTGATGGTCGTGTTGTAATCTACATAACCTTTTTTACGCACTGTAATATTTTGTTTTGTAGTTGGTAGTGAGTATTTAGATCCAGACAGTTCAACACGTTTATTATTAATGTAAACCGTCGCATCAGCAGGACTAAGGTTAAACATAACCTCAACAAGTTCTGAGGACATGGATATTGTTAGTTTTTTACTTTGCCCTGAGTCAACCTTAACGCTGCGGGTTGATGCTAAAAAACCTTGCTTATAGAGCCGAACGGAAGCAGTTTTTCCCGGGTTTATGGCCGTTTCCAGAGGCGTTTTACCAACATAGTTACCATCAACAGTAACATTAGCCGCTGTCGGAACAGATTCAACAAACAGTGTCGCATCAGCCGGTTTAAGTTCTATATCGTTAAAGGTAATGTCTTCACTAGCAACGACGCTAATGTTTTTTTGCCAGTCTTTAAAACCGGATTTCTTGATTCTTACAACATGATTACCTTCTATCAACTCTATTGAAGCTGGTGTCCTTGCTATGCTGTCATCATTTATCAATATTTCCGCTTCTTCGGGGTTTGTAACGAACTCAATTTTTGCCCAAGCGGGAGTAAGTTTTATATTTAACTCTTGTGTTTTGTCTTTCCCTTCGATTTCTATATCTTCTTCATAAGGAAAGTAACGCTCAGCCTCAACTCTTATCCGGTGAACTCCCGCGTCAAGACTTTCGAGTGTTATTGGCGCATCTCCTTGCTCAGTATCATCTATAAAAACATTTGCTTGATTGACATCAGCAACATCGACCTTAAGATGACCGGGCAAGGGTCGCATGACATAGGTGAATTCCTGGTTTTGTTTTTTGCCTACTTGCAAAGTTTCCTTAATCGCATGAAATCCTTCAGCATTAATTTCTATGCCATAATCACTTTCTCGTACTAGGTAACGTTCCGCTAATGTCAGCTTTAGTAGTGTGTGAATTGTGATGTCTGCATCGACAGGCTCGGTTATGATGCGAACTGATTTACTACTAAATAGAAACCATATGATGAAGACGAGTATGGGCAATAGAATAAAAAGCGTGAATTTTAATATTAATGAGCGCGATTTTATCGAGACCGGTTTCTGGGGTTTTGCCGGTTCAAAATTGACAGGTTCAATATGTACCATAATTGAATAATTTAATTTATTTTTTCTGTTGCAGCGATTTGTATAGCCTGTTTGCTAGTGTCCTGAGAAACCAGAAACTCAATTCGTACATCACGATAACCAGCACGTCTACCGATTGCAATATACTTGCCGGGACGTAAGTTCAGTTCTCTCATATCAAACATTCCCATTTTGCCAACTTTATATACGACCACATCGGTTAAACTATCTGACTGAAGTTTTATCTTTACAGGAGTTGCGCTGACGTGTAATAGATTATCAAGATCTGCCAGTTGCTTAGTCAGTATTGGCCCCTGATTATCTAACCGGCTAGTTACATTGTAATAATCGCTTATCTCAGCATGTACCTTTTTATCACTGAGTCGTTCTGGGCGCGACAATATTTGTTGTAGACGTTGGTTTATGGCCAACTGGTTTTGAGCGCGCGATTTTCCTGATTGTGCTTCTGCCAGATTTTTTTCAAGCTTCAACGCTTTATCATAAAGCTCAATAGCTGTTTGCCACTGCTCACTTATTTCGTTCTGTTTGGCTAGTTTTAGTGTGTTTGCTATAGCAAGTGTCGTTGCCTGATGATTAGTTTGTTGTAAGGCAGTAATTGTCGCTGATGCATTAGGTTTTATCTTTAAGGCTTTATTAAATTGATCTAAAGCGGCATTGAAGTTTTTTTGATCAAGTGCCGCGTAGCCCGCTGACATAAAAGCATTAAATTGTTTATCAGCTAATAATCGATTAGTCGCTTGTAATTTCTGTTGGGCAAGCTTTGTCTCAGAGTCAAGTTCAAGTGCATTCTGGTATGCTGCCTTTGCTTTTTTTAAGTTTCCTTCATTGAGTGCTTCATTTCCTTGCTCAATTTTAGAAAAAACATTATCCAGTTTTTGAGCACGTTCAAGACCGATTGCTGCTTGCCCCGATTCATCAGTAAATAATGTGGCTGTTTTAAAAGCTGTTAGTGCTAACTTTGAGTCACCAATATCTAATGCATTATTTCCGTGATCTATGTTTTCTTGATAGATGGCATCAATTTGTTCATATAATGGGTTAAAATGAGTTAATGCTTGTTGGTAAGCTTTATTGGCTTCTTTAAATTGTTGTTGATTGTAAAATGCATCACCATTGCTTGCATGGTTTAAGCCATTTACAAATTCTTCCCCAGACCAAACTTCGGCATTATTCTCTTCGAGAATATTTTGTTTTTCTAAAATTTCTTGTAGAAAGTTTTGCGCCTCTTTTCTTAGCGCAATGTTACGTGCTTGTTCTTCCGGGGATAACTGTTCAACTATGGCTTTTACAGGCAGTGTTGAAGCAGGGGTTTTGTCTGAGCGCTCTACAGATGATTTTGATTCTGTAATAACAGCCGTGGATTCAGAGTTATTTTTCTCTACCCAGGTAGGTAAAAAGAAAATGACAATGATTAGGCTGACTAACATAACAGCCAACCCAAGTGTTATGTTGATTGTTTTAAGGCTGATACTCTTAATGTTTGATTCAGATGTAGGGCTTGCAGGCGCACTATTGAATGGCGTTGGTTTTATTTTCTTAAAACCATCTTCCGAATCATTATTTGTTTGCATAGTTAAGCTTTTTCCTTTCAGATACCGCCTGTTTCAGCCAAATAGATCTCACGAAGTACTTTTTGCCATTGTGCATATTGCTCATTAACTGAACCAGTCAAAGTTACAGTGCGTTCTTCAAGGTTAACTGTGTGCGGCTCTATCTCTGCATCAAGTGATGCAGAGATTTCTTGTAGTGCTTCGATGTGGATTTTGGCTTCTTCACGTTTATTAACACCGCTAACGACAGCTGCACCTCCTGCAATTATACCCACTTGGCCGGCAGTGCGAGAAATTGAAGAGCTACTGCCTTGTGCAAGAATTCCGGCTAAGACAGCTAAAACACCCCCCACTAAACGTGTTGTTGCTTGTGAATTAACCTCACGTAGCGCTTCTCCTTCTTCGTAATATGCCCGGCGCCATTCGAGATAAGGTTCTTCCATTTGACGATTAAAATTCGCGTAATAATCCTGAAGGGTATCTACAAATAAATGATCGCGCTCTCGTATAGACTCTATTCGTTGTAAAAGAGGATCATTTTTTGCTGGTAACCGTTTAATAGTTAAACGCCCTTTGTTATCTGTCTCAATGTAATCACTAAAAGCGTCAGGTGAAAAACGTTTTGCAAATTGCAGTTGGGAAATTGTTCGCATGTTTGTGATTTGATTAGCACTTAACTTTCTGTAATACAGCAACATATCATTCGCAATTTGATCATATAAATTTTGAAAGGGCTCACTTTTGTTCGAATTTCTATCATAAGCATATTTACTGACTTCTTGCTTATATCGCTTGCTATACCATTTACTATTGCTTGAATCGCTGACCGTAATATCTAGTTCAAGCGTGGCACCATCAGACTTTATTATCTTGCCATCGACCCAGACATCCATTTCACTCTGTTTGTTAGGAATAACACGCACAACACCCCAATTACCACTACCCTGAATTGTTTCCATGAGTTTAAATGGCATGTAATTCGCTTCTGCCTCAAGGATTTTGGTGTATCCATTGACCTCCTCAGTTTTATTCTCAGTAATATCGGGATCAAAGATATTTATGCCTACATCAAGTAATAATGCTTCCGGGATTGCTGCTCCTGTAATCAGTGCTGGTTCTGTATGTGTAGACCTGACCGTGGTGGTATTGCACGCGGCTAACAATAAGAATGTGCTGACTATGAGTAATATATTGTAGATTTTATTCATGCCTTTTTACCTGTGTTAGATGCCACTTTTATATTTTCTATACTCGTCCCAAAGTTTTTCTCTGAGTACCGGGTCTTTCTCTTTTTGTGCAGCTTCTCGCAGTTGCCTAGCAATAACATCATCACCCTTACTATTTACCAAGTCAGGCGGTGTATTTATATTTGTATTATTACTAGGGTATGAGTTTTGACCTGCTGCTTGCTGAGTACTACTGCTCCCATTTTCCGAGCTAGTATCACTTGTAGCAATATCATCCAAACCATCCAAACCTTCTAGCCCATCTCCACCAGCAGTGCCAGTGCTGCCATTATTTTGAGGCTCACCTTGTTCCTTTTGTTCCTCGTTGAGAAATTCGCGTTCGCGAAGTAATAATCTATCAAAATCCGCAAAGCGGTCATCGAGTTGATGGTCGAGTTGCTGGGCTTGTTCTTCGCTGGTTAAGTTAGCTGAAGTATTCGTGTTTTTTATTTCCTGTTGAGTGTTGGAGCTCGGTTCATCTTTATTATTGCCAGAATTATTAGAGGATGTACTCTGTGAGGATGTCTTTTGAGTTGCGGTTTCAGTACTGCTAGGGTTTGTTTGTTCGATATCTGCTACAGGTGTCTCATCTGGGGTTGTCGGGATCGTCTTACACGCTGTCAAGAAAAAAACAGCAGCAATAGTAAAAGTAGTTTTTATAGAACTCATCATATGGCAATAGCGTGATATTAGTTGTTATTAATCCAAGCCCCGAATTTAAAACAGATTCAGAAGCTTTTGCTTATTATGACATAATGATCAACGACTTGTTCCATTCCAAGTCCTTTAGATTGATGCTTTCAGGGAATAGTGTGATGGTATTCTAAGTTTCAATTTTACAGGTGTGTTTTAAATAAATGCCTAGTAAATTACTAGCTGTCTTACTATCTCTGTATGTGCCAATACCTCACTTATTTCAACATTGATTGATGTCTTTGTTTTTTCATTTAATCCAGGGTCATCACGCGTTAAGACAATAACGGTTGCTGGATGTACAAACAAATCTTTTGTGTGGTAACACTCGCCAGGTGCTTTAGGAAGTGCGCCATCATGGTGATAGTCTTTTTCCAGGCTGGCGTGAGATATTGTCTGCAAGTTATCCTTCAGCAATAATGTCTTGGCTAAATACTCATCGCATTGAGGCAAGCGGTATTGCGCACTATTAATTACATTCACAGACAAATCCAACAACGCTTTTGCCTGTTTGCTGATATCTATAGCCTTAGTTGATTCATTATCCAGGTTTACAATTAATTTTTTAGCCGCTATTTCATAGTCAGCTAATAAACCTGCCGTAATTGAGAGGCGTTGGCGCGCTTCTTCATCTGATACTTCTACACGTTCAACATTATTAATCTCATCTTCATTCATTGTGCCGCTGCCAAAAGTTAATCCATTCATTATCAATAGGCAGATAAATAAGCCAGGTTTTATTAAATTCATGTGTGTCCTGATGATAGGTCTGATAGTTTGTTAATGATAACCATTCTCATTAAAAAACAAAAGGAATATTAAACTTTCGAGGGGAGCCAGCTGTAATTGCTAATTATAGTCAGGTCAGAATGGGTTCCAGGTCTTTTTGCGGGTGTACTTCATATAGCCCACATTGACACCGGCTCTTAACCCAGCTCCCAATCTTAGTGGCGCAAGTATGATGTTGTCCGATTGATGGTAATTGGCACTGATCCCGCCGATAAAATAAAGACTGCCATCAATCGCAGGAAATCGTTGAAATAATGCTGCTGCATTTGGTAAATGATAAACAAGGACATATACCTTTGAGGCATTTGCCCCAGCATCAAAGCCAATAGACGGTCCGGTCCAGTGAACAGTTGTTTTGCTATTCTTTTTCATTGAAAGGACGCCACTACCATAACGTGCACCGATGCCTATTGCTCCACTGGCTTCTTCACCTTTTATTATGGCATTAGGCCTGCCATGCTCTTTAAATATTTTTTCTATAACTTCACCTAAACCTTCAGCGCCTTCACCAAAGAATTCAGCCGCGTCATCAAGGACTGACTCTTTTTTGTAGCTATCATCTTCAGCAAAAAGTGGTGTAGATGTAAAAATGATGAAAATGCTGATTAGCAGGAGTGTGCGCTTGATCATGTTATATCTCGTCAGCTAAGAATTTATTGTCAGATTATAAGCTTAAATAAAAAGTGATAAAAATATTAATGCCTTGATTGTGATGATATTCACACGATAGATAATTACTCTCTCTAACTTGATATTTTCTTGTGTAAATGTGGCATGGAAGATTTATCACCTGCTTTCATGTACCTTTTCTCGCTACCCGTAGCGGTTACGTTTTCATAAACGCCGTCATCCCTTTTTACTAATTTGGTAAAACCGTGTTCCTTCAGCCTTGAATCACCGGTTGGGAAACCGATAGCTACCGGTCTGATCACCAACCTGACGGGTGCCGTTACATCAGTGTCTCCAATTGGTATCTGTGCAGTAAAACAAATCTCCCCCCAGGTTTTTAACTTGTCATTGATACCATGATAAACCTCTACGGTTTTACCATTGTCTTCACAGAAATAGTCATAAGTAGGCATAGCAGTAAAGTTTCAATACATGTGTTTAAAAGATAGTTGATTATAGAACAGTTCTTTACTTGAGAAAATGGCTCTTATGTTCTCTAACTACAACATATAAGTAGATATTCTGAAATAATTAAATTCTCAAGGTATTAAAGACGGTATTTCATTCCCATTCTAGTTCAGTGAAAGCTCGTGAAACATTTGTTGGGTGCTGAAAATCATGAAGCAACCAGTTCGATAGGTTATCTTTGTCAATACTTTCCGCAGCTTCATTTACAAACTGACCATTTTCTATAGCTTGACGTGTTTCATCCAATAGTCGCTGCAAGTATTCTCGTTGTTGCTTAATTGCTATAGGCATTGATTCAGCAACATTGCCATGACCTGGTATTACTAACTGAACCTCAAGGCGTAGTAAATCCTCCATTACTTTTACCCAGCCGATCAAACTACCTGTCAAAGATGGAATTCGTTCACGAAAGATTAAGTCTCCGGCCCAAAGTGTATTAGTTTTGTTATCAATAATGATTAAATCACTATGGCTATGAGATACAGGAAAAGGTATCAGTGTTAAAACACGACCGCCTAAGTCCAATTGTCTGGGTTTATCGACTAATATACTTGGCCCTACTATAGAAGCTAGTGTTGGATCCGATCCTAGGTCATTTTTAAATTGATCTAAAAAGAATTCGCGATTTCGTTCAACTTCTGTAGCAAGTTGTTGATGACCGACAAACTCCGGATTCTCTAAGACAAACGCCTTGTTGCCAAGTAAATGATCAAAGTGCACATGTGTATTTATGACATAGCATATGGGCTTATCTGATATTGATTTGATCTTATTGAGTAGTTTGGTGCCAATGACAATTGAGCCACCTGTGTCGATTACAGCAATACATTTATCGCCAACAATGAACCCGATATTTGCAATATCATCATGATTATTATCATCTATCGAAACATGTATGCCCTGATGTAAATAAATATCTTGAGCTACTTCAGTAATATTAAAGTCATTTTCTATACCGGAAGCAATAACAAGATGCGATATGCTTAGAAGTAAAATTAGAATGAAGTTTTTTATAGTATTCATAATGTCGTTTATGCTTGGATCAGCTTGATTATTTGTTTTAGAGATTTTATTAATCTATTCTTATCCTCAAATGCCTTTGCAGATAGCATGGCACCTTCAAATGAAGCAAAGAGTGTTTTTGCACATTCATTTGGACTCATGTCAAATTTAAATAGCTTTTTTTCTAAACCTTCTCTTAAGATGGCAGCTAGCCAGGTTTCGCTATCTATATAGAAACCTCGTACTTCAACCTTTATTGAATCAGGTAAGGTAGAAATATCTGTTGATAACATGCCACAAGGACACATCCTGTAATCTTTATCCATTGTACAACAGAAGAGATCTGCGAAGTCTTGTAGTTTTTTTAAAGGAGAATCTGATCCTGCATCGATTTTTTTTAAAGCTGCCTGATGCATCAGACGGTATTGCTCCATGATTGATTTTCCCAAGTCATATTTACTCGGGTAATGGTAATGAATACTCGCAGTCTTAATACCGATTAACTTTGAAATATCATTATAGCTAATGGCATTAAAGCCATGTTTCTGAAGAAGCACGGTTGCCGTGTGCATGATTTGTTCTGATGTTGTCATATGCCTACCTTCTAGTAGATAGAATAGTGGTTGAGCTTCAGATGTCAAATATTTTTTGTTTTACTTGGGAAAGTCATGCTTTGTAAATTGTTGAAAACTGGGTTGTTATTATTTTGTTGTTGTTGAATTAAATATTTTGAACTAGGGTTGTTATTGGGGATTATGAATATCACTTTCAATATTTATTTAATCAATGCTCGCTCCTTTTCTGGATACCAGAAAATGAGCGCTGAGCCAGTACGTCCACATCTGTCATTCCTAATTTTCACAATATCATTTATACAGGGGGTGTTATGTTTGAACACGATCAAGAAATAGTAAATTCTTTACTGAATGAGAATAATGATTTCAAAAGACTTTACGAAAAACACAACGTTTTAAAAAATACGGTTAAAGATGCAAACGATAAAAATCTTAAAGTTGATCAACTTGATTTAGAAGGACTTAAAAAAGAAAAATTAATTCTGAAGGATCGCATGGCAACCATAATAGAAGATTATAAGCACGATCACGCGTAAACATTATTTAAATAATTTCATGAAAACCCTGCCTATTGCAGGGTTTTTTTATGTCAGATGATTATGATTTTGCTGCGAGTAGAAACTACTTTTCGGAAGAAGATGCAATAGTGAAGTAAGTAGTCAGGGCTGGGAAGTTTATTCAAGATATATGATCGAAATGTAAAGGAAATTGTAGGGGAAGTAGCTATTTTTTACCGAAATTTAAAATGCGAGTCGAATACCAATTATTAATAACATACTAGCTAGAATAGGCCTCATAATTTTATCTGGTAGAAAGCTACCAAAATGACTACCCAGATAGATTCCAGGTAAGGAACCAATCAGTAAACTACCTAATAAAGTGTAGTTAACGGTACCAATATGGGCATGTCCGAGACCTGCTATTGTTGTAATAGGTATTGCATGGGCAAGATCAGTAGCAACTATTTGAATTGCTTTTAATCTAGGATATAGAAAAAACAGGAATGCAGCACCAATAACACCTGCACCGACTGAAGATAGAGTAACGAGAATTCCTATCAACACACCGGCAAATATTGTTACGGGTTTTCTGTATTTTCGATGAAGAAGCTTTAATGCTTCAAATTTTTCCTTTTGACTAAACTTATGTAACTGATTGCGAGTTAATAAAAAAAGTGCAGTCAGTATCAATGCGACACTCAAAGTGGACATTATTAAATTGTCATAATTAATTCCGGATGCATCAAGATGTTTGATAATGAATATTGAGCAAATGGATGCTGGCACACTACCTAAGGAAAGTAATATAACGACGGGCCATTGAATGTTGCCATGTTTTTGATGAACGAAAACACCACCTGATTTGGTGATCGCGGCATAGAGTAGATCAGTACCCACTGCTATCGCGGGTTTTATTCCAAAACCAAGTACAAGGATAGGGGTCATTAAGGAGCCACCACCAACGCCCGTCATGCCCACTATGAAACCGACTATAAAGCCTATTATTGTATATGAAAATTCCATAAATCTTTGTAAGTTAAGGTTTTATCAGATAATGATGGTTAAATGCTGATGTAATCTACAGTCTGATAACTATTCTGAAAAGGAATTATTATGTATATTTTTATAATTTTATCGTATATACATATTTAATAAATGAAAATACAGCAACTCAAATATATCTGGGAAATTGCAAATCATGGACTAAATGTTTCAGCTACTGCTGAAAGTTTATTTACTTCGCAACCTGGAATTAGCAAGCAGGTCAGAATGCTTGAGGATGAACTTGATGTTCAGATTTTTCAACGTAGTGGAAAGCATCTGACAGAAATAACGCCTGCCGGTAAAGTGATCATCGATATGGCGGGGGAGATACTGGATAAGGTTGATGGCGTTAAACGAGTTGCTGATGATTTTAGTGATAAGCGGCACGGCAGTCTTTCATTAGCAACAACACACACGCAAGCGCGTTACGTTTTGCCGCGTATAATCCAGGACTTTATTAAGCTTTATCCCGATGTATCCTTGCACATGCATCAAGGTACACCTATACAAATTTCTGAATTGGCATCTAAAGGTACAGTTGATTTTGCAATCGCAACAGAGGCATTAGAGTTATTTGATAACTTAATTATGATGCCTTGTTATCGATGGAACAGAAGTGTCATTGTTAATCATGATCATCCTTTGGCAAGTATTTCCTCATTAACGTTGGAAACATTGGCTGAGTATCCTCTCGTTACTTATGTATTCGGCTTTACTGGACGTTCTCAATTGGACCAGGCATTTAGAAAATCAGGTTTAACGCCCAAACTGGTTTTTACTGCATCCGATGCTGATGTTATCAAGACTTATGTAAAGATGAACCTTGGCGTAGGGATTGTAGCTAGCATGGCATATGATCCGAATATCGATACAGAATTGGTAGCGATTGATGCTAGCCATCTATTTGAAGCAAGTGTTACCAGAATTGGATTTAGACGTGGAACCTTTTTGCGCGGATATATGTTTGAGTTTATAAAACAGTTCGCGCCACATTTAACGCAAGAGGTTGTTCAAAAATCAATGCAAACAAATACAAAGCATGAACTAGATGAAATATTTAATGAGATAAATTTGCCAGATTATTAAATGCCGTATATTAAATAAAATCCAGATCATTACTATCTAGTATGTCTTTAGCTGCGTCTTCTTCATTTGTTTTACCCTTTAATACCTCGTTCACAAGTTTGAAATAAACTGTGTATATCAGCGGTTCACTATTGTCATTTTCGACAATAAAAAATGGTGCGCGATCAACTTCATATTGCTCTGCTAATTGCATACCTTCGCTATTGTTATCACGCTCATCGGCAATAATAGTGCGATCAATTTTATCGATATGTCCGTCTTTCTCGAGGCGTGACTGTACCTCAGCACACTTTCGACATGGACTACCATCAAGCTTGATTTTTTTAACAAATGTTATTTTCATAGAAATTTACTTTTTTTGCTCGGCAACATGTAAACCACACTCTTTCTGGGTTGATTCTTCCCACCACCAACGCCCTTCACGCTCATGTTGATTTGGCAAAACTGGCCGAGTACAAGGTTCACAACCAATACTGCTAAACCCTTGTTCATGTAGCGCATTAAATGGGACATCATTACTTCTTATATATTCCCATATTTGAGCTGATGTCCAGTTTGCTAGAGGATTAAATTTATAAAAATTCTTATCTGCGCTTGAAAAAGCAGCGTCTTTCTCTACTACTGGTACAGCATTTCGAGTATCCGGGCTTTGGTCTTTACGCTGTCCTGTGATCCAGGCATCCAAATCAGCTAAATGACGACGCAATGGAATAACTTTACGAATACTGCAACATTCCTTATGGCCATCTTTGTAAAAACTATAGAGTCCTTTTTTGCGTACCAAGTCTTGCACGGCTTTAGCATCTGGTGAGAGAACATCTATCTCTATATTATAATGTGTGCGCACTTGTTCAATAAAACGATAGGTTTCGGCATGTAATCGACCTGTATCAAGAGAAAATACTTTCACATCCGGGTTAATCTTCGTTGCGATATCGACCAAAACGACATCTTCAGCACCACTGAATGAAATTGCGATTTTATCGAAATTCTCCAGGGCAAATTTAATAATCGCCGCTGGTGATTTTTCATCATATTCATGTGCCAGCTGTTCTGGGTTAAAAGTTCCTATGCTCATGGCTAATTTATTGGCTAAGTTATTGATTTTTATTTAATAAGTATTTATGAGCGGTGATTTTATCAGAAAGAGTTATATCCACATATAATATGTCCTTATATTTATAGTTCATTCTCATATATATTCTTTATTTACATGAAAGTTGGCGCATACTTGGTATTATGTAATTGAATAAAATATTATTTTATTTTATACGTCTGTTAAAATGACTAGAGATTTTTAATCTATCTGTGGAGTCGAACTAAATGAATGATAAAAAAGAAGTTCAAACGATGTGGTCGGAAAGTCTGCTTGAGCATCTTTACCTGGCACTAAAAAAAGATAAAGAAGACGAATTACTTCTAGAGCTTATTGAGGAACTTAGAGCCAAAGAGTATGACGATGAGTTTATTATTCAGAAGGTGACAATGAAAGTCGGAGCTCCCGGCGCAACTAGAATAACAGCATTATTATCGGGAAAAACGGTTGGTGGAAGTAATGCAGTCAGTGGGGCCCCTGTTGAAAAACCTTTAAGTAAGGCGGATCAGGCCAGAGCCAATGCGGCTAAAAAGAAAGCTAAAGAAGGATTGGTAGGAAAGATAAAAGGTATCTTTGGCGGAAGTTAAATCTAGAAAGTGTGACTCTCAAGATATTTGGCTGGCAGATAAGTGCCATGTGCAGAGAGATCAGTCAAGTAAAGCGTATTAGTTTCATCTGTTTCGATCACTAAATGCATCCGCGATATATCTCTTAACTTTGGCTCCATCATGATATCGCTTTTACTATCCCGACCAATTACATTCTTGCCTATTTTTAAATCGTAACTTCGTCCAGAATCATCAATAAATTTAGTGCCTGATTCATCAGTGACAATCTTGCATTGGTTCTTCGATAAAAGGATCACAATTTTTTTGCCAGGTTTCATTCGGATAGTGACATTTTCACCCTTCGGCATTTTTTCCATTTCACCGCTTTGATATTCACCCGAAATGGGTTCAAAAACTGTGTTTTCCAGAATAAGTGTGTCTTTGAATTCTCCACCGGCCTCGGTGTTGTTTGAAGACGCAGCTGATTCGACATGCCTCTTCTTTTCGGAATAAAGGTATTTAATGATTTCCTGGCGGGATGACAGATATTGCATATATTTTACAAGCGCTACACGACGGAATTCATTTAATTCTTCATCCCCGTTATGTAAAGCACCTATTATTAAACGCCAGTTATGGTCTTGTGAAAATATTTGAGCATCCATTTCACGTAAAGCACGATCAATACTACCTGGCTCTTCGATTGATTTTGACAATATAGAAACAAAGCGTTTCTCAATATCTTTTATTGTTCTTGCTTCTTTCTTTAGTTCATCCAGTGAAAACTTTACCATCCCGGTGATTTTCTTTGAAGGTACCGATGTGCGACCAGCCAGACTAAACTCGAAGTCAGCCAGAGAATTGAACTTTAGGCTTTGTTCCCCGACAGTAATTTCTATAGGTTTGGCAAATAAATTATTTAACATCTTGTCTTGGTTCTATTGTTTATGGCGAGTTTTGAATAAGATATTAAAGTCTAATGGTCAACTTTAAAAAAACTTGTGAACCAGTTCACGTTCTTCAAAAATTTTGAAGAATATCTTCCATGTTTTTTTCGACTGTCTAATGAGATATCCATTATTTATAATAGAATTTTAACAACGATTACATCTAACATTCAAACTTAATTTGTTCCGCAATCAAGATTTCTTTTCGTTTCATTTGCTTACAATGAGATAGTGATATAATTAACGAATAGAATCGTTCTAAATCCTTGTCTAATTTTTTGTATATATTGATGAATGATGAGACATATTGTTGGTAAGTTACAATTGCTGCTAATTTTGCATTATTTAGGCCTGTAGAAAACCAATAGGCATAGTTATCTTTTTTCCAGTTTCGACTGATAACGTTATATTCATCTTCCATCTGCTTAAATGCCATTTCTTTCTGTATGAGCATTTGTTTTTTGTCTATTTCAGATTGATATAAATTACTTAATTTTGCTTTGTATTTCATAACTAGAGAAATAAATTGTTTATCCTGTGATTGAGATTGCATGTATTCGAAAAGTAATTTTTTATCGGATCTTTGCTCAAGCCATTTGATGACACCAATCATAGCCACCGCCTCAGCATATGACTCATTAAATTCGGTATCATTTTTTATATAGAGTTGCTGGTGAGCAAGCTCGTGAAACATTACGGTCGCTAATTGAATATCACTCCACCGGAGCATTGTGTTTAAAACAGGATCATCAAACCAACCCAACGTTGAATAAGCAGATACTCCACCAAGATAAATATCATGACCTTGTTCTTTAAGTTTTAAAGCATGTTGCCTAGCTTCAGTCTCTGAAAAATAACCACGATAACCCAGACAGCCCACAACTAGGTAACACCATTTGACTGGGGAAAGCGAGAAGGTCTCAGTTGCAAAAATATTCCAAATCACATAATCACGTTCAAGATCGGCATATGACAAATAACTGTTATTGTTAGGGAGCCCAAGTTGATCGTTTGAGAATCTCCTCAGTTCTATTACCGTCTCAAGCCTATTTCGTAGCGAATTGGATAGTGTGCTGTTGCTTAATAAATGCTTGATGTTTTGCCGTTTTTGGATAATCTCGAATTGCCCTTGAATTGATTGAGCATAATAATTTACCGTTGAGCAACCAGATATTACTGCTGTAAATAAGAATAGAATGATAGTTCTATAGTAATGTGGTCGTTGAGTCATCATGCCATTAACATTATATATGTGAACCATTAATTATTAGTCTGTGCGAGAATATTATGAAAGTTTTCTTACTAAAGTATTATGGTAGATAACATGTTTACGACTCTAATCAACGAAGATGAACTGTTTAAAGCATATGATGATCCAGACTGGATCATATTTGATGCGCGCTATGATTTGATGGATAAGAATGCAGGCAAAAATGCATATCTGCAAGAACATATTCCCGGTGCAATCTATGTCGATTTACACGACGATTTAAGTCGATCTCCGTCGACAAATAAAGGTCGCCACCCATTACCAATTTCCACGGTCATAAACACTTTGTTTACCGAACTTGGTATACATTCTGATATGCAGGTGGTCGTCTATGACGATAATGCGGGCTCATTTGCCGCGCGGCTGTGGTGGATGTTGAGATATATGCAGCATAAAAATGTCGCTGTTCTGGACGGTGGCTGGCAATCGTGGCTTGATGCAGAGCACCCAACTAGCAAAAAGTCTGAGCCTCGAGTGGCTGCCGAATTTAATAATAATGCACTGGAAAAATGTGTTATTCATATTGAAGACGTTGAAAGTGCTGAGCAGCTAATTGACTCAAGAGATCCAGCTCGTTTTAGAGGCGAAATTGAGCCAATTGATAGAGCTGCGGGACACATACCAGGTGCAATAAATCGTTTTTGGAAGGAGAACCTTTCTGAAATAGGTACTTTTAAGCCGAAGCCGGTCCTCAAACAGGAATTTGAACAATTACTGGGGCATACTCAACCTGAAAATGCTGTATTTTATTGTGGTTCTGGAGTGACAGCCTGTCATAACTTGCTTGCAGTAGCACATGCCGGCCTGAATCTACCAAAGCTTTATGCTGGTTCGTGGAGCGAATGGAGCAGTACACCGGGGAAACCCGTTGCAACAGAAACCTAGAGCAGATGTACCAAAGATATTAAGTAAAACATTTCAGTATGTTATGAATAAACATATAATAGGTGTTTCAAGTAACTTTAAATCTTCAAAATGAATAAAATGTTCAAGCTAATTCTAAAAACCGTACTATTGCTGGTGTGTTTGAATGCAAATGCAGAGGAAGAGGCAGTTGATGTTGCAATCGATGCGGGGATAGAGTCAGTTGAATCATTGGCCACTGATGCAGTAGAAGACGTTCTTTTCGAGGAATCTGATGTAATAGTCAATGAAGACCTTGATGAAGAATCATTTGCTGAGGAAGAACTTGAAGCCGAAGCGGACATGATCTTAACAAAGGATGTTGTCTTGGTACTGGATAATTCCGGCAGCATGAAAAAAAATGATCCGGATTTTTTGGTGAGTAAGGCAGTTAAAGAGTTTATTAGCCAGCAAGATGAGAATACGCGTGTTGGCATTGTCATTTTTGATCAAGGCGTTCGTCTACCTGTTGCATTAACAACTTCATCATTAGCCAATCGTGAGACTATCCTTAATAGCATTGAAGAGATCAATTACAAGGGACTTTTTACGGATAGTCCTGCTGGAATAGAGCGGGCGATTTATGAATTAAAAAATAATGGTCGTGATAGCGCACAAAAATCTATTATCTTTATGACCGATGGAATCGTTGATACAGGAGCGCCTGAGAGAGATTTAGAAAAGTCTAAGTGGTTACGTGAAGATTTAGCACCGGACGCTGCTGATAATGAAATCAAAATTTTCGGCATTGCTTTTACTGAAGGTGCAGACTTCCAATTAATCCAATCTATCGCTCAAAAAACGGAAGGCGAATATTATCGCGCATTGGCGGCAGCAGATTTACATAATGTTTTTGAACAGATCGATAAAATTATTAATACACCGCCAGAACCTGAACCAGCACCTGAAGTAGTACACGTTGCACCAGTTATAGAAGCACCTGCACCAGTCATACAACAAGCTCCGCCACCACCACCGGTTATTATTGAAGTTCCTGCTCAATCTATGGGGCAGGAAGAGCGAATTCGTTCAATCATAATGATTGCTGCTGCAATTGTATTAACGATAACATTATTAGGCATCCTTATTATTTTATTAAGGCGCAATCGTGATTTAAAAGCAGGGGCAGTCGAAACTGTACAGGAAGGATATATAAATGACTTGCAAGGTAAGACTGATAAGCAAACACATAAATTGAGCTCAAAACCAGTGATGTTTGGTCGTGTTGCAGGAAAAGATACAGAGCATCTTGATTATATTGTTGTTAATGAAACAACGATTGGACGTCGCCATGCATTAATAGAGTACAAAGATTACTCATTCTGGATTATTGATCAAGGCAGTATCAATGGAACATATGTAAACGGCGAAGCAGTCAGTAGTGAAGTTCGTTTGAAGCACGGTGATCGTATTCGATTACACAAGTGCGATTTTGAATTTATCATGCCGGAAATGGAAGACAGCGGTATGACGGTTATATCTAATACTGTATTTGCAGCACAACCAGAACCGATCATGGATGACTCGGAAGAAGCAACCCAGATTAAAGGACATGATGGTGCTGCTACAGGTGAGCTAAGTGAAGAAGAAATAAGTTCTGCTTCAAGTTCAGATATGGATTTTGATTTAACCGGTCCTGACTCAGTTGATGAGCTTTCTGATTTGTATGAGCCCGATCCTGATGATGAAGATACCGTCATTAGAGAAGTACCAATAGATACGGGAAGTACGAATGAAGCAGAGTTCACATTAGACCCAGAACCAGAACCAGAACCAGAACCAAATCCAGAATCAGATGAGTTTGATTCTGAAGATGAGACGATAATGCTAGATGATGGCGATGAATCTCATAGCGAACTCGATGATGATGCGACTCTGCGAAAAGATGACCATTAGCCAAACCCTGTAGAGAAAATTTAGCCGTACTTTTCAAGATAAAGGTTCAAGCATAAACGATTATTGAAGCACAGACTGTGTGTTTTGATTTAATTTGTTCGTCGTAATCACCTCTTATTGGCTATCTATCCCAAGGTAACTTTTAGGTGCTATAATACGATGCTGTTATTCTTAAATCATTGATTTAATTGATTTAATTTAAATTCAAAAAGAAATGGGGGTGGGTAGATGCCAACATCTAGCTTACTAAATGAAGGCTCGACACTTATGCTGTTTGGCATGGGGTTCGTTTTCATCTTTTTGACACTATTGGTCGTTGTGACGACTGCCATGTCACAACTCATTATCCGTTATGAGAAAAGTGTCGGCGTATTACCTGAGGACGGCGTACCATCGCCAACTGCGGTAATTCCTCTACATGAGCGCGCTGCAGAAGCAGAGACTGATAATAAAACATTAATTGCTGTCTTTACTGCTGCCATTCACAAGTATCGCAAGCGGCATTAATAGCCCTCTACACATACTTAACATCGTTAATATATAGGCTATAACTATGACCGAATCGAAACGCCCATTGGGTATTACAGATGTTGTTTTGCGAGATGCTCATCAGTCATTATTCGCAACACGCTTACGCCTTGATGATATGTTGCCAATCGCAGATAAACTTGACCAAGTAGGTTATTGGTCAGTAGAAACATGGGGTGGCGCAACGTTTGATGCCTGCATTCGCTATCTAGGAGAAGATCCTTGGCATCGTATCCGATCTTTAAAAGCAGCGATGCCAAATACACCGCAACAAATGCTACTTCGCGGACAAAATTTACTTGGCTATCGACATTATGCTGACGATGTTGTGAAAAAATTTGTCGAACGTGCATCCATAAATGGTGTTGATGTCTTTCGTGTGTTCGACGCTATGAACGATACACGTAACCTTGAGGTTGCCATCAAAGCTGTTGTTGAAAATGGAAAGCATGCGCAAGGAACAATCTCTTACACTTTAAGCCCGGTACACGATCTTGAAATGTGGCTAGATCAAGCCAAACGTATTGAAGATATGGGTGCACATTCACTTTGTATAAAAGATATGGCGGGTTTACTTAAACCTTATGCCGCGTTTGAACTGATAACAAGTCTAAAACAAACGATCGATATTCCTATCCAATTACATGCGCACGCAACAACAGGTCTTTCGACATCGACCATCTTAAAATGTGTTGATGCTGGTATTGATAATGTTGATACGGCTATTTCATCAATGTCTATGACTTATGGTCACTCGCCAACAGAATCAGTGGTATCAATGCTTGAGGATACAGAAAGAAATACTGGTTTAAACATAGAATTATTAGAAGAGATTGCAGCTTATTTTCGTGAAGTCCGAAAAAAATATGTCCAATGGGAAGGTTCTCTTAAAGGGGTTGATTCACGCATTTTAGTAGCACAAGTCCCCGGCGGCATGTTAACAAATATGGAAAGTCAGTTACGTGAGCAAGGTGCAGAAGATCGGATTGATGAAGTATTGGAGGAAATACCGCGTGTTCGCGAGGATTTAGGGTATCTGCCTTTGGTGACACCAACATCGCAAATAGTGGGTACACAAGCTGTCATAAATGTACTAACTGGTGAACGTTATAAGTCAATTACTGCTGAATCAGCTGGTGTATTGAAAGGCGAATATGGGACTGCACCTGCGCCGTTTAATAGTGAGCTACAACAACGCGTTCTTGAAGGTGGAGAAGCCATTACATGTCGACCTGCCGATTTAATTGAAGCTGAATTGGACAAGCTTGTTGCCGAACTAAAGCAACAAGCTGACAAGGATGGATTTGAACTTGAAACCGGCGAGCGTGAAATTGATGATGTTTTAACTTATGCATTATTCCCTCAGGTTGGATTGAAGTTCTTGACCAATAGAAATAATCCCGATGCGTTTGAGCCAGTTCCAACGCTTGAATCTGTTCAAGCTGCAAATCAACAGAAGGCAACTACAGATGCCCAGCAAGATATCTATACTATCGCTGTTAATGGTGAAAATTATGTTGTCCAAATTAATGAAGGCGGTGATATAAGCAACTTTGCAAATGTGCCAGTAAAGTCCTCGCAGATGGATGCTCCGGTGGCGCCTAGTGGTGGTGGCTTACCAGTTGTAGCACCCTTGGCTGGTAATATTTGGAAAGTAGAAGTTAGTGTGGGCCAAAACGTCCAGGAAGGCGATGTCTTGGTTATTCTTGAAGCAATGAAAATGGAAACTCAAATTATTGCCGACAAAGCTGGTGTTGTTACTTCAATTTTAGTTAAGCCAGGCGATGCCGTCAAAGTTGGTGACCAATTGGTTGTACTAACTTAAGGGCTTAAGTCATGGATAACTTATTACAACTGTGGCACAACACGGGTTTGTACCAAATGACGCTTGGACAAGCTGTGATGATCGGGATCGGAATATTTCTACTTTATCTCGCTATAAATAAAAACTTTGAGCCTTTGCTGCTAGTCCCCATAGGTTTTGGTGGTGTTCTTGCGAATATTCCAGGAGCGGGTTTGGCTGAACATGGCGGGATCTTATATAACTTCTACACTATTGGGATTGAAAGCGGTGTATTCCCGTTACTCGTTTTTATGGGTGTTGGTGCGATGACAGATTTTGGCCCATTATTAGCCAACCCAAGAACTCTGTTTCTAGGCGCAGCGGCACAATTCGGTATTTTTGCAACTCTAATGGGCGCGGTTTTACTCTCTACCTTTGGCATCTTTGATTTCAGTCTGGCTGATGCGGCAGCGATTGGAATCATTGGCGGCGCAGATGGGCCTACATCGATCTATGTTGCTAGTAAACTTGCTCCGGATCTGCTCGGTGCCATCGCAGTGGCATCTTATTCCTATATGGCTCTGGTTCCATTGATTCAGCCACCGATCATGCGTGCGCTTACAAATGAGCAAGAACGCAAAATAAAAATGGTGCAACAACGCCATGTGTCACATCGTGAAAAAATTGTTTTTCCCTTACTGCTTCTATTACTAGTTGCTTTCTTACTACCCGATGCAGCACCATTATTAGGTATGTTCTGTTTTGGGAATTTAATGAAAGAATGTGCTGTTGTAGATCGACTGAGTAATACAACACAGAATTCATTAATTAATACGGTGACAATTTTTCTCGGTCTCGCTGTAGGATCTAAACTCAGTGCTGATAAATTTCTCGATATCACCACATTAGGTATTTTATTACTTGGTATGGTTGCATTTTCAATTGGTACTGCGTCGGGGGTTCTAATGGCAAAAATGATGAATAAATTTGGTGGCACTAGTATTAACCCGCTTATAGGTTCAGCTGGTGTGTCAGCGGTGCCCATGGCCGCACGTGTATCGAATAAACTTGGGCTTGAAGCGGATCCACATAACTTCCTGCTGATGCATGCTATGGGACCAAATGTTGCGGGAGTTATTGGTTCAGCTGTCGCTGCCGGGGTTATGATAAATTTTGTCACTGGTGGTGGCTAATGAGTTTTTTGCCACTAAAGTTATAATCAGAGTTTCCTAAATTGACTTGTTTATGCAAGGTATTATGAACGTTACTCTCCCAGTATTGGTATGTGAAGAATTAATACAGAATTGAAAGGACATGCTGCTCTTTTATCTATAATTTCAGATGGGCAATTTCATTCGGGACAGGATATTGCAGCTCACTTAGATATTTCGAGAGCAGCAATCTGGAAGTCAATAAAACATCTTGAGTCACTAGGCTTGCAGATAGAAGCTGTCCGTGGTCGCGGATATCGATTAGAAAATCAAATAGAATTACTATCTGAAAGAAAGATTAAAAAAGAGTTGTCTCCTATTGCAAAACGGTGTTGCAAAGAGTTAGCTGTTTTATTTAAAACAGAATCAACCAGTTCATATCTATTCAATCGATTGGGTTCCAAAAAAATCCATGGCGATGTAGTTCTTGCAGAATATCAAACTAATGGGCGTGGCCGTAGAGGGAATAAGTGGGTGTCTCCACTTGGTAGCGGAGTCTGTGCAAGTGTGGCATGGCATTTTGATGATGCTCCAAATGTTTTAGGATTATTGTCCTTGTATGTAGGGGTCGCAACGGCACGAGCATTATCTACTTTAGGTATAGATACTCTTGGATTAAAGTGGCCAAATGATATAGTCATTAATGATAAAAAATTGGGTGGTGTTTTGCTTGAGTTACGCGGAGAAGCTAGCGGACCTGTTGATGTCATAATCGGTATTGGGATTAATTATGATCTGCCGGAACTAGCGTCAGCCGATATTGATAAAGCTGTGACAGATATATGCCGCCTTACGGAAAAACGGTTATCAAGAAACAAGATTGCATCGACACTATTATCAAATATATTTGAGATACTGCAGGATTTGCAATCAGGCGCAAGTTCAAGTCTATTAGATGAATGGCGACAATATGATAAATCTGTTGGTCGTAGAGCAAAGTTATTATTGCCTGGAAAAGAAATTGAAGGAATTTTAAAAGGTGTAGATAATCAAGGATCATTATTAATGATTGTTGATGGTCAATTAAAAAGTTTTACCTCAGGTGAAGTGAGTTTAAGAATACAATAATGAAACTTTTAATAGACATTGGAAATTCATCGGTAAATTGGGCCATGGAAGAGGGAGGACGCTTCACAGTTGATGGCGCTTTTAGATACGATAAGAATAATTTTGATAAGAGCCTTCAAGATAATCTATCAAATCTGGATACACCAACACATATATTAGTTGCAAATGTTGCTGGCGATAAAGTATTTGATCATCTTAAGGACTGGGTAAAACAACAGTGGGAGCTGGAATGTTGGCAACCCAGCGTTAGTGCAAAATTCAATCAATTGAATAATAGTTATAATAATACACAAGAGATGGGCATTGATCGCTGGTTAGCAATGATAGCCGCGTGGGAAAAGTATCAGGCAGCATTATGTATTGTTGGTTGTGGTACCGCTTTGACAATTGACTCAATAGACCCACGAGGTAATCATCTCGGTGGTTATATCATTCCAGGAATTGAATTAATGCAACAGGCACTAATAACGAAGACTGAGTGTATTAATGTGACTTCAAATAATCAGGCATCTATTGATTACGCACAAAATACACAGGCAGCGATAAATAATGGTGCATTTTTAGCTGCAACGGCAATAATTGATCGTGTGGTAATGGACCTTTCAAATAAACAGCAGGCTTTGCCAAAATGCATAATATTTGGTGGTATGTCTGAGCTAATTAGTCCGTTACTCAACGATCCGTTTGAACATGAACCAAATTTAGTATTAAGTGGGTTATTAGTGGCCCATAAGGCTACTTGATGAAGTGGTTATTTATATTGCTGTTAATTACTAATGCAGTATATCTGGGCTGGGAAATGGACCGTGATGTGCAACTGGATCGTGCGAATGTCTCATCTGCTATCAAGGTGCCTGCTGGTACACAACGACTTGAATTATTAAATGAACTGGAACGCCTTCCAGAGACAAGGAGTCGTATTAAACTCGATACGGAACTTTCTGTGGAGGATTTTAATTCTGAGCCAGTATTACCGATTGCTTTAAATCCAAATACAGAAAAAATGATAGATACTCTTATGACAGAGACGACTGTAACTGAACAAGGGGATGCAGCTGAATTATTTGATAATGAGAACTTTGGGTTATCAACTAACTCCTTAACAGTAGTGACGGTTTGTTATACATATGGCCCGATACCGAACCTGAAAGAATCTCGCTTATTATCTGATTGGTTAAATGAGCGTGATATTTTGTATAACCAACGACAAACTGATGAGCAGGGAAGACAGTTATTTTGGGTTTACTTGGCGCCACAAGGTTCGAGAGAATCGGCAGAGGCTGCGATGAAGGACTTGACACAAAAGGGTGTCAAAGATATGAGGTTAATCAGAGAAGGTGATCTATCTAATGCTATCTCGTTAGGCTTGTTTTCCAGTCAAGCATCTGTGAATCGACGTTTAAACGAGATCAAGGCCAAGGGATATCAATCTGTTGTCATTCCTTATTCTGGCGGAGATAAGATACATTGGTTTGACGTGAGTGTTGTCAAGGATTCAGATTATGTAAATGATCTTTTCACTGGATTTCCCGCTCGATTTAATGCTTTACCGGTTGATTGTAATGAAATTGCTATGCAATAAGGAAATCCTTAGAATAGGCCCACAAAATTTCCACGCATGAATTAATAAGATTGATATACTCTGCGGCAATGATGTTTATTGCCCCGATAGTTAAATGGTATAACCGGTGATTTGTAATCACCTATTGGGGGTTCGATTCCCTCTCGGGGCTCCAGTCTGGTGATGCAAATTGAAAGAATTTATCAATTCATTATTAATGGAACTATTAATGGTTTTTTATAGAACAATAATTTTGGTTTTTTTAAGTCTGCTCTTATGTGTTTCTAATGCATATTCAAAAACCTCATACGGTGATATTCAGCTCCTAATTAACCAAGGGGAATATAAAGAGGCTTTAAAGCTGACTGAGAAACAACTTTCAGAAAATAAGTCGGATATAAAATTACAATTTATGAAAGGTCTCGTGTTGACTCGCCTTGACCGATATCGTGATGCAGAGAAAGTATTTATCCAGTTAACGGCCGATAATCCTGAATTACCAGAACCCTTTAATAATTTGGCAGTGGTATACGCAGCACAGGGAAAATACACAGAGGCAGAAGAAGCCCTTAAGGATGCAATTAATACCCATCCTAGTTATGCTACGGCGCACGAAAATCTTGGTGACATCTATGCCAAAATGGCAAGCCGCGCCTATAATCAGGCATTGGAACTAGATACAAGTAACAAAGCAGCAAGAGAAAAATTATCTTTGGTTAATGAGATGATTTCTGCGCCACCAGAAACTGAAAAGAAAGTTGTAGCCAGTACAGGAAAACCACAAAAGGTTGAGCCTGTTGCGGCAGTTAAGCCAGTTCCGGAACCCGAAATTATCACCATTCCAGTGAAGAGCGAACCAGCACCGAAAGAAATTAAGAAACAACCCGTTGTCCCACCAATTAAAAAAGTTGATGCCGAACAAGATATAGCACGTAATAGAAAGGCAGTAGAAAAGACAATTAAAAGCTGGGCAAATGCCTGGTCTGCTCAGGATGTAGATGGTTATCTGGCAAATTATGGACAAGAGTTTATTCCGCCAAAACGGATGAGCCGAAATGAATGGGAACAAGACAGGCGTAAGCGTTTACGCAGGCCGAGTTTTATCAAGGTCACCTTGACGGACATAAAGATAAATTTACATGGAAAAGATTACGCTGAAATCAAATTCACGCAGGCATATCAGTCAGATACTTATGGTGATAAGGTTAAAAAAGAGATACTAATGCGAAAAGTATCGGACACATGGCTAATAACACAGGAGAGAGTGCGATAGTTTATCGAGTGTGATGATAACAATGAAGATTAATTTTAAACATCTTTTATTTATTTTTTGTATCGGTACTTACACTATGCCGGTAAACGCAGGCGACCTCCTTTCAAAAGCCACTTCCGATCAAGGTTTATCTACTCACTCTGAAAGTCTGCTGATTAACGCGGTCGAAAAAATTAAAAATAATCATGCAGAACAGGCGATTAATGATTTGCGTCAATTGATAAAGGTCAATCCTGATTTTAAGGCTGCGCAAATGATGTATGCCGACCTGATGTTGGCTCGTTCCCAGGTAATCACTGATTTTGGTAATGTTCCGAATGCGTCTTTTGAACGTATTACTGCATTAAGGGATGAAGTACAGGCACGTTGGCGCAATCATAAATCTCCAGTCGATAGAAAAAAAGTTCCATCTTCATTAATACAGCTAGCAAGCAAACAAGATCATGTCATTGTTGTCGATTCTTCACGATCAAGGTTATTTTTATTTGAAAATAGAAAAGGGGTGCCTACCTTAATAAAGGATTTTTACGTCACAATTGGCAAAAATGGTACTGGTAAATATATTGAAGGCGATCAGAAAACACCTGTTGGGGTGTATTTTGTCACTGGTTTTATTAACCCGGATGAACTCCCTGACCTCTATGGAGATGGTGCTTTTCCAATCGATTATCCTAACGCCTGGGACCAGCGCCACGGCCGCACAGGTTATGGTATTTGGTTACATGGGACGCCTAGCAGGACTTATAGTCGACCACCCAGAGACAGTAATGGTTGTGTCATTGTCAGTAATCAAGATCTAAATGTTTTAATGCCTTTTGTGAAAGAAGGTCAAACACCGGTTATTATTTCCGAATCGATTGAATGGGTTTCAAAGCAGGAATGGAAGAAACATCAAGGCAATTTTGAAACGTTTGTTGAGACATGGCGTAAGGATTGGGAAAGTCGAGACGTAAACTTATATCTTAGGCACTACTCAAAAGAATACTCAGGTCTGGGTAAAGATTATAAGTCATGGGTTGAATATAAGCGCAGGGTTAATCCATCGAAAAAATTCATAAAGGTTAATTTAACAAATAGAAGCATGTTTCTTTATCCCGGCGAAGAACAATTAATGGTTGTCACTTTTGTGCAGGATTATGCCAGCGACAATTTTCGTAGAAAGTTTACCAAGCGACAGTATTGGCGTATGGAAGATGATGGGCAATGGCGGATTATTTATGAAGGTGCCGCGTCCTGAGTACTCTCTAGTGATTCAATATAAGCTTCTTCGGTAATATTGTCAGTTAACCACTTCACCATATCACGCCAAATACTACTTATTTCCTTATTCGTCGGCATAATTCCGGCATAGGGGAGTTCAATAGTGACAACTGGAATCTCTCTTTGAATACCCGCGTAATTACCTAAAGATCCAGGGTAGGTACCTAATAAGTTTAGATAGAGGCGACCTAACTTATATGGGCCATTTCTAGGGCCATCATAATCAACAATTCCATGTGGTGCGTGTACAGCAACAATAACATCCGGATTATATTCATTAATATAGTCAACCAACCAACTGGATTCAGGTTCACTTAATGGACTTTCTCCAGGGTAACGCCTTGGGTTCTTATGCGTTTTATCAATCCAGTATTTAAGTGCAGTATGTTCCCAGTTATCCATTGGGAAATTACGATTTAGATCAACGTCATTGTCGTTCATGCGTTGGGATTTTTTTCGTAATAAACCATCTGGATTTAAAACAGGAATAATTTGCCAATGGAATAAACCGGAGTGATGATCATTCAATATTCTCATCCATTTAAATACGATACTGACGGATGAGTATTCATCACCGTGGATTCCACCAATTAAAAGTACTTTGCCAAGTGGCGAGCGTCTTTCAAGGGGAGGGTATTCTTTTATTAATATTGGCGCATTTTTAACGGATCGCCCATTCGTAGCATCTAGATTTATATTAAGACATTCTTTTACGCCGACGCTGCCTAATTTTTGACCGATACGTTTACATTCTTGTTCAACAAGCTCTTGATTGTCTTCAGCATGTGCCGCTGTGAGAGGAATTAGAATAAATATGATTGTTATTATAGTTTTAGTCATCATGTCGCTAAAAAATAGTCCAGAAATATTCCCACAAAAATAGTAAGGCCAACCCAGTTATTGTTTATAAAAGCGCGCATACATTGCTTAGGCTCTCTGTCCCAGATCAAACGCAACTGGTACAGAAAGAAACCGGTAGCAATACCAAGGCTGATAAAAAAATAAATGCCTAGTTGCAATTGCCTTCCAACCGCTATCAATGTAATTAATACCAGCACTTGAATAATAGCGATAATAACCCGGTCTGCATCATCAAACAAAATTGCAGTCGATTTAACACCGACCTTTAGGTCATCCTCCCGGTCAACCATAGCGTACATCGTATCATAGACAACCGACCAAAGAATATTTGCAACAAGTAATAGCCATGCTATTTGTGGAACGGTGTTGGTTTGTGCAGCGAATGCCATGGGTATAGACCACCCGAATGTCAGGCCTAGAAAAAACTGCGGTAGATAGGTATAACGCTTCATAAATGGGTAGACACCAGCAAGCATTACCGCAATCAGAGCCAGTTGTATGGTCAATTCATTCATTGTTAGGACTAGCAAAAAGGCAATGAAGAATAGGCTGCATGCAACTATTAGTGCTTCGATAGAAGAGACCTTTCCTGTTGCTAATGGCCTTGCTCGAGTACGCGTAACCTGAGGGTCAAAGTCTCTATCGGCGATATCATTTAAGACGCAACCGGCAGATCGCATCAAAAATACACCCAGCACAAAAACTATAAAAACGTCCGTAGCTGGAAAACCTTCAGCTGCGATCCATAATCCCCATAATGTTGGCCATAACAATAAGAAAATTCCAACAGGACGATTGAGTCTGATTAGCAAGGCGTATTGATGTAATCGCTCGCGCATAAAAGGCCAATTATCCTTAAATGCAATTAATAGCTTGTTAGAGATTATAACAATAGCGACCCATAATTTATGGGATAATAAAATAGTGCTGTTTAAGCAGTTTTTCAGTTTTTGATGCATTCTAAAATTGTTGGCAAAAATACTTCAGTGACAAGTAGTGGATTATTATTGATATAAAAAAGTGATTGCCTTCCCCATAAATCAGTAACTATATCAGTGTTCATTGTTGCTTGTTTATGGATGTCACTGTGCAAAGGGATCTTGGCATAGCGCATATTAGTCCTATAGGATTTATTGTCGCTGAATAAAATATTACCTAATGGTTTATTACCCAGTTCCATTAAACCTTGGCTCTCGCCTTCAAATGTAATTCGCGGTATTACAGTTCGGGCGTAAACCAGCCTTTTATTATCGCATTTTAACCAGGATTCCCGAATAAATGTAATTTCATTATCACTTAAAGCAAGTAACTGGTTTTCATCTGACATTGGCGTGGACCAGGATTCATCTTTTAATTCAATATTAAATGTGCCTTTACAACTTTCTTCAATCAAACGTGATAATGAACCACTCTGAAATAAAAAATCATGCAACCTTTTATCATCTGGCTCTTCTTGGGTGCTTAACTCATTTTGCCAATGCAGTTTCAATTATTATTATCCTTACCTATTAAACGTTACCGTAATCGAGACTTTTCCCGAGCCAACGATGAATTAGTAATTTTACCTTGTCTGGGTGCTGTGAGAGTAGTGTTTTTGCAGTGTTTTGAATTTCAGGTAATAAGTGAGCATCTCGTATCAGATCCGCAACACGCATCTCGGGGACTCCTGCCTGTCGAGTGCCTAAAACTTCTCCCGGACCTCTTAATTCAAGGTCTTTTTCTGCTATAAGAAAGCCATCGCTGCTAGTACGCATAATTTCAAGTCGTTGTTTAGCCAAGTCACCTAATGGCGCTTGATACATTAACACGCAATCACTTTTAATTTCGCCACGACCGATTCGTCCTCGTAGCTGGTGTAGCTGTGACAAACCGAAACGCTCAGCATTATCAATAATCATTAAACTTGCATTGGGAACATCTACGCCGACTTCAATAACTGTTGTGGCAACCAATAGCCCAATCTTGTTATCTTTAAAGTCTTGCATTACAGCTTCTTTCTCATTTGCTTTCATGCGCCCATGAATCAGCCCAACATTTAATGTAGTTAATTTCTCGGTTAATTTCTCCGCGGTTTCAATTGCTGTTTCACATTGTAGTGTTTCAGACTCTTCGATTAAGGTGCATACCCAATAAACCTGACGACCCTCTGCGGTAATATGCTTAATTCTTTCAATAATATCTTCACGTCGTTCATTTGAAATGACGCTAGTGTTTATAGGTTTCCTATTGGGTGGTAGTTCATCAATGACCGTATGATCAAGATCGGCATACGCCGTCATGGTTAATGTCCTTGGGATAGGTGTCGCAGTCATGATTAATTGATGAGGGTATTTATCGTGCTGTTGTCCTTTCTCAAGTAAAGCAAGTCGTTGATGAACGCCAAAGCGGTGTTGTTCATCAATGACTATCAAGCCTAGCTTTGCAAAACTGACAGAATCCTGAAATAAGGCATGAGTCCCAATAGCAACAACCGGTGTTTTATCTTGTAATCGCGTTTCAACATTGGTCCGTGTTGATTTTTTTAATTTCCCGGTTAAAAACACCACATCAATACCTAATGGTTCTAACCAAGTTAAAAAGTTAGCGTAATGCTGCTCAGCTAGTAATTCAGTCGGTGCCATTATCGCCACCTGATAACCTGCTTCTATACTTTGTAATGCGGCTAATGCAGCAACTACTGTTTTGCCTGAGCCAACATCACCTTGTATTAGCCTGAGCATAGCGACTGTTTTATTTAGATCAGACGCTATGGTTTTATAAGCTTGCGTTTGAGCATTCGTTAATGTGAAGGGTAATTTTTCCAGATATTTCGGAACTAGCTGCGTGCTTAGATCAAAAGCAGGAGACTGTTCTGCCCTTAATTCATTACGCAACTCAAGTAAACTTAATTGCTGAGCCAACAGTTCTTCAAAAGCAAGTCGTTGCTGAGCGGGATGCCTTCCTTCAATAAGGCTTTGCACATCTGCATCAGGTGGCGGACGATGTACATAGTCCAGAGCATCAATCAGCGTTGGTAAGTTTTGATTTGTTAATATTTCCTCGGGTAATAATTCAGTCAGATTTTGTTTGTCACTACTGAGAGTTGCCAAGGCTTGCTCGCTTAGTTTTCGCATGCGAGCCTGTTGTAATCCTTCCGTACTGGGATAGACCGCAGTTAATTGTTCTTCCAATTCATCGTCCTGTCCATCGTTAAGCACACGATATTCTGGATGAATGATTTCTAATGAATTTGGACCACGTCGGACTTGACCATAACAACGCATTGATAGGCCGCGCTGTAAGCCTTTTTCTTGAGCCTTTGAAAAATAAAAAAACCGTAAAACTATTGCCCCTGTTCCGTCACTAATTCGACATAGTAGTGAACGACGTTTTCCATAGCGAACTTGTGTCAGCTCTATATCTCCCTGGATATAGGCATTATGACCAAACCGCAATGCACCGATAGGTGTTAGACGAGTTCTATCGATATAACGATGCGGTAAATGAAATAATAAGTCCTGTATAACGCTTATACCAATGCGCTCCAGTTTCTCTTGTAAACGAATTCCTACGCCACTCAATACGGTGACTGGATCTGATAGGGAATGTTGTTTGTGAATTGTCAAAGCCCTGAGTTTTGGCAGTACTGTCTTGGTAGTGTGTTTGCAAATGGCTTATTTATCATTCTTTAGAGTGTCATTATTGCGTCCATTTCCACCAGTGAACCTTTTGGCAAACTGGCTACACCTACTGCCGCACGTGCAGGGTATGGTTCAGAAAAATATTCTGCCATGATTTCATTTACTAAAGGAAAATGTGATAAATCAGTAAGGAAGATATTTAACTTACTAATGTCTGCCAATGATCCGCCAGCAGCTTTAGCAACGGCAGTCAGATTTTCAAAGACGCGTGTAATTTGTGCACGCATATCACCTTCAACTAGCTCCATGGTTTCTGGAATCAGTGGAATCTGTCCGGAGAGGTATACTGTGTCACCTACTTTAACCGCTTGTGAATAGGTTCCTATGGCTTGCGGTGCGTCTTTAGTAGATATTATTTCTCGTTGCATTATTATCTCCCTTTTATATTGTTAATGAGCGTTAAACACGCGTAATTTGTGTAACGCTTTTTATCGCTCTTATTTTTCTGATCACATTCGCCAAATGAATCCTGTCTTTTACCTCAATTGTAAATCTTTGTTCAGCATAGCGGTCGTCCCGCTCCAACATTTCTACTTTTTCAATATTTGCACCTGCATCAGCAATAGTCGCGGCAACATTTGCCAATACGCCACGCTGATTACTGGAATTTAAACGAATCATAACCTGAAACTCTCGATCTATATCAGCTTCCCATTCAACCTGAATCCATTTCTCTTGATGATTTCTATACTCAGCAATGTTTTTACAAGGTTGCCTGTGTATAACAATACCGCGTCCTGATGTAACAAAACCATGTATAGGATCGCCTGGTATCGGATAACAACATTTTGGAAAATTGACCACCAAACCCTCAGTGCCTTTTATAGATAATGGGTTGGTGTCATTTGAAACACTGCTTTTATTTTCAAGTAATGTTAATTTCTCAACGGCGACAACCTGCCTGGCAACTAATGGTGCCATCTTATTGCCTAGTCCAATCTCTTGTAACAGAAGGTCAACATGTTCAACGTGATTATCAGTCAGCAATACATCTAAATCCGCATCACTGATATCTTGGTAACTGATGCCGAAGGGCTCTAATTCCCTGTTCAAGAGACGTTTGCCTAATGCAATTGCTTCATCGTTTTTAAGGTTTTTCAGGAAATGCCTGATCTGGGTTCGTGCTTTAACAGTTGCAACAAAGTTTAGCCACGCTGGATTAGGACGACCGCTTTTAGCGGTTATGACTTCAACCGTCTTACCGCTAGTTAATAGAGTACTTAGTGGCACCAACTTTCTATTAATTCTTGCACCTACACAACAGTTACCTATATCAGTATGGATGGCGTAAGCAAAATCTACAGCGGTGGAACCACTGGGTAACTCCATAATTTTACCTTTTGGTGTAAAGACATATACATCATCAGGAAATAGATCTACTTTTACATTTTCAAAAAATTCTTCTGGATTCCCTGCTGATTTATTCATCTCCACGATATTACGCAACCACTCTCTAGCACGACGATGGACATTACTTCTATCGCCGTCGACTCGTTTAGAAGATTTAGATTTACCTTCCGCCTTGTAAAGCCAGTGTGCAGCGATACCTACTTCTGCAACATCATTCATGTCTTTAGAACGAATCTGTATCTCAATCGGTACACCATAAGGCCCAAATAAAACTGTGTGCAGCGATTGATAACCGTTGGTCTTGGGGATAGCGATATAATCTTTGAATTTACCCGGAACTGGTTTATACAGATTATGTACGGTGCCTAAGGTGCGGTAGCAAGTGTCTACAGTGTCAACTATCAAGCGAAACGCATAGACATCAAAGATGTCTGAAAATGACAGGTGCTGTTCTCTCATCTTCAGGTAGATTCCGTACAGATGTTTTTCTCTCCCTAATATTTGTCCCGGTATTTTTTCCTGGCGCATGCGTCGCTTTAGTGCTGTACGAATTTTAGTGATAATTTCTTTACGGTGTCCGCGCGCCTTATTAATTTGTTCGTTCAGAATTCTGTAACGCATTGGATATAAGGTTGCAAATCCGAGCTCTTCCAGCTCTAGACGAATTGAGTTAACACCTAAACGTAAAGCGATAGGTGCATAAACTTCGAGTGTTTCACGTGCAATACGGCGCCGCTTTTCAGGTTTTAAAGCTTCTAGAGTACGCATGTTGTGTAGGCGATCTGCGAGCTTAACCAATATCACCCGTATATCATTACTCATGGCCATTAACATTTTACGAAAGTTATGTGCTTGTGCTTCTGCTGAACTTTCAAACTGGACCTTATCAAGCTTACTAACGCCATCAACTAGCTCAGTAACACCTTTGCCAAATTTGCGTCTTAGCTGAGCTTTAGCGGTAGGTGTATCTTCAATAACATCATGGAGGATAGCTGCCATAATGGTTTGGTGATCCATATGCATCTCGCCCAGAATACGAGCGACTTCGAGTGGATGGTTAATGTAGGGTTCACCGCTTACACGTTTTTGGCCTTCATGCGCTTTGGCACTGAAATAATAGGCACGCTGTACTTTAAAGACCTGATCTGGTTGTAGATAGGTGCCTATAAGTTTATTAAGGTCGTTAATTGTATACACGGCCATATTGAACAGTGATATTAATTAAGTAAGTACGGTCAAACGTACGGGGAATATATAATACATCAGCAGAAAGACGCATGCTGCGCCTTTCTGTTAGGAAAAGCGTCAGTGATTATTCTGCAGCAGGGATATTAAAATCAGATTCTGTGAATTCTTCTTCTGTTTCAAACTTGTTGATTGTGTCGATATTATCGTTATTGACTAAGTTTTCAGCTATTTCTCGTAAGGCAATAACGGTAGGTTTGTCGTTTTCAGCAGGTACCAAAGGGTCTGCGCCCATTGCAATTTGACGTGCTCGTTTACTTGCTAATAAAACCAGATCGTAGCGGTTTACAACATTTACTAGGCAGTCTTCAACGGTTAATCTGGCCATGGTGTTCCTCTTCTTGTCTTTATAAAACTTTAAGTTCTTTCCGGTTAAAAAATAACCGGTGTTTTGTGGGACAGCTATTCTACTGAATTCAATCCTTTTGTGCCATGATTTGACGGACTAAATCATCATAAAATGCCGATTGTCGACAGCTACCCAGGTTAGTGGTGGTAATAATAGCTTTGATCTCTGCCAAGGCGGACTCAAAGTCATCATTTATTACAATGTATTCAAAGTCTTTGTAGTGAGAGATTTCCGCATAGGCGGCGTCCATCCTTCGTTCGATTGTTTCAGTATCATCCTTTTGACGTGATATTAATCTATTACGAAGTGTTTCATAGTCAGGTGGAAGGACAAAAATACTGACGCTATTACGCAACTGTGATTTTACTTGCAGTGCACCTTGCCAATCTATTTCAAGGATGAAGTTTCTACCAGTGAGCATTTCATCTTCGACCCAATCTTTTGGGGTACCATAATAATTTCCAAATACTTTGGCGTATTCAAGAAAGAAATTTTTCTTAATAAGATCTTTGAATTCATCTTCATTTATAAAGTTATATGCCTCGCCGTTTTTCTCATCGGCTCTTGGCTTACGCGTCGTGTATGAAATAGAGACATCAATATTATTATCTTCTGTGATTAGAGATTTTATGAGTGATGTTTTGCCTGCGCCAGAAGGAGCAGCAATAATAAATAATGTACCGTTTTTATTTTTCATGGACGTATGACTATTCAATATTTTGAATTTGTTCACGCATTTGTTCAATCAACACCTTTAATTCGACCGATGAATTTGTAGTATCCAGATGAGCAGACTTTGATCCTAATGTGTTCGATTCACGATTCATTTCCTGCATAAGAAAGTCCAGGCGTCGACCGACAGGGCCATCTTGATCAAGCACGCGTTGTACTTCATCAATATGCGCATCCATGCGATCAATTTCTTCTGCAACGTCCATTTTTTGTGATAATAATAATAGCTCTTGTTCAAGTCGGTCATTATCAAATTCAGTACTCAGTTCTTGTACACGAAGCGTTAACTTTTCACGAATACCATCGAGAATGGTTGGCATTAGTTCTCGTACGCGGGCAACGATTACTTTAGTGGCTTTACAACGTTCCAAAATCATAGTCCTGGTCTTATCACCTTCACGTTTACGAGTATCAATAACAGCAGTGAGGGTTTCCTTGACTAGTTCAAGTAATGGTCCACTAATCGCTTCAGGATCGGGAACGTCTTTATCCAGAACACCCGGCCAACGCAGTAATTCCAAAGGATTTATTGGTGCAGGTGATGTTAATTGTGAGTTTGTGTTTTCAGCAGTCTCCAGAATTTTTGCCAGCAGGTCTTGATTTACCGGCAATGACCCTTTAAAACTTTCACGTTGCTCATAGCGGATATTACAATCAACTTTTCCGCGTTTTAACTGCTTTGATAATTGATCACGAATAGCTTGCTCAAGCAGACGTAACTCTTCTGGTAAGCGAATCGACATCTCCAAATAACGATGATTTACGCTCCTTATTTCGCAAGAGGCTTCACCCCAATCCCCGGATCGCTCCGCTCTACCATACGAGGTCATGCTCTTTATCATCAAATTATCCTTTTCATAATCATTATTTGTTAATAGTAACGTTTCGACAGTATATCGGAAATACGTAGACAGAATTTATCGTTATAATGCAGCACTTTTTTACAGGAGACTAATATGCGCCCAAGTGGACGTTCAGCGGATCAACTCAGACCAGTTACCATAACAAGGAATTTCACCTGTCATGCTGAGGGCTCAGTATTGATTGAATTTGGAAATACAAAAGTCATCTGTAATGCCAGCTTTGACGCGGGCGTCCCCGGATTTCTCCGCGGTAAAGGCCAAGGTTGGGTAACAGGAGAGTATGGCATGTTGCCGCGTTCGACTGGGTCACGTATGCGTCGTGAGGCGACACAAAATAAACAGGGTGGTCGAACAATGGAAATTCAGCGACTGATAGGTCGATCGCTACGCGCTGTAATCGATATGGACGCACTCGGTGAAAATACCATCGTTATTGATTGTGACGTCATACAGGCAGATGGTGGGACACGCACTGCATCGATAACAGGTGGTTACATTGCCTTGGTGGATGCTGTTAATAAAGCTAAAGCAGATGGTTTGATCGAATCAGACCCGATTAAATCAATGATCGCCTCTATATCTGTGGGTATTCACAATGGTAACCCTGTTTTAGATTTGGATTATGACGAAGATTCAACTGCAGAAACAGATATGAATGTGGTGATGAATGATGACAATCATTTCATCGAGGTACAGGGTACAGCAGAAGGTCATCCCTTCACGCCGGATGAATTAAATAGCATGTTGGCTCTTGCTCAAAAAGGGATTAGTGAATTGTTTGAACACCAGCGTGATGCCTTACAACAATAATTGTCGAGAGATTTAACTTGGAAAAGCAAGAGATAGTGCTCGCGAGTAATAATCCGGGCAAGGTCAAAGAAGTAAATGAACTACTAGCGGACTCAGCTTTTCACATACTGCCACAATCTGAATTTGATGTTGTTGAGGCAGAAGAGACTGGGTTAACTTTTGTTGAGAACGCAATACTTAAGGCACGTAATGCAGCGCGATATACTAGTCACCCGGTAATCGCCGATGATTCTGGAATAGAAGTCATTGCGTTAAAAGGGCGACCTGGAATCTACTCTGCACGTTATGCAGGTTTAGATGCTAGCGATAAAGCTAATCTCGATAAGCTTATAGAAGATATCAAACCATTGGATGTGGCAGATCGTAACGCGCGATTTGTCTGTTCAATGGTTTTTCTGAGACATGCAGAAGATCCAACGCCTCTTATATCTCAAGGAATTTGGAACGGTGTCGTTGTTACAGAACCACGTGGCCGAAATGGTTTTGGTTATGACCCTATGTTTTATGTGCCAACACATGATTGCACTTCAGCTGAATTATCACCAGAGATAAAAAATCAATTAAGCCACCGCGGACAAGCATTATCGAACCTTATAAAACAGATCAGGGAAATGTAAATATCCTCACCGGGTTTTTCCAATGAATGTTTATACTTCTCAAGGATGCTCGCAAAGAAGAACAATACCGAGCCCATGGGTATTATGAATGACACTTTTAAGCTTCCATGAAAACCCACCATTATCGCTTTACATTCATTTACCCTGGTGTGTAAAGAAATGCCCTTATTGTGATTTTAATTCACATGAGTTTTCATCTTCAGGGTTTGAAGAAGAAAATTACATAGAGGCATTAATACGGGATCTTGATTCGGAACTCCCGCGTATTTGGGGGCGAACGATCAATACTGTGTTTATTGGAGGTGGAACTCCCAGTTTATTTTCATCTGATTCATTGGATAAGTTGCTAAGCGCGATACGTGCAAGATTAAATATTCATCCGGCAATAGAAATTACGTTGGAGGCAAATCCGGGAACTGCAGAAGCAGAAAAATTTCGTGCCTTCAGGGAAATTGGCATCAACCGTTTATCTCTTGGAGTCCAAAGTTACAATGATGCGCATTTAAAGGCATTAGGGCGTATTCATGATGCTGCTCAGGCACACCATGCGATTGAGCTCGCACAAGATGCCGGATTTGAAAACTATAATATTGATTTAATGTTCGGTTTACCGGGACAGTCGATTAATGAAGCTCTGGATGATCTTGAGAAAGCGGTAACTCATTCACCAACACATATATCGTGGTATCAACTCACAATAGAACCCAATACTGTTTTTAACTCAAAGCCACCAACATTACCCAATGATGACGAGATTTGGTCTATGCAAGAACGGGGACAGTCGTTTCTTGAAGTTAGAGGTTTCAAACAATATGAAATTTCGGCCTATGCAAAAGCTAAGCACCCGGCGCTCCACAACCTGAATTATTGGCAATTTGGCGATTACCTGGGTATTGGAGCGGGTGCACATGGCAAGATCACGAATGTGGCTGAAAGGAAAATTGAGCGCTATACACGACATAAGATACCAAAACGCTATATTGAATTAGCTGGGACTAATGCAGCAATTACTGAAACAAGAGTATTAACACATGATGAGCTAGTGCTTGAGTTTGTTATGAATGCCTTTCGATTGACTGATGGTGTTCCAGCGCACCTATTATCTGATCGAACTGGATTGACCTTAAAGAATGCGGAAAGAGAATTACTAGTAGCAGAAGAGCGCGGGTTGATTGAATGGCAGCTTAATAAATTGAGCCCAACACCCAAAGGCATACGCTATCTAAATGAATTACTTGAAATATTTGTGAAATAGTCGCGAATTTACGACAATTATTTCATGGACCACTAGCTTTATACTCTTAGAAAAGATAATATTTTTATTCTTGTTCGTATTCTCCTGAAGAATCATCCAAAATCAAAAAATATGCTAACTGAAGCCATTAAAAGCAACATCATTTCAATCAGCCTGTCTGAATTAGAATCTCTATGTAAGGAATTCATGGCTGAAAATGGCGAGCATACGGAAGAGGATTTTATTCATCATCTCTATAATACGAAACGTATTACCGCAAATGAGTTTAAGAACATTCAAACACATGAAAAAATTGAGCTTCCCTCGATTGGAGATATCAGTGATATAAGCGATATTGGCAAAAAGCAATCAGATGATTCGGAAGCCTCAACCAAAGACATCAGTGGTACCTATGTCGACGATGATAATTACACTATTCTAGAATCGATTGATGAAGGGGCCATGGGTGAAATTCTTGTCGCTAGAGATAATAAGTTAAATCGTACAGTTGCCTATAAAAAGATACATGCACATGTAGCAGAAATACCAAGTTACCTCGGGCGATTTTACATGGAGGCGCAGGTTACCGCGCAGTTACAGCACCCCAATATCGTTCCTGTATATGATTTAATGACGACTAACACTTCTGTCGGTTATGCGATGAAGCTGATAGACGGTATAACATTAAAAGATCACATCAAGGAAACACAAGAACAATACGTACAAAATGGTGCTCCTGATGAACACCACACCTTACCTGCCAGACTCGAACATTTTCTAAAAGTGTGTGATGCGATGCATTATGCGCATCGTAAAGGCGTAATCCACCGTGACTTGAAGCCATTGAACATCATGATTGGCCCGTATAACGAAGTCTATGTAATGGATTGGGGAATCGCTAAAACTGTTGAGGTAGATAAAGATACCTTTGGTGATAAAACTGTACTCGTCGGTCATGAAGAAGTCGATGATGATGATAAAACCAAGATGGGGCAAGTCATGGGTACGCCAGCCTATATGTCGCCAGAACAAGCAGAAGGTGAACATGACATTCTTGACCATCGAAGTGATCTCTACTCATTAGGTCTAATTCTATTTGAACTAGTGACGTTCCATCGAGCTATCAATGGTAAGACTACAGAACAAGTTATGATGAAGGCTCGACGTGGACACATTGATCAACCACCGTCATACGGTAAACAAGCGGATGAACAAGAACAGTTGCTAGCGATAGTCAAAAAAGCAACACAGTATATGCCAGAGGATCGATATCCTACAGTTGCAGATTTTGCTGATGATATTCGTCGTTTCATGCATGGTGAAGCGATTAAGGCACGTCCTGAGACCAGAAAACAAAAATTCATGCGTTGGATAACACATCACAGAAAGGCAGCGGTAAATATTATGCTTTATTCTGTGTTGGCAAGCTTTCTGTCCGTCGTTGCAATACTGGTTTTGCAGATGCAAACGATGAAAGCGTCACAGAGCGAAGATAAAATAACAAATCGTTTTATAAACGCTGTTGCGAAAAAGTCGCAGAAAATCGATACGCAATTTTTAAAATATGAAGCAATTCTTGAAGGTTTAAGCATTGGTGCTACAAATCTTTTAAATCAGGGTAAATTGGATACAACGACGTACTATACCAATGACACTATTGCAGTGCCCGGAAAAGGACCGTCAGACTATAAATTTTCAGATGTGTATGGTTTTCCAGTAAGTGTTGATTATCATGTTTATAAACTGGCACCCGGAGTAAATGAAAGCGAGGTTAAACCTGTACTGCAACGCTTGAATCCTCTACGGCATTCATTCAAATCTTTAATGCTAAAGAGCCATAAAGAAGATATTGCGCCTGATGATGTTGAAGGAGCTCACAAGATCATTATGCAAGAAGGCTTGCCTCTGGTCTGGTCATACATTGGACTGGAAAATGGCGTTATGGCTGAGTACCCTGGTAAAACAGGTTACCCAGAGGCCTTTGATCCAAGACAACGGCCATGGTATCGAAGTAGTCTGGATCAAGCAGGGATTAACTGGTTACAACCCTATATTGATGTTGGCGGTCGAGGTGTTTTACTACCCGTTACCAGTCCACTTTATGATAACGATGGTAAGTTTATGGGTGTTGCAGGTGTTGAAGTAACAGTTGATTATGTTCGAAAACAGTTATTAGACTTGTACGGTGTAGATGGTGTTGAAGAAACGTATCTACTTAATGATAAAGCGGAGATTATTGTTAAATCTTCTGACAAGACTCAATCTTATGGCCTTGGTACTTTAATCAACTCTATTGAATCGCTTGAAATTTTCCCGAATGAATATGTTGTTAATAAGGTAAATAGAGGGCTGTCAGGACATTACTTTTATATCGAGCGCGGACGTGAAAAAGTTATTGCGTATTACAAACTAAGCTCAACTGGTTGGTTCTATGTTGCCCAAGCAGACGCTGAAGAACTATTAGGCGAGATGAAGTAAGAATAATTATCTTGCTATAGTTTTAAGTGACAAATTATTAAAACACTCATTTAAGAATGGACTGGACAGTCTATATTCTGCGCTGTTCCGATAACTCTCTCTACACGGGTATCACCCGTGATATAAATCGAAGATTAAACGAACATAACAACGATAATCGTTTGGCAGCCGCGTATACTCGTGCCAGACGACCAGTAACACTTGTCTATCAAGAAGCACACATCGACCGTTCATCAGCGAGTAAACGTGAGTCGGCAATTAAAAAAATGTCAAAGACAGAAAAGGAATTATTAATTAAATAACAACATGGCAAGATCAGACTCAAAGAACATCGACCGACCCAAGGCAAGTAGTCTTAAGCCATTGCGTTCCGCATTACCTTTTATGCGCCCCTATATTGGCAGGCTCGGTCTGGCATTTGTCTTTTTAACCTTAGCTTCCGTATCAATGTTGGCTATGCCAGTCGCCATCCGATATGTCATCGATTATGGTTTCTCCAGTGAAAATGTTGATTCAATAAATACCTACTTCATAGCATTACTCAGTCTTGCAATATTCTTTGCAATATTTGCATCGCTCCGATACTACCTGGTGATGTGGATCGGTGAGCGTGTTGTCGCAGATATAAGATCTGCGGTCTATAAACACGTGATCAAGATGAGCCCAACATTTTATGAAGTAACACGCACTGGCGAAGTGCTTTCTAGACTCACTACGGATACGACATTAGTACAAACGGTATTTGGTGCCGGGATGTCGATTGCTTTACGCAGCCTGTTTAGCTTTATTGGTTGTTTGATTATGTTGTTCGTGACTAGCGCAAAATTAACAATGATGATTATATTGTTGGTACCAGTCGTCGTCATACCTGTCATGCTCTATAGCCGTAAGGTGAGAAAGCTTTCACGTGCGAATCAAGATCGCATCGCAGACTCCAGTAGCATCGCCGGTGAATCATTAAATGCAATCCATATCATTCAGGCATTTACATTAGAAGGCTTTCTAGGTGATCGATTTAGTGAATCGGTGGAAGCGACATTTAAAACAGCACGTACACGCCTGCAAGTCAGTTCCTTGTTGTCTGGCACGATCATATTAACGGCTTTCGGAGCAATGGTAGTTGTGCTCTGGATCGGTGCCCACGCTGTTGTCGATGGCACAATGAGTCCAGGTACCTTGGGACAGTTTTTATTGTATGCCACCTTCCTTGCTGGCAGTACCACCTCACTAGGTGAAGTCTGGAATGATATCCAACGCGCGGCAGGCGCAATGGAACGTTTGATGGAACTACTGCATATGCAATCCGACATTACAGTGCCGCAAGTTCCTGTTGAATTACCTACAGAAGGTCGAGGCCATATACAAATTCAAGATGTGTGTTTTAATTATCCGTCACGACCAGATACAAAGTCGTTGGAAAATTTCAATCTTGAAATAAACCCTGGTGAAACGGTTGCACTAGTCGGACCGTCAGGTGCAGGGAAGAGCACGGTGTTTCAATTGCTGTTGCGTTTTTATGATCCACAATCAGGTCAGATCTTAATGGATGGTGTGGACATTAAAGAAGCAGATCCAGAAGCAGTGCGACAACGAATTGCGATAGTGCCACAAAGCACAGTCTTGTTCGCGACAACGGCAATGGAAAATATTCGTTATGGAAAACCCACAGCGACAGATGATGAAGTAAAAAATGCTGCCCGATCTGCCATTGCTGATGAGTTTATTGAAAAACAACCGGAAGCCTATCAAAGTTTTCTCGGTGAAAAAGGCGTGCGTTTATCGGGAGGCCAACAGCAGCGCATTGCCATTGCCCGCGCGATATTAAAGAACCCGCCTATTATGTTATTGGATGAAGCGACTAGTGCACTTGATTCCGAAAGCGAAAAATTAGTACAGGCTGCGCTTGATCATCTAATGCAGGATCATACGACGTTGGTTATCGCGCACCGTTTATCAACGGTTATCAAAGCAGATCGTATCGTGGTAATGGACGAAGGCAAGATAGTTGATATTGGCCAGCACCAGGAATTAATGCAAAAGGGCGGTGTATACAAACGTCTTGCTGAACTCCAGTTTGGACAACATAAAACTGATAACGACAATCATCCAGAAGAAGAGGTACTAATCGATAGTCTTATTGATTAGGCAGCGACACTTGCGTTACTGATGGACTGATTTTCTAAAATCTTTTTTGCACATGTAATAAATACGCCATCTAAGGGTTGTTTATGTTCTGCTGCGGTAATTACCTGAAGTAATACATATCGTTCAACACGATCAAATCGGGAAAGATCTTTAGCAGCAGCTTCAGCCTGCTTATAGAGCTGTAATGTAACCTTCTTCATGCTCATGACGCGCCCCTTTTTTATGACTTATAATTCTATATTTGGCTAAAGACAGAAAAAACAATTGATCTAAATCAAACATCCATCCGATCTACCAATGTGGCGCTAGCTGTATAATAATGATTTAACGCATTAATAATTAAAACGAATATCAACCTATGCAAAAAAAGTCAGGTTATATAAGCAAAATGTTGCTGCTGGTAGTCATTGCATTATCAATGAATAATCTTGCAGCGAACGAAGATGTGGAAAAACTGCATATTGTTGATTGGCATGTCCATGTTGCCGGACTGGGTCACGGCGACTCAGCTAATTTTATAAACGATGCCATGTACAATAATTATCGTTTTAAGTTCTTCCTAAAATGGATGAATGTCACTGAAGAAGAATTGGAACAACACGGTGATCAAATCGTTGTTAAACGGCTCAACGAAAAAATAGAAGAATCGAAATACACTGATCAGGCAATCATCCTTGCGCTTGATGGAGTCATTGATAATAAAACAGGCCAACTGGATAAAGCAGCCACGCAATTTTATGTCGACAATGAATTTGTCGCGAGCGAATCTGCCAAGTATCCAAACTTATTGTTTGGTGCCAGTATCAACCCCAGTCGTCCAGATAGCATCCAACTGTTAGAAAAGGTTCATGCACAAGGTGCCGTGTTAATAAAATGGATACCATCGATCATGCATTTCGATCCAGCGGATAAAAAATTCGCACCGTTCTATCGCAAAATGGCCGAACTAAATATCCCGCTACTTACGCATACAGGAATGGAAAAATCTTTTCCTAATACAAATGATGCGCTTGCAGATCCACGGCGATTAGAGTTGGCATTAAATAATGGTGTGACGGTCATTGCGGCACACATAGCCACAACGGGGGAGTCGGAAGGGCAGGATAACTTTGAGCGTATCATGCCAATGTTTGCTGAATTCCCAAATCTCTATACAGAGATATCCAGCCTGACCCAAATAAATAAACTTGGCTATCTTGCACAGGCATTAAAGAAGCCGGGTTTAACCGAAAGAATGATCTACGGTACTGATTGGCCATTGCAGTCCTTTCCTCTGGTTTCACCCTGGTATCATATTAATCATATCGGATTAAAAAATGCCTGGCACCTCAGTTGGATAAAAAACAAATGGGATCGCGACATAGAATTAAAAAAAGCGATTGGTGTACCGCAATCCGTTTTTACGAGAAACGTAGGTCGTATAAATTCTTTGTTAAACCTTAATAAAGATTGATCAAACGCAATAGTCTAAAATTTAATGATGCTAAAGTGCTTATAGTCTTTAATAGGAGGAACAATCATGAGCGATAGAGAAGCCTTGCTAGCAAAAAAGAAAGAGCTCGAAGAAAGATTAGATAAAATCAAGCGAGATATTGGCCATAAACTTAGCGCTGACTCTGAAGAACAAGCCACCGAACTTGAAAACCGAGATGTGATACTGGAAATTGCACGAGTAACGGAAGAAGAACTTGCTGCAGTCAATACTGAACTAAATGGAACAGACTAATAAAACTGAAACAATCGATTGTGACTCACCTGTCACCATCATTGTTAAGCGTCGACCCAAACCCGATCGTATAGAAGAATTTGAGCAGGTCATGTCGGGCACGACGAAAGACGCCATGTCATTCAAGGGGCATCTCGGTGCAAATATTATCAAACCAACCAAGGCGGGAGATTGTTACCGCATAGTCTTTAAGTTCGACTCCATGCGGAATTACCTCGCATGGGAAGGATCAGACGTTCGTGAGAAATGGTTGGAACGTTATGCTGAAGTCTCGCAAGGCGATCTGGAACAGGAAGTTCTCAGTGGACTGGAAACCTGGTTCACCATGCCGGGAGGAGAAGACGCTCTGGTGCCGCCGCCCAAATACAAGATGATGTGTATCGTCTGGCTCTCCATTTTCCCCCTGTCATTGCTGCTAAACTACGGTCTGAAACCTGTCATATCTGAGCTACATATCATTGCGCAAATCGCTATTATCTCGCTGACGTTAGTCATTCTCATGACATATGTCGTTATGCCGTTCATGGCAAAACTTTTCCATCGCTGGTTACATTGCACTAAAAAGTAGCCGAAAATTGTCAGTATTCTGGGATCTTAAGCGATCTTCATAAGAAATTGGCTCACCTGATTTCCACAAAAACTTCATAAAAATCAAACTTTAAACACTATATACAGTCCTAAATAGCAGACTATACTTAACTGGTATAGAGATTGCAGATTGATTAAGTAGGTAACTAACACCCTAGGAGGTGTGCCATGATCCCTACCAATGTTATTCCAATCCAGGATGTTCAATACAGTAAGCTCTGCGGCGTTTGTCCGCTATGTGATAAGACTGACGGTTTTGTAAACCTTGGAAAAGAACACTGGTTTATATGTCGAGATCACGAAACAAAATGGTTCGTCGGAATCAACCTGTTTGAAGGTTGGCAGAACCAAACAGTGGCAGAAGCCCAAAGCATAGAAAAGATGCTTGATGGCTTTAAGGAAATAACGCCACTTAAAATTCAGGTGGATGAACAACAGCAAAAAAGCGTTGCGATTTAGTTAAAAAGAATTCTTTGTCTCCGGAAATGGCTGGAGAGACCCCCGTCGGCAGACCAGGGACGGTCTGCACTATAGATCCTCTGTTATTTATTTTGCTAATGCCTGTTTTATACGCAAACTAACATTCTGCTTTACCAAAACATCACTTACACCAGCAGGCCGTTTATAAACGACCTTTTTATCCTTACCAACAACATAAACAGCAGGCGTACCTTTAACGCCATACTGCGTTCCGACCTCATCGCCATCCATTAACATCGTGTAAGAAAATCCTTTCTTATCAAAATATTCTATCGGATCGATAACACCATCTTCATTGACACTAATCGCATAAAATTTAACACCTTTATTACGATACTTACGATAAACAACTTCCATATGCGGCATCAACGTTGCGCAATATGGACACCAGGTGGCCCAGAAGATGATCACCGAGACCTTATCTTCACTATCGGCATAATACTGTAGTGAACTACCGTCCTTCGCTTGCAGTTCCCAATCAGTCGCAGTGCCGCCGACATTAAGCGGTGCAGCATTAACCGAAGAGAAGGGAAGCAACATAAAACTCATAAAAGAAAACAACAGAATAAAAGTAATGCGCATAAAGATGCCTATAGTGTTATTGAGTTAAAAATAAAATAAAGTGTACCCTAAAAATACGATAAGGTAGGACAATAATAGTTCATGACACTTATGATTTATTTAATAAAAAAGCTGGCTGACTTCATTATTATTACTATACTAATGGTAAATCAAAAGGTGTTAGTCTCCCTACAACCCCCTGCCTATGCTCGATAAACTCTTCAAAAAACCACTAGAACTAAAAATCGGTGATCAGACACTGCAATTTAGTTCGGTAACTGATGTCGCATTCTGTCTGGAAGGGAGAACCGCTATATCGTCTGCAAAACTAGCAGAATTATTTGAGCTCTCAGCTGACGATTTAGACAAGCAAGCGGAGAAGCTCGCTGGTCTTAATAAAACAATGTTTAAAATACTAAACAGTGTTGTCGATGAACCAGAGAATATTGATCGTTCCATGCGTGAATTAGACACGCAGATGTTTTCACAAGATCAAAATTGGCGCGACATAATCCAGTCCTTGAATAAAGAGCAGGGTGATATCGATGCTATCCGTGTCACAGTCATTATGAAATACATGAAATATCTTTCAGCTGTGGAAGATACCATCGCATATATCCGCGCGGGAAAGAAACAGAATGAAGGCGCAGTTGCGAATGCCGATGTAATTAAGCCAAACGAATTCGAAGAGACCTGGAGCCTTGGTCATTTACGCGAAGAGGTTAATTCCGCGATGCAAGCGGAAACCCAAGGAGAAAACCAGACAGGAGCAGAGTTTAAACGGCTACCAAAAGACACAGCCGTATCTGTCATGTTACCGCCGGGCGAGAAGATGGCCGTTCGACTGGCATCATATCCAGGCCAAATCCTCGCAACGAATGACGCCATACAATACGTAGACGAAAGCGGCACAACAGTTCTCAATAAAGGCCCCAATATGGTCGGCAGAAGTGTTAAAGGCACAGTGAAGATAGACCCAGCGCAAAAACATGTCTCGCGAACGCACTTCTCTATACTCATTAGTGATGGCAACGCACTCCAGTTGACAGACCACTCATCAGAAGGCACATTCATTAGCTCTGCTTTTATTAAATAGAATACAGTTTGAGAATTAAATACAGAATTACCCAGATGCTTCTGCTCGTCATCGCTTGCGGAAGTGTAGCGATAAGCAATAGCTATGCGGCAACGGGCGACCAACTCATCATCACTGGGGATATTGTCAACCTCAGGACAGCGCCATCAACTGATGCCGCCTCACCAATCAAACTATTAAAAGATCGAAAGCTTATAGAAATCCAACGACAGGGTGATTGGGTCGAGGTCAAAACCAATCGAGAAGACATCAAGACTGGCTGGGTCTATAAAACCTTAATTAAAAAGATAAAGAAAAAAGAAAGCGCAGAAGAAAAACGCTTTAGAATCTTTAAGCAAAGATTCAATGCCTATAACGAAAACATAAGGAACCAAAATGGCATACCCCAGTTCAAAGAGGTAATAGATAAAGGTGAAGGGACCATTCACGTCATTGCAACAGAAGCCTGGGTGGCGACAACGCATGAAGCCCGCGGTGCATCGTTAACGGATGTCTTCAAACTGTGGAGTGATGTCGTACCCGTAGGCAGTTCACTCTCAGTGGTTGTGATAGATGAACAGGGTGAGCAACATACAATGATGCTGCGCTAATTTATAATAATGCTATTTCTTATTCGCTACACATTATATAAAACAACATGAAAAGCAGTTACGTTCTAACGACCTTATTACTAATACCGCTTGCGAGCTGTAACGTTTATGACATTCGCAGGGCAACTGTACTGGTAAAAGACCCCGTCGCGGGTACCGCGCAAGTGATAGAAAGTAAGGGCCGACAATACGCATTAAACCCAGGACAATTACCAGCCGATCTCAAGGCCTATAAAGCCCGGCTAAAAAAGTTTTTTGGATTAATCAGCGATATCTGGGGCGAAGACGACGCAAAGGAAGCGGGCCCGAAAGACTATGTAAAGTACACAGACAAATACTACAACCGCGCCCATATCAATTTCGAGACTGGAACGGTCACCATCGAAACCTTGGCGCCAGACTCGCAAGAAACGTATTTAAAGAAAGCTATCGTCACAACACTGCTCACGCCAGACGACCCAAGACAAGTCGATCTCTATTCCGATGCCACTCCCAAAGAAGACGGCAAACCCTTTCTCTACGAACAAGTATTAGATAACGATGGCAAACCTATCCAATGGCAATGGCGCGCGAATAAATATGCAGAATACCTAATCGCAAACAAACTAACGAAAGTAAAAATCGGTAAGCGCAATGGTCTAAGAGTCATCTTCCCCTTAGTCGCGAAGCACAAAGAAGTACGCGCCTATAAATACGCCAGCCTGGTACAGAAATACAGCAAGAAATATAATGTAAACGAAAGCCTGATCTACGGCATCATAAAAACAGAAAGCAGTTTCAATCCCTTTGCCGTAAGCCATGCCCCAGCCTATGGTCTGATGCAAATCGTCCCCAGTACCGCAGGCAAAGATGTCTTCCAGAAGATAAAGAAACGCTCAGGCCAACCGACACCAAAGAACCTCTACGACCCGGAATACAATATCGATATCGGCACCGCCTATATCCAGATACTACAAGAACAATACCTGGCAAAGGTAAAAGACCAAAATGCCAAGCGCTATACCGTCATCTCGGCCTACAACGGCGGCGCGGGCAATGTACTCAAGACCTTCTCATCGAATCGAGACCAGGCAGTGGTAAAGATAAACCAACTCCCACCCAACGAGGTCTACCAACAACTCACCAAAAAACACCCCAAGCAAGAATCGCGACGCTATCTGGTAAAAGTCACCGAAGCTCAAAAAGAGTTCTGGAGAAACGATGGGTTTTCGAAGAAATAAGCTAGAAGTACGATGGACAGGAAGCCCGAGTGTCGCGTTGACATGGAGTCAAAGAGCGACTGACGAAACAATGTATTTTTCGCGGCCGTAGGTATCCAGTGAAAAATAATATTTGTCTTTGTAACAGCGGTAAACCCTTTAAAAAATGTTGTGAACGTTTCCTAAATGGAAGTGCTATCGCAACAACACCAAAACAACTCATGCGTTCTCGATACACCGCCTATGCATTGGGCAACTATGGCGAATATTTATTAGCAACATGGTTACCCGAAACATCAAAAGGACTCACTGCAGCATCACTATCTGAAAAAAGCCTGGAGTGGGTAAAATTAGAAGTACTCAATTGCCATCAAAAAGGCGATGGAGGTAGTGTTGAGTTCAAGGCCTATTATAAAACAGATGATGGAGAACTAAGCATTTTCCACGAAATGTCTAGTTTTCGAAGAATTAATAGGCGTTGGTATTATGTTGAAGGTGATGTGAAAACAGAGAAGTGATTGGGTAATGGTTAGTAATCTAATAACGGATATTTAAGGAGCCTAGATCAGTCATCTTTTTAATTAGTCACTCTAATGGCACAATATAAGTAACCATTGCATAAGGCAAAGGGTACTGTATAATTGAGTGTAATATAAAGGGAGAAGTATTTAATGCTGGACGTAAATAAACAATATAAAGAAATGACTGTGCATGATGCGGCTGATTACTTGGACGTATCCGCCGACACGATTAGACGTTGGGCGAAAAAAGGCCTGATAAGAGCATCTAGGAATGAAAATAATCATCGAGTCTTTTCAACAGAAGAACTTATTAGAGTAAAAAACAAATACAAAAACACTAAATTAGAAGGTAATTACAAGATTCACCAAGCTAAAAAAAACAAGTATAAAATTATAGAACTTTTTTCTGGTGCAGGTGGATTAGCGTTAGGGTTAGAGAATGCCGGATTCAATTCAAAATTACTTGTTGAGATAGATAAGGATTCTGTTAATACATTAAGACAGAACAGGCCTAAATGGAATGTTATCAATGATGATATTGCAAATGTATCGTTCAAAAAATACAAAGATAAGATTGACGTGGTCGCTGGTGGTTTTCCATGCCAAGCATTTAGCTACGCAGGTAAAAGTCTTGGCTTCGAGGATGCAAGAGGCACTTTGTTTTATGAATTTGCAAGATGTATTAAAGAAGTCAGACCTAAAATTGCTTTAGGTGAGAACGTTAGAGGTTTACTGAAACATGATGGTGGTAGAACTTTATCTTCAATGATAAAAATTCTTAATGATTTAGGTTACAGAGTGAAATATAAATATTTACGTTCTCAATTTATGGATGTGCCTCAGAAACGAGAGCGTTTATTCATTATCGGAATTCGTGATGATCTTAAAATAGACCATCTTTTCCCAATTGAAAAAGATTACACAGTCTCTATGAGGGATGCATTACATAAATGTCCACAAGCAGAAGGATATATATATAACGATAGAAAAAAGAAAATAATGGAGATGGTTCCAGAAGGGGGATGTTGGCGTGATTTGCCAATCAAGTTTCAAAAAGAATACATGATGAAAAGTTTTTATCTAGGTGGTGGTAAAACAGGCATGGCAAGACGCCTGAGCTGGAACGAACCTTCATTAACACTGACTTGTAATCCAGCACAGAAACAAACTGAAAGATGCCACCCCTCTGAGACCAGGCCTTTAAATACGCGGGAATATGCCCGGATTCAAACATTCCCCGATAATTGGGAATTCATTGGATCTAAATCTTCGCAATATAAGCAGATTGGTAATGCGGTTCCAGTAAATTTAGGCTATTACATGGGAAGAGCACTATATACTATGTTAAGTGGTAGAAAGGATGATTATGTAGTTTGTAAAAAACTAATGGATGAAAATGTAATGCAGACATCATTATTTTAAAAATTTAATTTATTACCAATTTAGTGAAATGCTGAGTTGTAAAAACTGTTTAGTATTCGGGTTTCATCTACATCGCGACAAATAAGTTCCTGTTCTAGTAAATCAGATATAGCTAAGGGTAATGCCGACCAAGTATTCTTGAGAGAATCATGATCGCCTGTTATTAATTCATAAACTCTCCAGCCCCATATTTTTCTTATGCGATTATTAATTTCTCTACCTTTCTTTTGCCAAACACAATCCCCTGATGTGCCGTTATTACCAATTAAATATGCCCAATACGCAGTACACTCAGGATAATTAGTAACTGCTTGTTCAAGTTTATCGCGACAAGAATTACTAGCATCAGCATTCATAGTATTATATTTATTTTTTAATTCTACGAAGATACTGTCATCCTCTTTTTTTAAATCAACTCTTGTGTCATCACCAACACCTAAGTCTACCCAACCTTCAACGTTACCTAAGAGTTTTTGATGAAACTCTCCTATTCTATTATTGATTGTCTTGTCTCTTTGACGTATTTGTTCAGTTTTAATCCATGAAGGCATATCAACTCCTTGATTTGTTATATCAAATATTAATTTGAAAGGATCAAGTACATTTCTTTGTAATTCTTGCATGTTAATCTGATCTGCATCTTCGGGGTACGCATCGCACACCCATTTGGTACAATCTAGAAATACTTCATCTGATACAAAATCCACATACGTATTCATTTGATTGGATAGTCCATTATTTATGCTAACAATGACACATTAATATATTTACAATGAAAAGTAACAAAAAAATACACCAAAAAGCAGTAAATCACCTTGTTGATAGTGATGAAGTTCTAAAACAAGTCATTAGAAGCATTGGTGATTGTGGCCTAGATAATAATAAGCGCGACCCTTTTGATGTGTTAGCCTCATCTATAATGAGTCAGCAGCTATCTAAAAAAGCGGCAACAACTATTATGAATAGGGTTTTAGTTAAATTAAATAAAAATCGCCCCTTGTCACCTAGCGACTTTGTTAACGTAAATAAGTGTGATTTGCGTACATGTGGACTATCTAATGCAAAATCAGATTATATTTTAGAACTTTCTAGTAAGTTCATTAAGGACAAGATTGATAATTCTCTATTTGAAGAGATGGATGATGCAGCAGTTATTAATGAACTGACTAAACTAAAGGGGATAGGGCAATGGACCTCTGAGATGTTTTTAATATTTTCTCTTGGTAGAAAAGATGTCCTTTCTCTTACCGATGCAGGTTTAAGGCGTGCTGTAACTTTATTATATGGTTTAAAAAATAAACCAACAGACAATGAATTTATAGAAATAGCAGAATACTGGAGACCATATAGATCAATAGCGAGTTGGTATCTTTGGGGATACATCGATCAATAGGAATTAATTCGTGATGAAAAAAAGTCTAAAAACGAGAATATCTAATCATTTAGAACAGAGTATAGATGATTATTTGACGAATAAAGAAGTGAATACTTTTCATGTTTTAGACAAAATATTTCCAGTTGAAAGAAGGGTTAGGTCGATAATAGGTGGTTTAGAGACTAGCTTTGGCACAAAGTTGTGGGAATATTTGGCGAAGGAGCTCGCTACAGAGAATGGGTTTGAAATTTTTGACAATAAAAACTTTCTAATGCCCGCACACATCCCTATAAGAATATCGAGTATAAAGACAAAATGGGAAACAAAGCGTTTATTAGAAAATAATAGTATTTCATTAAAAAATTATATTGATGAGTTAAAAAAACAAGCAGAAAAGACTGCTGGAAAAACTATAAAATATAAAAAACCGACATCGGGCAAAGGAATTGATCTTTGGTTAAAAAAGAATAACCGGGAATATATTTTTGATATAAAAACTAATCAGATTAATAAAAATGGCGCAAATAGTTTAAATAGTAATTTAATGGATTGGTACGCATATAGAATTCTTGATAAGCATAATGTCAATATTAAAATTAGAATTGCATTTCCTTTCAACCCATATATTGGAAAAACTTGGTGGGAGGTTAATGGGACCAAAGCATACCCATTAAGGCCTAGGGAAGATGTATTAGTAGAGGATGAGTTTTGGGATTTTCTTCATGGTAAAAAAAATACATGGAAAAATATCATTGATATTTTCGATAAATTAGGAAAAAAAATAGGGAAAAAATATGAAGGTGTGTTTTATGAATAATAAACCATGAAATGTTTGTCTTTAAGACAGCCATACGCAGCGCTAATAGTAACTGGGATAAAAACAATAGAAACTCGAACTTGGCGAACTAATTATCGTGGGAAAATACTAATACATGCGGCTCAAAAGACAATAGAAATATCAAATAAATATAACAGACTTATTCAAGATATTGATGAGGAAATTCTTTCTGCGAAAGGTAAAATAATAGGTAGTGTTGAAATCAAGGATTGTAGAACGTTACTTCAGAAAGATAAAAAATCAGCATTAGTTGAAGATATTGAAAACAAATATGCATGGATACTTGAAAATCCTAAATTATTTAAAAAATATATAGCCCGTAAAGGACAGTTAAGTTTATTCAATGTTGATGATGATTTAATTTAGTGTATAAATAATTATATTGATGAATAAATTGCTAATATGAAAATTGGTCAAATATTTAGGTATTCAAAACCAAAAAATAAATTTCCAGAATTTATTGATGGGTTGCCAAACTTTTTTTTTCATACTTATACTCCTAACAATAAACTGGTTTCGCTTGAAAAAGGCATTGTTGGTATAGCCAAGATTAAGGCGAAAGATGCAGCACGACGACCAGCTATACTTACCTCATCAAGTCCCCACAATATTGGTTCTGAAGTAACACCTTGGCAGGATTATTTTGACGAAGACAATGGGCATATTAGATATTTTGGTGACAATAAAGATGACAGCAGTCCACCAGAAAAAAAACAAGGAAATGCAATTCTGCTTGAGCAATTTACAATACACAATTCTACGGATATACAAATTAGGAAGGATGCAGTACCAATTATTTTTTTTCAGCGAGTAAGATACGAGGGAAGAAGCAAAGGCAACCCGCAATTCAAAGGGTTTGGGATAATTTCTAGGGTAGAAAGAGTAACCCAATATAATTTAGCATTAGAACAGCCTTTCACTAATTATGTTTATGATTTTACGGTTTTAGATTTGATTAGTGAAAATGAGGAGTTTGACTGGAAATGGATTTCAGCAAGGAGGGAGCCAAATATCAGTTTGGAAGAAACATTAAAGCTTGCTCCAAGTTCCTGGAAGAATTGGATTAATGATGGTTCTTTGTCTGTTGAAAAAAATAAAAGAAAAGTATCAAAATTATTCATAACTAAAACAACGGAACAACAACCCCAGGCTGGTACAACTGAAAAAAAAGTACTAGATACAATTTATAATTTTTATTCTGAAAGTAACGCTAGAAAAAAAAGATTTGAGTTGCTGGCATCAGTAGTGGCAGGAGAAATAATTAAAGACAGTATTGGTAATTATACAGATGGATGGATAACACCTTCTGGTTCAGATGGGGGTGCCGATTTTATTGGCAGAGTAGATATTGGAAAAGGATTTGGCTCAACTAAGCTAATAGTATTAGGGCAGGCTAAATGCGAAAAAACTAATTTGCCCACAGGGGGCAATCATATTGCAAGGACAGTTGCACGATTAAAAAGAGGTTGGATAGGAGTTTATGTGACAACATCTTATTTTTCGGAGCCAGTCCAAAGAGAAATTATTGATGATAAATTCCCCATACTTTTAATTAATGGGCTTAGACTATCAGAAGAAGTTATTAAGTTGTCGTATCAAAACGGTCATAAAAATATACTAGATTACATTAGAATAATTGATAGACAATATGAATCTAAAATAGCATCACGAAACCCTGAGGAGGTTTTACTCTTTTAATTCGTTATGGTCACTAATATTACAAATAACAAATATGTTGATCATATTTCGGACGAGGCCTTTATTAAGGCAGATCAAAAGATAGTTACTGCCATTAAAAAAGCAAGGACGGAAAGGGACTACTATAAAAATAAAGTAGACCCTTTCTCAACCGTTTTTGAAGCATGCGTTGGAAACATGGATTTAACCACTTGGTTTGAGTCTGAAAAAGCCCGCCAAGTGCAAAAATCCTGGGATGAATCGATAAAAAATATTAAATATTAAATATTAAATAATAGATATAGGTTGTTATGAAATTTGAAATAGTACCTCATGATAAACGTATACTGGATAAGGGTATTAATAAAGCTTATTTGGTGATTGACAACTGGAATGATTTTTCATTTGTCACAATGTTTTACTTGTCAGCATATGATCAACATGGAACTCTTTATGAAATAGGCAATGTAAAAATAGGATTTAAAGGGCAAGAAAGTTCTCAAGTAACTCATATAAAGTTAAAAAAAGGATTTTCTGAACTAAGTGATGAGTTTTTTTCAGTAGGTGCAAGTTTAGATTTTTACAAAAATTTATCCAAGTTACCAACAACCTTTAAAGAAGAACTGCTTACTTCTTTAAAGGATATTGTTTTTAAACCTGAAATAATAGAGGATATCCAAGGCGAAGATGTTTTTCGTACATCTCTTCTGAGAGATACTAGTTTAACATCAATCAAAGGACAGTTTGCCAGAGTTCTTGATGGGAAAGCTGAGTTAACAAATTTCAATTTCGCTTTTGATCGGATTGAAACTGATGATGTAGGATCTATTAGATTGGATTTTGATGTATGTGAGAGTTCAATCCCAAGTACTAATATACATGCTTTAATTGGTAGGAATGGCTCAGGTAAAACGACCATTTTAAATGGAATGATTCAAGCGATCACTAGTCCTGATGACTCAACTGGTCAATTTATTGATACGGAATATCAAAGAAATAGACTGATAGATAATGATTATTTTAGTAGCTTAATTTCTGTATCTTTTAGTGCTTTTGACCCTTTTGATCCTCCAGAAGAACAATCCGATCCAAGTAAAGGGACTTGTTATTTTTATGTGGGATTAAAAAATAGAGAGATAAAAGGTAGTCATCGAACAATTCCAGAGCTGAGATCGGGTTTTGTAAGATCATTAATTGATTGTTTTAGAAAGAAAGAAAAAAAAGCTTTGTGGTATGAGGCTATTGAAAAATTAGGAACAGATGATAATTTTGCGTCAATGGATTTGATTGAGTTAGAAAAAATTTATAAGCAGTTAAGGAAAAAAAATAAACAAGAACAAGTCGATAGTAGAGAGTTCAGAAAGTTATATCTTTTAGAGATAGAGAGTCATCTATCAAGCATGAGTTCCGGGCATGCCATCGTTTTATTTACAATCACTAAGGTTCTTTCAACGATAGAAGAAAAAACTCTTGTTCTAATTGATGAACCAGAGAGTCATCTACACCCACCATTGTTAGCTGCCTTCATTAGAACGCTTAATGAATTACTTTATGCTCTAAACGGAGTAGCGATAATCGCGACACACTCTCCAGTCGTCCTACAGGAAGTGCCAAAATCTTGTGTTTGGAAGATTATCCGTGTTGGTAGAACCGTAAAACCCTATAGAACTGATTTAGAAACTTTCGGTGAAAATGTAGGGGTATTAACTAGGGAGGTTTTTGGTTTAGAAGTGATAACTTCTGGCTATCGTGATTTATTGTCTAAATCTGTCAAAAAAGGTGATTCATATAACAAAATTCTAGAAGATTATAAAAATCAATTAGGATTAGAGGCTAGAACAGTTTTAAAAGTAATGGTAACTCATAGAGATAAAGGGTTGGACGAGTGAAAAAGCTAGTTTCTCCAAAATATGTATTTGAAGAGGTATTAAATACATGTGCCGAAGGAATGAAACAAGTAAATGTTAAGGCTAAATTTCAAGCTGCCATACCTCAATTCGTAGCTAGTGGTTCCCTATATGAGCAATTAGGGAGTAATGGAGTTTTATTTAGCTATCCTCAAATTAAAAACATCAAAGGAGCAACTATAGTTATCCCTCCATTAACTAAAACCAAACTAGTTAACTTATATGAAAATAATCTCCGAAATAAAGACAAACCAGCTAGAAATGTATACGAAGATTTATTGGCTTCTTCAAATGAAAAATGCCCTTTTTGCGGAGATATAGGTCATTCTCGAAATCTTGATCATTTTTTACCTTTGGCTCATTACCCTCAATTCTCAGTAATGCCTATAAACTTGATTCCAGCTTGTCGTGATTGCAATATGGGAGAGAAGGGTGATGATTTTGCTATACAAGCCGCAGATCAAATTTTGCATCCTTATTTAGATAAAGATGCATTTTTTAATGAGAAATGGGTTTACGCTCGATACATAAATGAAGATGATGGGGAAATTGAATATTTTGTTCAACCTCCTGATGACTGGGATGAAGTTGATAAGCAGAGAGTTATTAAACATTTCAATGATTTTGATTTAGCTCGTAGATACGGAATCGAAGCGGGCAAGCATTTAAGTGAACTAGTTGATCAAAGAAATTCTTTCTATAGCGTGATGAGAAAAAAAATCCCAATTGAAGAATTGACTGAGGATTATGTCGAGGTCACGTTCACTTCTGTAATTAAAAAAAGTCTATTTGTTAATCATTGGAAAAGTGTCATGTATAGAGCATTATCAGAGTCTCAAGAATTTTTATTGGCATGACTAACATGGCGCAGCAGTCGACTCTAAGCGGATATTCTGTATGGCCTTATATTGAAAACCCTATTATATAGACATATTTAATTTTTCTCAGAGTAGTACTCTTAAATTATAGATGAACAATCATAGGAGTTAAATATTGCTTAAAGGATCGGATACTAATATAGAGGAGTCTTCAGATTAATAAGGGGGACAGATGAAACTTTATTTTCTTTTCTCACAAATCAGATAAGAAAAGTCTGATCAGACCCCTTTTATTAAAAAACTGTTAAATGAAATCACGAAGTATTATTAAATCTATAATTATTCAGGCATGGAATGAGTGTATAGCTGAAGATTATTGCAACCAGAGGATAAACTCGGAGCGAAGTTTACAAGCATCATTCTGGTCGCATCTTAATCAGTTATTAATTAAGAATAGACGGCTCTTTATAGAGCCTGGAATATCTTTAAGAACAAAGGGAGGAGTCAAGAAGTTAATTCCAGATATCGTAGTCTGTAATAAAAAGGAAGTGATTTCTGTGATTGAACTCAAATATCTGCCTCGCGCACAACCAAAGTATAAAAAAGATATAAATAGCCTAGCCTTGATTGCAGAGAATCGTCATCAAATTACAATTGCTAATGAACGTTTTCGTGGCGCAGAGAAAGATGGCAACATATATGCTTTGTCGAAAAATATTCTATTTGTGTGGGCAGGTGTTCACACTATAGAAAAACCTGAAACTGATAAAAAATACTCACACGGAATTCAGCCGCTTGATGGTTGTTATATGGAACTACATGCTGTGACTAGAGTAGGTTCAACACCAAAAGTGTTTGAAAGAAAATAACAGTATTTATAGACATGTCAGACAATACTTTCTCTTGACCTTCTTTAAGAAGGCCTCCGATACCACATCCATACAGTTTTGTTATAAATAATTATTCGAACAATTTATTTTGCATCTACGTTAAACTAGCCTCTCTCGTTTTTAACTTTGAGTTCACCATTGATTAACCTTCCTTTTAAAAATAGATATCTGGAATTGGGTGAAGGATTTTACGTTAAATGTATACCTTCGCCTGTTGCTGAGCCTGTCTTAATTAAATTCAATCATGAGCTTGCTGCTGAGCTTGGTTTATCGGCGCATGATCAGGACGAGCAACATCTTGCTGATGTTTTTTCAGGTAATGTGGTTCATGATTCCAGTGAGCCATTGGCTATGGCGTATGCGGGGCATCAGTTTGGTCATTTTAATCCGCAGCTTGGCGATGGTCGTGCCATTTATCTGGGTGAACTGGATCGTGTTGATGGCGGTTCTTTGGATATTCAATTAAAAGGTTCTGGTCGTACGTCTTATTCTCGTAACGGTGATGGTCGGTCTGCATTAGGGCCGGTGTTGCGTGAATACTTGCTCAGCGAGTCGATGCAACAACTTCATGTGCCGACGACGCGTGCATTGGCGGCGGTGCTTTCTGGCGAACAAGTGGTGCGCGAAGGGATGAAACCCGGTGCGGTGATGACGCGCGTTGCATCCAGTTATATCCGAGTCGGTAGCTTTCAGTACTTTGCTATGCAAAACGATGTTCAGTCGATTAAAGCATTGGCGGATTATGTCATCGAACGTAATTATCCCGATGTGTCCGGGGCGGCTAATCCTTATCTCGCCTTGTTTGAATCAGTCGTGTTACGTCAAGCGAGTCTGATTGCGCAATGGATGCAGTTGGGATTTATTCATGGTGTGATGAATACGGATAATATGTCGATTGCTGGAGAAACGATTGATTATGGTCCCTGTGCGTTTATGGATTTCTTTGATCATAATCAGGTGTATAGCTCTATTGATAGAAACGGGCGTTATGCCTATAGCAGCCAGCCAAACATAGGTGTCTGGAATTTATCGCGACTGGGCGAAACCTTTCTACCCTTATTTGATGATGATCCCGATAAGGGTGTCGAGATGGCACAGGAGATTCTGGAGAAATATTTCATTTGTTATAGCGACGAATGGCTATCGGGTTTTCGAGCCAAGTGTGGCTTAACGTCTATTACCGATGTTAAGCCGGAAGAAGATCAATCATTATTAGAATCCTTGCTGGGTACGATGGCGGTTAATCAGGCTGACTTCACGCTGACGTTTTATCATCTGTCGCAATGTGATTCTGTGGCCAATGAAAAGGACGCGGCATTACGAGAACTCTTCGCTAAGCCTGAAGCGATTGATGAATGGCTGGTGCGCTGGCGTCAACGTATATCACTAGAAAATAGAAATGATAATGAACGGCAAGCGAGTATGCAGTCGATTAACCCGGTCTATATTCCCCGTAATCATCAAGTCGAAGCGGCCATTCGAGCAGCCGAAGATCATAACGACTTCTCTGTGTTTCATGCGCTTTATGATGTGTTACAGAAACCTTTCGAACGACAACAAGGCAAAGATGATTATATGTTGCCACCCAAACCTGATGAAGTGGTGGCAGCAACATTTTGCGGAACGTAACTTGAAGTTTGACCTCACTTAGTTTTTTTCTAAATCAATCATTTCTTTCTTAAAAGTTTCATTCAGGCAATCTTTTATTGATCTCAACTTCCGAAACAAATTCGAATGTGACGATCATCACTTGGAATTGATCATGCTCAAGCTATCCTTGGCAAAACCCGTACCCGCTTCGACAAAAAAATTGAACACTTTATCAATGCCGTAACTCAAAAGTGTTTCGCGGTCATCTTCAAAACGGGCTATCGCCGCAATCTTTCCTTGATAGCCAACGATTTGTAACTGCTCTTTGATATTTCGGCAGTCTTCCGTTGCTGGCGTCGCAATCAGTACCAGTTTAATTTGCGAGACGTCCAGTGCCTCCCAAAGGTCGGCGCTTTCTCCATCGCCAACAAATACATGAAGCCCATCCTTGCGCTGTTGGTGAATGCGGTCATGATCGGCGTCCATACCCCACACTCGGTCACCCAACTCATTATAAAGGGCACGATAGGCACCCAAACCTATACGGCCGGTACCAATCACTAACACCTCCGCTCCCGTTGGCTGGATAAATATATCTTCCTTAAGTGGTGTTTTGCGTTCGACTCGATGCAATAGGTCTTTAAAATGAGCGTAAAGTAAGTGAGCTCGATGATAGTAAATGCAGGTGATGACAAATGAGATAGAGATACTGAGAGCTAGAATGACTAGCCATTCTTTAGCGATAAGACCAAGATCGACGCCGACGACCATCACAATTAATCCAAACTCACTGTAGTTAGTTAGTAACAGCGTAGATAAACTGGCTGTTCGTGCGCGCAGCCTGAAATGTGCGAAACTCAGATAGAACATAATCAGCTTGAGCAACAAAAGTGGAATCAGTAATACCGCCGTTATCATCATCGAGGCATCGGGAAATGCCACCAGCCCAATAGATAAAAAGAAACCAACAAGAAATATATCCTTGAAACATAACAAAGACCTGGATAATTCACTGGCTTTATTGTGCTGACTCAAAAGCACACCAAATATTAAGGCGCCAAGGTCTCCCTTGATATTGAATAGATAAAACAACTCATATGCACCTAAGGCAAATAGAAATCCGGATAAGACCAGCAATTCACCATGCCCACACATGTTGAGTAATTTGCCTAATGCGGGTCTGAGAAAAAATAATCCTGGCAAAAGTAATGCCCAGATAGACGGTATATTGCCTTCAGCTAACACAAGAAAGACTACCGCTATAACGTCTTGCATGACGAGAATGCCGATAGAAAACCGTCCATGGCGCGTAGTTGTTTCACCACTTTCCTCGAGCATTTTGATGACACAAACAGTACTCGAAAAGCTCAATGCAAAAGCTAGCAGTGCCGCCGATGTCCAATCCAGTTCGGTAAAATAAGGTGCCGAAAGAGCACTCAGAAATAAGGCCAGACCGCAAAACAGCAAGGTCCATAAGCCGGTGTTGGTAAAGGTGCCTGCCCAAACCTCAAGTTTCAGTAAATCCTTAATATTGAGTTTCAGACCAATAGTGAACAGCATCAAAGTAACGCCGATATCCGCTATTTCCTGTAGCCCGGGAGTCATGCTGACCCCATACAGATTCAACATAAAGCCGGCTCCAAGATAGCCAATCAAAGGTGGCAAGCCTAGCTGTTTGACGCCAAAACCAAAAGCAAATGCAAATAGTATCCAGAATATATCCATATCAGTAATCCAATCCGAGTGCGATTAATTCAATAAACAAACGATGCTCAACAAGTCACACAGTATCTCATATTCAGATTGTCTTCTCGATAAACCTGATATAAAAACACTAAAGAACAAATCCAAATCGCTTGTTAAGCAGTCGTTATAATTAAACGGATAGAGTCACTTTAAAAGAATTTTTTTGGTATATTGAGCCTCATCTATCTTTAGGAGCCTTAGTATGAAAGTCGGTATCATAATCTTGAATGCCATGTTTTTATTGTTACTGGTCAGTGTACTTGTTGCCGAGTGGGGTAAAGCTGCGGGCATGTTGGCGGGGATTGCTATTTTGTGTACGGTTATTAATTCTGTATTCATTTTCTTCAAGGTGGAGAATGACTTTAAGGTAGAAGAATAAAAAATTAAACCGACCTAGCTTTTACTAGATCGGTTCAATTGAGTGCTTCTATCTTGTAGTTTAGATTTTAATAAGCCGGTGCATCTGATTCATACACAAAACCTTTCTTTCCAGCTTGTTCGCGTACGGCACTGTAGATTTTAGCGTCTAATGAATCTTTATAGCCGCCGGCTTTTTCGGCTTCTTTTTTAAGATAATCATTGCGTTCCTTGCTAGCTATCTTTAGTTCTTGCTCTAGTCGTTGGCGTTCACCCGCTTTCTCTTCTATCAGGCTCTTTTGTGCCGCCGGTGACATCGCTTGCATAGGTTCAGGAAGTTGATCGGCATCGATCTCTTCAAGATCAACGGCTCCACTACTAATGCTATCTACCAATTCATTTTTACCGTACATATTCGTCTTACCACTGTCAGACGCATTGAACTCTGCACGGCGGGCTAGGGCAGATTCTGATGCCATACTACGTAACTTATCCGTTGCTGCGGTTTTGATACGCTGTTTTGCCTTAGCTGCTTTGTCACCGAAATAGAGACGGGTGTCTTCTATCTCTTTTGAAATCTCTGCTAGTCTCTTATCGTAAGGTGTAACCACTGCAACAGCGCTACCGGCTTGTTCTACCTGAAAATAATCGCCACCACCTAGCTGCGCGATTTGTTGCCATTGGTTCTTGGTATTGCCATCGAGACCACACTGTATCGTGTTGATTAAAATCCCTTTGCTTTGCGCGACCTTTACCGTGACAGGGTATTTAACATCATCTTGATAATCCATATGCGGTGGTGCATCGCCAACCATAAAGACGACCTTGTAGGTATCTTGATCCTGGCTCCAGGACATCTTATTGACCGCATCATCTAATGCCTGGTTGACGCTTTCTGGACCATCACCGCCACCTTGGGCTTTGAAGTCCATTAAAGTGGCGTACATTGAATCCAGATCGCTAGATAGGTCAACGACCTTAGTGACATAGGCATCACCACGATCGCGATAAGCGACTAAACCCATTTTGATCTCGGGAGCTGATTGTGCTGAGGCCATGGTTGATGCGATAGACCAGATTTTTTCTTTGGCCGCGCCGATTAAGCCACTCATACTGCCGGTGGTGTCTAATACAAACACGACTTCTATCTTTGGTTTATCTGCTTCGGGTAATACAGCAACGGGTGTGTCGATGGGTGTATTGCTTCTCTCTTTGATTATGGGATAGGCAATCACGGTTGCTGCGGTAAATAAAAATAATGCGAGTGTTATGACTTTAGTTTTCATGTTGAGTGCTCCTGTTGTTTAAGAAATTGATGAGAGTTTGCGTAAGGCCGCTTCGGCACTGCGCTGTGCGCTGGCAAAAGTGTCTTCACGCTCTGGGGAAAATGCGTCTGCTGTTGTTTGCTTCGTTTTACGGCTGGGTATGAATACAAACAAGGCTTGGGTTAGAAAGAAACACCACAGACTGAGTAACAAACTTTCAGTATGCCAACCGGTCCAGATAACGACGGCCATGCTGAGTCCTGTTAAACCTAGGTCGGTCAAGGCAGGCAAGATACTGGAATAAAAGTAAAGCGACCGTACTAGCCATAGCATCACTACCTGTACGAGGACAAATAAAACTATGGGTAGCGATATCATCCAGGTGAACGCAGTGATGACTGTCCATAGAGACAACACGACAAGTCGGCCAACTTTTTCCGGGCTGCGTGCTAATAGATAAAAAAGATAGGCTAAGCTGATACCGCTTACGATGAGTTCCATGAGAGTTGTATAAGGTAAGAACACATTCATCGTGAAGAACAAAGCACTACCAGCAACACTGGCGACAAGACCAACAAGCACGCCTTCAAAAAAGCTAGGCCGTTTCATGATGTCACCCGTTTCTGTTGTTCACGTAGAAACGCGACTTCGACGTCTTCATTACTGATTACCTCATCTACGTTATCCCATACTTCTGCGTGTGGTTCGGTCGTCGAGTTAGTTGCATCGTGCTCGGCCAGGATATCTACCTTTTGACGCATGGAGGTGAGTTGGGTGCGATGTTCTTCTAATCGCGTTTCGAGATCAGATAGCGTGCTAGCAAGCGTGCTGCTCTTTCTCTCGATAGCTTTTGCTAAACGTTGTGTTTCAAGTTTACGTTTTATTAAACCACGTGCCAGATCTTCTTTGTCGGAATCAAAACAGATATCAAGCTCTTCTTCCAATTGCTCGAAGCTATGTTCTAGTTCCGTTTGACGTGTTGCGAACTGCGTGTGTTCGTGGGTGAGAAGTTTATAACGTTGCTCGTCTTCATCGATGCTTGCTTCCATTTCACGCACGGCTTGTTTCAATAAGATTTGTGGCTCTTCTATATTGTCGAGCACGGCATGTAGATCTGATCGGAATAATCGCGTTACGCGTGTGATTAGTGCCATAATGTTTCTCCTGTGTGTTGGGTTGTAAATAATCACTAGGGGAAAGCATAGGCGCGGCAAAGCAAACAAAGTAGACAGGCTTTGGTAAAAGAGTTGCAGATTAATTTACATAACTTTTACATAAGGTGTATTAAGTGCTGATAGGCTGTAAAACATTATGACTCGCAAGATCCACATATTGATTGTTGAAGACGAGGCCGCTATTCGCGCGGGCTTGATCGATGTCTTTATCTATCACGGTTATGAAGTTGATTATGCTGAAGACGGTACTAGCGGCTTAAAAAAGGCTCTCAGCGGCAAGTTTGACATGATCTTACTTGATGTCATGTTGCCCGGCATGAACGGTTTTGAGATCTGCGAACAAGTCCGAAAGAACGACCCTGACCAAGCCGTGATTATGCTCACGGCGAAAAGCGGAGATGAAGACATTATCCAGGGATTGTCGTTAGGCGCTGATGATTACGTCTCCAAACCCTTTTCTATTGCGCAACTCGTTTTACGTGTGCAGGCGGTATTACGCCGTTCACGTATCGGTGTGGAGCAGGAGAAACATATTCATTTAGGCCAAGGTGTTGAGGATAATCTGGTTGAGATTGATACCTTAAACCTTTCCGGTAGTCGTGGTGGTGAAAGCCTAGCGTTTACCCGACGTGAGATTGAATTGTTGCAATACCTGAAGGCGAATACCGAAAGACCAGTACCGCGAGAAGAACTTTTGAGCAAGCTCTGGGGTTATAGCAAGGATATGAATATTGAAACGCGTACGGTAGATATTCATATTGCTAAGTTACGTAGCAAGATAGAACCAGAACCAACGAAACCGCGCTTCTTGATTACCGTACGTGGTGCCGGCTATCGCCTGATCGAGAGTTGAGTATGTTAGGTAATTCATTAATGGGTTGGGATAAAAAACAATTACGGATCTATCTGATCTTGTTTTTTCTAGCGCTATCGATCCCTACAGTAGTCTTAATCTATCAGGCGTATTCTCAATTGAAGTGGGAGGCGTTTCATCGCCACCAATTGATGGCGGAGGAGTTAGCAAGCCGTATTGATCAACGCCTGCTCAATCTTATTGATGCTGAAGAGTCACGGACCTTTACTGATTATAGTTTTTTGAATGTTGTCGGAGATCCGGCAGCGAACTTTCTGCAACGCTCAACTTTGTCTGACTTTCCTGTTGGCGCAGATACGCCCGGCTTGCTGGGTTATTTTCAGGTGGATGCAGAAGGGCGCTTGACGACACCATTATTACCGGCGGATGAACAACAATCACTTGAGTACGGTATTGCGGCAGATGAGTTGATTCAACGTCGTGAATTACAAAATCAGATTCAGGATATCCTCAGTCAAAATAGTCTCGTACAAAAACAATTGGCAGATAAAGCTAACGTTACAAAATTGCGCAAACGTGATGATCTACCTGCGGCTGAAGCTTCTTTAGAAAGTACGGTTACTTCTTCAGTAGCCGATGTCGCGAGTGTTTTTGAATACGAAGAAGATGCAGATTTTAGCAAAGGTGTTGCGAAGGAAGCAGCAGCACCGCCACAAGCTGCCTTTGATGAACTCTATTCGCAGGGCGGAAAACAACAACGGCAGTTAGAAGAAAAAAATGTCGCACGATCATTAGGTCGGGTGGAAGACTTAAAACTGGAATCGACATACGCTGGCGCTTTTGATGCTCCAGCGCCGCAGAAAAGCATGAAGGCCGAGAAACGTAAAAAGCGAATAGAGCAAAATGCCTTACCTGAACAAAAAATTGTAATGCTGGATAAAGATTTTGGTGTGCGTGAATCAAGTGAAGAACCATTACAGATTGATCTGTTTGAAAGTGAAATTGATCCCTTTAGTATCAGTCTGCTTGAGAGTGGTCACTTTGTATTATTTCGCAAAGTTTGGCGTGACGGGCAACGCTATATCCAAGGTGTACTTATTGAACCAGAAAAATTAGTTCAGGGTGTCATAGAAAAAACATTTCGTAGTACCAATCTAGCGCAGATGAGTAATCTCGCTGTCGCATACCAGGGTGATATTCTCGCTGTGATTAATGGTCAGGCACGAGATCGATACACCGCTAGTTCCGCAACGCTTCAAGGGTCCTTGCTATATCAAAAACAACTCTCTGCACCTTTGAGTGATGTAGAGCTCATCTTTAGTATTAACCATTTACCTGCTGGTGCTGCGGCGTCGGTAATTAATTGGGTAGCGATTATCTTAGTGATCGTACTCTGTGGTGGCTTCTTACTGATGTATCGCGTCGGCTTAGGACAAATCAATCTCACACGCCAACAACAGGATTTTGTCTCTGCTGTAAGCCATGAATTAAAAACGCCACTGACGTCTATCCGCATGTATGGTGAGATGCTACGCGAGGGTTGGGCAGAGGAAGAGAAAAAGAAGACCTATTACGATTACATCTATGATGAAAGCGAACGTTTATCACGGCTTATTAATAACGTATTACAGCTTGCACGTATGACGCGCAATGAACTGCCTGTTGATCTAAAACCCGTCAGTGTGCATGAAGTACTCGATATGATCCGCTCCAAGATATCCACTTATGTTGAACGCGCAGGTTTTCGCTTGAATATAAGCTGTGATGAGAAAACAGATAAAGCTGTCATCCAGATGGACATAGATTGTTTTAATCAAATAATGATCAACTTAGTCGACAATGCGATTAAGTTTTCAGCTAAGTCAGATAAAGCTGAAATTGATATCAACTGCCAATTACAACAGGATGGTTCCGTATTGTTTACTGTGCGAGATTACGGTCCTGGTGTCGCGAAAGATCAAATGAGAAAAATATTTAAGCTTTTCTATCGTTCGGAAAACGAACTCACGCGCGAAACGGTGGGCACCGGCATTGGTTTAGCGTTAGTGCATCAGTTAGCACAGTCTATGAATGCGAAAGTTGATGTTGTTAACCAGGACGTCGGTGCTGAGTTTCGTATACTATTCTTATCATAATGAAAAAATTATAATTATTGACCGGTAATCATTAGAGGGCATTTATGAATAGGGACTTATATTTACTTGCCGTGTTTATTTTTATTGTCTTGCCGTTTGGTTTTCTCTGTTATCAACTGTATGAGAATGAACTCCCTGAATTTGTTGAAGAATTCGAAACGGTCCCGATTGCTGAAACCGTAGAGATTAAGCAAGTGGACGTGCCTGGTTTTACTGATGATATTTTAGCTTTGCGTGGTTTGTTAGAAAATAAGTCGTATCAAGAACTACATCAAAAGTTAGATGAGTATCAAAGTAATTATGAAAATGGGCAAGGGAGCGAAATCGTTGTAGATAATGCTTTTAGTGTGATTGGTACACCGGACCCTACTTACAAAGGTTTATTTGATGCATGGATCGATGCCATGCCCGATGCGTATACCGCTTATCTGGCACGGGCGACCTACTATCATCGCGTAGGACTAGCAAAACGGGGTGAAGCATTTATTAAAGATACTAGCGATGAACAGTTTTCTGGGATGCGTGAGGCGCAAGTGCATGCGCGTCAGGATATTGATAAGGCGCTGGCGCTTAATCCAAAATTAACAATTGCCTATAGCCATCTTATTTCGATTTATTCAACGGAGGGAAGCACGCAAGAAAAGTTTAAAACACTTGAGCAGGCATTAAGCCTCGATCCGGCTTCTTATATTGTACGAAGAGATATGTTGTACTATTTATTACCTCGATGGGGTGGCAGTTACGAGGCTATAGCAGGCTTTTTAAGGGACACAGAACAACATATAGACCGGAATCCGGATCTGGCTCCGTTAATGGGTTATCTCGATTATGCTAAATCATGGGATACCTATTCCAGTAAAAATTATAAGAAGACAATTGAGCACGCTACTGCGGCAATTAAGCAAGGTGAAAAATCGTATTATTACAAGAAGCGTGCTGCGGCTTATTATTCATTAAAAAATTATAAACAAGCAATTAGTGATTATAGTAGTGCCATAAGGTTAAACAAATATAATCCGGATCTTTATATCTGGCGAGCAAAAGCCTATATGAAAATCAATCAATCTGATAATGCGCTTAAAGATTTTGAATTTGCCGTCGCGTTAAATCCTTACGATTATTCAGTACGAAAAAATTATGCAAAGGCACTTGCATCGATTAACAGATTTTCTGACGCCGTTGATTCTTATAAGATAGCTTTATACTACAATCCTCACGATGAACAAATCTTGTTTCGTATAGCGAGTATTAATGTACGCGATTTAAAGCAATATAAAGTCGCGATACTACCGCTGGAAAGATTGCTAGAGATTAATTCGGAAGAGACAAGTTACTGGTATGAATATATCACTGCCTTATATGCCTTACATGATTGTGAGGTGATGGGTGCGATACAAACCTATATAGGCTTATGTGAAGCGCAGGGCGATTGTTTTGATGCTGGACTTAAGTGGGCCAGAAAAAACTATGTCCACTTAAAGCAAACGTATTGTAAAGCGGAATAATCTTCACCGTGTAACTGATCAAAGTCATTTTCCTGCCACATTTTATCAGTAGTTCGCCCGTTTTATTCCCTGAGCTTTCCTTGTTTGGGTGTTGTGATGTGATCATCATTTCATTCTAGGGGATAGCGCATGAATTTCGCCAATATCAAAAACTCTACGACCTTTCGTGTGTTGTTTATTGGGTTTCTTATCTTATTGTTGTTGATCCCGATGGGGATGGTGGAATCGGTGATCTTTGAACGCAGTCATCTCTATCGGCAGGCGACGAATGAAATAAAAAATACATGGGGTAAAGAGCAACTCTTATATGGCCCAATTCTGACGCTACCTTTCGTTAAGACGTTTTCAGAAAATGGCGGCTGGTCTTATGACTCACGCTACCAACATCTACGGCCCGAGACGATGACGGTTGATAGTCATATTGAAACCCAGATACGTTATCGCGGTATCTATGAAGTGCCGGTTTATCTTGCGACTGTGCGTTTCAATGGTTTATTTTCTTTGACGGATGTCGGTGGCGTGGAAGATAGTGATGCTGGTTTGCAGTTGGAAGAAGGTGTTATCCAGATACCGGTGAATAATAGTCGTTCGATCAAAGAACCTATTGGCTTAGTTTGGGATGGTGAGGTGATTAAGCTAACACCGAAGGGGGATAAATCTGGTAGCGGTACGGTTATTTTTACTGCGAAGCTTCCCGCACATTTACTGAATAAACATAAAGTCCACGAATTTGAGTACGAGATTAAACTAGCCGGGAGTCAGGCATTCTCGTTTATCTCTTCGGCACAGAAGACCGATATTAAGATGAAATCGAATTGGGCCTCACCTAGCTTTTTTGGAATTTACTTGCCCACTAGTCGCGATATCTCTGATGATGGCTTTACCGCGTCCTGGACGGTCAATGATTTGTTGACGGATATGGGGCATAGCGAGCAGGAAATGATGTCGGCTAGCTGGTTTCAGGGGCAGCAGTCATTTGGTGTTAATTTAATACAACCCGTCGATACTTATCAGGTGGTGACGCGTGCAGCGAAGTATGCGGTGTTATTTATTAGTTTGACCTTTCTGGTTTATTTCTTTACTGAGCTATTTAGTAATGCCTTATTGCACCCGATTCAATATCTGTTTGTTGGTGTGGCGAATTGTATCTTTTATCTCTTATTGTTATCACTAGCCGAGCATATCAATTTTACGCTTGCGTATTTCATCAGTAGCAGTGCATCGATTTCGCTTATCTCGCTTTATAGTAGGAGTATCTTAAAGAGCCGCACAAAAGCCACCATTGTTTTTATTACTTTATCCGGCCTATATACCTATCTGTTTGTGACATTACGTTCGGAAGGGTTCGCTTTATTGATAGGTAGTATTGGATTATTCCTTATCCTGGGTGTGGCGATGTATCTCACGCGCAATATAGATTGGCGTCAGCTGAAATCTGAGACTGCGGCAGAGTAGGATAATTCCTACCTTTTCATGGGAGTTATTCCTGAACAGTAGCTGAAGTCTTCTTATGCAACTTCCATTATGGTTCACTCAATATTATCGAAACTGCATTATTGATTGTATGGAACTAAGGATCTTGATTAAAAGTAAGGGCGAGAATGAACCACGGGCCGTACATATATCGAAGAATAAGGTAGGGTTGACGTTTTTTTGTAATTGTCCTCAAGGCGGACGGGGATATTTATGCGAGCATAAAACTGCATTGGTATCAGGCAACAAAAAGATGCTATTTGATGAATCTCAAGAAGAGGATTTCAAGAAAGTCCTTAGTTGGGTGAGTGAATCTAAATCTATCCGCACCTGATGCAAAGAAAAACGCAGGAAGGAAAACCTATGCGTTAAGCACTGCTTCTAAACTCCAGTCTGAAAGGTGATTCGCCATGTCATGAGCTTGTTGTCATAATAGACGTCTTGTACCTGCATTGAATAATAATAAGAAACTAATGCCATGCCTGTGAAAGTCGGTAAATATGAAATCCTGGATGAACTTGGGCGCGGCAGCATGGCTGTGGTGTATTCCGCTCACGACCCCTTCTCTGACAGAAATGTCGCAATCAAGCTGGTTCATTCCGAAGCCCTAAACAATGAGAAAACAGGCGATCGATTTAAACGTCTATTTTTTAATGAGGCGCACGCTGCCAGTGTTTTAAACCATCCCAATATACTCAGAGTCTATGACGCAAATATTGAAGGTGAATATTATTATTTGGTGATGGATTGCATCCCGGACGCAAAGACCCTGCGGGAATATTGTCAGGGTGACGCATTATTGCCACTAAGGGATGTCGTTAATATTATTTATAATTGCGCGAAGGCACTGGATTATGCACACCGGCAGGGCATTGTTCACCGCGATATTAAACCTAATAACATCATGCAAACGCGTACTAAAGATATCAAGATTGCAGATTTTAGTGTTGCCTTGATAAATCGAGATGACTACATGGAAACTCAGATTGGTGGTTTGCTGGGATCACCCCTGTACATGTCGCCTGAACAAATTACGGAACGGGATATGAGTAATAATACTGATATCTTTTCGTTGGGTGTTGTTATGTATGAGTTATTAACCGGACGACATCCGTTTAGAGCAGATAATATCAATGCCATAATTCATAATATTACTCGGGAAGAGCCAATGGGCTTGCCCGAGTACAGGACCGATATCCCTGAGCAATTGGAATTAATCTTGAAACGTATGTTGCACAAGGATTCTGCGCAGCGTTACAGCATGGGACTTGATCTAGCCGCCGATCTGGCTTTGATATTTCAAGATCTGGATGACGTGGATAATGAAGATGAATTGAAACAGAAATTTGAGATCATCAAAAACCTGAGATTCTTCGAAAGTTTTTCTGATGTTGATATTTGGGAACTGATGCGCGCTTGTGATTGGCGTAAATATAAAAAGGATGAATTCATCATCCAGGAGGGAGATGAGGATCATTCATTTTATATCTTATTGTCAGGTATCGTCAGTGTCGAAAAAAATGAATTGAGTATTGATCATTTACAAGCAGGGGACTGTTTTGGGGAAATGGGGTATATAACCAAGACTAAACGTACAGCTTCGGTTCGGTCGAACTCGGATGTCTCCCTAATACAGGTCAATGCATCGACACTGGATCGCGCAAACGAGAGCACACAACTCCGATTTTTAAAAGTCTTTGTCAAAACTTTAGTCGCGAGATTGACTGACACAACAAGCGTGCTGGCCAAGGCTTAGTGCAACAAACTTGGATGATCGGTCATTTCCTTAGTACACTATAGGCTCACACTAAGCTGAGGCAGAGAAATGGCAACACATGATATCGTGGTTATAAGCGACTATATCTCTACCATGATTTATGCGCCCCTTAGCGTGTCAGATTTTCAGAAGATTACAGATGAATTACTGGTAGCCTGTCAGTCAAATGACATCCATAAAGTCATTGTTGATGTAACGCATGCTGGTGGCCCATTTTCGGATTCGGATAAGCTTGAATTTGCGAGCTATGCATCCGCTACTTTGAAGGACGAAGTTGATAAATATGCCTATGTTTATCCCAAGGAGCTAATAACTTATACACCACAAGTTATTTCACAAGGCAGTGGTTTTAATGTTAGAGGTTTCACGTCATTAGACGATGCTTTAGTCTGGATAGATAAGTAAACACCATCGTTTTAAAAATCATTTCGTATTCGGAGACACCCCATGGGGAATTCACTGATTGATCAACTAAAAAAGACCGGCCTGGTAGATAAAAAAAAGGCACATAAGGTCAAACATGATCAATATAAAAATAAAAAGCAGAAAATAAAAAAAGGGTCGGCTGTTCAGTTAGACGAAGCGAAGGTCTTAGCTAAGCAAGCGCAGGCAGAAAAAGTTGAGCGTGATAGACAAATCAATTTGAAGAAGAAAGAGGAAGCGGAAGCAAAAGCTATTGCTGCTCAGATTATTCAGTTGATAGAAACAAATCGGATTGATGATCGCGATGGTGAAATTGTTTATAACTTTACGGATGATAATGTCGTTAAACGACTTTTTGTTTCAGAAAAAATACACAAACATCTCATGTCCGGCCAATTACTTATCGCCAAACTAGCTGAAGACTACGAGTTGGTACCGAAGCCGGTAGCTGAGAAAATAAAACAACGTGATACAGACTGCATTATTAATAATGATCATAATCTTGAGCCTGTGGTGGAAGAAGATGATCCTTACGCGGACTATAAAATACCAGACGATTTGATTTGGTAGATAAATTAATTATGGAAGATAGTCAGTTAGGGTTTGCAACACATCAAGAAGCAGAAGATGCTTTTTATGCCGCTTTTGCAATGTGTGACACCAAAGCTATGAATGCAGTCTGGGCAGATGAAAAAGTTGTCTGCATTCATCCTGGTTCACATCCTATATTTGGCTATGATGGTGTCACACGCAGTTGGGCGAATATTCTTAACAATGCTGAGCTACCTGATATGTTGTTTAATGTCATAAACAGTACAGTAAAAGATAATTTGGCTATACATGTAGTAGAAGAGCAATTTGCAGCGGGTAATGACAGAGCAGTTGTAATTTTGGCTACAAATGTTTATCAAAAATTTGAAGCAGGTTGGTTAATGATTGAACATCATGGATCAGCTGTACCAGCAGAGCTGGAAGAACGTACGGTGCAATAATTATGTTAATCGTTTTCTCATCCAATGCGACTGGCGATATCACTATGTTTGGTGATGTAGCCGAACACATGCTTGAGCTGATGGGGCACAGCGGTACGATACCAAGCGCGATTGCTGCTGAAGACGTGCCTGCTGTGCTTGAGCGACTTAAGGCTGCGATTGAAGCACAAGATGACGAAAACATTGATGCAGAAGTAAATACCGAAGATGATGAGGATGAGCCGAAAGTCAGCATATCGGGACGTGCATTTCCTTTAATTCAGATGCTAAGCAGGGCTGCTGAGGATGGCTGTAGTGTGATGTGGCGTAAACAGTGATCAACGCATTAAATTTAGCTTTTCATTATATTTCTCGATATGTCCCAAATTATAGAATTAACCGTTGCTTAATACTGACTCAAAGTGTACAAATGCCATCCCTTATATAATTCAATTCACGGTATTACCTGGAGACATAAATAATGAAGAAATTACAAATGCTTGGACTAGCGCTTATCTTGTCATTAGCTGGTTGTGGAGATGATGATAAATCGGCAGCATCTAAGTCGGTGGATGAGGCAGAAAGTAGCACAAAAGCGGCAATGAATGATGCTAATAAAGCAGCAACAAAGGCTACTACCGCAGTCGCTGAATCTACGGAAGCCGCGGCTGAAGAAACGGCAGCAGTGGCAGAAGACGCAGCCGAAGAAACCAAGACGATGACCGACGAGGTCGTTGACGTGGCAAAAGAAGCAGCTCAGGAATATATTGATGAAAATAAGGATGAGATGATCGCCGCGGCCAAAGAAAAAGCGACTGAAATGGTTAAAGAACAAGCCGCAGATATGGCAAAGGAACAGGCCGCTGATATGGTTAAAGAAGAAGCGATGGATGCAGCGAAAGACAGTGCTTTAGAAAGCGCCAAAGATAAGCTTAAGTTCTAACCTAAGACTAAAATTATATGTAAAATAATAATGGTGGGTGAATTTTTTTCACTCACCATATTTATTAAAAATTAATTGTAAATAGAAAATAATATTATGAGTAACGTAAGAACATGGGTCGTACTGAGTGACGGCAGATATTTAAAAATACTGATTAACAAAGGCGAAGGAAAGTCACTTACTATCTTGAACGCCGATGATTTGCCAGCCTATGCTGAACTTGGTTATTTAATGGTAAATGGTAAACCATTGAATGGAACCGGTGATTCAGCCATTTCGAAAAAAATTGATAATGTTCAATGTCAGGTAGATTTTCTGGCGGAACATCACAAGTTGGGACTGTTTGATTTATTGGCAGTTGCCGCACCAGTGGATGAATTAACGAAATTTAAAAATGCCTTACCGGAGCAGCTTTCAAAGCTAGTCATTGGTGAGATAACTGAAGATCTTACTGTGGACACTAATTCTGAAATTGAAAACAGATTTGCTGAAATCATTCTTGCAGGTATAGAAAAAGCCAGCTAGGCGCAGATGACGGTTATATTTTATTGACTGTGTCATCAAATTTACAAGAAATCTTTACAACTACCAACAAACAGATAACTGTTCTAACAGGAGCGGGAATCTCCGCCGAAAGTGGTATCCCGACGTTCCGTGGTCCTGAAGGTTATTGGACCGTTGGTGCTAAAGAATATCATCCACAAGAAATGGCAACCTATGCCATGTTTACAAAACACCCTGATGAAGTATGGCAGTGGTATCTTTATCGCTTGAGTGTGTGTCGTAATGCCGAACCAAATCAGGCTCACATTGCCTTAGTGGAAATGGAAAAAGTTTTTCAAGATAAGTTTACGTTAATTACTCAGAATGTTGATAACCTTCATATTCGAGCAGGTAGTAATCCAGAGCGTACTTTCCAGATCCATGGCAATGTTTTTTTCATGCGCTGTCTTAATGAGTGTCAGCAAAGACTCATTACCTTGCCACTAGAACTCTTTCCCAGAAAGAAAGATCAACCTTTATCACAAGAAGATAAAAACCTATTGCATTGTCCTGATTGTGGTGCAGGAACACGTCCGCATGTATTGTGGTTTGATGAAAGTTACGACGAACATTATTTCAAATTTGAAAGTGCCATGGCGGTTGCGGAAAAAACAGATGTGCTGATTATTGCAGGAACATCTGGTGCAACTACCTTACCTAATCATGTGGCTAATATTGTCTATCAAAATAATGGCACTATTATCGACATTAATATCGAATCAAATCCGTTTACTGATTTGGCTTTAACTAGTCACGGTGGTGAATTCTTAAAAATGAGTTGTTCTGAAGGGTTCGCAAAATTATTGGAAGCGATAAATAAAATTAGTTTTTAGTTTGTGTAACATAAACAGTACAGGATGATTCTCCTTCTGTGTATGGATTTGGGAAGCTGACAACATGCGATTGCGTAGACTGGAATACAGATTCAAGCAGGGTTACGAAATCTTTATCTGGCGGGTCGTTTGACCAAACGCCAAAGATGCCACCAGGAAGTATCTTCTTAGACAGATTTTCTAATGCAGACACCGTATAAAAAGAGCTGTTGCCTTCATTGAGCCAGTGACTCGGTGAATGATCGATGTCGAGCAATACTGCATGCACTAATTTCTCTGGATGTTCTTTATCAAAACTACCGTTACTAGAAGAGGCAACGGCAAAGAAATCATCATGCACCAGTGTGCAACGTGAGTCTGTTGTTAATTCATCGCCAAGTGGGACAAGGCCACGCTGGTGCCAATCGATAACGGGTTGCATAACTTCAATAACGCGTAGTGATTTTACAGCGGGATCTTCTAACGCAGCAACTGCGGTATAACCAAGGCCTAAACCACCAACAACAATGTCTAACTCACTCGAGTAATTATTTTTTAGCGCGGCAAGTCCTAATTTTGAAAGTTGTATTTCAGATTCGGTAAACAGACTGGACATGAGAAACTCATCGCCAAGTTTTACTTCATAAAGAATGATGTTGTCGAACCGGGGTTCTGAACGACGTCTTAGACTGATGTCTCCGAGTGGCGTTGATTGAAAATCTATTTCTTCAAATGCAATCGACATTTAATTATCTGGAGTTAGCGACTTTCTTACCAACATCCTGTTGGCTTGCCAAATATTCTTCATAGGTACCCTGGAAGTCGATCAGTTTTTTGTTTTTAATTTCTATAACGCGAGTCGCTAGCGATGAAACAAATTCACGATCATGACTGACGAAGATTAATGTTCCTTCATAATGCTCCAAGGCGAGGTTTAAAGCTTCAATTGCTTCCATATCCAGATGGTTGGTAGGCTCATCCATTATTAATACATTGGTTTCTTGCATCATCAACTTACCAAACAACAATCGATTTTTCTCTCCACCGGAACAGACATTAACTTTTTTATTGAAATCATCGGTTGAGAATAAAAGGCGACCCAATGTCGCGCGTACAGCTTGATCGTCGTGTTTAGGTTTGCGCCATTGACTCATCCAGTCAAATAGATTTATGTCCGATGTGAATACGGCAGCAGTGTCTTGTGGGCAATAAGATTGAACAGCATTTTCAGCCCATTTTACGCTGCCATTGTCTTGTGTGATTTCATTCATCAAACAACGTAAGAAGGTTGATTTACCTGTACCATTCTCACCGATAACTGCGAGACGAGCGCCTGCTTCCAGGATCATATTTCCCTTGCTGAATAATGTTTCACCGTCAAAACCATGACCAAGGTCTTCAATGGTTAATGCAAGACGATGTAATTTTTTTGTTTGGTTAAAACGAATGAACGGACTGACGCGACTAGAGGGTTTAACTTCATCCAGCTTTATTTTTTCCAGTTGTCTTGCACGTGAAGTTGCTTGCTTGGCTTTTGATGCGTTGGCAGAGAAGCGACTAACGAATTGTTGCAGTTCAGCGATCTGTGTTGATTTTTTTGCATTCTCTGAATGCAAACGCTCACGTGCTTGTGTCGATGCAGTCATGAAATCATCATAATTGCCTGGGTAAACGCGTAATTCACCGTAGTCGATATCGGCGATATGAGTACAAACGGCATTTAGAAAATGACGATCATGAGAAATAATGACCATAGTGCTCTTGCGATCATTAAGTATGGTTTCTAACCAGCGGATAGTATTGATATCCAGGTTATTGGTTGGCTCGTCGAGTAAGAGAATGTCGGGGTCTGAGAACAGAGCTTGTGCCAAGAGCACTCGTAATTTCCAACCTGGGGCCACTTCACTCATGGGGCCATCATGTAATTCCAATTCTATTCCTGCGCTAATGAGCAATTCACCGGCACGGCTTTCCGCGCTGTAGCCATCCATCTCACCAAACTTTATCTCTAATTCGGCGACCTTCATGCCGTCTTCTTCAGTCATCTCGGGTAACGAATAGATGCGATCACGTTCCTGTTTCACTTCCCACAATTCCGCGTGCCCCATAATAACGGTGTCGACCACGTTATATTCTTCAAAGGCGAACTGATCCTGATGTAATTTACCGACGCGTTCAGCAGGACCAATGGAGACATTGCCCGATGTTGGTGCAAGGCTGCCATCGAGTATCTTCATGAAGGTAGATTTACCACAACCATTGGCGCCAATGAGACCATAGCGATTACTATCACTAAATTTGACCGAAATATTTTCAAATAAAGGCTTGGCGCCAAACTGCATGGTGATGTTTGCTGTAGAGATCAATGAAGTTTCCTGAGTGCGGTTAAATGAGTCGCTTAAAAGCTGGCGTACTATAGGTGTTTGAGGGTGAAACGTCGAGTTAAACTGTGCAAAATCGGCTACAGTTAGGCTGAAATAGTAAATATTCAGTAAATAGATGAGGTTAAGATGAGTGAGGATAAAATTACCCGGATTCAATTACTGCGCCGTTCTTTTCTGAAGTCGGCTAGTGCCTTAGCACTTTCGCCTTTAATCTCAGTTCTACCGTTTCGTACAGCCTCGGCCAAACCAGCGTCTTCCATATTAACCAAGGCTATTCCGACAACTAAGGAAATGATTCCGATAATCGGCATGGGCTCCTGGCTAACGTTTAGTGTTGGTGGAGATGAAGCGGATAGGGCGCGCTGTGTAGAAATTTTACAGGCATTTTTTGCGCGTGGAGGTGGCATGGTGGATTCTTCGCCGATGTATGGATCTTCTCAAGAAGTCATCGGACACTGCCTAACGAAATTGGATTATCCGACAGGGTTATTTGCAGCAACCAAGGTTTGGATCTTGGGGAAGACCTTCGGTATAAATCAGATGGAATCAGCTGAGGAGATGTGGGGTGTAAAACAATTTGATTTAATGCAGATCCATAATATGTTGAGTTGGCGCACTCATCTAGAAACCTTAAAGGAGTGGAAGGCGCAAGGGCGTATACGCTATATCGGTATTACGACATCGCATGGCCGACGACATGAGAAACTGGAAAAGGCGTTATTAGAAGAAGAATTTGATTTTGTGCAGTTCACCTACAATATGGTTGACCGTGAGGTTGAACAACGTTTACTACCCATAGCAAAAGAGCGCGGTATTGCTGTGATTATTAATCGCCCGTTTCAACGTGGTGGCTTATTTGAGATGGTTGAGGGAAAAGCTTTACCAGAGTGGGCAAAGGAAATTGATTGCAACAATTGGGCACAGTTTTTTTTAAAATTTGTGGTGTCGCATCCGGCTGTTACATGTGCAATACCGGCAACATCCCAGCTTACACATATGCATGAAAATATGGGCGCCGCCTATGGAAAATTACCCGATAAGAACATGCGCGTCCGCATGCTTAATTATTTTACTAAGCAAATCTAATCATGACTGTTTTAAGAGCTTTAAATTAGCTGATGAGCAGTAAATTCTAAGTAAGTCGACAAATAACCTATATATAGTAGTGTTGATAATAGAATTACACAATATATAGATATTTACATTCAAAAACCGTATGATATTTATCCCAATGAACATCGTTCAAATGAACGAGGATCTTAGGGGGATTATCGTTGTATTTCTGGGGAAGAGACCGCCGCTTAACTGCGGCGATGTTGTTGCTGCTTGTAGTTTCATTGTTTAACACCATTAATTCTTATGCTTCACATGAAGAGGCATGTACTAATTCATGGCAAGTTACTGGTTATTTCACACCGGTCGAATCAGATTACATACAAACTCAAAAAACCAAAATCAACATTGAGAAATTGGGAGACAGCACGCATGCCTCTGCCTTTCTTAAAGTCGTCATGATCGAAGGCTGGGGAAAGACAAAGGACGGTTGGTATTTGGGTCGTTTTTCAAACAAGTGGCACAAGAGCAATAAACCACTTAATGCACTAGGTAGACCTTTGGATGTGGGTTCTATTGCAACAGATAAAAATATAATTCCTACAGGGGTAGTTTTAAAAATTCCTAGTTTACCCAATGCTTTAAGAGATCAGTTATACATCGCTGATGATGTTGGTAGTGCGATCAAAAATGCACATGTTGATATTTATACTGGTGAAGGAAAGCAGGCTGAAAAAGTGACGTATGAAATAACGGGCAAAGATCATACGGTTTGTCGATTAACTGCTATTTAATTTAACGCAATTTTTTTACTCTAAACTTACGGCCTTTTATTTTACCATCAGTAAGGATCTTTAATGCTTGCTTTGCAATAGCACTTTCAACAGCGACATAGGCTAGCTTATCAAAGATGTCGATTTTACCAATTTGATTGCCCGTAAGATCTGTGTTGCCAGTTAAGGCACCGAGAATATCTCCGGCGCGCACCTTGTCTTTACGTCCGGCATTAATACATAGCGTTACCATTTGTGGATAAAGTTTGACGTTATCTTTAATTTTGAGCGACGCTGTACTTTCAATTTTTACCGGGCTTTTCTTATATTCTTCTATTGCCTTGATTCTAAATTTTTCAGATTCCATAAACATGCTCAGCGCTAACCCTTCCTTATCCGCACGTCCTGTGCGACCGATTCGGTGAATATGAATCTCGGGATCGTGTGATAACTCGAAATTTATTACTGCATGTAGTTCTTTGATATCCAACCCACGCGCGGCGACATCAGTTGCGATTAAAATGGAACAGCTTTTATTAGAAAATTGAATTAATACTTGGTCGCGATCACGTTGTTCAAGATCACCATGTAAGGCCAACGCATGAAAACCCTGTTGCCACAATTCATTCGCGAGATCCTGACATTGTTGTTTTGTATTACAAAACACCAGACTTGATTCTGGTTGATAATGCCGCAGCAAAGTGATTAATGTCTTTGTTCTTTCGCCAGGAGTTATTTCATAAAAGATTTGTTTTATCTTTTTATCATCATGTACGCTTTCAACGCGAACATCGATGGGGTTGTTTTGTACTGCATTACTGATTTTTTTTATTTCATTTGGATAAGTTGCAGAGAATAAAAGTGTTTGTCTTTTATGTGGCGCCATTTTTATAACGCGCATAATCTCGTCATGAAAACCCATATCTAGCATGCGATCTGCTTCATCAAGTACCAATGTATTCAGTGCGCTGAGTTTTAATGAACCTTTATCCAGGTGTTTCAATATTCGTCCTGGTGTACCCACAACAATATGCGGTTGATGTTCCAGAGAAGCGAGCTGTGGGTCCATTGGTTTACCGCCACATAAGGTGACTATTTTGGTATTTGGAATTGAACGTGCAAGGCGTCTTATCTCATTTGTGACTTGGTCGGCTAACTCCCGTGTTGGGCAAAGTACCAATGATTGTACTTGGTAGGTTGTGACTTCAAGTTTGTGCAGTATGCCAATAGCAAAAGCTGCTGTTTTACCGCTACCTGTTTTTGCCTGTGCCAATAAGTCTTTGCCTTCCAGAATAACAGGTAGGCCTTGAGCTTGAATTGGAGTCATTGAGTGATACTTCAATGACTGAATATTAGCCAATTCTTCAGGTTTTAAGGGTAGTGATGAAAAGTCTGCTGTTGTCACGGGGTTTAGCTCTTTTAGCTTCTAGGAAGGTGGCGCATGATAGCATTAATAAAAACAAGTCCCAGAACAATCTTCATTAATATTAATTTCTGATATTTAGGTTATTTATCGTTATCTGCTAGCTAGATTTGAAACAGACACTATAATAGCCGCCGTTGGCACTCGTCTTCGGGCTATTTCACCTCTCAACTTTTAAGTGCGACTGGGATAATAGATTTATCCGCAGTTCCGGGATCAGATTAGCGCATGTGAGCTTGCGCAGTAATACCCACCAACTATTTTAAATTATATTCACGCAGACCTTTCGTGGCTGTTAGTTACTTATCGATTATAGGATTTAGATGCTTTTACTCTCAAGAAAACAAGATTGGTTAGGAAATATTCGCGCTGACATTCTGGCAGGGCTCGTTGTTGCACTGGCATTGATTCCAGAGGCGATTGCCTTTTCTATCATTGCTGGTGTTGATCCTAAAGTGGGTCTTTACGCTTCCTTTTGTATTGCTGTGACGACGGCAATTGTAGGTGGTCGTGCTGGTATGATCAGTGCTGCGACAGGTGCGATGGCGTTGTTAATGGTAACGTTGGTAAAAGAACATGGATTGGAATACCTATTAGCTACAACTATGTTAACGGGCGCGATTCAAATAATTGCTGGCTACCTTAAGCTGGGCAGTTTGATGCGTTTTGTATCACGTTCGGTAGTAACCGGTTTTGTAAATGCTTTGGCGATACTAATCTTCATGGCGCAGTTACCCGAACTAACGAATGTTACCTGGCATGTTTATATAATGACCTTAAGCGGTTTGGGGATCATTTATTTATTTCCTCTTATTCCTGTCATTGGTAAATCGATTCCTTCACCGCTAGTGTGCATTATTGTTTTAACTGGTATCGCATTAACATTAAAGTTGGATATTCGAACGGTAGGAGATATGGGTGCCTTACCCGACACCTTGCCAATGTTTCTCTGGCCAGATGTGCCATTAACAATAGAAACATTAAAAATCATTCTTCCCTATGCGGTTCCACTGGCAGTGGTAGGTTTGTTGGAATCATTAATGACTGCGACAATTGTTGATGATCTAACCGATACTGATAGTGATAAAAATCGAGAATGCAAAGGTCAGGGTATCGCTAATATTGGATCAGGCCTCATGGGCGGGATGGCCGGCTGCGCGATGATTGGGCAATCTGTCATTAACATTAAGTCAGGTGGCCGTGGTCGTTTATCCACCTTGCTTGCCGGTATTTTATTGTTGCTTATGGTGGTGTTTCTAGGTGATTGGATTAGCCAGATACCGATGGCAGCGTTGGTTGCAGTGATGATTATGGTATCAATAGGAACGTTTAACTGGGGTTCTTTTCGCGATCTGAAGCAACATCCGCTTTCTTCCAATCTAGTCATGATAATGACAGTATTGGTTGTTGTATGGACACATAATCTGGCTTTAGGTGTGTTTGTGGGTGTTTTACTGGCATCGTTATTTTTCGCAAACAAGATTAGTCATCTAATGTATGTTGATTCTGATTATGATGAGGATAGTGATACTCGAACTTATCATGTCGTAGGACAGGTCTTCTTTAGCTCAGCTGATAAGTTTATTGCGGCCTTTAATTTTAAAGAGGCGGTAGAGAAGATTGTGATTGATTTAAATCGCGCGCATTTTTGGGATATAACATCAGTATCTTCACTTGATAAAGCGGTGATTAAGCTACGACGTCAAGGCGCAGAGGTAGAGTTAATTGGGCTTAATGAGGCTAGCTCGACGATAATTGATCGTTTTGGTGTACATGATAAACCGGAAGAAATTGAAAAAATTATGGGTGGCCACTAATGACTAATAATAAAAAATTAATTCTGGCTTGTATCGATGGTTCTAAACTTTCTGAAGCAGTTTGTGATTATGCCGTATGGTTAGCACAACGCGTTGAAGGGCCATTAAAACTTATGTACACAATTGACCATCATCAAGAAACGGCGAAAGATGTTGATTTATCCGGAAATCTGGGTGTGGATAGTCGCGACCATTTGCTTGAAGAAATCACCAGCAATGAACACACGCGTAGTAAACTACGATTAAAAGAAGGGAAATCTATTTTACAAGCGGCAAATGAGCGTGTTGTTGAGGATGGATTTAAAGATCCGATTTTATGTTTACAACACGGTAGCTTGATTGAGACTTTGGTAGAGTTAAAAGAGGAATTACGCATCCTTGTTATAGGCGCACGTGGAAAAATACACGAAGATCAAACTGATAAAATTGGTGCAAAGTTGGAATCGATGATTCGTTCTTTACATGGGCATATACTGGTTGCATATGATGTTTTCAAAATTCCACAACGGATCATGATTGCCTATGATGGTAGTGATACTAGCGATAAACATATTGACATGATAGCTAACAGCCCTTTATACAAAGACTTAAGTTGTCATCTGGTTTGCGTCAATAAAAAGGGTACAACTGATAGCTTAATTGAAAATGCAGTTAATAAACTTAAATCTGCAGGATGGAGTGATATTATCAGTGCCAGTTTGCAGGGTAAAACTGAAGATGAGTTATGTGAATATCAAGTCAGCCATAATATTGACTTGACGATCATGGGTGCATTTAATCACACTCGATTACACGATCTGATCTTGGGAAGCTTTACTGTAAAGATGTTACTTAACACCAAGACGCCCCTGCTCTTACTGAGATAAAACAATCGATTTATAAATTAAGAGAGCTTAAAAACCAAAGAGAACCAAAACTAAAGATCAACGTAGTCTATTTTAATTGAGCCGTCCTTTTCGTACTTTTTCTTTTCAATCAAGTTCCTGGCCGCAGTTTCAATTTCCGATCGATATTTCACAACAGTCTCTATTGGCGTATCTGCAAGTACAGGAAACTTGGTTTTAATATCAGTGTAAGCAATTCGACATGATACGCGTTTGCCACTGACTTGTGCGGCTATCGTCGCAATCTCTGTTTCCGGATTCCAGCAGTGTAATGTCGGGAATGATATACGACCATCTCCGACTGTTTTTTGTTTATGGACTATGGCTTCCATTGTTTTTTACCTCTGTGTGTGATGTCCAATTTTTCTGGACAGGTTCTTAAAGAAAGACCATCCACTGAAATCGCATCGAGATGGTCTTCATTAATCTAAAAATATTAAACTGCTGGTCTTTCAGCCGAGGTTGATCGACGTTGACGATTACCAGGACTGCTATTTCTGTTACTTGAATTATTAGACTTGCCATAACGACGGCTACGTGGATTTTCTTCGCTAGAGCTATTGCGCTTGCCTTTATATCGTTTTGACTTATTGCCGCTACTTTTGTTACTAGGGTTCGCGCGTTGTTTATTGCGTGACGATTTTCCTGAGACTGATTCAGGAACAATATGCTGTGGTTCGAAACTTTCTATTTCTTCACGATTGATTTTTCGTTTTATGAGACGTTCGATATCTTGTAATTGTTTGGCTTCATCAGCACTTACCAAAGAAATAGCTTGGCCACTTGCTCCGGCACGACCTGTACGGCCTATGCGATGGACATAGTCTTCAGGCACATTCGGTAAATCAAAATTAACAACATGAGAAAGTTGATCGATATCTATGCCTCTAGCGGCGATATCAGTTGCGACCAATATCTGAATTTTATTCTTTTTAAATCCGTCGAGTGCCTTGGTGCGTTGTGCCTGACTTTTATTGCCATGAATTGCTGCGGCATGGATATTGTCACGTGATAAACGTTTCACCAATTTATCGGAACCGTGTTTTGTTCTACTGAAGACTAATACTTGATACCAGTTTTCTTTACGAATCAGGTGGCTTAGTAGGTCTGTTTTACGTGCTTTATCTACAGGGTAAACTACTTGCGAGATAGTATTTACGGTCGAGTTACGTGGGGCAACATCGATCTCAACCGGATTATTGATAATGCCTTTAGCAAGTTGTCTGATCTCTTGTGAGAACGTAGCTGAGAACATTAAGGTCTGCCGCTTCTTTGGCAACAGCGCCATTATTTTTTTGATATCGTGTATAAAGCCCATATCTAACATACGGTCGGCTTCATCTAATACTAATATTTCAATATCATTGAAGTTAATAGCGCGCTGTTGAAACAAATCGAGTAAACGACCAGGTGTCGCTACTAATACATCGACACCTCGGCGCAGCTTCATCATTTGCGGATTTATTTTTACGCCACCAAAGACAACAGCGGAGCGTAAATGCAGGTGTTTGCCATAGGTAAATACACTTTCTTGTACTTGTGCTGCCAGTTCTCGTGTTGGCGTTAACACCAACGCACGTGCACGGTTATTTTTTACCGGTGGTTTTTCATTAAGTAGTTGTAACAGTGGCAATGTAAAGCCGGCTGTTTTTCCAGTACCAGTTTGAGCCGCGGCCATTACATCATTACCTTCCAATATTGCAGGTATGGCCTGAGCCTGAATAGGTGTAGGGCTGGTGTAGCCGGTGTCGCGTATTGAACGCAATAATTCTTCGGATAGCCCGAGTTTTTCAAATGTCATTAAATATTCCTAAATATAGGTTTGTACCACTACACAAATTCTCAATTGAGCAAAAGCCAGCGTAGTGGCGTGTAAATCTGGCGAAGTAAAATAAGCTCTAATGTTTGCGCACGCGTAAACGCGTATACAGTTCGGGGCAGTACATAGCTTTGCCGTAAGTGCGGCATGCAGTAATTGGCTCTCTAAGGGAGGGACAGTTGGACTCTGTGAATGGATTGCGATTATAAATTAAAGACAATGCATTGAGGCGAACTAACAACTAGTGATGACGCTCTGGACACCTACTGGTGTCGAGATGCGCGCACTCTAACACAATAATTAGATATTAGTACGGTATTATTTTAATAGTAGTTAGTTAAAATGAGACGAATTAGGCATTTTGATGGGGCTTTAAGGTATTGCGTGTAATCTGGCACAGAGTAAACGACAATAACGGCCTATGCTTTCACTTTAGCAGTTTCTATCGTATTACTGATAGATTGAAGTTTTATGACGATCTTAACCAAGATAAATATTAGGCCACTTTATGAAAATTTGGGTGCCAACTCTGGCAATCATGTGTTGTCATTTTCTTACTGGTACAGCATCTGTTACCACACGTTATCTAGTGACTGTCCTGGATCCTGTAGAGATCGCCTGTATGCGATATCTTCTTGGCGGTTTTGTAATGTTGCCATTGTTTTTCCTGTTTCGTACAACACGATTAACAAAAATTATTTTGCTAAAGATTGCTGGGCTCGGTGCTTTATTTTTTGCGCTGTTTCCTTTTATGTTTTCATGGGCTTTTGTATATACCAGTGCGGCTCGTGGTTCGCTAGTTTTAGCAACGATGCCTATCTGGACTATGCTAATTAGTAAAGTCATTGGTCATGAGATTATCAATAAATCCTCTTTAATTTCTATTGGCCTAACTTTGTTAGGCCTTACAGTTGCATTATCAGATAAGTTGATGGCGGTTTCAGGGAACGAAATTTTGTTCAAAGGTGAGATTATTATGCTGTTTACTGCAATTATTGGTGGAGTATATGCCATTTTTGCACGACAGGTCTTACAAGAAGTTCCCGCTTCAACACTGACGCCATTAGCCATGTTGACTGGGTGTTTGTGTTTATTGCCATTCAGCCTTGCAAATGGAATCGATGAACATGTAATGGCACTAACGATGACACAAATTGGCTTAATGCTTTATTTAGGCATCATTGCTGGCGGACTCGCATTCTTTCTATTGAACTGGGTTCTAAATAAGAGTACTGCAACATTTGCTTCTATCTTTGTAACAATAAACCCAATTACAGCCATTATTCTTGGCTATCTATTTTTGGGTGAAGCGATCGAGCTTAATTTTATTGTAGGCGTAGTGATCGTATTTATCGGTCTGGGCTTTGCCATGAGATCGCAGTCACATGGAAACCATCATGGGGTTGATGATTTATAAGAAAGAATAAAATTTAGTGAGCAAGAATTAATCTTCTTTATGTGGGTATGAGGATATGCTCAGAAGTATTACAATGTATCGGCTGTTTAGGGGCGAATTATTTTAACGATATAAGGTCTTATAAACTTACTATGTCTGATGAAGTAGAAAATGGTACGACGCGCGAGATAGCGGGTAAACCCTGTGTATTTTATGATGGTTACTGGATCAGAAGTTATCACTTACATAAGGATAGCTATGCTGACAAGAAACAAATGATCGACCAATTAACGCGTCGAGTCTTCCATCACGTGGAGCAGGGGATTAATACACCTAGCAAGCGTTTAGATGAAATTCGTGAGGTTTATGAGGCTGAAGATGATCCTGCAAGAAAACGCGTTAAAGGGGCAATGCTAGCTGGCTCATTATTAAATCGTGGACGACAAATCCTTACTGCGATAGTTGAGCTTGAAGAGGCAGGAGTAAAGATTGAGTCTAGCAATGAGTTATTGCGTGAGTGTGGTCGATGTTTTATAGAGGCGTTGTCTTTAGGAAAAAATATAAAGCTTGCGGATGGTGGGGAAGGCGTAGATGAACTTTGGGGTGAACCGTTTAAGGTTTTCTCTTTGCCAATAGAAGATTTTTTTCATAGTCGGTATATCAAGATCTCTCAAACTATGTCAGATATTGATCAGATCACAAGTACCATTAGTACGGTTACGATATATGATGGCGCTTTTTCTGATGTCAATAATAAACTGCTCGAATTGGGTGTAATGGCCAAGATGACTTGTGAAACAATTCGAAATGATCCAGCTATGTTTGATGTCTGGCCACGCTATATAGCGGCCAAAGAAGAATACGAACATAGCCTGAGTAGTCTATTACTTGATAAAAATGATAAGAAAGACATAAAATTTATGTATGCCTATCGTTTAATTAAAGAAGGAGGTGTTCTTCTGATTAAATTGGCTACATTAAGAGTCCCGATTCCAGCTAGCGTGAAGGAATTCACCAAAAAGTGTAATGATTTTATTGAAAGTCATGAATAAATATCTTCGGCCAAATATTTTATAAACAATCAAGTTTGCTCATGTTAATTTATAAAAAATTATAATGACAAACGATGCCAATCATATCGAATACACAGATCGCGACAGGAAGGTTCAACGCTTAATAATAATTGAGGGTTGTGCAAATATTCTGGTGCTTGTTGTTAAACTGATCGTTGGTTTGTCTACAAATTCACTCGCTATTATTGCTGATGCTATCCATTCCTTAACTGATGTCGCTAATAATTTTGTAGCCTGGATTGTTATTCGCTTATCGGCTATGCCAGCAGATCGTGAACATCCATACGGGCATAGAAAATTTGAAACATTAGCCGTATTTGGTTTAGCAACTTTACTCGCTGTGATGGCAATAGAAATTGCTAAAAGTGCATTTACTAAAGAGACAACAGAGATCGTAAGTGGCACCTGGGAGCTTGTATTGATGGTTGGTGTGCTAACTGTGAATATCGCTTTGGCAAGTTGGCAACGCTATTGGGCGCGCCAACTTAAATCCGGAATTATGCTTGCAGATGCCTCACATACCTTTGCTGATGTATTAACAACGATTGTTGTCATTATAGGTTGGCAATTATCAAGTATGGGCTTTTTAATACTTGATCGTTTATGTGCCTTGGGTGTTGCCGGATTGGTGTTTTATCTTGCTTATGATTTATATAAAAGCGCCTTTCCGGTTCTTGTCGATGAATATGCGATTGACCCGGAAGATATTAAGAATGCGGTGATGACTGTTCAAGGTGTAAAAGCAGCGGGACGAATTCGTTCACGCTGGATTGGTTCCGATGTTGCCATCGATATCGTTATTTCTGTTAATGCTGACTTAACAACCGAAGAATCACACAAAATTGCAGATGAAGTTGAGGTATTAATTGAAGAGCAATTTAATGTCGGTGATGCCTTTATCCATGTAGAACCATATTAGTTTTAAAAGATTCACATCTTCTAATCGAATAATGTTAAGAATAAATTTATTCACCAATAATCTGAATAATGATTTCTCGCGTACGTGCTGCGGTATCAAAATCTACGACAACGATCTGTTGCCAGGTGCCTAACATCAATGCTTGTTCTGTAAATGGGATGGTTAAAGACTGCCCCTGTATCTGACCACGTAAATGACTGTGACCATTGGTTTCACCCGCGTTGCGCGTATTATGCTCCCACTCAGGATTTGCTGGGATTAATTTGTCCCAGATGTCTTTTGTATCAAGACGTAAACCGGGCTCGTCTTCAAAGATCATTAATGATGCCGTGGTGTGTTTAATGAAGAGTGTCACAATGCCCGCTGCAAGCCCGGATATTTCTAATCCGTTTTGGATTCTTTCGGTAATATTCTCAATCTGTGTCGCGCCTTGCATATCCAGTGAGAATTGTTGTGTTATTACGGTCATTATTTTTTCCTTAAATTGAAGCTTCAGTATTTAAAGAGCGGAGAAAACCCAGGTCTTTGCTAGATAGTTTTCCATCACGAGCCTCTGCCAATATATCATCAAATAGTCCTTGTCCGGATAACAAACGAACGGCAGATAATACTTTATCACTGAGCTGACCTTTCTCTTTTAAGCTATCCAGATAATTAAATGCATCAGAGAAACTTTCATCATTGCGATTATAATAATCACTACCACGTGTTCGATTGCTATAGGCTTCCAGTTGTTCACACGCGACCAGAATTTCGCCCAATACTTTTATCCAGTCGGGTGCATCGTCCAGTTTTTCAGGATAATAATAATAGAGTGTTATGCTCTCCATCCATGTCGTCCACTGAATAGCATGTTCTTTTAAGCTGGGTTCAAGCTGTTTGATAATTCGGCGTAAACGTCTTGCATAACCAAGTCGCATTTCCACTTGCTCTTTTGCCCAGTCATCAGTCTTTATGCCTAGTTCTTGTAATTGTGTACTGTACATACTCCAGAATGCTTCGGTTTCTTTTCCATATGTTGTGTCGGGGTATAACGCTCTCCATTCTGCCGGTCTGGTTGGAATGTCATGAGTTTTGGCCCAGGTCCATATTTTTCCGAACAGATCCTGTTCCAGACCAGCCCGTCCCATATCATGTAGCAAGCAAGCAATTTGGTAGTCACGTACTTTTTCTTCATCGTATCCCAGGTTGTTTGCAACAGCGGCACACATCTTTGCTGTCCTGAGCGCGTGGTGTTTATCATAGCCTTCAATAATCTCACCGGGATTTTCTGGGTGGGGATAATCATAATATTGTAATAATGTACTCACTGTTGATTCCGGGAGCCATAACAGTGATGAAGGAATAGAAGACGTCATGTTGTTGAGTTTAGAATAATTAGAGTTTCAGCATTTAGTTATTGTTACCGCTAGAAGTAAGTTCGTTCTGCAAGTTTTCGACAACATCAACAATATTGAGAAATTTATTTCCAAACTCAGTAAAAAAATACTCCACTCTAGGTGGTGTTTCCGGGTAGATTTCTTTTCCAATAATTCCGAATCGAGTAAGTTTTATTAAACGCTCGTTTAAAACCTTTGTTGTTAGTCCGTCTACCTGTCGTTGCATCTCTCCAGGCCGATTTATCCCGTTGCGTAACAATCGCAGTACAGATAGCGACCATTTGCAACCAATGATTGACTCAACCATCCGACCAACATTTTTATTATCACTAGTTGTAGAATTAATTTTATTTAATGATTCCATATATTTGTACCATTTAGTAAGTATCTAACCATTAAGTGTCTACTGTTAAAGGCATTCCTGCTGTGAATAATAGCTTACTCTTTTAAACAAATATAAGGAGTTTTTAAATGAAAACAAAAGCAATATTTTATCATGCGGGTTGTCCTGTTTGTGTCGATGCAGAACAAGGTCTTGCTCATTCACTCGACAGTAAGCAATTTGAACTGGAAGTTGTACATTTAGGTGACAATATTAATCGGCTATCAGAAGCAAAAGAAAATGGAATAAAGTCAGTGCCGGCATTGCTTATCGATAAACAAGCATTTCATATTAACTTTGGTGCTTCGTTAAGTGATTTGGGTTAATAGATAATAAACTAGGCTCATCCAAGATATGATGAGTCTAGTTTGTTTAATGTAACTAAAAATAGACAGTCAACCTGCACCAACTTTTGAACCTATGATGATATCGATATTATTGTCAGGTGATTTTGTTGATGAAACGACTTCAGCATACTTTTCAGTCCCTTTGATACCATTACTTCTCAATGAATCCTTATATAGGGCTTCACCTATAGAACCTGTATGTTGTTTGAAAAAGTTGTTATCTGAATGCTGTTCAACAATATTGATTGCTGGATTGATATTGAGTCTACTAACAGGTGAATAGTCATTAGCGCTGACAGTTTGGAGTGATTGTTGTGTCGTATTGTTGGCAATAGTCGCTGGATTAATGCCTGTTTCTTTATGCTCATTATTATCCAGACTAAACTGAGATTTGAGAGCCTCTTTCGCTATCGAAACAGCGGCCCCTATGGGGCCACCATATAAGGCATCGCCAGCAATTTGCATAGATGGGGCAATAATATCGCCGGTAATCTTGCGGTAAATCGAGCTAACCACAGGGATATGTTGCAGCGGATTAATGATGTCGATTATATCGGCAAAGGTAAATCCATCTTCGCCAAAGAGACTACTGTTTTCTTGTGAAGATGCCTCATTACTGGCGTTATGAAATTTAATTATTTCCGCACTGGTTAAGCTTTGTATTGGCAAGTCAGACCCCCATTAGTTTTAGTACTAAATGCAATCGACATACCAGTTTTAATTTATCCATCAGCGTCCCTATTAGCTTTGTTCTCGTGGCAACGCTATGAAGACAAATGTGAGGTGAACGGTAAGAGATTGCCGCCCACCTTACGATGTGGCAGAGTTCGTCTAATGACCGCTATCGTTCCAATTCATACAGAGCAGCAAGAGCAGATTATCGCTGCGACAGAGGACTGTATTTTTCAAGCCAGCACCGCATTAGACTATTCATTCGAACCTATCCCCGTGAAGTTCGATCTAAAGGGCAGGGCTGCTGGTATGTATAAAGTGAAACAAACCCAGCGAGTGATTCGCTATAATCCCTATATATTTGCTAAGTATTTTAGTGAAAACCTAAAGACAACAGTACCGCATGAAGTGGCACACTACGTTGTCGATGTTTTATATGGCTTAAGAAATACGATGCCACATGGGAAAGAATGGCGAAATGTCATGTTGATTTTTAATGCTGACCCAAGCGTAACCTGTAGTTTTGACCTGGATGGAATCCCGACAAAACAGTACACGCGATATTCTTATTTCTGCTCCTGTCGCAGATATGAATTAACCAAAATCAGGCACAACAGAGCGCTAAAAGGTGTGCGCTATAATTGCCGACATTGTAAGCAGATTCTGGTTTCTAAACATGGCTGAGATACACCCACAATTATTAAATGATTGTCTAATACTTGGGCGATTTCCATTGTGTCATTTACTATTAATGCGTGACGCTAATTATCCCTGGTTTATCCTCGTACCAGATCGTTCAGAGATCAGCGAGGTTTACCAATTACCAGAAGCAGATCAGCAGCAGTTATTGCGAGAGTCTTCAATACTAGCTGATTTTCTAATGAAGTCATTTCATGGCGATAAAATGAATATTGCAGCATTGGGTAATATGGTCCCGCAATGCCATATTCATCATGTGGTTCGTTATCACACAGATGTTGCATGGCCAGCACCGATATGGGGATGTGTACCAAGTAAGGTTTATACAGATAATGAGTTAAATAGTGTGTTGGATAAAATAAAGCAAGCAGAATTATTAGGGTTTAAAATTCAGGAGAAACGGAGTGATGACAATTAATTACCGTCGTAAATTCGTTGGCAGTATGATCTTATTATGTCTGATTACCTTTGCTTTTAATGCTCAAGCTGAAGGTGACTTTATAGATAAAATAAAGTCTGTATCTATAGAAGGTGTAACCGTTAACAAAATCAAGAATAATGATAAGAAAATAGTGATTAATGGAACCGCAAAAAATAATAAGGTTATTTCAGAATACATGCGCACTTTAGACAGCGAAGTTGGGTCACCCAATCTGGAATATATAAAGAAAGATAAAAAGAATGGCGCTATGAGTACTTTCGCAATCAGTATTAAAAAACCGAAGAAATAAAGTCTATTTTAATATTATCTTATTTGAACATAATGAGTAAAATACGCAATATGTGCTTTTGTTGAAATCGACGTGCATACTGTTTGATATCTAAATCATATAATCGTAATCAGGGGACAATAACAATGAATATAAATAATAAATTATCTGTCTTAATCATTAGCTTTATGCTGGTTTTTTCTTTTTCAGCTGCAAAGGCAGAAGTTTCATCTCTTGAAGAGGCACAAGAAACGATTGCCCTGCTCACAAATGAAAACGAATCATTAAAAGCGCAGCTGAATTATTTCGAAAAAGAAATAGCTGCTTACAGAGAAAAATTGGAAGCTTATGATGCTGAAATATCAGAAGCAGAGAGCGAAGAGTAATTCTATTTTTTTAATCTTAGTCAGATTTATTTAAATTGACCGGTATGAAAGTTAACCTGATTATAAGCACAGTGTTTTTTGTGCTGCTCAGTGCGTGTGGCGATGATGCTCCGACCATATCTAAATTGCCTGCCGATGCGGTCATTCTTGCATTTGGCGATAGTCTTACTCATGGTAATGGCGCAGAAGAAAATGAAAGTTATCCTGCTGTGTTGCAAGAGTTAACAGGTCGCAAGGTTATTAATGCCGGCATTTCTGGAGAGGAATCTGAACCGGGGTTAAATAGGCTGCCCGGCGTATTAGAACAACATAACCCACAATTACTCGTGTTGTGCCATGGCGGCAACGATCTATTACGTAAAAAGGATATCAATAAATTGGAATCAAATATTCGTAACATGATCCAATTGGCCAAAGATAAAAATATACCTGTGGTTATGCTTGGGGTACCTAAGCCAGGCTTATTCTTGTCTTCTTTTGAAATCTATAAGAAGATCGCCGACTCAATGGAGATTGTTTTTATTGAGGATTTAATCCCTGATATTCTCGGAGACAATGGACTAAAGTCAGATACAGTGCATCCTAACAAGGAAGGTTATCGTGTAATGGCTGAGAGTATTAATTCAGTATTAAAAGAATCCGGAGCGATTTAAGTTTTTCTTCTAACTCATGCGTTAAATCAATGTTATTGAAACGTTGTCTGATCATTCTTGCTTTATTCCCGTATTCGATTGTATCTGCCGAAGGTAATAATCTCTCAATAAATATCTTTCAAAAAGAATCTGACCGTCAGTTTATTGATAATTCTATTCAGGAGTTCATGCAGAAGTACAATATACCGGGATTATCAATCGCAATCGCAAAACAAGAAGCGATTATTCTGGCCAAAGCGTATGGTTACGCAGATATTGAAAATAAGGTCCCCGTAAATATCACGCATCAATTTCGTATTGCTAGTGTCAGCAAACCGATAACGTCAGTAGCCATTATGCAGTTGCGAGAACAAGGTAAATTGACTCTGGACGATAAAATTTTTGGAGTAGATGGAATACTTGCTAGTGAATATCCTGTTAAGGATGATTTGTTAAATAAAATAACAGTTAGGCATCTATTAGAACATACAGCGGGAAAGGAATGGACGAATGATACTCATGCGCCTATGTTCCAAAAACCTGAATTATCCCAAACTGCTTTAATTAGATGGGTGCTTAAAAATAGACCAATAACAAAATCACCCGGGAGTGAATTTTCTTACTCGAACTTTGCTTATTGTTTGTTAGGACGGGTTATAGAAAAAGTAAGTGGAATAGGTTATCAACATTACGTGCGCAAGAATATTTTTCAGCCGATAAATGCAAAGAGCTTTGCCATCGGCAGCAAAAAACCGGCAAATACAATATTTCAGGTTCATTATTATCCTGATGACGATGAAAATCCCTATTGGTTTCCGGTTGCAAGAATGGATTCGCATGGAGGTTGGATATCAAATGCAATTGATCTAGTTAAGTTTTCCATGAGTGTCGATGGACGTGGAAAAGATATTCTTAATAACGACAGTATAAATATAATGACAACAGCGTCTAAGCATAATGCAAATTATGCGCTAGGTTGGAATGTGAATCAGAATAATAACTGGTGGCATATAGGTTCTTTACCGGGAACGGCATCAATCATGGTACGAACCGAACATGGTTATAACTGGGCAGTCTTAGTCAACAAGAGAAGCCCGGATAAAAACTTTATTAATGATTTGGATATGCTTAGCTGGAATCTGATCAACGGTATTAAAGAATTACAATAATAAAACAGGAAGAAACGTATCAATACTATAAATCAGAATGAGGCATTTTCTTTTGTCAATGATGCCCAAGCATTGCAACAATTGTGTGAAAAACTTCATGACTCTCTTTGGCTTGCTGTCGATACAGAATTTGAAAGAGTAAGCACTTATTATCCAGAGCTGTGCCTGGTTCAAGTATCTAATGGCGATATTACAGCTGTCATTGACCCTATCGCTATTCAAGATATATCACCTTTGATAGAACTGTTGTATCAGTCTTCAACCACAAAAGTATTGCACTCTGCGCATCAAGATTTAGAAATATTTTTCAATATAAAAGAATCAGTCCCAACGCCGTTATTTGATACGCAACTTGCTGCACCCTTATTGGGTTATGCACAAGGAATAGGTTATGGCAATTTAGTTAAAGAAGCCTTGAATATTGAACTCGAAAAAGGCCATGCTCGTGCAGACTGGAAGAAAAGACCCCTAACTGAAGATATGCTTAGGTATGCTGCAGATGATGTGGTCTATCTTGGGAAGGTCTATGAAATATTTGTTGAAAAATTAAAATCTATTGAAGACCAGACCGCTTTAAATGAAAAATTGGCAAATCTGATCAAAGCTGAAACTTACAAACCCGATCCAGACTTAATGTGGAAGAAAATGTTCGCGGCAAAAAGGATGAAAGGTAAACAGTTAGATGTCGTAAAAAAACTTGCCGCCTGGCGCGAATTAACTGCTCGTGAACGAAACAGACCCAGAAAATGGATCCTGGCGGATCATGCACTTATAGAAATGGCAAAGCAGTTGCCTGATAATAAAGCTGCGTTATTAAAAATTGATAAAGTAGGTGAGAAGATCGTTAGTAGGCATGGCGATGATCTATTGAAAATATTAAGTTCTTAAAAAATATTTCAAATATAGAGACGTAATGCCGAAAAATTATGATTAAACATCTTAAATTGGCGTGCATATTTTCTCTTTTCACGGCCTCAAGTTTCGCCGGTGAAATATTTGATCGATTCCCAGAGACAATCAATCCGGATGAAAAATATGTGTTTTACTCCCATGGTTATGGGGGTTTAAGCCCGACTATAAAAAAAGCCATATCTGACCCTGACTATAACCTGATTGTTTATGAAAGAACGCCTTATACGAACCCGAAGAATTATAGTGCTAATTTAGCAGCTCAAATAAATGAGTTAATTTCACATGGGGTAAAACCTGAGAATATAACTTTGTTAGGTTTTTCTGATGGAGGCGTGATTTCAATATTGACATCACTTAAATTAAAGAACGATAACATCAACGTTATTATATTAGCGGGCTGCGCAGGTATAGTTAAAGTCGACCCAAGCATTGAAGTTTATGGTCATGTCTATTCAATCTATGATAATGAGGATGTGCTTGCCGGGTCGTGTCAATATTTAATTGACCGTAGTAAACACAATAAATCATTTACAGAGCTCGCTATTAACACAGGGGAAGGGCATACCGCATTTAAAATGGTTTTGACTGATTGGATTGAACCCGTTAAGAGGTGGATTAATAGTAACCCCTAACTTTAGTTTCGATTGCCTTGAAGGCCTCCTGTATGGATTGCTATGATTTTATGACCCTTTTTGAAGCGATCATTCTTTATCATATCCAGCAGACCAAAAGCATTTTGTCGCTATATAACGGCTCCAGCTATCTTGTTATGTCTTCTTGTATAGTTCCCTCACAGTAGTGATGAAATATTCAGCAGCTGGACTTATGTATCGGTCTTTAGCAGTTGCAAGCACTACCTGACGACTCGGTGTTTGGCCATCGAGTTTAATGTATCGAATTTTAGTATCGAAATTATCGTCGATACAAATCTTCGGAAGAATTGAAACACCATATTGCAATTCTATGAGCTGTTTTACAGTAGCCAACTGTGAAGCTTGAAACAAAACTTTTGGAAGAAAATTTTTATTAAAGCAATATTGATTAACTTGTCTTGCCAAACAGTGAATATCTTCCAGTAATATAAACGGCATGTCATCCAGCGTGTCTATCGGAACAGTGCTCAGTTTGGCCAGCGGACTATCTTCGTGAACGGCTAAGAAAAATTCGTCGGAAAATAAAAGTTCTACGTTCAAGTAAGATTCGTCAAAAGGCAATGCCTCGATAAGAATGTCGAGTTCACCACCCACAGCTGCTTTTACGATTGTTTCAGACACTTCTTCGCGCACTGTCACCATGGCTTTGGGAAATTTTTCCGACAGTACCATCAATGTACTCGGTAACATAAACGGCGCTAATGTGGGCAGAATGCCTATAGAAACAGAGCCTCCACTACTATTATCAAGATCACTAACTCTATGTTTAGCTTCTTCGACGTCGTTAAGAATTTTCAGTGCCTGTCCATACAAGATGTCACCTGCATTAGTAAGCTTCAGTTTGCCTTTCAAGCGCGAGAATAATTTTTTACCAATACTGTCTTCTAATTTTTGTAATTGCTGACTAATAGAAGGTTGAGAAATGAAGCATTGCTCAGCGGCTTTTGTGACGCTGCCAGTTTCTACTATAGAAACGAAATACTTGAGTTGATGTAAGTGCATAAGTATTACCTATTGTCGTATAAGAAATAAGTATTGTTTAGTTGAATTTAGTCATGCCTATAATTTATCAATGAGCTAAGTACCATTAGTGCTTACGTTCTATTATCTGACCATTGCATTCAAGTATATATAACCTTTGGTGCGGTGGTTCTGAATATACACTAATAGGAGGATAGTCATGAATACATTAACCAAAAATAGTCAGCTTATACTGCTTATGTCACTGGTAAGTATGGTTGCGTTCTTTCCTGTCGGTTTAGTATACGCCGACGATCACAATAAGTATGAAGCTGAATTTAATGCTGATGGAGAATTGATAAGACCTGCAGGCTGGCGCGAATGGGTATTCGTTGGTAGCCCTGTTACACCAAATTCTCTGAATGGCGGTGCAGCTCCTTTCCCAGAGTTTCACTCTGTTTATATAGATCCTGTGAGCTGGGCTCATTATAAAAAGACCGGCATTTTTCGTGAAGGAACGATGTTTGCCAAAGAGCTGACATTGGTTGGTGCTACTGCTGCAACAAGCGGTAATGGTTTTTTCAATGGAGATCTACAAGGATTTGAAATCGCCCATAAGGATTCCAAGCGGTATTCGAAAGAAACGGGAGGATGGGCCTATTATACTTTTGGTCACCATGCTGAACCGTATGCTAACTCAACTACCGCAATGCCAGCTGCTGCTTGTGCTGCTTGCCACACCGGAGCTGCGGCCGAAGACATGGTCTTTACACAACATTATCCAATCCTTCGTGCTGCTAAAAAAGCTGGCAATGCAGGTGCTGGTGTTGGCGGTAAAAAATAATAGAGATTTGTATCTAGGTGTGACGTCTTCCAAATAGTAAGTCCTACCAGGGATGGTAAGACAATAATATAAGGAGCGTCTCAAGGTTACCTATATCTACTTGTTATTCCTATTTTAAACCGAAGGAGATAGAACAATGGATACACTGTATGAACGTCTTGGAGCATATGATGCCATTTCTGCTGTTGTAGATGCTTTGATGGTGCGAATTAAAGATGACGATAAGCTACGTCGTTTTTACGAACACAGGGGTGCTGACGGAATAGCACGCGAGCAACAATTGTTGGTTGATTTTCTTTGCGCCACTACGGGCGGACCGATGGTTTACACGGGGCGTGACATGAAGCCCGTGCATATTGGCATGCGTCTTGATGAAGAAGACTGGGATCGGGCGATGGCTCACTTATCCGCAACGTTAGACACTTTCAAAGTGCCAGAACAGGAAAAAGGTGAGGTGATGAGTTTTCACGAGAACCTTAAATCAGACATCGTCGAGGTATAGATGAGTAGCATAATCAATTTCAGTCGACATAGTCGTTTCTTCAATATAGAGAATAAATTTAATAAATAGGAAAGGAGATTCAAATGTATATAAAGATATTTATCGGTGTATTGGCGTTCTTTGTATACACCATTTCTGTTGCGGGAGAGTCGTTCACATCGGTTTACGAAAGCATTGTCGATGATGTTGGCAATATAACATTGCCAAAAAATTATCGAAGCGAATGGACATTTCTTGGAACCTGGTCGATTGCTGAAGGAGATGTTGAAGGTAGTCGCCATGGCGCTGCGGGATTACATAATGTATACACACAAGCGGGAGTCGCAGAATATTTTCAGCAGAACGGTAAATTTCCCGATGGCGCAGTTATCGTTAAGGAATTATTGAAAGCGGTCACGACTTCGATGACAACCGGCACCGTCAGCCACGGTAATAAATTGGAAGGTTGGTTTGTCATGGTCAAAGATACAAAGGGCCGATTCAGTTCAAGCCCTCTTTGGGGTGATGGTTGGGGATGGGCATTCTTTAACAAAGATCAGACAGATAAGACTACTACAAAAAATTATAAAACTGAGTGCATAGCTTGTCACGTACCGGCCCGTAATGACGATTGGATTTACTTGTCGGGTTATCCATTGCTCGTCGACTAATATGTGATTTAAATGAGTACCACCAAGTTTTACCTCCTTGTTGTATCGGCTGTTACTTTATTGCTTTTATTTGGCTGGGCCGGGTACCGACTTCTTCCCGAGTCAGCACCCGTTGCTCGTGGAGCAGAGTATGCTGAGGTCAGAGGCTGTGTTGAATGTCATGGCGATCCGATTAACCCTCAGATAGATGAGAATGATAGAAATTGTTCGAACGTGAACAAGTTGTCTTGGCACCCTGAATATGAAGTGAGGTGCACTGATGTGATGGCGTACTTTGAGACTGTTCGACTTCGCAGAAGCATTGGAGATCGAATGCAAATCAATAGCGATAATCCTTTGATAGCGGGTGAACGTCTTGTCCGGAAGTATAATTGCTTTCAATGTCATGGAAAATTGGGGCAAGGCGGATTTAAGAATACTAATTCGCTTAAAGGATATATACCTGGTTACTTTGGCAATGACTTTAAAATGCTGACCAATAATGCAGATCCCGAGTCGGTACGCGAATGGATAACACACGGAGTAGATAAAGCGATAATAAAAAAGCCAATTACTGGTCGCATTGCAGAATATTTTTTCCAGACTCAAGCGGTAAGTATGCCCAGTTTCAATTCGTTAGAGTCAGAAGAAATTGAAACCTTGGTTAATTATGTCATCGCAATTCATAAATTTGGACCAATGACCGCAGATACTGTTCGTTTATATGGCAAAAGATCACGAGCGTCTTTATAAATCATTTCTGACTGATAGCTAGCTGTATCAGACAAACAATAAAATATTAATTAATAATACGATCTCTACTGGTCGTAAGTAGACTATTCTCGATATCCCTGAAGACCACCAGTATGGATTGCTATGATTTTATGACCCTTTTTGAAGCGATCATTCTTTATCATATCGAGTAACCCATAAAGCATCTTACCGTTATATAAGGGCTCAAGTGGTATGTTGTTGTGAGATTGAAACTCTTCAATAAATGAAGTCAAATCATCAGTTATTTTAGCAAAACCACCAAAGTGGTAGTCGAAGTTAACAGACCAATTTGGCATTCCTTTCGTACGTAACAATTTTTTAATGTCCTTTTCCAGAAAACCGCCACCTTTAAGTGCAGAAAACCCAAGTGCTTTTTTCATTTTGGGAAGTACTTTCGCAATTCCTGCAAGTGTGGTTCCGGTGCCACATGCTAATGTAATTGTGTCGAAATCCATATCGATCTCTTTTATAATTTCAGCTACACCGCGTAATGCATCATGACTTGCACCACCTTCGGGTATCCAGAACCCATCATATCTTTTAGCAGGCTCTGCATCATGATTACGGAACTTCCTAAGTTCTCGAAATTCACCTCGAGAAACAAATTTAAGATTCATACCCCATTTTTTCAAGTCGGCTAAGGTTTGGTTATCTTCTGCAGGTTGTTCTCCACGTATCAGACCTGTCGTTCTTAGCTCTAATTTATGACCAATATAGGCGAGGGCATGAAGGTGATTAGAATAAGCACCGCCCATGCTAATCAGGTGTTCATTTCCTTTAGTCATTGCATGCTGCAGTGTGTATTTAAGCTTGCGCCATTTATTTCCTGAGATAATGGGGTGTAATAAATCATCGCGCTTGATACGAAGGTCAATATTATTATCGCCAAGAACCGGGTGTTGAATCGGTTCAATAATAGCTGCCTTGGTATTGATACCAAGTTCAGATTCAATTTCTAATAGTTCGGGCATGAAAAATACAATAATAAAATTAAGTGTACGGTATTATACAGATCGATAATTTTTCTATTGGAGTATTTAAAAGTGAGTACATTTGATCAAGTCTCTGTGGTAATTCAAGCAAACGTTTATTTTGATGGCAAGGTTACTAGCCGCACCATTATTTTTCCGGATGGTTCAAAGAAGACGCTCGGTATACTGTTGCCTGGTGAATATCACTTTAACACCGATGCACCTGAGCTTATGGAAATCAATCAGGGAATAGTTGAGTATCGATTAACTGAAAATGACGATTGGCTTAAAATTGAGGCAGGTAGTGATTTTAATGTACCTGGAAATTCATCTTTTGATATACGTGCTTTAGAAGTTGTTGATTACTGTTGCTCCTTTCTTTAAGCCTGAATTGAATACGCCATAATTTATGATTTTTGATGTCATTATTGTTGGTGGTGGCGCATCAGGTTTGTTCTGCGCAATTACTGCGGGCCAACTTGGTCGCAGTGTGCTCGTATTGGAAAGCAGTAATAAAATAGGTAAGAAGATATTAATGTCCGGTGGTGGGCGCTGTAACTTCACCAATCTGGGTATAGAGCCTGAATCTTATCTGTCAGGCAACCCACATTTTTGTAAGTCTGCTCTGAGTCGTTATACACAATGGGACTTTATTAATTTGGTTGAAAAACATCAGATTGACTATGAAGAACGATTGCATGGACAATTATTTTGTAAAGATTCAGCAAAAGAAATTCTGACCATGCTGAAAAGCGAGTGTGATCAAGCGGCTGTAAAAATACACACCCATTGTGAAGTTGCTTCGATTACAGCACCTGAACACACTTCGGATAATCAATATATCTTAAACACCAACCTTGGTAAGTTTAGGTCGAAAAGTCTGGTCATTGCATCAGGTGGTTTATCGATCCCTAAAATGGGGGCAAGTAATTTTTCTTATAAAGTTGCTGATCAATTTAAAATACCGGTGATTCCAACAAGTGCCGGACTTGTCCCCTTTACCTTTAGTGATAGCTTTAAAGATGTCTCTGAGCGGTTAAGTGGCGTGTCTCAAGAAGTGATCTTATCAACGGGCAATACGCAGTTTCAAGAGAGCATTCTATTTACACACCGAGGACTCAGTGGCCCAGCAGCCCTGCAATTATCGAGTTATTGGAACCCGGGAGACAGTATTCAGATTAATTTATTGCCAAATGAAGATATTGAAACCTTATTAGTAAATGCTAAGCAGCACAGCCCAAAAATATTAATACGAAATCTTTTATCACAGTACATGGTGAAAAAGCTGGTTTTAGAGCTGCAAGAATTATTTTGGCCGGATGAACACTATAAACTGCTCACTGATTTTCCGGATAAAAGACTAAAAGAAATAGCAGCAAAATTATCGGCATGGGAACTTAAACCATCGGGTACTGAGGGTTATCGAACAGCAGAGGTAACTATGGGTGGTATTGATACAGATTATTTATCTTCGCAAACCATGGAGACTAAAAACCAGGCAGGGTTATACTTTATTGGTGAAGCCGTCGATGTTACAGGACATCTTGGTGGGTATAACTTTCAGTGGGCCTGGTCTTCGGCTTATGCTGCTGGCTTAGTTGTATAATTAAGGATGAGAAACTATGAGTGCATTTAAAGGTATTGGTGTCTTGGTATTTCTCTACGCGTTCTATTGTTTGTTTACAGGTGAAGTCTATGCAAAAGATAAAGCATCGGGCCGTACTGTTTATAAAGCGGATGAGCCGGGTTCATACTGGACAGTAATCGTAATCTATTTCGGACTTTCTATTGCGTGTTTCTTTTTCTTTTAGCCTTTAAATTGTAATGGCAAAGCATCAAACTTAAGTCCTTCAAAACCATCCAAAATAAATTGTCGAATATTTTGATGGTCATTACCTGCCGGGTTACCTACTACTTCTTCACGAAAATAGTGACCAAAGCAATTTAATGTTTCTGTTACGGTCAGGTTATTAATATATGCAAAGGCCAATATTTTGCAGGATCCTTCATTTTCACCGCCTCTATTAGTCTGAGTACCATTAGTGAAATTTGTTGGCGTGTAATGGTAATTTGTTTCAATAGTCTCAATTGTTTCAGCAAACTCGATTGATTCGGGATCAGCGCGCAACTTCTCCAAGAAGACCTGAAGTGACATAATATCGTTTAACTATGATTAGTATTTAGTGTTGATGACCGTCAGGTCCATGAACATGACCGTGTTCGAGTTCTTCTTCAGTGGCATCTCTAACGCCAATAATATCGATATCAAAATGTAATTCAACACCAGCTAAAGGGTGGTTGCCATCAATGACGACTTCGGTTTCTTCTATTGCGGTAATAACGACATTTACAGCTGTTCCATCAGGTGTTGCAGAGCTAAACGGCATGCCTACCTCTAGTTCTTGATCTACTGGGAACATTTTTCTGGGAACACGTTGAATTTTTTGCTCATCACGCTGGCCGTAGGCATTTTCAGGAGCGACAACGACATTGACCTTATCGCCTTCTTCTTTACCTTCTAGTGCATCTTCCAATGCAGGAATAAGATTTTTTGCGCCATGCAAGTAGGTGAATTTACCATCAGTAGATTCGTCCATAATGTTGCTGTCACTATCTTTCAGCGTGTAATTGAGGTTTGCGACCTTGTCTTTTGTGAGCTGCACGTCTTTCTCCAGTATTGTTTAATTGCCCACTCATACTAGCTGCATAACGCGATATGCCAGGATAATCAGGTCTTATTGGTGTTGATAAAAACCGCTACTATGCAGATCTAAGGTCAATATTTCAAATTTGATTCAATTAAATGCTTCTGAGCGGGTAAAAAATACATGAAAAAGCTTGTATGGTTGGGCCTTTTATTAATGATGTGCGCGAATACGTTTGCTGCACCTTCCGCAAAAGATCTACTCTCAGCTTGTGAAGATTCCTTAGAAAATGGTTTTCATGGTACTACTGGTTTGATGTGTTCGTGGTACGTAACGCCATGCGATTGTCATCATGGAAAAAATATTGCTATACCACGTGTTTGTTTAATTGGTAACGAGACAGAAGCATCATTGGCAAAAATCGTCGTAGATGCTTTAAAAAAGAAACCGACATTACAACTTAAACCTGCTGAATTGGCAGCAGGTTTAATCTTGTCATCTGTGTATCCGTGCGATTAAAGCCTGTAATAAAGTTATTAAGTATTAGAATGAGTAAATTATAGAGTAACTATTTATCTCTAAATAATTGGTGGCAGGCAGCGCAAGTTTGGTTCAAACGTTCAGTTGCTTCATAAAAAATATTATCATTCCTATTATCGGTCTGATCAAAATCATAATTCTTTGTTATTTGTTGAATGTTCAATGATTCATCATAGAGCTGGTTCGCCATAGCGCTAAAGATAAGCTGTTCGTTTACTTCTAATTCTGATTCAGGAACCTTTGCCTGCATCAACTCAGAATAAAACATCAATTCTTCGACTGCTTCTAATAGATCTGACATATCAGACTCAGTTATCTCAAGGTTTTCTTCAATTCGTTCCTCATGCACGACTGAGAACAAGCGACGCATTATTGTTGTTAATCGCTCACTAGGTTCTGCATGTGCTATAGGGTTATTACTATCAGAGCCATTATTGTCATTCAGGCCATGACTCATTGATGTAATGGAAATGAAAAAGAGGAGAAGTAATATTCGTAATAATATTTTCATAAGTTCGGTCTCTGTAAATATCAGGTTTAGGTATTAATGTGTTTGTGTTTCTAGCAATACCTGTAACTTTGGATGATGTAGAATGAAATTTTTCAGTATTGTCTCAAGTTCTTCGGCATGTTTTAAATTTCCACTGGACTTGGCGAGATCAATATCTTCAACGATCATTCGTTTGATATGTTGTTCTCCATCGGGTCCGTGAATCAGATAATCACCATATCCCAGCGCTGCCATATCTGGCAGATGTTCATGCTCTGCAATAGCTGCTATTTCATCTACAGAAAGATCACAAAGAGCCAGACAGTCTTCAAAGGTCAGCATAATTGTCGTCTCCTATTTAATTTAATATGAGACTATTATGATTAATTACGTCGAATATGCGTTGATCCAGATCAACATAATTCAACTGTAATGTACTAAGGAGAATCTGCTTTTTTCTTTCGCTGTTTTTTAGGTTTTTTGGGAGGGAGAGTGAACCAGTCTTCTTTGGTTATTTCATGGAAATGATCAGCTTCATCAACGATGAACCTGGAAGTAGTACTTGCTACTGCAGCTATTTCAACACGCACACCTTCTGACTTCAGATGCCTAACCAGCTCGATGTAATCAGAATCACCAGACATGATAATAATAGTGTCGACCTTATTGGCTAATTGTATGGCATTAATCGAAAGTGGAATATCTGCGCTTTTATGACAAGGGCGTACAGAGCCGTGATAAAAATTATGTAAGCGTTCCTGCAATTTATTTGATATATGTTTTCCTTCACGAAAATAAACCAGTCGGCTTAGCCCACGATTAACCAATAATTTTGGAATTAATGCATCAAAATTGAGCATGGTGTTACTGTCATTTGCTTCTGTGTGGATGCTACGTTCTATATTGTTGCCATCAACAAGAATGGCAACTGTTTGAGATATGACAATATTATCTGCTTCGTTTGGGACTTCTTTTATCTCGTTCATGTAAAACCTTAATTCATAATAAGACGGATATTATCGCAATTTATTTATCACTTTGTTGAATTATTTACGATTTTTTTTAATCGTTTTTATCGATTATCAACCGAAAACAAGTCCCCAGATTTAATCTGGATGATACTGTTAATTCATGTCCCAATAGATCCATTGCGTGGACTACAATGGCAAGTCCCAGACCCAGACCAACTTCATCTGTACTCGCATCTCCACGTGTGTATGGGTTAAATATTTCAATTAATTGTTTTTCATCGATACCCTGACCAGTATCCATTATATAGATGATGGTTTTGTCATTAACTTTACGAGAGGCGAGTAAAAGTTTTCCTCTTTGAGTAAATTTAATGGCGTTAGTTAGGAGGTTGCGTAGTATTCCTTCTAAAAGAACAGGGTCAGTATGGACAAATGGGGCATTACAGTGAATGCGTATTTCCAAATCTTTTTGTTCAGCGGGTAGTTCGAATTCTTCCTGTAAGCTCTGAAAGAGTATGTTTAAGTCAATATCCATCTTCTCTGGCTGTATTGTGCCTGCTTCGAAGCGAGTCATTTCCAACATTGATTCAAACATATTCGTTAAGGACTTAAAGGTCAGCCTGGTTTTATCAAGGATAGATTTGTTTTTATCCTCTTCATTAAAGTTGAGTTGTGCCAAATACAGCCCCATTGTGCTTAATGGTTGTCTTAGATCATGCCCTAATGCATGTAAAAAACGTGTTTTTTCGTGACTCTCTGTTTTAAGTTTTTCTGATAACTTTGTTTGTTTATTTAAGGCTTCTCCCTGACTTGATAACATTAATTCAGAGTCATCCAATTGAAACTTTAAGCTGTGTATTTGTTTTCCTCGGATTAATGCAATAAAAAGATATACGGCTAATAAAGATGTGATCAATAAACCCATAAAAAGCCCCAGGTATGGCAGCCATGATTTGTCATGCAGCCCAGTTATTTCGTCAGAAATAAAGATACCTAACCATTTTCGATTTCCCACATCAAAATATCTTGTCCAGTAGGGTATTTCTACTTGGCTTAAGTCACTAATATTTTTTATTTGATTCTTTTCCAGGAAAGAAGAACTCGATTTGTACAAGAGTTGATCAGTTAAGTTGCTATCAACATCTAATAAAAGCAGATTGAGTGATGCCGAATTCTTAAAGGTATTTTGAACTAGCGTTTGGATGTCGAATAAGCCAACTGCAAACCCGATTAAATTATCATGATCAAACTTATTCTCCTCTGAATCAGAGTTATAAACTGGAAAATAGGCTTGAAATGTTTTTCTTTCAGGGGTGTTGAGTGATGCTCGTTTGCCATCAGTGGTTAACAAATGACCAGATTTAATCGCTGCATTGAGATTATTTCGAGTATTAAATTGAGAGGTAATGTTTAGGCCGGTAAATAACTCCGTATCAAAATCAGTAAAAACATGTTGAACCGGGAAATACTCATCGCGTATCGGTGCCGGGACTATGAGTCCATGGCCATTCATCTCAGTAATACTACGATAACCACGTAACTCTTTGTTTAGAGCAGTTTCAAACTTTTGTCGTTGTTCATGAGTGATACGTGGTACCCATGCCAATGCCAAAATACCTGTCTTCACTGCCGCATCTGATTTAACGAATTTAAAAAAACGGTCCTGATCGATATTTTCTTCTACCCTGAAAAAAGCAGATATTGATGACAGTACATTTATTGCAGATGTAATACTAATTTGCAGTTGTTCAGATTGAGACTCGGCATTACGTTCTATTAAGAGTTGCTGCTGTTGTTTTGTGTAATCAAATAGAAACTTACTGCCCAAGATACTAAGTACCAGGCCAAGCAAGAGTACAGTTGCTGCGGCAACCGCATATTTACTGGCTGAAATACTTTTTATTTGTGTCATGAATTTATTTAACTTGAGATAGCACTATTCTAATGGATATATCTAATGATAATAACTACCCATTAGATATATATCGTCAGAGATATTTTCAAAATCGTAATTAAAGTCATAATTGATCCCGACAAGTCAAAAAAAACCAGAGGAAATCATTATGAATATTAGAAAACTAAAAAATATTATTATTGTTGCCGTTTTATCAAGTGTTTGTGTCCTATCTCAGACAACCATTGCAGCAGGTAGTTTAGCAGTATCTAAAGAAGTCAGTATTAACGCAGCACCAGATACTGTCTGGAAGATGATTGGTGGCTTCAATGACTTTGATATGTGGCACCCGGTTGTTGTTAACTTGGAATCAGAGGGTGAAGGTATGAAATCAGGCGATGTCCGGGTCTTGGTTTTAGGTAACGGCGCAAAGATTACTGAAAAACTTGTGGTGCATAGCGATTCAAAGAAGACCTACACGTATTCAATTACGGAATCACCACTGCCGGTAATGGATTATGTTTCCACGATTACCGTTTCTGAAGCAGACAGCGGCATGTCAATTGTTGAATGGAAATCAACATTCAATGCGAATAATGCATCTGATGAAAAAGCAATTGAAACCATGGCTGGGGTTTATGATGCGGGCTTGAACAACATTGTAAAACACTTTAATCAATAGAGCCTACTTCTCCTTTATTAACCGGCAAAAGCAGCATTGTTGCTTTTGTCGGTTTTTTACGTTTTCCTTTTCTTGATTTCCTAATATGATTGAGACATGAAGATTCTCATTGCTGATGATCACCCACTATTCCGTGATGCCTTTAAGGGTATTCTAATACAGCTGCAAGAAGATGTTGCCATAACAGAAAAGACCTCTTTTAAAGAACTAATGGCGTTGGAGGATAAACAGGAGTTTGAATTTGATATGGCGTTCTTAGATCTGGCAATGCCAGGTGGAAATCCATACGAAACAATTTCTCATCTCAATAAACTTAATTCAAACACGCCTATCGTTGTTGTGTCAGGTGAGGAGTCACAAGATGTCATAAAAAGTGCAATCGCCAGTGGCGCAATAGGGTTTTTACCTAAATCATTAGACACTGATAATTTGATCAGTAACTTAAAGCATATTCTTTCTGGCGCGATGCCTATTGTGACACCAATTATTAATGCAGACTCTGGTGATCAATCTTTGAATAGCGTTCTAACGGCACGTCAAGCTGAAGTAATGGCGCTTATGTGCGAAGGCAATACAAATAAAATGATTGCGAGAGTACTGGATCTGACAGAGGGAACTGTAAAACTTCATGTGCGCGCTATCTTGCAAGCATTAGGGGCAAGTAATCGGACACAGGCTGTTTCTATTTATAAAAAGACAAACGATAAATTCAGATAGTTAGCCCTTTAGTATTAAGCAACAGTTTTTTCTTGGTCTAATCGTTGTTCTGACGTATTGCCATTTCTATAACGCCTTACAACTCGTTATAATCACCAACAGAATTTACCTTTAATTGTATTAATATGACTGAAAATAGTAATGAAGAAATCGGTGAGGACCTGGAGCATAAAATTAACCGGGAAACCTCAAAAATGGCATGGAGTGAGTTGTTACCTTTCTTTGCAAAAGGCATGGCGATCTATGTCTCGCATAAAGTAGATCTTATAAATGTAGCCACCGTATTATCCAACGATGACAAAATCCAATTTGAGGAGTGGATGAAAGGAGGTCTGGTTACCAATGTCAGTGACGAACAAGCGAGCGCTTGGCACGAGAGCAATGTGACTGTCTGGGCTGTCGTGATTAAGCCTTGGGTGTTGGTTCAACCTATCGTTGATTAAAGAACAGAAAATACGAATTTCAAATGAAACGAATAATATTAGCTTTCTTATTGATGAATCTGACAACGCTTGTTTATGCTGCGGATTCGTATTTAGACGGCGATCAATTATTAGGAAAATGTAAGGAAGCTATAAAAGGTTCGAACGGAGATGCTAATTATAATTCATCAGATACAAACTTATGTTTTGGTTACCTACAATCAGCAGCAGACACACATCATGCGTACTCAATATCAGGGCTTGTAGAGCCCATCTTTTGTAGGCCTGAAGGTGTTAGTGTCGGAAAGCTTGTGCTTATCGTTGTTGAATTTTTAGAATCCCACCCAGATGTATTACACAACGCTGCTGGTGGTTTAGTGTCAGCTGCATTAAGAGAAGCCTTTCCTTGCAGTGTCTCATTAGAGTGTCCTATTTTCCCGGAAGAGCAAGATCAACTGAAAGAACAAGAGCAATCAGATCTGATCTACTTGTGATAATGCTATGGACATAAATAATCATTGTCTTGCCTATACGAATAATAATTAATTATGGCAAAACCAACAGTGTCAGTTCTTTTTGTTTGCATGGGCAATATCTGTCGTTCACCAACGGGCGAGGGCGTTTTCCAACATTATGTTGAACAGAATGGCTACGCTGACCAATTTGATATCGACTCAGCAGGTACCATTGCCTATCACTCGGGTGAACCTGCTGATGCGCGCATGCGTGACGTCGCATCAAATAGAGGTTATCAGCTATTGTCACGTGCGCGGAAAGTCACAGAACAAGATTTGAAGTCATTCGATTTGGTTGTAGCGATGGATACCGACAATCTTGTAGAAATGGAAGCTATGGTCGATGGTCCAAAACAACACATACGTTTATTAGGTACCTTTCTTGAGGGTTATCAGAATAATGATGATGCGCCCTCAGTACCCGATCCTTATTACGGTGGTACTGCTAGTTTTGAGAAAGTGTTAGATATGATCGAATCTGCTTGTCCAATAATGATGACTCATTGTCTTGAAATATTAAATCACAAATGACGCTGCAATCACGTGTTGAAGCGGCTATCTCATCTAAGACAGGAAAAGATGCAGAGTTTGCCGATAGCAAAACAGCACAGGGTGGATGTATCAATGATAGCCAAATAGTGACATTAAAGGATGGTCGTCAGTTTTTTGTAAAAACAAACCCCGAAGCAAAAACCCGTCCCGGGTTATTTGAAACCGAATACGATGCATTGCTGCTGCTAGCTGAACCTAGCGTTATTCATGTTCCAAAACCCATAGCCTGTAGTGATGACTTTATTGTTATTGAAACATTTATTGAAGGTGCGCCAGCTGTCGATTGGCAAGAACAAATGGGGCGTAGTCTAGCCGAGCTGCATACAGCAACAAAATCAGAACGATTTGGTTTTGATAAAGATAACTACCTTGGCATGAGCAAGCAAATAAATAGCTGGCAGGATGATTGGCTAACCTTCTGGCGCGAACAAAGACTAGGCATGCAATTAAAACGACTGGCGATGATTACAGATAAAAGCGATCCCATATTAGCAAAGGGTGAAAAACTCATGTCGCGGCTGGATTCATTATTAGGTGACATTAAAGAACCCGCAGTGCTTTTGCATGGTGATCTATGGTCAGGCAACGCAGCGGCGAACGAACAGGGTCAGCCAGTTATCTTTGATCCAGCCAGTTACTATGGTCACCGTGAGGCAGAAATAGGTATGATGCGCATGTTTGGTGGTTTCGATACACGATGCGAAGCGGCTTATGACGAGGTCTGGCCGCTAGAGGATGGTTCAGAACAGCGCATCAGCTTGTATCGTTTGTATCATGAAATAAATCACTTCATTTTATTCGGTTACAATTACTATCGAAGCTGTATCACGACAATAGACAGTCTGATATAAAGTCGTAATGGATATAGTGACACAAGGTGTTTTAGGTGCGGCACTAGCACAATCGGCTGCTAAAAAAGAGCATGTTCGTTTAGCGACAATTATTGGAATAGTTGCCGGTGTCATTGCAGATGCAGATATCCTGATACGCTCAGGTTCCGATCCATTATTGTCTCTGGAATTCCATCGTCACTTTACCCATTCAATATTCTTCATCCCTATTGGTGCAGGTATCGCCTTTTTATTATTGTGGCCGTTTTTCCGCAATAAGCTATCTGTAAAACATCTCTATCTATATAGTTTTATGGGGTATTCATTAAGTGGTTTTATCGATGCCTGTACCAGCTATGGCACCAATTTATTATGGCCGCTGATCGATACGCGAATCTCATGGCATATTATTTCGATAATTGACCCTGTCTTCACGATTATTTTAATAGCCGCAATTATTGTTGGCGTTAAAAAACTTAGCTCACGTTTTAGTCGTATTGGACTTTTATTAGCAGGCTGTTATTTGTTGTTTACATTTACTCAAATGAATCGCGCAGAAGATTCGATAATTGAGCTGGCAGAACAACGCGGTCATACGATTGAAAAGATAATAGTAAAACCCACCATTGGTAATGCCTTGCTATGGCGATCTGTTTATTTATCAAACGATACATTTTATATCGATGCAGTACGCGTAGGTTTATCCAAGCGCATCTATCAAGGTGATGTCATAAAACAATTTGATTTGAAAGAAACGTTTCCAGAACTGGATGCTGATTCTCAATTAGTTAAAGATATTCAACGCTTTGAAATATTCTCTGATAATTACGTCAGCCAATATCCAGGAAGACTTGAGATATTAGGTGATGTGCGATATTCGATGAACCCGATTGGTATTACACCTTTGTGGGGAATAGAGATGAACACGAGCGATACTAGCCAGCATGTGACATTTGATAATTATCGAGATGCATCGAAACAAGTTAAGCGGCAGTTTATCGATATGTTGTTGAATAGAACAATTAGAACTAAATAGAATATAGCGTATTATGACAGCTACCGACCCAAAGCAGACATAACCACTAATTATAAATAACGAATAACAGTAATAATTAGGGAATAAGATGGCTTTTCTCAGTAATAAACAGAATCAATGCTTTACTACTATCATAGTAGCTATATGGTTTGGGCTTTTTAGTGCTCAGAGTTGGGGGGCATCGGCTGGTTGTGATGCAACAAATGGGAATACATTAAATAATGCAGCAGTTGTCGGTGTAGTAGCTAATGCCTCGTTGAATTTTGATCAGGGTGATGTATTAACTTTCCAGTATTCTGTTGCTGGACCCACAACCGGTCAAATTTTTGATGCAACTGCAAGTGTTAATGTGTTTGGTCCATTTACTGGTGCAGGATCAGTTAGCTATACAATTCCTGCGAGTGGCAGTCGTGTCTTTCAATATTCAAGAGCTGGAGCTGGAGTTAATACTTTTGGGGTCTTAGTAACCTGTGCCGCAGTAGCAAGAGATGGTGATAATGCACAGAATGATGTCATCACGCTCACCACACAACAATCCAATGAGCTAGGTGATTTGATCAACCGCTATGTCAATACTTATACCTCTGAATCATTAAGTAGTGCGGGTAGTGCGAATCGTTTGACTGAATCAGAGGAGTTAAATAATCAACCTTATGTATTAGCTGCTAAGGCTTTCAAAAAAACAGAGTATGCTTTTCAATCTGATTTTTGGAATAATTCTACAGAACAATTGGAAACAGAAAATTTTGCGGTGGTCATGAGTGCAGCTGCAGAATATTCAACTGATTCAATCAACCGCGCCTTACGTGCAGTTAACCTGCAACAGTATTTTATATTCTCTGATATATCCGGCGTTTTAATCTTTGATGATCGAGGTCCAAGTGAACGTCGTGGCCAGACGTTAAGTGGTAGTGCAGGTATTGGATATCGATATAATGATCAATTTACCTTTGGCCTTGCAGGTTCGTTCAGTACTTCAGATAAACCACTCGCCGCCACTGCCGGCGAAACCGAAATAGACAGTTTTATATTGAATCCTTTTATAAGTTATCAATCAGCCAATGGTTTAGTGTGGACAATTAATGGTGGCATCGGGTCACAGGATAATAATCTCAACACTGGTACAGCGACAGCCAAGTTTGAATCAAGAAGTGCGAATATAGGTGCTACTTTACAAGGCAATTGGCGAAAGGGCAGAGTTATCTTGAATCCGAGAGGCTCAGTCACTTATGACTATATTGATGTTGATGGCTTTACTAACTCTGTGGGGTTTGTAAATAGTCGAGACTCTGAACTCATCGGCGCCGTTCATTTTGATCTTGGTATTACTCATGATGGTTTTGAAATATCACCTGATGTTCATTTATTACCATTTGTTGATCTGGGATTTGATTGGGCGCTAAAACGGCCCGACAGTTCTTTCCTTGCCAATGGCACTACATTTAAGTCTGAACCTCTTACTGGAGAAATAGGAGGCGGGATTCGTTTGGTTAAATCTGATGGTTTTGAACTATTGATTGAAGGTAACTATCGCCAGATTGGCGAAACTGATATTGATGAAGTTCAATTCGGTGCGCAATTATCATATGGTTTTGAATGAGTATTCGCATTAATGTAATTATCAATATGTCCGCTTCTGGCCGAATGAAGAGTGACAATAATTTCTATCGAATGAAGAGTTACAATGAAACTGATCCAAAGCAGACAAAGTGTTCTATAAATCCTAATTATGTGTACGGAAAGTAAATGAAATATTTTACAAGCGAATGGTGGGGTACAGGCTGTGAAGATGAGTCAGTATTCGAAAAATATCAAGAATACTATTCATCTATTTTGTCACAATTGCCACAACAGTTACGCACACTTGATTCTAAGTACACGCTGCATGATTCAAATGTAAAGTCTATTCATAATGATTTCATAAAGAATGAAGTTACTATTAAACTGAGAGGATGGGATCAAGCATTTAATACCCCCATGGCTTACGAAATTAAATTTATTGATGTTAAAGAGTTCAAACAAGTTTTACCGCAAGATGATGAAGTTGAGTCCGAATTGGGTGATTTAGGTTACTGGGAATACGAAATATTAAATAAAAACATAGAAATGAGGATTCTCTTTGCATCCAGTGCACAGTTTAATATTGTATTTAAAGATTTTGAATTTAAGAATGAACCAATCAATGAATAATATCGGCGTGCGTCTTTGCCGGACGTTAACTTCCGCTTCTGGCCGATTGCTGAGTGTATGAAATCTAGCTTGGCGATTTCTGTTTCCACGGGTTAGGTAACTTGCCCTGAATGGTCAGTGACAAGCAAGAACCAATGATCAAAATTGCACCAATACTAGAGCCGATATCCGGTAGTTCATTCCAGCCAACCCAACCGAATATCGTTGCCATCATCACAGTTACATAGGTATAAGGCGCGACTGTTACGGCTTCATTATGAGTAAAGGAATAGGTCAATAATGTTTGCCCGCCAGTAGCACATAGCGCTGCCAAAGCCATGATCGATACATCAAACATCGTTGGTGTTTGCCAAAACCAGATCATTAGTATGCTTGAATAAATCGTAGAAAAAATACTGAAGTAAAAGACGGTACGCATGACGGGTTCAGTATTTGCCATATAACGAACTAATATTTTTGCACATGCAATAAATAATCCAGAACAAAGGCCTATCAAGGCAGCGAAGGTAAATAAGGATGTGCCCGGTTTTAGAATAAAGCAGACACCAATAAAGCCAATGATCAGTGCTATAGCGCTGCGCATGGTTATCTTTTCTTTTAAAACAGGCATTGCCAATAAGCCTATAAATAAGGGTGACGATGCATTGAGCAAGGTTGATTCAGATAAGCCAATATGGGTAATGGCATAGAAGAAACACGTCATCGCACAAATGCTGATAAAACCACGAAACATGTGCAACTTTAGAATTGGTGTTTTGATAAAGTTGATTCCACGTGGCAAAACAATTGGCAGAATAATTATTAAGCCAATGATGCTACGCAGGAAGACTAATTGAACCGCGGGTAATTCAGAAGAGGCAGTTTTGATACAGACCGCCATGACGGCAAAACAGCAGGCAGAAAAGAAGGCGGGTAGAAAACCATGGATAAGATAGCGTCTATCGAAGTGCATATATTATGTTTGTAACTCTTTTTGCATGGTCTCAAGTTCATCCCAACGACGAATAGCGGTATCTAATTCTTTATGTTTTATATTTAATTCATCAAGCACCGGTTGTTGTTCTTCATAGGGCTTGGCATAAAAGTCATCAGCGGTGGTTTGTTCTTCCAGTTCTGAAATAGACTTTTCTAATGCCGCTATGTTTTCAGGTAAGGCTTCTAGTTCTTGTTTGAATTTATAACTCAGTTTTTTATTGCCTTTTTTCTTGCTATTAGCATCATCCAATTTGTTCTTTTTATCTTTTGCTGTTGTCGGGTTATCCATTTCAGCCAAGTGTTTGCCATGCCGGTGCCAATCACTAAAACCACCCGCGTAGTTTTGAATTGTGCCGGAGTCTTCAAAGACCAGAATACTACTAACGACATTATCGAGAAATTCACGGTCATGCGTTACGATGATTAATGTTCCCTTGTATTCCATGAGTCTATCTTCGAGGACTTCCAGTGTTTCTACATCGAGGTCGTTCGTGGGCTCATCTAATACTAATAAGTTACTGGGACGTGTTAATAATTTTGCCAGGATGACACGGTTTTTTTCGCCGCCTGACAACACCTTAATTTTTGTCATCGCTCGTTTTGCAGAAAACAGGAAGCCACGAAGATAACCAATGACATGACGTTCTTTACCATTCAGTTTTATATAGTCGCCACCATCGCCAACAATCTGTGCAATTGTTTTCTCTGGGTCAAGGTTACGACGTAACTGATCAAAGTAGGCGATCTCCAGGTTAGTACCAATCTTAACTGTGCCGGAATTAGGTGTAAGTTCACCTAACATGATTTTTAGTAAGGTGCTTTTACCAACGCCGTTGTTACCTACCAGGCCGATGCGATCGCCACGCATAACCTTTAAAGAAAGTTTGTCGATTAATGGTTGTTCACCATAACTATGGCAAATTTTGTGCGCTTCAATCACTTTGCGACCGGATTGTTCCGCTTCTTCAATAGTAATGCGCGCTTTGTTTTGAGGTTTTAAGCGTTTTGCAACTTCTGCCCGCATGCCTATTAAAGAACGCACCCGACCTTCATTACGTGTTCGTCGTGCTTTGATGCCTTGTCTAATCCAAACCTCTTCTTCGCCTACTTTTTTGTCGAACAAGGCATTTGCCTTTGCTTCTTCTTCCAATGCTTTTTCCTTATTCACCAGATAGTCTTGGTAGGTCCCCGGCCAACTGGAAAGGTTACCGCGATCCAGCTCAATAATGCGTGTTGCCAGTTTTTGCAGGAAGGCGCGATCATGTGTAATGAAGATGACGGCTCCGTTAAAGTTCAGTACTCGATTTTCCAGCCACTGGATAGTACTCAGATCAAGATGGTTGGTCGGTTCATCGAGTAATAATAATTGCGGGTTGCTCACAAGTGCTTTACCAAGCGCAACGCGACGTCGCCAACCACCTGATAATTCAGTGAGCTTTAACTCAGCCGGTAAATTTAGATCGGATATAACGGTTTCGACACGTTGATCGATATTCCAGCCACCCTCGGCTTCGATCTGATGTTGCAGATCTTCCAATTCCCGCAAGTTGGCTGGGTCTGCATCATCGAATTGATGTGAGCGCTCTTCGTATTCTTTGAGTAGTAATTGTAAATGCTTGAGCCCCTCAGCCACATAGTCTCGGACTGTAATGTCTCGTGTCTGTGGTAGTGATTGCTCTAATTGGCTTACCCTGAGATGAGATTGTTTAACGATTTCACCGCTATCGGCTTCGATTCTTTCGGCAATAATATTGATCAATGTCGATTTGCCGGCGCCATTGCGGCCTATCAGACAGACACGCTCGCCCGATTCCACTGCCATACTGACGTTATTGAGTATCAGTTGATCGCCGAATTCGAGGGAAACCTCACCAAAAGTGATTAGAGCCATTGCTTATCGGGGTATTAAAAAAACGCGATTATATAGTATTCATCGGATTGAGACAGGATTTGTCAGGTAGCCTATTCATGGTAAGTTATCAGCTGACAGGCAAGAGCCTGTTTTCCTGATAAATACCAAAGCGGAGAGCACCATGTTAGACAAGATTTTCGAGATGCAGACAGAACTTAATGATTATGTTTTCAGTAAAAACAAGCTTACGGACAAATCAGGACAGGCTCTGAATATGCAGTCGATCATTGCTGCTGTCGCTGAGAATAAACTGAGTGTTAATGATCTGCCCAATGAATGGTTAATGAATTATTCAAAAGCTATGAAAGAAGAATTGATTGAGCTTGATGAAGAGCTGCTATGGAAATGGTGGAGTAAAGACGAAATTGATATGCAGAATATTAGGGTTGAATTAATCGATATCCTCCACTTTCTGGTTTCGGCAATGATGTGTGCCGGACTTGATGCCGACAAAGTCTTCGATATATATAAACAAAAGCATGCCGTTAATCTTAAACGACAAGACACCAATTATAAAAAAGATACCAAGACAGAAGAGGACAATCGTTCTATCTCTTGATTGAGATAAAATCAAAGACATACTTAAAAGTTTACGCTATGTAATTTTTATTAAACTATACTAAATGTATGTTACCTGAAGAGCTTAGTCGCAGTATCACATCTATTGGTGAATCAGAGCTCGAAGAGTTGTACCTGAAATTTTGTCAAAAAAGTGGTGCAGATAAAGACGATGAATTTGTTTCCGAACTCTATAACAATGATCGCATCAATACGGAAGAGTTGAAAAGCTTCCAGTTCCTGAAAAAAATCGAACTCACAGCAGTAGCGGATTTAAGCAACGTAAATGTTGTAAATTCCAAACAGAGCATTAGTGAGGGCGAACATGAACAAACTGACTTCACTATGCAGGAATCCATCGATCAGGGCGGGATGGGTGAGATTCTGATTGCTAAGGATAACGAACTCGGACGTACAGTCGCTTTTAAAAGAATCCATGAGCATGTCGCAAAGGTACCTAGTTATCTTGGTCGTTTTTTTATGGAGGCTCAGGTCACCGCACAACTACAGCACCCTAATATTGTTCCCGTCTATGAGATGAAAGTCGATGGTAATAACGCCGGTTATGCCATGAAACTTATACAAGGCAAAACATTAGCTGGCCTGATTGATGAAACTAAAAAGCAACTCGACAAGCGAGGCAAGTTGGGTAAGCGGCATAATTTGTCTGCACGGCTGGAACATTTTTTAAAGGTCTGTGATGCAATGCATTACGCACATCGTAAAGGCGTGATCCACAGAGATTTGAAACCCTTAAACGTCATGGTAGGACCTTTTAATGAAGTCTATGTAATGGATTGGGGTATCGCGAAGATTATCTCAGTTAATGATGAGGTCTTTGATGATCTTACCGAGAAGGTTGATTCAACAGGGGACGATGAGTCGGGTGATACAAAAGTAGGACAGTTACTTGGTACGCCAGCCTATATGTCACCAGAACAGGCTAATGGACAAAATGACATTATTGATCACCGGAGTGATTTATTTTCTCTAGGTTTGATTTTATTTGAGCTAGTCACGCTGCGCCGAGCCTACGTTACCGATGATAAACACAAGGTAATTGAAAAGGCAGAATTGGCTAAGCTTGCTGAGCCTGTACGATATCCACGACAACCAAGTATTCCCAAACAACTTATCGCGATCATAAGAAAAGCAACTCAACTTGATCCAGATGATCGCTACGCAACCGTAGATGCTTTAGCCGATGATATTCGTCGTTATATGCGTGGTGCTGCAATAAAGGCTAGACGCGATACTGTGGTACAAAAACTCATGCGTTGGATGAATCGCCACCGCCTGGCAGTGCTTAATATTGTAGTTTACACGGTTATATTATCGTTAGTTGTTGTGAGCTGGAGTTTTTATCAGCAACAACAAGCGAGGCTACAAGTGCAATTGCAAGGTCAAAGAATGAGTCATTTCATTTCTGCCGTATCAAAGCAGGCACAAATCATAGATACACAGTTTCTAAAATATGAAGGCATCATTCAGGGTGTCGCTGCCTCAGCAATCACATTACTGGAACGTGGACAACCAGATACAGGACGTTTTTATGATTATAAGGATTTCGCCGATCCAGAAATGGCACCACCGGATTTGGCTGAATCGCCGGTCTATGGGTTTCCGATCAGTGTCAATTGGCATGCTTATAAACTGGCGCCCGGCGTTGAGTATGCTCAAGTAGAGGATCTGGTACGTATCATTAATCCGCTGCGACATACTTTTAAACAAATGTTGTTAAAGAGTCATCACACAGTAATCGCTGCTGATGACCACAAAACAGCATTACGAATAATCAAAGATGAAGGATTACCCTTGGTATGGACCTACGTTGGTCTTGAGGAAGGTATCTTTGCTGAATATCCAGGTAAAACGGGTTATCCGCCTGATTTTGATCCGAGAAAACGACCCTGGTATGTGAGTAGCTTAAAGAATGACGGTGCTTGTTGGATGCCGCCTTATATCGATGTTGGTGGCAGGGGAGTTTTACTACCCTGTACAAGTAAACTCTATGATAAGAATGGAAAGTTTTTGGGAGTTGCTGCAGTTGAGATGACACTTGATTTTATTCGTCATGAATTGATGTCACTCTCAGATATTCGTGGAGTAGAAAACACCTATTTACTCAATGATCGCGCTGAGATTGTCGTAAATTCCGCAGAGACATCGGGTACTTATGAACGTGGTACGCTAATCAATTCAATAGATAACCTGCAAATCTATCCACATAAGGGTGTTGTAAATAATATCCGGCAGGGTAAATCTGGATACATTAGTTATAAAGAACAAGGTAAAGAAAAACTGCTTGCTTATTATGGGCTCAATTCAATTGGTTGGTATTATCTTGCCGAAGTCGATGCGTCAAGAATACTGGAAGTGAATACGAAAGATGCCGTAATTCAATAATAATTAGATGTTAACCATTTGCGTCATGAATCAACTCTTGAATTTTATCTAATGTCTCTTCTGATGGGCTAACAAAATGTAACCCAGAATAATAAAGACGATCTTTAGTATCAGTAAAGCTCTCCCAAACTTTATAGGAGCTTAAAAATATTCTATTTAACCTCTTATCTTCCTTTGCCGCACCAAACCATATGGAAAGCTCTTGTTTATTTGGGAGCGGCTTTTTCGTGGAAATCATCATTCCTTCTATATGCAGGTTTTCAGCATAGCCTATCAACTCATCGGTCTGTTGTGAGTAGACTTTCAGTCGAACGGAAAAACGTTTTAGTCTGCGTTTTTCCTGGGCTTGTAATTGTGCACTCAATATTCTATTCCGTATTAATGGCTAATGCCTTTATCGGCAAAATCTCAAAAACCTTTATTTAAACAATAAATGATACTGGGAGATGACTAAAGTAATGATATCTATGGTTTTGTCTTTGAAATATAAGACCTATACTAGTAGGGGATTTACGCGACTAGCAAAACCGCAGAAAAAAAGAAAATACGGATTTAAAATTAATGCTATAAATAGGATTATGTTATCTATGAAATATACGATTGGGTTTATTGCTCTTCTGAGTCTTTCAGTTTATTTACATGCTGGCGAAGTTGATAAATCAACCTGGGTAAATGGCATGTCTACAGCATTACCTACCGCATTTTGTAATTCCAGTCAGTACTTCCGTCAATGTTTTAGTGTGTCTGCAGAAGAGTGTGAAGAGACGGCAGCATCAGCAACAAGAATATGTCTTAAGAAACATATAAAGGATATTCCTGAAATGCTGGTTCAACCTAAAGATGGCACGCATTGGGGAACAATAATCGGGCAGTGTGCTGGAGAAGCGTATGATGTAACGCTGACGAATAAAAAAATTGACAACGATCAGTGTAATAACGTCAATAATTGGCAATAATTAATCGCTTAATATTCGAAGTGGTTTTGTTATGTGGGCCCTGTTTTTTCATCACGTCTAGATAAAATATATCCTGTTAAGTGAATAAAAATGAAATCCATTAAATGGAATGGTAAAGAGTTATCGCCATCAAAAATTATTTGTGTTGGTCGAAATTATGTTGATCATGTAGAGGAATTAAATAATGAAATTCCTGAAGAGCCCGTTATATTCTTAAAACCTAATTCAGCCATCGCTAATGAACTTCATGCCTTTGATTTAGATGTCCTTCATTATGAAGGAGAAATTACCTTTCTTATTATTGACAGTGAGATTAAAGGTGTTGGCTTCGGTATTGATTTAACAAAGAGAGAGCTTCAGACTGACTTGAAGGCAAAGGGCTTGCCATGGGAGCGAGCAAAATCATTTGATAATTCTGCCATTTTTAGTAATTTTATTTCTTTTGATTGCGAAGTTGGTGAGTTAAGGATGGAATTATTCATTAATGAACATTTGGTTCAGAGCGGAGGCTGTAATTTGATGCTGAATCAACCTCAGCAGATATTGAATGAGTTCAAAACCTTTCTTACATTTGAAGACGGTGATTTATTAATGTGTGGTACACCCAAAGGTGTTGGTCCTATTAACGTTGGTGATCAGTTTATCGGCAGGATATTTGATAAAGAGAATCTATTAGTAGAAGGCTTTTGGTGTGCAAAGTAAGCATTAATAAATAGATGTGGTAAGTAATAAATGATTATGTCAATAAATTCTAAATTTGAACACTTAAAACCAACAGGTGTTAGCTGCTCATTGTGTCGTAAAGGTACACTTGAGCCAGCGAGTGGCCGGTTCGGCCCTGTCTATAGATGCTCAGCGAAAGGTTGCAATTTTTATGTAGAAACGCGACCAACAGGAAAGAAGTGCAAGTATCTTCGCGACGATAAGAAATGTGGTGCATTAATAGTTGAAGGGACCAAGACTATTCCAGATCGTTGTAGCGACAAGACTTGCCCAAACCGAAATCCACACAAGCTTAAAAAATAAGTCTGCCTATTATAGCGGTCTACCTTCAGGGTAAAAGACAAATACTGTACATCCGGTTTTAGATTGGGGGACATGCGCTGAACCTTTAGGCATGTGAATATATGTACCAGCGGGGTAATCACGCTCTCCGTCGCTAAAGACTCCTGAAGCAATATAAACTTCTTCTGAACTTGATTCGTGAACATCATCGCCACCTTCCCAACTGGAGCCCGGATCAAATTCTACGACCATTGCTTTAATTCCTGTTTCATCTTCCATCAACGGACGGACACGGATACCGTCAAATAATTCATTTACAGGTGCATCTTTTAGTTCTGCCCATTGCATTTTAGACATAATTAATCTCTCTCTTTTGATGGATTTTTAAGTATGAGTATAATCATCTACTCTCATTAAAAATTCAATTAATTTAAACAGGAAATATGATATGAACGATCATGAAAAAATAAATTATGTTGAGTTTCCTGCCAAAGATATCGATTCAGCAAAGCGTTTTTTTTCAGCAGCATTTAATTGGTCATTTAACGACTATGGCCCAGATTATTCAGCTTTCTCAAATGAAGGTATTGATGGGGGATTCTTCAAATCAGATTTAAGCTCATCAGCTGAGCAAGGTGCTGCATTGATAGTTTTCTATAGTAATGATCTAGACAAGACAAAATTAAAAATAGAGAGCGCTGGCGGTTCGATAATTAAACCCATATTCTCATTTCCAGGAGGACGTCGTTTTCATTTTAGTGATCCAAATGGGAATGAATATGCTGTTTGGTCCGATAAATAAAATACATTTGGTAATTCAACATATGCGAATATTTATAATACTCCTTTTATCTTTATTTCTAAGTGCGTGCACGGGTATCCCAAAAGGTATTATCCCAGTAGCTGATTTTGAAGTTAATAGATACCTTGGTAAATGGTATGAAATCGCACGTCTCGATCATTCTTTTGAACGTGGAATGGATCACGTTAATGCTGAATATTCTCTACGTGACGATGGTGGTGTCAAAGTAATCAATAGAGGATATTCAAGTGAGGACAGAGTCTGGAATGAGGCGGAGGGTAAAGCCTTTTTTGTTAATTCTAAAGATGAAGGACATTTAAAAGTGTCTTTCTTCGGACCTTTTTATGGTTCATACATAATCTTTGAGCTCGACAAAGAAAACTATCAATATTCATTCGTGTCCGGTAACAACACATCTTATTTATGGTTGTTGGCAAGAACACCAACGGTTAGTCAGGACATAATTAATAAATTTGTTACTAGATCGAAAGGATTAGGTTTTGACACAGATAGTTTGATCTATGTTGACCAGTCGAAATAAATACTTATGAGAAAGGTTACCGTCAACGATAGCATGCAGTCTGGTTATATATATGAATTGGTGGAACCTGTAGGCAAGAATTTTGATCATGACTTTAAACCTGAGCTCAAACCTAAAGATATGCTAGCGCTTGGTATATTTGGCGGTAGATATATGACGGATTGCCGAAATGAGTTCCCAGACAGTTGGTTCAAAAAGGCAAAATTGTCACCACTTAAAAAGAGTCCTGAGCTCAATTATTTTGGTGTAGATGCATCGCTACCTTTAATCGAGTGGCAAAAGAAAGGCTGGATATTTGAGGAAGATCCCCGGGGTTGGTTTCAGTGGTATTGTCGTTATTATTTAGGACGTCGCATTCCAGAAGAAGATTATCGACAGATTAAACGATGGAAAGCGATTGTCAGACATAGAGGAGCGATTATAAAAAATTGTGAAAAATATGATCTACAATGCAGACGAAAACAAAGACAGGCATTATTACATTGGGCATATGATTCGCGAGAAATCTAGTAAGGTTTGGATTGAAATTTCATCGCGTTAGATTAACCACTTTTAATATATTACTGATGACTTCCTCAGGGGCATCTTTATAGATGTTATGGCTACTATCTTTAATTATGCTTTGCCAGCTATTTTTACTCAGCTTAAGTAAATCTTTTTGCATGTCACGCCATTCTGATTCAAGAGAAGTACCATTAACTACGGGCAACTGGCTCTTTCCTCTTGTTAGAACAGCCAAAGGAATGTTAGGGATAGGTCCAGAGTGTTTTACTTCATATGCACTTTGCTTGAAATATTTTAATTCGTTCATTTGTGCAAAAACTGCTTTTCTACTTGAGTTAAGTAAATACCAACGCTTCTCAAATTCAGACATAGTAGCGGGCGCTAATTCTCTTCGTGTTATTTTTATTGGTGGTTTATTCTTTATGTTATCGAGTTCTGACAATCTATATATTTGATCTGGGTGAGAAGAATCGATTAATACAGCACCGACAATTTTATTTGGATGGGTCGCAGCAAAATATCTTGCAGTAAAGCCCCCGAACGAATGACCTACCAATACATATGGACCAGGAATTTCTGCAAATTCGAGCAACATATTTAATTCGTGAACTATTTGCGCCGTAGTTCTTTTACCTGGACCTGGATCACTCCAGCCATATCCAGCTCTGTCGTATACACAAGTACGGGCATCATTTGATAGATCTTTAGCAATTTTGTACCAATTAGCGGAAGAATCAGCAATGCCTACATCGATTAAGACTGTTGGAGATTTATCCCCAAAACAATCAATATACATCACATGCATACCCAGGTTTATAAACTTACCTGGGGGGTGAAATGGTTTGTCGTCATTAGCAGATAAAATGCTGCTATAGCCTAACAAAAACAGGCAAAAGAGATAGATAGTATTTTTATTGTTTAGCATAAAATATATTCCAGAGTTTATGATTTTAAGCTAACATTTTCTGCTTCTATTACTTTTCCTAATGCATGTTCCATAATTGATCGCGCATGACCGGTCATATTTCCAAGTAATTTATGTAAGTCAGCATCCTTCTTGAATCTACTGGCACATTCAGTGCTGTATATTTCAAATTGAATTAATTTTAAGATCATACTTGAGAGGTGTTGTGGGCATTCGCACTTAATAGTGGCGGATGCGGATGAAAGTTTAATCAATTCATTGTTCGAATAGGTTCTCAAGGGTGCTTTGCTATCTAAGTCAAAACCAAAATGATTGTTATTAGGGATGTTGCTTTCTGAAATTAAATTATTTAATTCTGTTTTTAGATGATCAATGGTTATTGGTGCTTGTAAATACGTAAAATCAGTTTTTCTTAATAATTTTTTAGCGGCACTATTTGTAAAGCCATAGATCAACATTAATTGTTTTGCTCCGGATTCTTTGAATAACTCATTAATCCGATTAATGTGGTCTCCTTGAATAGCGGGGCATTCAAAAATCAAAATATCGATAGCATCATCTTTGTTGTTTACAGTGAAATCAGTTTCATTTCGATACAGCCCTGTAAAGCTAAAACCCGATTCAGTTAAATTGAAATGTTCAAGTTGTAAAGATAAAACTTCTCCAATAACAACGACACGTACTGCTGCTTTTGAAACGTTAGTTTTTGTGTGAATTTTATTCTGGTCATGTATCTCAAGACGTTCTATCAGCTTTTCATTAGCCAGTGGTGCTACGCTCCCGATTGAATGGCCTCTATCAACCAACATCTTTAACAGTGTTAGTCTATTAATGTCTTCATTACGATATAGTCGATCAGAATTATTCGAGCGAATTGGTACAACAACGCTATAACGTCTTTCCCATATCCGTAATGTATCAATCGGTATGTTGGTAATTCGCGAAACTGCGCCGATCTTGAAGCTTGTTTGTATCTCATTAGTTGAGTTTGTTGATGTAGTCATTAATTTTGATTCTCATGTTTATTTGACGCTAGCGTAGACAAAGCATAGACATATGTCGACGAATCAATGAGAAAATAACGATACATTTGTAATTTAAACAATAAAAATATTTAAATAACTGATATATAACAAAAAAACAATATTTTAATGATCTGGACAAATTAAATTAAGTTTGTCAGATACAAGCAGAAAGCTGGTCATGTCCATATAAAAATATTAGAAATGTTTATTTTGAGATACTTGTCATCAATTCATGTGCTCATGCGTTAAAGTAAATTAGTGAACGTAGTAATATATAAATAGAAAATAATTTTCTCCCTCAAGGTGTAACGGTAATACAAAATGGATAGCCCTCGTAACGCACTAACACCTGGTTATAAACTACATTGGTATACGATTAAAAAAATACTTGGCCAAGGTGGTTTTGGCATTACCTATCTTGCTGAAGATACAAATTTAAACCAGAGTGTGGCCATTAAGGAATTCCTTCCAATTGAAATGGCGGTTAGAGATCAAAGCTCTTCTGTGCACCCTGTTTCTGGTGAATATGGTGAGCAATTTAAGTGGGGATTAGATCGCTTTATGAGCGAGGCACAAACACTTGCTAAATTTAAACATCCAAATATTGTTCGTGTCTTTACAGTGTTTCCTGAAAATAATACTGCTTATATGGTCATGGAGTACGAGCATGGAACTGAAATGCATGGGCTTCTTAAAAATAAAGCAACATTAAGTGAAGAAAAATTAAAAGCGGTCATTTTGCCAATTCTTGATGGATTGAAACAAGTACATGCAGCCGGTTTTATTCATCGAGATATAAAACCTGCCAATATATTTATTCGTGATGATGGCAGTCCTGTGTTGCTTGATTTCGGGTCAGCAAGGCAATCATTCGGGCACGAAACGCAAACGCTTACTGCTATGGTTTCACCCGGTTTTGCTCCATTTGAACAGTATATTAGTAAGAGTGATAAACAAGGACCGTGGACGGATATCTATGGATTAGGCGCGACAATGTATCGAGCAGTTGTTGGACGTTCGCCTGCAGAAGCAATGGATAGAAGCGAAGGGTTACTACATGCAGAAAGAGATACCTTTGTTGGTGCAACAGAGATTAAGCCTGATGGGTATTCAGCTTCTTTATTATCTGCAATTGATCATGCTTTGGCTTTTAAATCGGAAAATAGGCCACAGTCTGTTACAGAATGGTTGTCAGAGTTTGAGGTACAGACTGGTGATGATCAATCAAACATTGAAACAGTGGTTGACCAGAACTATCAACAAGAAAAATTAAATATTACTAACGACTCAAGTATAGAAGAGACCCAGGTAGTTGATGATGAAGGCAGCATGCAACAAAAAAATAAACCTTCATTATTTCGACGCATTTTAAAGTATGCCTTAATCGGTTTTTCAGTGTTGTTTGTCTTGGCAATATTGAGTGATGATAAGAAACAGACAATCTCAAAGGTTGATGAGCCAGAAGTTAATGAAAAACAAGTGGGACCTGATATTAATTCAGAAATACTCGAAAAATCAGATGTTATTTCACAACTTTTACAACAAGCTAACGATGATATAGAGGCCTTACGTTTAACAAAACCAGAAGGAAATAATGCCGTTCAAAAATTTCATGAAATACTCAAGTTAGAGCCTGATAACACAAAAGCACAAAAAGGCTTACTAAATGTTGCTGAGAAGTATTTGACGCTGACGAAAAATAATATAAAAAGTAACGATATTGGAAAAGCGAAACAATATCTAAAGCTTGCTAAAGGAATAAGCCCTGATCATCCTGATATTGCAGGAATTGAGAAAATGCTTAGTGAAGCTATAAAATCTGTCAATCAAGATTCACAGTTGACTAAAAAATCATTAATTTCACCTGTTGATAAAGAACAGATAAGCAAACTTCAGGCACAAATTAAGAATAACCCTAAAGACCGTGATGCGCGTAAAGAAATACAAGTAATAATGAAAACATATGAAACAAAGGTAAAAGAAGCTATTGATACTGGAGATTTAGATACTGCGGCTGCTTATCTCCAAGAAGTACAAGAAATTGCGCCTCGATCAATAAGAGTTAAAAATTTATTAAAAAAGATTGAGCAGAAAAGAAATAAATAAGCCCGTATTGTTAAACAATACGGGCTCGATATTTAGCTTGGTACTTAGAATATTATTCTTCGATACCAATCTCCCATCCTTCTGTCGATACTTCTATTATCTCTCCAGTAATAGCACTGACTTCGACGTTGAACTCTGTTCCGTCACTATCCTCGATATTGAATTCGTATGATGGACTACCATCAAACTCGATTTCGTATTCAGTTTTCTCGTTCTTTCCTGGATATATTTCCATTGCAGTGGCTTTTGCATCTGCTTCAGATACTTTGGCTCTCTTCTTGAAAAGTGGGTCCGATGCATCTTTAACTTCACGCTCGATCTCGACAATGTTGCCACTTGTATTACATTCAAATTCCCATTCATGACCATTCTTATCAATTATTTCTATTTCATATGATGGCTTGCCTTCGTGAGAAAAGTTATGGTATTCGGCACGTTCTACGAGACCTTTTTTTACGGATTGAACAGCTTTTAGACAATCTTCCAATGTGGCATGTCCAGCAAAGGCATTGCCTGATAGTAATAATGCTACAGTAAGTAGACTTGTTGTTTGTATTTTCATAACCTTCTCCAGTAAGTAAATAGAATGTTTTAATAATTTATCAATTTCATGTGTCAATTTTGAATCGTTCACTATTAAATGTAAAATTAATTATAGCTACCATATTGATTAACAGAGACTATCAATATTAGAAGTTCATATATTATATTTATAGCTCAAAAGCTGAGGTTTGTATGACAAATAAAAAGATGGGTCTGGAAGAGGTAATTAAGTCTCGTCGCACGATCCACGATTTCATTCCTGGACAGGTACCAGATTTCTCGTTAATTAGTGAAGCGATGGCAACAGCGTGTTGGGCACCAAATCATCATCTTTCGGAACCATGGCGTTTTTATTCATTAGGACAGGAAACAATAAGTAGTATTTGTGAGCTAAATAAACAAACGCTAATTGAAACAAAAGGAATAGAGGTTGCAGAAAGAAAGTATAAACGTTGGATGGAGATTCCTGGTTGGTTACTTGTGACCTGCCAAAAATCAAAAGACGAATTACTTTACCAAGAAGACTATGCCGCTTGCTGCTGTGTTATTCAAAATATGATGCTCTGCTTATGGGATAAAGGCATAGGTACTAAGTGGTCGACAGGCCCGGTAATTCGTGAGGATCAATTTTATGATTTAGTTTGGGTAAATCAGGAACTGGAAAAAGTGGTTGGACTAATCTGGTATGGTTATCCAGCTGAAGTACCACAAACCATCAGGAAACCTTTGCAACAAGTATTGACAGAACTACCTTAAGAAAAGAAAGAGAATCGGCATCCTTCATATATTGCTTCATTTTTTGGTACCGTTTGTGCCAGCATTACTATTTTTTAAAGAAAAATGGAAGGTTGCCTATTGTTTTATGATCGCAACGATACTTGTTGATATTGACCATTTACTTGCTAATCCTATATACGACGCTAACCGATGTAGCATCGGTTTTCATCCCTTACATGAATTTATCCCGATTATTTTTTATGGGGTGATTTGCTTTATTAAACCACTACGATACGTCGGTATCGGCTTGGTTATTCATATGGCACTAGATTCATTCGACTGTATGCTAACTAGTGGTGTCTGGTATGTATAGAAACTAACTAAATTCTTCAGATGCAGCAGCACGACCAATCTGCAATGCAACTTCACGCCATTTTCTACCTTCAATGTATTGGTGCATGGCGGCTGATTCTTGTTCAAGTTCTGTCATACGTGCATTCACAATATCGCTGATACTAATAACACCAATCAGGTGTTCATTATCATCAACCACAGGTAAATGACGAATACGTTTTGAACTCATGACAGCCATTAGCGTGGCGAGCGTATCTTCCGGGTGACTAACAATAACATTGTGTGTCATGAAATCCTTGACGGGTTTATTGAGAATAGGTTGACCTGTTGTGGATATGCCATTAACGATATCCCGTTCAGATAAAATGCCGGTAATCTTTTTCTCTGGGTTAAGCACTATAAGACTGCCGATTCTATACTCTGTCAGGATCTTGCACGCTTCAGAGACTAAAGTTTCTGGTGTTATTGTATGAGTCTCTGGGTTTTTACATTTTAATATTGTTGCAGCCGATATAGACATATCTAAATTTTGCTGCTGAATTATCTTAGCCAGATTATCGATTAATTGAGTCGAGAATAAATTAAGGATAGGGATGATTTGGTGTTTATTCAGGAAAAAACCCAATGGGCCATACTTCGGTGTATATTCATACCGAACCTTGATAACAACATTCTTTTGTTTTTGCACCATACTAGTTGTACGGCGTAGATAAGTTACTGGTAATAAATAATTATCGCCTCTCACTTGCATAGTGAAATGAGATTGTGGTTCCCATTCGATACATTCTTCTTCCCATGAGCCGCTTATTCTATGATGAACACGTCTTATCATACCCAAGCCTTCACCTGATAAAATTTCTACACGGATAATGTCAGGGCCTGCGTCAGCAAAACACTTTATATCAGTGAGTATTTCCCAGACGGTTTCCAGTTCGCCTTTTACACGTTTATCGTTTTCAAGTGTCAGCATGATAAATAATAAGTTATCCAAGTATATGGATTGTCTGTGATTGTAATACCTAAATCGGTAAATGGATATGTTAGATTAAATGATGCATGGGAATTACAAACGAAATGCTATGTTATAATTTACACTCAATTAAGCCTATATTTGCGGGAACCATAACAGGATGATCACTGTTCTAGAAAAACCTATTCCATTTGGTGGCGGTATACAATTATCACCAAATAAGACTATGTCTCTGGAGCAGCCGCTTAAAAAAGCTAATTTACCAAGTCTAATCAAAATTCCTTTACGCCAGCATATCGGCCTACCCGCGATACCTATTATTGAAGTCGGAGATCAGGTTTTAAAAGGACAGATAATTGCAAAAGAGCAGGGCTCAATTAGTGCGCCAGTCCATGCCAGTACCTCGGGTTTCATTAAAGAGATTGCAGAACACCTGTTACCAAATCCATCCGGAGCAATGTCGTCCTGTATTGTGATTGAAGCTGATGGTGAAGATAAATGGATTGGTACGAGAACACCTATTATCGATTTTTATAGTTTGAGTCCAGTTAAGATTCAGCAAAAAATTCTTGAGGCAGGGGTTGTTGGTTTGGGTGGAGCAGGATTTCCATCTGCAGTGAAGATTATTCCAGGTTTTAATCTGGATATTGAATTATTGATTTTAAATGCAGCTGAATGTGAGCCCTATATTAGTTGTGATGAGACATTAATTCGAAATTATGCAAAAGATGTCATAACGGGAGTAGAAATTCTGGCACATGCATTACAAGTAGACGAATGTGTGATTGCTATTGAAGACAATAAAACTGAGGCGATAAATGCATTACAAGAGTCATTGAATAATCATGCAAAAATAGATATTAAGTTAAGAGTAGTATCAAGTCTCTATCCCGCCGGAGGTGAAAAACAACTTATTAAATCAATCACGGGTATTGAAGTGGCTGCAGAAGGCTTACCGGTTGATGTCGGTGTTGTTTGTTATAACGTAGGCACTGCGGTTGCTGTTAAAAAAGCGATTATTGATGACGAACCGCTAATCAGTCGCATTGTTACAGTAACGGGGTCCGGTATAAATCAAGCTTGTAATCTTGAGGTATTGATCGGAACACCCATGAAGGAAGTCATTGAACAATGTGGTGGTTATAATGATGAGCATGAATACTTGATTATGGGTGGCCCCATGATGGGTTTTCGATTATTTGATGATGATGTGCCCGTCATTAAAACTACAAATTGTTTATTAGCTGTTGATTCACAACATAACAATGCAAAGATTGAGGAATCACCCTGTATTCGTTGTGATGAATGCGCTCCGGTATGCCCGGTAAAATTGCAACCCCAACAACTACATTGGCATAGTAAAGTATTTAATACAGAGCGCCTATTGGACTATCACTTGTTTGATTGTATAGAGTGCGGTTGTTGTTCCTATGTTTGTCCGAGTCATATTTCATTGGTGGATGAATATCGACGGTCTAAAAATAATATTTGGGATAGTCGACGAAGCGAATTGGAAGCTAACCAAAATAAACAACGTTATCTCAATAAACAGAAGCGAACAGAACAACGGAAACAGGATAAGAAAATTAAACACTCAATGGATAACGAAAAATATATCAACAATGAATCAGAACTAAAGAAGAAACAGGATGATATAGCAGCCGCTGTAAACCGTGTTAAGGCTAAGCGGATAAATAAAAATAATTAGTGTTTAGTTATTGCGTAAAGAATTTTTGCCTGTATGAAACTAAAATAGGCTTGGTCGCTCCGGCTGGTGTCACATCAATGTTAAACACAATAGTTTCTTCGTTACCTACTGGAAGTTCACCAATATAGTAAATCGCAACGGGTTCGGTTTCCTTTATTTCTCTTACTTTAATATTCTTTAGTTGGCTACTCAGGTTTTTAGCAATAACTTTAACTTTTGCTGTAACAGGAATTTCAGTCTCTCCTTGTGTTTCTCGCACTGAGACATTAAGCATCGCTCGATTTTTGCTGCGGGAAATCTTGTATCCACGAGCAACTTCAACTGGTAGTTGATCTGTTGTTAAGGCATTGATATGAATAATATGCTTTCCAAAAGCCTTGTTGTGAACATTAGCCTCGTAGGTAATTCTGTCTGGGTTGGTTAGGTTGGTTTCGCTCTGTTGTTCGCATGCACCCAGTAAAATAAAGGATATCAACAGCACAGGCAGGATGATGGTTCTATATACGCTCATTCTTTCTATCTCCATGTTCGGTATCGAAATACAGCCAACAAACTATACTATAGTAGATTTTTAGAGTGATAACGAGTATTGAAGTTCTGAATAATCAGCTGTTTGTAACTAAATTCGTTGTTGAAGAATCTTTACTAGAATCTGTATTTTTTTTGCACACTTAAATAAAATTAGGAGTTTGTTATGGCTAGATTAAAAGCCAGTTTTACTAATTCACAAGGTGAGTCTCTCTCGGGTTTATTAGAAATACCTGATTCGGAAACCAAGGCCTATGCACTTTTTGCACATTGTTTTACATGCTCGAAGGATATTGCAGCAGCATCAAGAATTACTAGAGCACTGGCCAATAAAGGTATCGCAGTATTGCGTTTTGATTTTACCGGCTTGGGAAATAGCGATGGTGACTTTGCTAATACTAATTTCTCATCGAATATCAGCGACCTGATCCAGGCAGCAAATCATCTGAAGGAAAATCACGCAGCACCTGTAATGATTATTGGCCATAGTTTAGGGGGCGCTGCAGTATTGGCAGCGGCACATAAAATACCTTCAATAAAAGCAGTGGTGACTATCGGTGCGCCTTCAACAGGCCATCACGTTGAGCATTTATTTTCTCATGCTAAAGAAGAAATTGTTAATAATGATGAGGCGCTGGTTGATTTAGCAGGAAGAAAATTCACGATAAAAAAACAATTTGTTGAAGATATTAATAACTATAACGATGTTGATCATATCAGCCAATTAAACAAAGCTTTATTGGTTTTACATTCTCCAATTGACGAGACTGTCTCTATAGATGAAGCAGCAAAAATATATTCTGCAGCAAAACATCCCAAAAGTTTTATATCTCTTGATAAGGCTGATCACTTATTATCAAGGCGCGAAGATTCAGAATATGTCGCAAGCGTAATTTCAAGTTGGGCAGCGCGCTATCTTGATATAACAGATAGCAAACACGAAGCTGCTTCCGGTACTGCACCAAATATTGAAAGTGGACATGTTCTCATTACTGAACAGAATAAAAATTTCACACGCAAAATCTATACTGAAGACCATCAATTGATAGCGGATGAACCGCTATCCGCTAATGGATCAAATCTGGGGCCAAACCCTTACGAACTATTATTAGCCGCACTTGGCGCATGCACATCAATGACGATGCGAATGTATGCGACTAGAAAAAAATTGAGTTTAGATAATATTGAAGTCACCTTGAAGCATGATCATATTCATGCAGAAGACTGTTCAGACTGTGATTCTAAAACCGGTTTAGTAGATAAGATAAAGAAGACGATTAAATTAGAAGGAAACCTTACAGACGCAGAGCAACAACGTCTTCTTGAAATTGCTGATATGTGCCCAGTGCATAAAACGCTACATAATGAGATAAAGATTGAGACCCACCTAACGTAAGAATGGCATGCATTATGCTGTATTTTGTCCATGGTAATGCATCGCCAAATTATTTATGTATTGTGTGCAGCATTAATTTTAAGCCCAGTAGCGCTGAACGCTGATCAAGGTTTAATAAAGCCTAAAAAGGGAACGGTTTATTTTTCACTGCTGGAAGGACTAAAATTGCTCGCTGTAGGTGATATAGAACAGTGGATTTCCAGTCATTGTGATGGGATACGACTATGCAGTAATGCGCCAGAGATAAATAATATCCGAAACTATAGGGCTGAATTGCAGGAAAAAATAGCCACTAGTTGCCTCAAAAACGGTGGTGAATCATTGCATGTTGACCATGTTGTCGGGAACCCGGAGATAGACATTGCTGTCAAAATATATCTGATTTGTGATGAAAATGGTCCGCCAAGGTTCTATTCATTAAGGCGCACAGTTGATTATTGGTTTTTTATTAGCTTGTAAGGGAAAGTCACATGCTGAATTTATCATTTTTCAGCCTTAAAAAAATTGTGATATATTCCTATACTGAAATATTAGTAGAAACAGTTTTTTTGGAGTTTTTGAAATGAAGGTTATTGCGTTGAGAGGTTTTTTTGTCGAAACTGGCGTGAAGATACGCAAGGGTGATGTCGTCGATCTTCCTGATGATGAAGCAAATTACCTGATTGATTTTAAAGCTGCACGAGAAGCTACAAAACTAGACGAAGAAAACTTCCTTAATAGTGATCAAGTTGTCAGTTTTTGCGGTGGTGTTTTACACATGGGTATTCGCAAAGCTGAGAAAGTTGATTTGGTTGATGAAAAGCAGGATAAGAGACTCAATATAAAAGACTAAACAGCTTATTGATATAAGCCATATTTTAATCCAGCTTTTTTAGCCAAAATATCATTTTTGTAAGTTTCTATTGCGGTGATATTGCCGTCTTTATCCCAGGTAATTTTAAGACCATCTCTCTTATCATATTTAAATTTTTGTTCACTTTGCTTTCGTCCATTTTCATACCACTCAGTTCTCGTCCCCGTCTTCTTTCCAAATTTGTAGTTCTCTTCAAAATCTTTCTGCCCATTTTCATACCACCATGTTACAAGACCATTCTCTTTACCATCTGTGAAATTAGATTCAGTCTTCTTTTGCCCATTTTTGAAATAGGTAATATATTTTCCAGTAAAAGGGGTGTCTGATTTAACTTCATATTTCAGACCATTTCTATTTTCTAAAGATAAGGCTGAATTTGTATCTGAGCAGGAAGTTAATACTTGAGTTAGACAAAGGATAAATATGATTTGTAGCAACTTCATCTGATTAGAGCTAGAGAAAGAAAAAGAATGAGTCTGGCTGGGGGTAGAGGATTCGAACCTCTACTGACGGAGTCAGAGTCCGTAGTCCTACCATTAGACGAACCCCCAAATTATGATGAGTTGGTATTCTAGCAATTAATCAGAGAGAAAAAAAAAGAGGGTAAAAACCCTCTTTTTTTGATAAACAGAATGTGGTGTTAACGTTTTGAGTATTGAGGACGCTTGCGCGCTTTGTGCATACCGACCTTTTTACGCTCTACTTCACGTGCATCACGTGTAACAAAACCAGCCTGGCGCAGTGGTTTACGAAGTGTTTCATCATATTCCATTAAAGCACGGGTGATGCCGTGTCGAATTGCACCAGCTTGTCCTGAAATCCCACCACCAGTGACTGTGATGTTGAAATCAAATTGATCTAACATTTCGACTGTTTCTAAGGGTTGGCGAACAATCATTCGGCCTGTTTCACGTCCGAAGTATTGGTCAAGTGTACGATTATTGATTGTAATCTCACCAGATCCGCGTTTTAAGAATACGCGTGCGGCTGAACTCTTACGTCTTCCGGTGCTGTAATAAACGTCTGACATCCCTTAAATCTCCAATACTTGCGGTTGTTGAGCTGAATGCTGATGCTGTGCATCAGGATATACTTTGAGCTTGCGGAACATTTCCCGACCCAAAGGGCCTTTTGGCAGCATACCTTTTACTGCTTTTTCAATGACTTGCTCAGGTTTTTTGGCAATCAATTTTTCAAAACTGATTGATTTAATACCACCTGGGAACCCGGTGTGGTGGTAATACATTTTGTCTGTTGTTTTGTTTCCTGATACTCGGACATCTTTTGCATTGACGACGACGATATAGTCACCAGTGTCCATATGCGGAGTATATTCAGCTTTATGCTTACCGCGTAGGCGCCTTGCGATTTCTGTCGCCAAACGACCTAAGGTCTTGCCTGAGGCATCGACGACGAACCAGTCGCGCTTAATATCAGCTGGTGTTGCAGAGAAAGTTTTCATGCTAATTCCTAGAAATCGGGTAACCCGGGTAAAAAAGAGGGGGAATAGTACGGATTGACCTCTGACCTGTCAATATTATACGAGCGATATTATCATCTAATATTGATGAATAATCTGGTCTTTCCAGACAGGCAATTTTTACAGAGACATATTATTATAGATTGATATGCGGAGACGAACTTAAATTTCAATGAAATCAAGACAATATAGCGGATTTGACCGCAGCATTATGGCTCTGGATTCTGTCCTCGGTGATATTCTGAATGCAAGCCCGACTCGGGAGCAAAGGCCATACCCAGCCGCGTCATACCCTGAAGCAGATTTTACGACGAATCAAAGAGAGCATGTCTCTGGTCTGATGCGTGTGAATCATGCTGGGGAAATTGCAGCACAAGCCTTATATAAGGCTCAATCGTTAACTGCCAGAGAAGAAGAGCTCAAAAATGCGATGCAGCAGTCTGCTGATGAGGAGATTGATCATCTCGAATGGTGTGAATTGAGACTAGATGAACTAGAAGATCATACTAGCTACCTTGGACCAGTTTGGTATTTAGGTTCATTTGGAATTGGTTTGGTTGCCGGTTGTTTTGGCGATAGATGGAATCTGGGTTTTTTGGCTGAAACTGAATATCAGGTAGTGAGACACCTTGATGACCATTTAAAACAATTACCAGAGAATGATCATCGTAGCCGATCAATTTTAGAACAAATGCGTGAGGATGAGTTACATCATGCAACAACTGCTGAAACTGCAGGCGCAAAGGATCTACCTAAAACAGTAAAACGATTAATGAATCTAACCTCTAAAGTAATGACAAAGACGGCATATCGATTTTAAACTTTTTATTCTCACCTCTTGAAAACTATTTGGCTGGCCCCATCTTTTTATTAAGTCAATAAAACATATTCTGGAGGTAGAAAAATGTCATTAGTAAATTATGAACCATGGAGTCTCTTAGATAGATTTCAACAGCAATTGAATCAGATGGGTTATGCTGAAAAAGCCATAGCAGGGAATGATAACGATTACTCAAATGTTGTGACAAGCCGTTGGAGTCCTGCTGTAGATATAAAAGAAGAAGCGGATCGTTTCTTAATTACAGCTGATTTGCCTGGTGTCGATCCAAAAGATATTGAGATAACAATGGACAATGGCGTTCTATCAATTAAAGGCGAACGTCAGTCAGAAGCGCGTGAAGAGAAAGAAGGTTATAAACGTGTGGAACGTGTTAGCGGTGCTTTTTATCGACGTTTTAGTTTACCGGATACTGCTGATGCTGAACGTATTGAAGCAAAGGGTAAAGATGGTGTCTTAGAAGTTATCTTGCCAAAGCATGAAAAGGTACAGCCTCGAAAGATACAAGTAAACGGTTAAGCGTACTAAGTATATTTAAGGCGGGCATGTCCCGCCTTAGTATATTGCGCATGTTTTTTAAACAATCTAATGAACTTTTCTAAAAATAGCACTTCCTAATAATAAAATAAAAACGGAACACACCATAATGATGAATTATTTTTCCAGACTGCTTACACAATTATTCCTTATTACATTTTCATTATTAGCGACTTCAGCAAACGCAGCCCTGCCTCAGGGAGTAGATGGAAAAGAATTACCCACTCTTGCACCTATGCTTGAGGGTGCTACCCCAGCTGTCGTAAATATTGCGACTGAAGGGCGTGTTAAACAACAAATGAATCCTTTATTTTCTGATCCTCGATTTCGCAGGTTCTTTAATGTGCCAGATCAACCCGCCGAACGTAAAACCAGTAGTCTGGGTTCGGGCGTAATTGTGGATGCAATACGAGGTTTGGTATTAACGAATAATCATGTCATAGCAAATGCGGTTCAAATTACGGTGACTCTACGCGATGGACGTCAACTTGAAGCAGAGGTGGTTGGTACTGATCCGGAAACAGATGTGGCAGTCATAAAAATGCCTGCAGAAAATCTGGTTGATATTAAACCAGCTGATTCAGATGCATTACGAGTGGGAGATTTCGTTGTTGCTATCGGTAATCCGTTTGGTCTTGGGCAGACGGTGACTTCAGGTATTGTTAGTGCGCTAGGTCGATCTGGTCTAGGTATAGAAGGTTATGAAGATTTTATTCAAACGGACGCATCAATTAACCCAGGTAATTCTGGTGGAGCACTAGTAAATCTACGTGGAGAGTTAATTGGTATCAATACGGCTATCTTTTCTCAAAGTGGTGGCAACATAGGAATTGGGTTTGCTATCCCCATTAATCTGGCAATGCAAATAACAGAACAACTACTTGAGACGGGTGAAGTAAAACGTGGTTTTCTTGGCGTGAGTATGCAAGATATAAGTCCTGCCCTTGCAGAAGCTTTTGGACTGGAGCAACAAAGCGGCGCGATTATTAATGAAGTATTAGAGAACTCTCCTGCGAGTAAAGCCGGTTTGAAGACAGGCGATATTGTTGTCTCTATTGATGGTAAAAGTGTTGTTAATGCAAATGATGTTGCAAACCGCATTGGTTTGTTACCAGTCGGTGAAAAAATAAAATTTAAAGTGTTGCGTGATGGTAAACAATCCGAATTTGTTGTTACAGTTGATGTACGATCTCAAGCAAGCACAGATCCAAGATCCGTAAATGAATTATTACAGGGTGTTTCGGTTGGTGATATAGAACAAGATAGTCCTTACTTTGGAAAAGCAGAAGGTACGATTGTTGCAAACGTAGAACGTGGCAGTATTGCCTGGCGTAGCGGTTTGAGAGCGGGTGATGTTATAACATCAGTTAATAAAGTACCGATTAAGAATCTGGAAGAATTTTTAAAAGCGGTTGATAAGAAAGAAGACTCGCTTTTATTCCTGATTCTTCGAGGCAATGCAGCAGCGTTTATTGTGCTTAGAAAATAAACTACCAGGTAATTAATTTGCAATTTGCAATTGATTCTTTAATGAACTCAACTGCTTTAATTCTTGGGAAGGACTTTCTATAGGCTATAACTATTTCTCGATAGGGCGCTGGTTTTGTGAACGGGCGGTATTCTAGCAAGCCATTTAAATTGGACTGGGCATTGACCGAAGAAATAGGAAGTATTGTGATACCAGCTCCTGCTGCAACCATTTGACGAATGGTTTCTATTGAACTGCTTTGTAGTGTTTTCTGAATGTGTGTGTTGTTCCCAACAGGGCTAATACAAGAAGGACAAACCTTAACAACTTGATCTCTAAAGCAGTTGCCTGATTTTAATAACAACATCGTATCGTCTAATAAATCATCCGCCTTGAGTTTCTTCTTTTTAGTCAAAGGATGAGTACTGGGTAGCGCTACCATAAAGGGTTCTTGATATAGCACTTCAGTACATATGCCGGGGTGGTCAAAAGGATGCGCAAGAATAGCAACATCAATTTCACCAGCCTTTAACTTATTAGATAAATTCTCCGTGTAGTCTTCTTCTATTATTAATACAAGATCATCGACCTTTTTATTAATAGCCGGAATTAACTTGGGTAGTAGATAAGGGCCTACGGTATAGATTACGCCAAGCTTTAATTCCCCACTCAGTTCATCTTTATTTTGTTTGGCGAGCTCTTTTAGGTTATTTGTTTCATTTAAGACTACCTCTGCCTGGTTAATAATAATTTGGCCGATGGGAGTAATTGAAACTTCATGTTGATGCCGTTCAAATAATGTAAGCCCTAATTCATCCTCAATTTTTTTTACGGCGACACTCAGCGTTGGTTGGCTTACAAAACATCTTTTAGCTGCTCGTCCAAAATGAAGTTCTTTTGCGACAGCAACAATATAGCGAAATTCGGATAGGGTCATTGTTATGTATAAAAAATAATATTTACTTGAAATTCTAATGTCAGCTTTATATTACTCGGCTGATTGGGAGATGTCTTAATTAATATTTGATGCAATCTCGGGTAAGTCAAATTCAGGGGTATCATCAAGCCTGTTGTTAATAATATTTTCCAACAGTTCTACGTCGACATAGGACTTTTCATAGGTATAGCCTTGGGAAACTGTGAACGCATTGTCTGGTTCACCGAGGTGGTTAGCTACTATTGAAGCGCCCGTAAAATCATTGTCAGTCGTATAGGCATGTGTTGTGATTATAGTCTGTAACCCAGCGCTAAGTGCCGCCATATTTCCATTTCGGGTATCTTCAATTGCGACGCAGGATTCAGGTGTTAGCCCCAGACCTGCAAGTGCACATTGATATGCAACTGGCGAAGGTTTTTTATCAGTTACAGTGTCACTACTAACAATAGTCTGAAATATCTCTTTGGGGTCGATATTGAGGTTGGAGTAAATGAGAGTATTCAGGTTGGCTAAACATGAACTGGTTGCTATACCGAGTCGTAAACCTTGGTTCTGTGCTTCATTGATTAACCTTTTAATACCCGGACGAAGTTGAATGTGTTCTGTTGCTAGCATTTCACGATAATGATTAGATTTACACTGGTGTAACTCTTTAATAAATAAACCTGGATCATCTACCTTGCTTTTAAGATCTTTATCTTCATTCAGACAAATTTTAAAGCGTTCTTTACCACCTGAAATAAAAAGTAATTTGTAGTAATCGGTCTTAGACCAGTGCCATTTAAGGTTGAATTCTTGAAATGCTCTATTGAACGCTTGGCGATGGACTTCCTCGGTATCTGCCATGGTACCGTCCACATCGAAGATAATGCCTTTTAGTTTCATCAAGTTCCGATTAAAAAGGATGAATACACATTTAGTATTGTCAACTAAGCATTGATTATAAACAATAAATACGTTGAAGCAATGGTATATTAGTGCATTTTATTTATATAATTCTCAATCTGATGCAGCCATTTAATATTACGGTTTCATCAGGTAAGGTGACCAAACTTAAGATTAATAGCGACCTCTATACGGCAATCCTGAAGGATCAATTCAAGGCATGATTGAATTATTAATAAATGACTATTCGTTACAGGCGGCGATCCTGGGTTTTGTCTCCGGTTTAGCCATTGTTTGGTTAATCTATAGAAACAAAATACTCAAGTTATCTAACAATAATAATGAACTAGAACGCAAATTAGCAGTAGAGGTGGAGCGCACCGTTAATAAAGATTCTCGCATTGAAGAACTCAGCAACATAGTAAGTGAGCGTGAGAATTCAAATAAATATCTGCAAAAAGATGTGGAGAATAATAAGGTCACAATCGCAGAGTTGGTCACAAAGCTTGATGAAGAAAGAAAAGCAACACAAGAGAAAATGGTTTTGTTGGAGCAAGCTGAAAATAAGATGACGGATGCTTTTGAGAATCTGTCTAATAAAATCCTTGAAGAAAAGAGTAAGAAGTTTACAGAACAGAATAAAGAAAATATTGGCTCTGTGTTAAATCCTCTTCGGGAACAATTGGGTGATTTTCGTAAAAAAATTGAAGATGTATATGATAAGGAAACTAAAGATAGAGTGTCTTTGTATCATGAAATAACTAATCTGAAATCACTCAATGAACAAATGAGTAAGGATGCAATAAATCTTACAAACGCCCTAAAAGGAGATACAAAAAAACAAGGTGATTGGGGTGAAGTTATTCTAGAGCGAGTACTTGAAAATTCAGGCTTGAAAAAAGATCGTGAATATGAAGTGCAAGGTAGTTATCGAGATGAAAATGATAAATTATTTCGTCCCGATTTCGTCGTGCATTTACCGAATAAAAGAGATGTGGTTATAGACTCTAAAATCTCGTTGACTGCATACGAACGCTATTATGCTGCTGAAAATGAGCAGGATAAAGCGCAGGCATTAAAAGAGCATGTCGCTTCAATTAAATCACATATTAATAATTTGAAAGATAAAAATTATGATGAATTAGTCGGCGTTAACTCATTAGATATAGTATTAATGTTTGTTGCTATAGAGCCTGCATTAATGTTGGCATTTGAACATGATGAGAATTTATTTCAGGATGCCTTCAAACACAGAATATTCTTAGTAAGCCCTTCGACATTAACTATGAATTTACAGGTTATTCAAAATATGTGGCGCTATGAATATCAAAATCAAAATGCACAAGAGATAGCAAAACGAGCAGGTGACTTATATGACAAGTTTACTGGTTTTGTTGAGTCGCTAGAAGATATTGGCGATAAGTTAGGAAAGGCACAAGATGCGTATGATACAGCACATAATCGTTTGACTGATGGAAAAGGGAACCTAGTTTCCAGAGTAGAGGCGATACGTAAACTTGGTGACTTGAAAACAAATAAACAATTATCAGATGAGCTTGTTAATAAAGCGTTGCCTGACGGCATTGATTCCAATAGCTGAAAGACGCAGAATTTATTTCCCTAGTTTATTAACGTCTAAGTATCGCCCACCAACGATAAAAATTGAGCAGACTGGCAAGAGATGCTGATACATAAGTAAGTGCAGCGGCAGAGAGTATTTTTCTCGCAATGGGCATTGCAGAATCAGGCACATAATTTCCTTCACTCAAGACGGGTAAGGCGCGATTGAAGCTGGCATCAAACTCTACCGGCAAAGTAAAGAGATGCAGTATTATGGGTAGGCACATTATAGTCAGGCCAGCGAGCAACATAATGAATGTAACCGCGGGGACTTTTACCAGAATTAAAGTAAATGGCAGACTGACTAGAATGAATGAGGCGATTTTTTCAGCGATGGCCGCTTTTTTTGCTAGCTGCGTCCTCAGAAGCAATGGTTTGTAATTGGTATGATGTTGTAGCGCATGTCCGAATTCATGTGTTGCGATAGTTATTGCGGTTAATGATTTTCCGTCATGATTTGTTTCAGAGAGACGAATTGTTCTTGATTCTGGATCATAATGATCATTGCCATTATCTGTTTTTTCAACAGAGACATCTTCTAGTTCAAAGCGGTTAATAAGGTGTTGGGCAAGTTCACCGCCTGTACCCGGGAGTTCATCTATTGTTTGACTGTATTGTTTAATTACTCTCTGCACCCAAAATTGGGGCAGAAAAATAATAATAACTAATACTAGTAATACTATTACTGGCAGCATGGTCGGGTCATGATATTATTTATGGCTAATCTTTGCTCATGTAGCAAAGTTCTAAAATATATAATAAGTAATAACACATGCAGACTCCATTAGAAAAATATAAAAATGATCTTAACTTGAAAGGGTTTGATACTGATCCAGCTCAGGAAGTAGCGGTTAAGTTTCTACAAAAATTATATGACGAACTATGTGAGACACCACATAAAAATAATGGGTTTCTAAATAAAATTAATTCATTTCTAGGGCAAACAGCACAGCAGCAGGTAAAGGGACTCTATTTTTGGGGTGGTGTAGGTCGTGGTAAAACGTATCTGGTGGATTGTTTCTATGAATGTTTGCCCTTTGAGAATAAAACAAGAATTCATTTCCATCGATTTATGCAAAATGTACATAAAGAACTTAAATCACTTGGTAATATTGAAAGTCCACTGATAGTTGTTGCAGATCGATTAGCTGAAAAAACACAGGTGCTTTGTTTTGATGAGTTTCATGTTGCAGATATTACCGATGCAATGTTGTTGGCCGGCTTGCTGGATGCTTTATTTGAACGGGGTGTTGTCTTGGTCACAACATCGAATCAACATCCCGACCAACTATATCAAGGTGGGCTGCAGAGAGACCGGTTTTTACCTGCGATTGATCTGTTAAAAAAATATACTGAAATTGTTAATGTTGACTCAGGTATAGATTATCGATTGCAGTTTCTAGATCAAGCAGAAATATACCATGCGCCTCTTGATGATAATGCAAATGCAATATTGGAAGAAGACTTCACTCATGTTTGTCCTGATGCTGGAACAGAAGGGGAATTACTTGAAATAGAAGGGCGAACCATTCAAACAGTGCGTTGCGGTGATGGTGTCGTTTGGTTTGATTTCATGGCTATCTGCGATGGGCCAAGAGGTGCTGCTGACTATATTGAAATTGCCAGACAATACCAGACGGTATTGTTGGCTAATATTCCGATTATGGATGATTACGCCAATGATATAGCGAAACGCTTCATCACATTGGTCGATGAGTTTTATGATCGAAACGTTAATTTGATTATTACTGCTGCGGCAGAGCCAGATGCTCTTTATACAGGCACCCGGTTACTAGAGCCTTTTAAACGGACTATTAGTCGATTAGAGGAAATGCGTACTCACGATTACCTTGCGAAACAACACATACCTTAGTAGACCGAAATTTTCAGACCAATCCTTAAAAATATGTCTATTTCATCACAAGATATGAGATATATTTGACATTTAAGTTTAAGTAATCTATATAAGTATATAATATATATGAATTAAATATTTATAGTTAATTTGTCGTAGGGGTGTGAGTTGAGCAACATATCATCAGAACCAGATCAGAGTTTAGAATCAGACATTGCCAAAGTCTTGGAGTGTCGCTATGGAGATGGTCTTGTTTATTTATCGAGGCAGCAACCAGATAGATTATTCAAAATTGCAAAAACTCAGGGGTTTATCGATACAGAAGGGTATTTAACCCGCAAGGGCAGAAGCTTGCTCGCGAAATATCAATTTACTTAAATCACTTCTTTCAATTCAACTTGTGTTTGAGTTTATTATCCCTAAATGCTGAGAATTAGCAGCCAAAGCCCGATCATATTCCATTAGCTTAGCCGTTTTTTGGCTTATCTCCTCGCCATAAAATTTTTCTAATAAATAAAACATCACATCTATCGCTAAGGTAACGCCTCCACCAGTAATGATACTTCCCGAATCGACTAATGTTGCGGTAACAGGTCTCGCGGTGGGGGCATAATCAGTGATCATATTGAGTGGCGTTGTTTCGCCAGGCGCTGAGAACCTGCGTGTCGTAATTTCAAGTCCATCAGTCAAACCTGCGGCAGCCAGGATCATTGCTCCTGTGCAAGCAGAGACAATGGTCGTGTTTTTGTTAGCGTTCTTTAAAAAATTTATTGTATATTCGTTTTTACATTGCTCAACCCAGCCTGGGCCTCCGGTAACAATTAATACATCGTAATCAGGACAATCATCATAGGCATAATCAGCGATAGTTCTAATATTGCTGGCTAGAAGAATTTCACCTTTGCGTTCAGCTACAGATATCATTTCGATATCAGTTTGAAAGCGTCGTGCCATTGACAAGACGCCAAGTGTGGCGCCAACATCGATAGGTTCGACACCATCGTAAATAAGGATTGCAAACTTCATCGTAGATATTATTTCCTGACTTAGAATAAATTGGTGAATAATGTTGCCTTATAGTATCCTACTGGTCAACAATAGAAGCAGAAGTTAAAGCAAGAAACATCATGTCCAGTTACAAAAATAAAAACTAATGAATAAGGAATCGATCGAAAACCTTATCGGAAGGCGACTAAAAGATCTTCGAAAAATACGGGGAATAACATTGGATAGCCTTGCTGATATGACTGGCTTTACAAAGGGGTATTTGTCAAAGATTGAAAATGCCAAGAAAGTTCCACCTATAGAAACACTCTCCAAGATTTCTGCAGCTTTAAACACAGAAATATCCTATTTTTTTCAAAATGATGAAGAACTACAAACTCATGATGATGCATATTCAATAGTTCGTGCACAGGAGAGAAAACGGGTTGTTCGTGGGGGATCTTCATTTGGTTACGACTATGAAAGCATAGCCTATAAGAAAGTGAATAAAGCTATTGAGCCTTTCATTTTTACTTTTCCGGAAAACCTAAACACTGATAAGTATTTTTCGCACGAAGGAGAAGAGATGCTTTTTATATTGAGCGGCACTGTTGAATTCGATATTGAAGGAAAAATTGTAATTCTCTCTCCAGGTGATTGTGTCTATATGGATTCTGTTATTCGTCATCGTGGTAGGGCTCTGGCTGGAGAAGCCACAGCTTTAGTTGCGATCTACCAACCTGATATTAAGTAATTTCTTTGCAAGTAGTGTTTTTTTACAATATTTATATTGACAACCAGTATCTTGTTAGGAAACAATGTTTCCCATTAAGATGCTAAAGAGGCAAAAGTAATGGCAGCAACACGAAAACCAAAAATTGAACCAACAGTTGGTGGCTCTGTTTACGTACCAGTGCAAGATATGGATTGGCAGCCGAGCCAATTTGAAGGTATCCAGATCAAAACGCTATATCAAGATAAAGAAAAAGGTGAGCTAACCTGTCTTTTGAAATGGGAACCTGGAGCAACATTGCCAATGCATAAACATCCAGAAATCGAGCAATCTTATGTTCTTGAGGGATCGTTTTACGATCATGATGGCATTTGCCGTGCTGGTGAATTTGTCTGGCGCCACTCTGGTTCGTACCATCAAACATACACAGACGAAGGTTGCACCATTCTGGCTGTATATCGCAAACCGAATGTTTTCAAAAATACAGCAGGCTTTGGTGATGATCCTGATGCAAAAGGTTTTGACGACGAATAGTGTGTAAACATTCGGTCAATTATTAAGATTTTTTATTTCAATTATTTGTAGTTTCTAAAATTAGAAAGTCTGCTTTGTTCAGCTATAAAAACAGCTATTATTACTTCATCATGAAAAAAGACAGCTTTTTATAACAAATACGAATAAATATAGTAAAATCCATTACTTTTCCAGTGCAAGATGAATTGCTATCTTTCGCATCCGTTAAAACTGTAGGACACACACCAATCATATGTATAAGTACGATAATTACGATCAGACCATCGTTGATGAACGAGTGGCTCAATTCCGTGACCAAACCGAGCGCTTTTTAGCGGGAAAACTAACTGAGGATGAATACCGTCCGTTACGCTTGATGAATGGACTTTATGTTCAACGATATGCGCCTATGCTCAGAGTCGCGATTCCTTATGGTTTGCTATCGAGCGAACAATTGAGAATGTTGGCTCATATTTCCAGAAAGTACGATAAGAATTATGCCCATTTCAGTACTCGTCAAAATGTTCAGTTCAATTGGCCTGCACTAGAAACAGTGCCAGATATATTGGCTGATCTTGCCAGTGTTGAAATGCATGCGATTCAAACTAGCGGAAATGACATTCGTAATACGACATCAGATCAGTTTGCCGGTATTGCAGAAGATGAGTTAGAAGATCCAAGACCGTATTGTGAAATAATCCGACAGTGGTCCACCTTCCACCCTGAGTTCTCATTCTTACCAAGGAAATTCAAGATTGCAGTTTCAGGTGCAACCGATGATCGTGCTGCTGTAAAAGTACATGATATCGGTCTTTATCTGGTGAAAAATGATGCTGGTGAAGTTGGTTTTAATGTGATCGTCGGTGGTGGCTTAGGTCGTACGCCATTTATTGGACCAAGTATCAGACCATTTCTGGAGAAGCAACACTTGCTCTCTTATCTTGAAGCGATATTGCGTGTCTACAATCGATTTGGTCGTAGAGATAATATGTATCGAGCCCGTATTAAAATATTAGTCAATGATTTGGGTAAAGAGGAATTTACCAGACAAGTTGAGGAAGAATGGTCGCATATAAAGGATAGTGTTTTAAAACTTGATCAAAAAGAGATTGATCGTGTGAAAGGATTTTTTACTTTACCTGATTACGATAAAAATGCAGCAGATGACAATAGCTTTGATGAAGCAAAAAAATCAAATAAAGCTTTTTCAAATTGGACAAAACGAAATCTATTTTCACATCGTGAAGCAGGTTACAAAGCGGTAGTTGTTTCCTTAAAAGCACCTGGCATTGCACCGGGCGATGCAACTGATGAACAAATGGATCATATAGCTGCGCTAGCTGATCAATATAGTTATGGAGAAGTTGTAGTAACTCACGATCAAAACCTGGTATTACCGAATGTTAAACAAGCTGACTTATTCTCACTTTGGGAAAAACTTTCTGAAAAAAATCTAGCTACTGCAAATATAGGTTTGTTGACAGATATGATTTGTTGTCCCGGTCTTGATTTTTGTGCACTAGCAAATGCAGGTTCAATTCCCATCGCTAAACAAATCAACGAAAGATTCGATGACATAGATTATTTGCACGATATTGGTGATTTAAAGATTAAGATGTCTGGGTGTATGAATGCTTGTGGCCATCACCACGTAGGGCATATAGGTATTCTTGGCGTCAGAAAAAAAGACGAGGAGTTTTATCAGCTAACACTTGGAGGCTCTGCTGAAAAAGATGCTTGTTTGGGCGATCGCCTCGGACCTTCTATTGCGAAGGAAGAGGTTGCCGATGTGATAAGCAATTTACTTGATGTTTATGTTGAGCAGCGGCAGGATGAAGAACGTTTTCTGGACACCTATCGTCGAGTCGGTATCACACCATTCAAGGATCGTGTTTATCCGAAGACAGCAGACAAGGAAAAAGCTCATGCTAGTAATTAAAGACAAAAAGATTAGTGATGATGATTGGACCATCGCACGTGAATTGGATGATTCAGCGCCAATCCCTGAAGGGAATGTTATTTTGCCTTTCTCGTATTGGCAGGCAAATCGTGATGAGTTATTAAAAGGAGATTCAACACATGCTGTCTGGATCGATGGAGACATTGAAACAGAAGAATTGTCTGAAGATTTGAAACATTTTTCTATTATTGGACTCGATTTTCCTGCATTTAAAGATGGTCGTTCATACACTCATGCACGAATGTTACGCGACCGATATAGTTTCGAAGGAGAGTTACGCGCGATTGGTGACGTATTACGTGATCAAATGTTCTTCATGTTGCGTTGTGGAATCGATTGTTTTGAAGTTAGTGAAGGTAAAGATGCTGAAGAAGCACTGAAAAGTTTTAATGACTTCACTGTACGATACCAGGCAGCAGCAGATGATGCTGTACCAATCTATAAATTAAGATAATTATATGGTGATCACAGTGACTGATGGTGTGTTCAATGCATTGTCACTGTGAAAGCCACGTACAAGTAGTATTTTTTCCCCAACCAAAGCCAACCCTTCATCTAGAACGACCTTCCTTGCGAGCACATTAGGGTTAGACTTCCCAGCATTCTCAGAAAGTACGGGTATCACTCCCCATAGCATTGACATTTTTCGGCAAATATCCGGGCGATTAGTTATTGCAACAACAGGAGCGGCTGGTCTTGCTGAACTCATTGTTGCAGCAGACATGCCGCTTTGTGATATAACAACGACACCATGTACTTTAAGATCCTGCGCCATTTGAGCCATTGAATTTGCGACGGCGTCCCAAACAGACATAGCGATTTTTGAATTACTATCTGGCAGCTTGGCACTATAGCCGTCGTGAGACCAAAGATAGGATTCTGTTTGTCTTGCAACACGATCCATCATTTTTACTGCTTCAACTGGAAAAGCACCTACGGCAGTTTCACCTGATAACATAATCGCATCTGTGCCCAATGTTACCGCATAAGCAACATCGGTTACCTCTGCTCGTGTTGGTCGTGCATTCTCAATCATTGATTCCAACATTTGTGTAGCAACTATCACAGGTTTGAATTTTCTACGTGCTAGGTCAATTAATTGATGTTGTGCAACCGGGACTTGTTCGGGGTTAAGTTCAACGCCTAAATCTCCACGTGCAACCATAATGCCGTCAGCGGCGTCTAGGATCGCGCTTGCTTCATCTAGCGCTTCTGGTTTTTCAATTTTTGCAATGATACGTGCGTCACTATCATGAGATTGTATTAATTTTTTTAAATCAAGAATATCTTCTGCTGAACGCACGAAAGAGAGTGCGAGAAAATCGACGCCTAACTCAAGCGCTAGTTTTGCATCTGCTTTATCTTTATCAGTTAGTGATGGTGCAGATACTTTTACACCAGGTAAGTTAATACCTTTATGGTTACCTAAGGTGCCGCCGTAGATAACAGTACAAGATATTTCCGTGCCGTCTATGCTATCGACTTCTAATTCAAGTGTTCCATCTGCAAGCAATATCCTGTCTTCAGGTTCGACATCGTCGGCGAGGGAGGAATATTGTGAGGGGATTAATCCGGGTTTACCTTCAACATCACGCGTTGTAACGATTACAGATTCATTGTTTTTTAGTTCAATACTACCTTTCTTAAATTTTCCTGTTCGTATCTTGGGGCCGCAAAGATCTGCCAAAATGCCAACTGGTAGATCCAGATCACTAGCTATTTCACGTATTCGGGCATAGGTTTCTTTATGATAACTATGGTCACCATGAGACATGTTTTGACGAAAAATATTGACTCCCGCCTTTATCAACTTACGTATTTGATCTGGTTCACTACTTGCTGGACCCAAGGTTGCGAGAATTTTGGTGCGTCGCTTCTTTAGTAAATTAATTTGAGTAATTATCGACATGATCATATACGTCCTAAAGTGTTATATTTCAGTAATATGAAAGCTCTTTATCAAAAGTGCATTAGTATTATTTGTTATTTTTTAGTAGCTTATAGAAATATATCGGCCAATGGCACAGATATTGTAGATATATTTTAAATGTGAACTACATCACATTTTAAACCAAGTTAAGTGTAGCAATATAACTACACTTATACTTAAGAAATAATAAGATCCTGGTGGTCATAAGTTAATGGCATACAGGATAGTGGATGGAATGGGGTTTAAGAACAAAGCATCTCTTAATAGTACATTGATTAATTTTTCACAATGGTCAAAAAAATAGACACGCCCAAAAATCAGCGGTTTGAGTCGACTTCGAATGTCAGTGATATATTCGAACATGCACTTGAATGTATCGCCCGTATAGACAGACAAGGAAATTACCTGAGTGTCAATGCTGATTATGCAGAGGTCTATGGCTATCAGCCTGAAGATATGATGGGTATGCGATGGATAGATACCATTCATAGAGATGATCTTGATTCTGCAGAAAATGCTTGTAATGAAATGTTTGAGCTGGGGCGATCCGAAGTTAATCTCCGTGGCATCCGCAAAAACGCGACAGTATTTTATAACCATATCGTTATGGTCAAGGGACTGGAAAATGAAAAATCGCCTGTCAGTCATTATTGTTTTATTCAGGATATTACTGACCAGACACTAGAGGAAAGAAAACTATATAAGGAAGTTGAATACAATTATCACAAGTTTCAATACATGGTCGAACTCCAACCCGAGTGTTTCAAACAAGTTGGGCGAGACGGTGAATTGATTTACATGAATACTGCCGGGTTGGCATTGATAGAAGCCGATTCATTGCAGCAGGTAAAGGGTATATGTATTTATGATCTAATAGCAGAAGAGCACCGGGAAAAATTTAAATCACTTAATCAACGTGTGTTCGATGGTGAGACAGACTCACTTGAGTTTGAGATTGTAGGTTTAAAAGGAAAACGAAAGTGGATGGAAACCCATGCTTGTCCAGTAGCAGATAGCTCCGGTTTTGTTTTTGAACATCTTGCAATCACACGCGATATTACTGAACGTAAACAAATAGAAATTGTGTTGAAAGATCGAGAGCAACAGTACAGTACTCTCATAAGCGATATAGATGCGATTGTTTGGGAAGTGAGTTTGCCAAGCTTATTGTTTACCTTTGTTAGTGAGCCTGCAAAGAAGATGTTGGGATACCCTCTAGATGATTGGTATCAGAATAATTTTTGGTTAGATCATATTCACCCCGATGATCGCGAAGAAGCTGTTAATTACTGTTCCCTTCAAACAGAGCATGGAAAGGATCATCAATTTGAATATCGTATGCTTGCTGCAGATGGGTCAATTGTTTGGATAAAAGATTTAGTACATGTCGTTCAGGATAAATCAGGTGCTCCTGAGAAATTACGTGGTGTGATGTTTGATATTACGCATCAAAAAGAAACGGAAGCCGCATATAAGAGTAGTCAGGATCGATTATCAGTAGCAATAGAAACTAGCCCGGATATTATCGTTATCACTCGACTCAGCGATGGAAAAATCATTGAGGTCAATAAAGGCTTTATTCAGGCAACCGGTTTTTCTGAAGAAGAAGCAATAGGTAAAACGAGTATTGAGTTGAAGATATGGTCTTCAAATAAAGATCGAGAAAAATATGTGAAGTTACTACAGAGCAATGGATATATAAGTAATTATGAGTTCGAATTTAATACAAAAAATGGCGAAACTTACCCGGGTACAATTTCTGCATCTTTAGTCGAACATAACGGTGAGCAATGTACATTATCTATAACCCGAGATATAACATCGATTAAGCATACAGAAGCATTACTTACCAGGACTAATCGTGCATTGATGGTAATAAATCAATGTGACCGATCTTTAGTACATATTGATGATGAAAAGGAACTACTGCAATCCGTCTGCGATATTATTATCAATATCGGTAATTACAGAATGTCATGGGTGGGTTATGCAGAACATGACGAAGATAAGAAGGTTATACCCATAGCGTTATCAGGGTATGAAGAAGATTATCTTAAAAACAAAATGTCTTGGGCAGATGTACCATCAGGAAGAGGGCCAACAGGAATATGTATACGAACGCAAAAACCCTATATCTGCCGTGATATTGCTACCGAGATCAATTTTTCTCCATGGCGAGCCTCTGCCCTAGAGAGAGGTTATGCTTCCATGATTGCTTTACCAATTAGAATAGATGGCTATAGTTTTGGCGCTATAATGATCTATTCCGCAGTAAAAAATGCATTTGATATTGAAGAAGTCGAGTTATTAGAACATCTTGCTGACAATCTCAGTTATGGTATTCGATCTATTCGGATTAAAAAAGAAGCATTAAAATCTGAAAAAATATTTAAATTAGAAAATGAAATATTTCAACTTATTCACGATGATCCACCCATAAATGAGTTAAGCAGTCAGATAATTAATAAGGTGGAACAAGTGCTTTTGGAAACAAAATGTTCAATATTTTTTATTGATGATGAAGGAACTCATTTGCAATTAGCCGCAGCTCCCAGCTTATCTTCAAAATACATTGACATAGTTGATGGCATTGAGATTAAACCTAATGTTTGTAGTTGTTGTTCAGCGGCTTTATATAATAGGCGAGTTATTATTTCGGATATAGATAATGACTCACGGTGGAAAAAGTACTCAAAAATTGTACGAGGTCATAATATTAAAGCCAGTTATTCCACTCCGATTCGAGCAACAGATGGTTTAGTCATTGGTACTTTTACAAATTATTACGATAAAGCAAAAGAACCTGACGCGGATGAATTGAATTTGATTGAGCATGTAACACGAATCATCGGTGTTGCATTTGAACGAAAGCGAGTAGAGCTAGCATTAAAAGAAAGTGATGAACGTTTTACCTTAGCCATGGAAGGTGCCAGTGATGGTTTATGGGATTGGAAAATAAACACAAATGATATTTATTACTCTCCACGATGGATAAGCATGCTTGGATATAAGAGTGATGATATTAAGAATGGAATTGAACAGTTTACAGCGTTATTACATCCAGAAGATATAGAAAGAACATTTACACATGTTGATGATTATACCGCCGGTAAGATTAATAAATTCAGTATCGAATTTCGTATGTTACATAAGGATGGGCACTACGTAGATATTTTGTCCCGAGGATTCGGCGTAAGAAATAGTAATGGTGACGTTTTTCGTATGGTTGGTACCCATGTTGATATATCTATGCGGAAACATTCTGAACATGCGCTAAAAAACAGTGAAGAAAAACTGCGACATTATTATGATGCTGGATTGATTGGCATGGCTCTTTCATCACCTGACAAAGGCTGGATTGATTTCAATGATACCTTCTGTGATATCACGGGTTATTCCAGAGAAGAGTTAATGAAAATATCATGGGCGGATCTTACGCATCCGGATGATCTTCAATCTGATATTGAACTATTCAATAAATTGACTAATGGAGAAATTGATAAGTATTCATTGGAGAAAAGATATATTAAAAAAGACGGATCTAATGTAAATGTCAATATATCTGTTTCAGGACACAGGGAAGAAAATGGAATAATTGAATATTATATTGCACTTATTAGCGATATATCAGAACAAAAAAGAATAAGCGCCGCGTTGGCTGCAAGTGAGTCTCAATTTCGTACACTATATGACGATACACCTGCGATGTTTTTTAATACATCTAAGGATGGCATCGTCCTGACAGTAAATGAATATGGTGCGAACCATCTTGGCTATGATGTTAGTGAATTAAAAGGTAAAAACGTACTTACAATTATTCATAAAAATGATAGAAAAATTGCACAGGAAAAAATAAAACAGTGTTTCAAACAACCCGATATTGTACATCGGTGGGATCTACGTAAGGAGCATAAGAATGGCCACATTATTATGGTCAGGGAATCAGTTCGCGTTGTAAGTGATGCTCAAGGGGAGCCTACGTTATTTATAGTCTGTGAGGATATATCTGAGGCCTTTCGACTTTCTGAAGAACTATCTTTTCAGGCAACGCACGATGCGCTGACCGGCCTCGTCAATCGCTCAGAGTTTGAACGTCGATTACAACGAGTTATAGAAGCTAATCAATCTTCTTCCGGGGAACATGCAATATGTTATCTTGACCTTGACCAATTCAAAATTATTAATGATACCTGTGGTCATTTAGCGGGTGATGAGTTACTAAGGCAATTAAGTGAAATATTATTAAGTAAGGTTAGAAAACGAGATACGTTAGCTAGGTTGGGTGGTGATGAGTTTGGTGTGTTGATGGAACATTGTGATATCGAACATGCACGACGTGTTACTGATTCGTTGAGAGCTAGTGTAGAAGAGTTTCGTTTTGTCTGGCAAGACAAAAAGTTTTCTATAGGTGTCAGTATTGGATTGGTACCCTTATCAATTGAAATTGGTAACGTGAATGAAGTATTAAGTGCTGCGGATGCAGCTTGTTATGCCGCTAAGGATGCCGGTAGAAATCGGGTTCATATTTATTCTGTTGATGATAAACAGGTTAGTCAGCACAGAGGTGAGATGAAATGGGTTCCGCGAATTAATCAGGCTTTAGAAGAGGATCTTTTTGTATTGTATTATCAAAAGATAGTGCCTATCGATCAAAATGCAAATGATGGTGAGCATTATGAATTATTGATTCGTATGATCGGAAAAGATGGTGAATTTATACCTCCTGGAGCATTCTTACCTGCAGCGGAAAGATTCGGACTATCTACAAAAATAGATCATTGGGTAGTCAGTTCTGCATTTTCATGGTTGGCAACGCATCCTGCAAAACAAAAGAAACTAGAATTGTGCACTATTAATTTATCAGGACAGACCTTGGGTAATGAAGATTTCATGGGGTTTCTAATCGATAAGCTAGATGAGAATCTAGTCAACCCAAATAAAATTTGTTTTGAAATAACCGAAACATCTGCGGTAGCAAACCTATCGAATGCAATACGATTTATTAAAAAAATTAAAGAGAAAGGTTGTCAGTTTGCACTAGATGACTTTGGCAGTGGTGTTTCTTCATTTGGATATTTGAAAAACTTGCCTGTGGATTTTCTAAAAATCGATGGATCCTTTGTCAGAGACATAAAGACGGATCGCATCGATAGGGCAATGGTTAAATCAATCAACGAGATTGGGCAGATCATGGGTAAACAAACTATTGCTGAATTTGTCGAAAACGATGCTATCTTGCAAGAGCTCAAAAAGATAGGCGTCGATTATGCGCAAGGCTATGGTATTGCTAAACCTCGTGCACTTAGGTACAAAAAAAGAAAAAAGTAGTAGTTTAACTAAAACGGGATATCATCATCAAAATCATCGGTCGCAGTTGCTGGTGACGATGCAGGAGCAGCTTGTGATTCAGCAGGCGCATAGTTCTGGTTTTGGCTTTGACTGGGTTGAGACTGAGGTGCAGACTCGTAATTTGCAGAGCCTCCGCTCTTGCTACCTAGCATTTGCATTTCATTTGCGACAATTTCAGTTGTATAGCGATCATGACCTTCTTTGTCTTGCCATTTACGAGTTTGTAGCCGACCCTCAACATAAACTTGTGAGCCTTTTCGGAGGTATTCGCCAACAATTTCAGCAAGGCGGCCGAAAAATACAATACGGTGCCATTCTGTTCTTTCTTGTTGTTCACCGCTATTTTTATCTTTCCAGGACTCGGCTGTTGCAAGACTAATATTTGCCACTGCAGCACCACCTGCGGTGTATCGAATATCTGGATCGTTACCCAGATTGCCAACTAGAATGACTTTATTTACACCGCGTGCCATGTTGATGTTCTCCTAAAAAATTAAATATATTGGACTATTTGTTAACTGTATTATCTAAGTCTGTGAAAGGCTTATAAAACTTCAAAGAATCATTTTAAATGTAGATATTCAAGCTCCAGACAAATATTCTGGAAAATCATTTTCGCTTTAGACCATGTTTTCTTCAAGTCTATTTTTATACGTGTTCTCATTTTGAGGCAGATACATGATTATGCAAAACCATAATAACGCTATGAACAGGCAAAAGAAATGTACACTTGCAATGCCTAATTGTTGGTGAAAAAACCCACCAAGTACACCACCAATAAAAATCCCAATGAATTGAGAGCTGGAATAGACTCCTAGAGCCGTACCTTTGGTTTCAGCCGAAGTTGCTTTTGAGACCTCAGAGGGTAGCAGTGCTTCTAGGTAATTAAATGCGCCAAAGAATAGAACCATAAATAAGACCAGTGATATCAGATCTAAGTGGAAAATAGCTAGCCCAGCTTGAGATAGGATGATGAGTATAATACTGGTGATATAAAATACTTTTGCCTTCTTTAGTCGTTCACCAAAGATCATAAAGGGAACCATAATAAACAATGACGCAAATAGAACGCCAAGGTATACCTGCCAATGTGATGTCGATTCGATTTGTACAAAATCACGTAATGTCAGTGGAATGACCACAAAGTTAGCCATTAGAATTAAATGAGAGCTAAAGATGCTGATATCAAATTTAAGCAGATATGGATTGGAGAGTACTGATTTTAAGCTCTTAAGATTTATCGAACCTTTTTCTCTTTGAGCTTGTTCTATTGGGTTTGGGACTATGATTAGCAGGGTTAATATCGCCAGGATTGCTAGACAAATACCAAAATAAAACAACCCGTTTATACCTAGGTAGTTATACAGGAAAGGACCTAATACGAAGGCAACTGAGAAAGAGATTCCAATACTGATTCCAATAATTGCCATAACCTTGGTGCGATGGGCTTCTGTGCTGAGATCAGCTGCTAGAGCCATTATTGCCGCTGCAATTGCGCCAGCCCCTTGTAGAGCCCTACCTAAGATCAATCCATAAATTGAACCTGACATTGCCGCAATTAGGCTGCCTATAATAAATATTATCAATCCAAGGCAGATAATCGGCTTTCTACCAAATCTGTCTGATAACATTCCAAAGGGTATTTGTAGACTGGCCTGTGTCAGGCCATAAATACCGAGTGCAATACCGAGTAGTTGCGGTGTCGAAGCCTGGTATGCGTCTCCAGCCAGACTGAGCACCGGTAGCAGCATGAATAAAGGTAGCATGCGTAGAAAAAAAACCGCAGAGAGTGACAATGCTGCCTTCAATTCGGTAGCTGACATGGACATTGATTTCATTATTATGAAGTTATCTTGGATCGAGTTTACAAAACCATTTATATTAGCAGGTTGCCCCTAGAATAGTGAAATCTTTGAATGGATACGATTAGTATACGTGGTGCTCGAACCCATAATTTAAAAAATATTGATATTGATATTCCGCGCGATAAATTAATCGTCGTGACGGGTATTTCCGGGTCTGGCAAATCATCTCTGGCTTTTGACACCATCTATGCCGATGGTCAAAGGCGATATGTCGAATCTCTGTCTGCCTATGCCAGACAGTTTTTGTCGATGATGGAAAAACCTGATGTCGACCATATTGAAGGTTTATCACCGGCTATTTCTATCGAGCAGAAGACAACATCGCATAATCCTCGATCAACAGTAGGTACTATTACAGAGATCTATGATTATCTGCGTTTATTATTTGCTCGTGTTGGTCAGCCTCATTGCCCAGAACATAAGACACTGTTGGAGGCACAAACCATTACTCAGATGGTGGATTTGGTTTTAGCCAGGCCCCAAGATGAGCGTCTTATGTTATTGGCTCCTGTGGTACAGGAACGGAAAGGGGAGCACCTTCAGGTTTTAGAACGTTTACGAACTGAAGGATTTATTCGTGCCCGGATTGATGGTCATATCGTTGAGTTAGATGCTGTACCAGAACTCGAGTTACGAAAAAAACATACTATTGAGGTTGTCGTTGATCGATTTAAGGTTAGGGAAGATCTGCAATTACGCTTGGCCGAATCTTTTGAAACAGCATTGCGTTTATCAGATGGTGTTGCACTCATTGTGCCGATGGAAGCGGATAAAAGCGCTGAAGAGCAGTTATTTTCTTCTCGATTTGCCTGTAATAAATGTGGTTATAGCCTGAGTGAATTAGAACCACGCTTATTTTCCTTTAATAATCCAGCAGGAGCATGTGGTAAATGTGACGGATTGGGTAATGTTCAATATTTTGATCCGGGACGTGTTGTTCAAAATCCCGACTTAAGTTTACCTGGAGGCGCAATAAAAGGGTGGGATAGACGCAATGCCTATTATTTCCAGATGATTAGTTCAATTGCTGCGCACTATCAATTTGAGCTTGATACACCCTATGAAGAGCTTGCAGAAGAAATAAAAAATACATTGCTTTATGGAAGTGGTGATGAAGAAATAGAGTTTGAATATCTGCGTGAAAAAAATAAAGTTGTTATACGCAAACATTCATTCGAAGGCGTCATACCAAATTTACAACGACGGTATCTGGAAACAGATTCAGTAATGGTTCGTGAAGAGTTGGCTAAATACCAAACGCATAAACCTTGCCCGGCATGTGCGGGGACACGCTTAAATAAATCTGCACGCAATGTTTTAATCAATGACATTGCCTTATCTGATATAACTGCAATGACGGTTATAAAGGCACAATTACTGTTTAAAACCCTTGAGTTAGATGGTGCCCGCGGCAAGATTGCCGTTAAGATTTTAAAAGAGGTCAATGATCGACTTAACTTTCTGGTCAACGTTGGCCTTGATTATCTGACGCTAGAACGTAGTGCTGATACCCTGTCTGGAGGAGAGGCTCAACGAATTCGGTTGGCAAGTCAGATTGGCGCAGGACTGGTAGGGGTTATGTATATTCTTGATGAGCCCTCGATTGGATTACACCAAAGAGATAATCAACGCTTATTAAAAACTTTATATCACCTTAGAGATTTAGGTAATACAGTTATTGTTGTTGAACATGATGAAGAGGCGATAAACGCAGCTGAACATGTAATTGATATTGGCCCAGGTGCAGGTGTCCACGGTGGTGAAGTTGTTTCACAAGGTACACCTGCAATGATTGCTGCTGATAAAAACTCTTTAACAGGACAATATTTGTCAGGTAAGAAACAAATTCCTATTCCACAAAAGCGTATGCCGTATAACCCAATGCAGGTAATGGAATTGAAAAATGCATCAGGTAATAATTTAAAAAATATCGACCTTGTTATCCCGGTTAGTTTAATGACATGTGTTACAGGCGTGTCAGGCTCAGGTAAATCGACCTTGATAAACGATACGCTATATCAAATAGTAGCGCATGAATTAAATCGGGCGAACACAATGCCAGCACCTTACGATTCAATTCATGGACTGGAACACTTTGATAAGGTTGTTGATATTGATCAGAGTCCTATTGGTCGTACACCACGTTCAAACCCGGCTACATACACTGGATTATTCACACCCATTCGTGAACTATTTGCCGCTACAGCAGAGGCTAGGTCGCGCGCTTATAAACCCGGTCGTTTTAGTTTTAATGTTAAAGGCGGGCGATGTGAGGCTTGTCAGGGCGATGGCTTAATAAAGGTTGAGATGCATTTTCTTCCTGATATTTATGTCCCCTGTGATACCTGTAAAGGCAAACGCTACAATAGAGAAACTCTGGATGTACGTTATAAAGGCAAAAATATTAATGAGACATTGGAAATGAGTGTTGAGGAAGCGCGAGAATTTTTTGATGCTGTACCAGTGCTTGCGCGTAAATTGCAAACATTAGTAGATGTCGGTTTGTCGTATATCAAGTTGGGACAAAATGCGACCACTTTATCAGGTGGAGAGGCGCAACGCGTAAAGCTTTCCAAGGAGTTATCAAAAAGGGATACAGGAAAGACCCTTTATATACTTGATGAGCCTACTACTGGGTTGCATTTTCATGATATTCAACAGCTTCTAGATATACTCCATCGCTTAAGAGAGCATGGTAATACCATCATAGTTATTGAGCATAATCTTGACGTAATCAAAACAGCCGACTGGATAGTTGATCTGGGGCCAGAAGGTGGTGATGGTGGTGGAGAAATAATTGCAGTGGGTACACCTGAACAATTGGCTAAACATACCAACTCCCACACTGGACATTTCCTTAAGACAGTTCTTAAAAACTCAAATACAAAAGTAAAATTAGAAAAAGTATCTTAATTTTCCCTTCAGGGTATTTGTTTTCCTAGATAGATGCCAAATATCAATATAACGGGACATTGCATAATAAGGACTACTGCTTTAAAGCAAAGTATTTTAAAGCCTTCTCGATGAAGTAACTTATCAAGATACTCACCAGAATACTCAGAGATATGTTTCGCCAGCCAATGTGTTGCTACAGACATGATTATGATTAAAGAAAGTACTTTGAAGTCAGGAAGCAAACTATAGTCTTGAATATTTTGTTTCTGACATAGCCAACTGAAAATAATCATCGAACATAGAATGCCTTGCAACGGGATGGTTAATTCATCCAACTTTCCAAGCAAAGGGATGAAGGGAAAAAGAAATGTTAGCAAGAAGACCATATTAATCAGAAAACTTGATCGTTTATCATCAACAGATAGGAGCGCATTAATTGTTGGACCTGCTTCAAGACCAAAATTAATAGGGTAAATGAGTACAATAAACCAAATAATTAAAAATGCTCTTATTAGTGGCATGCCAATTTTATCCCAGCACAACTGTAATAAGTTGTTGTTTAGCTTATCGTGAATAAATGCAAATATCGGAAGAACAATAACAATACTTAAGCCATACACGAATAAAGCAAAGAGCGTGTGTTGGTGAAATAGTGACTGAGATAATGTCATGGTTTTAAATTATCAATAGATATTCAATTTAACGGTATATACAAAAACTTAAAAAAATAAAATTAACAGTCATCTTTAGGGATGATATATTGCGCATTATAACTAATCTTATTCATCATTAATTTTATCTAATTAGTGATATTCAATAATTAATACCAAAGGGTTCTAAATTATGAGTGTTTTGATTTGTGGGTCTATGGCATACGACCATATTATGATATTTCCTGATCAGTTTAAAAATCATATTCTTCCTGAGAAAGTTCATATGCTTAATGTCTCGTTTCTTGTCCCCGAGATGCGTCGCGAATTTGGTGGCTGTGCCGGTAATATAGCTTACAATCTCAATCTGCTTGATGACACGATTGCGTTACCTATGGCCACCGTTGGAAAGGATTTTGATCCCTATGCTTATTGGATGGATAAGCGTGGCATGAATAGACAACATATTACAGTTATTGATGAGGCATTTACTGGACAGGCATTCATAACAACAGATCTAGATGATAATCAGATTACTGCATTCCATCCGGGTGCTATGAATGATTCACACCAAAATAAAGTAACCGATGCTAAAGATTGTAAATTAGGCATCATATCACCTGATGGTCGAGATGGTATGTTACAACATGCAGATCAATTTGCAGCTGCTGGTATCCCATTCATCTTCGATCCAGGCCAGGGAATGCCCATGTTTAATGGGGATGAACTTTCTCAGTTTATCGAAAAAGCGACATGGGTAACGGTCAACGATTATGAGTGGCAGATGATGCAAGATAAATCTGGTCTGACGGCAGATGAAATTTCCGCACAGGTTGATGCCTTAATTGTTACTAAAGGTGGTGATGGCTCAACTATTCACACTAAAGAAAAACAGATTGAAATACCTTGTGTGAAACCTGAATTAATTACTGATCCAACTGGATGTGGAGATGCTTACCGTGCAGGTTTACTTTATGGTCTGGTTAACGATATGGATTGGGAGACAACAGGAAGAATTGCATCACTAATGGGTTCAATTAAAATTGCACATCATGGAACACAAAATCATTCGTTTACTCTTGATGAATTTAAAGTGAAGTTTGAAAAAGAATTCGGCTTTAAAATTTAAGATAGATACTCCCTCAATGAGGGAGTATCTAGTTCGATGAATATTTTCAGGCTATTTTTTTCTGCTCTTGTCGCCGTTTATACAGAATAAATTCAGTATAACCGTTTGCTTGTTTACGACCTTTTAGCACCAGATCGAGAGCAGCTAAAAACGGTACACTGGCACTAAAGTCTTTCGACATCGGCTCATAATATTTATCATCCCGATTTTGTCGATCAACTATCACAGCCATGCGCTTCATTGCGTCACGTACTTCGTCTTTAGTAACAATGCTATGGTGTAGCCAGTTAGCGATATGTTGGCTGGATATTCTTAAGGTTGCACAATCTTCCATCAACGCAACATCATTGATGTCTGGTACCTTGGAACAACCGACACCCTGACCTACCCATCGTGACACATAACCTAGTATACCTTGTGCATTGTTTTCCAATTCGTGGCGTATCTCTAGCGGAGATAGTTTGCGTTTTGAATCCATCACTGGAATATCAAGAATATCATCTACCGGTACCTTTGCCGCAGTCATCAAAGCGTCTTGCCTGCTTTTAACGTTAAGACGATGGTAATGAATGGAGTGCAATGTTGCTGCAACCGGTGAAGGTACCCAGGATGTATTGGCGCCGGCTTTAAGATGCTGAATCTTGGTTTTCATCATATTCTGCATTTCTTCAGGCATCGCCCACATGCCTTTACCAATCTGTGCTTTACCTTTCAAACCACATTCAAGCCCAATCTGAACATTTGAGTTTTCATAGGCATGTAACCATTTAGCCTGTTTGATCTCTCCCTTGGGTACGATTGGACCTGCTTCCATATTAGTGTGGATATCATCACCAGTACGATCCAGAAAGCCGGTATTAATAAAAACGAGACGTTCACTAGCAGATTTAATACATGCTTTCAAATTGACAGAGGTACGTCGTTCTTCATCCATGATGCCCATTTTTAAAGTATTCTTGGATAGTTTTAGTGCTTCTTCAGCGCGTGCAAACAACTCATTTGCAAAAGCAACTTCATCGGGGCCATGCATTTTTGGTTTAACAATATAGACAGAACCTTTTAAGCTGTTCGGGCGTTTTGAAGTACCATTTAAATCATGGATAGCACAAAGTGATGTGACCATTAAGTCGACCATAGTCTCAGGAACCTGCTTCCCATTATATAAGACCATATCGGTATAAAGTTGGCTGCCAACATTACGTACCAACATCAGGCTTCGCCCCTTTTTTATAACAGGTTTGCCATCAGTCCCGATGAACTTTTTGTCTGGTTCCATGGCACGTTCGATAGTTTTATCATCTTTTTCAACGGTGCGTACCAAGTTACCCTTCATTAAGCCTAACCAGTTACGATAAACATTTAATTTATCTTCTGTATCTACCGAGGCGACCGAATCTTCACAATCCATGATCGCAGTGATGGCTGACTCAATATGTATATCATAAATCTTTGCATGGTCACGCCGACCAATAAATAAACCATCACCAAACTTGATTTCTACATGTAAGTTATGATGAGAGAGAAGCACTGAATCCGGATTGTCAGGCTTTCCGGTATAACCTATAAACTGCTGTGGTTTGAGTAATGTCGTTTCAGTACCATCACCGAAATTTACAACGAGTTGGTGGTTTCTAATAAAGTATTGAGTCACATGTTTATGGGTATCTCTTTCCAATGCAAAGTGTCTATCGAGCAGGTTTCGTCCTCGCTCAATAACACGATCACCACGTATGGGATTATATTTCTTAATTCTTTTACAACCATTTCCTTGTGGAATTGTGTCTGTTGTATAAGAGGCATCATATAAACTACCCCAGCGCGCATTAACGGCATTTAAAACATAGCGTGCATTATCTAATGGCACGACAAGTTGAGGGCCTGGGACTATAGCAATTTCATCGTCAATATTTTCTGTGCTAATACTAAAATCTTCGATTTCATCTACCAGATAACCAATCTCTTTCAGGAATTTTTTATAAGCCGCAGGCTTATGTTTTTTTCCACGATGTTCAATGTGCCAGGCATCTATTTTTTTTTGTAAGCTATCGCGTTTTTTTAATAGCGTTGCATTGCGTGGCATAAAGTCTGAAAGAATTTTCTCAAGCGATGCCCAGAAAATTTTGTTTGTAATTTCTGTTTTGGGTGCAATCTCTTTTTTTACAAGATCAAAGAGACTTTTTTTGATCTGCAGTTTTCCTGCAGTTATGTAGTTTTCAGTTTCAAGTTCCATGGTTTCACTGATACCTTTTGGCTAGATTGATATTTAGTTTATTGATGCAACGCAGCAGATTAAGTGAAATTAATGTTCAAAGCAATATCAAATTTTTTACAAATTAAAAAAATAATTTTTGCATTTTAGCTAAATTAAGATAGTATTTTCCGCGCCTGACGGAGCAAACCGTCGACTAATTAGAGATTAGACAATGAACACATCTGCTGAACGGCTTTGTGAAAAGCCTGCTTTGCGGCCGGACGATCCTCGTTTTTCATCCGGACCGTGTAAAAAACATCCAGGTTGGAATCTTTCTAACCTATCTGTCAGTAATCTGGGGCGTAGTCATCGAGCCTCAATACCAAAATCCCGTTTACAAGAAGCCATATCGCGTTCGGCTAACTTATTAGGTCTACCTGATGATTGGCAACTCGCAATCGTGCCTGCCTCTGATACCGGCGCCTTTGAATTAGCCTTATGGTCGATGCTCGGACAATGCGGTATCGATGTCTTTGTTTGGGAAAGCTTTTCCAGTGATTGGGCTGCTGACATACAGAATCAACTGAAGATTGATGACCTGAATATTTACCACGCTGAATACGGAGATTTGCCAGATTTATCTCAGACAAAAACTGAACGTGATATCGTTTTTGTCTATAACGGCACGACTAGTGGTGTTCGAGTTCCTGATTTGGATTGGATATCACCTGATCAAAAAGGCATTGTATTTTGCGATGCAACTTCTGCGGCATTTGCTATGGACATGGATTATACAAAGCTAGATGTTGTTACCTGGTCCTGGCAAAAGGTATTGGGTAGTGAAGGGGGATTCGGGATGCTAGCGTTAAGCCCCAAAGCAATTGAACGACTGGAAAGCTATCAACCACCGCGGCCATTACCGAAGATCTTTCGAATTACCAAGAACGGCAAAGTGACTCAAGGCGTATTTAAAGGTGCGACATTAAATACACCAAGCATGTTAGCTCTGGAAGATTTGCATTCAGCTTTAAGTTGGGCTGAATCGATCGGTGGTCTACCGACATTGATTCAACGTTGCAATGATAATTTTAAGGCAGTAGATCTCTGGGTGAGTAAAACAGATTGGATAGATTGGCTGCCAAATAAACCAGAAACATTATCTACTACGTCAATGTGTCTAAAGATTGTATCCAAAGAATTTTCAAGCTTAAGTGAAGAACAGCAACAATCAGCGATTGGCAAAATGTGTCAATGGTTAGAAGAAGAGGGCGTTGCTTATGATATAGCCGCTTATCGTAGTGCACCAACAGGTTTTAGATTGTGGGGCGGTGCAACAGTCGAATCATCAGATTTGCAAAAATTAATGCCATGGCTGGATTGGGCATATGCGCGATGGATAAATGAAGAGTTAAATTCAGGAGAAGTATCATGAGTAAAGTACGTGTTTTAATTTCAGACCCTATGTCTAGTCAAGCAGTAGATGTCTTTGAACAACGTGGAATAGAAGTCGTTCAAACTGGGAAAATGACAGAGCAAGAATTACTCGACATGATTCCTGATTTTCATGGTTTGGCGATACGTTCTGCTACTAATGTTACTGAAAAGGTTTTACAAGCAGCAATACAATTAAAAGTTGTTGGTCGTGCCGGGATTGGCGTCGACAATGTTGATGTTCCTGCCTGTACAGGGAAAGGTGTTGTGGTGATGAATACACCCATGGGTAATGCGATTACTACAGCAGAGCATGCTTTAGCGATGATGTTTTCATTGGCGCGACATATTCCACAGGCTAACCAAACAACGCATGCTGGCGCCTGGGCAAAGTCGAAATATATGGGTGTTGAATTAACTGGAAAACTGCTCGGCATTATAGGCTCTGGCAATATCGGTTCTATCGTTGCCCAAAAGGCAATAGGTTTTGGACTTAAGGTACAAGCCTATGATCCTTATCTAACTGAAGAGCGTGCTAATGCACTGGGTATCAAAAAAGTAGAACTGGAAGAATTACTTACCACATCTGATGTGATTTCATTACATGTCCCGAAGACGCCAGAAACAGAAAATATCATTAGTGCATCCGCGATTAACAAAATGAAAAAAGGTGCTCTATTGATCAATTGCGCTCGTGGTGGTTTAGTCGATGAGTTGGCATTGCATGTTGCATTGGAGAGCGGACATTTAAAAGGCGCAGCGTTAGATGTCTATCTGGAAGAACCGGCAAAGGAAAATCCGCTGTTTGGTTTGGAAAATGTGATTTGTACACCACATCTCGGTGCCTCAACAACAGAAGCACAAGAGAAAGTTGCCGTACAAATTGCTGAACAAATTTCGGATTATCTTTTAGAAGGTTCTATAAAAAATGCACTGAATGCTCCGAACCTTTCAGCAGAGGAAGTACGACAGCTTGCACCTTATTTCCAATTGACTAATTATCTGGGTGCATTTGCAGGGCAGTTAAGTCATACCGCAATACAGGGTATTACAGTGACATTTGCTGGCGATGCAGCCAAATTGAATGTAGAGCCGCTGACCACTCAGGTTGTGCAATCAGTATTAGCGCCACATTTTAATGATATTAATGTCGTTAATGCGCGTGAAGTAGCACGTGATAGAGGCATACACGTTACTGAGGCAAAAGAAGATCTCGAAGAGGTATATCACAATCGTGTCACCATCAGTATTACAGCCGGAGACAAAACACGAAGTGTTTGCGGTACGCTGATACAGAATCGACCCAGACTAATTGAAATTAAAGGTATTAAACTAGAATCAGAATTTGGTGAGCATATGCTGTATATCACTAATCAGGATGAACCGGGGGTGATAGGAGCGATTGGTAACTTTGCTGCCGAGCAAAATATTAATATTGCCAATATGCATCTAGGGCGTAGAGAAAGTCGAGGTGATGCGATTTCTTTACTTGAGATAGATGCACCTATTAAATCAGCAGATCTTGATGGTATAAGAGCAATTGAACATATCCGTGATGCACAGTATTTAAATTTTAATTCATTAATTTTATGAATGTGACTATGTCTTTTCCTAAACCTTATTGGTTATTGAACGGAGCAGAGGATACAGAAACAGCATTTGTAGTTGTCTTGGTATCGGTGTCGGCCAATGACGCTGTAGTTACTTTAGCGCAGCAGCTTTTAAATGAAAATAATATTGGTATTGATTCGATCAATGTATTGTCTGACAAACAGGCTGCCGAGATATTTATTTCAGCATCGACTCAAGGTGCTTGGGCTATGTTTCGAAAACTACTGGTTTTGGTATCAAGTGTAGATGCTGATGTTTTTGTTTTGCCTGTTGTAGGACGAAAGAAAAGACTTTTAATTTGCGATATGGATAGCACGATCGTACAAACTGAAACATTGGACGATATAGCCGCGAGTATTGGCATCGGTGAGCAGGTTTGTGAAATTACGGCTAGAGCGATGCGAGGGGAACTGAATTTTCGAAAAGCACTGGCTGAACGCGTTGGTTTGTTGAGAGGTGTTTCAGAGGAGCTGTTCATTGAGATTGCAGATGAAGTTAAAATTAACCTTGGTGCAAAAGATCTAATTAGTTTGGCACAGAAACACGGACTTCGTACGGTGCTTGTCAGTGGTGGTTTTGAACCCATTGTAAAAGTAGTTGCAGCAAATTTGGGCTTTGATCACTATGTTTGTAATAAGGCGGAAATTACTAATGGTAAATTAACAGGAAAGGTATTGGAGCCGCTTGTTGATGCGAATACAAAATTAAACGTATTAAAAGAAGAAGCTGAAAAATTAACAATTACACTAGAGCAGGCTTGTACAGTCGGGGACGGAGCCAATGATTTACCAATGATACAAGCTGCAGGTATCGGTGTTGCTTATAAGGGTAAGCCACTTGTACGAGCAGGCACATCTTATCAAATAAATTCTAGTAGCTTGGCGTCAATATTAATGATGATGGGAATTACTGTATTGTAAATATTATTATGTCTTTAAAATAATAAAGCCCGCGAAAAGCGGGCTTTACTCAGACTAATTATAATTTTTATGCTACAGCTTGTTGAGTAGATTCAAGACGGTTTTTAAGGGCTTGGACCTGAGATCGCAATTCTGCTGGTAAATGTTTACCAAAGGTATCGTAATATTCTTCGATACCTTGTAGCTCAGATAACCATCCTTCTGTATCGACACGCATTAAATGAGCAATGTCTTCTTCAGTCATATCCAAACCGCTGAAATCAAGTCCATCAAGTGTTGGCATGTTCCCTATTGCAGTTTCAATAACATCTGCAGTACCAGCACAACGTTCGAAAATCCATTTTAGTACACGGCTATTTTCACCAAATCCGGGCCACATAAATTTACCTGCTTCGTTCTTACGGAACCAGTTAACGTAGTATACCTTTGGCATTTTAGCACCTTCGGTTTTACCCATCTCTAACCAGTGACCCCAGTAATCTGCCATGTTGTAGCCACAGAATGGGAGCATTGCCATAGGGTCTCGACGTAATTGACCGATTGCACCGAAAGCAGCAGCAGTCATCTCAGACGCTATAATAGTGCCGAGGAAAGTACCATGATTCCAATCAAGGGCTTCTGTTGCCAGAGGCACGACAGAGGCACGGCGACCACCGAATAATATTGCACTAATCGGAACGCCTTTTGGATCTTCCCATTCATCGGCTATAACAGGACATTGACCAGCGCGTGCGGTGAATCGTGCGTTTGGATGGGCTGAAGGCGTGTCTGAATCAGCTGCCCAGTCATTACCCTTCCAGTCAATCAAATGTGCCGGTGCTTCTTTTGTCATTCCTTCCCACCAAACGTCACCATCATCAGTTTCACCAACGTTAGTGAATATTGCATTTGATTCCATAGACAACATTGCATTTGCATTTGTTGCCATTCCAGTCCCTGGTGCTACACCAAAGAACCCCGCTTCAGGATTTATGGCGTATAGTTGGCCATCTGCACCAAATTTCATCCAGGCGATATCGTCGCCGATAGTTTCAACTTTCCAACCGGGGATGGTCGGTGTCAGCATAGCAAGATTGGTTTTACCACAAGCGCTAGGAAAAGCGCCGGCGACATATTTAACATCACCTTCAGGGTTCGTGAGTTTTAGGATGAGCATGTGTTCAGCCATCCAACCTTCGTCGCGTGCCATCGTTGAGGCAATACGCAGAGCAAAGCATTTTTTGCCCAGCAGGGCATTGCCCCCATAGCCCGAGCCGAAAGACCAGATTTCACGAGACTCAGGATAATGAACAATGTATCGATTGTCAGGGTTACAAGGCCATGCTGCATCTTTATCGCCTTCAGCTAATGGCACACCGACAGAATGTAGACAAGGTACAAATTCACCATCGGTACCTAAGACATCGAGTACGGCATTTCCAACTCTAGCCATAATATGCATGTTTGTAACGACATAAGGTGAATCTGATATTTCAACACCGATTTGTGCGATATCTGAACCGATAGGGCCCATGCTGAAAGGAATGACATACATAGTACGGCCTTGCATACAGCCGGTGAACATGGTGTTCAATGTTTTACGCATTTCAACTGGATCAGCCCAATTGTTTGTCGGGCCTGCATCTTCTTCTTTCTCTGAACAGATGTAGGTGCGATCTTCAACACGCGCTACGTCTGCAGGTATTGAATTAACATGGTAGCTGTTAGGACGTTTGTGCTCATTTAGCTTTCTGGCGGTGCCGCCTTTGACCATGATATCCCACATGCCGTCCCACTCTGCATCTGAACCATCGCACCAAACGACGTTGTCTGGCTGGCATAAGGTGGTCATATCATCAACCCATGCCAGGAGTTTTTTATTTTGCGTTGCCATTAATGTTTCCCTCATTTAGATTGTTTAAATTTAATAGCTATTTGAAAAAAGCAGAGCTTTCTGAAAGGAATTCTTGCTTTATCGGAGTTTGTTAACTTAAATACGAAGAATGCTAATATATCAAATTGTGAATATTATAATTACATTGATGTAATACGGCTAGCGGATATTGCCAGGTGCATCGCCTGTCAATTGAGGCTCATATCATTCACATTTTAGTAGACTAAATCAATCGGAGCGACAAGAATCATTGTGTTCTAGAGGTGCTGAGCTCGGAAAAATATAATAAAAATAGGCGCTTGTTTACTGCGGAATTTCTGAATAAGACTTGATGTTGTTTCGTCCATGATCTTTGACAAAGTATAAGGCACGATCAGCTTCCCTTAGAATATCACTCACTTGAAAGTCATCATCAATCAACTCATTTCCATTATGACGTAATGAAGATAGGCCGATGCTTATCGTTATATCCATCTTTATTCCTCGACAGTCCCAATCTGCTTCTTGAATCGTCGAAATGATACGTGAAGCAAGTTTTTGTGCCCCCTCAAGATTAGTTTCGGGTAATGCCAATACAAATTCTTCGCCACCAATTCTTGCAAGCGTATCTCCCTCGCGAGTGAACTCAGAAAGTATCTCAGCAATGGTTTTTAAAACGTTATCTCCACATTCATGACCATGTGTATCATTTACCATCTTAAAATGATCCAAGTCCATCAGCATTAGGCTAAAGGGTTGTGCGTAGCGTTTTGCCCTGGCCATACTTGCGGTGGCTTCGGTATAAAAATAACGTCGATTAAATAGTTTTGTTAATGGGTCAATAACCGACATTTCTTCATAACGCGTTTTTAATTTTTCTGACTCCTCAAGTGCATTACGAAGTTCCTTGGTACGAACATCGACAATATTTTTCATATTGTTCATAAGCTTGTCATTATTTAAAAGCATACTCATTAAGTCTGCGTAAATAGTCACTGAGTGTTCTTGCCATGAATCAAAATGATTTGCGACAGGGTGACTTAATTCAATGACACCTATTAAGGAACCATTTACTAATAAAGGCGCACAGATCAAAGAACCGGTTTCTTTTGTTTCGTAATGGAGCAAGTCTTCATCTGATGCTTTGCAATTAGGTATATGAATGATTTCTTTATTTGTTGCTGATTTACCCAAGACGCCATCACTCATTAAACAGATATGCGTTTTATTGTTAATTGAAGGTTTATTTTTAGTAAAACTATTCCAATCTAAGTTTGCAACGCATTTAAGTGAATCTTCTTCAAGTAGATAGAGAGATATTTCTTCTGTTTCAAGATGCTCGAAGGTTGCGCGCATCATTGCATCGATTAAATCATCATGGGTGAGTTGTTGGTTGCCTAAATTCGAGATAATTCTCAGACCAGAGAGAGAGTTCAATAACTGCATAAACTGAGCATTAACTACAGCCGGTATCTCTATATTACTCATTATATCTTTTATTGGTTCCATATTCTTATCTCGCAATCTCATCAACAAGCTGGTTTATGTTTTCAAGTTTTTTATATGATTTAGATATATATTTTTCTAAAGCATTTTTATCAACATTAAGTGATTCTATAGCTTCTATTTCATGCATTGGATCGTAGTTCGTCTGCAAGATCCACTGGCGAGAAATTCGCGAACATAGGCCAATTAATACGACAACTTCTGCATTTCTCTCCTGGTATTTAAGATTGTGATGATGTTCGATAATATCGATTATCTCGACAGGAAGTTTCCACTTATGTCCTAACCACGCTCCTGCTTCATGATGATTGAAATCGATAGTTTCTTTTTCGTAATCGATTAGACGTTTTTCTTTATTTTCTGCTGCGGTAATAAATAACTCAGACATGATATTTGGAAACCTATCAACCAAGACCAGAATACCTATATTGTGTAACAATCCATGCAGATAGAGTTGGTTTGGGTCGAGTGGCTGTTTTGAATCAATAAGGTTCACAAAACCAGAAGCAAGTTCTGCGGTGATAAATGCACTAGACCAATATTTCTTCAAATCGAATTGCTGACACTTTTCCGGGTTAAATACACTGCTCATCGCCAAACTTAGTGCAAAACCTTTCACTAAATCCAAACCGAGAACATTGATAATGGCTTGTTCTAGTGTTGTGACTTTTCGTCCGAATCCAAAAAATGCTGAATTAGACATACCTATTATTTTTGCTGATAGGGCTGGGTCTTTTTTTATTATCTTTGCGATATCATCTAAACCGCTGCTGGCATCATTTGAGGCAATAAGTATCTCTTGCGCTATCGATGGCATAGCGGGTAAATGGTCGATTTTTTGAATTTCTAATCTCACGCTTGAAATCGTCTGTCTTCCTGTCATATTGGTATCCGTCAATGCTTAAATATATTATGAGACGTTAATGACCTATAGCGGCTGCAAAGCTAGGTTTCTTAAACTTATTTTTACCTTTTTTATCAGACGATTATCTGAGAGTTCTAATTCTATCAATGACCTGGATGTTAATGCCCACTTACCATGATGACCTATCCTGATATTGATCCTGTTGCTCTAAACCTTGGGTTTTTGAAGATACATTGGTATGGAATTAGTTACGTGCTTGGAATTTTAGCGGCTTGGTGGTTATTGCGGCTTCGAGGCAGTCGTGAACAATGGGGATATAGTTCAGAACAGGTTTCAGACCTTATATTCTATGCCATGCTGGGTATTATTATTGGTGGTCGTCTTGGATCGGTGATTTTTTATAATCTGCCTTATTATCTTCAGAACCCAATCGAGATTATTTATTTGCAGCAGGGAGGCATGTCTTTTCATGGCGGCCTGTTAGGTGTGTTTGCTGCTGTTTGGTTCTTTTGTCATAAATTCAAAAAGCGCTTCTTTAATGTTACTGATTTTATCGCCCCCGTTGTGCCAATTGGATTAGGAGCCGGGCGTATTGGTAATTTTATTAATGGTGAGCTTTGGGGTGGCCCAAGTGATTTACCCTGGGCGATAATTTTTCCAGACCCAGCGGCGGGTGGAGTTGCTCGACATCCTTCGCAGCTTTACGAGGCAGTTCTTGAAGGCCTGGTTTTATTTATTATCCTTTGGTGGTTTTCATCCAAACCCAGACCGACCATGGCCATTTCAGGATTGTTCCTATTTGGATATGGTGCGTTCAGGTTTATGGTTGAATTTGTCCGGGTACCCGATTCGCATATTGGTTATCTCGCCTTTGATTTTCTAACTATGGGCATGTTGCTTTCAATACCTATGATATTATTCGGACTCATCTTATTCGGCATCGCTTTTCGAGCAAAAGGAAATTAATTAGAAGTGCAGCAATATCTGGATTTATTACGCCATGTAAAATCAAATGGCACAAAAAAAGAGGATCGCACTGGTACTGGGACTATTAGTGTCTTTGGTTATCAAATGCGGTTCGATTTAAGTAAAGGTTTTCCATTAGTAACAACCAAAAAATGTCACCTCAAATCGATAATTCATGAATTGCTCTGGTTTTTGCAAGGCAATACTAATATTCAATACCTTAATGATCATGGTGTATCAATTTGGGACGAGTGGGCCGATGAGAATGGTGATTTGGGTCCGGTCTATGGCGCACAATGGCGATCATGGAACACGACAGATAAGACAATCGATCAAATCACAGAAGTCATTAAACAAATAAAACAAAATCCAGACTCGCGCCGCTTGATTGTCAGTGCGTGGAATGTGGGTGAACTAGACCAAATGGCGTTGATGCCATGCCATGCCTTGTTCCAATTTTATGTTGCAAATGGAAAGCTCTCTTGCCAACTCTATCAACGTAGTGCCGATATATTTCTGGGTGTGCCGTTCAATATTGCATCTTATTCTTTGCTATTAATGATGGTTGCACAGGTAACTGGGCTTAAAGTTGGTGAGTTTGTACATACTTTCGGTGATGCACATATATATATGAATCATTTTGATCAAGTGGATGAGCAATTATCTCGAGAGCCTTATTCGCTTCCCGAAATGAGAATCAACCCAAGTGTAAAAGATATACTGGCGTTTAAATACGAAGACTTTGAGTTAATTAATTACCAATCACATCCATCCATATCGGCACCAATAGCTGTTTAAAGCAATGGTAATTAAAATAATTAACATTTTTATTAAGATCGCAGTACTAGCACTTATCTTTATACCAACCGCTCATGCAGTGGAATCGGTTCGAATTGCGATAGTCTTGGATGGCCCGATTAAGCGAGAAATTTTACCTTTAGTTCAAATTAAAAAAGAAATTAAAGATTTAACCTTGGGTGAATTCAATGTCGTTTTTCCTGAAGATAACCTTAGGCATGGAAACTGGAAAGTCGAAGGTATTAGAAAAGCCTTAAGTGACTTATTAAATGATCCAGAAGTTGATTTGATCATTGCTAATGGTTTAGTTGCGTCACATGAAGCAGGACAAATTAAAAATTTAAGAAAACCAATAATTGCTCCAATCGTGGCCGATCATATTTTACAAGAATTGCCTTATGAGAATGGAAGAAGTGGAAAAAATAATTATGTTTATATCAGTGATAATCAAACAGTAGAGGCCGATTTAAGGCAGTTCTATCAATTGATTAAATTCAATCATTTGGTCATCACAGTTGACCAATTATTTCTCGAAGCGTTACCGCAGCTCCGTGGTGCTACTTACAGTATTCAAAAAGAACTTGGCTTTAATATAACCATGCAGTCCGTTATAGATAGTCCAGCAAATACCGTGGACAATATGGCTGAGGATGTAGATGCTGTTTATGTTCCTCCGCTATTTAGATTTGGCGAAGCTGATTTCAAAAACTTTGCTCAGCGTTTGATCGCTAGAAAAATACCAAGTTTTTCTATACTGGGTAGGGACGAATTAAAAATGGGTTTACTGGCGACTTCAAGTGGACGTGATGTAGATACGATTCGTTATGCGAGGCGAGTGGCCTTACACGTGCAAAGTATTTTATTAGGTACGAATGCAGCTGACTTAAAAGTATCCCTTGATCAGCCAGCGAAATTAGCGATAAATATGAATACCGCCAAAGCGATTGGTTTTTCACCTAAATGGCAATTTCTTGAGGTTGCTGATCTTCTTTATACGGAGTCGACAGAAAACCAAAACCCAACCAATATGGTAGATGCAATTGAACGTTCAGTTGACGCGAATTTATCATTGCAGATAAATAAACTTGACCTGGATTTAGCAAGAGATAGTGTAACGACTGCGCGTTCACCATTATTACCGCAGTTAAATTTGGGTGCTGATGTGACTCAAGTTGATAGGGATCGAGCAGGAACAACACAGGCCCAGCGTTCATCAGATGCAGAATTAACAGCCAGTCAAATTATTTATTCAGAAAGCAGAAAGTCAGGTTTTGACGTTGCCAAGTTATTAGCACAAGCGCAAAGCGCAACATTAAGAACAAGTATTCTCGATGTGATCCGCTCAAGTGCGACTGCATATATTCAATTATTATTAGCACAAGCAACTGAAAAAGTAAGAAGGTCTAATTTAAATGTCACTGAAACTAACTTGGAGCTGGCTGAGTCGCGTTTAAAAATAGGATACTCCGATCGTTCCGAAGTATTGCGTTGGCAAAGTCAACTCGCTACAGATAGACGTAATTTATACACCGTGCAAGCAGATCGCGATCAGGCTGCTACAGAACTAAAACGCTTACTTCATATGACACTATCTGAATCAATCGTAGTGACCGATGATGGTATTGCTGACCTCCTTTCAATTCTAGATAGTGAGCGTTTCAATCGTTTTTTTGATAACCCTCATAGCTTTGATGTTTTTACTGAGTTCGAAGTAGAACGTGCAATTAATAATTCGCCAGAAATTGAACAAACAGAATTTATTATTTCATCTAATGAGCGAGAAGTACTTGCGGCAAAGCGCGCTTATTATACTCCGGATATCACGTTGAATACTCAATACGGTCGAAATATCGAAAGAGGTGGTTTGGGTGAAAATAATAATTTATCTGATGATAATTGGTCCATCGGGTTACAGGCTACAATACCTTTATTTGCAGGCGGAGCTCGCAAGGCAGAAGTTTCTCGTGCAAGTAATTCACTTATTCAGAATCGTTATCAACAGGAGAATATTAAAGAACAAGTTGAAGCGCGTGTTCGTACATCGTTACAAAAGGCAGGTGGCAGTTATCCTGCGATACGATTATCGCGAGATGCTTCTAAGGCTGCTGATGAAAACCTGTCATTGGTTATCGATGCTTACTCGAAAGGTGTTGTGTCAATTACTGATTTAATTAATGCACAGGATGCGTCACTAGCAGCAAATCTCTCCGCAGTAGAGGCACAATATACTTTTATGATCGATTGGATAGAAATACAACGCGCGGTAGCAAATTTTGATTTATTACTCACAGAGGATGGATTCGAATATTGGTATCAAGAGTTGGATCAATATTACAAGGCGAGGAATCGCTAAATCAGCCTGTTTCGGGAACAGAAATATGAACAACTTAATAAGACTATGTATTCCAGTAATCTCCTCATTTCTTTTGAGTGCTTGTGGTGATAATGCGGACGAAACAACTAACGCAGAGATAGATTTAAGACCAGTACGTTATATCACAGTCTCATCAATTGAAACTGGGACAATGCGTACATTTTCAGGCTTGGCTAAGGCAGGGCAAGAATCCAACTTAAGTTTTAGAGTAGGCGGTGCTATTCAATCTATCCCGGTTGAAGTCGGTGATCAATTAAACGCCGGACAGCTAATTTCAGAAATCGATCCTTCACAGTATCAGCTAGAAGCTCAACAAGCCAAGGCAAACTTATCACAAGCCGAAGCTACTTTGCGTAATGCTCAATCTAACTTCGAAAGGGTAAAGGGATTGTATGAAAACAATAATGTTTCCAGAAATGATTTGGATTCATCTAGAGCTACAGCAGAGTCAAGCATGGCACAAGTCAGTGTTGCAAAAAAAGCATTGGAATTGGCACGCTTAAATGTTTCCTATACAAAATTAAAAGCGACCGAGACTTGTGGTGTCGCTGATGTAATGACCGAGATGAATGAGAATGTTTCCGCTGGTCAAACTATCGTATCGGTCACTTGTGGTGATCGCTTAGAAGTAGAGTTAGCAGTACCGGAAAGTATGATCGCAAAAATTAAAAGAGATATGGATGCTACTGTTAGTTTTAGTTCTATTCCAGAAAAAATATTTCAGGCTAAAGTGACTGAAGTCGGTGTTGCATCAATTGAAGGTGCGACCTACGCAGTAACTGTAGCATTAAATGAGAGCTCAAATGGACTGCGTTCTGGTTTAGCTGCACAGGTTTCTTTTGCACTTGACATGAGCAATGGTAGTGAATCAAATTTTATTTTACCGGCTGTCGCAGTTGGTGAAGATGTCATTGGTCGATATGTGTTTGTTGTGGATGCAACAAACAAAAAAGGCGTTGGACTAATTCGTCGTCAGGCAGTAGTTATTGGTGATCTGACACCTAAGGGTTTAGAAATAATTGAAGGTGTGGATGAAGGTGATAATGTCGTTATTGCTGGTGTTAATGTCGTAAGTGAAGGGTTTAAGGTTCTAATTGATTAGGTTATGAATATTACCCAATTTGCATTTCGTTACGATCGTGTTGTTATCGTACTGGTAACAATACTTATATTGAGTGGGCTCTCTGCCTTTGTTCAGTTGCCTAAGGCTCGTGATCCAGGCTTTGTTGTTCGAACGGCAGTCATTACAACACAATTTCCCGGAGCCAATCCTGAACGGGTCGAGTTACTCGTCACAGATAAACTGGAAAAGAAAGTTCAGGAAATGCCTGAAGTCGATTTTATTACCAGCGAATCTCGTAATGGAATTTCAATTATCAATGCTAATTTCCTTGAGTCATATAAAAATATGCGACCTATTTTTGATGACTTGCGACGTAAAGTTGATGATGTAAAACAGGACTTACCTGGTGGAATTGATGGTCCATTTGTTAATGATGAATTTGGTGATGTGTTTGGCAGCGTCTATACCTTAACGGGAGATGGTTATAGTTATGCTGAACTAAAAGATGTTGCTGATGATATTCGTGATCGGCTGTTAAAGATTCCAGAAGTAGCCAAAGTTGATATTCATGGAACACAAGAAGAAGTTGTTTTTGTTGAATATAACAATGCACGTTTAGCAGAGCTCGGTGTTTCACCACAGCAATTGGCGGGTGTGTTAACGGCAGCAAATATTTTATCGTCAGGTGGCGATATCCTGACAGGTAGAGAGCGAATTGTGCTGGAACCAACAGGAAACTTTGAATCGATTGAAGATCTGCGACGAACCGTTATTCAGTTACCTAACGGCAGTGTGGTTTATCTTGGCGATATTGCCAACATCTATCGTGATTATTCAGATCCACCTAAAAGCGTGACACGGGCAAATGGCAAACCCGCCTTAGCAATTGCTATCTCTATGAGAGATGGTGGAGACATCCTTAAACTCGGTGAGAAGCTGGATGAAGTTATTCCGATCATCAAAGCGCAATATCCCTGGGGAATAGAGTTAGAAAAAATTTGGTTTCAGGCAACTTTGGTTGAAAATAGCATAGCTGATTTTATCAATAATCTATTTCAGGCAATTGCCATCGTTTGTCTGGTGATGTTAATTACCCTAGGGTTGAGAACGGGAGTTGTAGTAGCTGCACTCATCCCGACAGCTATGATAATTTCTCTATATGTGATGCAAATATTTGGTATCACCATCAATCAAATCTCTTTGGCCGCATTAATAATATCGTTAGGTTTACTCGTTGATAATGCCATTGTGATGGTTGAGTCTGTAATTGTTAAATATGATCAAGGTTTATCATCTGTTGATGCAGCAATCGAGTCGGGTCGGGAACTATTATTGCCTTTACTTATATCGTCATTAACAACGGGTGCTGCTTTTATGCCAATAGCATTGGCAGAATCAGCAGTAGGTGAATATACCGCAGACATCTTCTATGTTGTGACAATTACCTTATTAACATCATGGGTATTATCGATGACTGTCATACCTATGCTGGCATCAAAGACACTATGTAAAAAAACACTCAAGCATGAAAGTGCTGAACAATTTGATAGTCGCGGTTACATGCTATATAAAACGATACTACTGACCGCATTGAAGCATAAAATATTATTCGGCTTGTTGATGGTAGCTCTATTTTTCTCAGCGATTCAGGTTTTAGGATATGTTCCCAAAATATTTGTAGAGCAATCAGAAGATCCTGTCTTCAACGGTAGTTTTGAAATGCCATTAGGTACATCTATAGAAACAAGTCAGGCTGTCATGGCAGATATTGATCAATATATAGAGAAGACTTTTTATAATAGTGGAGAAAACTCTGTAAAAATAAAAAGTTGGTTGACCTTTATTGGCGATGGTGGACCTCGCTTTGATCTGACGCTAAACCCACCGAAACGGAATCCTGCCAATTCTTTTCTTGTTGGTAATACGGTAGAAGGTGGAGATGTTGAAGAAGTCATTCAAGGGATAGAAGACTATGCGCGAAAGAATTACCCTGACCTTAATGTAAAACTCAGCCGTTTCGAAAATGGTCCTCCTGTGGGTTATCCAATTCAAATAAGGTTATCAGGACCTGAATTTAAGCAGCTCTATAAAATTGCAAATGATGTAACGAGTCGACTCTATGAAGATTCATTAATAACGTCTGTTAAAAATACCTGGGGTAAGCAAACCAAGAAATTATTGGTGGAAGTCGATCAAGAGCGTGCTAGACGTGCAGGTGTGACCAGTGATGATGTTGCTTATTCATTAAAAGCCAGTTTGACAGGGATTGAAATGACGGAGTATCGCGAAGATGACAAGTTGATCCCAATCACATTACGTTCAATTGCCGCAGATAGACAAGATATCAGTAAACTTGATGGAACCAGTGTTTACTCTCAGTCCAGTGGAGAATCAGTACCTTTAAAACAGGTGGCCGATGTTAGATTAAAATTTGAACCAGGTATGATTGAACGTCGCGATAGAAATAGAACGATTACTTTAAAGGCGCAACTACGTCCTGGTGCGACGGCGGCAGAAGTAAATAAAACATTATCTCTCTGGCTAAATGAAACACAAAAAAGCTGGCCCCGAGATTATAGTTATGCAGAAGGTGGTGAAGCTGAAGAGTCTGGTCAGGCTAACGCTTCTATTGCAGTCAAATTACCAATTGCTGCAATGTTAATATTATTACTTCTCGTAGGACAATTTAATTCTGTAAGACGACCATTCATTATTTTGACGACAATACCACTTGGTTTGATCGGTGTATCCTATGGATTATTTATTGCTAATTCATCATTTGGTTTTTATACCATATTAGGCATTATTTCTTTATCCGGAATCATTATTAACAATGCGATTGTATTACTGGATCGCGTCAAAATAGAAATTGAAGAGTTTAGTAAAGAACAAGCCGATGCGGTTATATCAGCTTGCTTACAACGCTTAAGACCGATTTTACTAACAACAGCAACAACAGTCTTCGGTATGATGCCCTTGTGGTGGGGTGGAACAGCGATGTTTAAACCTATGGCGATATCGATCATTTTTGGTTTGGCTTTTGCTACTTTATTAACGCTATTGTTAGTTCCCGTTTTATACAGTCTTTTATTTAGAGTCGATTTTAAGCAGCCTAAATAATCAATTTCTTATTTAAGGAAATTTTATGAGATCAATGAAAATAGTACTGATCACAATTTTAATGACGATACTTCCATTTGAATCGAATGCAAATGAAGAATCTCCCGGTAAAATTGTTAAACAAACGGTTGAAAATGTACTGACCATATTAAAAAACGAAAACCTTGGTGAAGAAAAACAGAAAGAAATGGTTTTCGAACTAGTTAAAGATCGCATTAATTTCAAAGAAATGTCCAGACGTATACTCGCAACAAATTGGAATGTTGCGGATGATAAACAACGTAAAGAATTCATGTCATTATTCGAACAAATATTACTCAATACGTATTGGGAGCGTATAAGTCGCTTTGCTGGTGAACGTGTCGAGTATGTTTCCGTGAGTTCAGATAATGAAGATTATGCTACTGTTGATACCGTTATTGTAAAAGATAAGGCTGATATAGAAATACCCATATCATATCGAATGAAACGCTTTGTAAATATCTGGTTTGCATATGATTTTACGGTTGAAAACTTAAGTTTGGTTCAAAGTTATCGAAATGAATATCGTGCGATAGCAAAGAATAATGGTGTTGATGGATTAATAGAACAGATGAAACGCGATGTAGTACGTATCAGCTCAAGAAACTAGAACAATATAGCTCTACTAAACCTAAACATGAAACTATCAATAATTGTCGCCATGGATCGTAACCGTGTTATTGGGAACAATGATTCATTGCCGTGGCATATATCAGCGGATCTTAAAAACTTCAAGAAAATTACCATGGGAAAGCCTATTGTCATGGGGCGTAAAACTCATGAATCTATAGGCAAACCCTTGCCCGGCAGAGAAAATATAATTATCACACGTGATAAAACTTATCAGGCAGAAGGCTGTACAGTATTAAATAGCATCGATGACATATTCGAACATTGCAAAGTTGTCGAAGAGGTTATGATTACTGGTGGTTCTGAAATTTATAAACACACTTTAGATCAAGCAACACGTCTGTATCTAACTGAAGTCCACACAGAAGTAGAAGGGGATACTTTTTTCCCAGAGTTTAATCTGAACATGTGGGAAGAAGTCTCAAGAGAGGCATTTACAGCCGATGATAAAAATGACTTTGATTACAGTTTTGTTGTATTAGAAAAAAAGTGACTATTTCTTGTTAAGACTATAAATATGCACGTTAGTTTTTCTGACGAATTCAAGTTCATCTTCTCTTTTGTCATTCATAGGTAATCTAATATCATCACCCTGTTTCATAATAATCACTATTAAATCTCTTTCGGGTGGTGCGACCATAGTAACAAGGCCGACGACACCACTAATTGTGAGTAATACCCAGACTAAAAAAGTGGGCAGTGACTCGCTAGCGCTGAATGCATAAAGCGCGATGCTGATCGGTATCAGCATCAATAAAAACCAGTGTATGTATTTTATATCGCCATCGACACTGATCTGCTTTATATTTTGTAATTCAATTTTTTGTTCTTCTCTTGCAAGACCAGATTTAATAATAAGCTGATTTTCTTCTACGAGCAGCTTACTTTCTATTAGCTCTGAGATTATGTTTTTAGTTTCTTGTGGCATTATTGAATATCATATCTTTTGGACAAAAATGGCATTTACGAAATATTGAGGCGACTTTAGAAATCAAAAGGTCCTGCTGCTTGTACAGATTCAGGCATCCAGGTTTCATGTACGTGTAGCCACTGTAAGGGTTCCGCTTTTTTAAATATCACCGTTGCAAGTCGGCCATTGTCTGGTGGCTTAGAGGCAAGTGCATTACGTTGCCATTCTTCATAGGTGGCGATAATTTCATTATCTAAAATACGTTGTATCTTAACGTTTCGAATTGCGATACGAAAATCAGCGTTGCTATCATATGTGTTTTTGATACCAGCGCTTAATTCTTTCAATGAAAGAATTATACCAGCAGGCGGGATCAGTAAGAAGTTCTCATCAAACCGAGAGAGAAAGCCTTTATCGAATTGATCTGCATCAAGCGCTCCGGTAAACCAGCCGACAAAGAATTTATGCAAAGCCTCAATCTCAGTTCGAACGATGTCTTCTAATTCATTTGCCATTACTAAACTCCAACAAGTCCGGTTTCCATTGAAATTGTTTTAATGAAATACAATCATTGACGTCAAAGATAACACCTTCTTCTTCTAATAGCAGTCGCTGGTAATCGTCACAACCCTCAAGGCCTCTAGGGCTAATTTTACCTTTTGCGTTAATAACACGGTGCCATGGTACAGACGAACCGTTCTTTAAAGTGGATAATGCAAAACCTATCTGTCGTGCATGCCTGGGAAATCCAATCAATTTTGCAATTTGACCATAGGTAGCTATGCGACCTTCTGGTATACGAGAAGTCATTGAGTAGACCATGTTTCGGTTAATGGGCATATTTATGATGAATGTTATTGACCAGAAAAAGACATTAAACTTTTAAAATCAAGTAACATCCAGTTCCAATCATGAAGCCACCAGCTACCTTTTTTGCACCTTTTTGAAGCTTCATTCCTTGTGTCATATTCATTACTTTTTTTGCAATAACTGCGTAGGTAACTTTTACTCCGCCAACTGTCGAAATAGTTACAAATATTATTATCAGTAAATCTAAATATTCTATAGCTGCTAAATCTATAAAAGCTGGAAATAAACTCACATAGAAAAATATTGCTTTCACATCACCAAGGGTTAAAAAGAATCCTGACAAAAAACTAACTACGATATTCCCTCTTAATTTTGAATTGTCGACAGTATAGGTGGCTTTATTTTGTGATGTTAATAATGAATACCCGAACCAAAGAAGATAAGCGCCACCTATGTATTTTATAATTACAAACATAGCGCCCATAGCTTCTGCTATAACTGATAAGCCAAGTATTGCTAAAAATATGAATACGAGGTCACCAAGAACTATACCCATCGCTACTGCCACACCATTAGAAATACCAAGAGTGACTGAACGAGTAACTACCAGAGCAACACTTGTACTTGGAATTGTCGCAAGTGTAAGCATAATTAAGAAAAGTGAAATAGAATCAAGAAAATTCATGAATTAATTTTATATATTTAATGTCTGCTGTGGGTCATTTGTTGTCGCTAGAATATTTTCGGTTGGTGGGAGGGCACACTAAATAGTTTTTCATCTTCTAATCTCATCGCCGTCATCTCTCTACCCCATAAACAACCTGTGTCCAATGAATAAACATTATATTTTTCAACAGTATTTTCATTGCCCAAGTGCACAGTAGACCAATGTCCAAATAAAATTTTATTTTTCTTTGTCTGTCTGTCTGCTAGCGCATACCAAGGGATTAAGGTTTTATCTTCTTTGCCCGGTGCATTCTTTGCGGCTAGATCGAGTTGCCCATTGACATGGCAATAGCGTATGCGTGTCAGGCAGTTAATGATGAAGCGGTGGCGATCGTAACCTTCTAATTCTTCAGCCCATCTATCGGGTTTGTCGCCATACATTTTCTGTATGAACCCATCGAACTGATTACTACGCAACAGAATTTCAGTTTCATGTGCAAGTTCTTTAGCTTTTTTTAATGACCATTGCGGCGGTAGCCCAGCGTGCACCATGGTGAAATTTAGTTCGGTGCTATGTATCAGAAGTGGCAAGTTTCTTAGCCAATTAAGTAGTTCATCGGCATCATTGGCGCTTAGGATATCGTCAAGTGTATCTTTTCGGTGTGGTTCACGGACGCCATTTGCAACAGCGAGCAGATGTAGATCGTGATTGCCAAGTACGGTCGTTGCATTTTCGCCAAGTCCTTTAACAAAACGAAGACATGCAAGTGATTCTGGACCGCGGTTGATGAGGTCTCCTACAAACCACAGCTGATCGTTTGTTGTGTCAAAATTTATTTTATTGAGTAAATCTTCTAGCTCTGCATAACAACCTTGCAGATCACCTATCGCGTAGGTGCTCATTATTAATGAAGCGTGTTCGGTGTGGCGAGGTTGAAAATCGGTATTGGCGCATCGAAATCCTTGCCATCATCAGCGACCATCTCATATTTACCTTGCATACAACCTACAGGGGTTTCCAACACGGCAGCACTGGTGTATTGATATGATTCACCTGGTTGTAAATAGGGTTGTTCGCCGATGACACCGTCTCCCTGGACTTCCTGAACTTTGCAATTTGCATCGGTTATTAGCCAATGTCGGCGTAGCAGAGTCGCTGCCATACTGCCGTTATTGGTGATGGTGATGGTGTAAGCAAACACATAACGTTCCTGCTCGGGAATTGATTGATCATTAACATATTGGGTTTCAGCGCTGATGCTGATGTCATACTGCTTATCATCCATAGGTATATTTCACCTTATTCATGAATTTGGTTCAAGTCGGTCTAAAAACCTATTTATATCAAAGCACTAGGGATATTTGTCTTCTTTCTATAACTCATAGCTTCAGTGAGATGGTGGGTTTGTATCTGTTCACTGTTTGAAAGGTCGGCGATTGTTCTGGCAACTTTTATAATGCGATGTATCGCTCGACCCGAAAGTGCCAGTTTTCTTGTCGCAGACTGTAGTAATGATTTATCACTTTCAGATAAGCCACAATACTGTTCAATGCCATTCGTCTTTAGTGCTGAGTTTGCACAACCATTTCTTTTCAATTGTTGTTTAAATGTATTACATACCCGTTCTCTGATTGTTACGCTGTTTTCAGATTCGATATCTCTTGTCTGATGAATAATTGCATCAGGAATACTGTGAACTTCAATAATTATGTCGAGTCTGTCCAAAAGAGGTCCGGATATTTTATTTTGATATCGATTAATCTGCTCTTCTGTACAGCGACAGCGACTACTGGAATCACCCAGATAACCACATGGACATGGATTCATTGCAGCAATGAGCTGGAAGTTTGCTGGATATTCGACTTGATTGGCGGCGCGAGAGATAACGATGCGTCCTGACTCTAATGGTTCTCGTAATACTTCTAATACATGGCGGTTAAACTCAGGTAGTTCATCAAGAAATAAAACACCGTTATGTGCCAGTGATATTTCTCCCGGTTTAGGGTGACTACCACCACCAACCAATGCAACAGATGATGCAGAGTGATGTGGTGATCGAAAAATGCGTTTTTGCCAGGTTGACGGGTTAAACCCATTATTACTAATCGATGCAATTGCTGCACTTTCCAGTGCTTGCTCATCTGTCATCGCTGGCATAATGCTGGGTAATCGTTCTGCCAACATAGTTTTGCCTGATCCGGGCGGACCTATCAAAAGTAGATTGTGTCCTCCTGCAGCGGCGATTTCTAATGCCCGTTTTGCATGTTCATGCCCATACACTTCATTCAGGTCTTTGTCATAATTAGTGTTAAGTTTAAATTTTTTCGATTGATGCTCTTCGAGAATTTTCATTCCAGAGATATGTGCACATACCTCTAGCATGTGACCGGCAGGTTTACATGATGTCCCATCAACTAGCGCAGCTTCATCGGCATTATCTTGAGGTAAGATCAAGCTTCGTTGGGATTTCCTTACTGCCAATGAAACGGGCAATGCACCTTTTATCGATCTTAATTCGCCTGTTAATGACAATTCACCTATAGCTTCATGCTGTTCCATTCCTTTTTCGGAAATTTGTCCCGAGGCGATTAAAATTCCCAACGCGATTGGCAGATCAAAACGACCACCTTCCTTTGGTAAGTCTGCCGGGGCTAGATTGACGGTAATTCTACTAAGAGGAAAATCAAATTGATTATTAAGAATAGCACTGCGAACGCGTTCTTTACTTTCTTTAACCGTTGTTTCTGGTAGTCCGACTATAGTAAAACCGGGTAGACCACGCGAGAGGTGTACCTCAACTGTGACTAATGGTGCATTGATGCCGTCCTGTGCACGAGAATAAATGATTGCTACGCTCATAAATATTCATCCTTGAATTTAAGCTCTTAATTAGTTCAATAAAGCGCCTCTTGAACTCACGTATAATAATGTAATTATTTTTATGTGTTTGTATCGCGCGATTTTTTCTCAAGTCCATCTAATGTTGCCTGTAAAGCATCAAGTTTTTCTCGTGTTCTTTGTAACAAGCTGGATTGTATATCAAATTCTTCACGTGTAACTAAATCCATTTTGGACAAACTCGCACTTAATGTTGTACGTAAATGAGTTTCAATTTCTTTTTTAAAACGTGTTACGTCATCAGGGAGTAAATTGACAGCCTGTTGAATAAACTCTTCGATGTTATCTTTATTCATTAGTTTTAATTATTGCTAATGTAATTTTTTATACAGTTTCTCTTGATCTAATGGCCATGATATTAACACAATTAATTATAGATGCGTGATGCTCTATTAAAGTGCGAATTAAAAAAACATGCTTTTATTAAGTGCAGAAAACAGTGGCAACTCTTTGCCGCCACACCCTTGAAAATAAATTATAGGTTTTGTTAAAGCACTGAAAAACATGAATAAAATATTGTTTAATTTTATTTTATCCATGGTGGCACAAATGATGCTCTTGTTGATCTTAGTTATTTAGCTTTTTTGCTTACGAAGCATACTAATTTTAATTGAGGAATGAGCATTATGAAAAATTTTACAATCCCATGCATTGCAAGTGTACTTATATTTGGTTCACCTTTCGTTGCAGCTGAAGAAGAGACATTCGAAATCAGTGCAAATGTTGCTTTATCATCTGGCTATCTTTTTTATGGCGCTTCGCAAACTGCAGGTGGCACAAATGAAAGTAGTGGTGCACCAGCTATATCGGGTGGTTTTGATGTGGCCGCGCCATGGGATATTTTTGGCGGCAAAGCATATGCAGGTACATGGGCCTCTAGTGTTGAGTGGGGAGGAGGGACAAACCAGAATGAAGCCTCTATTGAGCTTGATTATTATGGTGGTATCGCTGGTGATTCAATCTTCAATACTGGGCTTAGTTGGGATGTTGGTATTTGGGCCTATACGTACCCTAATCAAGATGGCGAAGGCGATGAAGATTATGACTATATCGAATACTACTTTAATACGGGTTATACATTTGAAACTCTCCCATTATCACCCGCGTTATCAGTAGGTATTTATTTTTCACCAGACTATTTTGGTACATTGGCTGAAAGTACACATGTACCTTTTGGCCTAGATTTATCATTACCTTATGACGTTGGCTTAAGTCTTGGTGGCGGATTATTAGATGTTAAGTCACCTACAAATGATGAATACATCTACTATTCCATCGGTCTTAGTAAAGCTTTTTTTGGTGTTGATCTAACTGCTGCCTGGACAGGTATAGATGATGGTGGAAGTTGTGCAAACATCCAAGGCACAAACTGTGGTGGCTGGCAAGTTAGTATTTCTAAAGCTTTTTAAGATCGTACCTATTAAATTAAGTTATATATTCAAAGCGGCCTTAGGGCCGCTTTTTTAATTTAGAAGTTTTATTATTTTCGTTATATAAGCTCAGCTTTTAGTTTTACAATTATTTTAAGTTCTTCGAAATACCACATCACTTTTTTAATTACTTTTAAATCAAAACATTGATGATTTTATTATTCATCAATTCACGCACATAAACCATGCAATTAGTTTTTTTTAGCACTTTTAAAGTGCGTAAAAACGAAAATTAAATGGTATTAAAACGTTAAAGGTTACACAAGCTGTTGATATTTATTTAAAAAATTTCTTTGGCATAGATGCTGCAATTTTGGGTTTGTACTACAAGGTTCTGTGCATTGTTTCAAGTCATTGCATTAACGTTAAAGAACAATTGTAAAAATACTTTGTTGGCTTACTTGATTGATACATATGCCATGAAAAACGATGTCGTTATCTATAGTTTTAGTGGTAACGACAGAATAAAGCATTTGGGAGATATTAAATGAAATTAGTAACAGCAATCATTAAACCCTTCAAGCTGGATGATGCTAGAGAAGCATTGTCGCAAGTTGGTGTGCAGGGCATGACGGTGACAGAAACAAAAGGTTTTGGTCGGCAAAAAGGACATACGGAGTTATATCGAGGTGCAGAATACGTTGTCGACTTTCTACCAAAAATTAAATTAGAAGTAGCGGTGCCGGATGATAAGGCCGAAGAAGTCGTCTCATCAATAACTAAGGCGGCAGGCACTGGAAAAATAGGCGATGGCAAAATCTTTGTTTCATCACTGGAGCAAGTAGTTCGTATTCGTACCGGCGAGTCCGGTGATGAAGCCCTTTAGTAATTAATATTCCTGGAGATTAGAGATGGAAAATAATATTTTCGAATTACAGTACGCCATGGATACATTTTACTTCCTGATTTGTGGTGCATTGGTTATGTGGATGGCTGCCGGTTTTGCAATGTTAGAAGCCGGTTTAGTTCGCTCAAAGAATACAACTGAAATTTTAACGAAGAACGTCGCGTTGTTTTCTATAGCTTCAACGATGTACATGGTTTGTGGTTATGACTTAATGTATGGCGGTGGCATGTTCTTGTCAGGTGTCGAAACAGTGGGCAATCTTGATGTTGCTGGAGCGTTAGCCGCATCTGCAGAAAATGGCTTTGATGGTGACTCGGTATACTCCGGTGCATCAGACTTTTTCTTTCAGGTTGTCTTTGTTGCAACAGCCATGTCGATTGTGTCTGGTGCCGTTGCTGAACGTATGAAACTTTGGGCATTCCTTGCCTTTGCCGTTGTAATGACCGGTCTTATTTATCCTTTGGAAGGCGGCTGGACTTGGGGTGGTAACGCTGTATTTGGTTTATACGAATTAAGCTACAGTGATTATGCCGGTTCAGGTATCGTACATTTAGCTGGCGCAGCTGCCGCTTTAGCAGGGGTTTTAATACTTGGTCCACGTAAAGGTAAATATACGAAAGATGGTAAAGTCCGTGCAATACCGGGTGCTAACCTTCCTTTAGCGACCTTAGGTACCTTCATTCTATGGATGGGTTGGTTCGGTTTTAACGGTGGATCAACACTAAAACTGGGCGGTATCGCAGTGGCAAACGAAGTGGCTTATGTGTTTCTTAATACAAATGCCGCTGCAGCAGGTGGTTTAATCGCTGCCTTAATCGTTGCCAGATTGATGTTTGGTAAAGCGGATTTAACCATGGCACTTAATGGTGCATTGGCGGGTCTGGTTGCGATTACTGCAGAACCTGCTGACCCAACAGCATTACAAGCAACTTTGATTGGTGCGGCCGGTGGTGCACTCGTTGTCTTCAGTATTATCACGATGGACAGACTCAAGATTGATGATCCCGTTGGGGCGATATCAGTTCATGGTGTTGTCGGTATTTGGGGTATTTTTGCAGTACTCATCACGGATGCTGAAGCAACATTTAGCGGGCAGCTTATCGGTATGTTAACTATCTTTGTCTGGGTCTTTGCTGCAAGTCTAGTAACCTGGTTAGTGATTAAAACTGTCATGGGCATCAGGGTCAGTGAAGATGAAGAAATGGAAGGTGTTGATATTAGCGAATGTGGACAGGAAGCTTATCCTGAATTTACCGCATCATCAGGTATGTCAACCAGCTAACATCTAGTTTTACATTTTAAACCAACAACGGGCGCATTCTTAATGCGCCCGTTTTTATATACAGGATGTATTGTCAGGATTCTTGTTCCAAACGAATCCTAAGTACCTGCATCCATGCAGGCAATATCGCGGGCGTATGGACGCACAGGAGCAGCACTGACGAAGGTAATGTCATGATTCTTGTTCTAGACGATTCAAAAGCGTCTACATCCTTGTAGGCAATGTCGCGGAGCTCAGGAAATCCGAGTCGACAAATTACGTGGTCATAATCTATACCCACATTAAATATTTCTGTTTTAACTTGGTGCAAGCCAGGTTTATTTGCACTTATTAAGTGCAAATAAACCTATTAAGAAGACGTGAAAAAACAGTTAAAAATTCATAAGTCCTTGTCACAGGTAGTAAAAACGTATTTGGCATAATACCTGCCTTTACGAATGCACCAAATTGTAAATATTGTTAATCTTGTTAGCCCAAAAATGTGCATTAACTGTATTACTACTTAAAGAGGATTTGTTATGAAGATGATTGCTGCGGTTATAAAGCCCTTCAAACTAGATGATGTTCGAGAAGCTCTATCAGAAATAGGAGTTCAGGGCATGACGGTTACAGAAACGAAAGGTTTTGGCAGACAAAAAGGCCATACAGAATTATATCGAGGCGCTGAATATGTCGTCGATTTTTTACCAAAGATTAAAATTGAAGCAGCGGTAAGTGATGACAAGGTTGATGCTGTTATTGAAGCGATCACAAAGTCTGCTAATACAGGGAAAATTGGTGATGGCAAAATTTTTGTCTCTTCTCTTGAACAAGTCGTTCGTATTAGAACAGGTGAAACGGGCAGCGAAGCGCTTTAGTTATAAATTTTTAAAATAGATATTTCAAATTACAGCACTGCATACGGGGAGAATTGAATGAGTCGCGCTTTATTATTTTTAGTTACATTATGTCCAGGTATTGTATTTGCCGATGAATTAAATAGCGGTGATACAGCATGGATTTTAACTTCTACTGCGTTAGTCTTATTTATGACCCTGCCAGGTCTTGCTTTGTTCTATTCTGGTTTAGTCAGAGCTAAAAATGTTCTCTCAGTATTGATGCAGTGTTTTGCCATTGCCTGCCTTGTTTCTATCATGTGGATGGTAGGTGTCTATGGGTTAGCCTTTGGAGATGGTGGTTCGATAAATAAGATAGTTGGATTAGGTAATTTTATGATCTCTGATATCAATTTAGAGAGCATGAGTGGCAGTATTCCTGAAATGGTCTTTTTTATGTTTCAAATGACCTTTGCCATTATTACGCCAGCATTAATAGTGGGTGGTTTTGCTGAGAGAATGAAGTTTTCTGCAGTTCTTTGGTTTAGCGCTATTTGGCTCGTCCTTGTTTATGCTCCGGTTTGTCATTGGGTATGGGGTGGCGGTTGGTTAAGCGATCTTGGTTTTATGGATTTTGCTGGTGGCGCTGTGGTTCACATTAATGCGGGTGTTGCTGCTCTTGTCGCAGCGCTAGTTATTGGTAACCGGAAGGGTTTCCCTCAGACGCCGATGCCTCCACATAACATGACGTTAGTAGTGACAGGCGCTGCAATGCTTTGGGTTGGTTGGTTTGGCTTTAATGGTGGGAGTGCATTAACAGCTGGAGCTGGGGCAGGTATGGCTATAGCGGTGACCCACATCTCTGCAGCAGCTGGTTCTATAGCCTGGATGGTGTGTGAATGGATTAAATTTAACAAACCCAGTGTTCTCGGTATTGTAACCGGCATGGTTGCTGGATTAGGGACTATCACTCCGGCATCAGGTTATGTCGGTCCTATGGGTGGACTATTAATTGGATTATTGGCGGGTGTTATATGTTTCTTTGCTACACAGTACATCAAACGCGTTTTGAAGATTGATGATTCGTTAGATGTTTTTCCAGTTCATGGTGTGGGGGGTATCTTAGGAACACTGCTAACGGCTATATTTTATGCAAACTCTTTCGGTGGGTTAGCAACTGACGAGACTTATTCAATATCATCACAATTGGGTGTGCAAGCTATTGGTGTTGTCGCGACGATTGCATGGTGTGGTGTGATTACATATGGTTTACTTAAATTAGTCGATATGTTTATTGGTTTACGCGTCGATGGCGACGAAGAAACTGAAGGTCTTGACCTCGTGCTACATAATGAGCGCGGCTATACTATGTAGTCCATCTTCTAGATAAATATAATCGCTTGATTGCCTTAATTTGAGGCAATCAAGCGGTGATTCTCGTTTTCTTTCAATCAAACCGAAGCAATATTCTTATAAAAGCGCTCTATAATATGTCGTCATTAATATAATTTGGCTCTCATTTTGCCGATATATTCGAGATGAAGTTCAGTTTGATGTTTGTCTTCTTTTTAATACAAATTCAGTACTAATCCACTCAATATGAATTTGTGTATTTAAATATTTCTACTCAACGCTTACAATTGGTATTCTATTGGGCTGATTATAAGAAATTGAGTAAGGAAAATACCTAAATGGCTGATCTTGTTGATAAAATATTATTAAAATCATTTGTACCGCCAAGCGCGCTAAACGCTGAAAATTTTCAAGAGTTGGCGGGTAAGACATTTGTTGAAGATGTCCCTGCGGGGAAGGCTATCTTCAAAGAAGGCGATGCTGATAGACAATCAGTTTATTTACTTGATGGTCAGGCTGAGATTTCATCAAGTGGAGGTGAAAGCAAGACTGTTTTATCCGGTTCAGATATAGCCAAACATCCGCTAGTAAACCAACAGCCCAGAAAACATACCGCGATGGCCAAGGTAGATTCGAAAGTTATACGAATTGATAGCGATCTACTGGATATTTTACTTACTTGGGATCAGTTGTCAGGTATTGAAGTTGACGAAATTCAGGTTGATGAAGGTGGCGATGAAGAAGAGGATGATGATAGTGACTGGATGACGCGTATATTGCAATCCAAAGCTTTTCTTCAAGTCCCGCCAGCAAATATACAGGCCTTATTTATGCGCGTTCAGGAAGTACCTATGAAAGCGGGCGATGCGGTTATTCAGCAGGGTGAAGATGGTGATTATTATTACATCATTAAACATGGTAAATGTAAGGTCACACGTAATTCGAAAACGGGTTCAGAATTAACCTTGGCTACGTTAGGTGATGGTGATGCTTTCGGTGAAGAAGCTCTTCTCTCAGAAGCAAAAAGAAACGCCAACATCATCATGACAACCGATGGTTCATTAATGCGCTTATCAAAAGAAGATTTTAATGAGCTATTAAAAGAACCGATGTTAAGTTGGGTTACAAATGAAGAAGCAGATGCCTTGGTTAAAAATGAAGGTGCAGTCTGGATAGATGTTAGGTTAGAAAGTGAACATAAAAATGCAAGCATTGAAGGTAGTATGAATATTCCGCTCTTCATGTTGCGACTTAAGGCGCAGACTCTAGACGCGGGTAAGCAATATATTCTTTACTGTAATAGTGGCCGCCAGAGTTCAGCATGTGCTTATTTACTGAGTGAGCGAGGTCTTCAAGTCCATTGTCTAAAGGGTGGATTGGTCGAACGGTCAAGCGGTTAATATAATTTTTATTAATTTAATATTATTGTTTTAAAATTTTATTGTGACAGATGATTTCAGCTTGGATCGTTCTGTATCGAATTATGCTGTATTTGGAAATCCGGTAAAACACAGTAAATCTCCTCAAATTCATTCGCTTTTTGCCAAACAGACTGGCATAACACTTAAATATCAAGCCATAGAAGTACCTATAAATAAATTCGATGAGTATGTAGGTATCTTTGCATCTGAGGGTGGTCTTGGTTTAAATATAACTGTGCCTTTTAAAGAAGATGCTCATTCATTTTGCACATCATTAACCCAACGTGCTGAATTATGTGGTTCGGTCAATACGATTTGCTTTGATAAGCAGGTTAATAGACTTGGTGATACCACTGATGGGCGAGGTTTTATTAATGACTTGAGAATCAATCATCAGATTAATATTAAGAATAAAACCGTACTCATTTTAGGTGCCGGAGGTTCAGTAAAAGCAATTCTTGAACCGTTATGTGAACAACAAGCAGCTCAGATTGTTATTGCAAATCGCACTGTTTCTCGTGCTGAAGAATTAGCAGATAAATTTTCTGGGTTTGGAAATATAACTGCATGCTCATATTCAGACATAGCAACTCAACCATTTGGGCTGATTGTAAATGGGACATCTCTAAGCTTAAAGGGTGAGCTCCCAGCTATTAATGACTCAGTGATCAATAAAGATACCTGTTGTTATGATTTAATGTATTCAGATATAGATACGGTTTTTATGGAATGGGCAAATGAGCTGGGTGCAGCTAGAGTCATGGATGGACTGGGGATGTTGGTTGAGCAAGCTGCTGAATCGTTCTTAATCTGGCATGGTGTGAAGCCTGAGACTGTCTCAGTTATCAATGCGTTTAGAAAATAAAGTCTAACCCGATCTAATCTTGGCGTTTATATCTAAAGGCCGTGAATGTTATCCATCAGGTCGGGCAACCAGGTTACTAGGTCAGGCACTAATATAATTATAATTATTGTAGCAACCTGTAGCAGGACAAATGGAATAATACCTGAGTAAATATCCTGAAGACGCACTCCCTTGGGTGCAACTGCCTTTAAGTAAAATAATGAGAAACCAAAAGGAGGTGTAAGAAAAGAAGTCTGTAGATTGATAGCAATTAGTACAGCGAACCAGAGTAGATCGACGCCAAATTGATTAGCAATAGGCGCAAGAATAGGAATCACAATAAAACAAATTTGTAGAAAATCGAGAAAAAATCCAAGCACAAAGATTAACAGCATACTTACGAATAGAAACCCCCACATGCCCCCAGGCAGGTTAGACATAATCTCTAATACAAGGCTATCTCCGCCCATTCCTCTGAAGACAAGACCAAAAGCCGTAGCACCAATCAAAATCATAAAGACCATACTGGTCAACTTTGCCGTTTGTTGCATTGAGTCGATCAGGTTTTTTAGGGTTAACCTTTTATGAAGGGCAGCCAATATCAGAGCGCCTATGGCGCCGACAGCGGCCGATTCTGTTGGCGAGGCAATACCAAAAAAGATTGAGCCTAATACCGCCAAAATCAGGATAAGGGGAGGGAACAAAGTAGTCGCTATATTCAGGTAACTAAGTTCATCCGAGGTGGTACTTAATGGTGGAGCAGCACCAGGTCTGTACCAAGAATAAATTAGGATATAAACCATAAACAAGGATACAAGCATAAAACCCGGAATCACGGCACCCATAAACAATCGACCAACAGGCACACCCATAACATCACCTAAAAGTATCAGTATGATGCTCGGGGGAATTATTTGGCCAAGTGTTCCTGATGCTGCGATGGTGCCTGCTGCCAAAGGTGCGGAATAATTGTGTTTTAACATTGTTGGCAAGGCAATAATTCCCATGGTTACTACCGTTGCACCAACAACACCTGTTGTTGCCGCTAGCATCGCTCCGACAATCACGATTGACAGTGCCAAGCCACCGTTTAATTTTCCGCAAAGCTTTCCCATTGTTTCTAACAGGTCTTCTGCTAGCCCAGATCTATCCAACACGACACCCATGAAGACAAACAATGGGACTGCTATCAGGGTGAAGTTTGTCATGATTCCCCAAATGCGTAGGGGTAATAAGTTGAAAAAATCAAAACCGAGAAAGATGCTACCAAAGGCAAGTGCGATGGCGCCCAAGGTAAAAGCGACAGGGTAGCCCATCAACAGCAACAGCATCAGGCTAACAAACATCATGATGATCCAAAATGTCATTGGCTTTTATCCAGAGCTTGTGCAACTTTTTTTATGGTTTCTGAAATGCCTTGAATCAATATCAGAAAAAAACCAGCAGGGATCATGCATTTAATCAACCAACGTAACGGCAAACCGCCTGGATCGGGTGAAGCTTCATTATGAATATAGGCTTGAGAGACAAATGGCCAGGCACTGATGATAATTAATAGACAAAATGGAATCAGGATAAATATAGAGCCAAATGCATCAATCCAGGCACGATGACGATCAGTTAATAATTTACTTTTATATAATATATCGAGCCTGACATGTTCATCATATTTAAGGGTATACGCAGCGCCAATCAGAAAAATTATTGAGAATAGATGCCATTCCAGTTCTTGTATTCCTATCGAACCACTGCGAAATAGATAGCGCATAGATACGTCATAACCAACTAGCAAAACTAGAGTGATTACCAACCATGATGTGCACTTCCCGATAAATTCGGTAAATCCATCAATTTTTGAGCTGACTATGCTTAAGATGTTTTTCAATTTTATTTTATTATTGTTGTTAGCATCATTATGGACGGCAGAGTATAAACTATAGAGTTAAAAAAGCAGAACAGGTCTGTGAATACTTACTTGGAGGACTTAGTTGTAAATTAATACGATTTACTCGCCTAAGTTAATAATTTATGCACAGTTTTTATTGTCAAAAATAGAGCTTTAACCAGAAAAAAGCTTAATACGCCGGAGAGCCTTTAGTCTACGTGTAAGTAACTGAATATTAATTAAAATTCTAATTTAAAAGTAACAATTAATGACTTATCAATGAGATAAGAAGTAAATAGTGACGATATTTTGACAAGAAAAAACACACAGAGTTATCCACAGGATTATAAGCCGTTGATTTTCATATGATGGTAACAATTAGCAAGTGCAACAAAGTCGGAAACCTCTAATTTTTCAGCACGAATTTCTGGCGCAATACCTGCGTTTCTTATCGCAGTCTCATCCAGATAATTTTTAAGAGCATTTCGTATGGTTTTTCGTCGTTGTGAAAAAGATTCTCTAACAATGATTTTAAAGCTCTCATGATCTGACAGTTCATATCTTGGTTGTGGGAATGGGATTAACTTTACTATTGCTGAGTCAACCTTGGGGCTGGGTGTGAATGCTCCTGACTTAACGACAAAGAGTGACTCAACATCGCAATAATATTGGAGCATTATTGATAAGCGTCCATATTGTTTGTTTCCACTAATTGCACATATTCGATCGACAACCTCTTTTTGCAACATGAACGTCATATCTTTAATGCGATCACGGTATTTTAATAGGTGAAATAAAATAGGTGTGCTGATGTTGTAGGGTAGATTACCTACAATGCGTAAATCAGTATGGTCAAATGAATTGAAATCCAGGTTTAATGCATCTGTCTCATGGATTGTTAAACGCTTATCATCTACGAAGTTAGCTCTTAATGCAGCAGAGAGGTCTTTGTCTATTTCAATAACGTTGAGTTTTTCTACGCGGTTAAGTATTGGTGATGTTAGTGCACCTTTTCCAGGTCCAATTTCGATTATATGGTCATTCTCCTGGGGGTTAATAGTATCTACGATTCGCTGAATTACCGTTTGGTCATGTAAGAAGTTTTGACCGAAACGTTTTCGAGCACGGTGATTATCAGTGTTCATTAATAGTTTCAGAACTACTGTATAAATTTTCTGCCTCTATCTGATGTTGAGCCAATTCATTTGCCATGTTTATCGCAGCAAATAGACTATTGGATTCGGCTTTACCGGTTCCTGCAATTTCAAGTGCCGTGCCATGATCTACCGATGTTCTGATAATGGGTAGCCCAAGGGTGATATTAACAGCTTCTCCAAAACCGAGGGTTTTGAGTACCGGTAATCCCTGATCGTGATACATACAAATAAAGACATCTGTGTTATTTCTTATATCAGTTCTAAATGCAGTGTCAGCGGGTAATGGGCCTGTGATTTTGTGACCTTGTTTTGTATATTCGTCTAAAACAGGTTTGATAATTGTGGTTTCTTCTTTGCCTAGGTGCCCACCTTCGCCTGCATGAGGGTTTAAACCACAAACAGTGATTCTAGGGTTGTTTATGCCGAATCGCTGCTGCAATTCATGAATAACTATATGCACCGTTTTTGTGACTCTTTCTCGTGTTATTGCTTCAGGAACATCGCGTAAAGCTAAATGAGTTGTAACTAGTGCTACCCGTAGTTCTGGACATGCAAGTAACATTACAGGTAACGCAACACCACATCGCTTTGCAAAATACTCGGTATGACCACTAAAACTTATCCCAGCATCATTAATAATAGATTTTTGTATTGGTGCTGTGACGATGGCATCATATTTTCTTGATAAACATTCACGTGATGCTATATCTAATGTTTCAAGCACATATGATGCATTGCGTGCGTCGAGTTGGCCAGGAATGCAAGCTGTATTTAAGTTAACTGGAATGGCTTTAATTGAGTTAGGCGTATGATTATATTGAGGAGCTTCAGGGTTTGATACTGAAGTGATGTTTAGAGGAAGTGATATACATTTAGCACGTTCTAATAATAAATCCGGGTCACCAATAACTGTCAGATCATATTGATGATTAATTTGGGCTAGTGTAATAATTAAATCGGGACCAATCCCAGCAGGTTCTCCGCTCGTTACTAAAATACGCGGTTTTCTTTGCTCATATTTCATCTAGGCGGTATTCGACATAGGCTTCGTCTCGAAGTTGTCGGGCCCAGTTTTGCATAGCTTCTTCCAATTTTCGGTTTTTAATGGCAAATCTAGCCTTCCCACGTTTTACACTTTCACTATTGTCATGTTCTCGACGCTCAAGCACCTCAAGGATATGCCAGCCATAATCAGTTTTAAAAGGTTTGCTAACATGGCCCGGTTCCATGCTGTCCATCGCTTTTTGAAATTCTGGTACTAAAGCCCCAGGTGTTTGCCAACCTAGATCTCCGCCCTTAATAGCACTCCCAGGATCATCGGAGTTACCTTTAGCTAATAATGCAAAGTCGTCCCCGTTTTCAATGCGGACTTTTAATTTTTCCGCTTTATCTCGTGCTTGTTTGCTAGTTAGCAGGTCATCTGGTTTTATTAATATATGTCTAGCACGCGTTTGTTGAACGATATTCTTCTCATCACTCCGAATATCAGATATCTTAATAATATGAAAGCCACTAGGACTTTGAATTAATTCACTTATACCACCCTTCTCCATTTCAGGGATATAGTCAGCGAATAATGAAGGGATGTCTTCTAGTTTACGCCAGCCTAAATCACCACCATTTTCTGCATTGCCTCCATCAGAAATAGATTTTGCAGTATCGAAAAAATCTGCACCAGATAAAAGATCTTCACGAACTTGACTAGCAACTTGGCGAACTTGTTCAACTTCTTCTGAGGTAGCTGCTGAAGGCAATGCTAGTAGTATATGAGAGATCTGAATTTCGGTTTGTGTCGTTCCCTGAAATTCCTGATTTACTAGAAAGTTATCAATTTCTTTTTCAGTTACAATGATACGGTTTTCAACTTGTCGTTTGCGTAATTGGCTCAATGTTATTTCGTTACGGATATCTTCTCGAAACTGTTCGTAGTTATATCCATCGTTTTCAAGGATCTCGCGAAATTGACTTAGTGACACTTTATTTTCGGCGGCGATATTACTGATAGTTCGATTTAGAATTTCGTCATCTACCTTCACGCCGCTTCTTTTAGCGATCTGTAATTGGATGCGGGTTTGAACCATTTTGTCTAAGACCTGACGCTCAAGTATAGATGCAGGCGGTAATTGGTTTCCTTGTTGTTGTAATTGACCTCGTACAGTTCGTATTTTAGTTTCCAGTTCACTTTGCATAATCACGTCGTCATTGACTATGGCAACAATACGATCAAGTGGCACATAAGCATGCACATTTGATTGAAATAAAAACAGGATAAGCAACCCCAACATATGATGTCGGGGCTTAATCTGGGAAAGTCTAAAATTCACTTTGGTAACCGGGGATCTGTTGTTTTAGGAAGTCTACTGTCTTTTTACCTATTCCCGCCAGTCCTTTTAGTTCCATTTGTAAGAATATTCCAGTATCAAATTCACCATCAATACTTGTTAGAAAGCGCCTTGCTACTGCACGGACACCCCAGCAGCAATCTTCATATTCAATTCCTGCGAAGAGTTCTAATGACCTTGATTCAGGTATTGCGTAATTCCAGCGGCCAACTACACTCCAGTTTTGCTTTATTGGCCATCGAAGAGAAATATCACTTTGTTCGATATCTGTTGAATCTCGGCGCACACGATAAGCGAGATTTAATATTTTTCCAGGTTCTGGATTATAGGATGCCTGAGCCGTTATCTTTTCTGTTCCATTACTAATATTTGGATCCCAAATAATGTCGCCACCAATCTTCCAGTTATCTATAACCTTGGTTTTAAACTCAGCAATGAAAGCAGAACTATCTTCGTCTCTAACAGTTCCACCTGGCAATGTGACCTTTCGATCATTCAGATAAATGATCTGGCCGAAACTGATATACCCCAAGTCCCGACCGGTTTCCTGATTGATTAGATGAGAGCTAACGGCCAAGGTGATTTGATTTGCATCGCCTACACGGTCATTACCACTAAATCGATCATCACGAAATATTGAGTCAAAAGAGGTGGTCTGCAAACCAGTATCAAATACAGGGAGGTCTGATTGGCCTTCATTTGGGACATATAGATAATAAAGCCTAGGCTCAAGAGTTTGTAAAAAGTCGGTATTAAAAAGACGCGTCTCTCTTTCCAGAAAGAGTCCGCTGTCAAGACTAACAATAGGCAGTACGCGGCTAGGCGTATTATCAAAGGCTCCTGAATCTTCAAGACTATATTGTGTGTAATCCAAGGCTATCTTTGGCTCAATATAACTAGAAACAGTGCGCATAGGGTAACTGAGATACGGTTTTAAACTGAGGCGTCCACCATTGACGTTATCAGTAAATATAGTGTCATCACCACGTTCGAAATAGACAGCTTCACTATTCAATCCATAGTTAAGTTGACCATACGTTCGTGGAGAACCGTAATTAAACAAAATCTGTGGCAATCGTTTATAAGGTCGCGATGTAGCATCTATACTGCGATCAACGGTCTGGTAATCCTGAATTCGTGTTGTGATGTCCCAATTTTCACCTCTATATGAAAGGTCAAAACGACGGTCCAGATAACGGGTACTTGTTGTGCTTATCTGAGTACCAAAATCTTCAAAATAAAATTTGTCTGAGACTCGGTTATAGGTAAAAAATATATTACCTGTATCAGCAAATTGTTGATGATGAGTGATGCTGAATGCGTTTCTATCTTCGTCACCTCGCTCATTATCACTGGCCAAATATTCAAGATTAATTTCACCTGCTGCGCGAGAAAATAAGTATCTATATTCTCCCATCATCATTACACCACTATTGGTTAATACCCTTGGTGTTATGGTGGCATCCATATTTTCTTTGATATTCCAATAATAAGGCGTTCGTAATTGAAATCCATGCCGATTGGTATTGCCATAGCTAGGAGCAAGAAAACCGCTTTTACGTTCGTTACTAAGCGGAAATGATAGATAAGGGGTATAAAAGACAGGGACGTCTTTAATTTTTAAAACCACATTACGAGCCTTGCCGTAGTTTGTCTCGTGATTAAGAGATAGACTGCTGGCGGAAAAGCTCCAAAATTCATCCTCTGGATCACAAGTTGTGTATTTGAGATCTTCCATGTCAGTACGTGTGCCAATATCTAAAATCAGCTTTTCTGCAGCCCCTCTTGCGCGACTGTCTTTTAAAATATAATCAGCATTAGAAAACTCGCCAACACCATTATCAAACTGTAAATATGCATCATTACTATTTAAAAATAACGATTCATCCCAGTAGTTTACGTTGCCGCCGAGATCTGCTGTATCGTTTGGTTGGTTATATTCAATTATATCAGCAGTGACCTGCTGAGAATTCCGTGTGATTTCAGCGTTGCCTCGAAGTGTTGAGATTCCATTTTCTATCAGATCTGCTTCGTCAGCTGCCATATGCATATCATCAGTAGCGAGTTCTGCATCAACAAAAGGTCTATCTGGGATATTAAGCGATTGTGGGCAGATCAAAGTAGTATAATCACCACCAAGTTCAATGGCAGTTACCCCCGGCGTCAGCCCCAGCGATAGCATGCCGACACCACTAAATGCTATGAATTTGTTCAGTACAAGCCTCATTCCGTTCCGTGTATATTATTGTTATATGTCTAGTTTATAGTGTCTAAAATCACATACAATGGTTTTATCTTCAAATTTTTATTCAATATCATTGTCAAACACTTAAACGCGTCCATTTTTGGCTAAAAATAAGCAAATCAATACATAATTAATCTGATGAGAATACTCTTTATAAGCACTGTTTCGGTACTGATAGTATTGGCCTTATTTTGGACTAGGCCTGATACCTACGCTGAACTTCAGTCTTTACCTCCACCCACGGTGAATATCGATATTGTGGAGAAAAGTGACATCCAGCCTATCACAGAAGTCACTGGGAAATTGCAACCGGCCCGAAGGGCGCGCCTTCATTTTCAGGTTTCCGGGCAAATAGATAGACGTTTTGTTGAAGCGGGTCAGTATGTTACTGAGAATGGTCAAATGCTTAGTATTGAATCAGGTGATTTTCGAGATGCTGTAGAAGAGTCGATAGCAATATTGAAAACAGAACGTGCTGCTGTCGAACGAGATTCTCGATTATTGGAATTAATGCGACAAGAACGTGAGTTGCAAGAACAGGAAGTCGCCAGAATTAAACAACTAGGCCGGGATTCTCTGGCCTCAAAATCCAACTACGATCAGGCCTTACAAGCTTTATATCGGCAGCAAGCAGAGGAGGCACGTCTCAAACACAGTGTAGATTCAGCCCGGTCTCGTTTGATGATAGAACAGGCTCGACTCAATAAAGCAAAGAGAAATCTAGAACGCGCTCAATTAATGTCTCCATTTGATGGGACAGTGAATGATGTTTATGTGGAAGTTGGTGATTATGTTACACCGGGTCAAGCGGCACTTGAGATTGTTCAAGTTGATAAACTTGATTTGAATCTCGAGATAACAGGGACATCAGCAACGCAATTAAAATTAGGGCAGAATATAAAAGTCTCAATTAATAATGATGAAAGAGAAGGACAGATAATTGCACTGGCTGTTGCACCTGATTCTGAAACAAACACTCATGCGTTAAAAATACGTCTACCATCAGATGGATTGTTTGCAGGACAATTAGCTGTAGCGCAATTGCCTGGAAATTTTTATAAAGCAGCAAATGTAATTCCTATAAGTGCCATCTTGTATGAGGACGGTCAGTCTTATGTTTTTGAAGTAATTGATGATCATGCTGTCAAAAGAACAATCAAATTGATTGAGCGATATAAGGATGTGCAGATTATTGCCGGAATTGAATCTGGTAGCACTATAATAAGCAAAGATGTTTCAAGTTTGGCTGATGGACAAGCCGTTATCGTTCCTTAGTCAGTAGTTAAGTCTGTTTGATATTTTATTATGCCAATCATTCATTTTTCACTAAAAAACCCATTACTAATTAATCTAAGTCTGTTTATAGTTTTAATAATGGGTGTGTTTGCCTGGCGTGGATTACCTCAGGAAATATTTCCGGTTGTAGATCTGGATCTGATTAGTATTCAAACCACCTATGAAGGTGCTTCTCCAGCAGAAGTAGAACAACAAGTGACACTGCCCATAGAAGAAGAATTCGAAGACAGCCAGGATATTGATTACATCCATTCCACCAGTAAGGAAGGCCTTTCCAGTATCTATATAAAGCTAAAATCGGGTTCAAATGTAGATGACTTTATGCGTGATACCAGAACATTAATTGATCGTGTAGATGATTTGCCCGATGAAGCTGAAGAACCAGAACTGAATCGTATACGCACACGTTTCCCGGTAATAACACTCACGCTCTTCGGCAATCTTTCTAAAGCTGACTTATACGGTTATTCTGAAAAAGCCCGTAGAAAAATGCAGAAGATTAAGGGAGTTGCCAGTGTTGGCATGGCGGGTGAACGCGACTGGGAGATCTGGGTTGAGATCGATCCACATGAATTGGCAGCACTTAACATACCTTTAACACAGGTTAATGATGCACTGAGAAATAATCTAGTCGATCAACCTGGTGGATCTATAAAATCAAATGAAGGTGATATACGTTTAAGAGGTAAAGGTGTCAAACCTGAACCGGAGAATATTGAACAAATAGTCTTACGAACGAATGTCAATGGTGGTGAATTAAAATTGGGCCAAGTTGCCAAAGTAGTTCGCCGGTTTGAAGAAGCAGAAACCTACGCACGATTCAATGGAAAGCCCTCGGTTAATTTAACAGTGACCAAGACTGCAGAGGCATCAACGATACGCATCTCAGAAAAAATAAGGGCGTTGGCTGATGAGCTTAGTGAGGAACTGCCCGAGAGTATTAATGCTGGGTATCATACTGATTCATCTATCTATGTGAAAACGCGTTTAAATTTAGTGAAATCATCAGGGCTGATCGGATTGATACTAGTTTTAATTTCTCTCTACTTATTATTGAATTTTCGTATAGCAGCAATCACTGCTTTTGGAATACCAGTATCTTTCCTTTTTGCCGTCATTCTGCTTTATTATTTCGATTACACGATCAACATGGTCTCGTTGTTTGCGTTCTTGATTGTATTGGGAATGATTGTCGATGACGCGATCATTGTCACAGAGAATGTTTATCGTCATATTGAAGCAGGGATGACGCCAATGGAAGCATCTTCATTGGGTGCGAAAGAAGTCTTTTGGCCTGTCGTGGTATCAACATTAACAACCATTGCTGCGTTTTTACCTATGTTTGCTATTGGAGGAATATTAGGTGCATTTATAAAAGTAATACCGGTTGTTGTCTGCTGTGCTCTCGTTGGCTCGCTTCTTGAAGCATTTGTCGTATTACCTTCGCATGCAGGACATATCCTGAAACTTGAAAAAAAGAAACCACGATTTAATTGGACCACTATCTTAAATAGATATGCCCGGATATTGCATTGGTCGGCAATGAATCGTTATTTTGTTGCTGTGCTTAGTGTTGGTGCCTTGGCAATCAGCCTTACTTATGCGAGTACACGCTTGCCCTTTCAGTTATTTGGTGATGTGGAGATAGGGCAGTTCTTTGTCAATATAGAAGCACCTAATACCTACAGTCTTGAAGATACGCTTGAGTTGGCAGTTGAACTGGAAGATAGACTAAATAATCTCATGACAGAAGATGAGCTACTCACTTTATTAACTAATGTTGGTGTTAGCGTAATCGATCCTAATCGAAGCAAAACAGGAAGTAATATTTTGCAGTTTGTTGTCGACTTACAAAAACCGGTACCTGCTAGCTTCATTGAAGAATGGGTAACACCTATAGTCAGCTTTGATTTTAATATGAGTGGTAAACGGACACGGAGTGCAGATGAAATCATTAATGTAATCAGAAAAGATTTATTACAAGTGCCCGGTGTAGATCGATTGAGTATTCTCAAACCAAATGCGGGACCAGCAGGAGACGATATCGAATTGGGCATTGTGAGTGCTGATCTTGATGTGTTGCATAAAACTGCTGTTGAGATAAGTGATTATATGAAGCGCATGCCAGGCGTAAACGATGTTGTGCATGATCAAGAACCGGGTAAATTGGAATATAAATACCAGTTGAATGAAAGGGGTAAACGTCTCGGCTTAACACAGAATGAATTAGCCAGTGCTGTACGTAGTGGCTACCTAGGCAATGAAGTGGTTCATGTTACCTGGGAAGATAAACGTTTACCTGTGCGCGTTATCTATCCAGAATCAATGCGCGAACAATCGACGAGTTTGAATAGCTTGCCGATCATTCTTGCTACAGGTCAAACAGTTTATTTGAATGATGTAGCTGATATCAGTATTGGTCGTGGTTTAAATCAAATACGTCGTCGTGATTCGCAACGTATGGCGAAGATAACTGCTGATGTTGATACGTCAATAACTACACCAAGCGTCGTAACTGAACAGATTAATGATGTCTTTGGCAATACAACTGGCAAACGTCCTTTTTCATTACTATATTTGGGTGAAAAGAAAAGAGCCGCTGATTCATTCAAAGGTATGAATCAAGCATTGATAATAGCGCTTGCCGTAATATTTTTTATGTTAACAGCGCTATTTAAATCATTGATTGATCCTTTAGTTGTGATGTTTGCCATTCCGTTTGGATTTATAGGGGTTGTTATCGGACATGCTGTTTTTGGTTACAACATCCAGTTTTTATCCGCAGTCGGTATGTTGGCGTTATCAGGTATTATTGTTAACGACTCGTTGATTATGGTCGACTTTATAAAACGTCTGCGTAGAGAAGGGAATGATAAAATTACCGCTGTTGTTGAGGCAGGAAAGGTAAGAGCAAGGCCGATTATCTTAACAACGATTACAACCTTTCTTGGGGTATCACCGCTTATCTTTTTCGCAACCGGGCAGACTGCATTCTTATCACCGATGGCCGTCAGTCTTGGCTTTGGTTTGCTATTTGCTACAGTTTTGATTTTGTTAACCTTACCGTGTTTCTATTTAATTGCAGATGATGCTCGTAATCGATTATTGATTATGAGAGGTAAGGCTACAGATGGTGAGCTCCTAACATGAAGCACGTCCTCGTTACAGGCTGCTCATCGGGCATTGGACGTTGTATTGCCGATGGACTAAAAGAACGTGGTTTTAATGTTTTTGTTACCGCAAGAAAACAGGAAGATATAGATGTATTAAGCAAAGCAGGTTTCGACGCGATTATGCTCGACCTTGCTGACACTAAATCAATTCAAGCCGCCGTTGTAACGCTTTTAAGCAAAACAAACGATCAACTCTATGGACTGGTTAACAACGCAGCTTATGGCCTAACGGGTGCTATGGAAGACATTCCTATTATGGCTTTACGAGATCAATTTGAAACTAATATCTTTGGTACTCAGGAATTAACCAATCTGCTTATCCCCATAATGCGCAATCAACATGCAGGTCGTATTATTCAGATCAGTTCAGTATTGGGATTCATAACAATGAAATTTCGCGGGCCATACTGCGCATCAAAATATGCTTTAGAAGCAATAAGCGATGCGATGCGATATGAGTTAAATGGTACGGGTATAAAAGTTAGCTTAATCGAACCCGGTCCCATAACAAGTAAATTCAGAGACAATGCACTGAATAATTTTCAAACAGTCGTTAACAAAGAACACAGTCATTTCAAAAAAGACTATGCGAAGATTGAAAATGAGTTAAACGGTGAGAATTACACGGTACCATTTTCATTAAGTCCAGGGGCAGTACTAAAGAAAGTGATTCATGCTCTGGAAAGTGAAAATCCAAAAGCGAGGTACTATGTAACATTCCCAACATATCTGTTTGCCTTTTTTAAACGCATACTCCCGGGATTTCTATTAGATAAGATTCTTGTTAGGGTTTAGTAATGTGATTAAAATCAGCTAATGACCCATAGAGGACGTAGGTATACATAATATAAACTATAAATGCGCTCTCGTAAGCACATGTTACTGCTCAATAGGAGGAGAAATGAATTTCGAAGCGATGTCTGAAAATGAAATTCTCGATATAGCAATACCTATTATGGATAATCTAATGGAAGCATCCTCGCGAATTGATCACAATGCTCATGTGAGAGATTTTACTGACCGAATGAAGAGTATTGTAACAGAAGAATATCTTAAGAATGTTTGCGAGAAGTACCAATTCGAAAAAGGTTTTTTCGCTGATCGCCAGCCAGTTGCAGTATTTAGGCGCCCTGATTCCGCTGCTATAGTTTGGAAGCAGTCATTCACTAAGGCTAAGGGTGAGTTTGTTGCTGAAATGTTGTTGGTATATCAAGATGGAAAATATCTTTGTGACCATGCAATGGTCTTTTAGCGTTGCTAACATCTTTTCATCTTCGGTGGTTACTGTCTGCTTCTTGCCAATAGGTGATGGGCTAATCTGGTAATCTAATAACCGGTTTTTCACTATTCTGCTTATAAAGCGTTACGATATTTCCAATACGCTGAACTAATTCAGCACCCGTATCTTCACAAATCTTTTTAATGCCGGCATCCCGTTCATCACGTTCGCCCAATCGACATTTCACTTTAATTAGTTCATGGCGTTCCAATGCTTCTTCGATCTCTTTTGTAAGTCCTTCAGTGATGCCATGTTGACCTGCCCAGACGACGGGTTTTAAGTGATGTGCTGATTGACGTAAAAATTTCTTTTGTGCGTTATTAATTGTCATAAAATTTATCTTTGTTTTCCAAATAGTATTCGAGTGTTTTATATATGATGTTTATGATGCTTCTTGAAGTAATAGTTGCTCCACTTAATTGATCGAATTCACCTCCATCCTTTCTTATAGCCCACTTTTTTTCTGGCAAGTTTGCGGTCGATGTGTTGTTGAAGATCTGCAACCAATCTGTTTTATTCTGATGCACCTGATCGCCAAACCCTGCTGTTTCATTTTGTTGCAATACTCTAATGCCTGTAACGCCGCCATCATAACTTATTCCGATGATTAGACTAATATTACCGTTATAGCCTTTTGCAATTACTGGCATCAGACTGATTGCAACAGGCTGATTATTTAAACGTGCTCTATAAACGGTGATGCTACCTGTATCATTAATTTTATCAGGGACATCGAGAATGATCTTGTCTGTGAACAAATCGTTATCGTATTGAAGTGGTAGAACTTCAGTTATGATGGATAGTGCAGCTTTTTGTTTATTGATCTTGATTTTATCTTTGGTGGTTTCATTGATAATGAATATTGTAACCATGCAAATCATACTGATGATTAGCAAGGGTAAGAGTGTAAACAGATTCTGTTTAAATGATTTTTTATCTGAAATCATTTTTCCCCCAATGACATGGGTCTGGTGTAGTAATCAATCAAGGGGACGAGTCCATTCATAATCAATATTGAGAAGGCAATGCCATCAGGGTAGCCACCCCAGGTTCTGATGATATAAATCAATAAACCCACACCAATACCGTAGAGAATTTTTCCTTTTGGTGTAGTTGATGAACTGGCTGGATCTGTGGCAATAAAAAAAGCACACAACATCGTTCCGCCTGTAAATAAATGGAATAGTGCTGAAGGGAACACATCTGTATCAATGAAATTAAACAGCAAACTTACGATAAAGACACTGCCTAATACACATAGTGGGATCTCCCAGCGAATAACTTTATTTATGATTAAGAATATTCCGCCCGCAAGATAAGCTAGCGCAATCCATTCCCAACCTTTACCACCGAATGAACCATACAGTGGATTCGATTCAATTTCAGATACCATGGTCATTAGACCTAGCTCTATTTTCATGTTGGTCAACGGTGTGGCGCCTGTTATCGCATCTAATTCGGTTGGTAGTCCTGAAAAAATAATGCCGATGTTTTGCCCGAAGGTTAGTTCCTGTTCTGCTAATCCACTTAAGTCAGGCCAATAGGCCATTTGTACAGGAAAAGATAAGAGCACAAAGACATAACCGGCCATAGCGGGGTTAAAAGGGTTATTGCCTAGTCCTCCAAACAGATGTTTAGCAATAACTACTGCGAAGGTTATACCGGTTAAGGACACCCACCAAGGCGTATAGGGTGAAATAGTGAGTGCAAAAAGTATTGCTGTGATGATAGCTGTGCCATCTGTAATGACAGGACGAATTGCTTGATGACTGATTTTTAAGACCGACGCTTCAAGTACTAAAGCAAAGGCGGTGGCTAATATGCAATTGACTAGAACACCGATTCCAAAAAAATACGTACTGAGTAATATTCCGGGGATCAATGCATACAGCACTTTGCGCATTATAATGGCAACGGCATTATCAGAGTGAGTATGTGGCGAAGAGGTCTGCATAGTTTAAGGAGTAGACGTCATGGTGATGCAGTCAACTGGACATGGTGCGATACATAATTCACAACCAGTGCAATAGGCGTCAATGACACTGTGCATTTGTTTAGGCGCTCCGATGATTGCATCGACAGGGCAAGCAGCAATACATTTAACGCATCCGATGCAATGCTCTTCTTCGATTAAGGCGAGTTGGGGTACAGCGTATTTTTCAGTTTTTTTATATAGCGGTTTTATGTCTAAACCTGTTATCAATGACAATACCTTTACTGTTTCATTACCACCCGGTAAACAACGGTTTAAATCGGCTGTATTATTTGCGATGGCTTCAGCATAAGGACGGCAACCATTAAAACCACAGTCTCCGCACTGTGTTTGTGGTAAGAGTTCCTCAATCGACTCAATATTTTGAAGTTGTGTTTGTCGTAAGATATTAATGTCCTGGTTTGATGGGAGGCATCCAATGATCACAACAAAGACAATGACGAGCAATAAGACAATTAAAAATGAAATACTCATTTCAACCCTGCTAATCCCATAAGACCCATTGAAAATATTCCCAGTGTTATGAGTAGTATGGGTAAGCCTCGAAAAGCTATTGGTACATTATTATTCTCAATACGTTCGCGTAGGCAGGTTACAACTAGTAACAAAAACAAAAAGCCAATGCCTGTGCAAATACCGTATATCATCGCACCAAAAAAAGAATGGTTCTGTTCCTGAGTTAATAAGATAACGGCCAATAATATTGAATTAATTAATATGATAGGGACCAAGGCATCGACTTGCTTGTATATTAAAGGAAGTAATCGATGCATTAACTGTTTTGAAAAATACACAATTACAATGATCAACATAATGTAAAACAAGAGATCGAGGTATTGTAATGCTAATGGAATAATGATCAGGTGATCGATCAGATAAATAGCAGGTAGACAAATCGCCAGGCAATAAATAGTTGCTATTCCAACCAGCCAGGCAGCATTCATGCGTTGGCTGGCTGCGATTTGCAGGTCAAGGCCAACAAGGTAGGTTAAGACAAGGTTATTAACCAAGGCGGTACTGAATAATAATCCGAATAGGTCACTCATTAAATGAGTATCGGATTTTTAAGACGCTACAACAAGTATTGATTTACTTCACTTTCATGCCTGGCTCTGCACCTTCTCCCGGATGGAGGATAAACAAATCTTTTCCGCCGGGACCAGCAGCCAGCACCATGCCTTCCGATAATCCAAAACGCATTTTTCTGGGTGCAAGATTAGCCACCATTACTGTGAGTTTCCCTTCCAGTTCTTCTGGTGCATAGGCCGATTTTATACCAGCAAAGACGTTACGTGTTTCACCACCAATATCCAATGTGAGCTGCAATAGTTTATCAGCTCCTTCGACATGCTCTGCTTTAATGATCTTGGCAATACGTAAATCAACCTTCATAAAATCTTCAAAAGAAATTTCATCAGCGATAGGATCATCTGCAAGTGGGCCGGTTATGACTGCTTGTTCTGTTTCATTGGCGTTTAAATCTTCTTTACTGTCTTCAACCATGGCGTCTACGTGCTCCTTCTCGACTCGCGTCATCAAGGGTTTAAATTTATTTATTTCGTGATCAGTTAATGCCGAAGCAGCATCTTGCCACTGCATTGGCTTAATATTAAGAAAGTCTTCTGTCTTTGCAGCTAATACGGGTAAAACAGGTTTTAAATAGAGTGTGAGTAATCGAAAGCAGTTGATGCCCATTGTACATATGGCTTGCAACTCTTCATCACGACCTTCTTCTTTTGCGATGACCCACGGTTTGTGATCATCAATATATTGATTCGCCTTATCAGCTAAAGCCATAATCTCACGCATTGCTTTAGAATACTCACGATCTTCATACGCTTTGGCGATGTCTTCATTTGCTGCAACCATGGCTTTAAACAGTGTTTCATCATGAATTGATGCGGATAGTTTTCCTGCAAAGCGTTTCTTAATGAAACCAGAACAACGGCTGGCGATATTTACTACCTTACCAACCAGATCCGAATTGACACGAGCAGTGAAGTCTTCCAGGTTCAGATCAATATCATCAACGCCTGAACCCAGTTTTGCAGCAAAATAATAACGCAGGTATTCAGGGTTTAAATGATTTAAATAAGTACGAGCAGTAATAAACGTACCACGCGACTTTGACATCTTTTGTCCATCTACGGTTAAAAAACCATGGGCAAAGATGGCAGAAGGTGTTCTAAAGCCACTACCGGCTAGCATCGCTGGCCAGAACAGAGCATGGAAATAGATAATGTCTTTACCAATAAAATGGTACATCTCGGTGTCGCTACCTGCCTTACACCACTCCTCAAAATCTAAATCTGTTTTACTACACAGGTTTTTAAAACTGGCGAAATAACCTATTGGCGCATCCAGCCAGACGTAGAAGTATTTTCCCGGGGCATTGGGTATTTCAAAACCAAAGTAGGGTTTGTCTCGGGAGATGTCCCATTCCTGTAAACCTGCATCAAACCATTCATTGAGCTTGTTTGTGACTTCTGCTTGTAAATGACCATCGCGGGTCCATTTATGCAGCATTTCTTCAAAATCACCAAGCTTGAAAAAATAATGCTCTGATTCTTTTTCTATGGGCGTAGCACCAGAAACAGCCGAGACAGGATTTTTTAGGTCTGTCGGGTTATAGGTTGCGCCGCAGGACTCGCAGCTGTCGCCATATTGATCCGCGGTTCCACATTTAGGGCATTCGCCACGAATAAAGCGATCTGGCAAGAACATTTCTTTCTCAGGGTCATACGCCTGTTTAATGGTACGTCTATTTATGTGGCCCTTTTTATTGAGTTCTTCATAGATGGTATTAGCTAAGATCTGGTTCTCATCTGAATGAGTACTATGGAAATTATCAAATTCAACAGAAAACTCATTGAAGTCTTTTTGGTGTTCTTCAGAAATACGCTCAATTAATGCTTCTGAGGTGATTCCTTCCTTTTGCGCACGCAACATAATGGGTGTGCCATGAGCGTCATCTGCACAAACGTAATAGCAGGTGTGCCCTTGCATCTTTTGAAAGCGCACCCAGATATCCGTCTGGATATACTCGACTAAATGACCTATGTGGATTGAACCATTGGCATAGGGTAGGGCGCTGGTGACCAGTATTTGGCGTTGTTTGTCTTGCATTATTATTTAAGGCTACAGATATTTGGGGCGCTAAAGTAGCATTATTCAATAGCAGCGTGAAGAGATGCCGATAAATAATGTAGAATACGCGTCCAATTCATAGTTCAGGTTATAAAGTAATGTCGGCAGTCAGTCGTGAGCAAGTAGAATCAATACTTTCAGGAATAATCGATCCCAATAGTAAAGAGGATCTCATCAGTTCAAAATCAATCAAAGATATCACTATTAACGATAGTGACGTCACAGTCACTTTACAGCTAGGTTATCCTGCTGAAGGTTTTAAACAGGAACTAATAGAAATCGTAACGGCCGCCCTAAGCGAACAAGGCATTTCCGAGCTTAGTGTTGAAGTTTCCAGCAAGATTGTTTCACATTCTGTACAACAGGGAGTGCAGTTGTTACCCAATGTCAAAAACACCATCGCTGTTGCCTCAGGCAAGGGTGGCGTTGGTAAATCAACTACCTCAATTAATCTCGCACTTGCCCTGCAAGCTGAAGGAGCTACTGTCGGTATCCTCGATGCGGATATCTATGGACCGAGTCAGCCACGCATGCTTGGCCTTAAAGGTAAGCCCGATACAACCGATGGTAAGACTGTCGAACCAAAAGTCAGCTATGGAGTGCAATCCATGTCGATTGGATATCTAATCGAAGAAGATACTCCAATGATTTGGCGCGGGCCGATGGTGACGGGTGCATTAGAGCAATTGTTGAATGATACAAATTGGCAGGAACTCGACTATCTGATTATTGATCTGCCGCCTGGTACGGGTGATATTCAATTAACCCTGTGTCAAAAGATCCCGGTGAGTGGCGCTGTGATTGTTACAACGCCTCAAGACATTGCTTTATTGGATGCGCGAAAGGCATTAAAAATGTTTGAGAAAGTTAATGTACCTGTTCTTGGTATTATAGAAAATATGAGCACGCATATTTGTAGTCAGTGCGGGAATGAAGAACATATCTTTGGTAGCGGTGGTGGAGATCAAATGGCCAAGCAATATGACGTTGATCTACTTGGTTCATTACCACTAGATATTAGAATCCGCGAAGGTGTAGATAACGGCAAACCTACAGTTGCTATTGAACACGATTCAGAGATTGCTATGAATTATCGTGGCATTGCAAGACGTACAGCAGCAAAGCTTGCTATTCAGTCGAAAGATTACACCAGTAAATTTCCTAAAATTGTCATTGAGAATAATTAAATGAGCGTTAAATCAGATAAATGGATACGCCGTATGGCGAAAGAGCAAGGAATGATAGAGCCTTTTGAAGCGGGACAGATAAAAACGAAAGGTGAAGATAGACTAATCTCCTACGGTACATCTAGTTATGGTTATGACGTTCGCTGCTCTGATGAGTTTAAAATTTTTACCAATATTCATTCAGCAACAGTTGATCCAAAAAAGTTTGATGAAAAAAGTTTTGTCGATATTAAAAATGATTATTGTATCATTCCACCTAATTCATTTGCACTTGCAAGAACAGTAGAGTTTTTCCGCATACCAAGAAACGTATTAACGATCTGTTTGGGAAAGTCGACTTATGCGCGTTGTGGCATCATCGTAAATGTCACACCATTGGAACCCGAATGGGAAGGCCATGTGACACTGGAATTCTCAAATACAACCAATCTGCCAGCAAAGATTTATGCCAATGAAGGTGTAGCACAGGTCATCTTTATTGAGTCGGATGAGGTTTGTGAAACCTCTTATAAAGATCGTGCAGGTAAATACCAAGGTCAAACGGGGGTTACATTACCAAAAACCTAGTCAGCATCCATTGGCTGCTATTTTAGGTACGTCCTCTTCGACAATTTCCTGTTGGCGTTCATCTTTTAATAATTTTGCCTGTCTGCTGAGGACATGTTGCATAATGACTTCTTGGTCGCTTTCACAGATACCGACAAAATCTACAGCGATATTAAATCGATAAAGGTTATCATCCATTTTTTTTCTGCAATCGACTACTTGTGCGTAGACTGGGATGAATTGATATTCAGGAAAAAGAACCAGTTCCATTTTTAGGTTTACATCCTCATTGATAGGTGTGTTTGATTCAAATGACATACCGCTAGCGCTTAAGTTGACAAGTTGCATCTCAGTAATTGAATCATCCTTATCATCGTTGTGCATTACCATGCTTTCTATCAACGAAATCTTTTTATCAAACAATCCCAGAATTTCTGCTACTAAAGGACTGACTTCTTCGACGCGATCCATCTTGGTCATTATTTTTGTTGTTATGCAATTAAATGCATTTTTAAGTTCTGCCAGATTATTTTGTTCATGCTCTGTTCGTTTAATTTCTGTCTCTATATCGATGCCCTGTACAACACGGTATTTGAGTGAGACTTTGTCATGAATTCGAAAGTATCGTCTGCGATCATCCATAGTTCTATTCCTGAAGTTTATTGATCCTGTAGGCCTTTTCGAATTGATTCGAAACGGTCTTTTAATGTTTGTAAATTTATTGCATCAACTTCTGATTGCGCTGGCGGAGCGATTTCATCGTCCAGTATATTTTGGACTGAGGTTGTTAATTCAGGCGTTTCATCACCACCAATCTTTTTAGCAAAAGGGTTATTGCTATCTGTAGATATTTCATTGACTTGGTCTTGATGTTCGCCTTGTACGATAATAAGTTCTACACGGCGATTTAGTGATCGGTTTTCAGCCGTATCATTTAATACCATGGGATGGGCATCACCATGACCTTCAATAACAAATCGGTCAGGGGAAAGTGAATCCAATGCTAATAGTTCATGCACTACCGTTACTGCGCGTGATGAAGATAATTCCCAATTAGATCGAAAGCGAGCTGTTTTTATCGGGATGTTATCTGTGTGACCTGCAACTACGATCTTGCCATTAATATCATTTAAAGATTTTCTAATTTTATTCAGTACCGGTAGGAAGCTGCCTTTAACAATAGATGATCCAGAGGGGAATGACCCTTTTTCGTTGATACGTAATAAAATTCGATTACCTTGTGTTTTTATTGCAATCAAACCTTGTTCGATTTCTGGTTCGAGTGTTTTTAATAATTTGTATGCATCAGTGATTGTCTTTTCATTTTCTTGTGACTTATCCTTATCTGAGCTGTCTTCGGATTCATCAGCCATATCCATTTTTTCAGCATCTTGATCAGATAACATTGCAATGTCTTCTTCGTCGATGGCTTCTGTGACTTGTTGCTGTTCTTGCTGGCGTTGCATGGCTTCACTACCAGAGCCTTCATTATCTTGATTTGCATCTATACTTTCATTGACCTTTTCTTTTTCTTCAGTTATCGCATCAGTAAATTCCAGAGTTTGTTTGGTTTCATCTATTGTATTTTGACGAATCTCATTGATAAGTGTGGGTGTTGGTCTGCCAGGTGTAAATTCTCTAGCAATAATACTGGTGCCCTTTGGACTGTCATCAGATTTTATTTCACGTTGAACACCAAAAGCATTTTTCATTGACCCTGCTATTTGTTTGAATTTTAATAAATCCATTTCTGAAAATGATAAAAGCAATACGAAAAAACACATCAGCAATGACATCAGATCAGCAAAGGTCATGACCCATGCTGGAGAACCTCCCCCTTCTTCTTTTTTTGCTGGTGCCTCGTCACTCATATTAGGAGTCCATCCGATACATGAAATTATGCGGGCGCTGCTTCAGCATCTTCGTCGCCAATATTGCGATCGGAGCCAGGTAGATATGTCATTAACATGCCTTCAATAACACGTGGGTTGCGACCTTCTTGAATTCCAGAAACACTGTCGATAATCATAGATTTAATCATTCTCTCTTCACCACTTCTGAGACCCAGTTTTTCAGATAGTGGTAAAGCGAAGACGTTGGCAATGGCAGCACCGTAAAGTGTTGTCAGGAGTGCAACAGCCATAGCTGGTCCAATTGTTTTAGGGTCTTCCATATTCGCCAACATCTGTACCAGGCCAATTAGTGTTCCTATCATGCCCATAGCGGGAGCAACATCACCAATTGATTTAAAAATCTTTTGTCCAAGTTCATGGCGTTCGACGGTGAGATTCATATCGCTGACCATTGTGGCTCTAACGACATCAGGCTCATGACCATCAACCATCATTTGAATCCCCGACTGGAAGAATGTGTTGCCAGTATCCTTTTCTTCAAGTGCAAGTAAACCACCTTTTCTAGCTGTGTTAGCTAAATCAACTGTGATCTCAATTAATTCTTTTGGAGAGGCCATTTTGTTAAATAAGGCATTTAAACCAACCTTCATAGCACCCAGGAATTGTCCTACGCTAAATTGCATCAATACAGCGCCAATAGTTCCTCCGCCGACAACGAGCAAAGAGGGCACATTGAAAAACATCAAAGGATCGCCACCCAATATGATAGCGGACATGATGATACCGGCAGCTACCAGAAAGCCGATTAGAGTTGCTAGATCCACATTGTTCTCCTTGTAGCCATTGTGATTATTACTGTTAAAATCATTACTTAAGTGTTAATAACTTGTGTGATGACACATATGAAAACCGTTATCTCTTGTATCGGTAGAATTCGTCGAAACTTTATAAAGAAAATGCTTTTTTAAGCAGGCTGAATCACATAATAGTTGTGTTTTTTCAGTCTCTTACTCAGAGTAGCGGCGATAAGCAGAAATAAATCCAATATTTTTAAGAATTTAATTAATAATCAATGCTATGGCGAATTTCCCAATTTTTTTAAAACTCCAAAATCGACCGTGCTTAGTCGTTGGTGGAGGCGATGTCGCGACCAGAAAGACCGAACAGCTGCTGAAAGCAAATGCAAAAGTAACGGTGATAGCACTAAAAATTAGTGTTGCTTTGAATAAGTTGGTTGAAAATAAGCAAATAACCTTTCTTGAGAAGGGATATGAGAAAACTGATCTTGAACTTATGGAATTGGTTATTGCAGCAACCAATGATAATAAACTTAATAATAAGATTGCTGAGCAGGCGAAGTCTAAAAAGATAATGGTTAATGTTGTGGATAACGCAGATGCTGGAACATTTATCATGCCTTCTGTCATTGATCGAAATCCGGTTATGATTGCCGTATCGACAGGTGGTGCCTCACCTGTCTTAGCGCGGTTATTACGAGCACGTTTGGAAACATTAATACCAGCAAACTACGGCAAATTAGCAAGCCTTATCTCGCGATTCAGGGAAACCGTTAAAGGTAAGTTTCCTTCTATTAAAGAACGACGTCGATTTTGGGAACAACTATTACAAGGGCCAGTTGCAGAGTTGTTATATGCTGGACAGGATCAGAAGGCGTTAAACTTACTGGAAAAACAATTAACAAATGAATCTCCTATCAGTGATTCTAGCGGTGAAGTGTATTTAGTGGGTGGCGGACCGGGTGACCCTGATTTATTGACGTTTCGAGCCTTACGCTTAATGCAACAATCAGATGTAGTGTTATACGATAGATTAGTCGCGCCAGACATTGTTAATTTAGTTCGTAAAGAAGCTGAGCGTATCTATGTTGGTAAAGAACGTGATAGGCATACAGTACCGCAGGAAGAGATTAATCAATTATTAGTCGACCTTGCAAAACAGGGTAAGCGTGTCTTGCGCCTAAAAGGGGGTGATCCCTTCATATTTGGACGTGGCGGAGAAGAGATTGACCTGCTCTCTGAGAATAATATTCCCTTCCAGATAGTCCCGGGGATTACCGCAGCGAGTGGTTGTGCATCGTATTCAGGAATTCCGTTAACCCACCGTGACCACGCGCAATCCTGTCTGTTTATTACCGGTCATCTTAAAGATGGGACTATGAATTTAAATTGGTCTGCATTAGTGCAGCCGCAGCAAACTTTGGCTGTTTATATGGGGACGCATGGTATCGAAATATTAAGCCGAGAATTAATAAAGCATGGCTTATCAGAATCAACACCTGCAGCGATTGTGCAGCAGGGTACGACAAGCGTCCAACAGACTTATATAACAACCGTTAGAGAATTGCCTGACATTCCAAAACATAATGATATAAAACCACCCAGCATGATCATTATTGGTGATGTTGTTTCGCTGCATGAAAAACTTTCATGGTTTGCGCTATCAGAATAGTGCGTAACCTCATTTAGCTTAGAAAAACTTAGAGAATTCAAGTTTTCGTCTAAAGAAAAATTTCTAATTGCCGACTTATCCTAATATTAGGGACGTGATTTTATTATGGATAAATTACACATATAGGCTTCAGGAAATATGTTAAATGAAAACAGCAGATATTGTTGGCTCAGTAGATATTGAGCAAATTGAGCTAAAAAGTTTTTCGAGGAGTATGGCTGAAATAGAATGGCTATTGCTGATTCTGGTCATGCTCTACTATTTATCGCCAGACTCACAAGTTATTGATCCATTTGGGATGATAGTCTCTCTTGTAGCATTTTCATTTTTTATACTTTCATTTCATTATTTAAATTTCAATACAAGACAAACACGGTGGAAGTTGGCGGTCGAAACATGGGTAATGATTGGGTTTATTTCCTGGGTTTTGCTACAAACGGGAGGAGTTAGTAGCCCGTTATTAAACCTTTATTTATTAGCGATAATAGCCAGCGCTATTACTTTAGGAAAAGTAATTACACTGCTTGAAATAGGCCTGATTGCTTCATTTTATATTTACCTTGAAGTGCCATTGTATAGCGAGTCACCTTTTACATTAATTGATTTTAGTCAAATTATGACTTTGTTTTCACCCTTTTTATTGATCGCATACATAACAACAATGCTGGCTGCAGATGTTCATTATAGTCGACAGATGTTTAAGTCTTTGTCTGAAACTGATGACTTAACCGGCCTACTCAACAAGCGCTCATTTAATGCAACGTTAATCAAGGCTGCCAAGCTAGCTAAGAGGTATTCACAACCATTATCAATTATGGTGATTGATGCGGATAACCTGAAGCGTATTAATGATGAGTTTGGACATAAGGCAGGTGATCGATTAATTATTATGCTAGGCAACATTATTCATGATTGTTTAAGAACCTCTGACATTATTGCCAGGTATGGTGGTGATGAATTTGTTGTTTTACTTCCACAAGCTAGTTCGGAGAAGGCCATCGAAGCCGGTAACAGGATTAGACTGGCTGTTCAAAATTCATCTTTCGATGTTGAAGGTAAACGAATTAATTCAACTGTAAGTATTGGCATCTCCAGCTATCCTGAAGATGCAGATAATATTAATGAGATATTGGAAAAGGCAGATGAATCGCTATACCGCAGTAAGGAAGCCGGGAGAAATTTAGTAAGCCATTATTCTTACCCGGAATCAGAAGATGTAACACAGCAAACGGCGGTCGCTGTATAGAATTAATCTTTATCTATTCGACGTATTTTTAAAAATTATAGTACAGACTTGTTTATTCCTGTACCGCTATTTTGTACATCCATCATTTTATCAGTTTGAACCGCTAACTCTAATGCAAGTTCTATTGATTTTTGAATAACGGCTTTTTCATTACTTGCATTAAGTTTATCTGCGGCAATAAGCCCAGTTAAAATTTGAGTTGCAGCATTAAAAATTGTCGGTTCAATAACAAGATCATTTCTGTGAAAAGCTATGCGTGTCATTTCTGACATATCTCGATGCGCCATCTGTATACTCCGATTAGTTTAATTTATAGATATATTATTTCAGTTTAACAGAGATTAATCTTTCTTTAATTTTAATGAAACTGAATTTATGCAGTAACGTAATCCTGTAGGTTGTGGCCCATCTTCAAATACGTGGCCAAGATGAGAGTCACATTCTTTACATAGAACTTCTATTCGTTGCATCCCTAAACTGTTATCTGTTTCTGTCTTTACGGCATCCCCATTTGATTCCCAGAAACTCGGCCATCCAGATCCCGAATCATATTTTTTATCGGAATTGAACAGGGTATTGCCACAACAAGTGCACTGATATATCCCTTTGTCTTTACAATCATTATATTCCCCAGTGAACGCGCGTTCGGTACCTTTTTTTCTGCAGATAGCGAATTCTTCAGCGGTTAATTCTTGCTGCCACTCATCATTAGATTTATTTTTTGCTTCACTCATATCATTCTCAATATATTTTTGATTGTTCAGTCGAATCTTATGTGCTGATATCTTATCGATATACTAAGAATTGTCATTTTTCTCTCAATTTATACTTGAAAGTTCTCTTATTGTTCTCTATTCTACAAAAGAGAACGTAAGGAGAACCTTATATGTTGACAGGTTTGGAAGAAAAAATATTGCAGTGTATTACAAAGCAAATTACTCAAAATGGCCACGCGCCAACATTGGTTGAGATAGGAGAGTCACTCGATATTAAATCTAAAGGTACTGTGCATCGCTATGTTGAGTCCCTAATAGAAAAGGGCCATTTACATCGAACTGGTAGAAGTTGGCGCGGTCTTCGTTTAACAGGTGAACAAAGTCGTCGTTTACTGATATTACCATTCGCAGGCCGTATTGCCGCAGGGCAGCCTATAGAGGCGATCCCTGAGCAATTAGAGATAAATTTTTCTGATATGTTGATGGGTGAGGGACGTTATGTACTCGAAGTGAAGGGTGATTCAATGATAGAGGCCGGCATTTTCAATGGTGATCTTGTTATTATCAGAGAATCATCAACGGCGGATAATGGCGATATTGTTGTTGCATTAATCGATAACGGCGAAGCAACGTTAAAGAGATTGCGAAAGCATGGTGATCGCGTCGAGTTAATACCTGCTAACCAATCAATGGCACCAATGATTTACCCTGCAGATCGGGTTCATATTCAGGGAGTTGTCGTTGGGCAGGTCAGGTATTACAAATAGGTATCAAATTAATGTTCTCAGAAAGTAATGGAATTCTATAAACTGTTATCAATTTCATTTCTATAGCACTTCTCTTATTCTGCAAATACCATGAAACCATTTTCTCAAGCATGTGAGAACAATAAAGTTCCGATATTGAATGAAATTTTAACGTATCTTAATTTGTGCGAGAGTGTGTTAGAGATTGGTAGTGGAACAGGTCAACATGCGGTTTTTTTTGCAGAGAACGTACCAAAATTACATTGGCACACCAGTGATCGCGAAGAAAATCATGCTGGAATCATTCAGTGGGTTAAAGAAAGTGAGTTAACAAATGTTGAATTTCCTATCAAGCTTAATGTTGCCAGCGATGCATGGCCGACAATCAAGGTTGATGGCGTTTTTACAGCAAATACATGCCATATCATGCATTGGCATGAGGTTGTTGCAATGATCGAAGGAGTTAAGAATATGCTTACCATTAATGGCATCTTTATGATTTATGGGCCATTTAATTACAATAATGAATATACGAGTGAAAGTAATCGTCGATTCGATAATGTGTTGAAAGAACGTGATCCTGATAGCGGTATTCGAGAATTCACAGAAATAGAATCTATAGCAAAAAATAATTCGTTTTCCATGTTCAAAGATATTGCTATGCCAGCTAATAATCGTTTATTAATTTTAAAAAAACAAAGTAGAAGTTGAGATAAATTTATATTAAATCCCAATATTACTTAGCGTCACCATAATATCATTAAGAATGGCTGTTGCTCTTGGGTGTTCAGTTTCAAAATGCTCAATTGACTGTTTTAATTTGTCAATGATAAAACTATTATCTCCAGAAGATTGGTCGTTTAAATCTTCAATTTCTTTTATCAAGGAATTTATATGATTTATTGCGTCACTATTCTCACTGGAAATTTGAGCTAATTCTTTTTTTAGAGAAATGATTTTTTCATTAAGATTACCTTGCATGTCCCGTACCCTTGATATCAATAATTATTCTAAAACTTGAGTATAATCTTATCTTTAAAGGCTGCAAGAACTCTAAAATTAGTAATGAATATTTTAAACAATTACCAATACATCTATTTTATTTTTCTATCGATAAGTTCATGCCAATTGTTTGCTGATGAATGCCCAACACCAGATATGATAAAAGAGAGAAAGGTTTCTCGAGAATATGATTGGACGATAAATGAACGGCGAACACTTGAAGATGTATTATCGGTTGAGAAACTATATTCAGTCAGAATAAATAATCAGGCTGAGTATATTGCTTGTTATTATTCTGGCAGTAGAAGTTTGTTACGCCTAGATGGAAAGCCTATAAAACAACCTTGTACAGTGAAGGAAATTTCGGGGCGTTGGGAAATAACCGAAAATGACGAACAAATCTGCTTGGAAGACGACCTTGGCAAATGTGAATACGATATAAAATGTGATGATAATTAAGGTGGTAAACCAGTGAGCAGTGTCCTTCCCGCAGAGTATTGATTACATCATTATTGTAAATCGATAAAATAGTGCTAGTATCGCTAAAAGAATGATTTAGGAGGAAATTTCATGATATTTGGTAGTAAAAAAGAAGATGGTGGATCCAAGGAAAAAATTGAAAAATTGGAAAAGCAAAACCGGATTATGCGTTCCACGCTAGAATTCTATGCCGATGTGAAAAACTGGGAAGAAGGTCATAAATATCGTGATGAAGATAATGCGACGATTTTTACCGATGGTTCTGAGTCTGGCGCTACAGTAGATAAAGGGAGCAAGGCGTACCGTGCACTTAAAGCGTGCGATTCAGCCTGATAGACACCTTTAGTCGACAAATTAAATTGCCCGAGATTTTCAATCTCGGGCAATAATCTTACCTATTTTCATTTCATAGATTTACCACTAAGCTAGTGGATAAACTTTTATCCTAAATAAATTTCAAATAGTGCAATTCTTATGAATGAGCTACCCAAAAGAGTCGAGCCCAAAACCTTACCCACAGAGTATGAGTTGCAGTGTTACACCATAATAAGCGTGCTTGGACAAGGTGGTTTTGGTGTGACCTACTTAGCTAAAGATAACAATCTTGATCGAGAAGTTGCAATCAAAGAATTTATGCCACGAGATATTGCTGCTCGTGAGAATAATTATACTATCCGACCTTTAAATGACTCTATGGGTGAGCAACTCGCATGGGGTATGGAACGCTTTATTCGAGAAGCACGAACTTTATCTAAGTTTAATCATAATAATATTGTTCGTGTTCATACTGTTTTTGAAGAAAACAATACAGCTTATATGGTCATGAGTTATGAGCATGGTATTAGCTTCAATGAGAAATTGCTTAAAGGTGGGCAACCATCTGAAGACGAACTGAAAGATATGATGATTGGTTTGTTGGATGGTATGGAGGTGCTGCATGAAGCAGGGTTTATTCATCGGGATATAAAGCCTGGTAATATATTTATCAGAGAGGATGGTACTGCTATTTTGCTTGATTTTGGATCTGCACGACAGGCGATAGGTGAAGAGACTATGACCTTAACTAAAGTTGTCTCGCCGGGTTATGCACCTTTTGAGCAGTATTATGGGCAGAGCTCAATGCAAGGTCCCTGGACCGATATCTATGCCCTTGGCGCTACTTGTTATCGGGCAATTACTGGTGAGGCGCCTACAGATGCTACATTTAGAAATCGATACACAGGCGAAGAGGCGATTAGTGAAATTTGGAACGAGTTAGACAAACACAGTAAAAAGTACTCAACATTCTTTCTCCGCGCAATTGAGCATTCCCTAAGAAGTAAATATCAAGAACGGCCCCAATCTGTTCAAGAATGGCGATCATTGCTTGAAGACCCCAGCGTATCAACTCAAACTCAATGGCGATTAGCTACTAATAGTTATATGAATAAAAATAAGGAAACACCCACTAAAGATAAAGAGGGATTCAACAAGAAATATTTATTATTCACCATCCCATTGATAATAATAATATTTTTAGCATTGTGGTACTTAGATAAAATATAATTTTTGAGGGAATAAAAAAAGTCTGGAGGCACATAACATTTGGGGGAGGAGGGTTATGTGACTATCCAGACTCGATTATAAGCATCAAGGAGGAATGTATGATGTTTACTATGGTTATAATTCTAGTAGATGAAATCGTTCTCTGCTGTGATGGATCTCACAAATTAAGACCTAAAAAACCTAAGATTGTCGGTTATTTGTGACACAAGTCACAATTACATCTAAAAACAAAACTATTCACATTTAATACAGCTGAAACAACTATTTATTCTGCCTGAATCATACCGATGATGATCCAGCCTGATTCAGGCTTCATTTTCCCATTTGCAACGAAGATTTGAATTCGCTGTTTGTTATCAATAGCGAAAAGTGGAATAACGCGCTCACCATATTTATCTATGTACTGCTCAAAAGTGAATTCACCACTTAATTGCGTGCTTTTTATTTCTGCACCATTCCTTAACAAATAAGCGAGATTGCCATAGGCCACATTTTCACCAAATAACTCATAACCTCTATGGCGTGTTGAAACGATATGTTTATCATCAATGTGTTTTTCACGAGTTGATTTTAATTCGTAGACATTTTTAACACCGAACTCTGATTTAAATCTTAAACAAGCTAAAGTATCTAAATTGCTACGACCTGAAACAGCTAGAACTTTACCGAGGCCAAGGAGGTTTAAGTTTCTGTCAGCGTGCTCGGAGATTGGGTTTCCATAGTAAGTTTCTAATCCGTCCATCCGTGCAAGACTTATATTTTCCCATGTGCTGTCTGTGAGAACGACTTTCAATCCGTGCATTTGTAATTCCTTACCAATTGCACGTGCGACATTACCAGCGCCTATTATTAATAGTCCGCTTGGTGGTGGTTCTCGGACGTCGAGAATTTTTGCTAAAAATTTAGCAGTCGCACTTTGAATAACAACGGTGCCAATAATGATTAAAAATGTGAGTGGAACAATTAACCCAGCTTCAGCAAACCCGGCATTTTCAAGTCTTAGCGCAAAGAGAGCTGATACAGCAGCGGCTACTATACCGCGTGGACCAATCCATGAAATCAGTAGCTTTTCATTAAATGATAAGTCTGAACCGATAGCAGAAACAAATACAGAAACAGGCCTTGCTACCAACATTGTGACTGCAAGGATGCCTAGGGCAGGCCAACCTAATTGAATAAATTGATAAAATTCAATTCTTGCGGCAAGGATAATGAATAATCCTGAAATTAATAACAGACTTAGACTTTCCTTAAAATCGAGTACATCATCGATGTCCATATCCTTCATGTTTGCCATTGTCATTCCCATGATAGTGACTGCCAATAACCCTGACTCATGTTCAATTGTGTCTGATAACACATAAATAGCGCAGACAGAAATCAATGTGATTACATTGCGTAAATATTGAGGAACAAGCTGCTTTCTCAGTAATTCGCCTAATAACCAACCGCTGATGAAACCAATAAAAAATCCAACAAATATGATTTTTCCAAAAGTTATAGCGATTGCACTGACGCCATAGTTTTGTTGACCAGAAATAATAAAATTAAACACAAGAACTGCTAGTAAAGCTCCAAGCGGGTCAATCACAATTCCTTCCCAACGGAGCACATTTGTTATTTTTGCATTTGGACGTACTGTCCTCAGCATCGGAATAATAACTGTTGGGCCGGTGACTATAACTACGGCCCCAAATAAAAAAGCGAGTTCAAAAGGAAAGTCGATTAAATAATGTGTGCTGTAAGCAATAATCAACCAGGTTATCAATGCTCCAATTGTTATTAGATTACTAACGGTTTTGCCATGACCACGTATATCTTCAAATTTCAGCGTTAAGCTTCCTTCAAAAAGGATAACAGCGACAGATAAAGAAACGATTGGAAATAATAATTTTCCAAATAAAATGTCTGGGTCAAGTAAGTTGAATACTGGCCCAACCAAAATACCTGCTATTAAAAGAAATAAGATTGCAGGCAGCCTTGCCCACCATGCTAACCACTGACAGCAGATACCCAGAACACCAATGCCAGCAAGTGATAGTAGAATTGTGTTATCCAAAATTAAATCTACTCATGATTTTATTTATGTAATTTTTGACTGATTAGTTTTTTATACTTTGCATGGTGGATAGTTCATGTATATCGCAACGAATCTACCAGCAATTTTATTGAGGTATTGACGCTGTACGGAGTATGCTTCGCGTTCGCGTTTTGCATGCAGGTCACAATTCATCTCTTTATAATCACCACTAAGATCTTGCAGGTAGTGAACGAGCTCATGTACAACAACACTTCGTGTGTTTGCATCGGTATGACCTTTTATTCGGTCATCAAGAAATATTGTATTTTTATTGTTATACCATGCAACAGCTCTACATTTTTCATTTCCTGCACAGGCAACATCAATAAAAAACTCGTGCGGTTTATATGAGATTTCGGGTGCGACACCCGGATGCGGGTAACTAGACAGGTTTACCGTCCAGCTTAATAGTACTGCTAATAGTTTGGCATCCATCACAGTAGCTTAACACGACCGCCATGGATGGCGGGAGTGCGGATATTGAGACTATTTAAAACTCAAGGACTAATAGTCAATAGAAATTACCCATGGGCATTCAGGTTGACTTGATATTATTGATGTTTAATTAGTTTGGTTTTTGAAATACCAAGGTAGCGTTAGTACCGCCAAATCCGAAGCTGTTAGACATGATTGTATGCAGACCAGCATTATCAGTTCTATTAAATGCAATTGGCATTTTTGCTGCACCAGGATCGAGATCTGTAATATTCAAAGATGAGGCAATAAAGTCATTTTCTAGCATCAACAAACTGTAGATCGATTCATTAGCGCCAGCTGCACCAAGACCATGGCCTGTTTGCGATTTAGTTGCGCTAATTATCGGCATGTCATCTTTGAAGACTTCTTGTATAGCATTTAACTCAGCAATATCGCCAGCAGGTGTACTAGTCGCGTGGGCATTAATATAGTCAACCTTAGTATCAACACCACTCATTGCTTGTTGCATGCATCTCACCGCGCCTTCCCCAGAAGGTTTAACCATGTCAGAGCCATCTGATGTTGCTCCATAACCGATTACCTCGGCATATATTTTTGCATTCCTGGCTAGTGCATGTTCCAGTTCTTCTAGAACAAGGATCCCTCCACCGCCAGATATCACAAAACCATCACGATTTGCATCATAAGGTCTAGAAGCTGTTGTAGGGGCATCATTGTACTTTGATGAAAGTGCCCCCATGCTGTCAAACAATAATGTTGAGGTCCAATGAATCTCGTCACCACCGCCCGCAAATATAATATCCTGTTTCCCTAGTTGAATAAGCTCATAAGCATTGCCGATACAATGCGCACTGGTTGCACATGCAGAGCTGATAGAATAATTAACGCCTTTAACTTTATAGGCAACAGAAAGGCAGGCGCTATTAGTACTGGCCATTATTCGAGGGACCATTGTTGGTCCTATTTTACGAGCGCCGCGCTCGCGAAGAGTATCAATCGACTCCTGTAGATTTGCATTTGAACCGCCGCCGGAGCCTACAATAACCCCTGTACGAATATTCGATATATTGTCTTCTTCCAGTGAGGCATCTTCAATTGCTTCACGCATGGCTAGATAGGCATAGGCAGCACTATCACCCATAAAACGTTTAAGCTTTCGATCAATTAATGAATTCAAATCGAGATCAATCGCACCATGGACATGAGAGCGAAAACCCAATTCAGCATATTCAGGGCAGTGCGTGATTCCAGATCTCCCTTGTTTAAGAGAATCCAAAACCTCCGTTTTATTATTTCCAATACTAGACACGATCCCCATGCCTGTTACGACAACTCTTTTCAATTTGTACTCCTAAAAATCTTCTGTTGATTTAAATAGTCCTACTCGAAGATCCTTTGCGGCATAGACTTCTTTTCCATCTACAGACATGGTTGCATCAGCGACACCCATGACTAATCTACGTAATACGACTCGTTTCATATCTATATGATAGGTTACTAGTTTGTTTTTTGGGGTAACTTGCCCGGTAAATTTAACATCTCCAGCAGCCAATGCTCGCCCACGTCCTGGTGCACCGGACCAACCCAGAAAAAAGCCTACCAATTGCCACATTGCATCTAATCCAAGGCAACCCGGCATAACTGGATCGCCAACAAAGTGGCAACCAAAAAACCAAAGATCAGGTGAGATATCGAGTTCAGCTATTATTTCTCCCTTACCTACTGAACCTCCATCATCAGTAATATCGACGATGCGATCAAACATTAGCATATTTGGGAGGGGGAGCTGCGCATTACCTTCACCAAACATTTCCCCTCGTCCACATGCAAGCAATTCTTCCCGTGTAAAACTATTTTTCTTATTCATTGTTAGTATTATCTCATGCTGATATTAATTTTTCCTAACAAAATATCAGGATGATTCATTTAACTGTCTGCTTGACAGCGTTTTCCCGCGGATTAGACTGCGCGTAGTATTCATTATTAACATCAAGGTTTTCATATAATGTCCTCAAGCATTGGTCCACTCGATAGACGTAATAGCGTCAGTGTAAAAATTGGCTCCGTTGTCGTTGGTGGTTGTAATCCTATAGTTGTTCAATCAATGACTAATACTGATACTGCGGATGCCGATGCGACTGTAAAGCAAGTTCAGGAGCTTGCAGCAGCTGGCTCTGAACTTGTCAGAATAACGGTTAACACGGAAGACGCGGCTGCAAAAGTATCGACAATTCGTGAAAAATTGGATGCTGTTGGTTGCCTTGTTCCTTTAGTTGGTGACTTTCATTATAACGGACATAAATTATTAACTGACTATCCTGATTGTGCAAAGGCTTTAGCAAAGTATCGTATTAATCCGGGAAATGTTGGGTTTGGGCGAAAGAAAGACGACCAATTTTCTACCATGATTGAGAAGGCTATTGAGTACGATAAACCTGTACGAATTGGTGTGAATTGGGGCAGTCTCGATCAAGTACTTTTGACTAAAATGATGGATGAAAATGCTAAATTGGCAGATCCACTGGAAACGGACGATGTCATGCGTGAAGCATTGATTGTCTCTGCTTTAAATAGTGCTGAACGTGCAGAAGAATTGGGTTTACCGCGTGACCACATCATTTTGTCATGTAAGGTGAGTGGCGTTCAGAAGCTCATTACAGTTTATCGAGATATTGCCAATCGTTGTGATTATGCATTGCATCTAGGGCTAACAGAAGCAGGAATGGGGTCAAAAGGCATTGTCGCATCGACAGCTGCAATGGGTGTACTACTACAGGAAGGGATCGGAGATACAATCCGTGTCTCATTGACTCCAGAGCCGGGTGGAAATCGCAGTAATGAAGTTATTGTGGGACAGGAAATATTGCAGACATTAGGCTTACGTTCATTTACGCCATTGGTCACGGCTTGTCCTGGTTGTGGGCGTACTACTAGCACTGTCTTTCAGGAGTTGGCTGACAGTATACAAGCATATGTCCGAAGTCAGATGCCAATCTGGAAGAATGATTATCATGGTGTTGAAGAGATGACCCTTGCTGTAATGGGATGTGTCGTCAATGGACCTGGAGAGAGTAAACATGCTGATATTGGTATTAGTCTACCGGGAACAGGTGAAACACCTACTGCACCTGTGTTTATAGATGGTAAGAAATCTATGACGTTAAGGGGCGACAAAATAGCTGAGGAATTCCGTGATATCGTGGACAAATATGTTCAGGAGCGCTATTCTCGTAAGTAGGCTGTGATTCGGGGAAATAATGTGACACAGTTCACATAATATTTAAGAATCAGAACGTTATCAAAATTACAACATAAATATCGTGAATGAAATAGAGGGATAAAAATAATGAATCAAATAAAATTACTTAGTATGCTGATTATGCTTTCTTTACTAGCAGCATGTGCTGGAACTGGTGGATCTGGTAGTAGTATCGGTTATGTGACTAAGTCAGGTGGCCAGATCTGGAAGAATAGCTTCGGAGACTGCTGGAAACATAGCGGTTGGACTGCTGACTCATCTCATCCAGAATGTGGTGGTGCAGCACCTTCAATGGCTCCAGAAGAACAGCCACAAACAGGATATTTCTGGCCGGACGATCAGGATCGTGATGGTATTGTAGATGCAAAAGACGCTTGTCCTTTCACTCCAGACGGTATCGTAGTTGACAGTAATGGTTGTGCTTTAGATGATGACGGTGATGGCGTTCCTAACTATCTTGATGCATGTCCAGGTACACCAGCAGGTACCGTGGTAAATACTGACGGTTGTACGAGAAAGATTGTCTCACTGAGTGGTGTCCACTTCGCATTTGATAGTGCAACCCTAACCAGTGAAGCTAAATCAATTCTTGATAATGCTGCTCAAACAATTAATTCGCGTTCTGATGCTAGTATCACAGTTGAAGGACATACTGATAGTACCGGTCCAGATAATTACAATCTTGGATTATCAGAACGACGTGCTAATTCAGTAAAGAGCTACCTTGAGTCAAAAGGTGTTTCTGCAAGCATTGCTGCAGTTGGTAAAGGTGAAAGCGACCCTGTTTCATCTAATGATACAAGAACAGGTAGAGCAGAAAATAGAAGAGTTGATGTGTTAGCTAAATAACAATCATCAATATACTCTGATGTGAAGGGATCAATCGAAAGATTGATCCCTTTTTTTTACTTCGTGGTTAGCCAAATAGCATGCACAATACCAGGGATAAACAACAGTATGCACAGAACAATATTAATTATTAAATCTTTACCAGCCCCTTTTTTAAGAAAAACAGCAACTGGTGGCAACAGGATAGCAATAATTATTAGCACAACCTTATTCATAGTAATTCCCCTATTTTATTGATGAGATATGATACTTAAAATTAGTTTTTATACTCATTTGTAAGAATATACAGTCTGATTTATAAATGAAAGCGAGGTCTTTTTTTGAATATTAAATATAGTTCAAAGCCTTTATTGTTGATGCCGCTGCTTGTTGGTTTGTCTTTGCCTTGTCATTCGGCGTGGAATGATTTTGTTGAGTTTTTCAAAGAACAAGCACCAGCAGCATTAGATAAGTCAAACCTTAGCAATGCTGATATTGCCTCTGGTTTGAAAGAAGCATTGATTAAGGGAAGTCAGAGTGCGGTGTCTACTTTGGGGAAGGAAAATGGTTTTTTTTCGCATCCAAAATTAAAAATTCCAATGCCTGAGAAACTGCAAACTGTTGAGGCGGCATTGAGAAAATTAAAGCAAGATAAGATTGCCGATGAATTTGTATTGTCAATGAATAGGGCAGCTGAAAAAGCAGTACCAAAAGCAATGTCAATCTTTAGTAGTGCCATCAAAACCCTGTCTATTGAAGATGCATATGGGATTTTACAAGGACCTGATAACGCAGCTACTGAGTATTTGAAAAAAACTAGTGGCAGTCAATTACATCAACAATTTTTACCAATAGTTAAGCAGGCTACTAATAATGTAGGTGTAACTGAAAATTATAAAGGACTTATAGATAACCTTGGCATGATGTCAAAATTTATAGATGTCGAATCATTAGATCTGGACAAATATGTTACAGATAGAGCCGTTAATGGATTATTTAGTCTTGTTGCTAATGAGGAAAAATTAATAAGAGCTGATCCAACCGCTAGAACTACCGAATTATTGAAGAAGGTATTTTCGTCTCAATAAGACTATAAGAAAGATAATAATTTCAATGTGTTTTGACGAAATCATAAAGCATGGTCAAATATATGCTGTGTTGCAATATGCAACATAAGTTCTGATTCTATAAAACAAAAATTTAAATAATTTAATCTACAGGTATATGATGCTCGGTTCTGAGAAGGACTTATTTAGATTATTTATTTGAATATTTGATATAGATCAATATTAAATTTAATCAAACTATAAATAATTCACTGGTAAATAAAATTGGTCGGGGGACTACTGTGTCTGAAGAAAAAACTTTTGATGTACCTGAAAATATTGCTGAAAGTGCGCATATCAATGCAAAACGCTACCGTGAAATGTATGAGCAATCAATAAATGATTCTGATGCGTTTTGGGGTGAACAGGCTGAAGAATTTCTGAGTTGGTCTTCCAAATGGGATAAAGTTCAGGATTGGGATTATAACGAAGCAAATATCAATTGGTTTGTTGGTGGCAAATTAAATGTTTCATACAATTGTCTAGACAGACATCTCGAGTCCCGCGGCGATCAAGTCGCCATTATTTGGGAAGGAGATGATCCTGAAGAAGATCGTCAACTCACATATAAAGAGCTTCATGAGGAAGTATGCCGATTTGCCAATGCTCTAAAAGCACGCGGCGTTAAGAAAGGGGATAGGGTCTGTTTATATTTGCCCATGATTGCTGAGGCATCAGTGGCGATGTTGGCTTGCACTCGAATCGGCGCTATTCATTCAATTGTGTTCGGCGGTTTTTCACCAGATGCACTACGCGATCGTATAAACGATGCTGATTGTAAAGTAGTGGTTACTAGTGATTACAGTCTTCGTGGTAAGAAACAAATACCATTAAAAGCAAATGCAGATAAAGGATTAGCGGCTTGCCCTAATGTGCATACTTGTATTGTTGTCAAACGTACTGGCGGTGATATTGAGTGGAATGATGATAGAGATGTTTGGTATCACGATGTTGTAGAAGCTGCATCAGTTGATTGCCCACCTGAAGAGATGGACGCAGAAGATCCATTATTCATTCTTTACACATCGGGTTCTACTGGTAAGCCAAAGGGCGTTGTACATACAACCGGTGGATATTTGCTCTATGCTGCGATGACACATAAGTATGTATTCGATTATCAGGAAGGAGAAGTCTATTGGTGTACAGCTGATGTCGGATGGGTAACCGGCCATTCTTATATCGTTTATGGACCTCTTGCCAATGGTGCTACCTCAGTGATGTTCGAAGGGGTGCCAAACTTCCCGGATGCCAGCCGTTTTTGGCAGGTCGTAGATAAATGGAAAGTAAACTCATTTTATACCGCGCCAACTGCTATTCGAATGTTAATGGGACAAGGCGATGAGTTTGTAAATAAAACAGATCGTTCGAGTTTGCGAGTTCTCGGTTCTGTAGGTGAGCCAATTAATCCTGAAGCTTGGGAATGGTATTATAATGTCATCGGCAAAGGACAATGTCCTATTGTTGATACCTGGTGGCAAACGGAAACGGGTGGTCATCTGATTACACCATTCCCTGGTGCTACTCCACTCAAACCAGGCTCTGCGACTCTCCCATTTTTTGGTGTAGAACCCTGCTTAGTTGATGATCAAGGAAATGAACTGGAAGGTGCAACTGAGGGCGCATTATGCATTAAACGACCATGGCCCGGTCAGATGCGTACTTTATACGGTGATCATGCTCGTTTTAAGGAAGCATATTTCTCGATGTTTCCGGGTAAATATTTCAGCGGTGACGGAGCTCGTCGGGATGAGGATGGGTATTACTGGATCACTGGTCGTGTCGATGATGTGATTAATGTTTCGGGTCATCGCATGGGAACTGCTGAAGTTGAAAGCGCTTTAGTATCTCATGCTGATGTCGCTGAAGCAGCGGTTGTGGGTTTTCCACATGACATAAAAGGACAGGGTATTTACGCCTATGTCACCTTAATGACAGGAGTCGATGCAACTGATGATTTGCGTAAGGATCTTGTTAAACACGTCAGGAAAGAGATCGGTCCAATTGCTTCGCCCGATATTATTCAATGGGCGCCAGGCCTGCCTAAAACACGTTCAGGAAAGATCATGCGTCGCATATTACGTAAGGTGGCAGCAAACGAACTGGATACATTGGGTGACACGAGTACGTTAGCTGAACCTGCTGTGGTTGACGATCTCATCGAAAACCGCGCTAATAAATAAAACATTAAGGAATACACATGAATCTTGATAGAGTTTCTGCGGGTAAAAACCCGCCTGATGAAGTTAATGTAGTTGTTGAAATTCCAATTCATGGACCACCAGTAAAGTATGAATTAGATAAAGAGAGTGGCGCTATGTTTGTGGATCGTTTTCTAAACACATCAATGCACTACCCTTGTAATTATGGGTATATTCCAAAGACCTTGGCAAAGGATGGTGATCCAGTAGACGTGATTGTGATGACTCCGATGCCTATCATTCATGGCGCTGTTGTTCCATGTCGACCAATAGGTGTTTTGAAAATGACAGACGAGGCTGGCGATGATAGCAAGCTTATGTGCATTCCACTTGATTCAGTTTCAAAATTTAATCGTAATATAAATTCATATAAGGATGTGCAGCCGGCATTACTTGACCAAATCACCCATTTTTTTGAGCATTATAAGGATCTAGAACCCAATAAATGGGTAAAAATTGATGGTTGGTATGAAGTTGAAGAAGCAAAAAATGAGATTTTAGAAGCAATGGAAGCTTATGCTACATCTCCTGAAGAATTGCATTTTTAACATAGACTTACAGAGAAAAGAGTAAAAGTTCTAGGATTGCGAATTTTGCATTCTATGCTCCTTCAATCAATTTGATTCCTCTCAAAAATACTGACTAAAACAGTTGACATAGTTTACGACCTGAGATATGTTGCATTGCAATATTGTTGCGTTGCACAATTATTTCGGCGACGCTAATTATAGGAATTGAAACTTAAAAGTCTTTTGGGAGATATAGAAATGCAAAACGAAATAATTGAAAAAATGACAGAAGCTGGTAAATCTTCATATACCGCTATGCAAGAATTAAGTGCTATTAATACTAATGTATTTAAAAATTTAGCTGAGCTGCAGATGGGATTTGCTACGTACAGCATTGAATCTGGTGTTGAATTCGTAAAAACACTTAGTTCAACCACAAATTATAAAGATTTGATGGAAGCGGAAACGAAGTATGCAACTGAGTATGGTACTAAAGCGATGGAAGTTGGTAGTAAAGCTGCTGATATATTGAATGGTTCACGCGATGATGTCGTAAGCTTTTTCGAAAAAAATATCGAAAACGCAGCTGTTGAATCAAAACCTGCAGCAAAAAAGCCAGCTGCAAAGCGTAGTAAAAAAGCGGCTTAATCACATAAATACCCTCCTCCTCTATGTGTACCCGCATAACTTATAGAGTTATGCGGGTTTTTTTTTGAAAATATTTTAGAATATATAGCAGTGGCTATTTAACTGTAGCTAATGATTAAAAGAGATAGCCTTTTTTGCTAAGCTGTTATAAGAAGAATATCAAAACTCAGAGAAAATAAAGATGAGCAATAAATTCAAAACACCTTTTGATCAACTTGATTGGTCAGATATGCAGAAAAAATATATGGACGCAATGATGGCATTTAAATCACCTGGATCCACTATGGACTCAGTTTGGATAAATGCGATGGATGATTGGTGGAAGTCTGCCAAGGCAGATATGCCATATGATAGCTCAAATATATTTGAAAAGGTTCTTGATCAATGTCGTAACTATTATTTCATGGGTGAACAATTTTCGAGTCTACTTGATGGTCTGAATCAATCTAAAAAGAATAATGACCAAATGACAGATTTCATCAATAAGAGTTTCAAAGAGATTGAGTCTGCTTTTTCTAATGACAAAAATACATTTAATTTGAATAGCATTTTAGACAATTTTGAGCAACCAATAGAATTAATGAAATCAACTTTTTCAAATTCAACATTTAAGTCGAGTGAAATTTTTGATGGATTGAATCCTGATTTGGGAAAATTTAGCGAACAGATTTTGTCTATTCCTGGTTTGGGATACAGTCGCGAAGCTCAAGATAAATCAAAGAATGCTATTAAGCTTTGGGTCAACTATCAGGAGAATTACCAGGAATATCAATCAGTGATGTTGCGTTTGAATCAAGAAGCACTTGATTTAATGCGTGATCGAATCATTAGTATGACTAAAGAGGGCGAAAGCATTGATTCTATGCGCCAGATATATGATCTCTGGATTGAATCAAATGAAAAAGTATATGGCAATTATGTTTATACAAAAGAATATGCTGAGTTGAATGGACGATTAGTAAATTCAATGATGGCATTCAAGAAACAATGCCACGAGATTACCGATGATGCGCTATCAGCGATGCATATGCCGACAACTAAATCTATGGATGTATTGGAACGCAGACACTATGAATTACGCAAACAAGTAAATGAAATGCGTGCAGAGATAAACAGCCTTAAAAAACAGTTACAACAAAAAAACAGAAGTACTACAGTTGTTAAGAAAGAATCAAAACCAGTTGCCAGAAAGAAAAAGAAAACAAAAAAACGAGTAACGGCTAATTCTTCAAATGTTGTTGAACTTAAACAAGTTAAGAAGAAGGTTGCAAAGACTGTAAAATCAATTAAGAAAAAAACAAAACAAAAAACTAAAAAAACTTCCGCCGACAAAGGCATGATTGAAATAAGATTCTGAATTTTTGGAGTAATTAATGAACCCATTCAATTTAAAACCTGAAGATATTGCGAATGAAATTCACGAATTCAATTCAAAATTAGCACAAGGTTATGAAACATTGGCTGATTTGGGTGAGATTGAGGTTGGTGTTTCTGAAAAGGAAGCTATCTACCAAGAAGACAACTTGGTTTTATACCACTTTAAATCCCGTACAAAAAAACAAAACTCTGTTCCTTTATTAATAGTATATGCATTAGTTAACAGACCTTACATGGCAGACTTGCAAGATGGTCGTTCAATGATCCAAGGCTTGCTTAATGAAGGAGTTGATGTATACCTCATTGATTGGGGGTATCCAGATAGTGCTGATAAATACCTGACTCTGGATGATTATATCAATGGTTATATAGATCGCTGTGTTGATGTGATTAGTGAAAAACATAATCGTAAAAGCATCAATTTATTAGGTATATGTCAGGGTGGTGCGTTTAGCCTTTGTTATACGGCACTGCATCAGGAAAAAGTAAAAAATCTTATTACGACAGTCACGCCTGTTGATTTTCATACTAAAAATGATTTGTTGAGTCATATGGTAAGAGAAATTGACATTGACCAAATCGTAGATACATTAGGTAATATCCCCGGTGAATTACTCAATGCTACATTTCTCACCCTAAAACCCTATACCTTAATGGGTCAAAAATATGTAGATCTTGTAAACATCCTGGACGATAAAGAAAAAGCGATGAATTTTATGCGCATGGAAAAATGGATCTTTGATAGTCCTGATTTGGTGGGCGAAGCATACCGAGAGTTTATCACACAGTTTTATCAAGAAAATGGACTTGTTAAAGGAACAGTCAAAATTGGTAATGATATAGTCGACCTTGGCAAGATAACCATTCCCATACTAAATATTTACGCTAGAGACGATCATTTAGTGCCAACAGATGCTTCTAAAGCTTTAGAAGGCTGTGTGAGTTCCAAAGACTATAACTCCCTGGAATTCCCTGGCGGACATATTGGAATCTACGTTAGTGGCAAAGCGCAAAAAATGATCCCACCATCTGTGGCTGCATGGCTAGATAAACGCACAAAATAAATATTAAACTTAAATACTATATGCGGATCTGCAGAAGTAGTTAAAAGGATTTATTTTTGAAAGATATCTATTGAGAAATTTTTAATAAAGCTTTCTCAGCATGTTCATCGCCTTGGGCTGCCGCAAGGCTATACCACTTTTTTGCCTCATCCATATCTTTAGTAATACCACGTCCTTTTGCATAAATTACGCCTAGATTATATTGAGCTTTGGGATGTCCTTGCTCAGCTGCTTTTCTGAACCAAAGAAATGATTCTGTATCATTACGTTTTATGCCATGACCTTTGCCATACATATAAGCTAATTTCATTTGAGCTAAAGTATGCTGTTTTATAGATGCTTTTTCGTACCACTCAAATGCTGATTTAAGATCTTCTTCAATTCCAACACCTTTATGTAACATCTCTGCTACTTTAAACTCGGCATTAGTGTTTTCTTGCTTAGCAGCTTTTAAAAACCAGATATAGGCAAGTTCGTTATCTTTTTCTGTACCAATGCCCTTGCTATACATCATCCCTAGTGCATATTGTGAGCTCTCATCACCTTGTTCAGCTGCTAATTGATACCATTTAATAGCTTGGTGATAATCTTGTTTAACACCTCTGCCTTTGGCATAAATGAGTGCAAGATTATACTGAGAGTTTATGTGATTGTTATTCGCAGCTTCTAGATACCACCTTATAGCGGTAGCTTCATCTTTCTCAGCATTTATCCCTTTTGCATACATAAAGGCGAGTTTTGATTGTGCACTGATATCACCTAATTCAGCAGCGGCAATTTGTTTTTCAATTAATGAATTATCATTTGTGAAACGATTTCTGCTACTGATGTCTCGACGGTCAAATGTAGCAATCCATTCTGACATTGATTGCGGTCTGTCTTGTTGGCGAAACTGCAAGGCATAATCAACCGCAACAAGAAAATCTTCAGAGTAGCCATCTCCAGCAATCTCTGTTATTGAAACATAGGTGTCACTATCGATCTGAGCTATAGCGGCACTACGATCAACGGCATCAGTTGGTGGAATTCCGCTGATCGATCTATACATGGTTGCACCCATAGAATAAATGTCAGTCCAGGCACCTTGCGTTTCTTCACTGGTATTATATTGCTCAATAGGTGCATAACCTCGTGAAAAGATACTTGTTAAAGATTGGTCTCCCTGTCCTAAGGAAGTTCTTGCTGATCCGAAATCAAGCAAAACTGGGTCACCGTCTACTCGCAGAAAAATATTCGCGGGTTTTATATCACGATGAATAAAGCCAGCGGCATGAACGACTTTCATGCCATCAACAATTGGAAAAATTATGGTCTTAAGATCTTGTTCACTGACGGTTTTACGACGATTTAAGATGTCTTGAAATGTTTCACCAAGTTCATATTCCATGACCATGTAGGCAGTATTATTTGCTTCAAATACATTTCGAACTTGTACTATATTCGGGTGTTTGAATTGTCCAAGAGTGCGAGCTTCATCCAAAAAGCGTTCCAGACCCCAATAGTACCTTTCATGGTGTTCATCTGAGACAGGAGATACGGTGCCGCTTTTTGTACGTATAGAAAGATCAACAGGCAGATATTCCTTTATCGCAACTTCATGCCCAAGATTTAAGTCTTGGGCGAGATAGGTAATACCAAAGCCACCTTGGCCCAAGATATCGCGTATCTCGTACCAATGTAGCTTTTGACCGGTTTTGAGCGCGTTAAGATGTCGCTTTTTTTCACTCATTTATGGCACTAATCCTACCAAATGACGTTTTTTATTAATTTTGAGTCTTTTTGAATTATACAAGGTTAGCACCACAATATAATAAATTACATTAAAAATACCACGTTAGCATATTTAATCCTTATAAAATCAAGTAGATCTTGCTTTCTATAATTGCATTTTCGACTTCTTCCAGCTTGTCACCGACACAGGGGCCATGGATACAGAGGCCATTTTCAATTTCGAATAAAGCACCATGTGTAGCACACTGTATGAACTCATTATTGCGATCAAGAAATTGATGTGGCACCCATTCAAGATTAACCCCTGTATGGGGACAGCGATTAAGGTAGCTCAATATTTTATTTTGGTGATAAATAATGAAGCACTGAACGAGTAAATCATTAATGACAATTTCCCAGCCAAAACAACCTGAAGCCTCTAGTATATCGACCTCGCAAACGTAGTATTTTTTCTTCTTAGAATTCATATCAAATCAGACAACCGAATAGACACCCTATAGTGCATTACAGTATAATAATCGTCCAATTCTGCGGGAGTAGCCATACGGTTACTCCCTTTTTTATGTGTAGGATGTGCTCTCAGGATTTATGTTTCAGACGCCAACAATTAGGTGTCTTATACGAAATCTGAATATCTACATTCATATAGACCAACGTCGCTAGTGGAAAGGAAATCCGGTGCGACAATTTGTATTAGAGGTATCGCTTTTTGACGGATAATGCCCTGTTAGCCCTTGAAGATGGTTCATTGTTTTACGGTACATCTATTGGTATCGATGGTGAGTCTATTGGTGAAGTTGTTTTTAATACCTCGATTACAGGATATCAGGAGATTCTTACTGATCCTTCTTACTACAAGCAGATAGTGACTTTAACGCATCCCCATATTGGAAATGTTGGTACCAATTCTGAGGATGAGGAATCTAATCAAGTATTTGTAAGTGGCTTAATCATCCGTGATTTACCACTTGTAATGAGTAATTGGCGCGCTAGTGAGACCTTGAGTGATTATCTTATCAGACACAAAATTGTCGCCATCGCCGGGATCGATACGCGTCAACTAACCCGACACTTACGCAAGCATGGCGCAATGAAGGCTTGTGTTGCTGCTGGTGAGAATATTGATGCAGATAAATCAATCAAAACAGCAAAGTCATTTGCAGGTTTGGTTGGTATGGACTTGGCAAAAGAAGTATCGACAGCATCATCATATAACTGGAAAGATGGCACTTGGGATCTTGAAAGTGGAATTAAACCTTCTTCCAGTCAAAAAAACTGGCGCGTCACCGCATATGATTTTGGAGTTAAAAGAAATATTCTCCGTATTTTGGTGGATTTAGGTTGTGAGGTTACGGTTGTTCCTGCACAAACACCTGCGAGTGAGGTATTGGCAGAAAAACCAGACGGTGTCTTTTTATCTAATGGTCCAGGTGACCCGGATCCTTGCGATTACGCAATTAAAGCGATTCAAGAAATTATTAATTCGGGACTACCAGTATTTGGTATTTGTCTCGGACATCAATTGCTTTCATTAGCATTGGGTGCAAAAACTAGCAAAATGAAATTTGGTCACCACGGTGCAAACCATCCTGTGGAATCACTTGGTGGTGGCCAAGTGCTAATTACTAGCCAAAACCATGGTTTCGCAGTAGATGAAAAAACATTACCGGCTGATCTTGTCGCAACTCATCGGTCATTATTTGATGGGTCTTTGCAGGGTGTACATCATAAAAACTATCCAGTGTTTGGATTTCAAGGGCATCCGGAAGCGAGTCCGGGGCCACATGACTTAAAACCACTTTTCAGTCATTTCATTGAATTAATGCAAGAACATAAAACGTAATAAACCCATGCCTAAACGTACAGATATTAAAAGCATATTAATTATAGGCGCAGGCCCCATTATTATTGGACAGGCTTGTGAGTTTGATTATTCCGGTGCACAGGCGTGTAAAGCATTACGCGAAGAAGGTTTTCGCGTCATCCTAGTGAATTCAAACCCTGCAACAATAATGACCGACCCTGATATGGCGGATGCGACGTATATTGAACCTGTACATTGGCAAACAGTAGCAAGAATAATTGAAAAAGAACGACCAGACGCTTTATTACCGACCATGGGTGGGCAGACGGCATTAAACTGCGCATTAGATTTGGATAAACAAGGCATACTGAAAAAATTCAGCGTCGAAATGATTGGTGCCTCAAAAGATGCCATAGATAAGGCTGAGGATCGCGAGCGATTTCGAACTGCGATGCAAAAGATTGGCTTGAGTATGGCTAAATCTGAAATTGTTCATAACAAGGAAGAAGCTATAGCGGCCATGGAAATTATAGGGTTTCCTGCAATCATTCGCCCTTCATTTACCTTGGGTGGTACAGGTGGTGGTATTGCTTATAACCGTGATGAATTTATGGAAATCTGTGATAAGGGTGTTGAGGCCTCACCGACAAATGAAGTTCAGATTGACCAGTCTGCATTAGGCTGGAAAGAATATGAAATGGAAGTTGTTCGTGATAAGAAAGATAACTGTATCATTATTTGCTCTATTGAGAACCTTGATCCAATGGGTGTGCATACCGGTGATTCAATAACGATTGCACCAGCACAGACATTGACTGATAAGGAGTATCAAATCATGCGTGATGCTTCTATAAAAGTGTTACGTGAAATTGGTGTTGATACTGGTGGGTCGAACGTTCAATTTGCAGTAAATCCAAAAGACGGTGAATTGATCATCATTGAAATGAATCCTCGTGTCTCACGCTCATCAGCACTCGCATCAAAAGCAACAGGTTTTCCAATTGCTAGAGTCGCTGCAAAATTAGCGGTGGGTTATACATTAGATGAGCTTGAAAATGAAATTACCGATGGTGCTACGCCAGCTTCATTCGAACCCAGTATTGATTATATCGTTACCAAGATACCTCGTTTCACTTTTGAGAAATTTCCACAGGCAGATGATCGTTTAACAACACAGATGAAATCTGTCGGTGAAGTCATGGCGATGGGTCGTACATTCCAGGAATCATTGCAAAAAGCAATTCGAGGAATGGAAACTGGAGTAACCGGGTTTAATGAAATTGTTGAACAGTCAGCAGAAAATGTTTTAGAGCAGATTGAAAAGGAATTGCGTGTGCCGCGTGGTGATAGATTGTGGTATATCGCAGAAGCCTTTCGACATGGTATGAGTGTTGAGGATATTTTCAATATTTGCAGTATCGACCCCTGGTTTTTGGCACAAATACAAGATCTTGTTCAAGAAGAAATCAAGCTTAAGCAAGAAGGTCTTTCTTCCTTAACCAAGTCTCGTTTAAAAGGGTTAAAGCGTAAAGGTTTTGGTGATGCTAGATTGGCGGAACTAATCAATACATCTGAATCTGATATCAGAAAATTAAGAACCGAAAATAATATTCGTCCTGTGTTTAAACGTGTCGATTCATGTGCAGCTGAGTTTGAATCAGCCACGGCATACATGTATTCAACTTACGATGCTGAGTGTGAAGCTGCGCCAAGTGATAAACAAAAGATTATGGTATTGGGTGGCGGACCAAACCGAATAGGTCAGGGTATAGAATTCGATTATTGTTGTGTACAAGCAGCCTTTGCTATGCGCGATGCAGGCTACGAAACCATAATGGTAAACTGTAATCCTGAAACCGTGTCTACTGATTACGATACCTCTGATCGACTTTACTTCGAGCCGTTAACTCTTGAGAACGTATTAGACATTATTAATATTGAAAAACCCTACGGTGTGATCGTGCAATACGGTGGACAAACACCGTTAAAGTTAGCTCGTGATTTAGAAGCGGCAGGCGTACCCATTATAGGTACGAGTCCAGACTCAATTGATCTAGCAGAAGATAGGGAACGTTTCCAAAAACTATTGGAAGATATTGGTTTGAAACAACCACCAAACCGAACAGCGAGAGATGTTGAGCAAGCTGTTAAAGGTGCAGATGAAATTGGCTATCCATTGGTTGTAAGACCATCCTATGTCTTAGGTGGTCGTGCTATGGAGATCGTTTATAACGAAGATGATCTTCGTAATTACATGGATAATGCTGTAGCGGTATCTAATTCTTCACCTGTATTACTCGATCGTTTTTTAAATGATGCGATTGAAGTGGACGTTGATGCAATCTCTGATGGAAAAGATGTTTGTATAGCAGGCATCATGGAGCATATAGAACAAGCAGGTGTCCATTCTGGTGATTCAGCATGCTCACTACCTCCCTATAGTTTAAGCGATGAAGTACAAGACAAAATTGCGACTCAGGTTGGAGCAATGGCGAGAGCTTTAAAAGTTGTTGGTTTAATGAATACGCAGTTTGCAATACAGAATAATGATATTTATGTATTGGAAGTAAATCCAAGGGCTTCAAGAACGATACCATTTGTTTCTAAAGCAACAGGTATATCGATTGCCAAGGTTGCCGTAAATTGTATGGTAGGTAACAGTTTAGCATCACAAAACTTAACACATGTACCGGTGCCAGATTATTATTCAGTTAAGGAATCTGTATTCCCATTTATTAAATTTCCTGGTGTTGATCCTTTACTAGGACCTGAGATGAAATCAACAGGTGAAGTAATGGGCGTGGGAAAGACATTTGGTGAGGCATTTGCAAAAGGACAACTTGCAGCTGGCGAAGAGTTTCCACCATCGGGAAATGCATTTATCAGTGTTAAGGAAATAGATAAAGATAAGGCAGTGGTTGTTGCGAAAGAATTATTACTAATGGGTTATGTAATTTATGCCACAAGTGGTACTTGTAAAGTATTAACGGAAGCAGGAATAAAATGTGAACGCGTTAATAAGGTAAGGGAAGGGCAGCCACATATTGTTGATATGTTGAAAAATGATGCAATTGATTTAATTGTTAATACGACAGAGGATAAAAAAGCGATTGCAGATTCATATTCGATTAGAAGAACTGCGCTACAGCACAAGGTCTTCTATACAACCACAATAGCTGGCGCCATGGCAACAATGGAAGCATTGAAACAAAGAGATAGTGTTGGTGTAAATAGTCTACAAAATTTACATAAAGGAGTGATCGCATGAGCCAAACACCTATGACTGTAAGAGGTGCGGAAAAATTAAAAGAAGAACTGCATAAACTTAAAACAGTAGATCGGCAGCGAATAACCAAGGCGATTGCAGAAGCACGAGCACATGGTGATTTGAGTGAGAATGCTGAATACCATGCTGCACGCGAACAGCAAAGTTTTGCAGAAGGTCGTGTTAATGCTATTGAATCGGCTTTGGCTGATGCTCAGATTATTGATGTCACCGCGGTTGATGCAGAAGGCCGTATTGTTTTTGGCGCAACGGTCAAGCTACTGAATATCGAAACTGATGCAGAGGTCACATACCAGATTGTTGGTGAAGAAGAAGCAGATATAAATGAAGGATTGATTTCGATAACATCACCGATTGCAAGAGCATTAATTGGAAAACAATTAGATGACGCAGTTGATGTGAATGCCCCAAGTGGTGTAATTGAATACGAAGTTCTAGAAGTTAATTACATATAGCATTAATTTTTTGTGTATTTAACTATGTTCTGATGGCCAAAAAATCTAATAAACAATGGCTACACGCACAAAATAAAGACCAATATGTAAAGCAGGCTCGTGATTCGCATTACCGCTCACGCGCTATCTACAAACTTCAGGAAATTGACCAAAAAGATAAACTCATAAAGCCAAACACTTGTGTTGTTGATTTGGGCTCAGCGCCAGGAAGTTGGTCGCAATACGCCAGCGAACAAGTTAAAGCTAATGGTCGGGTAATCTCGGTCGATATATTACCAATGGACCCGATTGAAAGGGTGTCATTCATTTTAGGTGATTTTACTGACGAAGCAATTGAAAACGAGTGTATTGGACATATAGGCAAACAGGGCGCCGATCTTGTAATTTCAGATATGGCCCCCAACTTAACAGGTATCAGGATAACTGATCAGGCACGCAGTCTTGCATTGGCAGAATTAGTCTATGATTTTTGCCATCAAGTACTTAAACCAGGTGGCGATTTAGTTATCAAGTTGTTTGAGGGTGCTGGAACGGACGAATATAGGCGATTATTGAAGGAACGATTTGCCAAGGTAATGACTCGAAAACCAGGTGCATCTCGTGATAAGTCGCGGGAATTCTATGTTTTAGCCCGTTCGTATAGGTTATAGTAGAAAAATGAAATCATTAATTATTGAGGTTTATTGATTTGAACGACATGGCAAAAAATCTGGTCTTATGGGTAATTATCGCCCTGGTCCTGATGATGGTATTCAACAAATATGACAACCCAGCGTTATCTGGGGAGATTACCTATTCTCAATTTATTTCTTATGTGAAAACTGGCCAAATTGCCTCCGTAGGGATTGAGGGTAGTTCAATTACGGGCCAAATGTCTGATGGTAATCGATTATTCAAGACCTATAGCCCAGAAACCAGCAATGACGCCTTGATAGGAACACTATTAGAAAACAATGTAGAAATTAAAGGTATTGAGCCTAATAAGAATTCATTCTGGGCACATGCGCTAATCTCATGGTTTCCGATTCTGCTGTTACTAGGAATCTGGATTTATTTTATGCGTCAGATGCAAGGCGGTGGCGGCGGTCGTGGCGCAATGTCGTTTGGAAAGAGTCGTGCACGATTATTAGGTGAAGATCAGATTAAGATAACCTTCACTGATGTTGCTGGAGTAGAAGAGGCAAAAGAAGAAGTAGCAGAGTTAGTCGAATTTTTACGTGATCCTGGCAAATTCCAGAAACTGGGTGGCAAAATTCCATCTGGTGTATTAATGGTTGGCTCTCCGGGCACTGGTAAAACCTTATTAGCAAAAGCCATTGCTGGTGAAGCGAAAGTACCTTTCTTTACGATATCAGGTTCTGATTTTGTTGAGATGTTTGTTGGTGTCGGTGCATCGCGCGTGCGCGATATGTTTGAACAGGCCAAGAAACATGCGCCCTGTATTATTTTTATAGATGAAATAGATGCGGTAGGCCGTCATCGTGGCGCAGGCTTAGGTGGTGGACACGATGAGCGTGAGCAAACCTTAAACCAGTTATTGGTTGAAATGGATGGTTTTGAAGGCAATGAAGGCGTGATAGTCATTGCCGCAACGAACCGTCCTGATGTATTAGATCCTGCTCTATTAAGACCTGGTCGTTTTGATCGACAGGTAGTTGTACCGCTGCCTGATATTCGTGGTCGTGAACAAATCCTCAAGGTACATATGCGCAAGGTTGCTTTGGGTGATGATATTAAGGCTAATATCATTGCACGAGGGACGCCGGGGTTTTCTGGTGCTGATTTGGCTAATTTGGTAAACGAGGCAGCACTATTTGCAGCGCGTGCCAATAAAAAATTAGTTGAGATGGAAGAATTCGAACGCGCCAAAGACAAGATTATGATGGGCGCAGAACGTCGTTCCATGGTGATGGGAGAGGAAGAAAAGAAACTCACTGCATATCATGAAGCGGGTCACGCAATTGTTGGCCGGTTAATGCCATCGCATGATCCAGTCTACAAGGTAACAATCATCCCACGTGGACGTGCCTTGGGTGTCACTATGTTCTTACCGGAAGAAGATCGCCTTAGTTATTCCAAGCAATTACTTGAGTGTCAGATATCAACTTTATTTGGTGGCCGAATTGCAGAAGAACTAATCTTTGGTGCTGACATGGTTACCACCGGAGCAAGTAACGATATTGAGCGTGCAACATTACTAGCACGCAACATGGTAACTAAATGGGGTTTGTCGCAAAAACTGGGTCCTTTGACCTATAGCGAAGAAGATGGTGAGGTCTTTTTAGGACACTCAGTGACTCAACATAAGGCTATCTCAGACGAAACATCTCATACTATCGATGAAGAAATACGTTCTATTGTTGATAAGAATTATGCTCGTTCAGAAAAAATCCTCAAGGAGAATGAGGATGTGCTACACCACATGGCTGAAGCGTTAATAAAGTATGAGACGATAGATTCTGATCAGATTGATGATCTTATGGAAGGAAAGACACCCAGACCACCATCAGGTTGGGATGATAGTGATGATGATGATTCTACTTCTGCCAAGAAAAAGGACAAGTCTAAAGAAAAATCATCAAAAGAAGATGACGCACCATCGGGTGAACCACCCGCAAAGCCTGCATAATATAACTGCATACCTGTGAAGTAATTTTTACTTCACAGGTTTCGTTTTTATCCGCACAATAGAGTTACCAATAATCTAATCAATAAGTGAATCACGATTAATATCAATAGTAGAAAACATTTCGGTACTGATGGCATTCGAGGCATTGTCGGTGAGGGTGTCATCACTCCTGACTTTATTATGAAACTTGGTTGGGCAGCAGGTCGTGTACTTGCAAAAAAAGGCAATGGACCTGTTCTGATAGGTAAAGATACGCGTATATCAGGCTACATGTTTGAGTCAGCGCTTGAGGCGGGTCTATCTGCGGCAGGAGTTGATATTCGTTTACTTGGTCCTATGCCAACCCCTGGGATTGCCTATTTAACAAAGAATACGCGAGCCCAAGCAGGTATTGTAATTAGCGCATCACATAATCCTTTCTATGATAATGGCATTAAATTCTTTTCAGGTGATGGTACTAAACTGCCGGATCAAATTGAGCATGAAATTGAAGCTGAATTAGATCAACCATTGCTGTCTGTGCATTCGCGTCATCTTGGTAAGGCGCGGCGTATTACTGATGCACCGAGACGTTATATCGAGTTTTGTAAATCAAAGTTACATAATGATGTTGATTTTAACGGATTGAGAATTGCTGTCGACTGTGCCAACGGCGCAACATATCACATAGCACCTAAAGTCTTTGAAGAATTAGGTGCAGAAGTATTCCTCCATGCAGCAACACCTGATGGGCTAAATATTAATGATGAGTGTGGCGCGACATCTCCCGCAGCATTACAAGCCATGGTGAAAGAGTCACGTGCTGATGTCGGTATAGCATTGGACGGTGATGGTGATCGTTTAATCATGGTAGACGAGCAGGGCAATGTTATTGATGGTGATGATATTCTATATGCCATTGCACAGTTAGATACGGAAAAACTAAATGGTGCCATTGTTGGCACTGTCATGAGCAATCTGGGTCTGGAGCTTGCGATAAAAGATTTACAGTTGGACTTTTTAAGGGCTTCAGTTGGTGACCGTTATGTTATGGAGTTATTGCTGAAAGAAAAACTGGTCTTGGGCGGAGAGACATCGGGACATATTATTAATCTTGATCGCACAACGACAGGTGATGGAATCATAGCAGCACTACAAGTTTTAGAGGCTATGAAAGTCACTGAGAAAAAACTGTCAGAACTGGTTGGTAATATCAAAAAGTTTCCACAAATAATGAAGAATGTAAAACTTCAAAAGAAAATTGATATCGCATCTAACAATGAAATTAATGATGCTATCAAGGACGCTGAAAGCGTACTCGGTGAATCGGGTCGTGTCGTGTTGAGACCTTCAGGTACAGAACCTTTAGTAAGAGTAATGGTGGAAGGTGACAACCAACAACAAGTTGAAACATTGGTTGATCAGCTTTCAACTAAAGTTAGTGAAGTAGTAGAAAAATCACTTTAAAGCATAAAAGTAATCAACAAAAAATCACAACTCGCTGATTGAATTAGAACTCAGCCACTTCCTCTTCTTCTGCAATAATAAAGTTTGGTGCGCCACCGGTTGATATTTCAGCAGCATGCGCCAAGACTTCTTTTCCAGCATCTGATTGTGTACTGGCGAGCAATGCTTCCATTGTAGGAAAGTAAATTTCAGCAGAACGGTGATATGCCGGAAGAATATGATGGGCATGGGGTAATGCCGTTGTTGTAACGACCTTAGTTTTGCCATCTAATTTTTCACTTAGTAGAGGCATATGCTCTTCTTTATAGCTATGGTCAAAAGCGTAAACATCGTGCGGGTGAGGATATTGAATAATCAGTTTTACATTAGCCATGTTATAAACCTCCTAATTAATCATCTATTTTTATTACTTATATTCAGAGTACATTTAAAGCTAAATTCACGTTATTCACTATAAAAGATAGGTGATAATATCGACTTAATCAAGGTGTCCTTGGTTTCATAAGTGACTGATTATGATGGTTAATTAATAATATTTTTTCCGTGTAAGTTTGTTGAATATTATTGAGTGTATAAAGCGTCAAATAGAGGCCTGTACACATCTTAAAACACCATAATCGTATTCTTCATTTAAGGCATCATAGAGTGGTTTGAGTCGATTTTTATCATCATCTTCCATAGTTTCAATGGTATAAACAATCTCATCATATTCGCTGTCATCTATATCTATTACGTCTCGCACATCGAGTAAACCTACTTCTATCGCATCAGCAAGATGCGTGTAAATAGTGCTTATATTCTTATCTCTATGTTCTGCGATTTTTTCAATACTGATGTCTTGTTGAAAAAGCATCAACGTTTCATTAATGGTTTTGCTAAGATTATTGTCGAGTAAGGCAGGAAGAGGGTACTTGGAAATTTCACTGAGAAATTGTTTGCCATACCGCTGTAGTTTTTGTTCTCCTACGCCTGATATGCGTAACATGCCGTCAGATGAGGTTGGTCTTTTCTTCACCATTTCTTGTAAGGTCGCATCATGAAAGATGACATAGGGTGGCACGCCTGCTTCATCTGCTAATGATGTGCGTAAGGAACGTAAGGCGTCCCATAAGGTTTGATCTTGTGGCCGGACAACAGACTTTTGTTTTGTTTCTTTTGCTATTTTTTCTTCTTGAGATTGTTTTCTAAGATCGAGTTGTTGTTCTCCACGTAAAATCGGTCGGCATTTTTCGGTAAGACGTAGTGCGCCATGACGCTCCATGTCGATATCGATATAACCCAAAGCAATCAATTGTCTGAAAATACTACGCCATTCAGTAGTCGATAAATCTTTACCAATACTAAAAGTACTTAGTTTATCGTGACAATTCCGTTGTATTCGTTCATCGTTTTTACCGAGCAGAATATCAACGATGTAGTTCACACCAAAACGTTGTTCAGTTCGATAAATTGCGGACAGCGCCTTTTGTGAAGCCTCAGTTGCATCCCATTTTTCCGGAGGACTAAGGCAGTTGTCACAGGCGCCGCATTTTTCAGTAGATGTTTCATCAAAATATTCGAGCAGGGCATGGCGTCGACACGTGATGAGTTCACAAAGCCCGAGCATTGATTCAAGTTTATGATGTTCAACGCGCTTATGAATTTCATCGGCATTAGAATTCAACATAAATTGCCGTAAGGTAATGACATCTTTTAAACCATAAGCCATCCAGGCATTGGCTGGTTCACCATCGCGCCCACCACGGCCTGTTTCCTGATAATACGCTTCTATACTTTTAGGCAGATTTAGATGTGCGACAAAACGAACATCGGGTTTATCTATCCCCATACCGAAAGCTATCGTTGCAACAATAATGATTCCGTCCTCGCGCAAAAAACGTTGTTGGTTGTTTTGTCTGGTCTCTTGCGCCAAACCGGCATGATAAGGTAACGCTATACGACCTTGATCGCTTAACCACTCAGCAATCGCCTCGACACTTTTCCGTGATAAACAATAAACAATCCCGGCATCGTCTTTATGATTCTCTTCAAGGAAACGCCATAATCGATTTTTAGGATTATTACCTTCTGAGATAGCATAGGTAATATTAGGACGATCAAAACTATTAACGTAAACCTTCGCTTCTTCCAATTGCAGTTGTGAAATAATCTCTTCACGTGTGCGTTGATCTGCTGTTGCTGTCAATGCAATACGCGGAATCTCAGGGTAGCGCTCATGTAATATTTTTAAACGTTGGTATTCAGGTCGAAAATCGTGTCCCCATTGCGACACACAGTGCGCTTCATCGATAGCGAATAATGAGATCTGACATTTATCCAACAGAAACAACATGTGATTGGTGAGTAATCTTTCCGGTGCGACATAGACAATCTCAAGTTCGTTATTGAGCAATTGTTGTTCCACCAACTGAGCTTCATCATGACTCATACTGGAGTTCAGAAAAGCAGCATTAACGCCAAGTTGTTTTAAGGCATCAACTTGATCCTGCATCAAGGCAATCAATGGTGATATGACAATAGCAGTACCATCAAGCACCAGTGCCGGGATTTGATAGCATAAGGACTTGCCGCCACCCGTTGGCATCAAAACAAGGGCATCATTACCATTCAGTATGTCCTGAATAATGTCTTCTTGGTGATGGCGGAACTGTTCGTAACCAAAAGTGGATTTTAAAATCGCTTGCGCGCGCTTCATTCAGTAGGTCGTCCTATGACGGCAATTGTTATTGCTTATGTAATAAAAAAGGTGCTGTTTTAATCAAGGCAGGATTGTACTATACAAATAAGCTTAATAAATTATTGACAGCCTTAAGCGTTTAGAAAAATATTGTTATAGTGTCTGTTCTAAAAATAAACCTGACACTTTTTTAGTCAATAGGGAATAAACATAAATGAGTACGCCACAGTCAGCAATATTACCTGAAGCCGCGCAACATGCCTTATACATGGTCATCAATGTGACTGAGAATACGAAAGACCTTGTTAAGCAATGTATTCTACTGCCGATCTTAATCGAAACACTAAAAAAAGAACATAATGTAGATAAGCTCTATGCCAGTTTGGCCTTCGGTGCAGATTATTGGGATACGATTTATACAAAAGGTAGACCGCAACGATTGAAGACGTTTATTGAACTAGGCAAAGGCGATGTATTTGCGCCCGCAACCGGTGGTGATATTTTCCTGCATATCCATGCTGATAGAAAAGATATGGTTTATGTTCTGGCGAGTGAATTTATCAAGTCTATTAAAGAAAACATTCAAGTCTTCGATGAAGTCGAAGGGTTTCATTATCTGGATGATCGAGACTTAACCGACTTTATCGATGGCACTGAAAATCCTGAAGGTGAAGAACGTGCCGAAGTCGCATTAATCGATGACGAGCCAGAGTTTGGTGGTGGGAGTTATGTTTTAGCGCAGCGTTATGTTCACAATTTACCCAAATGGCAAAAGGTCGCGGATGATGAACAAGAGAAAGTAATCGGCCGTACAAAGCCCGACAGTGTAGAACTGGGTGAGGATGTTATGCCTGAGACGTCACATGTCAGCAGAGTCGTCATCGAAGAAGATGGAGAAGAACTTGAAATCGTGCGACATAGTTTGCCTTATGGAAAGGCGTCGGGTGATTCAGGTTTGTTTTTTCTAGCCTATAGCAAAGATAATACTATACTGGAAAAAATGCTGGCTAACATGTTCGGTACTAACGGTGATGGCCTACACGATCAGTTAATGAATTACACAACAGCAAAAAGTGGCGCTTATTTTTTTGCACCATCAATTGAGATGTTGGAAAGCTTAGGAAAGTAGTCATATCATAATGACAGCTTACGACCCAAAGCGGACATTAATATAGTAATTTCAAAATGGAATTTTTCTATCAAATAATCCCTGATGAGCACATTGAATATTTTCATTATTTTATAGATGAATGGGGATTCTCAATTGCCTTTTTAATATTCATATTGGAAATAATAATTCTATCTTTTAAAAAAATAGTCTCAAAAAATGTATTAGGTGATGCAATAGCTAATTTTGTAACTCTAGGGCTGTTCATCGCTATAAATACCTTTTTAATCGGTGTTATGTACATATCTATATTTTACTGGGTATATTTAAATTATAGTATCTTCCATATACCTACGAATTTTACATCTATATTAATTTGTATATTTCTTGCTGACTCTGCCTATTATTGGGAACATCGTTTTACACATCGTGTAGGTTTTGGGTGGGCTACACATGCTGTTCATCATAGTTCACCCTATTTCAATATATCTGTAGCTTATCGTTTTGGTCCGTTAGACGGATTAATGCCACTTATTTTTCATCTTCCTTTAGCATTAATCGGATTTAATCCACTAGTAATCTTTCTTTCAGAAATGGTTGTTCAAGTTTACCAAACGCTACTACACACCGAAGTTGTAAGAAAACTTCCAAAACCTATAGAAACTATTTTCAATACACCTTCTCATCACCGTGTGCATCACGGATCGAATGATGAATACATTGATAAAAATTATGCCGGAATATTAATATTATGGGATAAATTATTTGGCTCATTTACAGAAGAGAATGCAAAAGTTAACTATGGAGTTAGAACTCCGATTGAAACAATCAATCCGATTAAAATTTTCTTTTTTGGTTATGTAAAATTATTAAATAAAATGTTTACATCAGGATCTTTAAAAGATTCGTTAGGATATTTCTTAATGCCACCAGATTGGGAGCCTAAGACTATTAGTGAGTCTGAAAAATAAGGGTGTCCGCTTCTGGCCGAAAGCTGACGTTAGAACTTAATCGATTTATAACGCTCTTCACTAAACCCAACGGCTAAGGTTTTATTCACATCCAACACCGGTCGTTTAATGATTGCTGGATTCTCGATCATTAACGTTACCGCTTGTGTCTTATTCTTAATGTCTTTTTCTTCGTCTGATAATTTACGCCAAGTTGTACCGCGTTTATTGATCAGTGTTTCTTGATCGATCTGTTTAAGGAGATTATTGATGAGCGTTTTGTCGATGCCGTCAACGCGAAAGTCATGAAAGGTATAAGGCACGGAATTGGCATCTAACCATTTCCGTGCCTTTTTAACTGTGTCGCAGTTTTTTATGCCGTAGAGTATGACAGACATAATTTAGCTTATTAAACGTCGCGTAGGATTTCGTTGATACCGACCTTACTACGTGTTTTCTCATCAACGGTTTTTACAATCACTGCACAATATAAACTGTACTTGCCATCATCCGATGGCAGATTACCTGAGACTACAACGGAACCGGGAGGTACTACGCCGTAGGTCACTTCACCGGTTGCACGATTATATATACGTGTGCTTTGTCCTAGATAGACGCCCATAGAAATGACTGAACCTTCGCCGACGATGACACCTTCTACGACTTCTGAACGTGCGCCGATAAAACAATTATCTTCAATAATGGTTGGGTTGGCTTGTAAGGGTTCAAGTACACCACCGATACCTACACCGCCAGAGAGGTGTACGTTCTTTCCGATTTGCGCGCATGATCCAACAGTCGCCCAGGTATCAACCATAGTGCCGCTATCGACATAGGCGCCAATGTTAACGAAGCTCGGCATCAAGACGACGTTTTGCCCAATATAGCTGCCACGTCTTACCGTCGCGTTTGGTACAACGCGTGCACCGGTTTCGATGAAATTCGTTTTGGTATAACCGTAAAATTTATTCGGGACTTTATCGTAATAGTTTGTCAAGCCGCCTTGCATGACGACATTGTTTTCAATAATGAATGAAAGCAGTACGGCTTTTTTCAACCACTGGTTTACGACCCATTCGCCGTCTTTCTTTTCTGCGATGCGTAGTTGCCCACTATCCAGTTTTAAGATGATGTCATCAACCGCATCTTTGATTTTGTTGTCTACTGAATCGATTTCGATCTCAGCACGGTTTTCAAATGCGTCATTAATTAAGTTTTCTAAATCACTCATGTTTTCTTTCCTGATATTAAAATGAATTCTGTATAAATTGTTTAATTCTGTTTGCTGCTTCAGTGCATTCTTCAGCTTCTGCTACCAATGCAATACGTGCACGGTTTCTGCCGGGATTAATACCGCCTATTTCTCGGGATAAATAAGAGCCAGGTAATACTTTTACATTCTCGCTTGTATATAAATTTCTTGCAAAGTCTGTGTCAGAGCAGGGCAGTTCCGGCCAGAGGTAGAAACTGGCAGGAGGCGGAGTGACATCCAATACAGGTTTTAGTATTTCACAAACTTGTGCGAACTTTTCTCTATATTGTGACCTATTGTCTATGACGTGTGTTTCGTCATTCCAGGCTGCAATACTGGCTTTTTGTGTATGCAGTGGCATGGCACAACCATGATAGGTTCGATATCTAAGGAATTGCTCAATTAATGTACTGTCGCCAGCGACAAAGCCGGAACGTAAACCCGGTACATTCGATCGTTTGGAAAGACTATGAAAAACCAGGCAGCGATTGAATTCTGTATTGCCTAATTGATTAGCATACTCAAGCAGTCCGACTGGGGGTTGTGCTTCATCCGGATAAATCTCGGAATAACATTCATCAGAAGCAATAACGAAGTCGTATTTTTCAGCCAAGGCCAATAGTTCTTTTACAGACGCTAAATCAACCACTGCACCAGTAGGGTTGCCGGGAGAACATAAATAGATGAGTTGACAGCGTTGCCAGATGTCTTCGGGCACTAATGATAAATCAGGGATGAAGTTGTTATCTTCAGTACAGTTTAGATAATACGGTTCTGCACCCGCGAGTAGGGCCGCGCCTTCATAGATTTGATAAAACGGATTCGGTAAGACAATGACGGGTGTCTCTGTCTCTTTATTGATTAGTGTTTGTGCAATAGCAAACAAGGCTTCTCGCGTGCCACTTACCGGCAAAACATTCTTCTCTGCGCTGACTGATGCTTGCGGGAGTTTGAATCGCTGGCATAACCATTTTGCAATCGCTTCTCGTAGCTCAATCGACCCACGCGTTGTTGGGTAGTTAGCCACATCAACCAGGTTCGTCCTTAATGCATCTAATATAAAGTCTGGTGTGGGATGTTTAGGTTCGCCAATCGCAAGACTGATAGCCGATTTATCCGGGTTAACTGACGACTCTTCGAGCAGCTTTGTTAGCCGTTCAAATGGATAAGCATGTAAATTTTTCAGTCCTGAATTCATTAAAGGTAGTGATTAGTTAATAATGGCAAAAAAGGCGGCTAAGTATATGCGATCAACTCCCTCATCCCAACCAACATCACAGCACTTTCCAGCATTATCTTGCATGGTCGCCGCTGTACTATGGGGTTTGCTTTGGTATCCACTCAGGTTATTGGAAGACATGGGGGTTCCGGGATTATGGTCAACGCTAATTATTTATTGCTCCGCGCAGGTGTTTTTGCTTCCGGCTTGCTGGCGTTGGCGCGCTGAGTTCTTACGGCATAAAACGGACTATCTACTTGTTGGGCTTTTTGCTGGCTGGGCCAATCTTGCGTTTATCCTTGCCATGTTGGAGGGCGAGGTTGTGCGGGTTTTACTGCTGTTTTACCTGTCTCCTATATGGGCGATTTTGCTAGCTTTTTTTGTGTTACGTGAACGTTTAACAAAAACTGGTCTGATGGCATTAGTTATAGCAATGCTGGGTGCCATGTTGATGTTATGGAATCCTGAATTGATTGACCTCAAAACAATGAGCCTGGCGGATATCTACGCTATTACATCTGGAATGGCATTTGCCCTAACAAATGTGATGCTTAGGAAGGTTGGGGAAGTTCCTATTGGCATGAAGATGGGGGCGGCATGGCTAGGCGTGTTAGGACTTACACTTTGTGGATTATTGATAACACAACCCCAATTACCAGAATTAACAATCCAATCAGGGGTGCTTGCCTTCTTGATCGGGTTTCCAATGATGTATGTGCTGACATGGACGGCACAATATGGTGTCACTTTTTTACCTATCCAACGTTCATCGGTGATCTTTTTGCTGGAGATTGTTGCCGGTGCAGTCTCTGCTGCTCTCCTGACAAATGAAATTGTCAGCAATATCGAATACATCGGCGGTGCATTAATTATAATTGCTGGATTAATTAGCGTTTTAAAGGAAAAAAATGGCGATATCAGTGCCTATAAGTCGTCCCCGACTTAAAGTTGATGTATGCTTTGCGCCCGTTAAAAATAGCGTGCTTTTTATTACTTGGAATTTATTAAAACGTGACTAAAAAAATCTTGATATTACCCGGTGACGGTATCGGCCCTGAGATCGTAGCCCAAGCTGAAAAAGTGTTGGCCTTTCTGATCAATGAACGCGGTTTCGATTTGGAAATAGACCATGGCTTACTTGGTGGCTGTGCTGTTGACGCTGCTGGTTCGCCTTTCCCGGACGAAACACTGAACAAGGCAAAGGCTGCAGATGCGATATTGCTAGGCGCTGTAGGTGGCCCTAAATGGGAGTCTATTGAACGCTCTTTACGTCCGGAACGGGGTTTATTGGCGATTCGTTCTAACCTAGAGCTATTTGCTAATTTACGACCAGCGGTACTGTTTCCCCAATTGGCGGCAGCTTCAACCCTGAAGGAAGAAGTCGTTAGCGATCTTGATATTATGTTTGTCAGAGAACTTACCGGCGGCATCTATTTTGGCGAACCGCGTGGCATAAAAACGCTCGATGACGGACAACGACAAGGTTTTAATACACTCGTTTATAGTGAGAGTGAGATTGAGCGAATTGCGCGGACTGCGTTTGACGTCGCTAGTAAACGTCAAGGACGTGTATGTTCGGTCGATAAAGCCAATGTACTGGAAGCAACTGAATTATGGCGTGAAGTCGTTACTAGTGTTGCCAAATATTACCCTGATATTGAGTTACAACATATGTACGTTGATAACGCGGCTATGCAATTGGTTCGTGCACCAAAACAATTTGACGTGATCGTTACCACAAATATGTTCGGCGATATCTTGTCTGACTTGGCGTCAATGTTAACAGGCTCGATTGGCATGTTAGCGTCTGCATCACTGGCCAGTGATGGTAGTGGTTTGTATGAACCGAGTCATGGTTCTGCCCCTGACATTGCGGGACAGAATTTAGCCAACCCATTAGCGACGATATTATCGTTATCAATGCTATTACGCTATTCGCTGTCTGAAGTTCAAGCGGCAGACCAAATTGAACAAGCAGTGAGTGAGGTATTGTCTGATGGAATCAGAACAACAGATATTCATTCTGATGGAATGAATTGTGTGGGAACAAATGAAATGGGTGACGCGGTAGTTAAGGCGTTGTCATCAATTGTTAACTAGAACTTATACAAATAATTTTAAAGAAGTGTTATGACTGATAAAAAATACAATGTTGCTGTTGTTGGTGCGACTGGTGCAGTTGGTGAAACCATGTTGTCTATTTTAGAACAACGTAATTTTCCTGTTGGCGAAGTTTATACCTTGGCGAGTAGTCGCTCGGTAGGTAAGCAAATTCCATTTAAAGGTAAGCAACTGGTCGTTGAAGACCTAGAGACATTTGATTTTAGTAATACTGATATTGGATTGTTTTCTCCAGGTGCTTCTGTGTCTGCTATACATGCACCGCGTGCTGCTGAGGCCGGTTGTGTCATCGTGGATAATACATCCCAATTTCGCTATGACGATGATATTCCTTTGGTCGTACCTGAAGTCAATCCGCATGCTGTTGCTGATTACAAGAATAGAGGAATTATTGCTAATCCAAACTGTTCGACCATCCAAATGATGGTCGCACTAAAGCCTATTTATGATGCCGTCGGTATAGAGCGGATCAATGTTTGTACATATCAAGCAGTATCAGGCACGGGTAAAGAAGCTATGGAAGAACTCGCAAGACAGACTGTAAATCTACTCAGTATGAAAGATATTGAATGTCAGGTTTACCCAAAGCAAATTGCTTTTAATGTACTTCCGCATATCGATGCATTTCAGGAAAATGGTTATACCAAAGAAGAGATGAAGATGGTTTGGGAAACGCGGAAGATTTTTGAGGATGATTCAATACAAGTAAACCCGACCGCTGTAAGAGTACCTGTTTTTTATGGTCATTCAGAAGCGGTACATATTGAGACCAAAGATAAGATCGAAGTTGCTGCTGCCAGAAAATTGCTTGAAGAAATGCCTGGCGTAACAGTGATTGATGAACATGCAGATGGGGGCTATCCGACAGCAGTAACCGAGGCTACTGGAGCGGATCCTGTCTATGTTGGACGTCTTCGGGAAGACATTTCCCATCCACGCGGATTGGACATGTGGGTGGTTTCTGACAACGTCCGCAAAGGTGCAGCATTAAATAGTGTTCAAATCGCTGAAATTCTGGTAAAACACTACTTATAAACTATAGTTATCGGTTATATGTAAAGGACATTCGCAAGTTCTAAAGTGCTGAGAATCGATTATAAATAGCGTTACTTTACATCTAAACATTTGTAAAAATTTGTCGTAGTAAGAAATATATTTAATATATAAAACAATAACATAGCGTATAAACTGATGGGTGTATACAAAATATTATTTAAGCTCTTGATGATCTCATTTATGAGCCTCTTTGCTGTTTCAGGCTATTCACTAGCGCTGTCTGAGGCAGAGTTAAAATCTTATTTAAATCAACCACTTGATGTTAGAATTGAGTTAAAGTCGGACGATGCAGCCGATATAGATGATCTTAAGGTTGAATTAACACAATCAGTTGAAAATAATACTTCCCACTACCAGTTGAAATTCGAAATATTAAAAAGTGGTGGGGTAAATATACTCAAGATAACCAGTAGAGATGTTGTTCGAGAGCCCATTATCGAATTTACATTAGATATTGGTTGGTCTGATGGTCATGTGGTTAGAGATTATTCTTTTTTAATTGATCCACCACGTAATTGATTTCAAGGAAATTGAAGTAAAAATGAAACGTAAACTTTATATTGTTATCTTATTAGCTATAGCACCTACATTAGTTAATGCATTAGGCTTGGGTAATCTTGATTTAAATTCAGCATTGAATGAACCCTTTGATGCACGAGTACAATTGCTTTCACCCACAGCAGATGAGCTTGATTCACTTGCTGTTGGCTTGGCTGATAGTGAGGCATTTGCTAGAGCAAAAATTGATCGACCTTTTATCTTAAGTAATCTTAGGTTTTCTTTACGTCGTTCACCTGACGATGGCCCTGATTACATTCGTGTATTTAGCCAAGAACCAATTCGCGAACCTTTTTTAAATTTTTTGGTAGAAGTCAGTTGGTCTAACGGACGTTTATTTCGTGAATATACAGTTTTACTTGATCCACCACTCTATGACCCTAATGCACGCGCTAGTGAGTTTACACAGGAACAACCAACGACTTATTCTGCGGAACCAGTAGTTGAAGCCGTTACAATTGATGATCCAGATCATAAGGTTGTGTACTCGAATGATTATGAGGAATCTAGCAGTCCAACTACTGTTTCTCCAACTATAAATTATTCGGGTGGTGATTATGGCCCGACACAACAGTCGGATACATTGTGGTCTATCGCATCATCAATGCGTCCAGATTCATCGATCAGTGTGAATCAAATGATGTCTGCCTTATTACGTGCAAACCCTGATGCGTTTTTTAATCAAAACATAAATGGTTTAAAGCGCGGTCATATATTACGCATGCCGACCGAAAGCGAGATCAACGCACTTTCTAATGCTCAAGCTTTAGCAGAAGTACAGTCACAACATGCTGCTTGGGATGGTATTAAAGATAATTTGTCCAGCGCGGTTAACGAACGTCCTGAGGTAAGCTCAACTCCAGAACCAACGGATACAACTTCAGATGATGCATCGGAATCTGTTGAGGCTACTGCCGAATCTGATCCGGAATTAAAACTAGTGGCAGCAGAAGAGACTGGTGAAGCAACGCAACAGGTCTCCAGTGTCGATGCTGGGCAAGGCGAAGAGTTGATCTTGGCTCAAGAATCAATCCAGGCATTAACACATGAAAACATGGATTTGAAGGATCGCCTGCAGGAATCTGAAGCATTACTCGAAGATCTTAAACGTTTGTTGTCGCTTAAAGATGATGAATTAGCTGCACTTCAAGGTCAGGTGCTTGAAGAACCTAGCATGGCTGAGGACGAAGTTGTTGAATCAGTTGATGATGAAATGGCATCCGAGGTTGAAGAGGAGGCTGTTTTAGAAGATGAAGAAGAGGTCCTTCTTGCAGACACCGAAGAAGAGGCTGTAGAAGAAGACACAGCAATGGAAGTTGCGGAAGATGAAGTGCTAGTCGAAGATGAAGAAGAGCTTGAAACAGTTGGTGAAGAGGAAGTTATTGATGTAATCGAAACTGAACCAGCGTCTGGTTCAAATGACATTATGGGTATGGTTAATCAATACCTAGGAAAAGCAAAAGAATATTTACTCGGCAATCCTATGGTCGGGATGGCTGTAGCAGGTGTTCTCGTTTTGTTAATTCTGATCATTGTAATAATGAAATTCAGGAAAGAACCGGCTGAGACAATAAACATAGATGCAATGACTGAAGAAGCGTTTCCCGATTTTGATTCAGGTGACTTGGGTGATACTGGTGAAGATGTGCCAGAGTCTGAAGCTGTTACTGTCTTACCTCCCGATTCAGAAGCTGAAACTGCAATGCCTGAAGAATCAGCTGATCTTGATCTTGAAGAAGAAGAACACACACAATTTATAGAACCAGAAGAAGCTCCAGCCGATCAAGAAGAAGAGCCTGATGAAGATCCAATGCAAGAAGTTAATACTTATCTTGCATTTGAACAATTTGATCAAGCAGAAGAATTTGTACGTAATGCGATAAATGACACACCTGATAATCCTGAGTATCACTCGAAATTACTGGAAGTATTTTATACTTCAGGTAATAAGAAAAGTTACGAGGAAGAAGCCCAAGTCTTACATGATAAATTTGGCGAAGCCAACGAGCATTGGAATATGGCAGTCGCTATGTGGTCAGAAATGTCTCCAAATCGAGCGCTGTTTGAAGAAGGCGCAGATGAAGAAGATGATGATGCTGATAACACTGGCGGATTTGTTGATGTAACTGCAGATGAAGAAGCAGGAGATGATGACGCCGGTCTTGATTTTGATATAGGCGGTGACGAGGAATCACCAGCTGATGAAGGTATGCTAGATATAACAGGATCTGACGAAGGTGAAGCTATGTTAGATGTTACCGCATCAGACGAAGCTGAAGATATGCTGGATGTCACTGCTGCTGTCGGTCTTGAAGAAGTTGAAGATGCTATAAATGAGGAGTCTGAAGATGTACTTGATATCTCAGGTGCTGGCGGTGACGATCTCCTTGATTTAACCGCGAGTGAAGAACCTTCTGGTGATGATTTACTGGATGTGACTGCTGCTGTTGGTCTTGAAGAAGTTGAAGATGCTGTAAATGATGAGTCTGAAGATGTACTTGATATCTCAGGTGCTGGTGGTGACGATCTCCTTGATTTAACTGCGAGTGAGGAATCCTCTGGAGATGATTTATTAGATGTGGCATCTGCAGCAAATCTTGACTTAGACTCTGAAGAAGATTTATTAGATGTGACAGCTGCTACAAGTGCAGGTGCAGATAGTTCTGAATTACTTGGTCTTAATATTGAACCTGAAGCAGAAAGTCTTGAGGTTGATAGTCCAGAAGAAAATGAAACTGTAGAGCTTGATATGGGTGCTGTTGATGATGAGTCAACTGTAGAAATTCCAACAAGTGATGATGAAAATGTACTCGATTTTGATCTTGGTACTAATGATGAAGATGAAAGTCTTGAAGTTGAAGCAAGCGAGCCAGAGGATGCCGGATTAGAAATCGATTTAGGTACGCCTGAATTAGAATCGTCTGAAGCAGAAGATGTAAGTTTGGATATCGGTCTGGAGGAAACACCAGAGGAAGATGAGCCAATTAGACTTGATGCGGAAGATGAAGGTGAGATTTCACTTGATTTTGATATGGGTGAAGACGACGGCATAGAGCTTGATATTTCTGCTGATGCAAATGATGACACGCCAGAACTAGATTTAGATATGGATACAGCATCTGAAGCAGAAACGGTTCAGGTTGATAGTGCGGATATGGATTTTGAGTTAACCATGGATGACACGCCCGAGGAAGCCAGTATTAATCTTGATGAAACGGTTGAAATTCCAAAGAGCGTTGATTTATCTGTTGACGATGACGATGACGATGACGATGATGAGCATACTGTATTTGTACCAAGGGCAGCACAACCAGAAGAACAAACTGCTGAAGATGAAATCGCTACCAAGTTAGATCTTGCGAAGGCCTATGTGGAATTAGGCGATAAGGATAGTGCAAAGGGTATTCTGGATGAAGTCATGGCCGATGGAAATGATGAACAGCGTAAACAAGCCGAAGACCTGTTAGGTCAGGTTTAGAGAAAAATAGATTTAATACAGAAGTATTTAAATTTGAACTACTCGTAAATTAATATTTCAGTAATACAGCATAGTTATATTTATTTTATTATTAGCGTTAATTATTAGCGTGGCCAGTCCAGAATGAAAATTGCACTGGGAATTGAATATAATGGTTGTAATTTTTATGGCTGGCAAAGGCAATCTATTACACCGACGATACAAGAATCAATAGAAACAGCTTTATCAAAGATCGCTGATGAATTTATTAGGGTACATTGCGCGGGTAGAACTGATACCGGTGTTCATGCGATTCAACAGGTTATACACTTCGAAACATCATCTAAAAGAGATACTCATGCTTGGGTAATCGGAACAAATTCAATACTTCCAAAAGGCATTTCGGTTACTTGGGCTTTAAATTGTGATGATGATTTCCATGCCAGGTTTAGTGCAGAGCAGAGAACCTATCAATACTTAATCTTAAATCGACAAGCTCGCCCTGCTATATTTAATGGATTGGTTTCCTGGGAATCCAGGCCACTTGATTTTGGTAAAATGCAGCAAGCCTCATCTTGTTTTATCGGTCAGCATGACTTTACTTCATACAGAGCGGTCGCTTGTCAGGCAAATTCACCTATTAGAACGATACATAATCTTAAGCTTGATAGACTAGAAGACTGGATAGTGATTACATTAACTGCAAATGCATTTCTTCATCATATGGTTAGGAATATAGCGGGCGTATTAATGGCTATCGGCGTAGGTAAAAAAGAAGTAAATTGGGCGGCTGAGGTATTAGCCGCGAAAGATAGAACATCTGGAGGGATAACTGCATCGCCTGATGGATTGTATTTGGTTAATATTCAGTATCCAGAACGGTTTTCTATTCCAGAAGCAAAATCGTTATTAGATAAATTTGAAATTTACCGATAATTATTTAATTTATAACAATTTAAAATTGAGATAATGGAACACCTAAAACATACCCGGGTGAAAATTTGCGGTATCACAAACCTTGATGATGCAAATGTTGCTGTCGCAGCAGGTGCTGACGCAATTGGTCTAGTATTTTATGAACCGAGCCCACGATATGTGTCAATTAAATTAGCCAAACAAATCACAGACAGTATTCCTCCATTTATCAATTGTGTTGGCCTGTTTGTGAATGCAGATGATGCATATATAAATGAGATTTTAAACGATGTAGCGATTGATACGCTCCAGTTTCATGGACAAGAAACGGAACAAGCTTGCGCTTTATTTAATAGGCCTTATATTAAAGCTATCAGAATGAATGAAGGTGTTTGTTTATTTGATGAAGTTGAAAAATATCCCTCAGCAAAGGCCTTATTGCTAGATGCATATGTAAAAGGAGTTCCTGGTGGTACGGGAAAAGCTTTTGACTGGAATATTATCCCTAGTAATTTGTCGAAACCTATTATCCTTGCTGGTGGTTTAGATGAAAGTAATGTGAGACAAGCAATATCTCAAGTTAACCCTTATGCTGTAGATGTAAGTGGTGGCGTTGAGAAGGAAAAAGGGATAAAAGACCCCGTTAAAATTAAAAAATTTATTAGTGAGACGATGAATGCTTGAAACGAATAACAAAAATGATACTTCAGAAATTGAATCGTTTATGACTATGCCAGATAAGCGTGGTCACTTTGGAACATATGGAGGTCGATTTGTCTCAGAGACATTAATGGGGCCATTAGAAGAACTAGAGCAAGCATACAAAAAATATATAAATGACCCAGAATTTATTGCTGAATTTGAACATGATTTAAAACATTATGTGGGCCGCCCTTCACCGCTATACCACGCTGAACGTTGGAGTAAGCAACTTGGTGGAGCACAAATATATTTGAAACGTGAAGACTTGAACCATACCGGTGCACATAAAATAAATAATACTGTTGGCCAAGCGCTGCTAGCGAAATTAATGGGCAAGCGACGCGTCATTGCAGAGACAGGCGCTGGTCAGCATGGCGTTGCAACAGCTACAGTTGCTGCTCGCTATGGCATGGAATGTGTCGTTTATATGGGCGCTGAAGATATTCAAAGACAAGCTATGAATGTATTTCGTATGAAGCTTCTTGGGGCAACTGTAGTATCAGTCGAGGCTGGCTCAAAAACGTTAAAAGATGCTTTAAATGAAGCTATGCGGGATTGGGTAACTAATGTTGATGATACTTTTTATATTATTGGCACTGTAGCAGGGCCGCATCCCTATCCTGCAATGGTGAGGGATTTTAATGCTGTAGTAGGGCGTGAAGCTCGTCAACAATGTCTCGATCAGGCTGGATGTCTACCAGATGCATTGGTTGCATGTGTCGGAGGCGGTTCAAATGCGATTGGATTATTTCATTCATTTCTAGATGATAAAGAAGTGTCTATATATGGCGTCGAGGCTGCTGGGGAAGGTATCGAGACGGGACATCATGCTGCCCCCTTAAATGCGGGAAAGCCGGGCGTTTTGCACGGTAACCGTACCTATCTAATGGAAGATAAATACGGTCAAATAATTGAAACACACTCAATCTCAGCGGGTTTGGATTATCCAGGTGTAGGGCCAGAACATGCCTGGTTAAAAGATACTGGTCGTGCCAATTATGTCTCTGTAACAGACATTGAAGCACTTCAAGCTTTCCATGACCTAACGCGTATAGAAGGTATTATTCCCGCATTGGAATCAAGCCATGCATTAGCTTATACAGCAAAAATTGCCCCGAAATTGGCTAAAGATGCGATAATTATTGCTAATTTATCAGGTCGTGGGGATAAGGATATTCACACAGTTGCCGCACATGAAGGGATTACACTTTAAAACGGGAATTATAGATTATGAATAATCGTGAGCGTTTGATGGAAATTATGTCTGAACGAGAGCTGGATCGTTTACAAGTTTCTGAATTACTAAAAGTTAAACAAGCTGAAGTCGATTATTGGTTATTATCACACGAGTCAAAAAACCAAAAAGAAATACCAGATATGGCAATAGAATTGCTCGAATTAAAGCTTGGTTTGCAAAAATAAATTAACTATTTGTTGGTTAGTAATCAGCTATATCCTTAATTTTTGTTTCCTATTTATATTATCGAATTATCAAATTATGAGCAGAATTGAAGCGTGCTTTAGTGCACTTAAAAACAATAATAAAAAAGCACTAATCCCTTTTATTACAGCAGGTGATCCATCGCTTGAGATGACGGTTGGTTTAATGCATGTATTGACGGATGCGGGTGCAGATATTATTGAATTAGGCGTCCCGTTTTCAGACCCGATGGCCGATGGTCCGGTGATTCAACGTGCTAGTGAACGCTCCTTGATTAATGGTACGAATACGGATGATGTATTTAATATTGTTACGGAATTTAGAACCAAGAATGAGTCAACTCCGATTATCTTAATGGGGTATTTAAACCCGATTGAAGTAATGGGCTATCAGACCTTTGTTGATAAGGCAGCAAAAGCAGGGGTAGATGGTCTAATTATTGTTGATTTGCCACCAGAAGAGTCTGCTGAATTTGCTGAGGTTCTAAAACCACAAGGTATAGATCAAATATTTCTAATTTCACCGACGACACAAGGTAAGCGTTTAGACAAGATTTGTGAAGTCGCAACAGGCTTCCTGTATTATGTCTCTCTGAAGGGAGTAACTGGTAGTAATCAGCTGGATGTTAAAGCTGTTGACGATAAACTTAATGAGATTCGTAGTAAAACTTCTTTGCCTTTAGGTGTTGGCTTTGGAATTAAAGACCCAAAAATAGCAGAAGATGTTGGTAGGGTTAGTGATGCAGTTGTTGTGGGTAGTGCCTTGGTTGAGAGAATTGCAGAACATGCTGGTAACAGTGAAAAAATGAAAACAGAAATATCAATGTTTATAAGTTCCTTGCGAAACGCACTTGATAATATTAGATAGCGAGTAAATATGAGTTGGTTTAAAAAAATATTACCGTCGAGAAATAAAACAAACGGTACAACACGCCGCACTGTCCCGGAAGGTGTTTGGACAAAGTGCCAAGAATGTAATGCCGTATTGTATCGTGCAGAACTCGACAGGAATAATGAAGTTTGTCCGAAATGTGATCACCACATGCGAATTAGTGCGCGAGTACGACTGGAAACTTTTTTGGATAGTGATAATAGAGTGGAGATTGGTGCTGAAATCAAACCAGTAGATATCCTGAAATTTCGTGATAACAAAAAATACAAAGACAGGCTTAACCAAGCACAAAAGAAAACAGGTGAGGATGATGCATTGGTAGCAATGTCTGGAAAGTTAAAAGGTTTGCCTGTTGTTGCTTGTGCCTTTGAATTCAATTTTATGGGCGGATCAATGGGCTCAGTTGTCGGAGAGCGATTTGTACTTGCTATTGAGATGGCAATTGAGATGAATGCATCATTAATTTGCTTTTCAACAAGTGGTGGGGCAAGAATGCAGGAAGCTCTGTTTTCATTGATGCAAATGGCAAAGACATCTGCTGCTATTGCTATTTTGCGTAACAAAGGCTTGCCGTATATTTCAGTTCTGACTGATCCCACAATGGGTGGAGTATCAGCAAGTTTAGCAACGCTTGGGGATATTAATATTGCAGAGCCTAATGCTTTAATTGGTTTTGCTGGGCCAAGGGTTATTGAGCAAACTGTTAGAGAGACTCTTCCTGCAGGCTTTCAGCGTAGTGAATTCTTACTCGAAAATGGTGATATTGATATGATTGTTGATCGTAGGGAATTACGTGACAGAATCAGTAAGTTGCTATCAATGTTAACCCATCAATCATTATCTGCATGATATAAAACGTTTTTGACGCCACTTATGACTAGTAAAATTAAATCAATTTCTAAGTCAGGAACGCGCTCCGATCAATTAAGATATAACAGTCTTGAAAAATGGTTAGAGTGGCAGGAAAGCCTCCATTTTACAGCGATTGAATTAGGTTTAGAGAGATGTCGTCAGGTTGCAAATAATATGGGGCTGCTCAAGCCGGCATATAACGTCATTAGTGTTGCAGGGACCAATGGAAAAGGATCTAGCATCACTATGCTTGATAAAATCCTACGTAATGCAAATTACAAAGTTGGTCGTTATACATCGCCACATTTACTCCGATATAACGAACGTATTTGTATTAATGGTATTGAAGTATCAGATTCGGAATTGTGTGAATCTTTTGACCGAATTGATCGAGCACGTGGTGAAATTTCATTAACGTATTTTGAATTTGGTACACTCACGGCGTTAGATCTGTTTCGCCAACATAACGTTGATCTAGCCATTCTTGAAGTAGGTTTAGGTGGTCGGCTTGATGCAGTAAATGTACTTGATGCAGATGTTGCATTAATTACAAGTATTGATATTGATCATCAACAATGGCTTGGCGACAATCGTGAAAGCATTGCTAGAGAAAAGGCAGGTATTTTTAGAAACAAGGCTCCTGCTGTATGTTCAGACGCTAGTCCACCACAGAGTTTACTTGATTGTGCTGAAGCATTGGGTACGCCATTGAGTGTATTAGGGCGTGATTATAAATTGACCATGGGGCATGGTGATTGGTCATTGGAGACAGAAAATTCTACTTTGGAAAAATTGCCCCGGCCCATGCAGTTTTGTGATTTTCAATTACAAAATGCTGCGGGTGTATTAATGGTATTAGAAAAAATAAAGCATGATTACCCGGTTAGTGTCGATAATATTAAGGAAGGGCTCAGTAGTTTTCGTCTTAATGGTCGCATGCAATTTATTCCAGGCAGAATCCCAAAAATTTTAGATGTGGCCCATAATAGTGAATCAGTCAGGATGCTAGTAAAAAATATAAGCAAGATTCCCTGCTTAGGTCAAACACATTTGATTGTGGGAATGTTGAAGGATAAAGATCACCCTGAAGTGTTTAAGGTATTAAATAATATAGCTGATAGTTGGAATATTATTACGTTAACGGAGGAGCGTGGTAGTGATGCAAAAACTTTAATATCAGAGCTCCTGTCACTCGGTATAAATGAAAACGTAGTTGAATATACAAATGTCGGCGATGCCCTGGATAAGCTTGATGAATTATCTATGGCTGGTGATAGAATTGTTGTTACTGGGTCATTTCTAACGGTAGGCGCCGCACTCGGGCATTTGAACCTGGAGTTAAGCTAAATTAATATGCATCAACGCTTAAAAGAACGATTGGTTGGTGCAGCAGTTTTAATTTTTATTGCTGTTGTGTTTATACCGATGTTTTTAACAGGACCTATAGATACTGGATCAATTACTGAGACCAATATTCCAGAGCGAACGACAGAAAAGTTTAATTCAAGGTTAATACCGCTGAATAATTCAATTACGCCAGATGTACCGAGTAATGTGGATAACGTCGTTGCAGATGAACAGGATAATATAAATGATATAAAAGATGGTTCAATAGCTGAACCAAATATTGAAACATCAACTAGTCCAGAGTCGATTAGTGAGGTAGAAGACAGTACTAAAAAACTGAAGCCAATTAAAACAGTAAAAGATAAACAAGTAGGTCTGACTGCATGGGTAGTACAGTTAGGTAGTTTTTCAAGTAAAGTGAATGCAGATAAACTGAATTTAACGCTTAGAAAATCGGGTTTTCCAGCGTTTGTTGAGCCATTAGAGCAAAATAATGAAGTAGCGTATCGAGTTAGAGTGGGACCTGAATTATTGCGTGCCGATGCCGATGCCTTACTAAAGAAAATTAAAGAAAATACGAAGCTAGACGGTATAGTATTGAACTATCCATAAATTTTTAATTAACTTAAAAATAATCAGACTACAATAATGTCTACAGCCGATATAGTCATTCTTTGTTTAATTGCATTGCCCACAATCGTGGGTGTTTTTTATGGTTTTTTGAATATATTATTTTCATTATTATCCTGGGCTGTATCATTAGGCCTTTCAATAAAACTAGTACCCTATTTTTCACCCTTGCTGGAAAACTATGTCGATACACCAATCTTAAGGATTGTTCTGGCATTCATAGCATTGTTTATTCTAAGTTTGCTTATAATGAGTGGTATAAGCTATTTCGTCGTAAAGTTGTTAGGCAGAACGGGGCTTACAGCAGCAGATAGGATATTAGGGTTATTTTTTGGTATGGGATTAGGGGGATTAATCGTTGCAGTCATAATATTTATGGCTGGTTTCACTGCTTTTCCTCAAGAACCATGGTGGGAAGAATCTAAATTAGCAGCTCCATTCGAGCGGATAAGTACATGGAGTTCTCGTTTTTTACCAGAATCAATAACCGAATATCATTCATATGAACAGGCAATTGAAAATGATTAATAAACTCATAATATCAGTACTATGTGCGGAATAATTGGAATCGTTGCTAAAAGTCCTGTCAATCAGGCTATATATGATGGTTTAACCGTCCTTCAACATCGTGGACAAGATGCTGCAGGAATGGTGACTTGTGATGAAAGTAAATTATACCTGAGAAAAGACAATGGCCTTGTCAGAGATGTATTTCATACTCGTCATATGCTTAATCTAAAGGGAAACATGGGTATTGGTCATGTCCGTTATCCTACTGCTGGCTGTTCATCATCTGCAGAGGCACAACCTTTTTATGTTAATACTCCTTACGGAATTACACTCGCTCATAATGGAAATTTAACAAACGCGGAGATTTTGAAAGAAGATCTCATGCGAGATGATTTACGACATTTGAATACGAATTCAGATTCTGAAGTACTATTAAATATTCTTGCACACGAATTAAACGCAGTTGGTAAACCTCGAGATAGTCTAGATGCTAAAGATGTATTTCACGCAGTCAAACGATTACATCATCGCTGTAAAGGTGGATATGCTGCGGTAGCAATGATTACCGGAGTTGGAATATTAGGATTTCGCGATCCAAATGGTATTCGACCAGTCGCTTTTGGAGAGCGTAAGACAGATAGTGGTACAGAATTTATTATTGCTTCTGAAAGTGTTGCGATTAATGCTCTGGATTTCGAACTCATACGTGATATAGCGCCGGGTGAGGCTGTTTTTATTACATTGACTGGTGAAATACATACATTTCAATGTTCTGAAAAATCAAATTATAGTCCATGCATTTTTGAGCATGTTTATTTAGCCAGGCCCGACTCAATAATCGATGGTATTTCGGTGTATAAAGCACGACTAAGAATGGGCGAAGAGCTTGCAAAAAAGATTCTTAGGCTCTATCCAAAACACGATATCGATGTTGTTATTCCAATACCCGACACTAGTCGAACGGCAGCTTTACCATTGGCGACAAAATTAGATGTGAAATATCGAGAGGGTTTTGTAAAAAACCGATATATCCCTAGAACATTCATTATGCCTGGTCAAAGTATCCGTAAGAAGTCTGTACGACAAAAGTTAAACGCAATAGGGCTGGAGTTCAAAGGGAAGAATGTTTTGCTTGTCGATGACTCTATTGTACGAGGTACGACTTCAAGAGAGATTGTGCAAATGGCAAGAGAGGCTGGAGCTAAACGTGTCTATATTGCTTCAGCAGCACCACCCGTACGTTATCCAAATGTCTATGGTATAGATATGCCAACGGTAGGTGAATTAATTGCCAATAATTGTACCGTTGAGGATGTTGCTAAAAAAATTGGCGCAGATTGGCTAGTCTATCAAGACATTGAAGACCTGATATCTTCAGCTCATAAAGGAAATAAAAAAATAACTGAATTTGATACGTCATGCTTTACTGGCGAATACGTCACGGGTGATGTGAGCACCGACTATCTTGAGCATATTGAATCAATCCGGAATAATTATGCAATGGAAAAGCAGGGTATTGATGAAGGATTGACAGACTTAACTGACAACCAATAAAAAAACCACGGCCTATTTGTATAGGACCGTGGAATAAGTAGGGGTATTTCTAAATCGTTTATCGCGTATTCATTTGAATACGCGATATAAATCTTTAAGCTGTTTTTGAAAAAGGGACGATAGTTGCCGCGTCTTCTACGCCTTTTTCAACCCACGCGCTTACTTCATCTTTTGACTCATTCATGATGTCAACAGTGTTTCTGGCAATACCTTGCACCTTTGCGTTTGCTTCATTGATCAAAGCAGTTTGCTCACTGATAACCTCTTTATAGTCTTTAGATTTACCAAGCATTTCCATTTGTGAAGTGACACATTCCATAGAAAGATTGATAAAAGCTTGTTGCTGATCTGCAATTTGACCTGCGATTTTCAAGTTGATGTTGTAGAGTTCTTGCATCGCATCGTAATTAGATTTGCCTAATTTGTTCATAGTTTCAAAGATTTCATTAGTCATTGTTCTACTCCTAAAAAGTATGTTTATTACGCATCACGTTGTGCAATGCAACAATTATTGCGATGCAGCATATTAGGATTTACAGGAACTGTCAACAGGAATATATGAATAATTACAGTTATATTGAATAACTATAAGTTATTGAAATTATTTATAAAAATAATATTTTGATTGGTCTATGTTGAGAAAAATAATTATTCTTTATCTTTCTTACTTGAAAATGGAGAGTTTGTTGCTGTTTTAAAGAAGTTTTCTTGCATTGTTTTCCACATTTCAAGGTTTTGTTCCGTCAAATCGGACATCGCAGTCATAGGGTTTGTGGTCACAGCAGATTGTATCTGGTCTTGTAATTGTTTTTGTTGAGACACGAAAAGGTCAATACTTTTTTGTATGTAATCACCAGCAACAGATTGCACAGAATCACCATAAAATCGAATGATGTGAGATAGGGCTTGAGTTGTAAAAAGTGGTTCCCCATCGTCCTCTTGTTCAGTGATTATTTGAAGAAGTATTGTTCTAGTTAGGTCTTCTTCTGATTTAACATCTTTAACAATAAATTCCTTATTATTAAGCACCAATTTTTTTATATCTTCTAGCGTGATGTACTTACTTTCTTCTGTGTCATAAAGACGACGGTTTGGGTACTTTTTTATAATTCGTTTATCTTCCATTTATCTGTCCTGAATTTAATATAAATCATGAAAACTGTACAAATTACTGAGTGTTTATAAAGCTATTATTGCCACTCTTAAACAAGTTAATCTAAAGCTTGTTTGTAACTGCAATCAAATATTGGCGCACAATACAGTGCGCCAATAATACTTAAAATGAAATTATTATTTATTATCAGACTACATGATATGTCGTTAGCCACATATTTCATAGCCTCAAGATGCAGTAAAGGCAGAAGTAGCTCTCACTTTGCTTAATTTCTTTCTACTGCTAGAGCTACACCAAGCCCTCCACCTATACATAGAGTGGCTAAACCCTTCTTAGCATCACTACGTTTCATTTCATGGAGTAGTGTTACGAGAACTCGACAGCCAGAAGCACCGATTGGATGACCAATTGATATAGCTCCACCGTTCACATTAACTTTCGCTGTGTCCCAACCTACATCGCGGTTAACTGAAATTGCCTGAGCTGCAAATGCTTCATTGGCTTCTACGAGGTCTAGGTCATCTACTGACCAACCAGCTTTTTCAAGACAGCGTTTGCTCGCTGGAATTGGTCCTGTGCCCATAATGGCGGGATCAACTCCTGCAGTGGAGTATGCTGCTATGGTAGCTAATGGTTCCAATCCAAGTTCTTTAGCTTTACTTTCAGACATTACTAATACTGCTGCAGCGCCATCATTTAGACCGGATGCATTTGCAGCTGTCACAGTACCCTCTTTATCAAAAGCAGGGCGCATTTTTGCTAGACTTTCTGCAGTTACACTAGCTCTAGGAAACTCATCTTTATCGAAGATTATCGGATCACCCTTGCGTTGAGGGATTTCAACAGGAACTATCTCTTCATCAAATTTACCTGCATTCATTGCCGCTTCAGCCTTTTGTTGAGAGGCTGCTGCAAATTCATCTTGTTCTTCTCGAGAAATTTCATACTTCTTGGCGATATTTTCAGCTGTGGTGCCCATATGATAATTGTTAAAAGCATCCCACAAGCCATCTATGATCATGGAATCTTGCATCTTCCAATCACCCATTTTTGTACCATTTCTAGATTTTGGCAGGATATGTGGTGATAGGCTCATACTCTCTTGGCCGCCAGCGATAATTATGTCTGCATCGCCACATTTAATAGCTTGTGCAGCTAAATGAACTGTCTTAAGGCCACTACCGCAAACCTTATTTATTGTCATACAAGGGACTGAATTTGGAAGACCTGCTGCAATAGCAGATTGGCGAGCAGGGTTTTGCCCAGTGCCTGCAGTTAGCACTTGTCCAAAAATGACTTCATCAACTTGTTCAGGTTTGATCCCTGCGCGTTTAATGACATCAGATATAACTGTTGCACCAAAGGTATGGGCAGGTAAATTAGATAGAGATCCGCCAAAATTACCTACTGCTGTACGAGCTGCCGCTACTATGACAACGTTGTCTGTCATGTCTGTCCCCTCCATTAAAAATGAAACTGTGTGGGGTTTACTGTTTAACGTATAGGAACAGGAAACCCGTTGAAAATATGATGCGCTGCAATAAAGAACGCAAATCCTAGCAGATACTGGTGAGATCTGTCGAGTAGGTGTTGCTATTGACTCAATCTATTCGGTTTAATCTTGATCAAAATCAAGTCTGAATGCGTGATTAATGCACTAGGAAAGAAGATTATTTAATGTATCGATCTTAATTTGTATGGCCGATGCACTTTAATTTTGTAGTCAGAACTGGCAATGCTAGTGGTATTACATATGAATGGTTCTGTTATCAACAGCTAATGCGGCTTCGTGCATGGCTTCTGATAAAGTTGGGTGGGCATGGATAGTCCTGGCTAGATCTTCAGTGCTACCATCAAACTCCATAGTAACTACTGCTTCAGCAATTAATTCTGATGCATTTGGACCAAAAATATGGATGCCTAATACACGATCTGTTTTTGCATCCCCTAATATCTTAACAAAGCCATTTGCTTCGCCCATTGCTTTAGCACGACCAGTAGCCATGAATGGAAAACTACCTGCACGGTATTCAACACCATCGGCTTTTAACTGTTCTTCAGTTCTACCAACCCAGGCAATTTCCGGCCAGGTATAAATAACCCAAGGTATTGTTTCATAATTCATATGGCCTGGTTTACCAGCGATTCGCTCAGCTATTGCAACCCCTTCTTCGGATGCCTTATGAGCTAACATCGGCCCTCTGACAACATCACCAATTGCATAAACATTTTCCAGATTGGTATTGCAATGGTCATCAACAACGATGAAACCACGTTGATCAAGTTCAAGACCACATTCATCAGCACCTAAGCCTGCTGTATTGGGTGATCTACCCACTGCAACGATAAGTTTGTCTACGGTTATTTGTTGCTTACCTTCTGTGTCATCATAATTAATAGTGACTTCGCGATTATTGCTTCCAGTTCCCGTTACCTTAGCGCCGAGTCGAATATCAAGACCTTGTCCGCGTAAAGACTTTTCAGCTTCTTTTGCGACTTGGCGGTCTACCAGAGAAAGAAAATCCGGCAAGGCTTCCAGTACAGTGACTTCAGAACCGAGACGGTTCCATACACTGCCAAGTTCAAGACCAATAACACCGGCACCAATAACGCCGAGACGGCGTGGGACTTCATTAAATTTCAGTGCGCCAGTTGAATCGACAATCAGTTTATCATCAACACCTGCTGGTGGAATTTTTGTTGGTACAGAACCAGTTGCGATGATGATGTGTTTTGCTTCAACGATTGTTTTTTCATCATGCGTTTCATGAATTGGTGAAACCTCAACTTCTTTATTGCTGAGTATTTTTGCTTGTCCGCGTAACCAATCAATTTTATTTTTTTTGAATAAGCTGCTAATACCTTGAGTCAATATTTTTACAATCTTGGCCTTACGCGACACCATTTTATTAACATCCATGGAGACACCTGTGACAGTAATACCATGATCGTTTGACTGGTGTTTGATGTGATGGAAATGATGAGATGAATCAAGCAATGCCTTTGATGGTATGCATCCCACATTTAGGCAAGTGCCACCAAGAGCAGGTTTACCATCATCATTGATCCAACTTTCAACACAAGCAGTACTTAGCCCTAATTGAGCGCAACGAATAGCTGTTACATAGCCCCCTGGACCTGCACCAATAACAACAACATCATACTTTTTCATATTACGTAAGCCTTAATTTTATATCACTAAAGTTGTAGTAGAAGACGAGCTGGATCTTCCAATTGTTGTTTTATGGATACCAGAAATTGAACTGCTTCACGACCATCAATGATTCGATGATCATATGACAAGGCAAGGTTCATCATTGGACGAATAACAACTTCGCCATTTTCTGCAACGGGCCGTTGTTGAATTGCATGCATTCCCAAAATCGCACTTTGAGGCGGATTAATAATCGGGGTTGATAAGAGCGAACCAAATGTTCCGCCATTAGTTATAGTGAATGTGCCACCAGTCAAGTCATCCATTGTTAATTTACCGTCTCTGGCCTTTTCACCAAATGCTCTTATTTGAGTTTCAATATTCGCGAGTGATAAAGAATCGCCATCACGGACAATAGGTACTACTAGGCCTTTTGGAGAACTAACCGCAATACCAATATCGAAGTAACCATGATAAACAATACTTTCACCATCTACAGATGCATTGATAACCGGGAATTTTTTTAATGCTTCTATCGCGGCTCGGGTAAAGAAAGACATAAAACCGAGTTTTGTACCGTGTGTTTTTTCAAATTCATCCTTATAACGACTGCGTATGTCCATAATTGGTTGCATATTCACTTCATTGAACGTAGTGAGAATAGCGTTTTCATGTTGTGCACTTAATAGCCTTTCTGCTACACGTTTACGCAGCCGTGTCATGGGTACTTTTTCTTCAGGTCTATCACCAGAAGTACTTGTTAAAACAGGCACTGCTACCGGAGGAGCACTTGCTGTTTCAGGCTTAGGTGAGACTTCTGCAACAGGAGGGGCGACACTTTGTGGAGCCTCAGCAACTTTTTGTGGGGCATTTGCTGTTTCGTTTGACGCTGCTGGGTTTCCATCAATATGTCGTATGACATCTTCTTTAGTAACCCTATCGTTGTTTGTGGCAATTTCTGCTACATCTAATTTATGCTCTGCTACCATATTGCGAACGGCAGGGCTTAGCTTTGGTAAGTCGGTTTCAGAAACTTCTGCCGTCTTCGTCTCCATTTCTGGTAAAGATTGTTGCGTTGGCTCTGACGCAGGTGCTGGTGATGCAGGGCTGGCACTTTGAGCTTCTGTATCTATACGAGCTATAACTTCATCACTAGCGACTGTTTCACCATCATCTCTTAATATTTCAGAAATGACACCATCATTTAAAGCAGCTACTTCGAGAGTTACTTTATCAGTTTCAATATCTATCAGGTTATCACCACGTTTTACCTGGTCGCCAACACGTTTTTGCCAGCTTATCAGTGTTGCTTCTGCGACAGATTCCGCTAATACAGGTACTTTGATATCAACTAACACGATTTTCTCCTTGGTTTATCTACGCAATACTGCGTTAACTTGTTTATGTGTTGTTACTTCTAGCTTATCAATTTGCAATGCATCAGATATCAATTCTTTTTGTTGAGCAAGATGAATAGGCATTAAACCGGTAGCCGGTGAAGCTGAGTAGAAACGACCCGCATAGCCAAAGGCATGTTGATCTTTTAAGCAACCAATCATTGTTCCTCGAGATTGCATATAGTACCAGCTTCCCTGATTTTTAGGTTCTTCTTGTACCCACACGACTTCTTTCAAATTTGGATATTGACTTATTAGCGCTCTTACCTCTTCTCTAGGAAATGGGTAAAGCTGTTCTATTCGAGCAATAGCAATATTATTCAGTTCACTTTCACGGCGTTGTTCTAGTAAATCAAAATAGACTTTTCCGCTGCACATAAGTAAGCGTGTGACTTTATCTTTATCCAGATCGTCAATTTCATCGATCACTGTTTGAAATTTTCCGTTGACCAAATCATCTACTGGCGAAGTGGAAGATTTTCTTCTCAACAAGCTTTTCGGACTCATCACGATTAATGGTTTCCGATAAGGACGTAGCATTTGTCTTCGTAGCATATGAAACATTTGTGCTGGTGTGCTGGGGAAGCAAACCTGCATGTTTTGTTCTGCGCAAAGTTGCAGAAAACGTTCAAGTCTAGCCGATGAATGTTCAGGACCTTGGCCATCATAGCTGTGTGGCAAGAATACAGTTAGGCCACAAAAGCGTTCCCATTTCGCTTCACAAGAGCTGATAAACTGATCGAATACAACCTGGGCTCCATTGGCAAAATCACCAAACTGAGCTTCCCATAAAACTAATGCATTTGGTTCTGCACTACTGTAACCATATTCATAAGCGAGAACTGCTTCTTCTGAAAGCGTAGAGTTAATGACAAGAAAGTTTGGTTGACCATCTTTAATATGTTGTAGCGGCAAATGGGTTCTACCGTCTTTCATATTATGGATAATGGCGTGTCGATGGAAAAACGTCCCACGACCACTATCTTGTCCTGATATACGAATCGGGTAGCCATCATCAATTAATGCTGCATAGGCCATAGTTTCAGCAAAACCCCAATCCATTAGCATTTCGCCAGCGCCCATTTTTTTACGGGAGTCTATGATTTTACCGACTGCCGGACTTAATTCGAAATCATCAGGAATATTCGTAATTGATGCAGTTAATTTTTCGACGGCATCTTTTGAAATAGCCGTTTCAGCTGCGTCAGTCCACTCTGTTCCAATAAATTGTGTGAAGTTTAGTAAATACTTTGGATTTGCATGTTCAGTATGTGTGCCCGCAACACCTTCATTACTTTCTAGCGAGTCAATGTAGTTTTTGGCTATAGCATCGGCTTCTTCCTGAGTAACGATACCTTCTGCTATTAATTTATCTGTATGTAATTTACGTACTCCAGGGTGTTGGCGAACTTGTTTATACATGACCGGTTGTGTTGACATAGGTTCATCAGCTTCGCTGTGACCATGCTTACGGTAACAGACCATATCGATGACAACGTCTTTATTAAATTCCATTCTGTAATCAAGAGCGAGTTTGGTGACAAATACGACAGCCTCTGGATCATCACCGTTCACATGAAAGATGGGTGCCTGGACCATCTTCGCGACATCAGTGCAATACAATGATGAACGTGAATCTAGCGGGTCACTAGTAGTAAATCCGATCTGATTGTTAATAATTATATGCACGGTGCCGCCAGTAGCATAACCGCGAGTCTGTGACAGGTTAAAGGTTTCCATGATGACACCTTGACCTGCAAAGGCAGCATCCCCATGTATCAAGATAGGTAATACTTGATTACGAATATTATCATTACGCCGGTCTTGTCGGGCTCTGACTGAGCCTTCAACTACGGGATCGATTATTTCCAGATGTGAAGGATTAAATGATAGCGTTAAGTGAACACTGCCTCCGGGCGTACTAATATCCGATGAGTAGCCCATGTGATATTTCACATCACCAGAACCTTTGATAGTTTCAATAGTTTTACCTTCAAATTCATCAAACAATTCACTGGGTTTTTTACCGATAGCATTGACCAGCACATTTAGACGTCCACGATGAGCCATGCCAACGACCATTTCTTCAATATGCTGTGCTCCGCCCGATTGAATAATCTCATCCAATAATGGGATAAGTGATTCACCTCCCTCGAGCGAGAATCGCTTCTGGCCAACATATTTTGTGTGTAGATATTCTTCTAATGCGTTTGCATCAATAACACGATCCAGAATACGTATGCGTTGAGATTTATCGAAATTCGGAGTAGCTAAAGGTTCTTCGAGTCGTTTTTGTATCCAACGTTTTTGATCGGTTTCATTGATGTGCATATATTCGGCACCAATTGAACCACAATACGTTGTTTTAATTATATGAATGATTTCGCGCAGTGTGATTTCATCAGCAGCGAAGAGAGAGCCTGTATTAAATGTTTTGTCCATGTCTTCTTCAGTAAGTCCATGGAAAGCAGGGTCAAGCTCAGGCGTGTTCGGGCGCTGATATTGTTTTAGTGGATCAAGGTCACTTTGACGATGACCATTAAAGCGATGCGCGTTAATTAATTGTAAGACAGCAGTTTGTTTTTGATGTGATACTGCGTCGGCTGCAGGAGCCTGTGCTTGAGCTTGAGTTCCATGCTGAGGGCGTAATGCTCTATTTGCATAAGCTTGTTGTATTGAACTATGGGCAACATCGCTGCCTGTTGTGCCACCTTGTAGGGAATCAAAATAAATTCGCCACTCGGGTTCAATGCTTTCAGGCTTGCTTAAATAAGCCTCGTATAGATCCTCTACAAACCAGGCATTCCCACTGTATAAGCACGACGGTATCGTGTTTTTCATTATGTATTCCTTAAGCTTTTATTCTGTTTCACTTTGGAAATAGAGTGATGTTTTTACAAAAATATAGAAAATATTTACAGATTTAAATCAATTAATAGATATCACAGCTAACTATAAGATATTCCTGAATATAAATCCTAGACTTTAGATTATTATTATAAAAGATACATGCAATATTTATGCACAAACTAGATTGTAACTATGGATCTGATCTTGCTGCAATGCCATAAAGGGCTGTATGCTTACGCAAAATTTCAAATCACAAATACTAATAATAAGACAATAGATAGGAGAAGTTTAATGGCTGATACAGTCACTATCACTGATAATCGCTCTGGGAAACAGATTGAATGTCCCATTTTGACCGGGGTTTATGGTGCGCCAGTTATTGATACAAAAACGCTCTATAAAGAGCTCGATGTGTTCACTTTTGATCCGGGTTTTACGACAACGGCTGCATGTAAAAGCGCAATCACTTATCTCGATGGAGAAAAAGGTGTTCTGCTTCACCGAGGATATCCTATAGAACAATTAGCCCAAAATAGTTCTTATCTTGAAGTTTGTTACTTACTACTCTACGGAGAACTTCCCACACAGGCTGAATTTGCGACGTTTCGCGAAAACCTAAACAAACGAAATATGGTGCATGAGCATTTGGAGCGTTTTTATAACGGTTATCATTATGACGCTCACCCAATGTCGATGCTCATTGGTGTTACTGGTGCGCTTTCATCTTATTATCATGAAGCAATGGATATTAACGATCCAGCAGATCGTGAACTGACCGCAATTAGAATTATCGCAAAAATGCCTATCATGGCAGCGCATTGTTATAACCATTCAATGGGCCATCCATTTGTGTATTCGCGCGATGACCTTGGCTATGTTGAGAATTTCCTCAATATGATGTTTTCGGTCCCAATGCGAGAATATGATCCAAATCCTTTAGCTGTAAAGGCATTGAACTTGATGCTTATCTTGCATGCTGACCATGAACAAAACGCGTCTACATCAACCGTAAGACTCGCCGGTAGTGCCGAGGCAAACCCTTTTGCTTGTATTACAGCTGGCATTGTGACGCTTTGGGGTCGTGCTCATGGTGGTGCGAATGAGGCAGTACTTAATATGTTGGCTGAAATTGGATCAGCTGAAAATATACCCAAGTTTATCGAACGTGCTAAAGATAAAAATGATCCTTTCAAATTAATGGGTTTTGGTCATCGTGTTTATAAAAACTATGACCCTCGTGCGACCATTATTCGACAGGTTTGTCATGATTTACTGGGTGAAATTGAAACGGTTGATCAACCAACGTTCGAAATTGCTATGGCGTTGGAAGAGATTGCGTTAAAAGATGAATATTTTATCGAACGTAAACTCTATCCAAATGTTGATTTCTATTCAGGCATTATCCTGAAGGCATTAGGAATACCAACACCAATGTACACAGTCATGTTTGCTTTGGCTCGATCTGCTGGTTGGATTGCGCAATGGTTAGAAATGATGGAAGACCCTGATTTCAAGATTGGTCGTCCGCGACAGCTTTATACCGGTCAGGAACAACGTGATTATGTTCCTATCGAAAAACGCTGATTACTAAATATATAAAAAAGACATTCAAAGGAGAATTAAGAGAATGAAACCCCCTGTTCGTGTTGCAGTCACGGGTGCTGCTGGTCAGATTGGCTATTCATTGTTGTTTAGAATTGCCTCAGGACAAATGCTTGGTCCTGATCAACCGGTTATTTTACAACTATTAGAAGTTACACCTGCCATGAAGGCGTTAGAGGGTGTTGTAATGGAAATTGATGATTGTGCTTTTCCTCTGTCTGCAGGTTTTGTTTTAGCAGACGATGCTAATACAGCTTTTAAAGATGTTGATTATGCCTTGTTGGTAGGAGCTAAACCACGTGGACCTGGTATGGAGCGTAGTGATTTACTTGAAGCGAACGGTGGTATCTTTAAAGTTCAAGGGCAAGCACTTAACGCAAATGCAAGTCGTGACGTAAAAGTATTGGTGGTCGGTAATCCTGCTAATACCAATGCACATACAGCAAAGATAAGTGCACCGGATTTAAATCCTCGCAATTTTACTGCTATGACGCGTCTTGATCACAACCGTGCGCTGGCACAACTTGCAGCACAGACAGAATCACAAGTGAGCGATCTTAAAAAAATGACGATTTGGGGTAACCATTCGACAACTCAATATCCTGATATTTCAAATGCGACTGTTGCAGGTAAAGCGGCTAAAGATATGGTCGATTTTGATTGGTATAAGGATCAATATATCCCACGTGTTGCAAAGCGCGGTGCAGAGATCATCGATGCCAGAGGCGCATCTAGTGCCGCATCAGCTGCGAATGGTGCGGTTGATCATATTCGAGATTGGGCTTTAGGCACCGCTGATGGTGATTGGGTCAGCATGGGTGTGCCAAGTGACGGTAGTTATGGTATTCCAGAAGGATTGGTTTATTCATTTCCTGTAACTTGTAAAGGTGGAGACTATTCAATTGTTCAAGGTTTAGAAATTAATGAATTTAGTCAATCAATGATGGATGCTACGCAAAAGGAATTGGAAGAAGAAAGGGATGCAGTAGCGAAGATTCTTTAAGTTTAAAGTTTTAAAAATATAAAGCTCTTATCTAGAAATGGTTAAGGGCTTTTTTTTATTAGGATTTTTTGTTATCAGTCATTATCTCAAACTGATGACAGGCCAGTTTTGTTTTTTTGCTTCTGTTTTTAATGTGTCATCTGCGTCGACAGCAATTGCGTGATCGATTTCTTTTAAAAGTGGAATGTCGTTATGTGAGTCGCTGTAGAACCAGGTTTCTTCAAAAGTTTGTTCTCTGTTTTTTAGCCAATCATTTAATCGAGTTACTTTGCCTTCGGCATAAGAGGGTGTACCAGAAACTTTGCCGGTGTATTGGCCATCAATTAATTCAGGTTCGCAGGCGATCAAATTATCGATATTGAATTCTATTGCGATCGGCTCTGTTATGAAGCGGTTGGTTGCGGTGATGATTAACAATTCATGTCCTTGTTGGCGATGGTCGTCTATTAGTGCTATTGCTTTTGGCAATATGATCGGTTTGATCTTTGTTTCTATATAATTTTTTCGCCATTTTTCTAATTGTTGACGATCATTTTTGGCCAGTACTTCAAGTTGAAACTCCAAAAACTCATGTATATCCATTACGCCGTCAACGTATTGTTGATAAAACTTTTCATGGCCGGCTTGGTACGCTTCTGAGTCGACATAGCCCTGTTCGCTGAGGAATTCTCCCCATAGGCAATCACTGTCTCCGGCAATTAAGGTGTTATCAAGATCAAATATAGCGAGTTTCATGTTATTGAAAATTAAGTGGTTATTAAATGCCGCTAGTTTAGAAGCTATTTCAGATAAGGCAAATGAATTGCTTGTTTTGTTCTATTATTGGAGAATTAAAGCATGGACATACTAGGACTAGCACAGTGATTGATTCAGAAGGCTTCAGGGCTAACGTTGGAATCATACTGACAAATGACGAAGGACGGGTCTTTTGGGCACGCCGGCTGGGTATGGATGCGTGGCAGTTTCCTCAGGGCGGCATTAAAAAAGACGAGTCTCCCGAATTGGCTATGTATCGAGAGTTGAAGGAAGAAACTGGTTTAGACGAAGAGCATGTTGAGATAATGGGCTCTACTGATGACTGGCTCAAGTATTGGCTGCCGAAGCGATTCATTCGTCACAACACCTATCCTCTATGCATTGGTCAGAAGCAAATCTGGTATTTACTCAAGCTCGTTGCGGACGAAAGCTATGTAAACCTCACCCATTCTGATGAACCGGAATTCGATATATGGAAATGGGTAGATCTCTGGGATCCCATTGATGAAGTCGTTTCATTCAAACGCAATGTATACGAACAGGCCATCAGACAATTTGCGCCCTTTATATCGCCAGGGTTTGGTCGTAGATTGTAATTGCAGTCCTATTGTTGACTTTGCATCGCCTTATAACGCATTACATTAGACAATAATTTATTTGCAGATTTATTACTGATGCTGCTAACAAAGCGTTTCATTGCTTCTGGCTGGTAGTTACCGAGCAATAAAAAATCATACAGACCTTGAAGGTGAGTGGCACATTTTTTCATAGCATGATCAGCAATTACTCTGGGATCAGGTTGAGATTGAAGTTGGCTCATCGCGGTTTCATTCAAACATTCATTATATTCTGCTGACGATTCGCTGACCTTTTGATATTCTTCCTGAGTCATTTGCCCAGATGTATTATATTCCGCAGCAACATTAAGGCTCAAAAAAGATAACAAGAAAGCCAGGTAAAGACAGGTTTTAGGATGCATCATATTTCCTCACACAAATTAATTTCATATATAAGAACAACAATAACATGAAAGATTCAATATTCCATACTGCTGACTTGTTAACGCCAGCTTATGTCTATGATCAAGCCAGTATGGTGAATAGGCTTGATAAACTTGCTAGATTGAAAGAAAAAACGGCTTGTTTGCCTTTATATTCGATCAAGTCAGCAAATATGATCGGATTACTTGAGGTTATTAAACCTTACGTATCGGGTTTTTCATGTAGCTCCTTATTCGAAGTGAAACTCGCAGCAGAAGTCCTTGATGAGGGACAAACAATACATATTACAACACCCGGTTATCGACATGATGAGTGGGATAATGTTATCCAGTTATGCGATTTTGTTACTTTAAATTCAACAACTCAATGGCACAGCATTGCAAAAAAAATTAATGCAGATGCAAGTTGTGGTATTCGCATTAACCCTGAATTATCGTTTGTTAATGATGAACGTTACGATCCTTGTCGTCCAGATTCAAAATTAGGTATGACGTTTGACCAGCTCTATGCAGCAAATACAAAACAAGAATTAAATTGGGAATTTATAGAAGGTGTGCATATACATAACAACTGTGAATCTATTCACTATGATGAATTGAAAAAGAGTACGGAAAAAGTTATGTCGGGACTTTTAAAATTCAATCAAAAATTAAAATGGATTAATTTGGGTGGTGGCTACTTATTAAATGATGAAACCGATCTAACACTATTAGAAGAGACTATTAAATGGCTGCAAGATAAGTTTAATGTTGACGTCTATCTCGAGCCAGGAAAGGCAATCACTGGCGAAGCAGGTTATTTAGTTGCTACTGTTATTGATCTTATAGAAAGTAAAAACAAAACAATTGCTGTTCTCGATACAACAATAAATCACTTGCCGGAAGTATTTGAATATCAATACCAGCCTAAAGTAATGAATACATCAGATATGGGTAATCATGAATACCGTTTAGTAGGTTGTAGTTGTTTAAGCGGTGATTTATTTGGTGATTACTCTTTTAATAAACAAATTGAAATAGGTAGCCGTATTGTTTTTGAAAATATCGGTGCCTATATGCAGGTAAAAGCAAATATGTTTAATGGTATTAATTTACCAGCAACATATTTATTAGATTCAGAAGAAAAATTAGAGTTAATAAAGCGAAATGATTATGAATCATTTCGTTGTCGCATATAAGTAAAAATAAACGCCAATTTGTATTTTATTGGCACTTGAAGAATGTTCGTAAAGTATTACCGAGTTACGGTAATATATCGTGAAACTGACTGTCTATACTCACATCATAAAAATTGGGTTTTTAAATATTAAATGTTTGCTGCTGGCAAAGTACTTTTTTTAGCATTTTTTGAAATCTGCCGTTTGAACAAAGGGCCACAAGATATACCTGCGTCAAAGAATTTGTTAACACTTAGTCTTGTCGTGTATGGTTTATTTTCGATACAACTCGCGGTGCTATCGCAGCCAATCGATAAAGCCGTTTTCGCTGGCGTATTGGAAGTCGCATTGATTATGATTTTCTCTCTAGCCTTATTACAAATAAGGGGAAAATCAGAACGCTGGGTGCAAATGGTCACTGCTTTGGCAGGCACCGGTGTCATTATCAGTGTTTTAGCGATACCCCTATACCTTTTCATAGGAATTGGTGGGGAAGATGCAACTGTTTCTGGGGGAGCGCACGCTCTGGGTTTACTATTTTTGGCCGTATTAGCATGTTGGAATATCACGATCATGGGACATATTCTGCGCCATGCCCTCGACATTAATATGTTCTCGGCGATTATATTGGCTATTTCTTATATCTGGATCATTTTTAGTTTTACTGCGGCTATCATGCCGCTGGATGTGACGTGATGCATATTCACATTTTAGGCATATGTGGAACATTTATGGGGGGCGTGGCTCAGATTGCACGCTCTTTAGGGCATCAAGTCACTGGGTCTGACCAAAATGTCTATCCACCAATGAGTGACCAACTCACTGCGTTGGGCATTGAGCTCATGAATGGATATGAGCCCGCTCATCTTGAGCCAACACCGGATTTGGTCATAATTGGTAATACTTTATCAAGGGGTAATCCCGCACTTGAATCAGTACTAAATAGACAGCTTCCTTATGTTTCTGGTCCCGAATGGTTATATCAAGAGGTATTAAAGGACAAACACGTGTTGGCGGTGTCTGGAACACATGGAAAGACAACGACAACAACGATCTTGAGTTGGATCCTCGAATTTTCCGAGCTTAATCCCGGATTTTTAATTGGAGGAGTCGCAGAAAACTTTGGTTTATCAGCACGTTATACTGATTCTGAATATTTTGTCATTGAAGCAGATGAGTACGATACGGCATTTAATGATAAACGCTCTAAATTCATACATTATCATCCTAAAACCTTAATCATAAATAATATTGAGTTTGATCATGCTGATATCTTTCATGATATTGCTGCTATAAGACGTGAATTTCATCATTTGTTACGAGTTATACCGCAACAAGCAAAGATTATTGTCCCTCAGGATGATCTCGAAGTTTCAGAAGTATTAGAAATGGGTTGCTGGACACCTATTGAGTCATTCTCAGGTTTAGATGGTGAGTGGTCACTTACAGACAATAACAATGATTATAGTCATTTTTCAGTATTAAAAAAGAGTGAGCTTGTGGGGAAGGTCTCTTGGTCATTAATAGGTGAACACAATGCTAATAATGCGCTAGCGGCAATTATAGCTGCCCATGACATCGGTATATCGGTAGACAAGGCATGTGCTGCCTTATCAGAATTCAAGTCGGTTAAAAGACGTTTAGAGTGTATTTTCGATGCGAATGGCATTCGAGTTTATGACGATTTTGCACATCACCCAACGGCAATTACTAAGACACTAAAGGCGTTACGTCAGCATGCAGGGTCACAACGACTAATTGCTATCATGGAGCCTCGTTCAAATACAATGCGCATGGGGATCCATGCAGAAACGTTAGCAAATGCCTTTGTCGATGCCGATCTAGTATTACTATTTCAAGCCAATAATGTTGATTGGGATATTGCAGCACATATGAGTGATCTCGGTGACCGCTGTCGGGTATTTACTGACATTGAAGATATTATTAGTTTAATTAGTCAGGATCATCAACAGGGTGATCATATTGTCATCATGAGTAATGGTGCTTTCGGTGGACTCCATAAAAAATTAATCGATGTATTGTAAATGAGTATGAAGATTCCACTATTTCCGCTTAATACAGTTTTATTTCCTGAAGGAGAATTGCAACTACGACTATTTGAGCCACGATACCTTGATATGGTAAGTGAATGCTTACGTACTAATAATGGATTTGGTATTTGTCTAATTCGAGAGGGCGAAGAAGCAGGGGAGCTAGCTGAATTTTTCCCCATGGGTACATACGTCAAAATTAGTGATTGGGATCAGATGGATGATGGGTTACTTGGAATTAAAGTGATTGGTGAACGACGTTTCAAGGTTGAGCGCTATGAAGTTCAAAAAGACAATTTATGTATCGGTGATGTCACTTTGTTGGATGAAGATGTTGAACTTCTGCCGGTAACATATCAGAACTTCTCTGATTTACTCAAGGAGATAGTCAATCGCTATGAATTGCCACTGATGGAGGCACCAGAGCGGTTTGAAGAGGCGGCGTGGGTCAGTGATCGTTTATCTGAATTATTACCCTTTGAGATAAGTGCCAAGCAATCGTTACTGGAAATGGATAATGCACTCAATAGATTCGATTATATGCAAGCGCTGTTGGAAAAGATCGATGCCGGAGAATATTCACAAACTTGAAACATTTAATTGATGAAGCTGGATGAGTCTGGCTCCTCTATGATTGGATTTTTTAATAGTCCTATTTTTTCAATTTCTATTCGTACTTCATCTCCTGGTTTCATATAGCCGCGTGGCTTCATTTTTACACCCACACCACTACCGGTACCAGTTGCAATAATGTCTCCTGGTTCCAGCGTCATTACTTGAGAAAGGTATTCAACCAGGTAATAGCAATCAAAAACCATGTTCTTTGTATTGAAATCCTGGCGTAGGTCTTCATTTACCCAGGTTTTGACTGATAGTTTATGTGGGTCTCCAATTTCATCACTCGTGACAAGCCATGGACCTACAGGACCATGAGTATCAAAAGATTTTCCCAAAGTCCATGTATGAGAACGCATCTGCCAGTCACGAACACTCACATCGTTAACGATTGTGTAAGCAGCAATGGCGGAAGCCGCTTGTTCGCGACTAACATGACGACAACGTTTGCCGATAACAATACCGAGCTCACCCTCATAATCGAGTTTTTCAGAAATCTTAGGCCTGTGGATAGCATGCCCTGGGCCGATAACACAAGAATTCTGTTTATTAAAAAAAGTTGGGTATTCGGGTTTATCTAATCCCGTTTCTTCTATGTGATCAGCGTAATTTAAACTAACGCCGAAGAATTTATTTGGCTTCGATATTGGTGCAAGCAGTTGCACTGTCTCAATGGGGAGTAAATCAGAAGGACTATCTATTTTATTCACTAATTCATTTAATGGCGCTTCACCTGCAAGTAAGAAACGCATCATGCCGTCATTTCCATTGTATTCTTCTGGCGCAGGGCAGATACCATTCGCAGTTATAGCGCCTATTGAAATAGTATTATTGTAATTGTATGAAGTTAGTTTCATGAATTGGTATAAATGGAAGATAAAGCACTATTATCGCAGTAAATTGGTGTTTATTTCTAATAATATTGATGCGTCTGTTGAGAGAATATTTTTACAGGTGCGTACTGTGAGTAAATCAAATAGAATTATCCATTAAACTTTCTAAATGCATCATACTTCTTATGATTCAAACATTATTCAATAATAAAAACCAAGTGGGCTTGATAGCATTGTCACCACTGCTTCTGCTTGTTACCTCGGTAAATGATGGGCTTAGTACAGGGTTAATCGCATTAATCCTGATTCTAATCTTAACGTCGATATTATATTTTATAAGTAGTTTTATTCCATCACAGCATAGGCTCGTCAGTGTTCTTATTATTAGTATTACAGTAGTTTTAGTCGCAAGAATGATACTGAATTCCGAAATGTATTTTGTAGCGGATAAAATAGGTTTATTTTTACCATTATTAGTAATTAATAGTTTGATGCTCTCTCTTGGGGAAGGTGTTTTTTCAAAGCAAGATTTTAAATCTTCGGTTGCTCATATTTTTGGTATTGGAGTAATGATTTTAATTTCTTTCATTCTCATTGGTTTCCTGAAAGAGTTGCTTGATATGTTTTCAATTATTGAATCACCCGCAGGAGTCTTAATGCTTTTAGGGTTATTGTTTGCGACATTTAATTTATTAAATAGCAATAAAGTTACTGACTGATATTAAGAGCGAATAAATTGAATAAAGATAAACGAACACACATATTTAGCATTTTACGAGAATTAAATCCTTCCCCTACGACAGAGCTGGTATACCAAACACCATTTGAATTATTGATAGCCGTTATTCTTTCAGCGCAAGCGACAGATGTTGGCGTTAATAAAGCCACAAAGAAGTTGTATGCGGTTGCTAATACCCCTGAGGAAATTTATGCACTAGGTTTAAAAAAACTTAAAACGTATATTAAGACTATTGGGCTTTATAACAACAAGGCAACAAATATCATTGAGACATGCAGGATTCTGACAGAAAAGTTTAAGAGTGAGGTTCCACAAGATCGAGTGTCATTAGAAAGCTTGCCTGGAGTGGGCCGCAAGACAGCAAATGTCATATTAAATACTGCATTTGGTGAACCAACTATTGCAGTAGATACACATATATTCAGGGTATCAAACCGCACAGGTATCGCGCCTGGAAAAAACGTAAATCAAGTAGAGCAACGTTTATTGAAGTTTATCCCTGAAGAATTTAAAAAAGATGCACATCATTGGCTAATTTTACATGGTCGTTATACCTGTATTGCACGTAGTCCGAGATGCGGGAGTTGTGTCATATTCGACGAATGTGAGTGGAAAGATCGTGAAAAGTATGCAGAACATTGATAAACAAGCGTAAAATACGAAAAATAGTGATTCCTTTATATTATTAACTAATTGAAAATATGTTTGTTCAAGATCGAAATGAAGCACGAAATTATTTTTACCAAGTATGGGTTAAACAAAAAAATAAGCTTCCATTAGAGCCAATAGAGGCAATTATTTCAGATGTAATTTTGGAGCATCCTGAATACCATCATTATCTTGAAGAGGAAGAGTCATCAAAGGAAAATGATTTTAGCCCTGAACAGAATGAAACGAATCCTTTTTTACATATGGGGATGCATATCGCATTAAAAGAGCAAGTGAGTTCTAATAGACCGGCTGGTATTAATGATGCTTTTAAAAAGATAATGACTAAATCTATTTCTACACATGATGCAGAACATAAAATGATGGAATGTCTTGGAAAAATATTGTGGGAAGCACAACGTAATAATGCCTTGCCCGATGACATTGAATATCTTGAATGTTTGAATAAGGTTTGTTGATGGTTAAACGCAACGTATACAGCCTGTTTGAAAAACATGAAACGCATACGCTTGAAGAGCAACTTGCGTTGTTAGCCGAAATTTCACAAGGTTTTTCAAGTACCCTGGATATTTCTCAGACTTTGAATAATGCAATTGAGCAGTTCATGGAATATATGAATGCTGAAGCGGCATCAATATTTTTATTAGAAACTGATTCTAAAGAATTGGTCTGTGCTGAGTGTGCAGGTCCAGTTGATATAACCGGTTTAAGACTCTCTTCAACACAAGGTATTGTTGGAAAAACAGTAACCACGCTTAGTAGCCAGATGATTCGTGATGTGCAAAGCGATCCTGATTTTGCGAAAAAGGTTGATATGGGATCCGGTTTTCGTACGCGTTCTATTCTTTGTGTGCCATTAATCGTTAATAATGAATGTATTGGTGCTCTGGAATTATTGAATAAAAAAAATGACGATTTGTTTGGCGATCAAGACAAGCACATGTCTATGGCATTAGCATCGTATGCTGCATTAGCTATCAACAATGCTCGTATGGCGGATGCCTTGGTTGAACAAGAACGAATGCGCAAGGAACTTGAGCTGGCAAGAGAAATACAACTCGATCTATTACCCGATATCTCCGATGTTACAAATTTTCCTGTTAATGGCATGAATGTACCGGCATTAGAAGTGTCTGGTGATTTTTATGACTTTTTTAAGCGTGATGATGGATTAATTTATTTCAACTTGGCAGACGTGTCTGGCAAAGGCATGAATGCAGCTATGTTAATGGCAAAAGCGAGCAGCTTATTGCATCACTTGGCAAAAGATATTAGTGATCCTGGAGAATTATTAGCCAGAGTTAATGATGAGATCTGCGAAACGGTATCACATGGTATGTTTGTCACAATTGTTTCGGGTTTTATTGATACGAATTCATGTACGATTAAATTTTCTAATGCAGGGCATCAACCTCCATTGTTTCATCATAGTTCTGGTGAATTTGAGGAAATTGAGGCAGAAGCACCGCCGATTGGTATTTTACCAGGCACAGAGTTTCCTGTTTCAACCATCAAACTTGATGGTGGTTCAGTCTATATTTTTACGGATGGTGTTACGGAAAGTCTGAATGATGAACAGAAATTATTAGATGTAGGCGGCTTGATTAAATTGATAGAAGAAAACTCGAAAGTAACAGCATCAAAACGTTTGGAAGATATTGTTGCAAAAATTCGTCAACCAAATGCTGAGCAACACGATGATATTACCCTTATGGTTATCGAGTGTTGTCTGAAATGAGTGTAGAAACATTATTTGAAATTCGATTTCCAGCTAAGGCCGAACGCTTATGCCAAGTGCGAGCATTGGTAAAGAAAACGGCTGATGAAGTAGGTTGTTGTTCTGAATTAACGGATAAGTTGGTGATTGCTGTTAATGAAGCCTGTATGAATGTCATTCAGCACGCCTATAAGGGTGATGAATTGGGTGAAATTGTGCTGCAAATGCTCAATAATGACGGCAAGGTTCATTTCAAATTAGTGGACTATGCGAGTCCGATAGATTTAGATTCAGTAAAGCCTCGAGATCTTGACGATTTAAGACCAGGTGGGCTAGGAACGCACTTCATTAATGAGATAATGGATGAATGTGACAGGGGACATCTTGAGGAGGGAAATGGGAATTACCTCGAGATGACAAAAAAAATAAGTTAAAAATAAAACGTGAGTATTAAGCATGAATATCAATACACTGGAAGGGGAAGGGTATACGATTATTGGGTTAGAAGGCGATGTCGACCTTTCTTGTTCACCCGATGCTCGAAAGAGTATTCTTGACGTGTTACAAACAAACAAGAACCTGTTAATTGATCTAGGCAAGGTAAGTTATATAGATAGTTCAGGCGTTGCCAGTTTGGTTGAAGGTTATCAGACAGCTAAAAAGCAGGCTTTAAAGTTTGGCTTGGTTGGTGTTAGTGATGCTGCAATGAGTGTTTTAAAATTAGCGCGGCTTGATAAAGTATTTCCTATACATGATTCTGTAGCAGAGTTTGAAAAAGAGGATGCCTGACTCCGCTACTCATCCAGTAATAAACTCATTAGAACTCGTTGGTCGTTCAACTGTAAAGCTGATAGAAGAAGCGGGTTACTACTCTGCTTTATTAGTTGAATCACTCTTCTGGATCCTTGTTGGTCCATTCATAAAACGACCAGTAAGAGTATCAGCTATATTTTCACAAATGATGACAATGGGAATAGCGGCATGTCCTATTGTATTTGTTCTGTCATTTTCGATTGGTGTCATGCTAGCAATTCAAATGATCTATAACCTGAAGACATTTGGTGCTGAATCTCAGGTAGTCGTTGGTGTTGCTCTGTCAGTTACCAGAGAATTTGGACCATTAATAACCGGTATTCTGATTGCTGGCAGGACAGGTTCATCATTGGCTGCAAAAATCGGCACAATGCAAGTAAATCAAGAGATAGATGCATTACGCGTTATGGGAATCAATCCAGTAAGGTACTTGGTTGCTCCGGCCTTGTTTGCCATGATGATTATGGTTCCCGTATTGACTTTTTTTTCTGATCTGGCGGGTCTATTAGGCGGCGCGGTTTATACAAGTATTGAGATCGGTTTGAGTTTTGATGCTTATATGGATAGAACCTTGTCAGCCTTAGCAGTAGCAGATGTGATGCAAGGAATATTCAAGAGTCTACTCTTTGCTTTAATTATTACATTGGTTGGTGTTAGCAATGGTTTTTCAGTGACCGGTGGTGCCGAAGGTGTTGGCAAGGCGACAACACGCTCAGTAGTACTTTCAATTTCATATATCGTCATTGCTGATATGATTTTTACATATTTTTTAAATTTGTAAGTGATGACCAATAATAGCTCAGCTATCGAAGTTACTGATCTGGTAACACATTACGGCCCACGTGAGATCTTGCACGGCATTAATCTGACGATTAATGAAGGCGAGATAATGATTATTATGGGTGGTAGTGGATCAGGTAAAAGTACATTGTTACGTTATTTACTGGGGCTCGGTATTCCTACAAGCGGTAGTATTAATTTGCTTGGTAAGGATATTACCAAAATCAGTAATACAGAAATGCATCAACTCAGACAAAATATGGGAGTAGCATTTCAAGGCGGGGCACTTCTTAGTTCCATGACTATTGGTGAAAATGTTCAGTTACCATTACGCGAACATACACGTCTAGATGAAAAAACCATGGAGATTATGGCCAGGATGAAACTTGAGGTTGTTAATCTTGGTGGATTTGAAAAATTAATGCCGGCAGAGTTATCTGGAGGCATGATAAAACGTGCTGCTGTTGCTCGAGCCATTGTAATGGATCCAAAATTAATGTTCTTTGATGAGCCATCCGCAGGTCTTGATCCGGTTGTCTCCGCCGAGTTAGATGAACTGATATTAAATCTAAGAGATGCGTTAAAAATGACGATTGTTGTCGTTACTCATGAACTTGAGAGTGCCTTTAAAATTGCGGATAGAATTACTGTGCTCGACCAAGGAAATATCTTGATGACTGATACAGTAGAAAATATTAAGAACTCTGATAATGAGCGGATACAATCATTATTAAATAGACGACCTAGTAATGATGAAGTACAAGCAGATGAATATTTAAATCGATTAACAGGTATGTAGTAGAGATTATGAAACGCGATAATATTAATTACCTTGTTGTGGGCTCTTTTGTAATGCTGGTTTTGTTTAGCTTTTTTGTATTTCTTTATCAAATAATGGGTAGTAATGGTCCGACAGAAAAATACTTTGTTACCTACAACAATGTTTCAGGTATTAAGTACGGGACTCCTGTCGCGTTTGAAGGCTATCAAGTTGGACAAGTTGAAATTATTGAACCAATGCGTGATGAGGGTAAGACAAATTACCGCTTAACGTTATCAATAGAAAAAGATTGGCCTATACCTGTCGATAGTATCGCCAAAATCGTTGCTTCTGGTTTGCTCGCTGCGGTGACTATCGATATTGCAGAAGGAAGCAGTGATGTTTTGCTTGAGCCGGGATCGAAAATTACAGGAAAAGAAGCAGCTAATATTTTTGCGACGGTAAACGAAGTTGCATCAGATCTTCGTGATCTGTCTCAAAGTAGCATTAAACCATTATTGGATAATTTAAATAAAGAAGTTGTATCTGTGTCAACAGAATTGACCGATATAACACGGAATACTATCAAGCCCTTGCTTGAAAATTTTAGTAAGCAGGTCGAGCAAACAAATATGGTGAGTAAGGTAGATACGTTAATCAGCAACTTGAATCAGACATCAGAAGATCTACAAAAGGTATTTAATAGTCAAAATCAGGAAAACTTAACAACTTTTTTAAATAATATGAGTAATGCATCGACCGGGATGAATGAGTTAGTTGCCAATATAGATGATACGAGGAAGTCAATGGATCTACTCGTAAGTAATATTGATAATGTCATTGGAGATGTTAATTATATGCTTGAAGATAATGATGGCAAAATGAGTGCTTCTCTCACTGATCTACAGAAGACATTGTCGGTAATGTCTACGCATATAGATGCGATTACACATCATCTCGAGGGAAGCAGTAGAAATATACATGAGTTTACGCGACAGATTAAAGAAAACCCTGGTTTGCTTATTCGAGGTTCAGCTCAAGTGGAAGAGGTTGAGTGATCATGCGCTATAGCATTTTATTGAGTTGTTTTTTTATGTTGATGGCATGTTCCAGCCAAGCCCCATTGCCAACAGATCATTATTATCGCCTACCTGAATTAAAAAATATTAATTCTGATGAGAAGCAGGTGGGTTCAATCAGTGTGCTCACTTTTCAAGCAGATGGCTTATATCAGGAACGTGCAATTCTCTATACTGAAAATGATATCGAACTAAAACAATATCATTATCATCATTGGACCGACTCTCCGAGCCGCTTATTACAAGAACGTTTGGCCGAAAGATTACGTTTGAGTAACATCTCGAACTTAGTTTTAAATACATTTGAAGGTAATAGTGAACTGATTATCAAGGGGCAAATTAAAGCCTTTGAGCGATTGCAACAAAAGGGCAGTGAGAGTGTTTATGTAAAATTATTGCTTCAGGTTAAATCTAATACAAAGCGTGTTCCTATATTGCATAAAGAGTATGTGAAGACTGTGGTATTACCATCTAACAATATTGCAAATGCAGTAAAAGCATTTTCAGAGGCCGTAGATATAATATTTAGTGATTTTTATGACGATCTCGCTGAGATTATCTAAAGTTTAAAAAAAACGGGCTAATTAAATAATTAGCCCGTTTATATAATAATGAAGTATGTGCTGACTATATTAAGTTAATCATGCAGCTGAAAATTCCATCTTAATACCTGCAAGTTCAATCAAATCACTATCTTTTAATTGATATGCCTTTGCACCGATTTCTTCGCTGTTGACCAGTGGAAAACTGTTACCTTCAATATGAGTCAGAAAATAGCCTTGTGGTCGACGTGAAATCACAGCCACTTGAGTGCCTGGTTTACCTAAGGTTATCAGCGCCTTGGTCAATTCCAGCTCTTTTCCTGCAATCGGTCCATTTAAGACTGTTAGGCGGCCTAATGGCATTCCTCCACCAGTTGGTGGTGCAGAAGCAGCAGGTGCAGCAGATTCAACAGCTTTTTCAGCAGCTTGGGCGGCGGCAACAGCAGCACTAGCTGACCCTGGTTTGATGATCATGGTTTTTTCAAAATCATCATCATCAGCAGTTGCGTGCTCATTCACATATTTGAGCTCATGCTTACCAATGGCAATGACATCTCCATCTTTAAGCGCATGTTTTTTAACAAGTTTACCGTTAACGTAACTACCATTAGTACTGCCTAAATCTTCCAGAAAGGAATCATCAAGTATGGTAATTACCAAGGCATGCTTACCGCTAACCGCTAGGTTATCTATTGGTATATCGTTGTCAGGCTTACGCCCTATGGTCAATCGTTCCTGATTGAGTTCGTATTCGCCTTGAACGACGCCATTCATGCTCAGAACTAACTTCGCCATTGCTAATTCCTATCCCCGTATTTCATTTATTAAATCGATTTTTAATTTTTGTTAAAAAACCCTTGGGTGAAGAAAAATCTTCCCGGATACGCACCAATATTATTGAGGTGTTATCCTTACCCCCTCTTTTGTTCGCAAATTTCACTAATTCATCTGCTGTTTGTGCAAGATTAGCACTATATTTACTTAGGGTTAAGTGAATTTCTTCATCTTTTACTAGATCTGTTAATCCATCCGAACAAAGCAGGTAAATATCGTCTGGTAAAACTTCTTCTTCAACCACATCTACGTTGACATCAGCTTCAATTCCCATTGCACGCGTGACTAGATTCTTGGGCGTGTTGGCATGAGCTTCTTCTGGTGTATAGAGACCGCGATCAATCAATTCTTGAATTAGCGAATGATCTTTGGTGACTTGCTGTAACTCATTGTTTCTTATTCTATAAAGTCGTGAATCACCAACATGTGCGATAGACAGAATATTGTTATGGAAGAGGCCGACAACAATGGTAGTTCCCATGCCCTGGCATTGTGGATCTGCCTTGGCGGTATTATAAATGACTGAATTTGCATGAGTTATAGCATCACGGATTAATAAAGATTCATTGCAAAAACCAGTGGATTCATCAATTTGGCTACTTTTAAGTTTTTTTAGGCCATTAGTTATGCCAAACAGGATATTGGTGACGGCAAGCGCGCTGGCGACTTCTCCTGCCTTATACCCGCCCATTCCGTCAGCCAGAATGACTATACCATTACGACCATCCGTTATTGTGCTGTCTTCGTTATGTGGTCGTTTCAAACCAACATCGGATTGATTTGCAATTTCAAGTTTAGCTGATAAGTCCATCATTTATTTTTCTTTATATTTTTTAGATAGTTACGTAATTCTTTAGCCAACTTTTCACTTGTTTGATAGCGTTATTGAGGTAGTTCCTCTAAAACTCTATCTATTATCACACTAATATCTGCTGTATCCCGTTTTAATCGCTTACTGAGGTCTATTATTTCAGGATGTCGTTCATTTGCAATGCTAAACAATAATGCGGGAAAAGTATCTTCTTTTAAAAGGCTGTTGTCCGAATAAAAAAATGAGTTGGCATCATATCTAGTAACAACAGACAGGAACGGTCATTGATACCTTGTCCAATCATTTTATCAGACGATTTTATATGCAGGTGTTTCTAAAAGCATAGTTGCCTTAGTCTTTTATAAATCAGTAAAACGTATTATTCAAAATTTGTTAGTTTTTCATGGAAGCGGTTGCTAATTCGATGGCATTAGCTGGTTTTATACCATTATGAACAAACTTCTGTTTATGCGCATAACTTAATAAATCGTTTTATGTAGTTTATAAAACTATCTCAGATATAACTTGCGTATTAACAATTGTTTTTTATGTAATCTTCGTATTTGGCTTCTTCAATTCTGCGTTCTTCGTCAGATAAATATATTGGAGTGTCCGGATCATCAGTCTCTTTGTATAATAAAGTGGCATCTTTTGTTTCTTGGAATTCTTTAATTATTTCAGCGCATTTTAATTTTTGCTGATCTTTCTTTATTTTTTCCTCTTTTTGTAAAGAGGCTTTTTCATCACGCTCTTCTTTTATTATGTTTAGTAGTTTTTGTTGTTTCTTAACCCTTTCTTGATCTTGTTTATTTTTTTTAGGTGCATTTTGTATTTTTATTTTTTCGGCATTATTAGTTGTTGGTTTATCCCCATAAACAGTTTTTCCGTTATCATCGACCCATTTATAGACTTCAGAATATGCTGAATTGAAATAGAGTAAGTGTGTTAAAAAAAAGAAGATGATCAACAGAAAATTATAATACATATTTCCTTTCCCTTGCCGGCAATAATAAGGATTAAGCTGCTCTTTTAGCGGTATTCCTTTTTATGATAGTAGACTCTATTGCTGCTTTTAATTCTATGCAAATAGTTTTGAATGATTGTAAATCTTTTGCTGTAAGGGGTTTATCTATTTGACCGTGGTCAACAAAAAAGCATCCAGCAACTTTTTTGTTGACATAAAATGAATTCATTATGATGCTTGCGTTTGTTTTTATTGGACGCAAAGGACTTGGCAGTAAGTTACTGTATTTATGTTGGTTTTTAGAATTAATACACAATGTCTGTTCTTTTATTAATAATTTATTAAAAAGCTTGTTTAATTCAAGGGAAATACTGAAGTGTTTTAGGTTGGGTAGGTCTTTGCTGATTTTTTGAAGATACACATTTAAACACATTTCATTCGAATCAAAAGACATAAACACCACACGAGAGAACCCAATACTTTCTCTCATGGCGGTTACGGCTAATTCTATTTGCGCACGTGTTGTTCTGTTTGAATTATTAGAACGTAATAGCTTGATGTAGTGAGACAATGCCTTATTTTTTTGTGAAGGTATAACTTCGCCCAGTTTTGGTTCTTTTCTTATTGATGGTGAGTAGCTCATTAAGAATTGTAATAACGGTTGATAGGGTAAATATTCTTGGCTATTACGAATTGAATGAATAATTATCCAATTTATTTTTCCAGGTGTTTGGTTAATTGGGACACGAATGTATTCTGCAGTACGATTGATTAGTTCTTTAGAATATTGCATTGATGAGTGTGACACTATTTGGTGCATTAACTCGGTCGCAAGACGGATTCCAGTTATCTTTGGATTATGGTGCTTACCGGAGTAACTTTCGCGTATAAGCTCTGGTAGTTGCCAGTTTTGTGCAATGGCTTGTGCTATTTCATCAACATTATATCCAAGCAACTCTTTCTCTTTAATTTTGTGATTTTCATCTGGGGAAAGATATATTTGTTCTAGTTCGTCTGCTTTTTTTGAATCGACTATGTATAGTAAAAATCTGATAAAACCTCTGTTTAAAGCGGCAGTAAACACCTCATTATTTTCAGATTCCTTTCTGAGAAGAGACCATTCTTTTGACATATAAGCAATCTGATATTGATGGGCATAGACTGTAAATATTTTAGCTGCTGTATTTTTATCCAGTACTTTTTCAAGTATTGGCAAATCGGACAGCATTTTGATGACAATAGGAATACTGATTAATGAAATTGCATGAGATAATGTGGTGATTTCTTTTTTTGTAGTACGACCAGCATGGCGTAAGAGAGAAATTGAAAAGCCCGGATCTTGCCTTGCAATTTCAGCTAGAACTGTGACGGTTATATCCTGTTCATCTCTTTGCAACTCGTAAATTCTTCGCTTGCTTGTATATAAAATGGGGATTTCACAGTCGCTAAATTCTTTAATCCAGTTTGATAACTTATACGTCATAGTGCCTCTATTATTTCTTTAAGGAAATTATTGGAGACAAACAGAACCAGATTAAAACCTTACAACAGAGAAAAGTCGTCCCTACAAAGGGATTATCGGAAGGGCAGGGTAAATCTTGAGTAAAATAAGGGGATAGAAGAGATCTATCCCCAGTAGTATTAGTGGCTTAGCGTTCCAAATGTTCCAGTTTGCCAGTCTTGTCTTTCCATGAATCAGCATCTTCTGGTGCTGTTTTCATTTCGTTAATAACAGGCCAATCCTTTGATAATTCAGCATTTAATTCAATAAAGTTATGCATTTCTTCAGGGACATCTTCATCAGCCATAATGGCTTCAACCGGACATTCTGGCTCACAGAGTGTGCAATCGATACATTCATCCGGGTCAATGACCAACATATTTGGTCCTTCGTGGAAGCAGTCGACTGGGCAGACTTCGACGCAGTCCGTATATTTACATTTAATGCAGCTTTCAGTAACAATAAATGGCATCAGGTTTACCTATAAATTCTAGTTTTAAAAAGAATCGAATCATACTCGTTCCTTGGCCTGCATAAAAGACCATTCAAATAATTATCCGTTATTTAATTATTACTTTTTATTATTTCAGAAACTTCGTCAGCTAGTGCTTTACCCTTCTTAAGCTCAGAAATAGCAATTCCTGTTTCTCCAAGCCTAGACAGAATTTTTATTTGTAGTTGTTCAGCTGAGCCAGTTTCATAGTGAATAATCCATGATTTCATATCCTTGCTGTCATTTTCTATCTTGTTTATTCCGCTAATTTCTTTTAATAATTCGCTTAAGTGGACATCACTGGGTGCTTCCAGCATCAGACTAAAGCATTGACCGCTTCGTTTTAACTCAGAAAGGCTAGTATGGATAACTAATTTACCTTTGTTCAGGATAGCGATATCGCTACAGATATCTTCGATTTCGGATAAATTATGTGAGCTAATGATGACACTATATTCGTTACCTAAATCACGTAATAATTTTCTAACCTCAGTTGCAGCGACTGGATCAAGCCCCGATGTTGGTTCATCCATTAATATTATTTCTGGTTTACCAATCAAGGACTGAGCCAGCATGATACGTTTGCGTTGACCAAAGCTTAATGTTTCGGGTAGTTGTTTCGCAAAACTTGTTGCTTGAACTAGCGAAAGCACATGCTCAACTTCTCTTTTAGCTTCATTGCGACCGAAGTTTTGTAGTCTTGCGTAATGTTTGAGTTGTGTTAGTACATCAACACCTTTAAACATGGAAGTATCTTGAGGTAGCAATGAAAGCTTACCTTTTATATAACTTGAATCAGGAGAGTGATCTAGAACACGAACTTTGCCCGATGATGGACTGATGAATCCACACAAGATAGCAAACAAAGTTGATTTCCCTGCCCCATTTGGACCAACTATCCCAGTTGGTTGATTAATCTCCAACCCCAAATCAAGTCCGTCAAGAGCCCTAATCCCCTGGAAACGTTTTGTTAATGATTCACATTTAATATGGTGGGCCATTTATATATCCCTGCGTTTGAAGATATGCCAACCACATACGAAATAGAACAGGGTATATGCGAAGAGTGCGGCAACTGAAATCAGAATATTCTCAGTGTTGATATCTATTAAATAAGACTTAAGACCACTGGGTATTAAATATATTGCCTGACTAATATCTGATTTAAACCAATAACTGATAAGCACCAGAATGGCATAGCTCATCATTCCCAAAAATAGTGAACCGAATGCAGAACGCGCGAAGGATGAAATCATCGACATAAAGGCGATAAACGGCAGGCTATAAATAAATACAAGCACAAAGGTTTGCAGGCCAAACATAGTTATGGCTTCCAGTGTGTCCTCCTCATTTAGTAATGCTTGTGTCGAGGCCCAGAGTGAGGTTATAGAGATGCAGGTTAAGACTAATAAGCTCACTGCAATAAACCGTGAGAAATATATCTCGGCACGTGTTGCACGCATTAATAAAAAGCGAAATGCCCCTCTGGACATATCACTGGAGTACTGATTATTAGCTGCGATTAAAATAAATAGTGGTGTCAGTGTTATTGATACAAGTAAGTAGATAGACAAACTTGCAGAACGATCGACGAATAACTCCAATGCGAGTTCTTGATCTTGTGTAATCCAACTGACAAAAATAATGCCTTGCGTACTTTGCAGCCATTCAACTGCGAGCAAAATAATGTTATCAAACACCAGATACCAAAATAAGAAATAAGGAATGATGAAAGCCAGACTTTTTAAGCTGCTTAGTGAATAACAGAAATTAAATAGTGTCAGCTCTTTTAAGCGATAAAGGTTTAACATTAACAGTGTAGATTATTTATTATTTTTTAATAATGCACGTAAAGGCATTATCGATCCAGCATTGCTTGTAATTCATACAATAAGGCAAGTGCTTGTTTCGGGTTGGTAGAATCTGGATCAATCATTTTTATTTTTTCTAAAATGGGGTCGGTATTAAATAAATCAGTTTGTGGTTTTTCAATATTTTCTATGGGTGTTTGTGATTCAATCTCATGCAAACGTTTTTTTGCTGCAGCGATAACGGTTTTAGGTATACCTGCGAGGGAAGCGACTTGAATGCCATAACTCTGGTTTGCTGGACCTTGCTTAACAGAATGTAATAACACTATCTCATCGCCGTGTTCAACGACGTCCATATGTACATTCGCAACATTATCGTTATGTTCGGGCAAAGCGGTTAGCTCAAAATAATGTGTAGCAAACAGGGTAAAACATTGAGTTACTTTTGCGAGATGTAAAGCACAGGCCCAGGCTAATGACAAACCATCGTAAGTGCTGGTGCCACGGCCGATTTCATCCATCAAGACAAGACTGTTCTCAGTTGCATTATTTAAGATATTGGCTGTCTCTGTCATCTCTACCATGAAGGTTGAACGACCACTGCTTAGGTCGTCTGAAGCACCTATACGAGTGAATAGTCGGTCGATAGGACCAATCACAGCTTTTGTGGCTGGAACGTAACTCCCAATGTGAGCGAGAATTACAATTAAGGCTGTTTGTCGCATATAAGTCGATTTACCACCCATATTTGGGCCAGTGATGATTAACATACTTGAGGTATTACCAAGTGATAAATCATTGGCTATAAAGGGTGCTGATTGAATCTGCTCAACGACTGGATGCCGTCCTGCTTCGATAGTAATCCCATTTTCTTCTGTCAGAACGGGTGCGGTAAAATTCAGAGTTGCAGCTACTTCAGCAAAACTCAGGTAGATATCAAATTCAGCTAGTGCTGATGCACAAAGTTGCAGTTCAGATAAGTAGTTAGCAATGATATCCAACAACTCATCGTACAATTGTTTTTCACGTGCTAATGACTTTTCCTTTGCACTCAGAATTTTATTTTCAAAGTCTTTTAATTCTGGTGTGATGAAGCGTTCGGCAGCCTTCAAGGTTTGGCGGCGGTTATAATTGTCTGGGACGTTGGCAGAATGAAGACGGCTAATTTCTATGTAATAACCATGAACCCGGTTATAGCCTACCTTTAAGCCTTGAATTCCCGTACGTTGTTTTTCTTGTTCTTCGAGGTCAGTTAAAAACTGACCTGCATCATTGCTTAGCTGTCTCAACGCATCCAATTCTTTGTCATATTCGTTAGCAATAACACCTCCATCACGAATAATGACCGGTGGTTCATCTACCAGGGCTTTATTTAATGTCTGGAGTAACTCAGGGAATAAACTAATATTTTTATTTAAATCATTTAATCTAGGACTATCAATTTTTCCTAGACGATTTTTAATTTGTGGGAGCAGAGTTATACTGTCTCGTAGTTGTATCAAATCGCGAGGTCTTGCAGATTTTAAGGCAACACGAGACATGATACGTTCAATGTCACAAATGCCGCGCATGGATTCATGAAACTCACTATGGGATCTATTATGTAGAAGGTTTTCTACGGCGTCATGGCGGCATTTTAAAATAGCATGATCACGTATCGGTTGTTGTAACCAACGTCGTAATAAACGCCCGCCCATTACAGTTGATGTCGTGTCGATGACATCGAGTAAGGAATGCGATTTTCCTTCGGCTAGACTGGATTCCAGTTCCAGATTACGACGTGAGATTACATCGATCTGAATAACATCATCTTCAAAATGTATTTTTGGACTTTGTAAATGAGGTAATAGAGTTTTTTGTGTGTCACTGAGATATTGAATCAAACATCCCAATGCACTCGTTGCCGTAACCATATGTTGACAACCAAAACCATTAAGGTCGTTAACGCCATATTGTTGTTTGATAATCGACTCGGCTGTTTTTTTATTAAAATGCCAATCTGGACATTTGCTTATTGTTTTATTCAGGCCATTAAGATTGTCACTTTCGAGTCCTTCACTAATTAATATTTCTGCAGGTTGATATTGCTCGATAATATCTTCTAGTGAGGCAGAACAATTAGTCTCAAGCATGGTAACTTGACCGCTACTAAGCTCGACACTGGCAAACCCATAATGTTGTTTGGTTTTGTAAACTGCTAACAAGACATTTGAAATACGTTCGTTGAGTAGTACATCTTCAGTAATTGTCCCTGGCGTGATGATACGGACAACTTTTCTTTCAACCGGTCCTTTACTGAGAGCGGGATCGCCGACTTGCTCGCAGATGACAACGGACTCTCCTAAATTAATGAGTTTAGAAAGATAATTATCGACGGCATGATAAGGCACACCTGCCATAGGTATGGCGTTACCACCTGACTTACCGCGTTTGGTAAGAGTGATATTTAATAATCGTGCTGCTTTCTTAGCATCGTCAAAGAACAACTCATAAAAGTCGCCCATACGAAAGAATAACAACATGTCTGGATGCTCGGCTTTAAAGCCGAGATACTGCTGCATCACCGGAGTGTGTGAATTGTCGATTTGACTAGCAGTGGTCATTAAGTTTGATTATTTATCTTAAGCCAATTTTGATTCAGCTATTCTATATCATGGACAGGCAGAAGGAGAAGCAGGAAGCGCTGTATTTGCTACTGCCGGTGCTTGATAAAGCCCACTGAGGAGCCTATTTCTTCCTTCCATGCTACTTTCTGAATGCATCCGTACAATGGCTTGAGCATTGATCGGGAACCGATCATTTACAAGGCAGCCGTTTTCGAATGTTGTTCCGCCCGCTGGATATAGATTCAAACATCCGGGGCAATTATCAGGATCCTCTGGTAACGTCATGATGCGAGTAAGAATACGATCGATATAAGGTACATACAGTGGGTAGCAGTAAGTAACTCTTATTTTTAACAAATTAGCATCCTGAATATTAAGCCCAGATGCAGTTCCGGCATTAGTCCTGCGATACATCAGACTGTCATTAGGGATAATACGATCAGTGCCTTTACGTATAGAGGTACTATCGCTAAAAGCACTTAATGGAGGATTGATTATATCTATTCGGGCAAACCCGGCTTTGATTTCTTCCCTCACATGATCTCGGGCACGCTGGACTTCTTCAGATTTTCCACAATGTGTGTATAAAGGTGCCATACCTCGAGCTAAGGCATTTTCCATAATACCAATATGAGCACTCGTTACTGCACCGGTACGTGCGGCCAAAAACGTAGCATAATTCAAGGTTGTTTTTGCTTGGTAGATCAAGGCAACTTGGAAACCACCCAATATAAGTGTTAGTAACACCGGCAGGACAATTATGAACTCTGTCATGCTTTGGCCTTTTTGGAGGAGAAAGGGAGACATGGTTACTTTGTTGCCTCTATACCAAAATCCTGTTGAAGTAATTCTGAAATAGCATTGATAACTTGGTTTGCACGACTATTTAAAGGGTCATCGACAGTCGTATGTTGTTGCATTTCAATAAAGGTTTTAGTTGCCAGTTTCAGCTGCACTATTCCCATGTTGTGCCATATCTTGCCATTTGAAGAATCGAGGCTTAAGGCTTTTTGATATGCTTGCAAGGCGATACCAGGGTGGTTTAGACGTGCATGTGCGTTACCCAATCTGAACCAGATATTCACATCTTTGGTAATTTCTGTAGAAAGGGCATCGTAGTGTTCTATTGCCAACTTCCAGTTCCCTGTTTCATATGCAACATCAGCATCTTTTCGAAGTTCAATCAAATCATCCAGGTTCGATTGCGTTTTCGGTTTTGTATTTTGCACATTACATGCTGATATAAGTATGGCTAGTGTAAATACAGAAAAATATTTCAAAATCATTATTTATCTTCCCATTGCAAGATCATGTTTTTTTCGAGACCGAATTTATCGATGCTACCTGATATCATTTCTAAAACCATTGATGCGCCAAAAGACATCGCGCAACGCCATGGTTTGACGTGACAAAATAATTTCTTAATAGATAAATCGTTACTTAGAAAAACAACATCAATATCATATTGCATCCCTATGGTATGAATTGATGAGCAGGGTTTTATAAGGAGGCCTTCATCTTCTCTTAATGGTGTGCGAAAGAGCAAGCCTTGCATACGTTCCATCATCGAAGAGGTTTTCATTACATGGGGTAAAATAAGTTTTTGATCATGTTGTGTTGAAATAACCCCGTTTATCACAACGTGCCTTCTGAAAGGAATTTCATGACGATAGGGAAGCCTAGTACAATAAATGTTACCGGAAAAATGAAAATTACTAGTGGTCCAACGAGTTTTATCGGTGCTTCCATTGCCAGTTTTTCTGCGCGTTGAAATCGCTCACCCCGACGTTGTTCTGCTTGAAGGCTTAGTACGGTTGCCAAGCTTGCCCCCATTCTTTCCGCTTGAATCATGGCACTGACAAAACTAGTGACTTCTTTGATATCCAGCCGTTCAGCCATGCGTCGTAAAGCGTCAGCTCTGGTCAAGCCTGCACGCAAGTCTCTTAGGACCGTGCCAAACTCATTTCTTAATGGGCTTGGTGGCGCTTTTTCCATAGCTTGTCCAAGTGCGCCTTGAAGGTTAAGGCCAGCTTGTACTGCCATAGTTATAAAATCTAAATATACAGGCATTGCTCGTATAATTGCAGACTCACGACGCTTCCGATTATCGCTAAGCCAGATATCAGGTAAGAGAAAACCGACGATAGTCGAGAATAAAACCCAGATAGGTTGATTCTGCTCTAGTGCTTTAAGGATTATTACACCTGCCATGAAACCAAAGAACGTACTAATAATTCGAACTGCGACGAATTGTTCAGCGATTAGCAAGTAACTTACGCCTGTATGTTGTAAACGTTTTTCTATACGTTCCATCATTTCATAGGGAAGGAAAGAACAAAAGAAATGACTAATGATTTGAACGATTGGCCAGATTATTCTTAAACCACGTGGCAGTGGATCCATATACGAACGATCTTCCTCATCAATCATTTTATTTAATTCACGTACAACCATAATGAATAGAAAAATACTAATACCAGCACAGGCTGCAATGATGTAGATGGTAAACATCGATTGGCCTTCTATGGCAGCTTTTAGTTGTTCATTCATGATAATTTATATAACGAGAATTAAACGTCTATTGAGGTGATCTTTTTTATCATTATGTAGCCCATGAACTCCATAATAACGATTATGGATAACACAGCCCAACCAACAGGTGTTGTCCACAGTTTTTCCATTGCTGCACGTTCTATAAAATATAACAAGAACGCGAGAAGCACAGGTAAGCCGGTCATAACAATACCTTGTAATTTTCCCTGAGCAGTTAGGCTTTCTATCTTGCCTTCCATCTGATGTTTTCGACGTAATGTATCAGCGAGCGATTCAAGGATCTCCGCTAAATTACCACCAATCTCACGATTGATTCTCAAAGCTGATGAGATCATGGCAAAATCTTGCAAAGGAAGTCTGTTTTCCATGTGTTGTAAAGAGACATCGAAGTCGGTGCCAATACGTTGTTCACGCATGAATAATTCGAACTCCTGACTTAGTGGGGCAGGTTGCTCTTTGACAAGGTTTTCCAAGGCAATATTAAGACTTGCACCTGCACGCATTGCGCCTGAAAGCATTGCCAAACCATCAGGTAATTGCTCTTCAAATTTGCGCAATCGTTTTTTGCGCATAGAGCTGTATACAAATGCGGGCAGAAAGGCGATTAATGCGAACACAGCTAATGCAGTAGGTAGGTCACCTAGGAAATACCAGACCTGAATTGGAATTAGAAAGATAGCAATTAAATTTATATTAAAAAGACGTGCTGCGTCTACTGACATAAACATATCTGACATGTTTGCACTGGCACTTTCTGTAAAAGTTTCTTTATACTCAACCATGTAAATACTGGCTTGTTTCATTACTGTATAGGCAAGCAAGGTCATGCCGACAAAAACGAAGGCGACTACTAAAGGAAATAATATTCCACTGGTTAGGTTAAGTATGGTTTCCATCATTGGTTAGTGCTAAATATATTCATATCGACAGATAAACCTGCGGAGCGTAATTCTTCATAAAACTCAGGAACACTTCCCGTAGCATGGAAGTGTCCTTTAACCTTTCCGTTTTCATCAAAGCCTTCCTGTTGAAAACGAAAGATATCTTGTAGCTGAACTATCTCACCTTCCATTCCAGTGACTTCAGTAATATTGATGATACGGCGGCTACCATCACTGAATCGGGTTTGTTGAACTATGATATCTACTGCAGAAGTAATTTGATCGCGGATGGCTTTAATTGGTAGGTCCATGCCCGACATTAATACCATAACTTCAAGTCGGGCGATCATGTCTCTAGGTGTGTTGGCATGCCCTGTTGTTAATGAACCATCGTGACCTGTGTTCATTGCCTGTAGCATATCCAGTGCTTCACCACCTCGACACTCACCAACCACAATTCTGTCAGGCCGCATTCGTAAACAGTTTTTAACTAAATCACGAATGGGTATCGCGCCTTTGCCTTCCATATTCGGTGGTCTAGACTCTAAACTAACCAAATGCGGTTGTGCCAACTGTAATTCTGCAGCGTCTTCCACGGTTACAATTCTTTCAGTATGTGGAATGAAATTAGATAAGATGTTTAATAGTGTTGTTTTACCACTACCAGTTCCACCTGAAACGACTATATTTTTATGATGTTCAACGGCCATTTTTAAAAAATCGACCATTTGTTGATTTACCGCACCAAACTTAATCAAGTCTTCAGCAAACAATTTTTGTTTGGAAAACTTACGTATTGTTAGGCAAGGACCACGTAGTGCTAATGGTGGAATGATAGCATTTACACGGGAACCGTCTTGTAAGCGTGCATCAACCATCGGAGAACTCTCATCGATGCGTCTGCCGAGTGGCGCGACAATGCGTTCAATGGCTGACATAACGGCATCATCCGAACTAAAAACCACGTCTGACTTAGTTAATTGGCCGCCTTTTTCAATATAGATTTCATCATGACGGTTGACCATGACCTCACTAATTTCATCATTGGCCAAAAGTTCTTCTAGAGGACCAAGACCCACTGCTTCGTTTAATACTTCTTCGGCAAGTTCATCCTTATCAACATCGGCAGGTAACTTGCCTTCCATATCCTTAAGGATTTCTGCTATCAATTTTTCAATGTGATGACGTAGTTGATCTTCATCCATTGCGCCAATATCCGTACGGCGCAAATCCATCATATGTAATAATTCTTCATGCAAGCGATTACGCCACATGAAGCGTTCTTTCTTAAATAAGGTTTCGTCCTCTTCAATCTCAGGATGGTGTTGTACACCGATCATCGTTTTTACATCATCGATGTCCTCTACATAGTTACCCTCTGCCGAATCATCGATACCAACAGTGATATGGAAACCACCGATGCTGATGACATCTGATGTGTTTAGTGGTCCATGGCGAGATACTTCTTCTCCATTAACCAGGGTGTTACCTTTGCTAAGATCTTCAATAAATAGCCCATCGGCTGTACGTTGGATTTCGGCATGATTTGGTGACACTTTCCAACCACGAAGTTGGATCAGGTTGCCACCGGCCTTACCTATTCCGCATTCATTGCTAGGACATCGTATTCCTTTTACTTTCTTGCCTGATTTAGTTTTTACAATAATATCGAACATTTTGACCTTCTTTAATCGATTATAAGATCGTCTTGATCGGTATTTTTCTTGAACGTATCGATCATTTGTTGACGTTTTTTCACTTCGCTTTTATTGATGTCGGAATCAGCATCAAAAACGGTTGGTGTGACAAATATAACAAGGTCATTATCATCATTATCAGTCAGGGTGCTTCTGAATAAAGCACCTAGAATTGGAATATCTCCGAGTAAAGGAAACTTGGTGATGTTTTCACTTAATTTTTTATCGACCAATCCGGACATGATTAGTGTTTCTTTGTCATTCATACGTATGTCTGTAGAGGTGCGCCGCGTGATAAAGCCAGGCGGGGTATTACCACCACCAGGACGATCCGGATCAATCGTGCTAGATTCAGTTGTAATCTTGGCGACGATGGTATTGTCATGACCAACGACAGGTTCAATCTCCAGCTTTATTCCAAATTCTTTATATTCAACGTCCGTAGAACCTAGACTGCCGGATGTAACAACCGGTATTTCTCCACCAGCGAGAAATTCAGCCTTACCGCCGCTACGAGCGCTGAGTGTTGGTTCAGCAAGAATCACGGCATTGCGACTGGCGACGAGTAGATTAATAGCAGAATTAATTTGTGTTGCTAGACCTAAGAAGCCTAACGGACCTGCATTTTGTAAAGGTAGTGTCGCTCCAAATGCAGGTGCATTATTGGGGTCTGCTGCGCGAAAAGTATCGTTGTCGGTCACGTCATAATTGATACCTGCAACAGGACCCGCGATAACTTGATCCCATGCGACACCCAGATTCTTATCAAGGCCACCACGAAGCTCTGCGAATTTCACATTCATGAAGACCATCTTGTCATCAGGGATTACTGTGGGCGCAAGGGGATCATTCAGTTTTTTGGTTAAATCGATGACGTCTTTATAAGCACCCTTAATAAGAGCTAACTCAGGCAATGAACTCTTCAATACAGAGCCAATTAAGTATATTCGTTCACCGACTTGTTTAACTTCAATATCACCAACGTTATCGACTAACGTTTGGATCTCATTCATTATACGTTTGGCGTCATTAGGAATAATACTTACTTCCAAATTACTTTCGCTGCCGTCTTCGTACCAGATATGGACAGTCGTTTCTCCTACTCCTTCAGCAAGAAGTAAAAGTTGGCCATTATCAAGCATTGATGTGCTGATTAATTTTGAGTTGCCGACTGCAACGCGGTCTATCAAACCTACCTCAAGGATTTTTATCTCCCCGGTAAATATGTAGATACGTTCTGATGCAAAGCCGGTGAGAGGAAGTAACACTAGACACATCGTCAAAAAAATCTTGTTAACCATTTGTTTGTGTGAGCTCATGTTGTTATTTGAATTATTCATCATCATCACCTGCTTCATCAGCTGGAATAGTTTGAGGTGCAACAACTGGATCGACCGATAGCGGAACCATTTTGGCTTTACCATCTTTGCTGCTACCACCAATGATTAAGTTGATGCGCTTATTTGAAAGAGAGTTGATAAGATCTTCAAAGTCGGATCCATCATCACCGAGTGGTAGATTAGAACCCGTTATGCCTTCAATAATATTGCCACTGCTATCACGTACAGTACCATCATCAGCAACGGTAAGATTACAGTCAGTCAATATATTTCCGTCTGGTCCAATGACATTATTGTCTTCATCGACAAAAACACCTTCAAGAACCTTACCGGCAGCAGTCATTACTGTACCGTCTTCTGCAATGAGACAGCCGTGCTTGTTTATTTTTACATTTGCACCACTGATGACTTTACCGTCCTTAGTCATCACGGTGCCGTTAGCGAGCACTTTAACGTCATCGGCATTAATAACATTACCTTCTTTATCTACATACTCTCCGTTTTCATTAAGGGTATAGCCCGCAGCTTCCATCACTGCCTGTTTGGTTGTGATGCTGCCATCGGCATTGACGACAATATCATTCGCGTCAATCACGTTTCCATTCGCGTCAACGTATTCACCATTCTCATTGACACTGATTCCTTCAGCACCGAGTAACACACCACTCGTTGTTGTTACCGTGCCATTTTCGCTAATGACAATATCCTCGCCTTTAATTACTGTGCCATCAGCACTGACCCAGTTTCCATTTTCATCGATTGTTGCGCCTGCCGCTGCTGCTGCTTTTTTCAGTTCGCCGAGTTTCTTCAAACGCGCTGCTTCTTTTATCAAATCAAATGGTGTGATTCCTTCAAAATCAGCCAAGCCTCTGTCATCTCTGTTGCGTAATACGGCAACAAGATCTCCTTTATCAGAGGCAAGAGATAATAATCCGACTTGTCTTGGACTGACATCCAAGGTCATCGCGGTGAAAGAATCTTCTAATCGTTGTTGAGGTAGATTGTATTGATCGAGATAGGCCTGATGGGCTTCGCGTCCAGTCGCTATGACACGTATATCCTGTAGCACCGGTATGATCACGTCCTTTGGTTTTTCCTGAACACCGACCAGATTTTTAACTTCGTCTGGGACTTCGATTCCTTCAGGCAGGCCTAAGCCATCAACCGCTGCGTCAGCAAGAGTATCGGGTAAACCTGATGCAAGATCTGCAGCTGGTTTAAACCCAGTCAGCTTGGTAGTGATAATCACAAAGATATCCACCTGATTGCCTGCACGAATCATGCTTGAAATAGAGTTCAGTTCATCCACTTGTATCGTCATCGCGCGGTGGCCCGGTTCGATTAAGTCAGAGAAGTCTCTTGGGAATTCCGCATCTATGTCGCTGGCTAATAGTGGTCTGCCTTCTGTGACATCTCTAAGCATGAAACTACCAAGAAAAGATTCATAATTATCTGGTCTGACTGTGGCATCAGGGACAAATTTTTCTGGCATTTCAAAGAGTGAAAGTTGTTCAGCGGCTAGGCGGGTACCTGCCGTTAAATTAGTATTTGGCACGATAACTTCAACCATAATCTCATCTTTACCGATTAGACTTTCGCGAATAGCGGCTTCACGACTTTTTAGGTATAAAACGGATAATATTGCTGCGATCACGCCAAAAGCGATGGCCGAAAGCAGCATCATCCAGGTTTTTGTTCCACTTGTTTCTGCCATTTTGCTCCCCTTTAAATTTCTACTGGTTTTCAATGGCTACCAGAATAGAAACGATTACAAAATTATTATATTTTTATGGAATTGTGATACTTCGCATACTATTAACTGCTTGTCTTATCGTTTGTTGAACCGGAGGTGGTGCAATATTGTAGTTTTTTATTTCACGCTGATAATCCGATGGGCTACGTAAGGCATTGCTCGATGTACGATCCGTCAACTTTTGTTTTAACTCATCGGATACATTCTGACCATCCAATAAAGTATAATATTCATTGTGTGTGCTACTGTCCGGAATATCACTGAGTGACATCGCAAAGCTATAACCTTTGTAATTATCTCTAATTGTGTCCATTAACGCTGCAACCTGATCCTTCATAGGACCCGTCGTTAAAGTCAGGACTCCGAACATAAGTACGACGGTATATTCGATCATCGATTGTCCAAACTGGCAACGTTTTTGTTGTATTCTATTCATAAATTTAGAATGAACTTTCTGTAACACTTTGGGATGTGATGATCGTCGCGCCACGATCAATTTTCAGAACCAGAGTAACATGTTTATTTGAATTTCTGAAACGCAAGCTGTGTGTTTTACCTTTGAAAAGTTCGTTGTCCATTTCCACCGCCCAACCCTGTTTTTCATAATGTTGACGGTAAAAGTTTGAGTTACTTTGTAAGGACTTTGTATTACGAAAAACCAGTGTACGTCCTTTTTTACCACCGTCATTTGAAAAAATTTCATTGATGACTTTGCTACCACGCATCATTGGAAAACCCTTGCCTGGTTTAGCTTGATCATCAGGTATCAAAGGACTTATGGCGAGGTAACCTGAAGATCCGCGCTTACCATCGCTGGCAACTTGTACTGTGAGCACATAATCGTTTTCTAAATGAGTCACAATTGTCCACGGTGGTAAGGCTTTGGTTACCGTGTATTCTGGCTGTTTCTCATCATCACCTTCCCACAACTCTTTATAAAATTCGACGACGTCAGTTAGTGATTTTGGCGTTGCGAATTGCCTGATGTCTGTCGGTATACCATTAATGACAAGGTTATCACCCAACAGGCCTATTTTAGCCTGTGGTGGTGGTGGAAATTTTGGTGCAGCGAAGGATACACTGGGTAAGCAAGTTAGCAGCAGCATTAAATATAAAACTTTAATTACATTCATCTTCAAACCCTGCCTTGTTGATAGCTTTTGGATAAATATAGGTTGGATCGCCAGGCACGTTGTATTCAAACTGACAGGTATTCGCAAAGCCATTTGCTTTCCCTGCTAAACATTGATGCCCTACATTAAGCGGGCCTCCACCAAGATGATCATCATTGACGATACCGGTACTATCAATATGGTGTAGCCGATCCGGGTGTATGGCCTCGGTATCTAGGTACCCCATCCAGAGCATGCCGTCACCATCTGGATCAAGAAAATGACCATACGGTGGGTTACAGGGTCTGAGTTCAGGTGCAACAGCGGTCAGAGCGGCCATAATTACCTGCATCGGTGGGTTGCTGGTCAGGCCTGATAAGACGCTGTTCAAAAGTTTAGTTGGCACCATACCGCCAGCCTGGTTGATAACATGTTGTGCGCCGCCCGCATTCCAGCCATCAGATAATACCGCTGCCTTTGAATTAAAAGTCAGGTTCTCGTTTGCAATTGTTTTGCCGGGTCCGTAATCACCAGAGTTTGTTTTAAAGTCTAATAATCCTGACGGTGTTGTGATGGTGACAGCAACTTCTGATTTTGAATAACCTTCCAAATTAACTGCATCAAAGGTTGGTGCGTTTGAATTTATCCATGAGGCAAGATTACCGATGCCTGTAAAAATTTTGTCGATAACTGTGAAGACCGCATCAAACAATGCCGTCGTTATCCCTTTGGGTGTATCGTCAGAGCTGTCGGCAACAGAAATGATACTCGATGTGCTTGTCAGAATAGGCAAGGTTTGCCCTGGGATTGCCGGGTTTTCTTTATGTGTACGCCAAAGAGGGTTGGTTTTATTGATATCCCAATTACTACTATCATTATTAGTTATGTTGGATATACCTGTATCAACATCGTAGTTATTCTTTAAATGTGCGGCTTCTGAAAAAAATCGTTGCCGGGATTCTTTTTGCAGCTTTGTATAACTCTTTGTCGGTAGCGGAATATTGGTATTACTGGATCGATATTTTACACCAGAGGGTTTCTCAGAATTATTTCGATACCAGACGGTATACTCCCAAGCCTCATAACGCGCCGCCTGAATAGTACTGTGGTTAATATCAATATACTTGCCGATCAGTGGAATTAAAAGGAAGAGTGGCACAAGCACGAATGAGGCTGCAATCACTGTTTCGGTCATAGCCTGGCCGCTATGTTTATGGCGTATAGATTTATTGTTCATGGGGTCCATTTTTCCAGTGGCCCCCAGACGGCATCGGGTAAGGGTGTTAGGCTTGAATTCTCAAGATTTTCGCCATGCTGTTGTACGTTGGCAACGGCACGATCGGCATGTGACAGTGGTGCAAGCCGAGCCTGCCAATAGGGATTGAAGGCGCTGCCACGCTCTTCAAAGCCATCTTCTCGTTTGAAATAACTGAGATAATTACTGCGCTTAAAGTAGACCTCGCCTTTAGCCAAAGAACCCATAATACCTTTGGTCATCGACTCATCTAATCTTAAACTACCGGTCGGATCGGGCGCTGTAGCGGTGAATAATACATCCTCACTTTTTTGCAGAGCGATAATATTTTGTGGGCCTTCAAATCCCCATAAGTCTTGCGGATTGAGTGTATCAGTGTATTTTTTTAGTCCGTCGTATTTTGTATTAACGCGTTGGGTTGGTAACCATTTAGTTACAATCGGGATGGTGCAAGTACCAGGTGGTGGGAAAGGAGGTATAAACGGGCATTGGAAATTCGGTCCGCCAGAACCGATAGCAGGAGCGTTAATCGGATTGCCTTTCCACGCCATGGTATGGGGGTTTACAGCAGGTCTGTCAGTAGCTGGATATAATGGCGCATTGTAATAGCTATCAGGTCCTTTTTTTGGAAGATTACCTAAATACTGAGTAGCATTGGCTGTTGTGAAGGCATTGGCTCCTATTTGTGCGCCAGCGGCACCGAAAGCGACATCAAGTGGAAAGGGAATTTTTAGCCCGGCCCGGTTTGGGATATAAATTTTAGTGCTAATGATAGGTTTCATATTGATCGCTATCATGCCTTTCAATTTAAGGTCGTTTCTAACGATTCCTGCCGTGAAGGATGCAGAGCCTAGAGTAGTACAACCTAATACACCTGTTGGATCACAAACCCTCGGTGTAATGGTTAATCCCAGTTCAAATTCAGTCTGACTGCCGGTGGTGTCTGCTGCGGACCAATTAAATTTATCACCAAGGACTTTCTTTTTGTTGATAAACCGGTGCTCACTGGCACCGCGTTTATTGATCGAAAGTTCTAATACGAATGTTAAATCCAGTTTAATTGATAGAGTAGGTTCATCCGGATCTGCACCAGGAATGAGGGGGATCGTCCAGCTGGTTTCCGGGGGTCTTTTCTCTATTCGGGGGATGATCGGTAATTTCCAGCCACGTTCCTTGGTGAATTCATCCCGCGAGGCCCCGATTAAGGAGGCTAAGCGTTCATAACCCTCGCCATCCCATTTTTTATCCGGGTAATAGGTCCGTGTAAATTTCCCAAACTTTTTCTTTTTTGAATTATAGGCATCAAAAGAGCCATAGGTTTTTAAATGTGCCAGTAGTGTCGTCAGCCCATAGGGCGATAATTGCGCCTTTTTTGCTGAATTGGAAATGATAGCGGCATCATTGGCATTGTCGTCAACCACTTCACTGATGGATTTGGTGACATAAGCAATTGTGCCGAAGTGGTACAATGTCTGTGCGCCACTGAGTAGTCTATTAGCCTGGTGCATGCCAATAGCCATAGGGTTTGCAATAAATTTATCGATAAACTTTGTGGCTTTTTTGCCTGGTGTAATATAGACATTTTTTGCAGCGATTCTGAGGCCTTTACATATCCCTTTTAAGAAACCACCGACCGGTGCTGTTGGTGGGGCTTTAGTAAGTGCATCAGCGAGTACCTCTATGCGCGCACCGCATAGTGCTTCCAAATAGTGACCAGTAGATTGCCAATGTCTCGGCATGGTCGCTAATCCCACGGCTTGACCAATGGCAACCTCATTGGCGACCATGGCGCGATTGGTATAGGCCATAAAATTCAGATCACGCGCTTCTAATAGTGCCACACTATAGGCCGCAGCATCGGCGGCATTTTGCAGCTCCATTTTTTCGCCAGTGAGTTTGCCGGCCTTATAAAGGAAGATAAGTGAGAGTAGCGTGATACCGATAAACACAACGACGAAAGCCGAGGATTGGCCTTGTTGGCGTCCTCGGCTTTTTATACCTTTCGAATTGTCTGGCTTTATATTTAGCGGCATATTGCCAGCATCTCATCCGATTTTTTAAAGTGTATTATTTTACTTGCAGATGTTTATCCTGAAGCAGAGTTGTCGATAACTCACTCTATTTAACACTGTGGGTCAGCAGATTCTTAATAAAAACTTAATTACCGGCACCATAGGTAGCAAGCGTTTTCTGCGTCGCACCTTCTGCGGTGGTTTTTGTTGCTTGCCCTTGGGCTTGTGTCAATGCACCAGAGTTATCGCCACCGGAAAGTTCAGCTGCTACACCACCAAGTGATGAACGCAGTGTTCCGCCAAAGAAACTGTAGGCAGCGATACCCGCGATAGCAACCAAAGCAACGATAATGATGTATTCCGTCATGCCCTGCCCAAATTGTTTTGTAGTACGTTTCATCTATTTCTCCTCTGTCAGACAGCGTCTGAATTATTTCATTAAGTATGGCGTTAAAGGTCTTTTAGATCAATTCTAACGCGTATATTTTTCGGGTTTGTAATGGTCGAAATTAGTTTTTTTAGACTGTTGATTATTTGCATTACGACGGTATCTTTCCGGTGTTATTTTTACCTGACTTGATATGTCAAAACTATTCTGTACTTTTGTTGATTGTCTTTTAGACGCGGTCCTATGCGAGGTCTTCGTGCTTGCTGTTATTGAATTAGCGACACTATTTTTAGGTGGGTCTAGTTCTAGTGGTTTATTGGTATTTAATTCTTTATAAATTTCTTCTGATTTTGCAATATCTTCAGCAGTCATCGAATCTTTCTCTAATGCCTCCGCCAATGGAACCCCCCAACTATCATCCTCGTCATCCGCTTTTTTATACCAGGCTCGAGCCTTGGATAGGTCTTTATCTGTTCCCAAACCATCCTGATACATAGTACCAACGATGGCACTGGCCTCTCCGTCACCTTCTTTTGCTAATGCCTCGTAATGTTTTTTTGCCGTTTTATAGTCTTTATTTCGGTAGGCATCATCGGCAACGCTGCGTGAGCCTTGTATTGTTGGTGCTGCTGGCGGCGGCGAGGTTGTTGCCTCAGCTTCTTGGTTATAAAACTCTGGTTCATCCATATATTGCAGCACAACTCGCTTTTCCTCAGCAGAATACTCGGGACTTTCAGATACAGCCCCTGCTTGAAGTTCTGCCGATATCGAAAAAAATATAATCAAAAAAAGTGGTTTATGCATATAGTGCAGTTATGAGACGTTTCGGCATAATTTGCAAGAGCTTAATACCATGCGAATGATTTTTGCCAAAAGTGGCTTGAAATCATAGAATCCGCCACCATTAAAGAGATACTTTAAAGTTTAAATCCGAAAGGGGAATATTTAGCATGGCGGTAGAAGCAAAACAGGAAACAATGGGGTTCCAAACCGAGGTCAAACAGTTACTGCACCTCATGATCCACTCTTTATATAGTAATAAAGAGATATTTTTACGCGAATTAATCTCCAATGCATCAGATGCGGCGGATAAGCTACGTTTTGAAGCGCTAAAGAATGATGGCCTATATGAAGGTGATTCAGATCTAAAAATAAAGGTCGAATTTGATAAAGAATTAAAGACAATCACCGTCACTGATAATGGTATAGGTATGTCACGAGACGAGGTGATCGAGCATCTCGGTACCATCGCAAAATCAGGCACCAAGCAGTTTTTTGAGTCGCTTACTGGTGACGAGTCTAAGGATTCACAATTGATTGGCCAATTCGGTGTCGGTTTTTATTCCTGTTTTATCATTGCTAACAAGGTGGAAGTGATTACGCGTCGTGCCGGATTAGGTAAGGATGAAGGCGTGCGTTGGGTGTCGGAAGGCGAAAATGACTATTCAATAGAATCAATCGATCGTGAAACACGCGGCACCAAGGTGGTCTTGCATCTGCGTGACGATAATGAAGAATTTTTGAATGATTACCAATTGAGAAATGTGATCACTAAATACTCTGACCACATCTCGCTACCTATCATCATGGATAAAGAAGAACAGGTAGAGATAGAAGAAGAAACTACTGCTGAGGATGAAGAAGGCAAGGACGAGGAAAACAAGGATGAAGAAACAAAGGAAAAGAAATATAAAACCGTTGTTTCTGAAGAAACGGTCAATAGTGCGACCGCACTATGGGCACGTAACAAGAAAGATATCTCGGATGAAGAGTACAACGAGTTTTATAAACATGTGGGCCACGACTTTGAAGAACCAATGGCACATATCCATAATCGAGTTGAAGGTAAACTCGAATACACCTCCTTACTTTATATACCCAAGCGCGCACCGTTTGATATGTGGGATAGGCAGCAACGCCATGGTGTGAAGCTTTATGTGAAGCGTATCTTCATTATGGATGATGCTGAGCAGTTGATACCTAGCTGGATGCGATTTATACGCGGTGTGGTGGATTCGGATGATCTTCCTTTAAATGTGTCACGCGAAATTTTGCAGCACAACAAGGTAATTGATTCTATTCGCTCTGGTTGTACCAAGAAGGTTATCGGTTTGTTAAAAACCATGGCTGAAAAAGAACCTGAAAAGTATGCAGAGTTCTGGAAGACCTTCGGAAAGGTACTTAAAGAAGGTGTGGTTGAAGGTGATGATTACAAAGAAGACCTGTCTAACTTGTTTCGCTTTAGTAGCACACATGATGACTCTGAAGAGCAAAACGTTTCCATTAAAGATTACATAGAGCGTATGCAGGAAGGTCAAAAAGCCATCTACTTTGTCTCAGCTAATACGCCTGCGATGGCAAAAAACAGTCCTCATTTAGAGATCTTTAAAAAGAAAGGCATTGAAGTGTTGTTAATGTCAGATCCTGTTGATGAATGGGTGACGACGCATTGGGCCGATGTGCAAGATAAACCGCTTCAGTCTATTACCAAGGGTGAATTAGATCTGGGTGATTTAAAGGATGAAGATGAAGCTAAAGAAGATGAAAAGAATGAAGAAAATGAAAAGTTAGCAGAACGTATTCGTAAAGTTTTAGAAGCAAAAGTAAAGACTGTCCGTACGACATCACGTTTGACGACATCTCCTGCTTGTCTTGTTGCAGATGAAAATGACATGGGTCGACAGATGGAGCAAATTCTGAAGGCTTCAGGACAAGAGATACCTGTGACGAAGCCAATTCTTGAAATAAACCCGGATCATCCCATCGTCAAAAAAATAGATAGTGAAGCTAATGAAGATCTATTTGCTGACTGGTCTCAGATTCTGTTTGATCAGGCTTTATTAAGTGAAGGCAGTCAATTGGAAGATCCTGCTACATTCGTTAGCAAATTAAATAGTTTGATAGTCACGCTGGCTGAATAAACAGAAATTAAGTTTTTCGTCTAAATGGGGCAACATTGCCCCATTTTTCGTTTCACTCTCAAGCTTGCATACCCTAAAATGAGATAACGTCATAAATTATGGTTGTTATGGATCATTCTCAGGAAAATATTTCGAGACTTCTTCGTGAACTTAACGAAATTGGTATCGCGCTCTCTGCTGAAAAGGATCATGATCGCTTACTTGAATTGATACTTGTCAAGGCAATGGAGATCACCAATGCGGATGGTGGGACTTTATACACTCGAACCGATGATCAACGATTAAAATTTGAAATCCTGCATAACCGCTCCCTGAAAATTCATAAAGGCGGTAGCAGTGGTGAAGAGATCTCTTTTTATCCCATCGCACTGTATGACGATGAAGGTAAGCCTAATACACATATGGTTGCTGCCAGCGCTGTTATCAGTGACAAAACTGTCAATATTCCTGATGCTTATGACAGCGAAGAGTTTGATTTTTCCGGTACGCGTAGCTTTGATAATAAAATGGGCTATCGTTCGACTTCATTTCTGACCGTGCCTATGACCAATCATGAAAATGAAAACATAGGTGTCTTGCAGTTGATCAATGCAATGGAACCCGACTCAAACAAGATCATTCCATTTTCTTTATTGGATCAACAATTAGTGGAGTCGCTTTCTTCTCAAGCCGCAGTGACAATTACAAATAAGACGTTGATCGATGCGCAGAAAAACCTTTTCGACTCTTTCATTCAACTCATTGCCGATGCGATTGATGAAAAATCACCTTATACCGCAGGGCATTGCCGTCGTGTTCCAGTACTGACTAATATGCTGGCAGATGCAGTCAATAAGATTGATAAAGGACCGCTAAAAGAATTCAATATGACGGATGACGAAAAGTATGAACTTGAGGTTGCTGCCTGGTTGCATGATTGTGGAAAAATAACCACACCAGAATATGTTGTTGATAAAGGAACAAAACTAGAAACAATTTTCGATCGTATTAGTCTTGTGGATATTCGTTTTGAAATATTAAAAAGAGATGCTGCTATTACAGCACTTAAATCAAAGCTTAAAGAACAAAAAGTTGCGAGTGATATTGATCAGGAATTAGACAACGATGAAGTACTTCAGCAAGAGTTGAAAAGACTGTCAAAAGAAAGAGAAGATATTCGCGCTTATAATGTCGGTGGAGAAGTTCTAGCAGATTCAGATCTCAAGCGTATAGAGGAAATTGCCACGAGAACATATAGCAACCCTGATCAAGAAATAGTAAATTTGTTAAATGATGAAGAAGTTCAAAACCTTCAAATAGGACGTGGTACGCTTTCTATAAGAGAAAGAGAAATTATTAATAATCATGTCTCCGTTACAATTAAGATGCTTGAATCATTACCTTATCCGAAACACCTGACCAAGGTGCCTGAGTATGCGGGTGGCCACCATGAAAAAATGGATGGTACTGGATACCCAAATAAATTAAAACGAGAAGAAATGTCTGTGCAGGCAAGAATGATTGCCATAGCTGACGTCTTTGAGGCACTGACTGCCAGTGATCGTCCTTATAAAAAGGCGATGCCTTTATCACAGTCTTTAAAAATATTAGGACAAATGAAGCTGGATAATCATGTCGATGCAGACCTGTTTGATGTCTTTATAAATGAAAAAATCTATCTCGATTATGCCAATAAGTATCTTGGTGAAAATCAAATCGATGAAATCGATTTTAATAACATTCCTGGCTACACCACAATCAATTAAACTCAGTGACTCAATCCATTAGCGTACGTGAATTAATTCAACGTACTAAAAAACAATTCGAAATAGCCGAACTTTATTTTGGTCATGGCACTGATAATGCCCTTGATGAATCATTTTATCTGGTGATGGCAGCGGCAGGATTGGAGTTTGATTGTTCTGAAGAGAAACTGGATGAACCGATTCAGCAAGATTCATTAAATCATATAGAAGGGTTGATTGAACAGCGCATTAATCAGCGGATACCGGTTGCCTACTTGGTGAATGAGGCCTGGTTTGCCGGTCAAAAATATTATGTCGATGAGCGCGTATTGATCCCGCGCTCACCGCTTGCAGAATTAATCACCTCTCAATTTTTCCCGTGGTTGTCGTTTAGTAACGTGGGTTCAATTCTTGATATCGGGACTGGGAGTGCATGTATCGCTTGTGCATGCGCGCATGCATTTCGACATGCGCAAGTTGATGCAATTGATGTGGATGAAGATGCAATTGCGGTTGCAAATAAAAACGTTTTGTCTCATCAACTTCAAGAAAAAGTAAGTATCATTAAATCTAATTTATTCGAACAACTTAAAGATAAAAAATACGATTTAATTATTAGTAACCCACCTTATGTTGGAAATGACGAAATGCAATCATTACCAAAAGAGTATTTACATGAACCAGGTCACGCCCTTGAAGCGAGTGATCATGGTTTGGAACTGGTTGAAAAAATATTAAAACAAGCCTCGACTCATTTAAATGATAACGGTGTGCTTGTGGTTGAGGTCGGTAACAGTATGGATGTATTAATTAAACGTTATCCTTCTATGCCATTTACCTGGCTAGATTTTGAGGAAGGTGGACACGGTGTTTTCTTACTCAATAAAACTGATCTGGAAAAATTTAGTTTTTAATTTAATGAATTAATATATTCATGAACCAGTGTTTTGTTGGACTCGCTTCATAAAGCATGTCTGGCGTAATTGGGCGAAGATTGCCTTCTTCAGGCGGTACTTTTAGTTCATTCATATCGACATCATGCAATAAACCTTCAATACCCTTATCACTCATGCTCATTTGGTAATAGATACCGTTGTAGGCGTTAATTCCATATTCACCCGGGTATTTATGTAAAAACAAAATGTCATATTCCAAATCAGTCATATCATCTTCAGATATAAATCGATTGTTTTTATAAGGGTAGGGTAGATGACAGATCATGATTTCTGGTTTTTGCATACAATCGAATGGTCGCATCGATAAAAACTGTTTTTCAAACTTATCTTCATCAAGCTTAAACTCATAATTATAGCCACCCTTTGTTGCCGTAAACTTTATCTGTCCAATATCTACGGATTCTTCGCTGCCAGGAACCTGTAATGTAACCGTCATTGCACTATCGGTATTGAGTGCAGATAGATTACTGGAAAATAAGGCGAAGATTAGAAAGGCAAAGTAAGGTAGAGGCTGCTTCATTTTCATGATCCTATGATTATTTTCTCGTAGTATATCCAGTTATTGATATATATGGAACTTTGAATATAATAGCTAGTCACATCTATTAATACAGACGTTGGTTAATATGGAAAATTCAATTAAAAATGAAGAAATACAATTAGATATTGATGATGATATTCCATTTGACTATCTTTGTGGTACGGCCGAATGTTTAAAAGCCATCGCCCATCCTGTTCGCTTGCAAATTATTCTTTTTATGATGAAGGGTGAATTTACAGTAGACGAGATAAGTAAACATTGTGACTTATCACAGGCACAAACTAGTGGGCATTTAAGATTGATGGAAGGAAAAGGTCTTTTGAGCAGAGAACGACGTGGAAGAGCCGTATTTTATTCTGTACTTGAACCCCATCTCATTGATGTTATGGAATGTATCAATGGTAGATATGTCGAAATGAAAGAGAATTTTAAGAGGTAATAACGATGAAATATTCAATGGCCAAAAAAGTATTCTTTGTTTTTATTAGCGCACTGCTAATGCAGTTTTCTTCTGTGGCATTAGCCGATGTCCAACCAGCAGATCATCGCCATAAGGTATCGGACAAGAAATGGGAAGATAACTTAAGAAATCAAAACTTTCAGGACCGGACAATTATTGAAGGTGTTGAGCAAGATATTTTTGAATTAAAGGCTCCCTATACAGCAGAAGATGCAACCGTTGTTCCAATCTCAGTTCACACGAAGATTCTACAAACCCCCGAGCGTTATATCAAAAAGATGTCTATTTTTGTTGATATGAACCCTATGCCAGTGGTGGGCTTTTTCGAATTTACCCCAGATAGTGGCAAAGCCGATTTGGCTATGCGTATTCGAGTCGATACCTTTAGTTATGTTCGAGCAGTTGCTGAACTGAATACTGGCGAACTCTATATGACCAAGAGTTTTGTCAGAGCTAAAGGTGCGTGTTCAGCACCTCCACCAGCGAGTATGGAAGATTCTAGAAAATTACTTGGCAAGATGAAGATGAAAGTCGTGGGCGCTGTAAAGATAGGGGAGCCAAATCTAATGCAAGTGAAAGTGCGGCATCCAAATATTACCGGAATGGCGCCATTGAAGATTGGTTCTCGTGTCATTCCTCCTGCTTTTTTTATGGACTCCTTCGAAGTCGATTATAACGGGAAGTTGATCGTCAAAGCCTTTTTGACTTTTTCTATCAGCATGGATCCAGCGTTAAGGTTTTACTTTGTCCCAGAAAAAGATGGTGTGATGACAGTGAAAGGAACGGATACTAAAAAGAATAAATTCAGTTCTACTCATGAAGTGAAGTCTGGTTAGTAGGAAACAAAAAGAATTCTAAGATTAGTGGGATCTTGATAATGGGGGTGTTTACACCCCCATTTTTTATAGCCTTAAATAATTATTAATGAGGATAGATGATGGCAAAAGATCGTAAAAACGATCAATGTCTTGAGGAAAATCTAATTGCCGGGAATGGTTTACTTGATCGCCGGCTCTTCCTCAAAAAAGGTCTGCAGTTTGGCGCTATATCAACGCTTGCTTCATCAACTGCCCTGGCGTCAACAAATTCAGAAACAAAATACGAAGCTGCTAATCCTCCCTGGATGCATGTGCCGGGAAAGCCGTTCTCGATTTATGGTAAACCTTCTGAATTTGAAGATGATGTTGTTCGCTCTCCCACACAGAATGAAATGGTTCCTGGTAATGGCGTTTCATGGACGCCGCTACATCTGATGGAAGGAACGATAACACCTAATGGTCTGCATTATGAAAGACATCACAATGGCGTGCCACAGATCGATCCAAAAAAACACCGTCTGTTAATTCATGGATTGGTAAAGAAAGACTTAACATTTAGTATTGATGATTTACTGCGCTATCCAATGCAATCAAAAATTTGTTTTATTGAATGTGGTGGTAACAGTAATGCTGGTTGGAACAAGCAACCCTCCCAAGCTCAAGCCGGTTACTTTAACGGTTTGGCCTCATGTAGCGAATGGACCGGTGTCCCACTTTCTGTTTTATTAGATGAAGTTGGATTAAGAAAAAAAGCAAAATGGCTTGTTGCTGAAGGTGCAGATGCCTTTGCTATGCAAATGTCCATCCCAATCGAAAAGGCGTTAGACGATGCCTTTCTTGCCTTGTATCAAAATGGTGAACGCATTCGACCGGAAAATGGTTATCCCTTACGCTTGATAGTACCGGGCTGGGAAGGCGTATTAAATGTAAAATGGTTACGACGATTAAAGGTGACAAATCGTCCGGTAATGGCGCGTAATGAAACATCACGCTATACCGAGCTACAACCCTCAGGAAAGGCAAGAATGTTTACCTTTCCTATCGAAGCAAAATCATTAATTACTTCTCCTTCTGCACATATGGTTTTAAAAGAACCGAGCCTTTATCAAATTACAGGCTTGGCCTGGTCTGGTCGAGGTAAAATTAGCAAGGTTGAAGTCTCTGCTGACGGTGGTGAAACTTGGGCAGAAGCAGAGTTACAAGAACCAATCCTCGATCGTTCCTTTACTCGGTTTCGTTTGCCATGGCACTGGAATGGTAAACCTGCAGTTTTAAAGAGTCGTGCAATAGATGAAACAGGCTATGTTCAACCAGAACGAACTGAACTGGTTAAACAACGTGGACGTCATGGTTTTTTTCACTACAACGCGATAACTAACTGGCATGTCGACAGCGATGGTTTCGTATCACATGTCTATGACAAAAATGAAAATGAAACGACAGATTCTGATATCAGTATTGATAGCGGTTGGGATTAATCCTTTATTCGCTGAGTCAACGCGAGGCCCGGGTCTTGGTCATACCATCTCGCCTGAAGAAATAGCGATGTGGGACATCAGTGTCTTTCCTGATGGAGAGGGGCTGCCTGAAGGAGTGGGTAATGTTAAAGATGGAGAAGTAATCTATAAGAATAAATGTATTGCCTGTCATGGTGAAAATGGATTGGGCACGGCTACAGGAGATCAACTTGCTGGCGCGAAAATGGAATTAACCAGTGAATACCCAGAACAAACCATTGGTAGTTACTGGCCTTATGCGACTACAGTGTTTGATGTGGTAAGACGTTCGATGCCGATGACTGCACCGGGAACATTAACTAATAATGAAGTTTATGCTGTTACGGCCTATCTTCTATATTTGAATAATCTTATTGCCAAGGATGTTGTTATGGATGCATCGACATTACCGAAAGTGAAGATGCCAAATGAAGATGGGTTTATAAATATTTTTAATTCGGAAGAAAAATCTAAATAGAGACTTAATTAAGTATTGAAATACTTATTTGAACCCATCTGATAGTGGGTCGTCTTCCTCTTTGTAGTTCGCAATATATTTTTCAATTTCATCAATCTCGACAATACCCGGCCAAGTGACGAGTGCGCGACCATCGGGGTGAAATATTGCTATTGAAGGAACGCCCGTTAACCGACGACCGATTAATTCGGATGCTAGATCGATGTCGGCTAGGAATAGGGGGTAATCGAGTGGAGTTCTCTTTACGAAATTTCGAAGGATGTCCATCTTGGCGTATTCAAAGCTGGGAAAATCCAATGTGACGCCCAGCATTGGTATCTCTGGATTTCGTGATATAAATTTTTTGATCCGGGGCAGTTCAGTGACACAGGCACTGCATGTGGGACTCCATATATTAACCACGACCCATTGTCCTTTGCCGATGTGGTTACTTAGGGGCTCTTCTGTGCCAGAAATATTTACCAGACGCATATCGGGCGGATTGGCATTTACTGGCATTGAGGCCAGTAGCATAACCGTGATTAGGATAGGTCGTATCATGTTAAATATAGTTTAGCTGGTATAGGTCACTATTTGGAACATTAAATAACATTTGAGTTCAACATGACGACATAAGCGTTCCCGTATACAATAGCGCGCCATGTCAGGAAATACTTTCGGAAAATTATTTACAATCACCAGTGCCGGCGAAAGCCATGGCCCTGCGCTTATCTGTATTGTCGATGGTTGTCCTCCAGGGATGTCTTTAACTGAAGCAGATATGCAACATGATCTGGACCGTCGTAAACCCGGTAAATCGCGTCATGTCACCCAGCGTAAAGAGTCGGATACAGTCAAAATCATGTCGGGTGTATTTGAAGGTATAACGACGGGTACGCCGATTGGACTCTTAATTGAAAACGAAGATCAGAAATCAAAAGACTACGGCAATATCAAGGACATGTTTCGTCCGGGGCATGCCGATTATACCTACCAACAGAAGTATGGGATTCGTGACTATCGGGGTGGAGGTCGTTCGTCTGCTAGAGAAACCTGCATGCGTGTTGCTGCTGGTGGAATTGCGAAGAAATATTTGAAAGAAAAATTTGGTGTAACGATTCGTGGGTATCTTGCTCAAATCGGACCGTTAAAGATAGAACACAAAGATTGGGATGAAGTGGAGAATAATCCATTCTTTTGCCCCGATCCTGACCGCATTTCTGAATTAGATGAGTATATGGATGCGTTGCGTAAAGAGGGTGAGTCTATTGGTGCGCGTATCAATATCGTTGCTGAAAATGTTCCTGTTGGTTTGGGTGAACCAATCTTTGATCGTTTGGATGCAGATATCGCCAAGGCAATGATGAGTATTAATGCTGTTAAGGGTGTAGAGATAGGTGCGGGCTTTGAGTCGGTTGAACATAAAGGTACGCACCATCGTGATGAGATGACACCAGAGGGTTTTGTTGGCAACAATGCTGGCGGTATCTTGGGTGGTATTTCATCTGGTCAGGATGTTCTGGTGAGTATGGCTTTAAAACCAACATCAAGTATTCGCTTGCCCGGTGATACGATTGATAAATCAGGCCAAGCAACTGAAGTTGTTACTAAAGGTCGGCATGATCCCTGTGTTGGTATCCGTGCAACACCTATTGCGGAAGCTATGTTGGCATTAGTATTAATGGATCATGTCCTTCGACATCGTGCGCAAAATGCCGATGTTCAATCTGAAACACCGGTCGTCCCTTCAAGTAAATAATGATTAAAGTCGACGGCCTGCCGTACTGGCGACTGTCCGGTTTTTATTTTCTTTTCTTTCTTACCGTCGGCGGTTTCATGCCGTATTGGTCTCTGTATTTGAAATCGATAGGGATGAATGCAGAGGCTATTGGGATTCTTTCTGCCATTGTTGTCGTGACGAAGATCTTCTCGTCTTTTATATGGGGCTGGGTTGTCGACCATACGGGAAAGCGAATGCAGGTGATTCGTTATACGTCACTCTTTTCAATGCTATCATTTTCTCTGGTCTTATTCTTTCAGGATTTTTGGTCGTTATTTATTATTTTATTTGTGTTTTCTATTTTCTGGAGTGCTGCTTTACCCCAAGTTGAGGCCACAACCTTGTCCCACCTTGGCGAAGAGAGTGATAGTTATACCGTTGTACGAATATGGGGTTCAATCAGTTTCATTATTGCAGTACTAGCACTAGGAAAATATTTTGATTATTACCCTATAGAATATTTATTGCCCATCGTTATTTTTTCAATGGTACTAGTCTGGGTTCATAGTCTATTTATTCCTGAAATTAATGCGCCACATGAAAAATCTAACGACTCAACATTTAAGGAAATTTTATTTAAGCCACATGTGATCGCATTAATGGTCGTGTGTTTCTTGATCCAGGCAGGACATGGTCCGTATTACACATTCTTTTCTATTTATCTTGAAGAACATGGTTATTCAAATAGTTTTATAGGAACTTGCTGGGCGTTGGGTGTGTTGGCAGAGGTTATTATTTATGTCTTCATTCATAAAGTAATAGGTCGTTTCGGTTTACGAAAGCTGATGATTTTAACAGTGGTGTCTGCAACACTTCGCTGGTTGTTGATCGCATTTTTTGTAGATAATGTGGTTATCTTGCTTTCTGCACAGTGCCTACATGCTGCAACGTTTGGCGTTTATCACGCAGTAGCGATTCAATATATTCATCGTGAATTTAAAGGCTCACATCAAGGTCGTGGTCAGGCACTCTATAGCAGTGTCAGTTTTGGTGCAGGATTGGCATTGGGTAGTTTGATTAGTGGGTTTCTCTGGGACTCTCTTGGCTCTATGCAAACCTTTCTATTTGCCGCCATTTTGAGTGCGATTGGTGTCATCATTGCTTGGAAAGGATTAAAGGAAGACTAAGTTTTTGATTTTATCAGTGGTTATAAATCATTGATTACATGAGATTAAAGTATGAAAAACATAATAAAAATAATTAATTAGATTATTATTTTTAACTAAATCATAACTGACCTACTATAATATTAGTGCCTACTCGTAGGGGCAAAAATACTAATAATTACAATTAGAGCTTTTATATTTAACGGAATGACACCTTAATTTTTAAGGAATAAAGGCTGTTATTTATACTATGTTCAAGTTTCTTGAGAATAAACGTATTGATTTGAAATCGCATAGCTTCGCCACATGTGATTCTGCTAGTGTTGAACTCACCAAAAGTACAAAAGCCGAAATAGAAAGTAACAATGACGAACTTCAAAGCGCTATATTCAAATCTGCATTAGATGCGATAATAACTATCAACGAGAAAGGTGAAATTCTGGGGTTTAATCCCTCTGCAGAAAAAATATTTGAATACAGTTTTAATGAAGTCTTAGGTAAAAACATTGCTGAACTAATCATCCCGCCAAAATTAAGAAAACTCCACAAAGAAGGTCTTCATAAATTTTTAGTTACTGGTAAAAAGAAGCTTATAGGTTCACAGATACAAATCACTGCTATGCGTTCTAGTGGAGAAGAATTTCCCATTGAAATGACATTGACGGAAACGAATTTTAAGAATGATCGGTTATTTACTGCTTTCATAAGAGACATAAATGCGCTGACAAAAACTAAAGGTGCTCTGAAAGAAAGTGAAAATAAATTTCGTAATCTTGTTGAAGGATCGCTTCAAGGGATTTTTGTACACAGAGATTTTAAACCATTGTTTGCGAATCAGCGGTGTGCAGATATATTTGGCTATAAAAGCCCAGATGAAATTATGGCTATTAATTCATTACTAAGCGTTATATGGGCACCCGAAGAGCAGGAACGTATAAATAATTACAAAATAAATAGAATGGCAGGAGATGATGTCCCTGCAAACTATCAATGTAAAGTAATACGCAAAGATGGGTCAGAGTTTTGGGTTGAAAATCATATTTCCATAGTCGATTGGGAAGGGGAAAAGGCGATACAGGCCGCGATGATCGATATTTCTGAGTCCAAACGTGTTGTAAATGAATTAAGAGAAAGTGAAGCTAAATTTCGTAGTGCGTTTGGCGATGCTCCTATGGGTACAGCGTTAGTTGATAATAAGGGTGTCGTGCTACAAACAAACGAACGATGTACAAATACGATAGGCTTTACACCTGAAGAGATTATTGGCAAGCGCATTAGTGAAGTTACGCATCCTGATGATTTGTCTGAAAGTATTGAGAAGTTCACTGCTCTGATGACAGGTGAAATCGAAAGTTATCAATTTGAAAAACAGTATATCCATAAACATGATGGTTATACTTGGTGCAGATTAAGTGTTTCTTCAGTAAAAGATCAGAATAATAAACCCTCTTATGCGATTGCACATATAGAAGATATCTCTGAACGTAAACGCTCAGAGGCGGCTTTACAAAGATATACGCGAGCACTCGAAATGGTAAATCAGTGCAACGAGGTAGTGTTTCATGCAACTGATACACAAACTCTACTGAGTAGGGTATGCAATATCATTATATCAACGGGTGGTTATCGTTTTGCCTGGGTGGGTTATGCAGAAGAGGATGAAGAGAAAACTATATCTCCTATGGCAAAAGCAGGTTATGAAGAGGGTTATCTGAGCGCCAAAATCTCGTGGCGTGAAAGTAAAAAAAATTATTGTCCAATTACAGACTCAATAATCTCTCATGAACCAAGGACAGTCAGAAACATAAAAACAGAGCAAGCTAATATACTTTGGCGTGATGCCGCATTAGAACGCGGTTATCAATCAGCGACATCCTTGCCATTGACAACAGGTGCGCGATCATTTGGGGCGATTAGCATTTATTCATCTGAGTATGATGTATTTGATGATGAAGAATTATCTCTATTAGTGAAATTAGCAAATAATATTTCATTTGGTATTCAGGCAATAGAGAATCAAAAAACACGTGAATTGGCTGAGCAATCGTTGCGAGATAGCGAATACAAATTCAGAACACTTTTCGATGAAAATCCCTGTATGTTTTTTACAGTAGATGCAAATGCATCAATTATATCGGTTAATAAATTTGGCGCTAATGAACTTGGTTATAAACCGAAAGAGATAATAGGCCGATCACTATTTAGTTTCACAGATGATGAAAATAGATTAATTGTAATTAGGCATTTGAACCATTGTATTAAGTGGCCTGAAAAAATACATCGCTGGGAAATGGAAACGTCCCAAAAGAATGGTTCAAAATTATGGGTCAGGGTATTGGCACGAGTATCTACTGATAAATTAAATAAGGATACAATTCTAGTAGTTTGTGAAGATATAACCGAGTCGCGCATGTTGTCAGATAAACTGGTCCATCAGGCGACCCACGATGGTTTAACAGGATTAATTAATAGACATGAATTTGAAACACGTTTACAAAGAGCGTTGCTTTCGGCACAGACGGAAAATACCCAACATGTACTATGTTACCTAGATCTAGATCGATTCAAAATTATAAATGATACCTGTGGTCATCTAGCGGGCGATGAATTATTACGTCAATTAGGTGAATTACTAATGAGTAAATTACGACATCGTGACAGTTTGGCTCGTCTTGGTGGTGATGAGTTTGGGGTATTAATAGAACACTGTACTATCGAAAAGGCTGAGTATATAGCGAATAATTTAAAAGATGCTATCGCTGAATATAAATTACTTTGGAATGATAAAATATTCAAGATTGGTGTCAGCATTGGTATGGTTGCAATTAATGGTAGTTCTATAAGTACAGAAAATATAATGATGGTTGCTGATAATGCATGCTACACCGCCAAAGATCAGGGCCGAAACAGAATACATGTACACAAACATGGAGATTCAGAATTAGAAAACCGTCGTAAAGAATTGCAATGGACATCTCGGATTAATAAGGCAATTGATGAAGAACGGTTTTGTTTGATGTATCAACCTATAGCCCCATTGGATTTGAATAATAGTAAAGGAGAGCATGGAGAAATTCTGATAAGAATGGAGGATAAGCAGGGAAATTTAATTACACCTGATGCCTTTATTCCTGTGGCAGAGAGATACAATTTAATTACCAGTATCGATAGACATGTAGTTAATATGACTTTTACCTGGCTTAAGGAAAATCCTGACTTTCTAAATGAGCTCTATTTATGTTCTATAAATTTATCAGGTTCTTCTATAGTCGATGAAAGTGTTTTGAATTTTATCATTCAAAAATTATCAGAACATGAGATACCAGGGAATAAAATTTGTTTTGAAATCACAGAAACTGCTGTTATAGCAAACTTGAATAGCGCCAGTCATTTTATTGGAGTGTTAAAAGAACATGGGTGTTTGTTTGCTCTGGATGATTTTGGCAGTGGTTTGTCATCATTTGGTTATTTAAAAGCATTACCAGTAGATTTTATTAAAATTGATGGCGCTTTTGTCAGAGATATAAATCATGGTCAGAGTGACTTAGCAATTGTAAAATCTATTCATGAGATTGGTGCTGCACTTAATAAAAAGACAATAGCAGAGTTTGTAGAAAATGATTCTATTTTAAATATCCTGAAAGGGATTGGTGTAGATTATGTTCAGGGTTATGGAATAGAACGACCGAAGTCGTTAGTAGAAATAATTTCTATAGATAAAATTGCTAAAGCTAAAAAAAAGAAAAATTAAATACTCACGTCATATTTTCACTTCTACAAGAGTCATATTATTGAATATGTCATAAGAAGCAGTCTCTCTTCTTTAGAAAGAGTAAAACGAGTAACCGACTGATTTTAAAAGGATGTTTCCGGAAATATTTTCCCATATCTAGATAAAGAATTGCTTTACCCTATTCTTTTCTTAAAGTAGCTCAGTTTTTAACCGATATCCTTACTGAGACTAATTTATAGGAAGATTTAAGGGTTATCTGATGCAGGCTTTAGAGAAGAATGTTGACATGGAAAAACCGCAGATATTTATCGGTCGTCAGCCTATTTTTAATTCAAATCTTAAGGTTGTCGGCTACGAATTATTATTTCGTCCCGGAGATGTGGATGCTTTCGATGGGAGCGATGGTAATACGGCAACATCACAAGTTATTAATAATGCACTAATGGAAATTGGTCTCGATGAGATCGTGGGTGATGTTCCAGCGTATATCAATTTTACCAAAGACTTGCTCGTCAATGGCGTTGCAAAATTGCTTCCTGAAGACAGGGTGGTGCTTGAGGTATTAGAGACAGTTAGTGTTGATCAAGACTTGATCGATGGAATCAAAGAACTTGTTGAAGCAGGTTATATGATTGCATTAGACGACTTTACATTCTCAGATGAATGGATTCCATTGATTGAATTAGCACATATTATAAAAATAGATGTGATGATGCATTCAATCGAAAATGTTAGAAAGCAATTAGGGCATTTGAAAGGATGTAAGGCAAAGCTTCTTGCTGAAAAAATTGAAACTCAAGATGAATATAATGAACTTAAGGATGAAGGCTTTGATTATTTCCAGGGATACTTTTTCTCTAAACCTACTATTCTCAGCACTCAAAAATTGTCATCGGATAATGTTTCATTACTTCGATTGCTTGCGGAATTACAAAATCCAAGTGTAGAAATTACAGATATTGAAAAATTAATTTCACAAAACATATCCTTAAGCTATAAATTGTTCCGTTATATTAATTCAGCTGCATTTGCAGTAAAAACCGAAATAACCTCCATTAAACAGATCGTGGTTTATTTTGGAATCCAACGATTAAAAGACTGGGTTAGCTTGATGGCGTTGACTGGAAATAAAGATAAACCGACAGAGTTAATCCACACTGGACTTGTTCGCGCAAAGATGTGCGAGCTAATTGCAAATGAAATTAATGTAGACGACAAGGATTCATATTTTGTTGTCGGTTTATTCTCTATCCTTGATGCTCTACTTGATCAACCTCTGGGTGATATTTTGCAACAATTGCCCTTAGATGAATCAATTAATTTAGCTTTGCTTGAAACTGAAGGAGATAGGGGCGAAGCATTAAGATGTTGCCTCAGCTGTGAAAAATGTGACTGGGAAGAAATAAAATTTTCCAATATTAGTTTGGCAAGAATTTCTGATATGTATCAGGAAGCAACAAGCTGGTCGAGGCAGACCCTGTCAGATATTAGCTAGTTTATATATAGAAAAATAATTAAACGTTAGTGCCGCCAACAGTAATATCATCTATTCGTATTGTTAGTTGATCTACTCTCAATCAACTGCTTTTGAAATTCAAATATGATTATTCTATTTTTTTGAGTTGTTGATTCAAGGCCGCACGCAACATTGCAGGCCGCACGGGTTTATGTATAACTGGATAGCCGCTGGTGCTAGCTTCACGTAAACGTTCAGGTGAAGTATCACCAGTCACAATAAGCGCAGGTGTTTTTCTATTTAACTTTTTATGGATTTGATCAATCGCTTCAATACCCGTTCTGTGGGCACGCAATCTGTAATCACTGATAATTAGATCGGGAATAAAACCGGCGTCAAGAATCGCCATTGCTGATGTAATAGAAGTCGTCGTTTCTACATTGTGACCCCATTGTGATATCAGGTCTTTAATAGCATCAAGTATTTCCACCTCATCATCGATCACTAGTATTGAAGCTTCTTGATGTTTATGTGGTAATTCAGTTTGCTGATTTGCATCTTGATTTTCTTTTGTTTTATTGCCTAATAATGTCTTAATGCGAAAACAAGTACCTTTATTTAGAGTTGATTCTACGTAAAGGTCACATTCCAATAGATCACATAATCTCTTAACTATGGTTAGTCCAAGCCCTAGTCCTTTTTGGCGGTCACGTTCTGGATTATTTAATTGTTGGAACTCATTAAAAATAATATTTAGATTTTCTTCAGAAATACCGGTTCCATTATCATGTACTTCAATGCTTAACGTTTCACTATCAGATCTACATGAAATAGATATTTCACTGGACTGTGAGTGTTGTATTGCATTATTAATCAGGTTCCTAAGACAGCGAGCTAAAAGAATAGGGTCTGAGTGGACCACATATTCATCGCCACTGATTGAAAAATTTATTTGTTTTAAAGTAGCTTGTGGTTGAAATTCTGATCTCAGCTCACTAAATATTTTCTTTAATGAGAAATCGCATTGATTGATTTCTACAACACCAGCATCCAATCGTGATATATCAAGTAAAGTGTCGAATAAATCTTGAAGTGAATGTAGGGAACGATTGGACTTGTCAAGTAATACCCGGGATTCATCATTGGTTAAATGTATTTGCATACTATCTAGGAAAAGCCCCAATGCATGCAGCGGTTGCCGAAGATCATGACTGGCTGCAGCCAGAAACAATGATTTTTCTCTATTAGCTTGTTCGGCCTTATTTTTTTCAAGGTTTAATCGTTTTACGAGATCCAGGTTTTCAAATCTCAAGCGCAATGATTTCATTTGTGATCGATGTATATTCTTAGAAAAAAATAATGACGCTACGATGAATACAATGGTGAAAATCGTAAGCACATTGTATATGTGGCCACCTCTATAAAATAAACTCATTGTCAATGGACTGATGCTCATTATTATATAAGCTATATAGGTAGAGTGAATTAATGATAGAGATGTGATCGATGTTGATGACATGCCTAGCAGTAAGAGAACGATGTAAAAGTGATAAAGATCGTTATTTGGCACAAGTAAAACTAACGAGCCCCATGCTAAGCCAGATATGCCAGCAAAAATAGTGAGTTCATTTTTCCAATGTTGGGTATTACCTATCAGTTTGCTTTTATCGGGTAATTTTTTGATATGAAGTAATCTTAAGAATAAAAAACATAAAATACTTGCTGACCAGATATAGATAAGATTATTTTCAGAAGCAGATATAAAAAGAAAATGAGTGAGTACACATAACACGACACTCCCTCCCAGAATACCGACCAACTGCTTGCAGTAGAGCGTTACGACTTCTGCATCAAGTTCATTTTCATTGATCGAGCTGGGGAGTCTTCCATTTTGAACTTCTATATTTTTAGTTTGATTTATCAATGTACATTAGCTCATAGATAGCCATAGGACCGTAGTGTAAAGAGTGAACAAATTAAAAGCATATTGTGAAAGAAATTATTCATCACTTAATTAATACCAATAATAATGCCATGACGACGCGCCGTATTGAGGCATTCTGTACGGTTATTCACGTCGAATTTGTTAAATAAGGCTTTGACATGAGATTTAATCGTGTCTTCTGATAGAAATAAAATTGTTGCGATTTGTTTATTTGAATTGCCTGTTGCCATGAGTTCTAGTACATCTAATTGACGCTGACTGATACCTAACATTTTGGCCTGATTAAGTTTCGGGTCATCAGTCTCTTCAGTTATATCAAGTTTTTTATACCAATCAGGTGTATAAATATTACCGTCAAGTATGGTCTCGACGGCATTCAACAGTTTTTTACTGTTAACGGATTTTGAGATAAACCCAAGCGCACCTTTCTCTAATGATTTTTGCACTTCGGTAACATCTTTTGTTGCAGAAATAACGGCGATGGGAACAATGATTGAGTGATTGTTAATGGCAGTTAGAAACGAAAAACCATCCATGTTCGGCATGCCTAGATCTACCAAAATGAGGTCGAATCGTTGTCCAGCAATTAACCATTCCAACGCATCAGCTGCATTTTGACTATGTGTTATTTTTACTGCGTTTGGCAGTTGAAGAAGCACGCTCTCTAATCCATCCAGAATTAATTGATGATCATCAATAACCAATATATGTGTCTCTTTTACATCCATACTATGTCAGTAAATTCACTCTTTTGGGTGGTTTTTCAAAGACTACCATTTCGTATAATCATAGGGTACAGAAATAACACGCCAAACTATCATAATAAAACAGACGTATGAGATTTTTTAACATCACAGAAAGTAATATTGAAGCAACAAATAATGCTTTTAGTGCCTCGTGTGAAAAAAGAGGTATCGATTATATACAGGTAGACCCTGAATATTTTGATTACCAACATTCAGATCGTCCAGAACCTGGTGATCTAATGTATCGCACCGCTGTCGACATGGCCTGCATTCGCTTAGAGCATCTGTTATATCAAGAGGGTGTGGCTACTTTGTATCGAAATGGACCATTTTTCGAGTGCTTTAACCAAATTGAATACTTGTCCCGTCACGGTATTCCCACACCAAAGATGGTGTATTCCGTAAAAAGAAGTCGAGAAACCTTACTCAGCCATGTTGATTATTTGGGTGGCTATCCGCTGGTATTAAAAATACCGGGCTCCGAAGGCGGTGTCGGTGTGATTAAGGTCGAGAGTAATGAAAGTCTGTTTTCATTGATTGATTATCTTGCTTATTCACCGTTGATGATGAATTACTTCGATCATATTGTCAGTTATCGTTTGATTGTATTGGGTAATGAGGTCATTGATTGCGAAGCACGTTGTTCAGGCGCGATGGATTTTCGTACTAATGCCTGGGGTGGTGATAGTTTGGGACAAGTCGACGCGTCTGATGAAGTGAAACAAATCGCGATAGATGCCGCCGGTTTATTAAACATCGAATTTGGTGGCGTCGATATTATGCAGTCTGAAACAGGCGAGCTTTGTTTTTGTGAGCTTAACTTCCCCTGTTATTTTGCCGATCAACAACGAGATAGCGGTGTCGAAATATCAGGCAAGATTATTGATTATCTGGCAGGTAAAGTGACACAAGGCAGTCTTTCCAAACAAGCCTTGCATCCTAATCCATCTACGCTATCGGGATTATCGGAGTAGGTCATTATGGCATCTTATCGATATTGCCTTGTTTCATTCATCGTCATATTTTTATATTCGCTTGCACCATCAAACTCCATTGCCGGTGAAACGTCGACTGAAACTGTAACGCCAGATTTCAGCGCAATGGCGTCGAAATTAATGAACCAGAAAAGTTCTCGATATTCCAGACATTATCGAACATATCGAAATCGGCTTACTTATGTGAATTATAGTAGGGCGCAAACGAGTGCTAGACTAAGTTATCAGAGCTTAAAACGCTATGAGCAATTGAGCCCAACGCAAAAAGAAAGCGCCTATGGCAAACGTTTACTTAACAGTGCGCAGGATTCTTCGATTAGGTCAGAGTTTTACAATGTGAGATACCAAACGGAAGTGAAATTGCTGGCCTGGAAACTTGAGCAGCGATATAACAATTTAACTGATAGGCAAAAGGAGCTATTTAAACGTCGTTATTTTTCCAGTAGATCTTATTATACTAATTGGGCAGTTCGTTCATTAGACAAGGATTATGCAAATCGTCCTCCTACCCGAAGGGAACTATATAGAAAACGCAGAGAACTTTATAAAGAAGAACGCGACAAATATTATCTATATCGACGTGAATTTGTCGGTCTCAGTGCTGAAGAGAAATACAACAAACTCAAAGAACTGGGTCTGAAGCATGAAATAGCAAAACTGAAACGACTAATTGAAAGATATGGACAATCTAGACGTTTTGCATTGTATCGTCGTCGTTATGAGGCGCAGTTAAAAACTGCTGAAGAGAAGTACAATAATTGGCAGCAACAAGCAGATCAGCGGCAGCAGGCGGAGCAAAATTCAAAACTGGCACAAGAACAAAGCCAAAAAGCACAACAGCAACAATCGGAGCAAGTGTCAAAACAGGCACAGGAACAGACGCTAAAGCAACAACAACGCGATCAAGTTACTGCAACAGAAGTATCTGCTAAGGCATCACAACAGCAAGAGCAGAATTCCAAAGAACAAACATCGAAAGAACAAACAGCAAAAGAAGTCGCAGCAAAAACCCCGCCACCGTTAGCTTTTTTGGATGATCGTTATGATTATTTTAATAAAAATAAAAAGAAGCGCATGGCGGCAATTAATTTTTTAGAAAGACAAAAGCAATCTTAAAATATTTGATTAATTGTCTTACGTGTTCACGGTTGAACGCAGAGAGGTGTATTCAGACTTCTTAAACAGAAATTAGAAATAACGACTGACACCAATCTTTAAACCGGTGTTATCGTATTCAAAGTTGGGTAAGTTTGAATTGGTAACGTTATAGGTGTAATCCAGATTAAGACGCCAGCTATTGGGTAGCGAAATAGTATTCGCTATTGTAAATGTCCAACTCTCATCTTCTCGCGCTGTATTAGGGTCAATATTCGCATCAGCCCTGTCATAATCATTATTGAGATACATCGTTCTTAAATTTAAACGCCAATTTTCGTCACTTAATATAGTAAACGGGGCAGGATAATTCACAGTGTATCCTGCAGAAACATAATAACCCGAATAATCACTGGTGATGTCTTCAGACTCAGATAGCGTATAAGAAGAAGCAACATTTATCGAGTGATTACTATTGATTTGGTAGTAAATAGATAAATTAACATTTGAGATATCGATTTTGATATTGCTACTTCTATTGTTCTTAATATCATTATTCTTAAAAGAAGCATCACCTGATAAAGTGAGTTTATCGCTAAGTTGTAGTCGGCTAGAGAGACCTCCGCCAAATTGAAAGGAGCGACTGCCCGCTCCGGATTCGCTCATGCCTAAAATCGCATAAGGTTTTATTGAGTTCATTTTATCCGCTGAAAAAAAAACAACGCCGAACCGGCCATTTAATGCCGTATAATCAAGTCTATTAACCTCTGCATATTGGTTAGCAACACCCGATAAGTTTGTATCGAACACCGTAGTGCCAGATGAGTTCAACTCCTTTTTTAAGTTAAGGAAGACATTTGCGTAAGCGTTGAAATCTTCTTGTGGGCTGGTATTCACATCGCGTGGAAAGTCAGAACCTAATAGTTTAATGACCGATGAATCTGTGCTAAATGTCGCATTCGATTGATGTAATACACCAAAGCTAACACCACCGCTGATATTCATTGGGCGTAATGGGTTTGTTTGCTCTGACTCTGATAATGTTTCCGTTTCGATATCTAATAAAGACTCAGCATCAGTTTCAAAACTTTGAAGATCTCCCTCGATGAGCTCATCTTCACCTTCTGAATTTAATAGTTTCTCTATATCGTGTTCCAGCGCTTCCAGTCTTTCAATATCTTCATCGCTGAGATCATCATTTTCAGCAGATGACATTATTTTTTCAATTAGTGTTTCTAATTCATTTAATTTCTCAGTCTGCTCAACAGACAAAGTCGGTTCGCTTTCTTCAAATGACGCTATACCTAAAATAGTGTTGATTTGTTGCTCCAGTGCTTCCAGTTTTTTGCTATCTTCTTCGCTGAGTTCATCATCATTGGTAGTATTCAGTATTTGTTCAATTTGCTCTTCTAATTGCTCTACTTGTTCCAATTGTTGTTCTGTCAGAACAATATCGTCCTGAGTGGCGGTTTCTGCCGCGATAACACAATTGAATAAGAAGCTTGTAATGAACAGTAGAATAAAAAGGCTAAAATTATTAAGCATCGCTATTGTTCCAACGAGGACCATTGTAGGTCATTAAAATATCGAGTATTTAAAACACAGGGTTACTGTTATTTTCATTCGACAATAGCGTAACGACAGAGGACAAACATCACCCAAAAGGATGAATTTTTAGATAAGCATTGAGATTTTTGGAGAGGGTAAGCCTCTCAAATGAAAGGAAATATTCTAAATAAATTAAACATGCTAAACGTTAGTGCCGCCAACAGTAATATCATCTATTCGTATTGTCGGTTGACCTACACCTACAGGAACGGACTGTCCGTCTTTACCACACGTGCCAATACCAGAGTCTAGAGCCATATCATTTCCGACCATCGTCACGCGGGTCAGTACATCAGGTCCATTACCAATAATCGTTGCACCTTTTATCGGTGTGGTGACTTTCCCTTTTTCTATCATGTAAGCCTGACTGGCACTGAAGACAAATTTACCGTTGGTGATATCTACCTGACCGCCACCAAACTGCACTGCATAAATACCTTTATCAACTGAAGCAATGATTTCTTCCGGGTCATGGTTACCACCTAACATATAGGTATTTGTCATTCGTGGCATAGGTAGATGAGCATAAGATTCGCGGCGGCCATTACCGGTAGGCGTAACACCCATTAGTCGGGCATTATGTTTATCTTGCATATAGCCTTTTAAGATTCCACGTTCGATCAATGTGGTTGAAGAAGTCGCAGTGCCTTCATCATCAACATTTAAAGAACCTCGTCTATTTTCAATAGTGCCGTCATCAACAACGGTGACTTCTGGTGATGCAACACGCTCTCCAATTCGACCAGAGAACGCAGAAGTTTCCTTACGATTGAAATCACCTTCAAGTCCATGACCAATCGCTTCGTGCAATAGAATACCTGGCCAACCTGATCCAAGCACAACTGGCATCATGCCTGCTGGTGCCGCATCGGCTTTAAGATTAATTAATGCCTGTTCAATAGCTTCATCAACGTATGACATCGCCATGCCATCATTTAAAAAATACTCATAACCAAAACGGCCACCACCGCCAGAACCACCTTTTTCAATACGGCCATCTTCTTCTACTATTACATTAACATTGAGTCGAATAAGCGGCCTGACATCGCCGCTTAGCATGCCATCACTATTGGCAATTAATATTGTCGATTGAGAACCGGTTAAACCTATCATCACTTGTTTAACGCGAGAATCTTTTTGCCGTGCGGTTTGATCCAGTTTTTTTAACAAATCGATTTTTTCTTCAGTTGTAACTGAATTAAGTGGGTCTTTATCACTATAGAGAATAGGCGTGCTGGTTTTGTGCCATGCCTGTAATTGACCGTTGTCGCCATGGCTAGCAATTGAACGTGCTGCAGTTGCAGCCTGAGTTAATGCAGGTAGTACTATCTCATCGGAATAAGCAAAGCCGGTTTTTTCTCCGCTGATGGCACGCACGCCAACACCTTGATCAATATTGTAGGAACCTTCTCTGACAATACCGTCTTCCAATACCCATGATTCCGAATGTGAGGATTGAAAATAAAGATCAGCTTGATCAATTGATGGGAGTATCAATTGATCTAATGTTTTTTGAACATCATCCAGCTCAAGTCCACGCTGGGTGAGTAATGTATTTTCAGCTGTGTCTAATGCGTTAGTCATTTAATCAAATAGTCCAGTTCGTTATGCCAGTTTAAGTTTCCAGTCTCATATGGGTCAGCGCGGGAAAGCTGTTGCGAAGTTTGGCTTGTTTATCAAGGTCTATGGATGCTATTGCTACCCCCGGACCTTTATCAACATTCGCAAGTACCGTACCCCAAGGGTCGACAATCATACTATGCCCCCAGGTTTCTCGCTCGTTTACATGCGTGCCTCCTTGATTGGATGCAATAACGTAACATAAGTTCTCAATAGCTCGGGCTTTTAATATAGACTCCCAATGAGCTTCTCCTGTAGTTGCTGTAAAGGCGGAAGGTGCAGTAATAATTTGCACATGGTCATTTTGCATCCTGCGATACAATTCCGGGAATCGTAGGTCATAGCACACTGAAAGTCCGATATTTCCAATCTCAGTTTGCGCTACAACAATCTCATTACCCGGTTCAAATGTGCTAGATTCTTTATAAGACTCGCCACTTGACTCATTAACGAGGACATCAAATAAATGGATTTTGTCGTAATGTGCGACACATTCACCTTTAGGGTTATATAGCAGGCTTGCGGCATGTACTTTGTCTGGTCTATTAGACGTAAGTGGAATAGTGCCTCCTAATAACCAGATTTGGTGTTGTTTTGATTGTGTCGACAGAAAGGTTTGTATCGGTCCAGTGCCAAATGTCTCAGCAACCGCCAGACGATCACTATCTTCCTTACCCATCAATGGAAAGTTTTCTGGCAGGGTAACGAATTTAACGCTTTTGGAGACTGCTTCAGAAATGAGCTTTTGGGCGAGATTCAGGTTTTCATCAACAGCATCGGTAGATACCATCTGTACAGCGGCAACATTTATCATAAGCTGATTATACGGAACTCCTGATATTCAAACAGCCCTGTAACGTTTTTAATGTATACCGTATAATCACCAGCTTTTTTATAGCTTTAGGGTCAGAAAGTGGACGAAGAATTTGCACGGATAAATCGATTACCCCCATACGTCTTCAATATCGTCAATGAATTGAAGATGGCTGCGCGACATCGTGGTGAGGATATTATCGATTTTGGTATGGGAAACCCTGATCAACCCACACCAAAACATATAGTTGATAAGTTAGTTGAGGCATCACAACGGGATGACACCCATGGCTATTCTATCTCTCGCGGCATCCCGCGTTTACGTCGAGCCATCTGTAATTGGTACAAGACACGATATGAGGTTGATCTGGATCCAGAGACAGAGGCGATAGTTACATTAGGTTCAAAAGAAGGTTTAGCTCATTTGGCTATGGCTATTGTCGATAGAGGTGATGCTGTTCTGGTTCCTAATCCGGCTTATCCAATTCACCCTTATGGTTTCGTCCTGGCAGGTGCTGATGTGCGCCATGTACCAATTGGCCCGGGAATAGATTTTTTTGAAGAATTACAAAAATCTATAAGAGATTGTTGGCCGAAGCCAAAAGCACTACTCATCAATTTTCCAAGTAATCCGACAACTCAATGTGTCGATTTGGAATTCTTTAGTAAGATTATCGAAATTGCTAAAGAACATCAGATTTGGGTAATCCAGGATTTAGCCTATGCCGATATTGTCTTTGATGGTTATACCGCACCATCAATTTTGCAAGTTCCTGGTGCAAAGGATATTGCTGTTGAATTCTTTTCCATGTCCAAGAGTTACAATATGCCCGGTTGGCGTGTTGGTTTTATGGTGGGTAACCCCACTTTGGTCGGTGCGCTTTCACGAATCAAGTCATATCTTGATTACGGTACATTTACACCGATACAGGTTTCTGCGATCACCGCATTGGAAGAATCTCAACAATGTGTCGCCGAGATTCGTGATATGTATTGCAATCGTCGTGATGTTTTGTGTGATGGTTTGAATGCAGCAGGATGGGAAGTTGAAAAACCTAAGGGCACGATGTTTGTATGGGCACCGATTCCTGAACAATATAAAGAAATGGGATCACTAGAGTTTTCAAAAAAATTATTGATAGAAGCGAAGGTGGCAGTATCACCAGGTATAGGTTTTGGTAGTTATGGTGATCAGTTCGTTCGCTTTGCCTTAATCGAAAATGAACATAGAACCCGACAGGCAATACGTTCAATACGAACGATGCTAAAGGAAGAAGATCCACAGTCCGTTGTGGGTTAACAATTTATAAATTAAGAATTAGCGAGAAAAAGTGATTATGGAGCCTGTAAAAATAGGATTGCTTGGTTTAGGCACGGTCGGAGGTGGAACTGTCAGTGTACTTACACGTAATGCTGAAGAGATTGCGCGACGAGCTGGGCGCGGTATTCGCATAACCCATGCGGCAGCGAAAGATTACAATCCAGATTTGATAAAGGGTATCGATCAGATTGATAAAATTTCTGATGATGCTTTCGTGGTTGTTGAAGATCCTGATGTTGATATTATTATTGAATTGATCGGTGGTTATTCACCAGCAAAAGAATTGGTATTAAAGGCCATTGAAAACGGTAAGCATGTTGTTACTGCTAATAAGGCGCTGATCGCATTACACGGAAACGAAATATTTGCAGCTGCTCAAGCAAAAGGCGTTACCGTTGCTTTCGAAGCCGGAGTTGCAGGTGGGATTCCTATTATAAAGGCAGTGCGTGAAGGACTTGCTGCAAACCAGATTGAATGGATAGCTGGCATAATCAATGGTACGGGTAATTACATTCTTACCGAGATGCGTGATAAGGGCCGAGATTTCGATGATGTCCTTAAAGAAGCACAGGCCTTGGGATATGCTGAAGCAGATCCAACATTTGATGTGGAAGGTATAGATGCCGCGCATAAGTTAACAATTTTGGGATCGATTGCCTTTGGTATGCCATTGCAATTTGATAAGACATACACAGAAGGCATCGGAAAAATAGAACAACAGGATGTATTGTATGCGGGCGAGTTAGGTTATCGAATTAAACACCTTGGTATAACACGTAAAACAGCGGACGGAATAGAGCAGCGCGTTCACCCTACACTAATTCCAGAGCGTCGTTTAATTGCCAACGTTGATGGTGTTATGAATGCTGTATTGGTAATGAGCGATGCCGTCGGCCCAACTTTATATTACGGCGCTGGCGCCGGTTCTGAACCAACGGCATCTGCTGTGGTAGCTGATGTCGTTGATGTCGTTCGTGCTTTAACAACGGATCCGGAAAACCGTGTTCCACATTTGGCATTTCAACCTGATGCCTTATCTGACATTAATATATTAGCGATGGAAGAAACGGAAACGGCTTACTATCTGCGGATGCATGCTACAGATAAGCCCGGCGTTTTGGCTGAGGTGACACGGATACTTGGTGATTCTGGAATAAGCATTGAAGCGATATTGCAAAAAGAACCTGCAGCTGATGCTAGTTTTGTTCCCATAATATTCCTGACTCAGCGAATTAAAGAAAAAAATATGAATGATGCGATTGCCAAGATAGAACAACTCGATGCGATCGATGGTGAAGTAATGCGCATTCGTATGGAAACACTAGGATAATATTAAAGATGACTTTTCGAACTCGATATACTGGATTAATAGAAAACTATCGTGACCGACTTCCGGTCAGTGATGACACACGTATTATTAGTCTTGGAGAAGGCAATACACCATTAATCAAATTAAATAATATTCCTGACTTACTGGATAAGAAGGTTGACCTTTATGTTAAATATGAAGGTTTAAACCCTACAGGTTCATTTAAAGATCGCGGTATGACTATGGCCGTCACCAAGGCAGTAGAAGATGGTGCAAAGGCTATCATATGTGCTTCCACTGGCAACACTTCAGCTTCAGCTGCTGCCTATGCTGCTCGTGCTGGTATCACGGCATTTGTATTAATACCGGATGGTAAAATTGCCCAAGGCAAACTGGCACAAGCAATGATGGAAGGTGCAGTTGTGCTGCAGGTCAAAGGTAATTTTGATGATGGTATGCGTTTAGTAAAAGAAGTTGCTGATGAAGCACCGGTGACCATTGTCAACTCTATCAACCCATATCGTTTACAAGGTCAAAAAACTGCTGCGTTTGAAATTGTTGAAGAGTTAGGGCGCGCGCCAGATTTTCACTGTTTGCCTGTCGGTAATGCCGGCAATATCACTGCGCACTGGATAGGGTATAGTGAATACGCTTGTGATAAGGGTGCACGAGTCACAGCTGCTTGCGCTCACTGTAATGGCTCATGTCCTTATACCAATGGTGCGGTTGTATCAACACGACCTAAGATGGTGGGGTATCAGGCCAACGGTTCCGCACCCTTCATGCGTGGTGAAATGGTAGATGATCCTGAGACAGTGGCAACTGCGATTAGAATAGGTCATCCACAATCATGGGATTATGCTTGGAAGGTGCATGAAGAATCTGGCGGTTGGTTTGATGAGTGTAGTGACGAGGAAATCCTTGCGGCACAAAAACTACTCGCAGAAAAAGAGGGTGTTTTTTGCGAACCCGCTTCAGCGACGTCAGTTGCTGGTGCAATGCGTGATATCAATTCGGGTAAAATTCCCGAAGATAGTTGTGTTGTTTGTACATTAACAGGGCATGGCCTTAAGGATCCTGATACAGCAATCAAACAAAGTACTGCGCCTGTCATTGCAGTTGATGCAAAATTAGATCAGGTGAAGTCTGCAATTCTAGAAAATATGACTGACTAAAATGGTGAGATGGACAACCATCTCATTTATTAACAGTTCATCATCGTGTCACAAAAAACGGGATGATAAATGCGTAGTTTGACTCTCTATATACCAGGCTTATTTGGCCCCGACATAGCAATTCACCCGGATGATTTGCCGAGTTTACCCTCATTAAACTGGATGCTTTCTAAAGGAAATCATCAATTATTAAAATCATCTTCTGCTAGCTATGGCCTTTGTAAATTATTCGGTTTAACTGCGAGTGATGGAAGTGATTTCCCTATCGCTGCAATATCGCGTTTAACTGATGACAATCAACACCCTGAAGGTATTTGGTTGCGTGCTGATCCGGTTCATGTCAGAGCTGATCGGGATGGTTTAATTCTAATTGATAATAATCAATTCACTATTAGTCAGCATGATGCACTAGCTCTTGCTGCTGATATTAATATTATCTTGAAGCCTTACGAATTTGAGCTTGAAGTTCCTACGCCATATAGATGGTATTTAAAAATAAAGAATGATCTTATTATCAGGACAACACCCGTTGATTCGATCGTAGGACGAGACATTCTTCCTTTTATGCCTAGTGGTGATGATCGTATTAACCTTATTCAGTTAATGAATGATATACAAATGACTTTGCATGATTCTGATGTCAATAAAAAACGCGAACAAGAAAAAATGTTACCCATAAACAGTCTATGGTTTTGGGGTTGTGGGGCATTACCTAAGATCATTGATAGGGAATGGTCCTTTATTATTAGTGATGAGATGTTAGCGAAAGGGCTCTCGATGATTGCCGCAACACCGTTTGCTGATTTACCAGATAATTATAGAGATATTAAAAATACAGATACAAGTTACAACGGTCTTGTTGTTATAAACTCATTTCAAAAGTTTAGTCACTATCATGATCTTGAAGGATGGCTTGAAGCGTTGATGGACTATGAATCAAACTGGTTTTCTCCTTTAATGGATGCATTGAAGCATAGAGAGATTGATCAGTTACATATTAAAACAGATATAAACGCTATAACTTTGGATAAAAGCTCTCGATACAAGCTTTGGAAAAAACAAAAAAATATTTACGCATTTAAGCATTGATGGTTTCGTGAAACGTAAAAAAATAATTCAACGTGAGGTTCTTGATGAGGTAACGCTCTCGGATGTAATTCATCCTGTTCTGAAACGGGTTTATGCCGCTCGTAATATACGATCTAGTGATGATTTGGATTATTCACTTGCCTATCTATTACCCTACGACACTCTGACAGGGATTAATGAAGCTGTATTATTACTGCAAGAAGCAATAGTAAATAAATCACGAATATTAATCGTAGCTGACTTTGATGCAGATGGCGCTACTAGCTGTGCTTTGGCTATTCGTGGATTAACACTAATGGGTGGTGAAGACATCGTTTATGTTGTGCCAAACCGATTTGAATATGGCTATGGACTAACACCAGAAATTGTTGACGTTGCATTGGATTATGACCCTGATTTATTGATTACTGTTGATAATGGAATTTCAAGTGTTGAAGGCGTTAAACGCGCTAGAGAAAATGGTGTAAAAGTATTAATCACCGATCATCATTTGCCTGGCAATGAATTGCCTGATGCCGATGCAATTGTAAATCCACAGCTAGCCGGAGATAAATTTCCAAGTAAAAACCTGGCTGGTGTTGGTGTCGTGTTTTATATCTTATTGGCTTTACGCGCTAGATTAAGAGAACAAGGTTGGTTTGGTGAAGCTACTATACCTAATCTTGCAAAATTACTTGATATTGTAGCATTAGGGACTGTTGCAGATGTTGTTCCCCTAGATAAAAATAATCGGATTATGGTTGCCCATGGATTGAAGCTAATCAAACAGAATAAGTCTATCGCTGGTATAACGGCGATATTAAATTTAGCCGGTAGATCATTGCCGACACTTTCCGCAAGCGATTTAGGTTTTTCTATAGCACCAAGGTTAAATGCTGCTGGTAGATTAACCGATATGTCTTTAGGCATTGAATGTTTATTGACAGACGATACTCATGCAGCAAAAGAAATGGCCTCTCAACTTGATAAGTTAAATAAAGAGAGGCGGTTGATACAAGCGGACATGCAAGAACAGGCCTCTATTGAATTAGATGATTATTTAGATAAATCATCGGGTGAGGTTGCACAGGGAATTTGTTTATATAATCCTGAGTGGCATCAGGGTGTGATAGGAATACTTGCTGCCAAAGTAAAAGAAACCTTTAATCGCCCTGTGATCGCTTTCGCAAAAGAGAGCGATGATGAAGAAGGCGATACAATTATTAAAGGATCGGCGCGGTCTATCAATGGCCTGCATATTCGCGATTGTCTGGAAGATGTGACACGCTTTAACCCGGATCTAATTCTTACTTTCGGTGGCCATGCTATGGCAGCGGGGTTGACCATTAAAGAATCTCAGTTTCAACTTTTCTCAGAATGTTTTAATGATGTCATTAAAGAGCATATTTCATTGGAAGACATGCAGGATGAATGTGTGACAGATGGTGAATTATCTGCTGATGATTATTCTTTACAACTTGCAGCAGAAATCCAGTCTGCCGGTCCATGGGGGCAGACTTTTCCTGAGCCAGTATTTGAAGGAAAATTTAAGGTTTTGGAAAAACGCATTGTTGGTGGCAACCACCTAAAACTCAAACTTCAGTCTGATAATAAAATTCTTGACGCCATAGCGTTTAATATTACGGATGAAGATTGGCCAGTAGGAACGAATGAAATCTTGTCTACTTATCGATTGGGTATAAATGAATTTCGAGGCGATCGCCAGCTTCAACTGGTCATAGAATACGCTAACCCACTCTAAATCCTCCTCAAATCCCTGCTGATTCTCGCTTATATATATAAAATAACCGGTTTTAGTGCTACTAAACTTGTAATTGGCCTTAAATTTGCATTTTTAACTATCATTAAAAAATATAGTGAATCTAGGTAATGGAACTAGCATACAAACAGGATAGTTTTTTAAAAACGATCACTAAGTGGGTAGCATTTGCTACCTGTCTTTCTCTTTGTGCCATGTGTTTAAAAACCTTTCATAGCTATCAATTGAACAAAATAATAACTGTCAATATGGTTTCTGTTCAAAAAGCTTCTTTGATAACTCAAATGCACAATGAGATGTTGTTAATAACACGTTCACATTTGCAACTAATGCATGCAAGTAATGAAAAACAAATAAAAGATCAATTGAGAAAGTTATCAGGATTAGTGTCTGATTATTTAGTTCATTATCACCAGCTTGAACAAATTGTTGACAGTAGTGATGGACAGATATTAGAACAATTTAATACAGGTTTTGAACAATGGCATGAATATAATCAAAATATATTGAGTTATGCTAATGTAGTCGCAGACTCAGGTTTCATTAAAACATTAAACAGGATTGACTTGGCATTCAGTCAGTTTAATAGTAATACTGATGAGTCAATACAAATAATTGCTCAATTAAGAAAAGACATTACTAATGGGAAAGTTTTTTCTAATTAACATACTAACTTATTGCCCCCTTTAATCCAGCTTTGGTAATGTATAAATACATTATTATAAAATAAGTTTTTTAACGGTATTTGCATATAAGGATTTAGCCTCTATATAAGGTCTGTAACATGGACAAAAAGGGAATCAAAAAACTTTTATGAAAAACTTCCTTTCAAAAAAACTTAAGAATACATCATTAAACTTAATCAATATTTTGGGCGTAGTAGCGTTACTTCTATTAATCATACTTGTGTACGGTTTTTCCCAAACTTATCGTGACGTGATTGATAGTGAAAAACGGATACTTGAAGTATCAGAGATTAAGGCAGACCTCCTTTTATATGATGAAGTTTTAACTATGTCTGCACGAATGGCTGTATTGACAGGTGATGAAAAATGGGAAAAACGTTATCGATTTACAGAAAATAAATTAGACGAAAGTATTAAAAAAGCTACAGAACTATATCCGGATATCTTGAGCACGTATATAGCGGAAACAAGCTATATAAATCAGAATTTGATTAAGTTTGAAAACAATGCCTTTGAATTGATAAGACAGGGTGATAATCAACGGGCTCTAAATCTACTTAGCAATGATGAATATCAAGGATTTAAAAAACAGTACACTAAAAGTATTTTGTCTTTGAATGAATCTTTACTGAAGAAAAATATTGCTGAGGAAGAAAGATTAAACTCACAGGAGTTAAATTACTTAATCGCATTTTTACTCGTTTTAACACTATTTTTATTAGTGTGGTTGGTTTTAAATCTTACGTTAAAACACGAGCGTTTACGACTTTTTCAAAACCTGGAAAAAACCAGCAAGACTGATAGCTTCCTAAAAGGTATTTTAGAGAATGCTGTTGATGGCATAATTAGCATTGACAAGAAGGGCACGATCTTATCGATTAATCCTGCTATAGAGAAGATGTTCGGTTATAGCGAACAAGAGTTGATAGGTCAGAATGTGAAGATGTTAATATCTTCACAGTATCATGAAGAACATGATGCGTATTTTAGAAAATACCTTGAAACAGGTAAAAAGAACATGATTGATGTACGTCGTGAGGTAGCGGGCAGGCGTAAAGATGGTGCTGCCTTTACGATGGAACTGTCAATGAGTGAGAATAAGACAGGAAGTAGTTACAGTCTTACTAGTTTTGTTCGAGATATATCCAAGCAAAAACAAGCAGAATTAGAAATTAGAGATGCGTTAAATTTTAGTTTCTTAATAATGGAGAATATCCCTGATTTAGTCTTTATTAAAGATTCTGACTTTAAAATAGTGCAAGCTAACTCAAAGTTTCTGAATGCTTATCCAGATTCTCTGCGTGATAAGGTGATCGGTTATACGACATTAGAAAGTTATAATGTTGAAGAAGTTAAAATATTTCTGGAGCAAGACCGAATTGCATTGGAAAAAGGACATTCAGAGGTTGAAGAAGACATTCAGTTTCCTGATGGTGAAACACGTAATCTTTTTACACAAAAAATACGTTTTGATGATATTAATGGAGAACAATATATTTTAGGTATCTCTAGAGATATTAGTGACCGTAAAAAAGCAGAAGAGCAGTCAGATGAATATCATAAAATAATTAAAGATCAGAAAGAATATTATGAAAATCTATTTAAGTATTTAAATGTACCGGCTTTTATTCTGGACATTGAACATAAGGTTATTCTATGGAATAGGGCAGTAGAATTACTGACAGGGGTAAAGGCCAGCGAAATATTAGGAACCTCTAATCACCAAAAGGTTATCTATAAAGATGAACGCCTAGTATTCGCTGATTTGGTTTTGAATGGGGCTTTTGATGAGCCAGAATTATATCCCGATGAGTTGGAGTATCCAGTTGAAATTGAAGAAAGCATCATGCCCGGTGGAAAAAGAGCTCAGAACTGGGTAGATTTTCCTCGTTCTGGTAGACCTCCCGTATATCTAACGTTTGATGCGGGCCCGATTTACAATACTGAAGGCAAAAAAATTGGGGTCATACAGGTTATGCAAGATATAACTACCATGAAAAACATGGAGGATTCAATCAAAGAAAAGAATGAATTGTTATTGCGTTCTAATGAAGAGTTGGAGCAATTTGCTTATGTCGCTTCGCATGATTTACAAGAACCCTTAAGGATGGTTGCGAGTTATACGAATCTTTTGTCAGTGCGCTATAAAGATAAATTGGATGCGGATGCCAATGATTTTATAAATTATGCTGTTGATGGTGCAAAACGAATGCAGGCATTGATTAATGATTTGCTTACATTTTCCAGGTTAAATAAGAAAGGTCGTGAATTTTTAAGAATTGATACGGATAAACTATGTCAAGATGTGATTAATGATCTAAGTCTTAGTATTAAGGAAGTTAATGCAGATGTAAGTAAGGATGAATTGCCTAAAATTAAAGGCGATGAGCTACAAATAAGGCAACTATTTCAGAATCTAGTTAGTAATGCGATTAAGTATAGTGATCCTGAACGCAAAAATAAGATTCATATTTCTGCAACAATTGAACATGAAAAATATAAGTTTATTGTCACTGATAGTGGTATAGGTATAGCGCCAGAATATTTTGAAAGAATATTTATCATTTTTAAACGATTACATAATAAGGAAGCATATTCCGGTACAGGAATTGGATTATCGATATGCAAAAAAATAGTCAAACTTCATGACGGTGAAATTGGGGTGGAGTCTGAACCTGGTCAAGGTTCTAGTTTTTATTTTACGATATCTAGAAATTTATAAATTGAATGAAATCATGCTAGTATTTAAGTACTCTGACCGATAAATAATAATATTCATGTCATACGTATACTTTAACAAAATGGATAAAATATTATGCAATTAGCTAATGTGCTGTTAGTAGAAGATAATCCCGGTGACGCACGTTTGACAATGGAAGCGTTATCAGAGGGTAAGATCAAGGTAAATCTGACACATGTAGAAGATGGTGTTCAGGCAATGGCGGCACTCAAACAAGAAGGTGAATATGTAAATACTCCACGTCCTGACCTCATCCTTCTTGATCTTAATCTTCCACTTAAAGATGGCCGTGAAGTACTTGGAGAGTTTAAAGCAATACCAACATTGGCAAGCATACCAGTTGTGGTATTAACAACATCTCAAAGCGAAGAAGATATTGCTCGTAGTTACGATCTAAAAGCAAACTGTTACGTTACAAAACCGGTTGATTTTGAAGACTTTGTGCACGTTATTAAATCAATCGATGAGTTTTGGTTTTCAATAGTCAAATTACCTTCTGCTTAAATCAGGTTTTATTCCTCAATAAATCTAACAAAAAACGAATAAACATCGTTCAGTTTCTGCTTGTTAGATACTCTTTTGTCTGTAGCTAAGACGCTAATACCACGTCTTATACCCAACTATACCTAAAGTTTTAGCTTGTTTTGCCGATATATAGAGTCTTACATAAATCTATATAAGACATTGTATTATATAGCAATTTAATGAGAGATATTAATTTGCTATAAAGCAGCTAAATAAAGGAAGTTTAAATATGGGATGGCAAAAACCAACTAATATTCTTCTGGTAGAAGACAATCCAGGAGATGCTCGTTTAGTTGAAATAATGCTAAATCAATCAACCAATTCAGGTTTTCGATTAACTTGTAGTAATTCAATGGCTGATGCAATTTCTGAGATCAGCAACAATGGATTTGATGTGGCTATATTAGATATGACATTACCTGATGGGGAAGGGATAGAAAATATAACTCGATTAAAATCACGAGCACCATCAATGCCTATCGTTGTTATGACCGGTCTCCAGGATGAGGAGTTCGCAATTAATGCAGTCAAAGCCGGTGCCCAGGATTATCTTGTAAAAGGTCAAATAGATGAATTGCAACTATCCAGAGCATTGCACTATTCAATAGAACGTAAAAACCTACAAGAGCAAATAACACATTTAGCAAACCATGATCAATTAACTGGTTTGGCCAATCGCGGTCTTTTCAGAATGCGTCTTGAACACGCAATCAGTTGCGCTGGAAGAAGAGAAGAATCTGTTGCGGTTTTATATATCGATCTTGACCATTTCAAATCAATTAATGATTCACTAGGTCATGCCATCGGCGATAAATTACTGAGTGAAGTCTCCACACGGTTTTTGGAAACAGTAAGAGAAATAGACACTGTGGCAAGACTAGGTGGTGATGAATTTGCCATTATCCTGGAAAATGTTACACAAACATACAATGTTGCCGCTATTGCCGAAAAGATTATAGAAAAGGTTAGCCAGCCATTTTATATAGATGATCATGTACTTCATGTGGGTTGTAGTATTGGCATTGCTTTTTATCCGCATTGTGGACAAAACGTTGATACTATTATCAACAACGCTGATACAGCTCTGTACACAGCAAAAGCAAATGGGCGTAACCAGCACCGGTTTTATACTGGTGAAATGAACCGGCAATCATTAGAACAACTCAATATTGATTCTGGGTTAAAAGATGCTTTGAGTAACAATGAATTTGTATTGCATTATCAACCCAAGTTTGACCGTACCAATGGAACCATAACTGGGAATGAAGCTTTGTTGAGGTGGAACCATCCAGAGCAAGGTTTAATTTCTCCGGCAAAGTTTATTCCTTTACTTGAAAAAAATGGATTGATAACGGAAGTGGGTCATTGGGTATTAGAAACTGCGTGTAAACAACAAGTTCTTTGGGAAGATGCAGGTCTTGGCGTTGGCAAAATTGCTGTGAATCTTTCAGGCAAACAATTGGCTCAACGAGATTTCAATAATGTTGTTGCTGATGTCATCTCCAACACAGGAATAATGCCAGGCTCATTAGAGTTAGAGTTGACCGAGACGTTGTTGATTCAAGATACTAATACAACAATGTCTGTTATGAATGCTTTTAAAGCGATGGGAATAAGTATTGCAATTGATGATTTTGGTACTGGTTACAATTCATTTGGATATTTAAAAAAATTCCTCATTGATACATTAAAAATTGACCAATCATTTATCAAGCATGTTACGGAAAATGGCTCAGAAGCTGCCATAACAACAGCTATTATCAGTCTATCTAAAGACCTTGGCATTAATGTTGTCGCTGAAGGAGTTGAGACACTGGGTCAATTAAAGTTTTTACAAGATAAAAAAGTTGATGAAATACAGGGTTACTATTATAGCCGACCTGTTACGGCTGCTGTCTTGGAAGATATTCTATCTCAGCAGAAGTATTCTGAAACCTCATGCCAAGTAAATGTAGGTTAATAATTTTCAGCTATGAAAGCAGATAAAGTGAATATTCTACATATTGAAGATAACGAAGGAGATATTCGTCTTCTAAAGGAGCTATTGAATAATGCTCGTGAGGGTAAATATGTAATAACATCGACTGTGACATTAAGAGGAGGTTTGGCGCAATTAGCAGATAACAAATTTGATGTTGTGTTAACAGATTTGAATCTGTCTGATACCGATGGAGTCAATACAGTTACACGTATTCAGGAACAAGTTCCATCTGTGCCTATCATTGTCATTAGCGGACAGGATAGCGAAGAACTCGCTTTACAAGTTGTTCAGAGTGGCGCCCAGGATTATTTAGTGAAAGGACAGGGTGATGGCTTTCTAATTAGTCGATCAATAGAGTATTCAATAGAACGTAAGCGAAATGAGCAAGGGTTAAGTTATCTGGCTAATTATGACAGCCTGACGGGATTGGCAAATAGATTGCTATTTCGTGAGCGGTTGGATCGCGCACTCATTCGTGCAGATAGAAATAAAACCTTAGTAGCATTGTTTGTTATTGACCTTGACAGATTTAAAAATATTAACGACACACTTGGTCACGATGCCGGTGATAAATTACTCATTGAGGTAGCTGGTAGGCTTGAGCAGTGTACAAGAGAGGGAGATACCATTGCTCGTCTTGGTGGTGATGAATTTACAATCATAATGGAAGATGTGAAAGCTTTTGAAGATGCCGTTAAGATTGTCGATAAGATTTTGAACTTGATGAAAAATTCGTTTGAACTATCTTCGCGTGAAATATACGTTAGTCCTAGTATTGGAATTTCTATGTATCCCTTGGATGATACTGATGCTGGAAATTTATTAAAAAATGCGGACAGTGCAATGTATAGCGCCAAGGAGAGCGGCCGTAATTGCTATCGATTTTATACTACCGATATGAACAAGAAGTTACTGTTAAATTTGAATATGGAAGCAAAATTAAGGCGAGCAATTGATCGACAAGAATTTGTTTTAAATTACCAACCTAAATTTGATATTCATACTCAGGAGTTACTTGGAGCAGAGGCTTTGATCCGTTGGCATTGTCCAGACGATAGTGTGATATCCCCAGCTGTATTTATACCGCTTGCTGAAGAATCCGGTCTGATTGGTGTTATAACAGATTGGGTAATTAATGAAGCTTGTCGGCAGAACTCAGAATGGCAGCAAGAAGGTTATGTTCCTATCCGGATGGCAATCAATATATCACCACGACAATTTGCCCAAGAAAATATTGCCAGACGAATATTCAATCAGATCATATGCTCTGATTTGGCGCCAAAATATGTTGAATTAGAAATAACGGAAGGTGCCTTGATGGATGATGTCGAAAAGAGCAATGAAATTTTAAAGGAATTAAAGGGAAGAGGTATTCATATTTCAATTGATGATTTTGGTACGGGTTACTCATCATTAAGTTATTTGAAAAAATTTCATATTAATACTTTGAAAATCGATCAATCATTTGTTAGAGATATTATGGAAGATGCGGATGACGCTGCTATTGTTTCAGCCATAATAGCAATGGCTAAAAGTTTAAGGCTCAATGTTATTGCTGAGGGTGTGGAAACCCCGGAACAATTAAATTACTTAGCTGCTAAAGGTTGTAATGAAGCCCAGGGATATCTACTTGGAAAGCCAGTAACGGCAAAAGAGTTCACGAAATTTTTTGATAATAAAGTACTGTCGCCAACTATAACGCTGGCTCAATCCGCTTGATCTAATTGGAATCTACTCCCTACTATTCTTGAATGTCTTTTGTTTCATGACTATCAAGGCATCTGCAGCTATAGTAGAATGCGCTTTTTTTGTCATCAGGTTCAATTAAATGTTTGAAATAAACCCACTTCTTAACAGAATTTCTGATATGCAAGAGCGTGTTCTATCGCTAAGGGGGTACCTTTGAATACGACCAGAAATCTGAACGGCTAGTCGAAGTATTACGCGAACTTGAGCAACCCGACGTCTGGGAAAATCCTGAACAAGCGCAAGCCCTTGGTAAAGAACGCGCCAACCTTGAAAATGTAGTCAATACAATAAAAACTCTGGATGAGTCATTTATAGATTCGATTGATTTATTAAAGCTTGCCGAAGAAGAGAGTGATGAGGATACATTCACGGCTGTGTTGAATGATCTTGATTCTAATGAGGAATACCTTGCCAAACTTGAATTTCGCCGCATGTTTTCCGGTGAAATGGATCCAAATAATGCCTTTGTCGATATTCAATCCGGATCAGGGGGTACTGAAGCGCAGGATTGGGCAGATATGCTGTTAAGAATGTATTTGCGTTGGGGCGAGCAGCATGGACTCAAGACAGAGTTAATTGAAGTTTCTCCTGGTGAAGTTGCCGGAATTAAAAGTGCCACAATTCAATATACGGGGGATTATGCTTTTGGTTGGTTACGCACTGAAACGGGTGTTCATCGCCTGGTTCGAAAGTCACCTTTTGATTCCGGAAATCGTCGACATACATCGTTTGCCTCCGTATTTGTATCCCCGGAGATAGATGACAACATTGAGATAGATATTAACCCTGCAGACTTGCGAACAGATACCTATCGAGCCAGTGGAGCAGGTGGTCAACACGTTAATAAAACTGATTCAGCAGTAAGGCTAACACACCTACCAACAGGTATTGTTGCCCAATGTCAAAATGACCGCTCACAACACAAGAATAAAGACCAAGCGATGAAGATTCTTCGAGCGAAGTTATATGAACATGAGATGCAAAAATTGAATTCTGAAAAACAAGCATTAGAAGATTCCAAGGCAGACATCGGTTGGGGGAGCCAAATACGTTCATATGTGCTGGATCAATCTCGTATTAAAGATCTCCGAACAGGGGTAGAGACTGGGAATACTCAGGCGGTGCTTGATGGTGATCTTGATCGATTCATTGAAGCAAGCCTTAAAAGTGGTCTATAAGATTTTGAGCATGGAATATCAGGCAGATCTGTTACTATCTGTCTACCGATTAATTTAAAGAACTTACATAGATAAAAACACAAACAGCTTATGAGTGATGAAAACGAAAACCCAAATGAAAATGATTTAATTGCACAGCGACGTCAGCAGTTACAAGATTTACGAGAAACAGGTAATGCCTTTAGCAATGACTTTAGACGGGATTCATTAGCAGCGGACATAATTGCTAAATATGAAGAAAAAACTAAAGAAGAGCTTGAAGCAGAAGGCATCAAGGTTGCTATCGCTGGACGAATGATGAGCCGTCGTATTATGGGTAAGGCTTCTTTCGCACATATCCAGGATATGTCTGACAAGATTCAATTATATGTCAGACGAGATGAATTACCTGAAGGGCTTTACAACACCGGATTCAAAAAATGGGATATTGGTGACATTATTGGAGCAACCGGTACAGTCATGAAAACCAATAAAGGTGAATTGAGTATTCATGTCGATTCAATAAAATTATTAACCAAGTCATTACAACCCTTGCCAGAAAAATTTCATGGTTTGACCGACCAGGAAATGCGTTATCGTCAGCGTTATGTCGATCTAATAATGAATGAAGAGACCCGTAACACATTCAAGATCCGCTCGCAGGTTATTGAGTTTATCCGGTCGTATTTAAATAATGAAAATTTTATGGAAGTCGAAACACCAATGATGCATGTCATTCCTGGTGGAGCGACAGCGCGTCCATTTAAAACACATCACAATAGTTTGGACATGGAGCTCTTTCTTCGAATTGCACCTGAGCTATATTTAAAGCGACTGGTGGTCGGTGGTTTTGAAAGAGTTTTTGAAATAAATCGTAGTTTCAGAAATGAGGGGCTTTCACCACGGCATAATCCTGAATTTACCATGCTTGAATTTTATCAAGCGTATTCTGATTACGAAGATTTAATGAATCTTACAGAAGATATGCTACGTAAGCTGACGACAGAACTTTTTGGTAGTAATCAAATAGCATACCAAGGAGATACCTATGATTTAGGTAAAAGTTTTGAACGCATGACTGTAGTTGAATCGATATTAAAATTTAATGATATGATTGCAATTGAAGACCTACAATCATTGGAAAAAACCAAAGCTCATGCGCAGCGATTAGAGATCCCGCTTGAAGATAGCTACGGCCTGGGTAAGGTCCAAATTGAAATATTTGAAAAAACCGTTGAAGCAAAATTATTAGCACCGACCTTTATTACACAATACCCCACTGAAGTATCGCCACTTGCGCGAAAAAATGATAACGATCCATTTGTAACGGATCGATTTGAATTCTTTATTGGCGGTCGAGAGATCGCTAATGGTTTTTCTGAATTAAATGATTCTGAAGATCAAGCAGAACGTTTTCGTAAGCAGGTAGAAGAAAAAGAAGCCGGTGATGCAGAAGCTATGCATTTTGATGAAGACTATATAACTGCATTGGAATACGGTATGCCGCCAACTGCAGGAGAAGGGATTGGTATAGATCGGTTAGTGATGTTTCTGACAGATTCTCCTACCATCCGTGATGTGATTTTATTTCCTCACATGCGCTCCAAAACAAATTCCTGATTATAATTCTGAAACTGGTATTAAATTAATGTCTTCAGCCGATGATTTTGATACCAATCTAGTTGAGGGTTTAAAAAATGGTGATCAGGCTAGTTATAAACAACTGGTTGTTACCTACTGGGAAAAATTGAATTCTCTCGCTCGTCGTTTACTCAACGATTCCTCCGCTGCAAATGATTGTGTACAGGAAGCTTTAATTAAAGCTATTAATAAGATTGATGATTTTGAAGGAAAAGGAAGCTTTGCTGGCTGGTTACGTCGAATCGTTGTTAATGAAGCGTTAATGGCCTTAAGGAAAAAGAAATCAAGAAAAGAAGATTCCATTGATAATTTAATGCAAGAATTCGATGAAATGGGGATGTATGCCCAACCTTATACTGGACATCCAATCAGTCTGGATGTACTACAAGAATCAGAAGAAGTAAAAACTCAAGTCAGGCAAGCAATTGATACATTACCGGATATTTTTCGTATCACCTTGGTGCTTCGTGATATTGAGGGCTACACTACGAAAGAGGTTGCCGAAAAAATGGATGCTACAGAACAAAATGTAAAAGTTCGTTTACATAGAGCGCGTTTGGCATTGCGAAATATTCTTGCTCCTATATTAAGAGAGGAGGCCTAATAAATAGTGAAATACCTTAAAAAAATGATGCACGCTAGTCTGACCTGCCGTCAGGTAGAAGAATTTCTTATGGATTATTTGGAAAATCGCTTAGATTTCTGGATGACAATGCAATTTAGAGTGCATTTATTCATGTGTCCTAATTGCTCAAACTATATTCAGGAATATAAAAATACGATTGCTCTAGAAAAAAGGGTATTTGAAAATCCAGAAGATGAAGCAATTGGTACTGTTCCTGACGATATCCTACAAGCTATTTTGAATGTTAAAAGGCCGTCCAACTAATAAGTCACATCAGTGATGTAACCTTTCTACGATAAATTTCATCGCTCGCTATAAGCATAATTATTCTTTATAAACAATGATTTATAAGAATTAATATGAAGTGAATCATGCGGTATCAAGATATCATAATTATTTGATTATTATTTTTGGTTCGGGAAACTTTTAGGATATGGAGAAGTCAATATACCTGTGTGGCAGGGGTGTAACTTTATTATATGAAATGGTTGCATTTGCTATACAACATTATTTTTAAAAATATATATGGTAATTCCCCCTTAAGGAATTATTTTTTGTTAAACCTCCAGGAGATTTAAAGATGTCAGATAAAAACAAACTTAACCCATTAGCTGTTGCATTAGGTACTACCTTCGCAATCACATTAGCATCTAGTCCTATTGTTAATGCTGCAGACAACCCATTTGCATCAACTGAGCTGAATAACGGTGGTTATATGGTTGCAGAAGAAGGTAAATGCGGCGAAGGTAAATGTGGCGACAAAAAAGAAGAAGGTAAATGCGGCGAAGGTAAATGTGGCGACAAAAAAGAAGAAGGTAAATGTGGTGAAGGCAAGTGTGGTGATAAGAAAGATGCCGAAGGTAAATGCGGTGAAGGCAAGTGCGGGTCATAAGACAGAGTTAGCACAAAGTGTCTAAAAATTATCCTGTACACGGTGCAGGGTTAGGTCTGCGGCGGGCCTTCATTGGCTCGCTTGCAGATGACCTTCCTTCCCAAGTAGATTTTATGGAAGTGGCGCCCGAGAACTGGATCGATGTAGGTGGTCAGTTAGGACGTCAATTCCAAAAAATTTCAGAACAAATTCCTATAGTCTGTCATGGGCTCTCATTAAATATCGGTGGCCAAGCTCCGCTGGATGAAGCATTTATTCGTCGAGTTAAGCAATTTCTTGATCTGCATAAGATCCCCGTTTATAGCGAGCATCTCAGTTATTGTGCTGATGATGGCCATCTCTATGATTTGATGCCAATACCCTTTACCGAGGAAGCAGTACATTACGTTGCAGAAAGAATCATGCGTGTTCAAGACATTATTGGCCAACGTATGGCAATGGAGAATGCATCTTATTATGCTGCGATTGGTAAGGAGATGGAGGAGATAGAGTTTGTTAATGCGGTACTGGAAGAGGCAGATTGTTTATTCCACATCGATATTAATAATATTTATGTCAATAGTATTAACCATAAATATAATGCTGAGGCTTTTCTTAAAGCATTACCGGGTGATCGTATTGTCTATGCGCACATCGCCGGTCACTATGTCGAAGCAGAAGATCTGCGCGTTGATACTCACGGTGCTGATGTTATTGATCCGGTTTGGCAATTACTCGATGTCGCCTATGATCATTTTGGCGTATTCCCAACTTTATTGGAGAGAGACTTTAATATCCCACCATTAGAGACGTTACTGAAAGAAGTTGAAACAATCAGTAATTACCAAAAAAAGTATAAAAGCAATGACAAATCTATCAAACAACAGCAAAACTGAAAATTTTAAAGACGTTCAGAATGTGTTCACGCAACATATGCGTGACCCTGAAAATAACCCCGCTCCAGAAGGCGTTGAAGATCGACGAATAGGTATTTATCGAGATCTTGTTTTTAACAATATACAAAGTTTTATTGGCAATAGCTTTCCGGTCTTGCGAAAAATAACAGCAGATGAAAATTGGCATCAGATGTTACGCGATTATGTCAGTCGGCATAAATCGCATACGCCATTATTTCCAAAGATGCCTCAAGAATTTTTACAATATCTTGAACACGAGCGCGGTGAACAACCTGAAGACTACCCGTTTATATTAGAGTTGGCACATTATGAATGGATAGAAATTGCATTATCTTTAGATACACGAGAAATTGATGTAAGCAATGTTGACCTAAAAGGTGATCTTCTTAATGGAATTCCTGTATTAAATCCTATATCTATTGCTCTTGCATACAGGTGGCCAGTGCATGAGATAAGTCCAACGTTTTTACCTGAATCGCCTCCAAATGAACAAACCTACATTATAGTTTATAGAAAACAGAACGATGAAATTGGCTTCATAGTACTTAACCCAGTATCTGCAAAGCTGATTGAATATCTTCAAGCTGATGAAAAACTAACGGGACGTGAAATATTGACGAATATTGCAGAAGAATTAAACCATCCTAATCCTGATGTTGTGATTAAAGGCGGTTTGGAAATTATGCAAGATTTTCTAGGTAAGGATCTCTTGTTAGGAACAAACAAATAGGGTGGTTACATAGTATTTTTTACTACGAACTATTTTTTGTAACCATTTTCATCATTCAGGTCATCAATACCATAGTAAAGAGTCATTATCTTAATCAATAGATGGAGAAACTATGAGTAACGAGATGCAAGTATTCTTGCTAACCACCCTTGAAGTGATGACCGGCATATTTATCTTGATGGTCGGTATAGCAGTGTTGACGGTAATAATCATTTATATTATCGACGTCAATCAGACAAAACAGGCTGTTCGTCGTAATTATCCCGTTGTTGGTCGTTTTCGTTATTTCTTTGAACACGTGGGGGAATTTTTTCGTCAATACTTTTTTGCTCAAGATAGAGAAGAAATGCCTTTTAACCGAGCACAACGATCCTGGGCATATCGAGCTGCTAAAAATATAGATAACACCATAGCTTTTGGGTCTTCTCGAGATTTGCGTCCACCAGGTACTGTGTTATTTGTGAACTGCCCGTTTCCGACTCTTGGTCAAGATGCTGTTGAGCCGGAAGCAGTTACTATTGGTCCCTATTGTGAAATACCATACACGACAGCTTCTCTCTTTAATGTTTCCGGTATGAGCTATGGCGCAATATCAAAACCGGCGGTGTTAGCCCTATCGAACGGTGCGCGTATGGCAGGGTGCTGGATGAATACAGGTGAAGGGGGATTATCCCCTTATCATTTAGAAGGTGGTGCAGATATTGTTTTTCAAATTGGCACTGCTAAAAATGGTGTCAGAGATTTGGAAGGAAATCTGAATGATGAAAAATTAAGGGAAGCTGCGGCCCATGAACAAGTGAAGATGTTCGAGATTAAAATGAGTCAGGGCGCAAAACCGGGAAAGGGCGGAATACTACCTGGTGGAAAGGTGACTGATGAAATTGCGAATATACGTGGTATCGAACCTGGCTCAGATGCAATTAGTCCGAATCGCCATACTGATATTAATTCAAATACGGACTTATTGGACATGATTGACCGGGTTCGAAATGTAACTGGAAAACCAGTTGGTTTTAAAGCAGTTTTAGGTGCTTATGGGTGGTTGGATAATTTATTTGACGAAATAAATAAACGTGGTGTTGAATCAGCACCTGATTTTATTACAGTCGATAGTGCAGATGGCGGTACAGGCGCAGCGCCAATGCCTTTAATGGATGATATGGGTTTACCGTTACGTGAAAGCTTGCCGTTGCTTATAGACAAATTAAATGAATATGGATTACGAGATCGTATAAAGGTAGTCAGTTCAGGAAAATTGATCACACCGGCGGATGTAGCTTGGGCATTATGCATTGGTTCTGATTTTATCACCTCCGCACGTGGGTTTATGTTTGCTTTAGGATGTATTCAGGCATTACAGTGCAATAAAAATACATGCCCTACCGGCATAACCACTCATGATCTTAATTTACAAAAAGGATTAGATCCTGATGATAAGGCAATCAGAGTTATGAGCTATGCAAAAAACATGACTAAGGAAGTAGGCATTCTTGCACATTCTTGTGGTGTTAAAGCACCGAGAGAACTTAATAGAAATCATGCAAGAGTTGTTACGAATAATGGATTATCAATCGGATTAAATGAATTACATCCCGATGTAGCTCATTCAAATATAAGATGATGAATAAAAGAGTAACCACAATTTGTACATACACCGCAATAGGGGATAGTAATGACTGCAATAATTAGTTTGATAAATTGGGCTCAGGATCTTTTGGAGAAAATACTGGAAGCTGTTGGTTTTATAGGGCCGTTATTATTACGACTATATCTTGTTCCCATCTTTTGGATGGCAGGTACAAAAAAGATTAGTTCAATGGAAAGTACGATCGAATGGTTTGGAAATCCTGATTGGGGTTTAGGTTTGCCTTTCCCAACATTATTGGCCTGGATGGCATCTTTGACAGAGGCTGGTGGTGCAATATTGCTGCTTTTTGGTCTGGGAGTTCGATGGATCTCAATTCCGTTGATGGCAACGATGGTTGTTGCGGCGGTGACAGTTCACCTACAGAATGGCTGGCTTGCAATAGCAGAAGGAGCGGGGTTTTTTGCAACAGATAGGACAGTTGGTGCAATATCAAGACTTGACCGCGCTAAGGATATTTTGAAAGAACATGGTAACTACACTTGGATAACTGAAAATGGTCCAATTGTGATATTGAATAATGGAATTGAATTTGCTGCGACCTATTTCATTATGTTACTAGCCTTACTGGTAATTGGGGCAGGTAAATATGCTAGCCTTGATTTCTGGATAGCAAAAAAATTCAGACACTAGGATAGGGTAGAATTAGTTAAGCTGTATTTATGAGCTTTGTCATAAATACAGCTTAAATACTATATTAGGTAAGGGTTAATATGTTATCCAGCAATGCCTTTTTATTAATTATTTTTCTCCTTATTGTCTCGACACTGCTTGAACCACTAGCAGAAAAACTTCGTGTGCCATTTAGTGTTGTTCTTGTCTTGACTGGATATATTGGCTCAGAAATCACCATTGGTGTATTAGATGTTGATACAGGTATTCGTTGGGATAATTTCAAAACAATTATTTTCTATGTCATTCTTCCTATACTCATCTTTCAATCTGCGATAGAGATTAATTTAAGAACACTCCTTAGAAATTTTGTGCCGATATTAATCATGGCTATACCGTTAATGATTTTATCGACAATCGTTACTGCTGTAGGTCTATTTAAGGGAATTGATCATGCTACAGGATTTCCATGGATAGCTGCGCTGATAACAGGGGCATTATTATCAGCTACAGATCCCGCTTCAGTTATTTCCTTACTAAAAAAAGCCAATGCGCCGGAGCGTTTGCGAATATTGCTGGAAGGAGAGAGTTTATTTAATGATGCAACTGCTATCGTATTATTCAGTATTCTAATTAGTATTGCGACCCATAGTCAGGAATCTACAAGTTGGACTATGTTACTAATAAGATTCTCTGAAGTATTTGTTGGAGGTCTGTTTACAGGTATCGTCACCGGCTTTGTTGCATCCAAGATTACTGATCTATTAGATAATCAAGAGTCATTTGTCATCATTAGTATTCTAAGCGCTTATTCTTCTTTTATCGTGGCGGAAGATGTACTGCATTTCTCAGGGGTTATTGCTGTGCTTGCTTGTGGACTTACACTTGGTGCAGTACGTAAAGAGAAACTTTCTGAGTCTAGCTTCGCTAATCAGTTATGGTCATTGCTAGCTAAAATAGCTGAGTCACTTATTTTTATTTTAGCGGGTATTACTATTACTCTAGGCATGTTTGTAGATCAATGGCTCGCGATATTGATTGGTATTGCTGCAGTAATCTTTGCCAGAGTTGTAATCATATTCGGCACTTTTCCTTTATTATCTTTATTACCTGGTATTCAAGCTGTAAATTTGCAACAACAGGGCATATTAGTATGGGGAGGAGTGCGTGGCACGGTTACTCTGGCTTTGGCATTGTCATTACCATTAACGCTGGACTACTGGTATACAATTCAGTCTATAGCCTATGGCGTCGTTATTTTTACCTTATTTGCCCAAACAATGACATTACCAATTTTACTGAGAAAAATAAAAATCTGACTTTATTAGCTGTTGTTTAATGCTTGTGGTGGTTCTACGACAAAACCTTGTATAAAATCTGTCCCAAGCTCAAATGACGATTCGACAATATCATCACTATCAATACACTTCATTATAGTTTGTGCACCGATTAGATGATTAATGTCATTTATAGACTCAAGTAATTTATACTCATGATTTTGTTCAATACTGATCTTGCTAAATTGTCTTGCATCGATTTTTATATAATCAACATTTAACTGTTTAACAGTATTAATGCTAACAGGGTTATAATTAAAATTATCCAGTGCAATCTTGCAGCCTTGTCTTTTTATTAGAGTAACGAAACGTTTGAAGCGTTCCATGTTGTCATAAAACTGCGGCTCATTAATCTCAAAACATATATTTCCGGCAGGAATATCATAGTCGTTGAAGGTATCAACAGCGTATTTAAGGAATTTTTCATTTAAAACAGATTGTTGTGATAAATTTATACTAATCATATGGGCTTTGTTAAACAAAGGGTTGCCATACGCTATCATCTCCATCACTACCTTTAAGACCCAATCATCTATAGCAGATAGCATGTGATAAGCTTCGGCTGTATGCAGAAAGCTATTTGCTGATAACAGTTCACCTTCAGTATTTTTCATGCGCAGCAATACTTCATAAAAAAGTATGTCGTTTAAATCATCTAGTGGTTTTATTTGTTGCGTGTATAGTTTGAAATTTTCTTTTTCGAGACTTTTCTGTAGTTCTTCTAGGATTTTAAGTTCACCGGTATGTTTTTTAAAATGTAATTTTCCTGTTTCTAATAATTCTATTCTATTGCCACCTGCATCCTTTGCCTGATAACAAATTAAATCTGCAACTCTTTTTAGTTCAGTTAAAGATGTGGTGGAGTCATTAAGTGGCACGATTCCAATGCTCGCCGTTATAGAGAAATTTTTTCCATGCCAGTCAAATTTTGTGTTGAATACTTCTTCGCGAAAAATTTCAGCAATTAATTTTGCTTTATCAAGGTTGCAGCTATACATGATGACTGCAAATTCATCGCCACCTAATCTTGCGACTGTATCCGTATCACGTGCTATCTTTTTTAATCTATCTGATATCTTTTTTAGGAGTTCATCTCCAGCTTCATGTCCGCAACTGTCATTGACTAATTTAAATCGATCAAGATCGATGTAACATACAGCATGCTCTCTATCAGAATTATTCGAGCTAGAAATAATTTTATCTAGTCGAGTATCAAATTCACGGCGATTTATTAACCCGGTCAATGGGTCATGTTTTGCTTGCCAATTTAGATTTTTCTCCATGCTTCTTTTTTCCGTAACATCACGAAAAATCATTACGGAGCCAGTCAGTATATTATTATCTTGTTTAATTGGTGTCGCACTGTATTCAATTGCATATTCAAGCCCATCTCGCCTTATTAGTATCGAGTTATCTGAACTACTAATAGTGGCATTAGTTTCAATGCATTGTTCAATTGGGTTAGATAATTTCATATGGCTGGATTCATCTACTAGATTTAAAACCATTGATAGGTGTTTTCCTTTAATAACTTTTGCGCACCAGCCAGTATATATCTCTGCTACTGGATTCATGTAGACTACCCTACCAAATTGATCAGTTGAAATGACACCTTCGCCTATTGATTGCAATGTTATTTCGGCTTGTTGTTTTTCACGAGAAACAACTTCATTTTTTCTTATATATTCATGATTATCTTTATGAAGGTTTACGTTAAGGTTCTTTGTTTTTTCAATAATGTCGTACAAATTATCAACTTTCCCATTTACTTCGCCTGCAAGACCAAAAGCATATAATAATGATTTAGAGTAATAATTTGCAGAAACCACCAAAATGCAATAAGTGACAGCTAATAATGCTGCAGTAGGATAAGCATCCTCTGGAGGCATGCTGTAAATCCAAAAAATCATTGGAAAAATAAAAGTAGAAATATAGATAATATAAGAGGGTAAAAAAGCTGACAATAATGGCAAATAGGCAACTGATAGAATTGCTAATGTTAATAATAGAATTACCTGAACAAAGAAACTCGCTAAAGGCAGAAACAATAAATAACCGACACTGAATGACAGTGCAGATATCCCGACCATCATTGCTTGATAAACTGCCCATTGGTTATTTATTTGTAGTGATTTTTTATGCTTACCAAATTCCTTAATTACTAGCGTATGTGTAAATGCAGTAAGAACAATGAATGATAACCATGGAATATAAATATAGTCTGGTGTTGTTGGTAAAATAAACCAGGTCACAAATAAAGCAGATATGATATTTAATATAATACCAATAGGTGCCTGTTGATAAAGATAGTGTAAAGCCTGGTCACTATCATTAAGTGTATTCTCTATGGGATGTTCAATATACTCAGTGTTCAGAGTATTGCCTGAAATCTGTGAGCTTAAATTTTCATTACTAATGTTTACTGTATCCACATTATCTTTCCTATAATCTAAAATCATTGCATAAGCGTGAATTTACGCTTTGTTTGCTGACTTATAGAATATAGTGGATTATGGCGAGATGGTTGTGATACTGGTCACAGTGCTGTAGATATGCTTGCTAAACATGTGATTTGATTCACAAAAAGTATATAAATGTATCAAGCAAGCAACAAAAAAGCGCTTCGCAGCGCCTTTTGTTATTTTTTTCTAGCTTGTATTTTTAAGCGTAGGGCATTTAATTTGATAAAACCGTCTGCATCTTTTTGATCATATGCGCCGTCATCATCTTCAAATGTAGCAATCGATTCGTCAAATAGACTATCTGAGTCAGACTTTCTGCCTGTAACAGAAACACTACCCTTAAAAAGTTTTAATCGAACTGTTCCGTTGACTGTTTTTTGTGTCTCATCAATTAATGTTTGCAATGCCTTTCTTTCAGGGCTCCACCAATAACCGTTATAAATTAATTTTGCATAGCGCGGCATTAATTCATCTTTTAGGTGAGTAACTTCACGATCCAATGTTAATGATTCTATTGCTCGATGAGCCTTAAGTAGAATTGTTCCACCTGGCGTTTCATAACAGCCTCGTGATTTCATTCCAACATAACGGTTTTCAACAATATCGTCACGGCCTATACCATGTTTGCCACCAATCTCATTCAAGTTAGCAAGTAGTTTCGCAGGCGATAATGTTTTCCCGTTTAATGCAATCAGGTCACCATTTTTAAATTCAAGTTCTATTGACTCTGCTGTATCGGGTGCTTCCTCAGGAGAGGTGGTCCATTTCCACATCGATTCTTCTGGCTCACACCAGGGGTCTTCAAGTTCTCCGCCTTCATAAGATATATGTAATAAATTCGCATCCATTGAATAGGGTGAAGCACCTTTTCTTTTAGCTTCAATGGGGATGCCTTTTTGTTCAGCATAGGCCAGTAATTTTTCACGTGAATTTAAATCCCACTCACGCCATGGTGCGATCACATTAACATCTGGCTTTAATGCATAGGCGCCTAATTCAAACCTAACTTGATCATTACCTTTACCCGTTGCGCCATGGGAAATTGCATCGGCTCCGGTTTCATTTGCTATTTCAACCAGACGTTTTGCAATTAGTGGTCGAGCAATAGAAGTACCTAATAAGTACTCGCCTTCATATATGGTGTTTGCTCTAAACATAGGGAAAACATAATCCCGGACATATTCTTCTGTCAGATCTTCAATGAAGATTTCTTTTACGCCCATTTTTTCAGCTTTAGCGCGAGCAGGTTCAACTTCTTCTCCTTGTCCAATATCGGCAGTAAAAGTGACTACTTCACAATCGTAGGTATCCTTCAGCCAGGTAAGAATTACTGATGTGTCGAGACCGCCTGAATAGGCCAAAACGACTTTATTTATTTTTTTAGTGCTCATTGTCTTTTATCAATATTGGAAAGGCGCTCATTCTAGCGGTATGTCCAGAACTATCAACATTTAGACGAAATTGATGAATGATTTAATGTGTTTTAGGAATTCAGCAGGCTTTTCGGCATGTGGCCAATGACCAGCCCCATTAATCATGGTGATCTCTGCTGCCGGGAAATGCTCATAAATTGTGGAATTATGGATGCTCCGCAGATAATCAGATTCAGAACCACCCAGGAAAAGAGTCGGTAAGCGGCATGTATTATTTTTTAAAGAATCAGGAAATTGACCAATCAGCTTCAGGTTGGCCAAAATGCCTTGCAAATTAATACGCCATTTAAAGCCAACTTCAGACCGTACCAGGTTTTGCAAAAGTAGTTGAATGACACCCTTATCATCAATGACTTTATTTAGTATCTCCTCGGCCTGTGCGCGGTTTTTTATAGATTCAAGTTTTAAAGAATACATAGCCGAAATTAACACATCAAAGTCATGCACATAATTCACCGGTGCGATGTCAATCACTGCTAAAGCAGTAAAACGCTCGGGATCGGACAATGCCGCTGTCATCGCAACTTTACCACCCATACTATGACCAATAATAATAATGTCATTGAGTTTGAGTTTATCTGTAATTGCTATGACATCATTAGCCATATCTTGATATGACATCGTATCTGCATGAGGTGATTGACCGTGGTTACGAAGATCAGGCGTAATAACGTGATACTTCTCACCTAAGGACCTAGCGATACCTTGCCAATTACGCGCAGAACCAAATAAGCCATGTAATATAATTATAGGGCGACCTTGACCAAGCTCAGTATAGTTGAGAAGAATCATATAAAACGGTGAGAAAATAATTAGCGTTTGGGGATATAAAGATCTGTAATCGTGCCACTGAAAGCTTCAGCCGCCATGGCAACAGTCTCAGATAAAGTTGGGTGAGGGTGTATTGTTAGTCCGATGTCTTCAGCATCACATCCCATTTCGATAGCTAGTGCACATTCAGCTATTAAATCCCCCGCATTTGGACCGACAATTGCTGCGCCTAGAATACGGTTTGATTCTTTATCAAATAAAACTTTGGTAATACCTTCATCTCGGCCCAAAGCTAAAGAACGACCGCTGGCAGCCCAGGGAAATACGCCTTTACCGTATTCGATATTTTTTTCTTTGGCCTCGGTTTCAGATAAACCCACCCAGGCGATTTCCGGATCGGTATACGCAACTGAAGGAATAACTCGATTATCAAATCCGACTTTATGGCCGGCGATTGTTTCAGCGGCAATCTTACCTTCATGTGTTGCCTTGTGTGCCAGCATCGGTTGACCGACGATATCACCTATAGCAAAGATATTTGGTATGTTTGTACGTTGTTGATCATCAACCGAAATGAAACCACGTTCATCGACATTAACGCCAGCATTCTCCGCACCTATTTTCTTACCATTTGGTTGGCGGCCCACGGCAACTAATATGGCATCAAACTTATCTAATTCAGGTGCACCTTTACCATCAAAGCAAACCTCGATAGCTGCTTTCTTTGCTGTTACAGAAGTTACCGCCGTTTTTAGATATATATTTTCGTAGATCTTCTTAATACGTTTTTGTAACGGACGGACAATATCTTTATCACACCCTGCTATTAACGAATCCATCATTTCAACGATGGTGATTTTACATCCAAGTGAAGCGTAAACAGTTGCCATCTCCAGTCCAATAATTCCACCACCAATGACAAGCATACGTTTAGGTATTTTTTTCAGTAACAAAGCATCGGTAGAATCCATGATGCGCGGGTCATCGGGAAGACTTGGTAATTTAGTGGCTTGTGAACCGGCAGCAATTATTGCTGAATCAAATGTTATGGTTTCAGTCTTACCATTATCTTCTATCTCAATAGCGTTAGGAGAGAGAAATTTACCATGTCCATGTCTTACTTCTATTTTTCGTTGCTTGGCCATGGCCGCCAAACCTGAAGTAAGTTTATTGATAACAGACTCTGTCCATAAACGTACTGGTTTCGAGTCGGGTTTTCCTGAGCCCAAATCGATACCCTTTTCCTTTAGCTCTTCTATTTCAGATACCACTTTACCCACATGTAGTAATGCCTTGGATGGAATACAGCCTACGTTCAAACAAACCCCACCCAATGATGGGTAGCGCTCAATTAAGACTGTTTTTTTACCCAAATCTGCTGCACGAAAGGCAGCGGTATAACCACCAGGGCCAGCACCAAGTACAAGTACCTCGGCATGTGAGCCATTTGTAATTGTCTCCGTTGATTTGTCTTGTTGTCCCACGGGATCTGATTCAGATGTGGCGTCGGCTTTATCTACAGAGAGTTCTTCCTCAATTGATAATAACAACTCTCCTTTCGATATTTTTTGGCCAACTTTTACTGTTATTGATTGAATAATACCTGTATGTGGGGACGGAATATCCATCGATGCCTTGTCGCTTTCTAATGTTAACAAGGATTGCTCTTTTTCCACTTTTTCACCAGAGGAAACCTGAATTTCGATAATCTCGACTGAATCAAAATCACCAATATCTGGCAAAAAAACATCTTTCTTGGTCATGAGCCTTTACCCGTAACAATATGTATTAAAAGAGATTGTAAGGAATAAGTAATGTAATTGTAAGGAATATGTAAAGAGATTTTAATTATTGACGATAAACAACATACAGGATGTGGATTTGCGAGTGCAGGGACGATAAGTAACTAAAAATATAGGTCCTTGAGAGATGAAAATAAAAACAAAAATCACACTAGCTTTTATTTGTGTTGGCGCTGTATCAGTAATTTCAACAAGCCTAATTATTGGCTGGTCTAGTACCGACTTCGGTAAAAAATCGTTAGAAAATGCTGCTGAAAAGCAACTTATTTCGATTCGAGAAACTAAAAAGACTCAAATAGAAAATTATTTTCAATTCATTGAAGAACAGGTCAAGACCTTCTCCAACGATCGTATGATTATCGATGCGATGCAGGAATTCAATCTGGCATTTCATCAATATCCTGACGAGATAATTGAAGTAGATTACGAAAAATATCAAACAGGATTAAAAGACTATTATACCAATGAATATTTGAAAGAATATAAAACAGTCAATGATGGTGCTTCCTTAGATGTTGATCAATTGATTGCTCTATTTGATCAAGAATCAATGGCATTGCAATATCGTTATATCAAAGACAACCCGAACCCTCTAGGCAGTAAAGATGAGTTAGTTGAAACAGGTGGCCATACTTCTTATGAATTAATACATAAGAAATTTCATCCGCACATTCGAGACTATCTGAAAAAATTTGGTTATTACGATATCTTTCTGGTTGATCCTGATTCAGGAAAAATTATTTATAGCGTCTTCAAGGAGCTTGATTACGCCACTTCTTTAATAGATGGTCCTTATGCAGAAAGTGGAATTGCCGAAGCGTTTAAAGCGGCAAATAAACTGGATAAACAAGATGCCATTTACTTAACAGATTTTAAACCTTATGCCCCATCTTATGAATATCCCGCCTCATTTATTGCATCGCCAATATATGACAATGGTGTTAAACAAGGTATTTTGATTTTTCAAATGCCTATCGACAGCATAAACGCAATAATGACGAGTAATGAAAACTGGGAATCGTCTGGACTCGGTGAAAGTGGTGAGACTTATTTGGTAGGCGCAGACTTAAAAATGCGTAGCCAGGGTCGTTTTATGATTGAAGATAAACCTGCTTATATTGAGATGGTCAAAGAACTTGGCCATGATAAGAGCCTTGTTAAAATGCTTGATATAAAAGGAACCACTATTGGTTTACAGACCGTTGACTCAAAAGGGGCTAAGGCCGCAATAGGTGGCGAATCAGGTTTTGATATATTTCCTGATTATAGAGGAGTACCTGTTTTATCCGCCTATGCTCCAGTGAATATTAGCGGCATGAATTGGGTCATCATGAGTGAAATAGATGAGGCAGAGGCCTTTGCTCCCGTAACCGAGCTGGTAAAAAATGTACTATTGTATTCAATTATTACGGTCATTAGTTTGCTTGGTTTGGCAACATTGTCCGGGGTTCTCATGGCTCGTTCTATAAGTAATCCTATAGCATCAATGATTGGGTCAGTCGTAAAATGTGTCGATAATATCTCACAAGGTCATGGCGATTTAACCTTTAGACTGGATAATTCCTCAAAGAGTGAACTGGGTGACTTAGCGACAGCATTCAATAGTTTTATTGAAAATATACAGGCTATTATCCGTGAGGTTGGTACAGCTTCAACTCAGGTTGCATCAGCAGCAGAAGAAATGACAATGGTTATTGCAACTACAAATGAAGGCATAGACAGACAATTCTCCGAGACCGAACAAGTCGCAACAGCAATGAATGAGATGACAGCGACGGCTCAAGATGTTGCCTCAAGCGCATCGGGTGCAGCAGCTGCTGCTAATGAAGCAGATGAGAAGTCTAAATCGGGTCTTAATGTTGTTAATAATGTTATCGACTCTATTCATACACTTGCTAGTGAAGTTGAAAAAACATCTGGTGTAATTGATACATTAAGAGGTGATAGTGAATCAATTGGAAGTGTACTTGATGTGATTCGTGATATTGCAGATCAAACTAACTTGCTCGCATTAAATGCAGCAATTGAAGCAGCTCGTGCCGGTGAACAAGGCAGAGGGTTTGCTGTTGTTGCAGATGAAGTGCGTACATTAGCAAGCCGTACACAAGCTTCTACTCAAGAAATTCAATCTATGATTGAGAGCTTGCAGACACGAGCAGTAGAGGCTACTGACGTTATGAACAGTAGTTGTGATTATGCAAATAAGACTGTGACTAGTGCTAGTGATGCTGGTGAAGCATTACAGACTATCAATGAAGTCATCACTAATATAGATTCGCTAAATACTCAAATTGCAACTGCTGCAGAGGAACAAACAGCAGTAGCAGAAGAGATCAATAGAAATATCGTTTCCATCAGTGATGTTGGCAGAGAAACAACAACAGGTACTGACCAAATATCTCAAGCGAGTCAGGAACTGGCAAAACTTGCTGAAGGGTTACAAGCACAGGTTGAGCAGTTTAAAGTCTAATTTTTAGCTTGATAATGATAGAGTTTAAGGATGGCGCGGATTGCGTCATCCTTTTATTTTTCAAATTGCAGCGCCTAAAAACTTACTAAAGTAATATGTGACGAATATCGTGTAAGAAGCCCGATAATGTTGCCATAAACTTTGCAGCGGCGGCGCCATCAATGACGCGATGATCATAAGTCAGATCCAAGGGCAGCATTAAGCGTGGCTCAAATTCTTTACCGTTCCATTTAGGTTGCATGTCAGAACGTGTAACACCCAAAATGGCAACTTCAGGTGCATTTACAATTGGTGTAAATGCTGTTCCGCCGATTCCTCCAAGACTGGATATAGTCATGCATGCACCCTGCATTTCTTTCGGGCTTAGTTTACCTTCTCTGGCTTTGCTACTGACAATTGCCATTTCTTCTGCCAGATCAAAAATATTTTTTTCATCGACGTCTCTAAACACCGGCACAACCAATCCATTTGGAGTATCTACGGCAATACCAATATGGAAGTATTTTTTCAAAATAAGTGAGCTGCCATCGCTGGAAAGCGAGGCATTAAATTCGGGATATATTTTCAATGCAGCCACTAAAGCTTTCATGATAAATGCCAGGAAGGTGACTTTAACACCTCTTTTTTCTGCTTCTACTTTCAATGATTGTCTGAAAGCTTCCATCTCTGTTACATCTGCAACATCATGATGAGTTACCATAGGGACGTTCAACCATGAACGTGACAGATTAATAGCGGTAAGCTTTTTAATCCGGCCTAATGGACGTTCTTCAATTTCACCAAACTTGGTAAAGTCCACTGCGGGAATTGCAGGTATACCTGAACCGCTTTGTGTATTGGAACTGGATAATGATTGCTTAACAAACAGTTTCACATCTTCTTTGAGAATGCGATTTTTCGGCCCGCTTGCTTTAGTAACCTTAGTAACATCGACACCTAATTCTCTGGCAAATCGACGTACTGATGGGCTCGCATGTATATGCCCTTTAGTTTGTGATGGAGAGCCATTATTGTTTAATGGTTCAGGTGATGGTGAGGCAGGTGCTGACTTTTGCTCAAGTTCAGTTGGTTCTTTAGATGGTTTCTGTATTTTTTCTTCAGTTTTATTTTCGGATGGCGATTCTTGTTTCGTTTCTGTATTCGCGTTAACTGATAAGCTGAGTATATTTGCACCTTGCGCGATGTTATCGCCGACATTTACAAATACTTCTTTTATTGTGCCTGCATGCGTAGAAGGAATTTCCATACTCGCTTTATCACTTTCCAGCGTAATCAACGCTTGTTCCTGCTCGATGTTGTCACCTGATTGAACAAGTACTTCAATGACTTCCACTGCATCAAAGTCGCCAATGTCAGGGACTTTTACTTCTATAATGTCACTCATCCATTAAAATCCTGTCGTATGCGTATTGATTTAAGATTAATTAAATTGTCCATGGCGCAGGACTATCTTTATCAATGCCATATTTCTTTATGGCATCTGATACCTTGCTGCTATCTATCGTGCCGGCACTGCAAAGAGCATTCAGGGCAGTGATAACAACATGGTGACGATTAACTTCAAAATGTTTGCGTAGTTGTTCACGTGTATCAGAACGACCAAATCCATCTGTACCTAAAACCGTATAGTCTGTTTGTGCGGGGAGGTAAGGTCTGATCTGATCAGCAAAGAGGCGCACGTAATCTGTGGCAGCTATCAATGGACCTTTGCTCTTAGCTAAACATGTTTCAATGTGAGATATTTTTTTCTTCGATTCGGGGTGTAGTCGATTCCAACGTTCGCATGTTTGACCATCTCTAGCAAGCTCAGTAAAACTCGGACAACCCCATATGTCAGACTCAATTCCCCAGTCATCCTTAAGCATCTTGGCGGCGATAATGACCTCGTTAAAAATTGTGCCTGAACCTAACAATTGCACCCGTGGTTTTTTATTCTTTGCACCCTTATTAAACGAATACATTCCTTTGATAATATCTTTCTCTACACCTTTTGGCATTTCAGGGTGTGCGTAATTCTCATTCATTACGGTGATATAATAATAGATGTCTTCTTGTTCGGCATACATTCTTCGTAAACCATCTTGAATAATGACGGCTAGTTCAAAAGAAAAACTAGGATCATATGAAATACAATTTGGTACAACAGCGGACCAGAGTTGGCTATGACCATCTTCGTGTTGTAGGCCTTCCCCATTTAAAGTTGTGCGGCCTGCAGTCCCACCTAATAGAAAACCTCGGGTACGTTGATCAGCCGCAGCCCAGGCAAGATCACCAATACGCTGAAAGCCAAACATAGAGTAGAGAATATAAAATGGAATCATCGGTTCGTTATTGGTCGAATATGATGTGCCTGCAGCAATCCAATCACTCATTCCACCGGCTTCGTTTATGCCTTCTTGTAACACCTGACCATGTTTATCTTCTTTGTAAAACATTAATTGATCAGAATCTTGTGGTGTGTAGAGTTGACCAAGTTGATTCCAAATACCTAACTGACGAAACATGCCTTCCATGCCAAATGTACGAGACTCATCAGGGACAATTGGTACAACACGTTTTCCAAGATTCTTATCTTTAACCAGTATGTTTAAGATTCTGACAAAGGCCATCGTCGTTGATATTTCTCGACCTTCTCCAGTTGCTTTTAATAAGGTATCGAACGTTTCGAGTGCTGGTACCTCCAGCGTAGTAGATTTTTCTCTTCGAGCAGGTAAATACCCACCGAGTTCTGTACGGCGTTGTTGCATGTATTCGAGTTCTTTTGAACCCTCTTCGAAAACGAGATAAGGCAGTTTCTCTATATCTTCATCTGAGATGGGTAGTTCAAAACGATCACGGAATATTTTGAGTGAATCCAGACTCATCTTTTTTTGCTGATGAGTAATATTTTGTGCTTCACCAGATTCACCCATACCATAGCCTTTAACTGTTTTAGGTAAGATGACTGTTGGTTGACCCTTATGGTTTACCGCAGCGTGGAATGCTGCATAAATTTTAGCAGGATCATGCCCGCCACGATTCAATTCCCAAATGTCTCTATCAGACCAATCTGCTACCATTGCTTTTAATTCGGGTGTATTAAAGAAATGTTCGCGCACATATGCACCGTCTTTTGCCTTGTATGTTTGGTAATCCCCATCGACACATGCAGCCATACGTTTTTTTAATGCGCCACTATGATCTTTTTGTAATAAGGAGTCCCAGCGAGTCCCCCAAATTACTTTAATCACATTCCAGCCTGCACCGCGGAAGTTAGACTCGAGTTCTTGAATTATTTTGCCATTTCCCCGAACAGGACCATCCAGTCTCTGCAGATTACAATTAATCACAAATACCAGGTTATCGAGTTTTTCACGTCCAGCCATACCGATAGCACCGAGTGATTCGGGTTCATCTGATTCACCATCGCCCATGAATAACCAAACTTTGCGACCGTCAGTATTTCTAATTTCGCGATCTTGTAAATATTTCATAAATCGCGCTTGGTAGATGGCCATTATGGGGCCAAGGCCCATAGATACAGTGGGGAATTGCCAAAAGTCTGGCATTAACCATGGATGGGGATACGAAGGTAAACCACCACCACCGACTTCCTGACGAAAGTTATCCATCTGCTCTTGTGATAAACGACCTAACATGAAGGCGCGTGCATAGACTCCAGGTGAAGAATGTCCTTGTACATAAATCAAATCACCATCATGGTCTTCTGAAGATGCGTGCCAGAAATGGTTGTAGCCAACATCATAGAGCGTTGCAGCAGAAGCATAGCTTGCAATGTGGCCGCCGACATTAGTGTCTACGTTTGCTCTTAGAACCATGACCATTGCATTCCAGCGAACATACGATCTGATTTTGTGTTCAATAGTCGTATCGCCAGGGTACTTAGCTTGTTTGAAGACAGGAAGCGTGTTGACGTAATCAGTGTTTGCACTGAAGGGGATATCCGCACCTTCGCTTCTTGCCTTATTGATTAGTTTTTCCAGCAGGTAATGCGCACGTTCTGCGCCTTCAACTTTCAGAACAGCTTCTAATGCTTCAAGCCACTCCGTTGTTTCATGTGGATCGATATCGTGTTCTTGGTCAGACATATTGTTCCGCGTCCCTTTTATTCTTTTTATAATAGCTAACTTATAGACAAAATAGTGGCATAACTGTCTAACTATAATTCTATTATTTGATTTTAAATCATTTTATTGGTGCATTATTAAAATCGCAGTTTCTATGAAACTATAGAATCATATATTATAAACGCTGCCTATATTGTTGACAATTATAAATAATAAAGCAAAATTATTAACTTAAATTAGTTATTTTAATAGATATTGTCGACAATATGAGGTTTTTAAGAATGCTCTTCACATGTTAGAGCTACGTTTTTTAATCCCTTGTTTGTATTATCTGGATAATATCCATGCATTTTGAATACCAGAGTATTGGTATATGTAAATTATATAGGTGTATTGGCAATATAAAATCATCATTTTAGAAATACTTGGAAATAGATTGCTTACAATAGATATAAAAAGTGTTTTCCTCGTGTCAGTGAGCAAAGTTCTCTATCATTACGCACAAAGTGATTAAGCGTAAGGAACCGTGAATAAAATGAGCATTACATTACAACAAAAAGAAAAGCTGCCAACCGAGAAGAATATTGATGGGGTCAGTAACTGGTTGATTATTTTTGGCCATCCAGTGGAAAAGGCAGTTAAATCATCACAAATTCCTTATCAGGAAAAATTATTAAAACGTCGACAAGATCTTGATCTGAATAAGGCGGACACTGCCCCAGTCATTATTGATTTACCGAATAAAAATTCAAGTCATGTCAGTTATGCGGCAATTGAGGCGAGCATCAGTAGCTTTAACTTATTAACGTTAGCAAGAAAACTCGTGGCTGCGCATACATCCAGTAACCCAAGACAATTAGGTTTACTTGTTTCCGGTTTTAATAAAGTTGATTCGGAGCGTATTGCTGAGGCATTAATATCAGCCGCATTGGCTGCAGCAGCAGAAATGCCAAAATTCAAGAGTGATAAGCAGACGTCGCCACGCTTATCAAAACTATTATTATTTGGTGTGAAAGCGAGTCATGGTTTTAAACAAAGCTTTGCGGTAGCAGACGGAAATGCTTTGACGCGTAATCTTAGTATCCTGCCTCCTAATAAATTAACGCCAACAGAATATCTGAAAAAAGTAAAAGAATTAGCGCGTGAAAATAAATGGAAACTCGAATTTTATGATGAATCTGTTTTGAAGAAGAAAAAAGCGGGTGCATTTTTAGCTGTTTCGCAAGGTAGCCCCAAGGCAGATTCCGGTATTATTCGATTACGCTATACACCTAAAAAAACTGCGAAAGGCAAGAAGGTATTTCTTGTGGGTAAAGGCATCTGTTACGACACTGGTGGTGTAAATCTAAAACCAGCTAATTATATGTATGGTATGCATGAAGATATGCAGGGTAGTGCCGTTGCTTTAGGTACCTTATTAGCTTTAACAAAAATAAACTTTAATCGCCCGGTAGAATGTTGGATGGCATTGGCAATGAATCATATTGGCCCCAAGGCATATAAACCAAATGATGTTATCACTGCATCTGATGGAACAACAATTGAGATCATACACACCGATGCTGAAGGGCGCATGGTGCTATCAGATACTTTGGCATTGGCGTCTAAAGAAAAACCATCATTAATTTTGGATTATGCAACCTTGACGGGCGCGTGTATGTATTCGATAGGAACGTCCTATAGTGGTGTGTTTACCAATAAAAAAGAATGGCATACAGATTTGATTAAAGCAGGGGAAGATTCTGGTGAGCGTGTCTGGCCATTTCCATTGGATGAAGATTTTGATGACATGATTAAAAGTGATATTGCAGATGTAAAACAATGTTCGCAGGAAAGTGGTGTAGACCATATTCTTGCATCGCGTTTCCTGCAGCGCTTCGTTAAAAATGATACCCCATGGATACATATGGATTTATCCAGTAGTAACAGGAAAGGCGGATTGGCTCATATACCTACAGACACGATTGGTTTTGGTGTGCGCTATAGTGTTAACTTATTATTGAATAATTATTTAAAATAACTGTATCAAAGGATTGGTACTTTATGTCAGGTGGAATGATAAAAAATATAAGGGTATTAATACTCTTATATATATTGTTAATGGTTACTGTTGCTGGTTGGTTAGCTAAAGCCAGAAGTACCGATTGGGACAAACCACTCAATGTCATTGTCTATGCTATCAATGGAGATGGTAGTGCTATAAGCCAAAAGTATATTGAAGAAATCCAAAAAAGTGACTTCAATGATATAGAGGAATTTTTTGAGGAAGAGGCAAATGCCTATAAGTTATCCTTGAAAAAACCAGTCGATGTTTCATTTGCCGGGGAGTTAAAATCCAAACCACCGTTACCACTGGGTAATGCATCAACACTATCAATTATTTTTTGGAGTCTGAAGTTACGTTACTGGGCATGGAAAAATGATAATTATCCTTACCCTGAGGATGTGCAAATATTTGTCCTCTATTTTGATCCCGCCGAGACACCAACGGTTGCGCATTCATTAGGTTTACAAAAAGGTTTGATCGGTGTTGTAAACGCCTTTGCAAAAAAGGAAATGAAAAAAGAAAATCATGTCATCATTGCCCATGAGTTATTGCATACCGTCGGCGCCATTGATAAATATGACCCATCAACAAATCAGCCTCTTTACCCTATAGGTTATGCCAACCCTGAACAGGAACCACTATTCCCACAAAAGAAAGCAGAAATTATGGCAGGTCGAGTTGCAATCAAAGAGAATAAGGCAGATCAGCCACAAAATTTAAAACAGGTGGTGCTTGGTGAAATAACAGCAATTGAAATTAATTGGTTAAGATTACAATAAGTTATTGTTTATATTTTATATAGCAAGCTATGAGTGTTTCACCCGACTCTTCATATTGCTCCATTTGACCAAGTGGGTACGGTGAAAAATCACTGCCTTTTGAGTCTGGATTGAAAAAAATTTCTACAGTTTTGTTATATTTGACATCAAAAGGGTAACTATCAAAAAGAAAATTGGTCATTTCTGTCGCAGAACTACAAACACTATCAGGCTCTATATATCGTGTTAACTCAGTCGTAAATAACATTTTTTTTCGATAGTTATTTTCAACAGTAATCGCTTTCAATTTATAAAGACCACTCATCAAGACTGATTCTTTAATAACTGGAGTTCGATGTTGCCACTTGGAATAAAGATAATAAATACCGTACAAGGTTGAAATAGATATGAGTAGCGCCATTGTTATGGTTAATGCAGGGTTATCTTTATAGTTAGGAGGCGCAATAATGAGACTGAGAAATAATGCGGTAAATAAATCGACTGCTGGAAAAAGCGCGAAAGGGACTTGCTCAATGACACCGTATAGCAAAACGAGTATTAACCCGATACAGATTATACGGAAACGATTAACCTGTTTGACATTCCAATGCGGCACCAGCAATAAAGGAATACTAGTTAAGACCATCGAGGGCCAATGTGATAATCCCCATGTCATGCCGATGGGCATAGCATACTCCAGGAAAACATTACTGCCGCCCCATAAAGATGGGTATCTCAACCAAATTGCACAATAACCCGCTAGCAAATTAACAGCGATGAGATAAATGAAGAGCATCACGAATTTAGCAACTCTTTTCCTGAAAAAGCCATTGTATGTTTGTGAGTTCATATTTGACTAGATTACCGTAAAGTTTTCCTTAGTTGCCACATATCTATTGTTCGTTATACGTTTCATTGTTGCGTATAGGTTAAGTATGCGTTTTAATTAAGACGCTACACTATCTAAATTAAAATAATAATCGGGATTATGGGAAATTTCTGGAAAAAAGACTGGTTTACTGGGCTTATTGTAACGGTTATTTTCATATTTTTGACGAATAGTCAGGGCATTGAAAAATTGGAATTTGCAAATTATGACTTTGCAATGAACCAGCTTTCTCGTGAACCCCAACAAAATATTGCCGTCATATCAATTGATGACCAAAGCATAGAAAATCTGGGGCGTTGGCCGTGGCCACGTTCGCTCCAAGCAGAAATGATTGAAAAACTGTCTCAAGCCGGCGCCAGTGTAATTGGCAACACAATCTTATTGTCGGAAGCAGAAACCCACTTGAGTAATAAAATTATCGAAGATGCGATAATGAACCTTGAATCAAGATCTAACCCAATATTGTCTGAAGCAATCAATATTTTAAAAAGGGGGCAATCAGAACTTGATTCTGATAGTAAACTCGCTCAAGCAATGAAACTAGCTGGCAATGTTGTTATGGGTATGCAGTTTCAACTTGGTAGTCCACTTGGTAAACCCGATAAACCTCTTCCAGATTATGTTTCACGCAATGCATTAAAATTAGATAAAGATATAAATAGTGGCATATTTATTTATCCAACGATCAGCGCTACTCCGCCAATTAGCATACTTGGTGAAACGACACACGCCATTGGACATCTAAATATGTGGTTGGATAATGATGGGGGCATTCGCTCAGACTTACTAGCACTTGATTATTATGGCGAAGTTATTCCATCACTAGCAGCTATGATTGCTGCATCAAGTCTGAATCTAACCAGTGATGATTTAAAAATCTCAGAGAACAAACAATTTAGCCTGGGAAATCTTTCAATCACATTAGATGACATCGGTAGAATTTATCCTTTCTTCTATCAAGATGTACAAGGAAACTCCTCTTTTTCGATGGATTCTTTTTACGATGTCCATGTTGGAAAGATCGATGTCAGTAAGTACAAAGACAAAATTGTATTAATCGGCGCAAGTGCATTTGGTGTTGGTAGTTCTGTTGTAACACCAATCGCAGAAGCGATGCCGCCAGTGTTAGTTTTGGCAAATATCGTCGCCAGTATTTTAAATCAGGATTTTATTGAGATACCTGACTGGGCTCGTTTATTAGAGGTATCTATATTTCTGTTAGTTGCTTTATTTCTAATGCTGTTATTACCACGATTGCAAGCAGGTATGGCTGCCATTATTAGTTTAATGTGTCTTGTTTTATTAATTGGCAGTAGCCAATTCTTTTTGTATTCAGGGCTTTGGCTACAATTTATGTTACCTACAACCTTATTGATCGCAGGCTATATACTGCTAATTTCAAAACGGTACCTAATGACTGAAAGGGGAAAAATAAAATCAGATCAAGCATCCGCTGATAGTAATAAAACTTTAGGTTTGTCTTATCAGCAACAAGGCCAATTGGATATGGCGCTGGACAAATTTCGACAGTGCCCGCTTGATGATTCTATGATGGAGCCTTTTTATAATCTGGCACTTGATTTCGAACGTAAACGACAATTCAATAAAGCATCTTCTATCTATGAATACATGGCAAAGCATGATGACAAATTTAAAGATATTCAGGAACGGCTTAAACGTAGTAACGCCATGCATGAAACTGTCATGTTTGGTGCTGCAGGAGGATCAGCAGGTACAAGCATTCTAGAGGATGGCTCCGTAGAAAAACCCATGCTGGGACGATATCAGATTGAGAAAGAATTGGGTAAAGGTGCTATGGGTATTGTTTATCTGGGCAAAGATCCAAAGATAAACCGTGTAGTAGCAATAAAGACAATGGCATTATCACAAGAGTTCGAAGACGAAGAGCTTGACGAAGTTAAAGAACGTTTTTTTCGTGAAGCAGAAACAGCGGGGCGTTTAACACATAATAACATTGTGACAGTTTATGATGTGGGTGAAGAACATGATTTAGCTTATATCTCTATGGAGTTCCTTGATGGTCATGATCTCATGCGTTACACAAAACCAGATAAACTGTTCCCAGTTAAAACAGTATTACAATTGATTACGCTAGCTGCCGAAGCATTAAATTATGCACATCAACAAAAAGTCGTGCACCGCGATATAAAGCCTGCAAATATTATGCTGATACCAAAATCATCCACAATCAAAATTACTGATTTTGGTATTGCTCGTATTACTGATTCCAGTAAGACTAAAACGGGGATGGTTTTAGGCACGCCTTCATATATGTCTCCAGAACAACTGGTTGGAAAACATATTGATGGACGCTCTGATATTTTTTCTCTTGGCATAATGTTATTTCAACTTTTATGCGGGCGGTTACCTTTTAAGGGCGATTCTATGGCGTCATTGATGTTTGCCATCGCCAATGAAAAGCATCCAAACATAACAGATATTCGAAAAGATCTCGTTAAGACCATACCTGGGATTAGTTCGATAATTGATAAGGTATTAGAAAAAACACCTGAGCATCGTTATCAAACAGGCGAAGAACTAGCAAAAGATTTACGCACTTGCTTAAGAAGCTTTAAGAAATAAATTTTAACTTATTGAATCATGCTGCTTTTAATTAAGCTAAGCAGCTTTATCAGAAAATACTATTCGTTGATCGTTATCTGCTCGTTTATTTAGTGAGATGTATATGTACACGATCCCACTTAGGTTCTGGTGGGTTTTCCATAAACTCAAATACGCGTTCCATATAAATATCGAAAAATTCCGTTCAGGGGCAAGCAACTTCAGTTGCTGTAATAGTAGGTTAGATTTTTGCCCAGAAGTGTTTTGGGTTATCTACAAAAAAAAACTCCATTATTAAATTCTATCTGTATAATGCCCGGATTTTGCTCAAAAGAGGCTCGTTTTGACACAGAAACTACGTAATATCGCAATTATTGCTCATGTTGATCACGGTAAAACTACCTTGGTCGATAAGCTTTTACAGCAATCCGGTACATTTGATGAACGATCCGCACCTACTGAACGGGTGATGGATTCTAATGAATTGGAAAAAGAGCGCGGTATTACTATCCTTTCCAAAAACACAGCCATTAATTGGAATGAATTCCGTATTAATATAGTCGATACACCTGGACATGCTGATTTCGGTGGAGAGGTAGAACGTGTACTTTCAATGGTTGATTCAGTCTTGCTATTGGTCGATGCCGTCGATGGGCCAATGCCGCAAACGCGATTTGTCACTCAAAAAGCCTTTGCCATGGGTTTTAAGCCCATTGTTGTAATCAATAAGATTGATCGTGATGGAGCACGAGCGCATTGGGTATTGGATCAAACCTTTGATTTGTTCGATAAGCTCGGAGCGACTGACGAACAACTAGATTTCCCTGTCATCTACGCATCTGCTCTTGGAGGCTATGCTGGTCTTGAAGAAGATGTACGCGAAGGCGATATGACACCTTTATTTGAAACTATTGTTAATTCTGTATCACCTCCCGATGTGGATGAAGAGGGACCCTTGCAGATGCAGGTGTCAACACTCGATTACAATAGCTACGTAGGCATTATCGGAGTTGGCCGAATTAAGCAGGGTACGATAAAAGGAAATATGTCCGTATCGCTGATTGATATCGAAGGCAAGACCCGCAAAGGCAAAATATCGCAAGTCTATAGCTTTCATGGTCTTGACCGTATTGATGTCGATTCTGCTTCGGCAGGTGACATTGTTGCAATTGCCGGACTAGACCCACTCAGTATCTCGGACACGATCTGTGATCCAGAGTATGTTGAGGCATTACCCTCATTAACAGTAGATGAACCTACTATCAGCATGACCTTCCAACCAAACACCTCGCCTTTCGCAGGCAAAGAAGGAAAATATGTTACCAGTCGTAATATATGGGATCGTCTGCAACAGGAATTAAAACACAATGTTGCTTTAAGAGTAGAGACGACAGAGGACGCAGATAAATATCGTGTCTCTGGACGTGGTGAATTGCATTTATCTATTTTGATCGAAACCATGCGCCGTGAAGGTTTTGAACTTGCCGTAGGTCGCCCACAAGTAATTGTGCATGACCTCGGTGATCATAAAGAAGAACCGTATGAACAACTCACTGTTGATATTGAAGCAGATCATCAAGGTGCCGTCATGGAGAAACTTGGTGAACGTCGTGCCGATCTAAAAAATATTGCACCAGATGGCAAGGGAAGAGTACGGCTGGAATACATTATCCCAGCACGTGGATTAATTGGGTTCCGCAGTGAATTTCTCACGCTAACTTCCGGGACTGGTTTGCTTTATAACGTGTTTGATCATTATGGTGTTTATGTCCCTGTCAGTATTGGGCAACGTAACAACGGTGTTTTGATCTCTAATGGACAAGGTAAGGCCGCAGGTTATTCCTTATTTACATTACAAGAGCGTGGAAAATTATTTCTTGGACATGCTGAAGATATCTACGAAGGCATGATCGTGGGTATTCATGCGCGTGATAATGATCTGGTCGTGAACCCTTTGAAGGGAAAGCAATTAACTAATGTTAGAGCATCAGGTACAGATGAAAATATTGTTTTGACGCCACCCATCAGAATGACGCTGGAGCAAGCTTTGGAATTTATTGATGATGATGAATTGGTTGAAGTAACACCAAAAACGATTCGTATCCGTAAGAAACATTTAAAAGAACACGAAAGAAAAAGTGCCTCTCGTAAAGCTGGATAATTAAATCATATTGATTTTATAAATTTGGGTTACGATTCTAGAAAAAAGCCATGGTTCGTACTTCGATACTTTCACGAGTCGATGCATTGGCTGGCGAGGTAGGGTCTTCGAAAGCACTATGTCCCATGGAGCTTGCACGGTTGGGCTCTGTTTCGTAAGTTTTTAATAATAAAGCCTGTTTAGGTGTCATTCTTGGAAAATAATACCAGCGGTGTGTTGGTGAATAGCGAAGCACATAAATTTCACCGGTGCGGTCTCTATATTTTAAATCCATTATTAACTTGTCTTCTTCAACAGCGGTAGTGTCATCACACACAGCCAAGGGAAATTCTTCCACCGTTCGGTACAACGGTTTCCATACATTGAAGAATGCGACTCTGCGTTTTAGTAACTGATCAGCGTCTTCAGGAATTATTTCTCTGACGCGTTGAGGTCCTGATTTTGGCGTGTAATCGCTATGTGCCAGTTGTACCGTTGGGCGTTGTACGTCAGTTTGATCCTTTAACTCTTCTGACATAGGTTTACGAATAGTGTGATCAAATACTTCAACCCGGTTTGCCCCTGTGTGTTGTTTCACAAATTCAACAATCATTGGGTAAAATAATTTCTTAATGGCATCGTTATCATCAAAGTGCTCAAAACTATTGCTAATGGGCTTTAATTCGAAGCCTTCGCGGTCAAGTGAAAACTCATCCACTTTTGACCAGCCGTTATAGATGTTTACTTCATGGTGATCAGTACCAGGTGGGTTCAATTCAATAGAGGGATCTGGTTCATAGAAATAATAGTCAAGTGGGCTCCCATTATCTAAAGAATAGTTTATGTTTGATGTGACAAAATTTTCTTTATCTACTGTCATTGTTAATAGAGAATATTACTATCTTGCAGATTAAAAAAGCGGAATCGAAAATAATACCGATCCCGCTTAGCTTGGACATTATTTCAAAAAAAACTAAATAATAGATATTCAGTTTTTTATGAACGTTTGAATTATTTTTCTTTTAAATAATCGTGCAAAACTGAACCATAAGGCAGGTCATATCCGCCTTCGAAATACCAACCGCCGACTATTTCTTCCACCTTAAATAATCCCAGTGGATCTGCAGGTGAGCTATTAAACTCAACAAGCGCTGGACCTTTGTCGAGTTTTGTACATTGAAAATTAACCAGTTCCATTAGTGTAAGTTGTGCAACATCTGGTTTAGCACCTTCCACTACTGATGGGATCAACTTGTAATTAATGAATGGTAGTGCGAGTTGTGCAACCAATGGATCGATGTTTTCTGTTGACAGTGATTGTCGTGGGCTAATAGAAACTTTAAAGATTTCGTGTCCGCCGCGCTCTACTGAACGGGTCAATACATCTTCTTGTTCAGTAAAGGTAAGACGCGCTAGTTTTTTTGGATAACCATAGATCTCACGACCAGCCGCAATCGGGCTGTCATTATCTAGATAGAGATGGGCATTATAGTTACCAGCAACCATGCCGTCTTTACCAGGATATTCGACCGGGATGGTCAAGAACATTTCGCGATAATGACAAAAACCGGTGGTTCGTGGTAAGTGGTTTACCCACGCATAAACATGAAGGTCTGAATTATAGACTAGTGGTTTAGGAACAACCTGTTCCATTACTTCTTTAGTTGTTTTAAAAATACATAGAATTGTATTAGTGCGTATATATTTATATGTTGGACCCTCATAAAGAGGTGCGGTTATTGGGATACTATATCCTTCAGGTATAGGCATGAGAAAAATTCTCCTAGTTTTTTAAGTTTTTAATGAGGGTCTACTTAAATGTTTATTCATTGCTGACCGTGACTTTAGCTTAATCTTTATTGTCGACAATTTATTCTTAAACAATGCTGTAATTGCAATAAATTAAAATTATAGTTATATATTGTCGACAATTCCTATATTTTCCAATATATCAGGTTAAAGTCAAGGGTTGCTGCTAAATATATTATCTGAGCCTTTTTTATCGAGTCAATAATCTGAAGAGATTCCCTGATGTATCAAAAATCGTGGTTTCGCATTTTTGATAAATAAATATAGATATTTCAAAGATTAACGTAAGGAATTACTTAACTAACTATAAATCAGTGATTGTTGTTTTGGAGGTCACAAAAAAAAGGCCGGTAATAACCGGCCTTTTAATAAATAACGGTGTGTTATTTTTTCTTTTCTTCTTCTCGCGCTTTTGTTTCTGCAATCACCACCTCTGCCACATTCTTAGGGCATGGGTTGTATTGTAAAAACTCCATTGAGAACTGGCCTCTACCGGAAGTCATCGTACGCAAAGATCCAATGTAGCCAAACATCTCACTTAATGGAGCCTCAGCTTTTATACGGACACCCGTTGGGCCCGCTTCTTGAGATTTGATCATTCCGCGACGACGATTCAAATCACCGATGACATCACCGACATGATCTTCTGGTGTAAATACATCGACCTTCATGATGGGTTCCATTAATTGTGGGCCGGCCTTGGGCATACTCTGTCGGTAAGCTGCTTTGGCAGCTAATTCAAATGCTATAGCTGAGGAGTCAACCGCATGGAAGGCACCATCCATCAAAGTGACTTTGAAATCGAGACAGGGGTAACCTGCAAGCACGCCTTGATCCATGCTTTTCTTGAAACCACCATCAATCGCTGGCCAGAATTCTTTTGGTACGTTACCGCCAGTCACTTTTGATTCAAATACGAAACCACTGCCAGGCTCACCTGGTTCAATGATGTAGTCAATCTTGCCGTATTGACCTGAGCCACCAGATTGCTTTTTGTGTGTATAACTATCTTCCAGAGTTTTAGTGACTGTTTCACGATAGGCAACTTGCGGACTACCAACTTCAACTTCTATCCCGTGGGTTCTTTTTAAGATATCGACTTTAATATCCAGGTGTAATTCACCCATGCCTTTAAGGATGGTCTCACCACTATCTTCATCGGTCTCAACTCGGAAAGAAGGATCTTCTTTAATCATTTTACCAATAGCAATCCCCAGTTTTTCTGAGGCAGCTTTGTCTTTGGGTGAAACCGCAATAGAGATTACGGGATCAGGAAATACCATAGGTTCTAATGTCGCTGGTTTGTCCGGATCACATAATGTGTGTCCTGTTTGAACGTTCTTTAAACCAATAGCCGCAACAATGTCACCGGCCTGAGCACTTTCAAGCTCGATTCGTTCATCTGCATGCATTTCTACGATTCGACCAATACGTTCGGTTTTTCCGGTGAAGGTATTGAGGACAGCAGTTCCCTTTTCTAGCTTGCCCGAATATATTCTTAGAAAGGTAAGAGCACCAAAACGGTCATCCATAATTTTGAACGCTAAGGCACGCAATGGTTTTTCAACTTCAACCGTAGCTAATTCTCCAGTTGGATTACCTTCCAGATCGACTTCAGGTTGTGGCTTAACTTCGGTTGGGTTAGGTAGATAGTCAACAACGGCATCTAGTACTAACTGAATGCATTTATTTTTGAATGCTGAACCACAATAGGTCGGGAAGAATGAAAGGTTGATAGTTCCTTTACGGATACAAGCCTTGAGTTCATCTATAGTAGGCTCTTCACCTTCCAGATACTTCTCCATTATTTCGTCGTCTTGGTCAACGACAGCTTCAACTAACTTCTCGCGCCATTCTTCAACTTTGTCGATCATATCTGCTGGTGGTTCTTGGATTTCATAACTAAGCGGGTCATTCTCATCATTCCATACCCAGGCTTTGCGGGTGAGAAGATCAACTGCGCCAACAAAATCATCTTCAATGCCGATGGGCAGGGTCATAGCTACTGGTACTGCGCCTAAGACGTCTTCAACTTGTTGGATTACGCGATAAAAATCAGCACCTATTCGGTCGAGCTTGTTAACGAATATAATTCGTGAGACTTCGGAATCGTTGGCATAGCGCCAATTGGTTTCAGATTGGGGTTCAACGCCACCAGATCCACAAAATACACCAATTCCGCCATCCAATACTTTTAATGAACGATACACTTCAATAGTGAAATCTACGTGTCCTGGGGTATCGATAATATTCATACGATGGTCATTCCAGAAACAACTTGTAGCAGCTGACTGAATGGTAATGCCGCGCTCCTGTTCCTGTTCCATGAAGTCAGTGGTGGCATCACCATCATGTACTTCACCGGTTTTATGGATTTTACCGGTTAGTTTCAAGATGCGTTCCGAGGTTGTAGTTTTACCTGCGTCCACATGCGCGAAGATACCTATGTTTCTATACTTCGTTAAGTCAGCCATTGTTCTACTCTATAAAGTTAAATTAATTATGAAATCGATTACTGTCCCTACGCCTAGTTCCGGGAAACTGCGCTACCAAATACCCACATCTTTTGAATTTCCACTGAGATGACCGCATGACGTGTAAACTGGCGGGCGGAGTATAAACCAGATTGTCTAAATATGTGAAATGAAGTGTCATTTCTGGGTAAATAATTGCAAATATTCGACTATTTACGTGAATTTGGGGAATTTTATGTACCTGATATATATATGATTGTGAATTCCAAACTTTTGGAACAGCAAAACTCCACGTATAATGGGCCTAATGCACGATATTCCAAACCGAATTGCCGATGTTTTATTAGAAGTTGAGGCAAACCTCCGTACCCACGGTAAGTGGGATAAGTACAAACCTGATGCTAGTGACCTTAATAGCACAATCCCTTTTTGTATGGATACACTGAAATTTGAGCAATGGCTGCAGTGGATATTCTTACCAAGGATGAAAGATACTATCGAGCAGACCAAACCATTGCCGGCACAAAGCGGAATCTTTGAATACGCAGAAGAATGCTTAAAGAAAGACGATCCATCGACAAATACCTTATTAAAGCAGCTTAAGACTTTTGATGATTTAATCAGCATTCAAGCCGGTGCCCTAAGACACTAAAATTTCACCAGATATTAATTAACGGATATATACATCTCTTAACGCTGATTTAAATCATGGATAAGCTGGATAAAGTTGTCGCAGAATCCAAGCGCAATGCCGAAATAAGAGGCCATGGGTATCGCGAACAGGCATTTAAACTATACCCTTGGGTCTGTGGTAAATGTAAACGGGAGTTTACTAGAGAGAATATCAGCGAATTAACGGTCCATCATAAAGATCATAATCACGATAATAATCCTGATGACGGTAGCAATTGGGAACTATTATGTCTCTATTGCCATGATCATGAACATGCCAAATACCTAGATTCTGATGTTTCAGCGACAAGTGCCATTAATGAACTTGAACGCGAACCTGGCACAGGCAAACCGTTCGCAAATTTAAAGGATTTATTAAAAAAAGATTAATGTTCGATCATGCCGCATTATTTTTTTTCTCAAATGCCATTCTATGCTTGTTGATCTTATCCATATTTGTCTCAGCCCATGACTTTACTTGATCGATCACAGGTACCAGATTTTCACCTAATAGACTGAGTTGGTATTCAACTTTTAGTGGTAATTTATCGGCATGTACCGTTCTAATAACTAAGCCATCGCGTTCCAGCTTTCGTAAAGTTTGTGTCAACATTTTTTGCGACACGCCTTCACAGACTCTTTTTAGCTCTCCGAATCGTAAAACCTTTTGTTTGCTTAACGCGCAAACGATTAGGCATACCCATTTTTCGCTGATCAAAACAAGGACTTCTCTCGACGAACATTTTGCTGCAAAAACATTGGCTTTTAATTTACTCATTTAAACTCACATGGTTACTAGAAGGTACCTAGTTTACAATATAAACTACATGAATTATAGTTTTCCAACTCGTTATGTGCAAGAGAATAATAACAGTCTTCAAATTGGAAATTGATATTCCAGTTTGCGTTGCCGTAGTGAATATATATTGCACTCTATAAACAAGCGAGCGCATGAATTAATACAAGTCATCATTCAAATTAATAGGAGTTATTACTAATGCCCAGGATTGTTCGTTTTCATGAATTAGGTAAAGCCGATGTTCTTAAACTTGAGGAGTTACCGTTAGTAGAGCCGGGGGAATCTGAGGTTCGTATCAAGGTTGATGCGATAGGACTAAACCGTGCTGAAGTAGTCTTTCGAAAAGGACAATATATAGAAACTCCGAAATTACCTTCTCAGCTAGGTTATGAGGCAGCGGGAACTATTGAAGCGCTTGGAACTGGAGTGACGGGATTTAAAGTTGGGGATCGTGTTAGTAGTATTCCATCTTTCTCGATGGTTGATTATGGCGTCTATGGTGAGTCTGCGATTTTGCCAGTAACTGCTGTCGCGCACTATCCCGATAAGCTATCAGCGGCTGAGGGTGCAGCAATCTGGATGCAGTACATAACGGCATATGGTGCTTTGATTGAATATGGAAAAATGAAAAAAGATGATGTTGTACTGATAACTGCAGCTAGTAGTAGTGTTGGTTTAGCTGCAATTCAGCTTACTAAGGCTGTAGGTGGAATCGCAATTGCAACAACACGCGGTACAGATAAAAAATCTTTTCTCCTAGATGCAGGTGCCGATCACGTCATCGTGACTGATGATGAAGATCTAGCTGAAAGGGTGATGGAAATTACATCAGGAGCTGGGGCAAATCTAATTTTTGATCCTGTTGGCGGACCTACGTTACTTGAGCTTGCGGACGCAGCGGCTAATGGTGCAACAATTTATGAATATGGTGCTTTATCACCTGATCCAACACCTTTTCCCTTGTTTCCCGCACTAGTGAAGGGTTTGACTATCCGAGGATATACCTTGTTCGAGATTACACAATCACCAGAGTTGCTAGCTCGCGCCAGAGAATATGTGTTCAACGTGCTTCAATCGGGAGATATTAAACCGATTATTGATGAGCATCGATTTACCTTGGATGAAATAGTAGAGGCACATCGCTTTATGGAAACAAACAAGCAGAAAGGCAAGATCGTGGTGACTGTTTAAGGTCATTTTCTGTGTTAATTCTAAATTGAAATCTTGTTACTGAAATTCTTAAAATTAACATTCAATAAGGAGCATCTTTAGTGAGTATAGATAGTCCATTATTAAAATCATTCTCTTTGAACGAATCGTTACAATTGAAAAATCGTGTTGTGATGGCGCCATTAACACGTGCTCGTGCTGGGAAGAACCGTGTACCGAATAATTTAATGGCTCAGTATTACCGCCAGCGTGCATCGGCAGGCTTGATCATTTCAGAAGCAACTGTTGTTTCAGAACAAGGTATTGGTTGGATCGATTCGCCTGGAATATATAACGATGAACAAACACAGGGTTGGAAACAGGTTGTTGATGAGGTTCATACAAAAGGTGGACTGATATTTTTACAGCTGTGGCATTGTGGTCGTGCATCACATAGCAGTTTCCATAATGGCGAACTACCTGTTTCTGCCTCTGCTATAAAACTGAATGGTGATGAGATCCATACGCCAAATGGTAAGGAAGAATACGAAACGCCACGTGCGCTTACAGTTGATGAGATAGAGCAAACGATCCAAGACTACAGAAACTCAGCAAAACGAGCAAAGCAAGCCGGTTTTGATGGAGTAGAAATACACAGCGCTAATGGCTATCTGCTAGATCAGTTTTTACAGTCGCGCACAAATCAACGTACAGATGAATTCGGAGGTAGTATCGAAAAACGATATCGAATGTTGGATGAAGTGGTTAAAGCTGTTATTCAAGAAATCCCAGCCGACAGGGTCGGTGTTCGACTTGCTCCTAATGGTGTATTTAATGATATGGGTTCACCAGATTATCGCGAGAATTTTACCTACGTCACACAACAATTAAATAACTATGGATTAGCCTATCTTCATGTCATGGATGGTCTAGCATTCGGTTTTCATGAACAGGGTGAGCCAATGACACTGGGTGACTTTCGAAAGGTCTTCGATGGACCGATAATGGGTAATTGCGGCTACACACAAGAGACAGGTGAACAAGCCATTGCTGATGGTAAAGCCGATCTGATTGCCTTTGGACGACCCTATATCAGTAATCCGGATTTGGTAGAGCGTTATAGAAATGACTGGACTTTAGCACCTGAGGCGGATGCGGAGTTGTGGTGGACCCCTAGAGAAGACGGCTTAGCTGACTTTCCTAATTATGAATTGAGTGAAACAGCTTAACCTGGAGCATGGTTTATACTTTTGGCTGTATATTTCAAGCACAGTTATGCATCCCACTTCTTTCGCAGACGTAAAAAAACCGCTCATAAGAGCGGTTTTAAAATTCCAACATGTGAAGTCTGAATTAAACAGTTGGTACTGATTTCTCAACAATCTTCTTAACGCTGGTAGCATAAGATTCACCCAATTTGGCTATTTCTTGTGCATCTTCTACTGCATGTGTAGATACGCTCTGTGCGACTTCAACTTGGTTTGACAAGTAGCTTTGCAGAGAATCAATGTCTTTGATCTCGTTTACAGACTTCAGTGAATCAACACTTATCTTTGCGTTTTCCTGTAGGGTCTTAATTTGGATTGCAGTAATTTCTTCAATGCTTTTTAAGGCCAATTCGTTAAGTTCTTTGATTGGTGCTACCAATTTTTCAAATGTGTTTTCCATTGTATTTCTCCAATAATTTATTTATACATTGGAGCTTATTATACGCCAAAAATGTTGCAACGCAACATAAATTTAGTTCTTTATAAGTTGTTGATATACAATAATAATTATGTCTAAAAATATTTAATGATGCATATGTCACTAAATATTGGCTGACAAAAAACCGCTCTCAAAGAGCGGTTTATGTTTAAGAAATATTGGCGGGTTTGTTATGAAATTATTGATTTTTCGACAACTTCCTTAGCATTAGTCGCAAATGAATTACTTAGATTTGTAATTTCTTTAACATCTACGACGGTGTTATCAGAAATATACTGTGATACAGCAATCTGACTTTCCAGATAATTCTTGAAAGAATCAAGATCCTTTATTTCTGACGCTGTATTTAAAGCATACATGCCAATCTTTGTATTATCCTGAAATGCTTTAAACTGTACTGCAGTTATTTTCTCAATGCTTTTGAATGTTAGTTCGTTCAATTCTTTAATTGGTTGGACTAACTTTTCGAGTGTGTTTTCCATAGCTCAACTCCAAAGGTTTTAAATTAATTGGGAATAATTATACGCCTAAAATGTTGCGTCGCAACAATTTGTTGGTAAATGTGTGATCTTGTCGAGATATTTAGAGCGGGCAATGCCAAAACACCCTTATTAAATATATCTCATCGTTCGGTTTCTATACCCTGAATTGGGTACCTTAGACTACGTTAAAAATCACCATAATTACTTATTAAGTCAAAACGCGTATAGCCGTTACCCTTACTAATTCATAGTTCAATTTTGAAGATGGAATTTCGAACTTTCTCAGGGAGAGATAAAATGAAATTAGAAATGAAGAGTCAATTTGTGGTCACCTCCATATTCTGGGGGTGATCCCTAACTCTAAAAATAAAAATCTATGTGATGTTAAAAATTTAAAACTAGTGTCTGCGTAGTATGTGGTTTCAATGTTCGAATAAACAACTATAAAAGTTCATTTACCTTCAAACATCCATTTATCCCAATAGGGAGGTGTTTCGAAATAACCTTGCATGTAATCGACAAAGCTTCTGATTTTTACTGACATATGTTTGCGGTGTGCATAGACCAAATTTATTGGTAACGGTTTAGGTTCAAACTTTTCTAATACTGGCATGAGTCTGCCTGATTGAATATCAAGACCAATCATGTAAGAGGGTAGTTGTATCAAACCGCTACCGTTTAAAGCTGCAACACGAAGTGAATCGGCAATATTAGATGTTAAATAGTTACTCTTGATATCAAATGCTGTTTCTACACCGTCTAAGTTAAATGACCAATGAGGTGTGAAGATGACATTGTTAGATGTAACCAAACAAACATGTTCCTGTAACGCTTCCGGCGTTTGTGGTGTGCCATTCTCTTTTAGATATTCCGGCGAAGCACAAACAATTAATCGGCTGGATGAAATTTTTAATGCTACAACACTAGAGTCTTCAAGTTCACCAACCCGAAAAGCAAGGTCCATCCCTTTATCTACCAGGTTATCAAAATCATCGAAAAGGTTTAATTCGATAGCAACTTTTGGATATTGTTGTTTATAACCTTTAATTGCTCTAGCTATATGGAAAGACCCAAAAGAAGGTAAAGACATAATACGTAATGTTCCAACGGGCTCATTTTGTAATTCAGATACGCATTGTTCTGCTTCTTCAACCTCAGTCAGTATATCGATAACCTTATTATGATAAGTACTACCAACTTCTGTAAGACTTAGTTGTCTGGTTGTTCTATTAATAAGCCTTGCACCAAGGTTGTTTTCTAAATCACGAACGAATTTTGAACACATAGTGTTAGAAATATCCAGTTCTTCAGCCGCTGCCGCAAAACTACCAAGTCTGGCGACTGCGGCAAATACTCTCATGCTAGTTAACCTATCCACTGATATGCACCTGATTATGTCTTATTTGGAATGAGTTCATGAACAAAACCACTGTTGTTCATAGGGATGATAGCACCTATATTTCTTGCAACGCACAAATACATATTTATTAACAGGAGCTTCAATCATGAGAAACATTAAATATCTGATTTTATTATTAATATTGTCAATAAATTCAAGTTATGCAGCCTCAAACACACTGGAAAGCGCTGACTTAGAAGTGCTTGATTCCTTGTGGGCTAGCAATTTCGATAATGGTAACACAACAGGCTTGGTCACCTTATACACCAAGGATGCAATGGTTTTTCCACCCAGCAGTGAAATTCTAGAAGGACGGACAGCCATAACTGCTTATTTAGATGGATTACGGGAAGTAGGTTTTAAAAAATATTCTATATCTAATGTTGGTATGCAATTAAAAGGTGATATCGCGTATTCAACTGAGCTTTGGGAAGCAGTTCGGATTGGTACTGATGGCAAGGAAATTAAACTTGACGGAAATATCACTAACGTTTTGGAAAGACAAAATGACGGTAGCTGGAAGATTAAATTCCAGAGTTGGAACTAGTTTTAGACTTTCATCTTAGTAACAGGAGCTTGGATGAATATTCGATACACATGGACGTGTATATTTTTAAGAAAAACGCGATTAATGCCTTTGTTTTATAAAATTTAAACAACGGTGTTGGAAATTAAACTCCAGAGTTGGAGTCAGCATTAGGTTTTCATCTTAGGGATAGGAGGGGATGAATATTTCATACACAAGGATGTGTCTTTTTTAAGTTCTCTATTAACGTCTTATTGCGTAAGCATTTTTACTGACTTTGTTATAATTCCTTGATTAACGCCGAATATAAAAAACAGATACAATATTGTATGAATTCTGTTTGCTATTTCAAAGTTGATCAATTTCAAATAAGGAATTATTTAAATGAGTAAAGACAGTCCATTATTAAAGCCAGTTTCTATAAACACGACATTAGAATTAAAAAACCGAATCGTAATGGCTCCATTAACACGAGGTCGAGCTGGTAGCGATCGAGTCCCGAATGCATTGATGGCTGAATATTATAGCCAACGCACATCTGCAGGTTTAATCATTTCAGAAGCAACCGTTATTTCTAAACAAGGCATTGGCTGGATGGATTCACCTGGCATATATAACGATGAACAGGTACAAGGGTGGAAAAAAATTGTAGATGCGGTACATAAATCGGGTGGCACAATGTTTTTACAATTGTGGCATTGTGGTCGCGCGTCGCACAGTAGTTTTCATAATGGTGAGCTGCCAGTCGCACCATCTGCGATTAAATTGAATGGTGAATACATTCAAACTCCAAAAGGTAAAGAGCATTACGAAACACCTGCAGCATTAACAGTTGAGCAAATTAAGGAAACTGTCAATGATTATAAAAAGGCTGCAAGACGAGCTATGCAAGCAGGCTTTGATGGAGTAGAAATACATAGTGCAAATGGTTACTTGATTGATCAGTTCTTACAATCGAAGACTAATGAGCGCACAGACAATTATGGAGGTAACATTGCAAATCGATATCGATTTCTCGATGAAATATTGCAAGCAGTAATGGCAGAAGTATCTGTTGATAGAATTGGTGTGCGGCTTGCACCCAATGGTGTTTTTAATGATATGGGGTCATCTGATTTTCGTGAGCAATTTACCTTTGTAGTTGAGCAATTAGATAATTTTTCATTAGCCTATCTGCATGTCATGGATGGTTTGGCATTTGGTTTTCATGAGTTGGGTGAAGCAATGACCCTGTCAGAAATTCGTGAGGTATTCAAAGGACCATTGATGGGTAATTGTGGCTATACTCAGGAAACTGCAGAACAAGCCATTGCAAACGAGCATGCCGATTTAATTGCATTCGGCCGTCCATATATAAGCAACCCGGATTTGGTTGAGCGTTTTGAGAATGATTGGACGCTTACTGAAGAAGCCCCGACGGAAATCTGGTACGCGCCTACTGAAGAAGGCTATGCAGATTTTCCTGATTATTCAGGCTGATGTACGAGTTTTTTTTGAAGTAAGCGCTATTTTCCCTGAAACGTTATGTAAGTTGGAATTAAGCATTCTTCAGAATTGAGTTTTTGTCAGAAAAACCCTAACGACTTTCCCTCTAAAATTATATTTTCTATTCCACCAGTTGTAACTTTAATATCTGAATTAGCATCTTGTAGATATGAAATTACTACAGACGATTGTTCCGTTGAGAATCAGGGTGCTTGTTAAATAAATCTAATATTCGGATCAGAGTTTAGTTATAACGAATATAAAAAGTATTGAGTAAGATAAGCGTTGTTGTCTAACGCTGTTATTTTGAACTAAATTGATTTTACCGTTCTAATTCATCAACATATTTCAAATATAAGCTGCAGCAACTATTAAGGATTAAGCATGAAAACATTAAAGTTTTTAATAGTTATTTCTATTCTTTTTATCGCTACTAATGTTTTTAGCGGTAGTCTTCAGGAAAATGAAGCATTGTTAAAAACTAATGATGTAGGATCTCATGTAAGATTATTATTTGTAGAGTCTATAAAAGTCCGTAGACAAGCAGTGGCTTTACTACGTGAACGTGATAACCCTGACGTCATTGCTGCTCTTATTAATGCGATGCGTTTTATCGGAGATCCTAGCGGTGATATAGCCGACTTATTACATCATTTCACCGAAGAAAGTTATGTGGATGATTGGTTTAAATGGATGTCATGGTTGCAAACGCATCCGGAGATCAAACCTTTTGATGGATATACAACATTTAAATCAGAATTATTCAAAAGTCTCGATCCCAATTTTGAGGTTTTTATTTACCCAGATGTTAAACATGAAATCGGAATAGACGAGGTTGTTTGGGGAGGAGTCGAAAAAGATGGGATACCTGCCTTAACCAATCCTAATTTTATTGATGCAAACGAAGCAACATTTTTAAACGATACGGAATCTGTCTTTGGTGTAGAGATTAACGGTGATGTACGTGCTTATCCTTATCGCATTATGGATTGGCATGAAATGTTTAATGATGTAATTGGTGGTGTACCCGTTTCATTAGCATATTGCACATTGTGTGGTTCCGGTATTTTATTTGATACGCGTGTTGAAGGACGTGATGCTCCCTTTGTTTTTGGCTCTTCAGGATTTTTATACCGATCAAATAAATTAATGTACGATCAACAAACACATTCATTATGGAATCAATTTACTGGTCGACCTGTGGTTGGTGAATTGACGGATTCCGGTATCGAGCTAAAGATATTGCCTGTGGTAACGACAACCTGGGGTCAGTGGAAAAAACAGCATCCGAAAACGAAAGTGTTATCTCTCGAAACCGGTTATCGAAGAAATTATAAGCCTGGCAAGGCATACAGTAGCTATTTTAACAGCCCAAAGCTTATGTTTCCTGCGCCAACCCATGACAAACGACTTAAACCGAAAGATCAGGTTTTTGGTCTACGATTGACCGGTTCGGAGAAGGCCTGGCCATTAACCGCATTTTCAGGAGGGAAGGTCATTAATGATCGTGTTGGTATAATTCAGTTAGTCATCATTGGTGATACCGATACACGGACAGTAAGAGCCTATCGAACAGAAGGACGTCAGTTTAGCAAAGCCGCAAAAGATTTGACGACTATCAAGGAGGATGGAAAAATCTGGCAGGTTACTGAACATGCATTAATAGGTCCGGAAGGTGAAAACCTTTCTCGACTTCCCGGACATATTGCTTACTGGTTTGCATGGAGTGGTTATTTAGAAAAAGCGGTTCTGTATAATTAAAATGTAATAATTTGATACACATAGTTTAATGTGAAGAAGGTTATATAAGAGTATTGTTTACTGTTTATATAACCACTTCAAAATCTCATCCTGGACCAATGTCCCGGTTGTGTTTTGTATACCTTTATAGTTTTGTAATGAGACGATAATATAATTTTTATTGTTCTTGCTCTTAACATAACCAGCCATAGACCTGACGTTATCAATTATGCCGGTTTTTATTCGGGCACTGCCAGGTGGAATAATTCCTTTGAGTCGTTTTCGTACAGTTCCATCAATACCTACTAATGGCAGTGATGAAAAGAACTCAGGTTGGTAGGGACTTTGTAATGCGTGTTGTAGCAACATCGCGAGTGTATGAGCGGATATTCGCGCACTACGGGAAAGACCAGAACCATTTTCTATGATCAATTCGGGGGCAGTGATACCGATGCTTTTTAACCAGTCTGATATAATTTTGCGACCGGTAGTCTTGTTACCCGCATTATTATTCTCTTTACCTATAGTGAGTAATAATTGCCGGGTCATTACATTATTGCTGTATTTATTAATATAGGTAATGACTTCACTCAGCGGTTTGGATGGCACAATATAAAATGGATTGTTGTCATCTATACTTGTCTCTCCATATTGCCCATTGATAGTACCACCCATGTCTTCCCATAGCGCTTTGAAGACACCAAAAACATAATCGCCATTAGCTAAAACGGTACGCAACAATTCCTGGTTACCACATCGTTTTGGATAATCACCGCTGAACCCAACAGTAGTGACAGAGCCTTGCTTAACGACATTAAACTTTAAGCGTCGGTGTTTGCCCTTACACGCACCCTTAACTAATTTTACCTTATTCCTGATTTGTAGATTTGAAGCGGGTGGATCAGCGTAGATGTGAAGCTTTTTATTCATTGGGACAAAGTGAAATTGATGTGCTCTAAAATTTAACAATGCAGCATCAGGAAAGGTGTTGTATGCACGGTAAGGTTTATTATCAAAATCTGCAGGTGAACCATTTTCGTTTTCAAAATGTTCATTGTCGATGAGCAGGTCACCATTAATATGTTGTATGCCACGATTACGCAACGTAAATAATAGGTGCCAGAACGTTTCTCTTACGAGGAAAGGGTCGCCGCGTCCTTCAATGACTAGATTTCCATCAAGTGTGCCGTTATTTAATTTTCCATCAAGATGAACATGAGTTTCCCAGCTATAAGTTGGGCCTAAAATATCCAGTCCGGCATAAGTGGTTAATAATTTGATCACCGAGGCAGGATTGCGTGGAGTATCGATGTTTAATGCCACTAGCGGGTCGCTTGAGTCGAACTCCTGTATATAAACACTCAGGGAATCTTTAGGTACTTTGTGCTTTGCTAAAATTTTATTGACGGGACTAGGTAAGTGTTCAACGCTGTGATCAGCGATAGCTTGGTTGTTTAATAAAATTGACAGGAAAAAAAATAAGTGAGGCAAGAGATCTCTGAAAGTTAAACAGTAATATTTCATATTGAATCAATATTTTTAAATTGTTTATAAAGTAAAATTCCGCCCCAGAAAATAGCCATCAAAATAAGAGCAGTGCCTATATTATCAAATATATTGGCGACTTCTCGGTGTTTCTCAATCTTATTGAATTCAGAGAGGATGTTCATCCAATCATGGGAACCAGGCCTGTCGGCACCAGTAAAACCACCTAACAAGACTAGTTTTTGTTCCAGAGCATCATCAATATAAGGAGCACAATCTTTGAAACTTTGACCTAACCACCAGAGGCCTACTGAAGCACCAAAGTTATTTTTGTGTTTTATCAAAAACGTTAGCATGACGACCATTGGCATCAGTAATTGTCCAAGTGTTCCACCGAGTTTTGTCATAAACCAGCCAAACGGCATAAAAATGATATGTCCAGCTTCATGAAAAACTAGGTTGATCCGATGCATGTAAGAACTACCTATAGCCATTGGGTCATTAACAAAATCCATGTTGATAAACTGCCAACCCCATAGTGTAATACCAATAAAGACAAGTGCTCGGCCATAAAATATAAAGGGGTTAACTTTGTCTTCAACAAAAAACAAACTTGAAATGATTGTTTTTATAATATTCTTAAAATCAGAAGTTTCATTTATGATTCGTGTTGTCGTTTGTGCAGATGGAGACGAAAACTGTTGCTTCATCCATTTTGAAAAAAAAATACCGCAAGCTGGACAAGTATCTGAGTCTGTACTGTCATCAGTTTGACGTTCATGTTTGCACTTGGGGCAGGTAATATACATTTGTATCAATTGCTCTTTTCTTTCGCACAAGACCAACAAGTGTCAAACTGGCCTTCAATTAATTCACCACACTGACATTGCCAGTCCTCTAGCTTTTCAGCATTAGCAAGAGCATTGTCTATCAAGCGTTTGGCAAAGACATAATCAGATTCATCATTTACCCAGACCTCAGGCCAGCATTCATTAATAGGTAGCTCACCGATTCCACCACTTAAATTCATATTGCGTAGATGGCAATTAATTTCATTTGCTTCCAATAGGCTCTGGACATGTCCTGCCATAATTGTATTGTCACTACTATAAACCTTTTTCATTATCTACATGGATGTAGTGTATGCCGCGAGAGGATACGACTGCAGGGATGCAGGAGGTAGGGCAACGCATGGAGCAGTTGCCGAGGAGTCCGTAGGGGCTGTGTGAATAAATATACTGTCATAATCGTCACGATATAAATACTATAAGAGATATTATTGATATACATATGGCTATGATAGCGAGGACGGTAATTCTATTTAGATGGGTAACAGTATTTTTTAGCTGCGTTGCAAGTGATTCATTTTGCCGTGCAAGTTCCTCAATTAATTTTATTTGTTCGACATTCGATTCGTCATTAGTATCCAGGCGCTGGTGAAGCCGCGCAACTTCTTCTTTAATACCTTCGATAGTTTCAGGAATTTCTTCTTCAGGATTATTGTCATTTCCCTGGTCACGTATTAATTTTATTAAGCGTGTTGCACCCTGTATGACAATCGGCGCCGTATTTAATATTGTGTTGATAGTGCTTAAACTCATAATGCTTATTCTAGTCACGAATATCCTTGAGTGTTTCAGATGCTGATTTTATTAAGAAAGTTGAATCAACACCGGTGGTTAATAGCGTGAAGCCTCGTTCTTTGTATGGTAAGACCGCTTCAGCGCTAACACCAAAAAAACCCAAGCTCACTTTAGCTCTTTGACAAGCTTTAACTATCTTATCTATAGCAGATTGAACCAGAGGGTGATTTATTTCACCGGGTTTTCCCAGGCTTGCAGAAAGATCGTAAGGACCAATCAGTATGGCATCAATGCCTTTTAGCTTTACAATATCGTTTATATTGTCCACTGCTTTGCGACTTTCTGCCTGCAAAATTACAGCTGTTTCATTATTAGCTTCTTCAAGATAACGCTCAAAGTCAATTCCATATTTATGTGCGCGGCCAATTCCAATACCTCTATCGCCGGATGGTGCATATTTGCAATGTTTTATAATTTTTCTCGCCTGAGCAGCAGTATGAACTTGTGGGACAATAACCCCGGCAGCACCAATATCCAATGCCTTCTTAATCCAGACTGACTCACCTTCAGGGACACGAATGACACAAGGGGTTGGGGCAGCAGCTTGTAACATGGATTGCGCTTGTTGTGGGTTGAATGCGCCATGTTCTGCATCAATGAATAGCCAGTCATAGCCCACACTCGCAAGTACTTCACATACCTCTGACGATGGTAAGCTGACTAAAGTGCCTATTAAAATATCACCAGATCTTACTTGCTTGGCAAAATTCTGTGTTTCTTTCATAGTGGATTGCCCTCACAAATTTTTGAAACATCTGTTTTGATTGAGATAATACATGAATTATTATTTACATGGATGTAATGTATGCCGCGAGCGCAGGACGCGCAAGAACGGCGATTACATGTATGTAATGTATGCCGCGAGAGTGGCTTATCAGGAAACATCGAACATTCCCATAGAATCTAATGGATATTTCCCTGAATTTAATAGTCAATAACAACTAATACAAAAATTAAGAGTCTTTTATGTCTGTCATTTCTGAAATACATCGACTCCAATCCTATATTGGAGAGCACATTATTGGCCAGGAACAACTGGTTAACCGTTTATTGATTGCCTTACTGGCCGACGGCCACTTACTGGTAGAAGGTGCACCAGGTCTGGCGAAGACTAGAGCGATTAAGGTCTTGGCCGATGGGATTGAAGGTGATTTTCACCGTATTCAATTTACACCGGATCTATTGCCCGCTGATTTAACCGGTACTGAAATCTATCGCCAGCAAGAGGGTAGTTTTGTCTTTCAGCAAGGACCTTTATTTCATAACTTGGTGCTTGCTGATGAAATTAATCGTGCACCGGCCAAGGTTCAGTCAGCTCTACTTGAGGCAATGGCTGAACGACAAATAACCGTAGGTAAGAAGACTTATTCTTTGCCAGGTTTATTTTTGGTGATGGCAACACAAAACCCTATTGAACAGGAAGGCACTTATCCGCTACCTGAAGCTCAGTTGGATCGGTTTTTAATGCATGTGACGATAGATTATCCGGCTGCCGAAGAAGAACACGGGATTTTAAAGTTGGCTAGAGCTGAAGCGAAACAATCCCCACCTTCTGGAGTTATGACGCCTGTAAAGCAAGATGATATTTTTTCTGCTCGTGAAGAAGTCCTGTCATTGTATATGGCTGATAATATTGAGCAGTATTTATTACAGATTGTTCTCGCGACAAGAGATGCAAGCGTTTATGGAGATGATCTTAAACAATGGTTGCAATATGGTGCTAGCCCAAGAGCAACGATTACCCTAGATAGATGTGCGCGTGCTCATGCATGGTTGCAACAACGTGATTATGTCGGCCCTGAAGATGTTCAAGCTGTTGCACACGAAGTGTTACGCCATCGTTTAATTTTAAATTATGAGGCGGAGGCAGAGGGCATTACGACTGATACCGTTGTATCAGAGTTAATATCACGTATCGCTGTACCCTGAGTATTCTTGTTATGTCAGTAGTACCTGAACAAATACTAACACCGGCAAATATAACTACGGCAGGTTTGATCGCACTGAGTAAAAAGAGTCGTGGTTTATCACTTAAATCTGGATTGATTGGTGCGTTACAAGCGGGTGATTACCAGTCGGCCTTTAAGGGTCGGGGTATGGAGTATGACGAATCAAGACTATATCAACCCGGTGACGATATCCGGAACATCGATTGGCGAGTTACAGCGCGAACCGGTAAAGCACATACCAAACTATTTCGGGAAGAACGTGAACGTCCAGTTCATCTTTGGGTAGATTTTCGTGCTCCGATGTTTTTTGCAACGCGTGGAAAATTCAAATCGGTTATTGCGGCTGAACTTGCCAGTTTATTTGCATGGACTGCACAACGGCAAGGCGATCGCGTTGGTGGAATAGTGTTTTCTGATACGGTTCATCACGAATTAAAACCGCAACGTGGAAAATCAGCAGTACTAAGGCTTATCAAGCATATGGCTGAGCATCCAAGTTGGCAACAACCTGAGAACAATCAAGATAATACGCAAGGACTATTACATTCATTAATTAATCTGCGACGATTGGTGAAACCCGGCAGCATGGTAATTTTATTGAGTGACTTTCGTGGGCTTGATGAAGATTGTCGCTCTCATCTTATCCGCATGAGACAGCATAATGAAGTGGTCATGGTACATATATATGATTGGCTGGAAGAGTTCTTGCCGCCAGCCGGAAATTATCGTATTACGAATGGAAAACAAGAATTAGAATTTGATACACATAATCAAAAACTCATAGATGACCATACTGATAAATTTAATGCACACAAAGAACTATTAATTAAGACGGCAAGATCATGTCACATGAACTACCTTTGTTGTCGGACGGAAGACGACCCTGAAAAAATCATAAAAGAAGGTCTACGTTCCAGATGATGCAAGGTACTGATCCATCAAGTCTACCGCTACGAGATATCCATTTACCCGATCCTGTTTCCTTGTGGCCACTAGCACCAGGATGGTGGGCTTTAATTATATTGCTTGTCATTGTCTTGGTTTTAACGATGTATTTATTTCGGCGTTATCACAATCACAAGATTTCAGCACCTTATCTAGCCAAGCAAGAATTAGAACGAATAAAAAATCACTTTAATAGCAATCAGGATAAATCAAATCTGGTAAAAGAACTGTCGGAATTAATACGACGGTTGAGTATAAGTATTTTTCCTCGTGAAAAGTCTGCGGGATTGACTGGGGAAGAATGGTTGAAGTTTTTAGATGAATATTCAGTTAAGAATGAATTCAATAATGGTATAGGCCGAGTTTTGATTGAGGCGCCATACCAAGCCGATCCAGAGTTTAATAGTAATGAATTGATTGATTTAATCTCGACTTGGATTGAGTCAGCTGGTAAACGAAAGGGGGTTAAGAAATGATTCATTTCGAATGGCCCTGGCTTGTCACGTTATTACCATTACCGATAATCATTCGCTTTCTATTACCACCTGCCGAAGTGGTCAATGAAGCTGCACTACGTGTTCCATTTTTGGCTGAATTCAGCACTAACTTCAGTAGTGATCATCATGTCGATGTTAAAAGGCGATTGATCTGGTTGGCTATTATTGCATGGTGTTGTTTAGTTACTGCAGCTACACGTCCACAATGGCTCGGTGATTTTATTGATATCCCCATAAGCGGGCGTGATCTGATGTTAGCAGTTGATCTGTCTGGCAGTATGGAAGAGGAAGATTTCATCATAAAAGATGAAAGGGTTAATCGATTAGTGGCAACAAAATATGTTGCTGGTCAATTTATTGAACGTCGAGTAGGTGACCGACTTGGACTGATTCTGTTTGGCGAACAGGCTTATTTGCAAACACCACTAACCTTTGATCGCTTGACGGTTAAAACATTATTGTATGAATCAGCCATAGGATTGGCAGGAAAATCGACGGCAATTGGTGATGCGATTGGCTTAGCGGTAAAACGCTTGCGTGATCAAGATGAGAAAAGCCGGGTATTGATTCTATTAACCGATGGTGCAAATACGGCAGGTGAGGTCGAACCGCTTGCAGCGGCAGATTTAGCAGCGCGTGAAAACATGAAAATTTATACGATTGGTATCGGCGCAGATGAAATGATTGTGCGCTCAATCTTTGGCTCGCGACGTGTTAATCCATCGGCGGATCTCGATGAAAAAACCTTGAATGCAATAGCAGATAAAACCGGCGGTCGCTATTTTCGAGCTAGAGACACAGAACAGCTTGAGCAGATCTATGCATTACTAGATGAGCTGGAACCAATAGAAAAAGATGTGCAACGATTCAGACCGCAAACAGCATTATTCTATTGGCCGTTAGCTATAGCCTTAATATTAATGTGCATTGTTATTATGCTGCGACATTCCTCAGGAATAGTAAATGCGCGAGGTGAAGCACCATGATGTCTGAATTTCATTTCATTCGTCCCTATTGGTTTATTGCATTTATACCGCTGATTATTTTGGTGTGGATGCTGGCTAAACGACATTTGGTCAATAAACATTGGGAGAGTGTCTGCGACCCTGCGCTGTTGCCGTATATATTAGTGGGCAGGACGGGTGCAAAAAAATACACCAACATTTCATTGTTTGGATTTGTAAGTTTGTTAATGATCTTTGCCTTGGCGGGGCCAAGTTGGGAACGTTTGCCTGAACCCGTATTTGAAAAAGAGTCCGCGCTTGTTATTGCGATGGATCTCTCTTACTCAATGTATGCTGATGATATTAAACCCAGTCGCCTTGAGCGTGCGCGATTCAAGATCTCTGATCTTCTGGATCTAAGACAAGAAGGGCAGACGGCATTGATTGTCTATGCAGGTGATGCCTTCACGGTAACACCGTTAACCGATGATATTAAAACGATTAAATCTCAGCTTACTGCACTGGCACCACAGATTATGCCTGCCCCCGGAAGCAATACTGACATTGCTTTGGAAAAAGCCGCAAAGTTATTAAAACAGGCGGGTAACAGCGAAGGGCATATATTGCTGGTTACAGATGAAGTCGATAGACAGTATGAGAAGTCTTTTAGTAAAGCTAAGCGACGTGGTTATAAGGTATCGCTATTAGGTGTAGGTACTGAAGAAGGTGCCCCGGTAAAACTCGGTGAAGGTGGATTTCTAAAAGATAAAGCTGGAACGATTGTAATTCCGAAGTTGAATCAAGACATTCTCCGTTTACTGGCTAGTTCGGGTGGAGGGTATTATGAGACCAGTCAGTTAGGTGATGGTGATGTTGAACGGCTGAATCGTCTTTTTAATAGCGGATTGGAAAAAGCTAATGAGACAGAATCACAATTAGAGACTGATCGATGGCGCGAATTTGGACCATGGTTAATCTTATTGATCCTGCCGATAGTTGCATTTGGGTTTCGCCGAGGTTATCTAGCGATATTGGTTTGTGTGCTTATACAAACACCTGAAGTGGCTATGGCGTTTGAATGGGACGACCTGTGGTTGAATAAAAATCAACAGGCGATGCGTGCACTTAATAGTGAACAGGCCGAGCTAGCTTCTGAGTTGTTTAATAATAAAGAGTGGAAAGCAGCGGCAAATTATCGCAAAGGTGATTTTGCTACAGTTGAAGAACTCTTAAATGAACAAGAGGATATGCGTAGTATTTATAATAGAGGCAATGCTATGGCAAAACAGGGTCGCTATGAAGATGCCATTGCTGCCTATGATGAGGTTCTGAAGAGCAAGCCAGAACACGAAGATGCAATATTTAATCGTGACTTGATTAAAAAGGAACTGGAGAAACAACAGCAACAACAATCTGATTCAGATCAGAAGTCTGACGAACAGTCTGAACAACAGCAGCAAGAAGATTCAGATTCAAAAGATCAACAGTCAGATTCAGATCAAGAAAAATCAGACCAACAGGAAAACCCGGAAGAACAACAGTCTTCACAGCAGCAACAAGAACAACAAGATAATTCAGAGCAACAACAAGACGGTAAACAACAAGAGTCAGAAGAACAGCAAAAAGCAGAACAAGAAAAGCAAGAGCAACAGGCAAAAGAGTCCGGTGAAGAAGAAGAGGAACAGGAACAGCAGCAAGCACAAGCCTCTACGCTAGAAGAAAAAGAACTCGATGAAGAACAGCAGGCAACAGAACAATGGTTACGCCGAATCCCTGATGATCCCTCTGGATTATTAAGACGCAAATTTAAGTATCAATACCAGCAACAAAATAGACGATCATCAAACAATGAACAATATTGGTAAGTAGAATATGAGTTACAAACTATTAATCACATTAACATTATTATTATTCAGCCAATTACTGCTTGCAGAAATCACAGTTAAAGTAGATCGAGATTCTGTCGTAGTCGACGAATCTTTTCATCTTATCTTTGAGAGCGATCAAAAAATTGATGCGAAACCTGATTTTAGTGTATTAGCTAATTCATTCACGGTACTGGATACGCGTCATCGTAGTAATACACAAATAATCAATGGAAAAATAAGCTATTCACAGATGTGGATAGTCTCACTCATCGCAAACAAAACAGGAACTCTGGGTATACCTTCAATTCGATTTGATAAAGAGTTAACCAGACCACTTTCTATCAATGTGCTTGCAGGGTCATCGACAACAAAGGGTAGTGCTACGGATAATATTTTTGTCGATGTTGAAGTCAATACCAAGTCACCCTATGTGCAGGCACAGCTTGTTTATACTGTCAGGTTGTATCGTGCGACAGTAACCAATAATGCCAGTCTTTCTGAGCCGGCGGTAACAGGCGGACAGGCGGTGATCAATAAACTGGGAGAAGACAGCAGTTTTGAAACACAACGTAATGGTAAACGCTACGTAGTCATCGAACGTCAATACGTTATCTTTCCTCAAAGCAGTGGGCCGATGACGATTCAACCTATCGTTTTTCAGGGGCAAACCGGTGGCTCGGGTGGTTTCTTTAGTTTCGATAGGTTCAATCAACCAACGTCTATTGTTAAGCGGTCCAAGTCGGTAGAAATAGATGTAAAACCTATACCGGATTCGTTCACGGGTGATACATGGTTGCCAGCCTATCAATTATCTATTGAAGAACAATGGTCAGTCGATCCATCAAAACTGGAGCAAGGTGAAGCGACAACACGTACCTTGACGCTAAAAGCAAATGGTCTGGCAGCAAGTCACTTACCAGAAATAACAAGTCATTTACCAGAGGCATTAAAACAGTATCCTGATCAACCAGTGTTTGATGAGTCAAATAATGCGGATGGATATATTGGTGTCAGACGCGACAAAATGGCGATTATCCCAACTGAAGGTGGTGATTACACCTTGCCCGCGATCAAAATTCCTTGGTGGAATACGGATACTGACAAAATGGAAGTTGCAGAATTACCCGAACGCCAAATACATATAGATGGAAGTACTGCACCAGTACCTGTCGATAATGTCATTAAGCACCATACAACAATAGATCAGGCCACAGCAACTGAGTCAGAAAGTAATGAACAAAATAATTTAGCACCAATGGCGTTAACTAAAGAAGAACCCATCTGGAAATGGATGAGCTTGTGTTTGTTTATTTTGTGGCTGTTAACATTAATACTTTTCTGGAGAAACAGACGTAGTACTTCTATTGCTGATACTAAGACAAAAGAAAATATTTCAAACCGGAAATCTCTGAATAAAATACAACAAGCCTGTAAAAGAAATGATCCTAAGTTGACTCAGAAAGCCTTGCTAGACTGGGCTAAGCACTATTGGCAGGATAAAAACATAAATAATCTTAATGCGCTGAAAGAAAATAGCGATGAAGCTTTTAGAATAAAACTGGATGAACTTAATCATTGTCTCTATGGAAGTTCAGAATCGCAATGGGATGGTGAAATTTTCTTGAAAAGTTTTGAGTCACAGTCTTTCGAAAAAAAACAGATTAAAGTTGTGAAGGGAAAGCTGGAACCATTATATAAAACGTGACAGAAAAGATTGCATTATTGTTATCAGCGATGCGTGATAAACGTACGCCCTGGTATGCAAAAGCAATTGTCATCCTAACCTTGGCCTACATCATTAGTCCGATAGATATCATCCCGGATTTTATTCCTGTTATTGGATTACTCGATGAGATTATATTAATCCCTGTAGCCTATAGTGTTGTTATGAAGTTAATTCCTGAAGACGTAAAACAAGAAGTCAAATCGGTGAATAATGAAGAGGTTAATTATTCTAGAATTAAGATACTTGGGATTGCTATTGTTATAGTGGTTTGGACATCACTAATATTTACTGCGTATTTCCTTATTTATATGCCGTAAATCATACTATGAAATAGACTTTAGTGGTGCTTGTATTTAATGTGAGCACCCATCGTTGGAGAAAAAAATGACTCAATATGTAATTGTTTATCTAGGTGGCAATCAACCCTCTAGTCCGGAAGAACGAAAGCAACATTTCTCGGAATACATGCAATGGATAGCTTCATTGGGTGACGCTGTGGTCAGTCCTATGAATCCACTGAAGAACAAGAGTACTGTGAATTCAGATGGTAGTGTTACTACAGGAGGTACAACGGCAATGTCTGGTTACACAATCATTGAAGCAGACTCAATGGAGTCTGCACTGGTAATCGCCAAGGTTTGTCCTTTTCTTGATATTGGTGGTTCGCTTGAAGTGTCCGAGTTAGTAGATATGTCAGGTCAAAGTTAAACCAGCTAAACTATCGTTTCCTATTTAATCGCTCATTGCCTTTTTTATCACCAGACTCAAACCATCCATCGGTAAATGCATCTCCGCTACCTTTCTTTTCAATAACACTTTTTTGAACTTCAACATTTTCAGCTATTTTTTCTGGTGAAAATTCCTTGCTGAAATAAGCTTGGCAACTATTCGTTGCTATCTTGAGTGCTTTGTCTGATTGCTCTTGACTCATGCCTACGACAACATCAGATTTTAATTGGGCAACGAGTGATACTGCATGTCGTAAACACGCATTATTAATTTGTTTATCTAGGTCATCAGCAAAAGAAGATGATGCATACAGACTTACAGCAATTAAGAAAAGGAATAGTTTCATAAAAATACTCTTTGGTTAAGTTTTAAGTACAGAGATACATAGGCTAACCCAGGCTAATATAAATAACAGGCCACCTACCGGGGTGACCATGCCAAGCCACCGCAGGTTAAAAATACTTAGCAGATATAGGCTACCGCAAAAAAGAATGATGCCAACAAACATCGACCAACCAGAGCTTTTAAGCCAGATATTTACGGGCAAATTCATTGCAATCATACCGACGAGTATCAATCCCAGGGCGTGATAGAAATGGTACTCCACCCCTGTGTGATAGGCCTTCAGTAAGCTTACATCTAGACGTGCCTTTAAAGCATGCGCACCAAAGGCACCGAGTATGACGGCTAAAGTGGCATTTATTGAACCAAGTAATAAGAATAACTTGGCGGTAATGTTTATTTCATTCACTTTTTAATAAAGCGTAAGGTCATGCGATCGCTTTCACCGATAGCTGCATATTTATCTTTATCGACATCCTTCAATCTATAGCTAGGCGGTAGTGTCCAAACGCCTTCTGGGTGATCACGAGTATCTTTAGGGTTAGCATTGATTTCAGATGAGCCCATCAATTCAAAACTATGTTTCTCCACTAAATCAATTAAATAAGATTTTGGGATATAACCTTTTTCTGCTGTTATCTTTGGATCACTGCCTTTAGCTGCGCGATGTTGTACAACCCCTAAAACGCCGCCCGGTTTCAAGACACGACTGAAGGCGGCGTATCTTTCTTCAATACCACCATAGCGTATCCAGTTATGTGAATTACGAAAGGTAAGAACCATATCTAGTGATGCATCGGGGACAGATTGAAGAAAAGAGTCTTCCTTTATCGCTACCACATCGACTTTACCGTAGGTATCAGGATTGGCCTGCATCATTTTCACAAATTCGTTATGTATATTAGCCAGATATTTTGTTGGATGGTTAGCACCAAAACTGGCAACGGTAAGATGTCCTTTCTCAGCGAGGTAGGGAGCAAGTATTTCTGTATACCAGCCTCGACCGGGCAATATTTCCAATACCGACATTGATGGGCTTATATCAAAAAATTGTAAAGTTTCTTTTGGGTGACGATATATATCACGCGCTTTGTTTTCGGTACTTCTATTAGCGCCATTGACTGCAGCATCAAGTGCGTGACCATCTGCATGAACATTGAGTATTATTAATGAAGATAATGTGTATGCAATGATTAGCGTTCTAGTTAATGTCATCTTGTTTATCCTTTTTAATATCTATTGTTAATTCTTTTCCGCCAAATTCGTGAACCTGATCATAGGCGCGAATGATTACCTGATTAATATCTTCTGGTATAGCAATGGTTGATGAGCGAGTAAACGGTTTGTGACTATGTGGGTGTCTCAAAATGCGAGACCCTAATATTTTATCATCAGGACTAACCACTACCCAGGCTTTGGCAAAATGATCCCAGCCTTCATCAGCATGTTGAATAGTGACATCGAAGCGATAATTACCGCCCCCCAAAGCCTCGATTTTTGCTGATAATACATCGGCTTCTCCAGCAAAAGTAATCACTGGTGTTGAGAGAAGTAGCAGACTTAAAAGTACATTGCGCATATTATAATCATTTTAATTGACTCTATTTAGTATTACACCATGAATCAATCTATGGACAAGCATTCCAAAACGCAAGTTCCTGTAAAACTACTATTAAATCCAGCGCATTGTTTGTCGCTAGGCTTTGGCAGTGGGCTTGCACCAAAAATGCCCGGTACAATGGGTACTTTAATTGGCGTAATACTGTTTATTCTATTACCGGTGCTGGATTGGAGGATATATCTTAGCATCGTTACTTTGGCATTTATTGTGGGCGTTTTTTTATGTGATTACACGGCAAATGCACTAAACGTCCATGATCATCCCGGTATAGTCTGGGATGAAATCGTGGGCTATTTCATCACTATGTTTATGGTGCCTAAGAGCTGGTTGTGGATAGTCATTGGATTTGTCTTATTCAGAATTTTCGATATTCTTAAACCTTGGCCTATTTCATTAGCAGACAAGAAGGTGCATGGTGGCTTTGGTATCATGCTAGATGACATTATTGCTGGTGTTTTTGCATTGATAATTATTCAAATAACTCTATATTTGTTATAAAGTTAACTAAATTAGCTCAAAAATACTTTAATTAATTTGAGACCACATGCCAAATAGTAAAGTTACATTAGTCTTTATTTTTATGTTCTCGCTCATTTCGATGCCGAGTCAGGCAGACATCTATAAATATGTCGACAAACATGGCCGCGTCATCCTGACTGATAAACCCGCTCATACTGGATACAAACGGTTAGTTAAGACATGGAAAGGCTGGGAAGAAGCCAAATTACCGAAGAATTTCAATTGGATAAAAAATCAGAAAAAGTATGACCCAACGATAAGAAGTGTCGCGAAGATGTATAAGCTTCCACATACGTTATTACATGCTGTCATCACAGCTGAATCATCTTACAATCCAAATGCTATCTCGCGTGCTGGCGCAGTAGGTCTGATGCAATTAATGCCGGCAACAGCAAAACAGTATGGTGTGAGTAATCGGCGTGATCCAAAACAAAATATCTATGGCGGTTCACGTTATTTGCGTTATCTATTAAAGCTATTCAAAAATGATTTAACACTGGCACTAGCTGCTTATAATGCTGGAGAAGGCACTGTAAAAAAATACGGCAATAAGGTTCCACCCTATAAAGAAACTCGTAACTACGTCAAGAAAGTTATCAAGTATTATAAAAAATATCGTGGCTCAATGAGTTAAGCAATAATCCAGGTATGTAATAATCTGCCTGGCACAAAAGTAAAAGCGCCTGCGATTACTAAACCACCGAAATACAATCCTAGCATGTTCATGCGATGTTTCTTGATGTCTCCTTTACGTATGGCAGTATATGCCGCAGGTACAGAATAAAAAACCAGTAAAGCGAATAAATGAATTAATCCGAAATGCCCAAGTAGAGTAGGCCCAACTTCAGCGGACATAAAGAGAGTGACTGTCGCAGTGATTAACATTAACAGCATATAAAATTTTCCAAGCATTTTATGTTTTGAGGAACCTTTCTGATTTAACAAAAGGAATGTTCCAATAAAAAACGCAGGTAAAACTGTAGCTAAGTGGGCGTATGCCAATTGAAGGTAAGTCATTAATTATTAATGATACTAATTAGTGAGTAGTATAATAATAATTTATTTCTAATTACTTTTCTTACTAGCATCGAATCAGGAGTCTTTTTTCCAATTCCCCCAAACGTTTTCGGGTATTTTTGAGCTCTCGCTTGATGGGGAATCGTCTCGTTGTTCAGGCTTCTTTGCAACTATTTTAGCCGGTGAACCAGGTTGTTGATCTAGAGGAATAGTTCTATCCCGTGGGGGCAGTTCGTATTGTTCGTCATCAGGTCTCGGCAGCCGTTTGAGTTTATATAGATAAAACCCCTCTACTTTTTCTCTGGCCCAAGGCGTCTTGCGCAGGAACTTCAAACTTGATTTGATGCTGGGGTTACTTTTGAAACAATTGAGGTTCATAGCATTGGCTAACTCCTCCCAGGAGTAATGCTCTAACAACTCCGTCAACAATGCTTCAAGCTTAATACCGTGTAGCGGGTTGTTTTTTTGAATTTCAATTTTGGGAGTATCTGAGTCTGACATTGTATTTTTTATTATAGCTTATCAATAAAACCGTTAAGTGATTTTATTCATCAGTAACACAACCTTCCGAAGCTGACTTCACATTCTTAATGTATTTAAAAAGTGTACCGCGTGTAGCCTTATAAGCAGGCATTGTCCATTCTCTTTTACGCTTCTTCATTTCTTCTTCCGCAATGTCGACATCAATGGAGTTTTTATTGGCATCTATATTGATAACGTCTCCATCTTTGACCAGAGCAATAGGACCGCCTTCCTGTGCTTCTGGTGCAACATGGCCAATAATAAAACCATGTGAACCACCAGAGAATCTGCCGTCAGTGATCATGGCAACATCCTTACCCAAACCAGCACCCATCACAGCGGATGTCGGCTTCAACATCTCAGGCATTCCCGGTCCACCTTTTGGCCCTTCGTAACGGATTATTATGACACTGCCTTTTTCGATTTGTTTGTCTTCCAGTGCTTTGATCATATCTTCTTCTGAATCAAACACACGAGCAGGACCGGTGAAAGTTAAACCTTCTTTACCAGTTATCTTGGCAACAGAACCTTCTGGCGCAAAGTTACCTTTTAAAATTCGGATATGACCTGAATCTTTAATGGGTTTATCTAGAGGTGTAATAATTTCCTGACCTTCTTTCAGACCGGGAATATTAGACAAGTTTTCTTTAATAGTTTTACCAGTAACAGTTAAGCAATCACCATTGATTAGTCCTTTCTCAAGCAGATATTTCATTACTGCCGGGACACCACCAATATTATGTAAGTCTTCCATAACATACTGACCACTTGGTTTTAAGTCGGCAATGAAAGGAATACGATCGCTGACAGATTGAAAATCATCGAGTGACAGATCCACATCGACTGCACGAGCCATTGCGATCAAATGTAATACGGCATTGGTTGAACCGCCGAGTGCAATAATAATGACCATTGCATTTTCAAAAGCATCACGTGTCATGATATCGCGTGGCTTAATATCTTTTTCAAGTAGCGTTTTAATTGCTTCGCCCGCTCTTAAACATTCCTCTTCCTTGCCGGGGTCGACAGCAGGTGTACAAGAAGAATAGGGTAGTGACATACCCAACGCTTCAATAGCAGAGGCCATGGTATTGGCAGTATACATGCCACCGCATGCACCTGGACCAGGACAAGATTTCTTGACCACTTGCATACGTTCATCATCATCTATACTGCCAGCAATGAATTCGCCGTAGGCTTGAAAGGCAGAGATGATATCCAGTTTTTGTTCTTTATGATGCCCCGGTTTAATCGTACCACCATAAACCATGAGCGATGGTCTATTGAGGCGTCCCATTGCAATTACACAACCAGGCATATTTTTGTCGCAACCGGGAATAGAGATGTTGGCGTCATACCATTGCGCGGCCATGACTGTTTCAATGGAATCAGCGATGATGTCTCGTGATTGTAATGAATAACTCATTCCATCAGTACCGTTAGCAATGCCATCGCTAACGCCGATGGTGTTGAAGCGCATACCAATGAGTCCTGCTTTGCTGACACCTTCTTTGACTTTGGCGGCAAGATCATTCAAGTGCATATTGCAGGTATTACCCTCGTACCAGACACTGGAGATACCCACCTGAGCCTTGTCCATATCGGCCTCAGTCATTCCGGTGCCATAAAGCATGGCTTGGGAAGCGCCTTGGGATTTTTGCTGGGTTATGATGGTTGAGTATTTGTTGAGTTTATTAGCCATTTTTAAATTACATTTCAGTCGGTTAGCAAAGGTGCGTTAGAATACATGGACTCACAGGATTCATAAAGAATAAAAAAGATAATAGCATGAGAAAAACCCCTGAATTTGAAGATTGTTTTGCAGAATTAATCCGTTTGCCCTCGGTCAGCAGTATCGACCCTGCACATGATATGAGTAATCGCGATGTCATTAATGCACTAGCGAATTGGTTCGATGCACTCGGTTTCACCTGCGAAATCATGCCTGTAAGCGACGACCCAGAAAAATGTAATTTAATAGCCAAGAAGGGAGAAGGTCAGGATGTAAATGATAGAGGTATTGTTTTGTCCGGTCACACAGATACCGTGCCTTATGATTTAAGTGGGTGGGATACTGATCCATTTACTTTAACCAAGAAGAACGATTGTTACTATGGGTTGGGTACAGCAGATATGAAAAGCTTTTTTCCAATCATTCTTGAAGTGCTGGAAAGACTTGCCGACACTAAATTTACTAACCCAATTACTGTTGTCGCAACGGCTGATGAAGAAAGCACCATGTCAGGTGCAAGATTGATACAAGACCATAATAAAGTCTCAGGTCGTTATTGCGTTATTGGTGAACCGACAGGCCTGAAACCAATACACACACATAAAGGGATTATTATTGAAGAAATTCAGATAGTAGGTTGTTCGGGACATTCAAGTGATCCAAGTTTAGGTAATAGCGCTCTCGAAGGCATGCATGATGTTATTTCTGCCTTGCGTGTGTGGCGAGATGAATTGCAATCTGAATTTATAAATGAAGATTTTAAAATACCAGTCCCAACTATGAATTTTGGTAGAATTCATGGTGGCGATAGTCCTAACCGTATTTGTGCCAGTTGTGAATTATCTTTGGATTTAAGAATGTTGCCGGGAATGAAGCTTGATAAATTGAATGAACAATTACGAAGTAAAGTTCGGGATACATTGGCTACATCAGGTTTAAAAGTTGAGTTTAATGCATTGTTTGATGGTATTCCTCCGATGCAGACGTCTAAGAACAGTGAGATAATAACCTTGAGTGAAGAGTTGACAAACCACAGTTCAGAATCGGTTGCGTTTGGTACAGAGGGGCCTTTTTATAATGATATGGGGATAGAGACTGTTATTCTCGGCCCAGGTGATATTGATGTCGCTCATCAACCGAATGAATATTTACAGATTGATAGAATTGAACCGATGATTAATATTTTGTCAAAGATGCTTAATCATTTTTGTGAATCAAAATAGTGTAAAACAATAATGGATGATAAAAATGCATTTGTAGAGTGCTTTAGAGGTGCAGCACCGTACATACATTCACACACACGCAAAACATTTGTTTTACAAATGGGCGGTGATGTTGTTGCGTCTGAAGGCTTTTCACACTTGATTCATGATTTGGCTTTGTTAAATAGCTTAGCGATTAAACTGGTTATTGTTTTTGGTGCAAGACCGCAGATAGATAAAATATTAAAAGAAAGAAACATCACGCCAGAATATTGTGGGCCTTTACGTGTTACCGATGAGGCATCAATTAGTAGTGTGACGCAAGCTGTTGGTGAAGTAAAAATTAAAATTGAAGCATTGTTATCCATGGGCTTACCTAATTCACCGATGGCAGATTCTGCTATTAAGGTTGCTTCAGGAAATTACGTAACAGGTAGACCTTATGGCGTTCTCAATGGTGTTGATTTAAATCTTACGGGCAGGGTAAGAAGTATAGAAAAAGAAACAATCAACACCCGACTTGAAGCTGGAGAAATAGTATTGATAACACCATTGGGTTATTCGACTACCGGTGAGGTCTTTAATCTCAGCTCAATTGAAGTCGCAACGCAAGTTGCTATCGATCTAGCCGCGGACAAACTCATTATGTTTAGTAATACTCGAATCTTGAAAGATGAAAACGGAGAAACGATCAGGCAGCTTACCTGTTCTGAAGCTAAGACCAGACTTGGTGCCGATGCCACAAAAAATATTGATGAAACACCTGCGACCGCATTAGCACAAGGTATCAAGGCCTGTGAGTCTGGTGTTAAACGGATTCATTATGTAGATCAAGATATAGATGGTGGCCTCTTACAAGAACTCTTTACTCTTGATGGCATAGGGACATTACTGACAAGCACACCATACGATACAATTCGGCAGGCAACAGTAAATGATGTTGCTGGTATTTATGAGTTGATAGAGCCACTTGAGCAGCAAGGCATTCTTGTTGAACGTTCACAGGATAAAATTGAAGTTGATATAGATGATTACATTGTGTTGGTGCGGGATGGTACCGTTATCGCTTGTGCTGCATTACATGATTACCCTAAAGAAAAGGTGATGGAAATAGCATGCGTTGCCGTACATCCAGATTATCGAAATCAGTCAATGGGTGAAATGTTGTACAAATCTATTGAAGGTCTGGCGCTTCAAAATGGTGCTAAGACAATATTGGCTTTAACCACGCAAACAGAGCATTGGTTTATTGAAAGAGGGTTTGTTGAAACTGAGGTCAGTGCTTTGCCAATAGAGAAGCAGGAAATTTATAACTACCAACGCAACTCTAAGGCGTTGATAAAGAAATTAAACGTTTGATGATTATTAGAAGGTGCTTAAATTGCACCTTCTAACTCTTCTTCTTTTATTTCAACAGCAATATCGTCGTTTTCTATTGTGATAACAACATGACCACCATGCTCTAACTCGCCAAATAGAAGCTCTTCTGCCAAGGCACGTTTTACCTTTTCTTGAATCAATCGTGCCATGGGGCGTGCACCCATGATCTTGTCGTAACCATGAACTGCGAGCCATTCGCGAGCTTCTTCAGTGACATCAACAGTAACTTTTTTCTCGTCGAGTTGTGCTTCGAGTTCAATTAGGAATTTATCGACAACATTCGCAATGGTACGTTTATCCAATGCATTGAATTGAATAATAGCATCCAGTCGATTACGGAATTCAGGGCTGAACATTTGTTTAATGCTTGCCATGGCATCACCTGTATGGTCTTGCGTAGTGAAACCTACGGAAGCACGACTCATTCGATCAGCGCCTGCATTTGTGGTCATAACTATGATGACGTTACGGAAATCAGATTTTCGTCCATTGGCATCGGTAAGGGTGCCGTGATCGAATACTTGCAAAAGAATATTAAACACATCCGGATGTGCTTTTTCAATTTCATCGAGTAACAAGACGCAGTGTGGTTGTTTGTTAATAGCATCAGTCAACAAGCCACCTTGGTCAAAGCCAACATAGCCAGGAGGTGCGCCTATCAATCTTGAAACAGTATGGCGCTCCATGTATTCAGACATATCAAAACGAACCAATTCAACGCCCATTTGAATTGCAAGTTGACGCGTTACTTCTGTTTTACCAACACCTGTTGGCCCAGCAAAAAGAAAATTGCCTATGGGTTTATTTGGGTTACCCAGGCCAGAACGAGACATTTTAATGGAATTCGATAATGTAGTTATGGCCTCATCTTGACCAAACACCACCATCTTAAGATTACGCTCAAGTTTTCGAATAACATCTTTATCAGAAGATGATACTGTCTTAGCTGGAATACGAGCAATCTTGGCAATGATATTTTCAATATCATTCACACCCACTGTTTTCTTTCTTTTAGAAGGAGTAACCAATTGTTGAGCTGCGCCAGCTTCATCAATAATATCAATTGCCTTATCCGGTAAATGACGATCATTTATATAACGTTCGGTCAGTTCAGCAGCAGTTCGTAGTGCCTGATGTGTGTATCTAATTTGGTGGTGTTCTTCAAAGCGTGACTTTAAACCCTCAAGGATTTTCACTGTTTCATCAATGGAAGGTTCTGCCACATCGATCTTCTGGAATCGTCGTGCAAGCGCGCGATCTTTTTCAAAGATGCCGCGATATTCTTGGTAGGTAGTTGAACCGATACATTTCAAGTCGCCAGAGGCTAATACAGGTTTGATAATATTTGACGCATCCATCACACCACCTGATGCAGCACCTGCACCAATGATTGTGTGAATCTCATCGATGAAAAGGACGGAACCGGGTTGTTTCTTTAATTGATTGATAACGCCTTTCAAGCGTTTTTCAAAATCACCACGGTATTTAGTGCCAGCTAGTAAGCCGCCTAAATCAAGTGAGTAAATGACAGAGTCTAATAAGACTTCAGGCACCTCACCATCAACGATTAATTTTGCCAGACCTTCTGCGATAGCTGTTTTACCGACACCAGCTTCACCAACATACAAAGGATTGTTCTTGCGTCGTCGACAAAGGATTTGTATTGTTCTTTGTACTTCTATTTGTCTTCCGATGAGCGGGTCAATTTTGCCTTGCATGGCTTCTTCATTAAGATTAACAGCATACTTTTCTAGTGGGCTCTCAGAGGTGTCATCTTGATTTGAGCCATCCTCGATTTCATTTACGTTCTCTTCATTCTCATGTTCATCATTTATTTTGGCGATGCCATGCGCAATGTAATTAACAACATCTAAGCGAGCTACATTTTGTTGGCTTAGAAAATAAGCTGCATGTGATTCGCGTTCACCAAAGATAGCGACCAATACATTAGCGCCTGTTACTTCCTTTTTGCCAGAAGATTGCACATGGAAGACGGCGCGTTGCAACACTCGCTGAAAACCTAATGTGGGCTGCGTATCGCGATCATCGTCATCTTCTATTATTGGCGAGTTCTCTTGAATAAAACTTATAAGATCGCTATGAAGACTATTCAGGTTAGCACCACATGCTTTGAGTACATTTGTGGCGGACATATTATCAAGTAAGGCAAGCAGAAGATGTTCAACGGTCATAAATTCATGGCGTTGTTCTCTTGCTTCTCTAAATGCATTATTAAGTGTTTGTTCTAGTTCTTTATCAAGCATATTGAGTCACCTATCAGGCTTTTTCCATGGTACAAAGGAGTGGATGTTGATTTTCTCTTGAATAATCATTAACCAGTGATACTTTTGTTTCCGCAATTTCATGGGTGAATACGCCACATACACCTTTACCGCTTGTATGAATTTCTAGCATGATGCGAGTTGCATTTTCTCGATCAACCGAGAAGAACACTTCCAGAATATGAACAACGAAATCCATTGGTGTGTAGTCATCATTTAGCAAAATGACTTTAAAAAGTGGAGGCCGTTTGACTCTTGGCTTGGCTTCTTCTACAGCCAAGTCATCATCAAATGTGTTGTCAGCTTTGTCTGACATATCTATTTAACTCTTAACTCTTGTGATTTTAATGTATGCATCTCTTTCATAATCTCATGTGCTAATAATGATACGTTCTCATGGTCATTTTCAAGTTATTTTTCTAATTTTATTTAGGCATAATTTATGCCACTACTTATATTGTGACTCCTGTTTGAATATCAAGTTCTGGGCTTTTTTTCACATGATTTTCTGCAGTCCTGAACAACTCCATTGCCTGTGGATCAATACATTGAATAAATTCACGCGCTGCTGGCGATAGAACCTTGCCTTTTCGCAAAAATAAGCCATAAGTCCTTTTAGGAAAAAATTGAGTTAATGGCACGCGTTCAAGGCTTTCATTACCGGATAGGCATATATCTGTGACTATCGATACGCCCAAACCATTTTCTACGTATTTCTTCAGCACTTCCCAGCCACCAGCTTCTAAATTTACTTTGTAATCAACGTTATATTGTTTAAATACCAAATCAACCATTTGCCAGGTAGACATATGTTGCGGCGATAAAATCAGCCCATACTGGCTTATGTCATGCATGCTTAGCTGTTTTTTTGTCGCCAGTGGATGACCAATTGGGGTAATTAAAACAGGCTCAAATGTGTAAATTGGTAGATATGCGACGTCATCAGGAACGTTAAGTGTTGATCCAATGGCAAAATCAACCTCACCATTACGCACTTTTTCAACACCAATAGCCGCGGCACAATTATTGAGTTTGATATGGATATCCGGGAATGAATCTGTATAGCGTTTTATGATGTCCGGCAAGGTATAGAGGATGATTGCCTCGACGGCAGCAATATTTAAACTGCCGATTACAGAGTGTTTGCACTTCTCTTCAAAACTCTCTGGTAGAGTTTCTAGACCTTCAACCAGCGGTAGCGACATCTCAAACAACGTTGTCCCCTCTGTTGTTAGATCAATTTTAGGGCCTTTTCTAACAAATAACCTTTGCCCCAGGTCTTTTTCAAGTGATTGAATTAAAAGGGAAATAGAAGGCTGACTAAGAAACATCTGTTCAGCCGCTCTAGACATACTCTTCAGCTGTGCGGCATAACAAAATGCTCTCAATTGCTTCAGACGATTTTGTTTATAGTAGAAACGGCTCATAAGTCGTTATTATAGTTTAAGTATTAGTATTATTAATACTAATTATTAACATAATTAGCTTGCTAAATAGTAGAGATCTCATTAATTTGCTCATCCTAAAATTTAAACGTCATGCCTTAACTATTTGGGCTAGTCTTTTTATACTGTAGAGATAAGGTAAATTTAGATGAAATTGACAAAATCTGAGATATTAAGATTCGTGTCAGATTAATGATCATGAGTACTTAGTAGATTCGAAAAATCTGGAGAAATACATTGACTAGAGAAGAGCAAATAAAGCAGTTAGAGAAAGATTGGGCAGAAAATCCACGTTGGGCAAATGTTAAACGTGATTACAGTGCTGAAGACGTTGTACGTCTTCGCGGTAGTGTCCAGCCTGAGCATACCCTTGCACAAAGAGGAGCTGAAAAGCTTTGGGAAAAAGTGAATGGTACAGCTAAAAAAGGCTATGTTAACGCTTTTGGTGCTATAACTGCGGGTCAAGCGATGCAGCAAGCTAAAGCAGGTTTAGAAGCGGTTTATTTGTCGGGTTGGCAAGTTGCTGCTGACGGTAATACTTCTGAAACCATGTATCCGGATCAATCTTTGTATGCGTACGATTCTGTTCCAACGATGGTTCGTCGTATCAACAACACCTTTAAACGTGCTGATGAAATCCAATGGAAAAACATTGCCGATGGTAAGGTATCTGAAGAAGAAGCTATCGATTTTTTCCTACCTATTGTAGCTGACGCTGAAGCCGGTTTCGGTGGTGTTTTGAATGCGTTTGAATTAATGAAGAACATGATTTCTGCTGGTGCTGCTGGTGCTCACTTTGAAGATCAACTTGCTGCTGTTAAGAAGTGTGGTCATATGGGTGGTAAAGTATTAGTTCCTACTCAAGAAGCGACACAAAAACTAACTGCTGCTCGTATGGCGGCTGACGTTATGGGTACCTCTACTATTGTTTTGGCTCGTACTGATGCTGAAGCTGCAAACTTAGTAACAAGTGACTTTGATGATAATGATAAGCCATTCCTCACTGGTGAACGTACACCTGAAGGTTTCTACCGTGTTAAAAATGGTTTAGAGCAAGCCATTAGTCGCGGTGTTGCATACGCACCCTATGCTGATTTAGTTTGGTGTGAAACAGGTGTACCTGATATCGGATTTGCACGTGAATTCGCAGAAGCTGTTCAAGCTGCTGTTCCTGGTCAATTGATGTCTTACAACTGTTCTCCTTCTTTCAATTGGAAAAAGAATCTTAATGATTCACAAATTGCGACCTTCCAGGAAGACTTGTCAGCATTAGGTTACAAATTCCAATTCATTACATTGGCAGGTATTCACTTGAACTGGTACCGCACTTTCGATTTCGCACATAACTATGCACAAGGTGAAGGTATGAAACATTATACCGAAATGGTTCAAGAGCCTGAATTTAAAGGTCGTGACCGTGGTTATACATTCGTGTCACACCAACAAGAAGTGGGTGCTGGTTATTTTGATGATGTAACTACCGTTATTCAAGGTGGTGCATCTTCTGTGACCGCATTAACCGGTTCTACTGAAGAAGCTCAATTCGACGACAAGTAATTTGTCGTAACTTATAAGAAGTATATAAAAAACCGGAGCATGCTCCGGTTTTTTTATATCTGAATATAAATGAACTATAAGAGTTATTCTTTATAAATAGCCGCTATTACCATTCCAGCACCAAGACACTCTATTACCATAGAAAGCATCCACATTAACGGGATCGTCAATGGAATTGGCATATATGCATAAGCGCCTAGATTAGGCATAGCCATTAATAAACCCGAGAAAAAACCAAATGCGATACCGCGTTTACAAGGAATGTATTTCCCAATTTTTGTATAGATAAAAGTGAGTACTGCTGCAAAGAGAAACTGGCTGGCAAATATATAAACCATTAGGCTAGGATCTTCAGGGCGCCACACTTCCATCGTAGCTTCATACATTCCTTTCATTAACATTCCATGCCATAACCATTCAAATAGAAAGATAAAAATGAAACAACCTATTAAAGCTAATATGAATTTTTTTGTATTCATCTTATGAGTCCTGTCTTGTTAATGTTCTCGGTGATCAGCAAAGGCAATTTTATCTAATACAGCAAGTAATAATGCGGACAATACAAAAGTCATATGGATTATCACGTACCACATCAATTTATCATTATCTATCTCGTCGACTTTCATAAACAATTGAAGTAAATGAATCGAAGATATTGCGACTATCGACGCCGCTACTTTTAACTTTAATGTGCCGGCATCTAATTTCCCTAACCAATCCAGTTTTTCATCACCTTCTTCAAGGTCAATTTTAGAGACAAAATTTTCATAACTACTGAACATGACCATGACAATCAGACTGCCCACGAGCGTCATATCAATCATGGATAAAATTGATAGCACCAGATCCGATTCGTTCATAGATATCACTGTGCTAAATGTATGAATTAATTCTTGAAAGAACTTAATGGTTAGTAATACTAGTGAAAGAGACAGACCTAGATAGATCGGTGTTAATAACCAGCGGCTGGCAAATAATGTTTTTTCGATTAATTTTTCCATTTTTTATTCAACTAGTAGTTTCTCGAGTATGTTTTGGTAAATTTTTGATAGTGTTTCTAGGTCGTCAATCTTTACGCATTCATTTATCTTGTGAATGGTTTCGTTGACAACACCGAGCTCGATTACTTCTGCACCTGTTGGCGCAATAAAGCGACCATCTGAAGTGCCTCCACCCGTTGATCGTAAGGTCTCTATGCTGCATATCTCTTCTATAGCATTACAACTTGCATCAACTAGCTTACCGGATTCAGTGAGGAACGGCAGACCTGACAGTTTCCAATTAAGATCATAATCGAGATTATGTTTGCTTAGTAGTTCAACTACTTTGCCTTGCAGGTCTTCTTGAGTTGTTTCAGTTGAATAGCGAAAGTTAAACAATAAATTTAAACTTCCGGGTATTACATTATCTGCGCCTGTACCAGCATTTAGATTAGATATCTGAAATGTGGTTGGCGGAAATGAATCGTTACCCTGATCCCATTCAGCCGCTGATATTTCTGCCAAAAAGGCGCTGGCCTTATGTATCGGGTTTTCTGCTATATCTGGATAGGCAACATGTCCTTGAATGCCCTTAATCGTAAGAATCCCATTTAAAGAACCGCGGCGACCGATACGAATCACATCTGCCAATTGTTTATTACTGGAAGGTTCGCCAACAATGCACCAGTCAATCTTAATATTGTTGTCATTCAAATACTCAATGACTTTACGTGTGCCATTGATTGAAGGACCTTCTTCATCACTGGTAATCAGGAATGCAATTGTTCCTTTATGATCTGGATGACGTTGTACAAATTGTTCTGTAGCCGTCACCATTGCGGCAATACCGCCTTTCATATCAGCGGCACCACGGCCATAAAGCATACCGTCAATTATTTCAGCTTTAAAAGGATCTGTTTTCCAATCTTCTATAGGACCTGTCGGTACGACATCAGTATGACCAGCAAAGGCAAACAAGGGACCAGTATCACCGTGAGTGATCCAGAGATTATCGACATCTTCAAAACGTAGGTGTGTTGCCTTAAAGCCAAGCTTTTCCAGTCGTTCAGCAATTAACTTCTGACAACCAGCATCCTCAGGAGTAACAGATTGCCGGTTAATTAATTGTTCAGTAAGTTTTAGTGTGTCAGACATAAGTGTAATTTATTGGAACACGGCGAGTAGCTCTTCAACTTTACCGCGGTTATTGGTATTGCAACTAATGGTTCTTCTGACCATAAATCGTTCAGTAGTTGCACCTGCCTCTTTATATAATGCACGCGTATTATCAGTATTGTGATTTGAAATGATGACAGGAATTCCTTTCTTGGCAAGCTTGCCAGCCCATTCAGCTAATTGGATCTGCTCTTTCCATGCAAAACCACCTGAGAAATAATCAGTAAAATAAGCTGTCTTTGATAATGGGACATAAGGTGGGTCGCAATAGACGACATCACCTTTTTTCGCTTTTTTCATCGTATCCACGAAACTAGCATGTATAAATTTAGCTGATTTTGATGCTTTATGAAAAGCATCTAATTCCTTTGTTGGAAAATATGGTTTTTTATAGCGACCGAAAGGAGTATTAAATCCATGTTTAGAGTTATATCGACATAGGCCGTTATAACAGTGTCGATTTAAATATAAGAAAAGTGCCGATTTATAGCTTAAATCTGATGTTGAATTGAATTCTTTTCTAAAATAATAATAGCGCTCTTCTGAATTATTCTCTGATGTAAAAAATGACTGACAGTATTTAGCAAAGTCAGTACCGTTCGCCTGAACGTGATGATAAAGATTAATTAGGTCGGGATTGGTATCTGCCAGCAAGTGCTTTTTAAAACCAGAGTTTAAAAATACAGCGCCAGAACCGACAAAGGGTTCAACTAAACGATTACCTGAATCGAGCCGATTGCGAATACGGTCGAGTAACTTGAATTTTCCTCCAGGCCATTTTAAAAAAGGTTTTGTAAATGACACCTTAACTATTCTCGTCTGTCGCGGTAGCATCAATACTCAGCGCATGAATCTCAGTCGGCATTAAACTATCTACTGCTGCATAGACCATGCGATGTCGTGCAAGGGGAAGTTGTCCGTTAAACTTATCTGAAATAATCTTTACCTTAAAGTGACCCGCACCGCCATGACCACTATGACCTGCGTGCTTATACGATTCATCGATAATCTCAAGCTCTATAGGTGATAGCTCGGATTCGATACAATGGCGTATCATTTCTATGCGATCAGATTCAGGCACTGGGAAAAACTTTCTTGAATGGTTTAACCACGACTTTTTCATATACTCCGGCCGCAATGTAAGGATCTGTATCTGCCCATGCTTGTGCTGACTCTAGTGATTCAAATTCAGCAACAATCAGGCTGCCACTAAATCCAGCAGGCCCTGGGTCTTCACTATCAATGTGGGGATGTGGCCCTGCTATCAATAAGCGACCCTCATCTTGTAATTCTTGCAAACGACAAACGTGATCGGGTCTGGCACTCAATCTTTTATCAAGGCTGTTTTCAACGTCTTGGCTAATTATTGCGTAAAACATGTTTATTCTTCCTGTGATGTTGAATTTGGATCTGGCTCTTTAATATATTTATACATATAAACACCCATTCCCATAAGAAACATAAGGTTTAATAAAGTCATTCCCCAAGCTTTAAAATTGACCCAAAACTCAGTACTAAAATTAAAAGCGACGTATAGGTTAACAAAGCCAATAAAGGTAAAAAATATCGCCCAGCTCATATTTATATTCCGCCATACTTGATTCGGCAATATGAGTTTGTCTTCTGCCATATTGATCATTCTTTGAAAGAGTGTTTTATCACCAACAAAATGGCTACCTATTAAGGCAATTGCAAAACACCAATTAATAATAGTCGGTTTCCATTTAATGAATCTTTCATCGTGAAAATAAATAGTGAGACTGCCGATTATAATAACCACAACAAATGTGATTAAATGCATTTTTTCAAATTTCTTGTATAACAACCAATAGAGGCAAATCTGAAGAAACGTTGCCACCATAATGGTGTATGTCGCGAGATAGATACCTTGCTCTCTATCTTCAGGAATATAGAACGCAATAAAAAATGCAACAATAGGGAAAAAATCAAACAGGAATTTCATGAATCTTTTTGTAAGTTTGGTGTGTCTACAATCATAACCTAATTTTTATCTGACCACATATATGGCTCAATATTTTAAAATACACAGTGAAAACCCCCAGGCAAGACTGGTTTCTCAATCAGTATCTATTCTTCGTCAAGGTGGCATTATCGTCTATCCAACCGATTCATCATATGCGCTGGGTTGTTGTATGGGAGATAAAACAGCTTTGGATCGGATTCGAAAGCTGCGTCAAATTCCAGCTGAGCAAAATATGACGCTGTTTTGTCGAGATCTCTCTGAAATTGCATCCTATGCCTCGGTTAACAATTCTGCCTTTCGCATGATGAAATCAATGACACCTGGACCATTCACTTTCATCCTGAAGGCAAAACGAGATGTGCCAAAGCGATTACAGCATCCAAAACGAAAAACAATAGGTATTCGTATCCCGAATAATCCAATATCTTTGGCTTTATTATCTGCTCTCGGTGAACCAATGATTAGCATTAGTCTGGTTTTGCCCGATGAAGATTTGCCAGAGACTGAACCAGACGTCATTGATGAAAAGATAGGCAAGCAGGTGGATTTAATTATTGATGGCGAAGCAGGGGGTATGGATTTTACGACAATCCTTGATATGACTGGAGATGAGCCGGTTATATTACGAGAGGGTTTGGGTGTTGGTGAATTAGCTCTAAATTAGCCATACAAAATTCTGTCACGACTTGGCAGTCTGGGTATAATGCGTTTCTTTTATTGCTTCCCCTTATTAAAACGACCACAGGAGGTTGTTGATTGTCTACAACTGGTAAACAGCGGGTCTTGTCTGGCATGCGTCCGACAGGTCAACTGCATCTAGGTCATTATCACGGTGTTCTTAAAAACTGGCTGGATTTGCAACAGGAATATGAGTGTTTCTTTTTTGTTGCAGATTGGCATGCGTTGACGACGGAATATGAAGACCCTTCAATAATTGAAAAGAGTGTCTGGGATATGGTCATCGACTGGCTTGCCGTTGGCGTTAATCCAGGTGCTGCCAAGCTATTTATTCAGTCCCGTGTACCTGAGCATGCAGAATTACAGCTTTTACTTGGTATGAGCACACCCCTGAGTTGGTTGGAAAGAGTACCAAGCTACAAAGACCAACAAGAGAAATTATCTAATAAGGATCTGACTACCTTTGGTTTTCTTGGTTATCCCTTATTGCAAACGGCCGATATTATTATCTACAAAGCAGGTCATGTTCCTGTAGGCGAGGATCAGGTTTCGCACGTCGAATTAGCACGTGAAATTGTGAGACGATTTAACCATTTGTATGGCCGCGAGCACGATTTTGAAGAAAAAGTAGAGGCCGCGATCAAAAAGATGGGTAAAAAAAATGCCCGGTTATATCATGATTTACGACGCAGTTATCAAGAACAAGGCGAGTCTGAGGCCTTGGAAAAGGCAAGAGCACTACTTGAATCACAACAGAATATCAGTATCGGTGATCGTGAACGCCTATCCGGTTACCTAGATGGAGTCGGTAAGGCGATATTTCCTGAACCACAGGCTTTATTAACACCGGCATCAAAAATGATGGGATTAGATGGACAAAAGATGTCCAAGTCCTATGGCAATACGATTTCTTTACGAGAGAATCCCAGTGTCGTTGAAGAAAAGCTAAGGACCATGCCTACTGATCCGGCCAGAGTCAGGCTAACTGATCCCGGCGAGCCCAGTAAGTGTCCAGTATGGAATCTACACCAGGTCTATTCTGATGAGGATCTAAAAAATTGGGTCGTTGAAGGCTGCACAAATGCTAAAATAGGTTGCCTTGACTGTAAAAAACCGTTGATTGAGGCTATTTTGAAGGAACAACAACCCATTCGAGAACGCGCTAATGAATATATGAATGATCCAGAGACTGTTCGCGGTATTATTGCCGATGGATGTGAGGCAGCCCGAGATGTTGCTCGGGAAACCCTGGAAGAAGTCCGGGATTCTATGGGGCTTATTTATCGATGAACTCTACAACTTCGAAATAAACGATGAACGAAGAAATCGAAACAACCAAGACCAGTCAAGATGAAATGCCGTTTGCTCTGGTGCAAGGTGCACCGGTAACGGAATTGCCGAAAGACTTATATATCCCACCCGATGCACTGGAAGTCTTTCTTGAAGCATTTGAAGGACCACTCGATTTATTGTTATACCTTATTAAAAAACAAAATCTCGATATTCTTGATATTCCGTTAACGAAAATAACCGAACAGTACATGTCGTATATTGATTTGATGGAAACCCTGCAACTCGAATTAGCAGGTGAGTATCTATTGATGGCAGCAATGCTGGCCGAGATAAAATCACGGATGTTATTGCCGCGTCATACCGAAGACGAGGATGAAGAAGATCCAAGGGCAGAGTTAATCAGACGTTTACAAGAATACGAACGCTACAAACAAGCAGCAGAGAAAATTGATGAGTTACCGCGGTATGAACGTGACTTATTCGCGACAGTTGCAGAATTCCCGGGACGTAAGATTAACCATAATCCACCGGAAGTTTCTATGGATTCAATTCTACGTGTATTTGCAGAGGTAATAAAACGCGCAGAGATGTTTTCACATCATATGGTTCATCGTGAAGCGCTATCTGTTCGTGAACGTATGGGAATAGTATTGGATAAAGTTAACCCGGATAGTTTTACTGATTTTGAGGAATTGTTCAGTGTTGAAGAAGGGCGAGGTGGTGTGATTGTTTCGCTGCTTGCCATACTGCAGCTTGTGAAGGATTCATTAATTCAACTAGTACAAAATGAAGTCAACGGACCAATTTATGTTAAGGCAGCATCATGAGTCAGGAAAAAATTAAAAATATTATAGAAGCAGCTTTGATGGTTTCAACAAAGCCGCTTAGTATTGCATCACTACTAAATTTGTTTGAGAGCGAACAAACATTACAACCAGAACGCAATGATATTCGTGCGGCATTGGAAGAATTACAACAAGATTACTTGGAACGAGGAATAGAGTTGGCTGAAATTGCCAGTGGTTTTCGGGTTCAAGCAAGAGATGAATATGCTTCATGGGTTAATCATTTGTTTGATGAACGACCACCTCGATATTCGCGTGCTTTACTTGAAACCTTGGCAATCATTGCCTACCGCCAACCGATCACTCGTGGGGAGATAGAAGAAATACGAGGTGTTAGTGTCAGTGGCACAATCATTAAAACCTTGTTTGAACGTGAGTGGATCAAAGGTGTTGGTCATCGCGATGTTCCAGGTAAGCCGGAGTTATTAGTTTCAACCAAGGCTTTTCTTGATTATTTCAATCTTAAGAAACTATCGGATCTTCCTGCATTGGCAGATATAAAGGATTTCGATTCAATCAATCCTGATCTTTTTGAAGCATTGGAAGGCGAAGCAAAATCAGTTGCTGAAAAAACAGAGGCTGAAGTTAATAATGTTGAAACAGAGGATGATGATTCAAATATTCCTGAATCTAATGAGATTGAAGAATCAGGTGAAGAATTATCAGAAGAAATAGTAACCGAAGATAATGAAGAGCTTGTTGTCGAATCAACTTCTAATGAATCAGAAGAAGTTGCTATCAGTGATGAAGAAGATCAAGAAGAGAGTGCAAAGGTTCTCCCTTTCACAAATTGAAGCGTTTACTAATCACTGCTGATTTTCAATGACAGAACGTATTCAGAAGGTCCTTGCCAATGCTGGTCATGGTTCACGGCGCGAAATAGAATCCCTAATTCGAGACGGTAAGATCACCGTTAACGGAGAGTTGGCAACGCTTGGCCAGCAGATAGATCATAAAGATCGAATCGTTTTAAATTCCCGTCAAATTCGATTGCATCAACAACGTGAGTCTAGACCAAAGGTTATTGCATATTACAAGCCTGCGGGTGAAGTATGTACGCGTAAAGATGAAAAAGGTCGTGATAACGTATTCAAAAAACTACCCGGATTAAGAAATAGTCGATGGATAAATATTGGTCGATTGGATATGAATACAACAGGGTTATTATTGTTTACCACGGATGGAAAATTAGCCAATAAATTGATGCACCCTTCTAGCCAGATAGAACGTGAGTATGCCGTGCGTATTTTTGGACGAGCTGATAAAAGGCAATTGCAGGCATTGCGTGATGGCGTCGAACTTGAAGATGGAATGGCGAAGTTTACTGATATTGTCGACTCAGGTGGTGAAGGTGCTAATCATTGGTATCACGTTGTGATCATGGAAGGTCGCAACCGTGAAGTACGACGTTTGTGGGAGTCTCAGGGTTTTCAGGTAACACGTCTGATACGAACTCGATTTGGACCATACATATTACCTCGGAAAAAACGGGTAGGACAACATTGGCGTCTTGAAGAAAATGAAATCAAGGCCTTACTCGAAGCGACAAGCATAGAGACAAAGAAAAAAGTGGATTAAACAATTCAATTTTCTTTATTGACTCGGAACCATAATGAGTTTTAACTGTGAACAGTTAGAAGATTTATATAATCGTTTATTCAATTCCTATGGCCCACAGCATTGGTGGCCAGCTGAGACGCCTTTTGAAATTATGGTCGGCGCCATCTTGACGCAGAACACTGCCTGGACCAATGTAGAAAAAGCAATTCAAAACCTTAAACAAGCTAATGCGTTAAATACACATTCTATTATCGACTTAGCCAATGACAATTTGGCAGAACTTATCTATCCCTCAGGATACTTTAATGTAAAGTCACAGCGGCTAAAAAATTACACAAATTGGTTTGTCGATGCTGGTCGGTTTAAAGGGTTACAGCAACTCGATAATCCAGATTTACGTCAGCGTCTATTGAGTGTGAATGGAATTGGCCCGGAAACAGCAGATGACATCCTGCTTTATGCATTTGAGCGGCCGGTATTTGTTATTGATGCCTATACTCGCCGTCTATTCAAAAAAGTGTTGTCGATTAGTGGTGATGAGCCTTATGAAACACTTCGTCTAATGTGTGAATCTTCTTTGAATCCGGAAGTTCCTTTATTTAACGAATACCACGCACTCATAGTTCGTCATGCAAAGGAAAGGTGCTCCGGAGAAGTAAGTTGTAAGCATTGCTATGTAGAGACTCCAAATCCAACATATATTGAATAAAATGGGGGAATATATTGATTTCAAGGCGTCCACTCTGTAACCTTTGCGGCCTTTTACTATAGGGCGATCAGACTATGTCAGAACGCAGACCCTTGGTCGCAGCCAATTGGAAGATGAATGGTTCTCTTCAAAGTATGAGTGGGCTTGTCGGCGCGGTATCCCAAGGGGTTTCCAAGGGGGCAAAAGCAGAAGTACTAATTTGCCCGCCTTATGTGTATATCCAGGAACTGGGTAAAATGCTTGAAAATACGGAAATCCAGTTAGGGGCGCAAAATGTGTCACATCACGAGAGTGGAGCCTTTACCGGGGAAGTTTCCTCATCAATGCTAAAGGATCTTGCCTGCAATTATGTGATTGTTGGCCATTCAGAGCGAAGGACACTTTATAGCGAGAACGATACGCGGGTAGCTGAGAAATTTGTAGCAGTTCAAGCGAATGGAATGACTCCTATATTATGTATAGGTGAATTGTTGGAAGAACGTGAAGCAAACATCACGGAAGAAGTCATTGCTAGGCAGTTAGATGCTGTGATTGATATGGCGGGTATTCAGGCCTTCAATCAGGCCGTTATTGCATACGAGCCTGTTTGGGCGATAGGCACAGGTAAAACAGCCACGCCCGAGCAAGCACAAGAAGTACATGAATTTATAAGATTACGTCTGGCAAGACATGATCATGAGACCGCGGAAGGCGTCAGGGTTCTTTATGGCGGCAGTGTAAAAGCGGATAATGCAAAACAACTTTTTGAATTAGCAGATATTGATGGAGGTCTGATTGGCGGGGCATCACTCGTCGCAGATGATTTTCTGACAATCTGTCACTCTGTGAGGTAGGTAACAAAATGGAAACAACCCATACATTATTATTTGTATTACAAGTGCTCGTCTCTGTGGCATTGATCGGATTAATTCTGATCCAGCACGGCAAAGGCGCAGACGCCGGTGCAGCCTTTGGTAGTGGCTCATCTTCAACCGTTTTTGGAAGCTCAGGTTCAGCAAGCTTTTTAACCAAGTTTACAACGGGCCTTGCCATTGTATTTCTAGGTAATAGTTTGTTACTCGCTTATCTTGCCACGCAGAACATCCAAGTAGCGCCGACTAGCTTGCTAGATCAGCCAGGCGTCGTAATGGAACAAGAAGCAGTAGAACAAGATATCCCTGCTGTTATAGAAGAACAAAGTGATCAACTGGATTCAGACCTACCAAGCTTGCCTGCACAATAATCATTAAATTGATATTTAGCCGATGTGGTGGAATTGGTAGACACGCTATCTTGAGGGGGTAGTGGGAGTAATCCCGTGGCGGTTCGAGTCCGCCCATCGGCACCATTTGAACATCTTAATTAAGAACATCATTCAGTCGTCACCTTCCTAAGTTGTATAAAATGTCGACAATAGTGATTCAAAATCAGGTAATATACGCATAACAATCTATTTTTTAAGCAATGTGTCGACAATATCGCAATTTGCTTATGAACACATGAATAAATTAAGCTGTTCAATCACTATCTAGTTGTTGCAAAGCGGGTGATTGAAAGTATTTAAAAAACCAAATTGAGAGTAGATAGTATGAATACCGATTACCGTAAACCCTTGCCTAATTCTGAGCTGGATTATTTTGATACCCGCGAAGCTGTTGAAGCGATTAAGCCAGGTGCGTATGCGAGTTTACCTTATACATCCCGAGTCTTGGCAGAACAGCTTGTGCGCCGGTGTGCCCCGCCTGCGCTGACCGACTCCCTGAAACAAATCATCGAACGTAAGCAAGATCTAGATTTTCCGTGGTATCCAGCGCGTGTGGTTTGCCATGATATTTTGGGGCAGACTGCTCTAGTTGATCTTGCAGGATTGCGTGACGCGATTGCCGATCAAGGTGGTGACCCAGCCAAGGTTAACCCAGTGGTACCAACTCAGTTAATCGTTGATCACTCTTTAGCAGTTGAACACGGTGGTTTTGAAGGTGATGCGTTTGAAAAAAATCGTGCTATTGAAGATCGTCGTAACGAAGACCGTTTTCACTTTATAGAATGGACCAAGACAGCATTTGAAAACGTTGACGTCATACCTGCAGGTAATGGCATCATGCATCAAATCAATTTAGAAAAGATGTCACCAGTGATTCAGTCACGTGATGGCGTGGCTTATCCTGATACCTGTGTCGGCACCGATAGTCACACGCCGCATGTCGATGCTTTAGGTGTCATTGCTATTGGGGTAGGTGGTCTTGAAGCCGAGACTGTCATGTTGGGACGCCCCTCAATGATGCGTCTGCCCGACATTATAGGTGTAAATATAACGGGTAAACGACAACCGGGGATAACGGCTACGGATATTGTGTTGGCAATAACCGAGTTTCTGCGTAACGAAAAAGTAGTTTCCGCCTACCTTGAGTTTTTTGGTGAAGGCGTAGCCGGACTGACCATTGGTGATAGAGCTACAATCTCAAATATGACGCCAGAATATGGTGCTTCTGCGGGGATGTTCTATATCGACGAACAAACTATAGATTATTTAAAACTCACAGGCCGTGAACCAGAGCAAGTCGCTCTAGTAGAAAATTATGCGAAAGTAACAGGTCTATGGGCAGATGATCTCAAGCATGCTGAATACGGGCGTGTACTGACATTTGACCTGTCAACGGTATGTCGGAATATGGCAGGTCCATCAAATCCGCATCGACGTTTACCGACCTCGGATCTGGAGTCACGTGGTATCGCGGTGGGGATAGACAAGGCAAACGCGGAAGAGGCAGAAGGTAAAATGCCAGATGGCGCGGTAATCATCGCGGCGATTACTTCCTGCACCAATACCAGTAACCCAAGGAACATGGTTGCCGCTGGACTGATAGCACGTAAGGCGAATGAACTAGGTCTAATCCGTAAGCCTTGGGTCAAATCTTCCTTCGCCCCGGGTTCGAAGGTAGTCCAACTTTATCTGGAAGAGTCGGGACTGTTGCCTGAATTGGAAAAGTTAGGCTTTGGTATTGTTGCCTTTGCTTGCACTACCTGTAATGGTATGAGTGGTGCGTTGGATCCTGATATTCAAAAAGAAGTTATCGATCGTGATTTATACGCTACTGCCGTTTTATCTGGTAATCGAAACTTTGATGGGCGTATTCATCCTTATGCTAAACAGGCCTTTCTAGCTTCTCCACCATTGGTTGTTGCCTACGCCATTGCCGGTACAATCCGGTTTGATATTGAGAAGGATATATTAGGTAAAGACAATAACGGTAACCCGGTAACCTTGAAAGATATCTGGCCAACTGATGATGAGATCGATGCGATCGTTAAAGAGAGTGTTAAGCCCGAACAGTTTAATCAGGTTTACATTCCTATGTTCGACTTGGGTAAGGCAGAAGCAGCCGAAAGTCCTTTATATGATTGGCGCCCACAGAGCACCTACATCCGTCGTCCACCTTATTGGGAAGGCGCGTTAGCAGGTGAACGCACTATGAAAGGTATGCGTCCTCTAGCAGTTTTGGGCGATAATATTACAACCGATCATCTGTCTCCTTCTAATGCAATCATGTTGAATAGTGCCGCCGGTGCCTACCTGGATAAGATGGGTTTACCAGAAGTAGATTTTAATTCATATGCGACTCACCGTGGTGATCACCTAACAGCACAACGTGCAACTTTTGCTAATCCGAAATTGTTAAACGAAATGTGCCGTGACGAGAATGGGGAAGTAAAGCAGGGTTCTTTGGCCCGTATCGAACCTGAAGGTAAAGAGAGTCGTATGTGGGAAGCCATAGAAGTCTATATGGAACGTAAGCAACCGTTAATTATTATCGCCGGTGCCGATTATGGGCAGGGATCTTCACGAGATTGGGCTGCCAAAGGTGTCCGCTTGGCCGGTGTAGAAGTTATTGTGGCTGAAGGTTTTGAACGTATACACCGTACTAATTTGGTAGGTATGGGAGTTTTACCGTTGGAGTTCAAATCAGGTGAAAATCGTAATACATATAGTATAGACGGGACAGAAATTTACGATGTAAATGGTGAAGTATCACCACGTGCGGAGCTGACGGTCGTGATGACTCGGACCAACGGGGAAATTGTTGAAATACCTGTAACCTGTCGTCTTGATACTGCCGAAGAAGTACATGTGTATGCGGCAGGTGGTGTTCTACAACGTTTTGCACAAGATTTTCTTGAATCTAACGCGGCTTAATCAGGAGATAGACCATGAGCCATGTACCCCAGATCAAGATCCCCGCTACTTATATGCGTGGTGGTACGAGCAAAGGTGTCTTCTTTAATCTTGAAGACTTGCCAGAATCGGCACAGGTGCCAGGAACTGCGCGTGATGCTCTGCTACTACGAATGATCGGCAGCCCAGATCCCTACGGAAAACATACCGATGGAATGGGAGGCGCGACCTCTAGTACTAGCAAAACAGTCATTTTGTCAAAAACCAGTCAGCCGGATCATGATGTTGATTACCTGTTTGGTCAGGTGTCTATTGATAAGGCTTTTGTAGATTGGAGTGGTAACTGTGGCAATCTGACGGCTGCGGTAGGTTCATTTGCGATCAGCAGCGGATTGGTAGATGGAAACCGTATCCCAGAAAACGGTATGGCTATCGTGCGTATCTGGCAAGCGAATATCAAAAAGACCATTATTGCCCATGTTCCTATTACTAATGGTGAAGTTCAGGAAACTGGTGACTTTGAACTTGATGGTGTGACCTTCCCAGCAGCGGAGGTCAAGATCGAATTTATGGATCCTACCGACGGTGATGGTGCGATTTTTCCTACCGGAAATTTAATAGATGATTTAGAAGTGCCGGGTGTTGGGACATTCAAGGCTACTATGATTAATGCTGGTATTCCGACTATTTTCCTAAACGCGGAAGACATCTCGTATAAAGGCACTGAATTGCAGGAAGCGATAAACAATGATGAAAAAGCACTAGCAATGTTTGAGACTATTCGAGCTTACGGCGCCGTGTGCATGGGACTCATTGAAACTATCGAAGAGGCTGCGGATCGTCAACACACGCCCAAGGTCGCTTTTGTAGGTAAACCTACAGATTATGTTGCTTCTAGTGGCAAACAAGTTTCTGCTTCAGATATCGACTTAAATGTTCGGGCGTTATCAATGGGGAAATTACATCATGCCATGATGGGCACTGCTGCTGTTGCAATTGGCACCGCTGCTGCAATTCCTGGTACCTTGGTGAATCTTGCTGCGGGCGGTGGTGAACGCAACGCGGTAACTTTTGGTCATCCTTCGGGAACACTTTGTGTTGGTGCTGAAGCCGGGCAGGACAATGGTCAGTGGGCCGCGACTAAAGTGATAATGAGCCGTAGCGCAAGGGTTCTTATGGAAGGCTGGGTTCGTGTTCCTGGTGATGGTTTCTGATAAGTGTGAATAGATAACACCATATTAATTAAAAAAATTAAAGATACAGATTGCATTTGAAAAAACGCGCGAATCCGTTCTGATTTTGCCCATATTTTTAATAGATAGATCCATTTTTTATCGGTTTCCAACTATCAATTAAATTATCCTCTGTTGTAAGCATGCATAGAAATTATTACAGCATCCGAAAATAAACTAATTTTATAAAAAATATTAATGTTTTTAGGTGATTGGCTCGATTCTTGTTAGTATACTTAGAAGTTATTAATTCACTTTTTTAAAGATCTTTGGAATAAACAAATGTTGGCGAATTATTTTCCCATCCTTATATTTACCTGTGTCGGTTTGGTAATGGGCATAGTATTGATTGCATTGGGTTTAGGATTGGGCAAGTTGCTAGGCCATGCTCGCGCCGACTCGGAAAAGCAGTCTCCTTATGAATGTGGCTTTGAGGCATTTGAAGATGCCCGTATGAAATTTGATGTCCGTTATTATCTCGTTGCCATTCTATTCATTATATTCGATCTTGAAATCGCATTTCTTTTCCCTTGGGCTGTCGCCTTGGATGGTATTGGTATGGCGGGTTTTTGGGCGATGATGATATTCCTCGGTGTGCTCGTGGTTGGTTTTATCTATGAATGGCGCAAAGGTGCGCTTGATTGGGAGTAAGCAAGATGGGTGCTGAGGAAAAAATTCACGAAACAGGTATTGTCACTACTAGTGTAGACAATCTTATCAATTGGGCTAGAACTGGTTCTATGTGGCCGATGACCTTTGGTCTCGCTTGTTGTGCAGTTGAAATGATGCAAGCCGGCGCTTCGCGATATGATTTAGACCGATTCGGTATTGTCTTTAGGCCAAGTCCTAGACAGTCCGATGTGATGATTGTTGCAGGAACATTAGTGAATAAAATGGCACCAGCATTGCGCAAGGTTTATGACCAGATGGCGGAGCCTCGTTGGGTTATTTCTATGGGCTCATGTGCAAATGGTGGGGGTTATTATCATTATTCTTATGCGGTTGTAAGAGGTTGTGATCGTGTTGTTCCTGTTGATGTTTACGTCCCAGGATGTCCTCCAACTGCTGAAGCCTTGTTATTCGGAATAATACAATTACAAAAAAAGATTAAACGCACTAATACAATAGCTCGATAACACCACTAAATATTTTATAAGCATGACGGATTCAACCGCTAATCTCGCGGCAAAACTTGAGGAGCGATTCAGCAATGAGTTGATTCATTGCATCATTGATCGTGATGAAGCCACACTTGTTTTATCTGCAGATGACTTGTTGTCAGTGTGTAAAGTATTGCACGATGATGAACAATTCGCGTTTACGCAACTGTCAGATTTATGTGGTGTTGATTATTCAACGTATGGTCAAGTCGATTGGTCTACTCATGAAACAAGTTCGACTGGTTTCAGTCGTGGACGCCAAGACGATGACCAGGGGAATAGCCATAAAACTAATGAGCGTTATGCTGTTGTCTATCACCTATTATCAATAAATCACAATATTCGTTTGCGACTACGTTGCTATGTGTCTGATGAATACCCTCGTATTGCATCAGTATCTTCTATCTGGAGTTCAGCTGACTGGTTTGAACGAGAGGCGTTTGACCTATTTGGTATCTTGTTTGAAGGGCACCCTGATTTGCGTCGTATTCTGACAGACTATGGATTTATCGGTCATCCTTTCCGTAAAGACTTTCCTTTGGAAGGTAATGTTGAAGTGCGTTATGACCCAGATAAAAAACGAGTGGTCTATGAACCAGTCACAATTACGAACAGAGTTTTAGTGCCTCGGGTAATTCGCGATGACAATCGCTTTGCTACACCAGCAGAGGAGCAAAACGATGCCTGAGATTCGTAATATGACTATGAATTTTGGTCCACAGCATCCTGCCGCTCACGGTGTGTTACGGCTTGTCCTTGAAATGGACGGTGAAGTTATTGAACGGGCTGATCCACATATTGGTTTATTACATCGAGGGACAGAAAAGTTAGCGGAGAGTAAACCATTTAACCAAAGCATTGGTTATATGGATAGACTCGATTACGTCTCCATGATGTGTAATGAACATGCCTATGTTATGGCAATAGAAAAATTATTAGGCGTTACACCACCGCTACGTGCGCAATATATTCGTGTCATGTTTGATGAGATCACGCGTGTTTTAAACCATCTTATGTGGTTAGGAACTCACGGGCTTGATGTCGGCGCTATGACCATGTTTCTTTATTGCTTTCGTGAACGCGAAGACTTGATGGATTGTTATGAGGCAGTTTCTGGAACGCGTATGCACGCGACCTATTATCGTCCGGGTGGTGTCTATCGAGACTTGCCCTCCATGATGCCGAAATATGAAGCTTCCAAATGGCACAAGCAGGAAGAGGTCGACCGATTAAATGAAAATAGACAGGGTTCGTTGCTGGATTATATCGCATCGTTCACTGACCGTTTTCCAGGTTGCATAGATGAATACGAAACCCTATTAACAGATAACCGAATCTGGAAACAAAGAACGGTCGGGATTGGTGTAATTAGTCCTGAACGCGCATTAAACTTAGGTTTTACTGGGCCGATGTTGCGCGGTTCGGGTATTGAATGGGATCTTAGAAAGAAACAACCGTATGAAGTTTATGATCAAATAGATTTTGATATCCCGGTTGGCACCAATGGTGATTGTTATGATCGCTATCTGGTTCGTGTTGAAGAAATGCGACAATCCAATCGAATCATAAAACAATGCGTCGATTGGCTCAGACAAAATCCTGGCCCCGTTATGATTGATGATCATAAGTTGGTTCCACCAAAACGTGAAGAAATGAAAGAAGATATGGAATCATTGATTCATCATTTTAAATTATTCACTGAAGGTTACTGTGTCCCAGAAGGGGAAGTGTACTCAGCAATTGAACATCCCAAGGGTGAGTTTGGAATTTATTTGATTTCGGATGGTGCGAATAAGCCTTATCGTTTAAAGGTTCGTGCTCCTGGTTTTGCGCATCTATCTTCAATGAACGAGATGGTTAAAGGCCACATGTTGTCCGATGTTGTTGCTGTAATCGGCACACAAGATATCGTATTCGGTGAGATCGATAGGTAATAGAATGACTGAAGCTACTAAAATAATACTTTCAGAACATACTCGATCAGAGATCGATATGTGGTTAGAAAAGTATCCTGAAGATCAAAAACAATCAGCGGTATTAGCAGCCTTACGCGAAGCACAACATCAAAACGATGGTTACTTAACAACAGAGTTAATGGATGCTGTTGCGCAATATCTTGGTATGTCAAATATCGCTGTTTATGAAGTCGCTTCTTTTTATTCCATGTTTGAAACAGAACCAGTAGGCCGACACAGTATCTCGGTGTGCACTAATATTTCATGTTTACTCATGGGCTCTGATGACATCGTCAATCATGTTGAAAAAAAATTAGGCATTAAAACTGGCGAATCAACCGCCGATGGTAAATTCTATATTAAATGTGAAGAAGAATGTTTGGCTGCCTGTTGCGGTGGACCAATGATGATGATCGACCATAAATACTACGAGAACCTAACGACTGATAAAGTCGACGAGATTCTGGATAGCCTGGATTAATATTATGGAAATGAACAGCGTTTGTTTTGCCACACTCCAGTTTGATGAGCCTTGGACCTTAGAAAACTATATAAAGGTTGGTGGCTATGAAGCGTTGAAGAAAATCATCAACGATAAAATTCCACCTGGAGATGTAATCGAAGAAGTTAAATCTTCTGGCCTACGAGGTAGAGGTGGTGCTGGTTTTCCAACTGGTTTGAAATGGAGTTTTATGCCACGAGATTTCGAAGGCCAAAAGTACATCGTTTGTAATTCTGATGAGAGTGAACCGGGTACTTGTAAAGATCGGGATATTCTACGTTTCAATCCGCATTCAATCGTTGAGGGGATGGCTATTGCTTGTTATGCGACAGGATCAAGTGTCGGTTATAACTATATCCGTGGTGAGTTTATGGATGAGCCATTTCCGCGTTTTGATAATGCCTTAAAAGAAGCGCGTCGCGAAGGACTGTTAGGAGACAATATTTTAGGCAGTGGTATCAGTATTGATATACACGCAAGTTTGGGTGCAGGTGCTTATATCTGTGGCGAAGAGACTGCTTTACTTGAATCGTTGGAAGGCAAGAAAGGTCAGCCAAGATTTAAACCGCCATTCCCTGCAAACTTTGGTTTATACGGTAAGCCAACAACGATTAACAATACTGAAAGTTTTGCTTCAGTACCTAACATTATACGTAATGGCGGCAACTGGTTTGCCGAGAAAGGCGTGACTAATAGTGGTGGTGTTAAATGTTTTTCTGTTAGTGGGCACGTTAATAACCCAGGTAATTTTGAAATTCCATTAGGCACTCCATTTTCCAAGTTATTGGAAATGGCGGGAGGCGTACGTAATGGTCGTGGTTTAAAGGCAGTGATACCAGGTGGTTGTTCAATGCCGGTAGTGCATGGCGATGTCATGCTTGAAACTAATATGGATTACGATGCAATTGCCAAGTCTGGTTCTATGCTGGGATCGGGTGCGGTGATAGTTATGGATGACACGACCTGTATGGTCAAGGCATTGGAACGATTATCACGTTTTTATTTTTCTGAGTCATGCGGTCAATGTACACCATGTCGTGAAGGAACCGGCTGGTTATATCGTGTCGTTAAACGCATCGAAGATGGTAAAGGCGAACAAGGTGATCTGGATAAACTCGATGATGTTGCAAGTAAGATTGAAGGACGCACTATTTGTGCCTTTGGTGATGCGGCTGCATGGCCAGTGAGAAGTTTTATTAAACAATTTCGAGATGAATTCCAGTATCACATCGATCATAAACGTTGCATGGTAGGTTCAGGGCATGCCGACGACTCTGAGGCCGCATAATAAATAGTATGTCAGACGATCAAATAACAATTGAAGTAGATGGCAAGTCCTTAAAAGCGGATAAAGGGCAGATGCTGATTGAGGTAACGGATGCCAATGACATCTATGTGCCACGATTTTGCTATCACAAGAAATTAACCGTCGCTGCTAATTGCAGAATGTGTCTGGTTGAAGTTGAAAAAGCACCGAAAGCGCTACCCGCGTGTGCGACTCCTGTTATGGATGGCATGGTCGTTAAAACACAATCTAAAGCAGCGGTCGATGCACAAAAATCAATCATGGAGTTCTTGTTAATTAATCATCCACTGGATTGTCCTATTTGTGATCAGGGTGGCGAGTGTGAATTACAAGATTTGGCCATGGGTTATGGTGGAGATGTTTCTCGATATCAAGAGAAGAAACGTGTCGTAAAAGATAAAAATATTGGTCCATTAATACAAACCGATCTTACTCGTTGTATCCATTGCACGCGCTGTGTTCGTTTTGGTGAAGAGGTAGCTGGTTTACGTGAAATGGGTGCTACTGGTCGCGGCGAAAATATGGAGATTGGTACATACATAGAAAAAAGTGTTAGCTCTGAACTATCAGGTAACATTATCGACCTTTGTCCTGTTGGTGCATTAACCTCGAAACCATTTCGCTATTCTGCAAGAACCTGGGAGCTTGTACAAAAAGACGGTATCGCACCGCATGATTCAGTAGGATCGAATATCCATTTTCACGTAAAAGGTGATCGTGTTAAACGTGTAGCACCAGCTGAAAACGAATCAATCAATGAAGTATGGCTTTCTGATCGAGATCGATTTAGCTACGAAGGTGTATACAGTGATGATCGATTGCAAACACCAATGATCAAAGAAGATGGTTCATGGAAAGAAATTGATTGGGAATCTGCTTTAGATATCGTTAAGGAAAAACTCAATGGTATTATTGATTCTCATAGTGCTGAACAAGTTGGCATTTTAGCGTCTCCTTCTTCAACCTTGGAAGAGCTTTATTTATTACAAAAATTTGCAAGTGGTATTGGTGCAAATAATATTGATACTCGCTTAAGACAAGTTGATTTTTCAGATCAAGATTCAGTTTCACAGTTTCCTTATTTAGGGCAAGCAGTTTCAGAATTCGAAACATTGCAATCAGCGCTCCTGATAGGCAGTAATGTTAGGAAAGAACAGCCGATTATTAATCATCGCCTGCGTAAGGCTGCATTAAAAGGTGCAGCTGTTATGTTGCTAAATCCGGTTGACTATGACTTTAACTATCCAATTGCAGCGAAAAGTATTGTTGCCCCTGATCAACTACCGGTTGAATTGGCTTCTATATTAAAGGCGCTTATTGAATCTAGCGATGGTTCCGTTGATGCTCAAGCAAAACAGTGTACCGAAAATGCGAATGTAACTGATACACATCGAACAATAGCTAGCAAACTTAGCGATTCAGAAAACGCAATCGTATTACTGGGTAACACTGCAACTGCGCATCAGCAATCATCATTATTACGCACACTAGCTGGCTTAATTGCCAAGATTAGTAATTCTAAATTGGGTTATTTATCTGAGGCTGCAAACAGCTCTGGTGCATGGTTGGCAGGCGCAGTACCTCATCGTCATGCTGGTGGTAAAGAATGTACTAGCGCTGGACTTAACAGCAATGAAATGTTGCAAGCAAAATTAAAAGCCTATGTGTTGATGGGTGTTGAACCTGAACTAGATTGTTGGGATAGCCGTGTCGCACGTACAGCAATGAACGAAGCTGAGTTGGTTATTTCATTGACAGCATTTCGCAGTGACGAAATTGAAAACTATGCTGATGTTATGTTACCAATTTCAGCATTTTTCGAGACCTCTGGTACTTATATAAATAATGAAGGTATTAGCCAAAGTTTTACTGGAGCAGTGCCACCACTTGGTGAAGCAAGACCTGCTTGGAAACTATTAAGAGTGCTAGGTAATATTTTTAATCTCGATGGTTTTGAATATCAGTCTTCATCAGATGTAAATGCTGAAGCGATGCAAACAATAGGCGATATCAAGTCTGAAAATATGGATCACTGGCGTTCACCTGTCGCTATCGAAAAAAATGGTACCGATTTACAACGCATTACTGAAATACCGATGAATATGATTGATTCAATTTGTCGACGTGCTGTTTCATTACAACAAACTGATAATGTCTCTGATGGTGCGATTCATATCAATACAGCATTGGCGGATAAAAATAATTTAAGCGATGCTGATACAGCTAAAGTTGAACAAGATGATAGCACTGTTAATTTGACAGTAGTCATTGATGATAGAGTTCCCGATGATTGTGTTTTGATTCAATCAGCGCATCCGGCTCAGATTGATCTGGGCGCAGCATTCGGTTCAATCAGGATCGCAAAGGCCTGATGTAATGTTAGACATAATCTATCAATTTATAAGTCAAAACGTATTGTTACCGATAACAACAATACTTTTGCCTGTTGATTATCAAGCCCAGGCGCTGACTGTTTTACAGACGGTCGTAAAGATTCTTTCTATATTAGTCCCTGTGTTAATAACAGTTGCATACTTCACTTATTTTGAACGTAAAGTCATAGGCTTTATTCAAGGGCGTATCGGTCCGAATCGTGTGGGTTTCTTTGGTTTTAGTTTATGGGGATTAGGTCAGCCTATTGCTGATGCAGTCAAACTTATCGTCAAGGAAATTATAGTACCGTCTAGCTCAAACCGAGCTTTGTTTGTGATGGCGCCGATATTATCTTTAGCCCCTTCATTAGCAGCATGGGCCGTTATACCATTTGATGATACTAAAGTATTAGCAAACATAAATGCTGGATTGTTGTATGTGTTAGCACTGACATCATTGGCCGTTTACGGTGTGATCATCGCTGGCTGGGCCTCTAATTCCAAGTATGCTTTTCTGGGCGCGATGCGTTCAGCAGCGCAAATTGTGTCTTATGAAATCGCAATGGGGTTTGCACTTGTAGGTGTATTAGTTGCTGCAGGAAGTTTAAACCTCGGCGATATAGTAAATTCTCAGGCCGGTAGTGTGATTCATTGGTTTTGGATTCCATTGTTTCCATTATTTGTTATCTATTTTATCTCTGGACTAGCAGAAACAAATCGCGCGCCATTTGATGTGGCAGAGGGTGAGTCTGAAATTGTAGCAGGCTTCCATGTTGAATATGGTGGCATGGCATTCTCTGTATTCTTTATGGCGGAATACGCCAATATGATTTTGATCGCAGTATTATCTGCGATTATGTTTTGTGGTGGATGGTTATCACCATTTCAGGGGATCCCAGGTCTAGAAGATCTATTTACCTGGGTACCACCGATGTTTTGGCTATTGGCCAAGACTTCATTTTTTATGTTCTTGTTTTTATGGTTCAGGGCTACCTTCCCGCGCTATCGATATGATCAGATTATGCGTTTGGGTTGGAAAGTATTTATCCCAATAACAATTGTCTGGTTGGTCGTGGTATCGGCATTGGTCGTTACCAATACACCACCTTGGTTTAATTAATCATAATGGCTAATAAAATTAAAAATTACGTCACCAGTTTATTCCTTTGGGAATTACTGAAAGGTTTGCGCCTTACTGGAAAGTATTTATTTAAGCGTAAGATCACAGTGCAATACCCTGAAGAAAAGACACCGCAATCACATCGATTTCGTGGTCTACATGCATTGCGTCGTTATCCTAATGGCGAAGAACGCTGTATTGCATGCAAATTATGTGAAGCCGTTTGTCCAGCAGTGGCAATTACGATTGAGTCCGAACCGCGTGATGACGGCAGTCGACGTACAACAAAATACGACATTGATCTGACTAAATGTATCTTTTGTGGATTTTGTGAAGAGTCATGTCCAGTGGATTCTATTGTGGAGACACGAATATTCGAATATCACGGCGAGAAGCGCGGTGACTTATTAATGACTAAACCAAGATTGTTAGAAATTGGTGATATGGTCGAGAAACAATTGGCAGAAGATCGGGCAAAAGATGCCTTGTATCGTTAATAACAACATACTTACTTAAACTATAAGATAAAAATAAATGATAGAACAAATAGTCTTTTATCTTTTTAGCGGTTTATTACTGCTGTCTGCATCGATGGTTGTGGTTATGCGTAACCCGATCCACTCAGCTTTATTTCTCGTGTTATCTTTTTTTGCGTCTGCTGCAATCTGGTTGTTGTTACAGGCAGAGTTTTTAGCCATTACGCTGGTGCTGGTTTACGTCGGTGCAGTTATGGTGTTATTCCTGTTTGTTGTCATGATGCTCGACATCAACCTAGTGAAAGTACGTGAAGGATTTGCACGATTCTTACCGGTTGGTATTACTGTCGCAGTCTTGATGGTTGCAGCGATGGGGCTAGTTGTGGGTTCAGATTACTTTTTATCTGATACCTATATGGCAATTAAATCTGTTGGCCCCGACTACAGTAATACTAAAGAGTTAGGCATGACGCTATATACTGAATACCTTTATCAATTTGAAATAGCGGGTGCAATATTATTAGTCGCTATAATTGCAGCGATCTCTCTCAGTATGAGTAAGTCGAAAGTTAATAAGTCGATAAGCCCTGAAGATCAGGTGTTTGTTAAAAAAGCCGATAGATTACGAGTCGTCAAGATGCAGTCTGAGTCTACTACTAAGAATGGGGAATCTGACGCATGATTACCTTACCTGAAGTTTTATCCTTAGCTGCATTGTTATTCTGTATAAGTATTGCCGGCATATTTTTGAACAGAAAAAATGTCATTATACTTTTGATGTGTATTGAACTGATGTTGTTATCAGTGAATATGAACTTTATTGCTTTTTCTCATTTTCTTGGCGATATACACGGACAAATTTTTGTGTTTTTTATCTTGACTGTTGCAGCTGCTGAGGCAGCGATTGGGCTGGCGATTTTGGTTGTTATGTTTCGTAGCAAAGAATCGATTAATGTTGATGATCTGGATAGCATGAAGGGATAGTCGATGACGAATAATATGGAACAAATCTATCTCGCTATTGTACTTGCGCCATTAATAGGTGCGCTGATTGCTGGTCTATTTGGCAAGCTAATAGGAAGAAGTGGAGCACATTGGGTAACCATAATCGGTGTTGCCACTTCCAGTATTCTTTCCATGGTGGCTTATAAGCATCATATGTTTGATGGTGGTGAGATCTATAATCAAACCTTATATACTTGGCTGAGTAGTGGCGGCATAGATTTTAAGATTGGATTTCTAATTGACCCGTTATCAGTCACCATGATGACTGTGGTCACTTTTGTTTCATGGATGATACATATCTATACCATTGGCTACATGCATGATGACCCGGGTTATCAGCGCTTCTTTAGTTATATCTCCTTATTTACATTCGCCATGCTGATGCTTGTCATGTCGAATAACTTCCTGCAACTGTTCTTTGGATGGGAAGCAGTTGGACTGGTATCTTATTTATTGATTGGTTTTTGGTATAAAAAAGAAACTGCCATTTTTGCAAACATGAAGGCGTTTTTAGTCAATCGAGTAGGGGACTTTGGTTTCCTCTTGGGTATCGCTGCAATTTTAATGACTTTCAATACACTTGATTATGCCGAAATATTTAGCAATGTAGCTCAGCATGCCGATTCAACCATCACCATCCTTGGTGATGAACCGTGGTCATTAATGACCGTTATCTGTATCTGTTTATTTATTGGTGCTATGGGTAAATCGGCACAAGTCCCATTACATGTTTGGTTGCCTGACTCAATGGAAGGCCCAACACCTATATCAGCATTAATTCATGCTGCGACGATGGTCACCGCTGGAATTTTTATGGTGTCGAGAATGTCACCTCTGTTTGAACTATCAGAAGCAGCACTTAGTTTTATACTGGTGATTGGATCGATTACCGCACTGTTCATGGGACTATTAGGACTGGTGCAAAATGATATTAAACGAGTTGTTGCTTATTCAACGTTATCACAGTTAGGTTACATGACTGTCGCTTTAGGAGCCTCAGCTTATGCAGCGGCAATGTTCCATTTGGTAACACATGCCTTCTTCAAAGCATTGTTATTCCTTGGTGCCGGTGCAGTGATCATTGTCATGCACCATGAGCAAGATATGAGAAAGATGGGTGGCTTATATAAAGTAATGCCGATTACATGGATAACTTGTTTGTTTGGAACTCTCGCATTAATTGGTTTCCCCGGCACGTCTGGTTTCTTTTCTAAAGACGCCATCATCGAAGCTGTTCACCACTCTACTTTGGCAGGCTCTGGTTTTGCTTACTTTTCAGTTATGGCAGGTGTGTTTATCACCGCCTTGTACAGTTTCCGATTATTTTTTATGACCTTCCATGGAAAACAAAGAATGGATATGGAGACTTGGAAACACTTACATGAAGCACCGCCGGTTGTTTGGGTGCCGTTAGTTGTACTTGCAATTCCTTCTTTAATTTTAGGTGCGTTCCTAATTGGGCCAATGTTATTTGGTGAATATTTTGGTGACGCAATTTATGTGTCCAGTACCGGAGGCCATGATGTACTAGCTCAGATGGGTGCAGGTTATCATGGTATTGGTGGCTTTTTATTACATTCTATTCAGCACCCACTCGTCCTTATCTTAATGTCCTCAGGTATTTTTGTTGCTTGGCTGTGCTACATCAAGTTTCCGGATGTTCCTGAAAAGATAGTTAGTAAGGTCGGTATTGTTCATAGAATTTTAGTAAATAAATACGGATTTGATGATTTTAATCAACTCGTGTTTGCAAAAGGTTCAACAGGAATTGGTCAATTACTATGGCGGATAGGGGACATTAATATTATTGATGGTTTTTTTGTCAATGGCACGGCGAGAACTGTACGTGTATTTTCAAGTATTGTTCGTCATGTACAGTCTGGCTATCTTTATCATTATGCCTTTTCAATAATTATCGGCTTGCTTGTATTGCTGGCGGTATTTGTTCATGGTGTTTTGGATTGATCAAAGAGAACTTGAATAAAAAATAGAAGAATAAGACTTAAATAATGACATTAAATAGTTTACCCATTTTAAGCATCCTTATCTGGACTCCGATTATCGGTGGTATCTGGGCATTGATTGCGGGCGATCGACAGGAACAAACAGTCAAGTATTTTTCATTCGCTGTTTCCGTGATTACCTTTATATTTTCTGTCGTTCTATATTGTCAGTTTGATCCTTCTTATGCCGGCATGCAATTTATTGAAGAATCAGATTGGATAAAAGCCTTTGATATTAAATATCATCTAGGTGTAGATGGAATTGCATTACCATTAATAATGCTCACCAGCTTTACCACTATTCTGGTTATATTGGCTGCATGGGACGTGATTGAAAAACACATCTCTTATTATATGTGTGCTTTCTTGATATTGACTGGCTTGATGAACGGTGTCTTTGTCGCGCTCGATGCCATTTTGTTTTATGTCTACTGGGAAGCGATGTTGATACCGATGTTCTTGATCATTGGTATTTGGGGTGGACCAAACAGGGTCTATGCCACAATCAAGTTTTTCCTATATACCTTCCTCGGATCGGTATTTATGTTGGTGGCTTTTCTCTATCTATACTCTCAAGCAAATAGTTTTAATATTGAAGCCTTACATGATGTACCACTGACGTTAACGGCTCAGAAATATATTTTTGTGGCATTCTTTTTAGCGTTTGCGGTAAAGATTCCAATGTGGCCTGTGCATACATGGTTACCAGATGCACACGTAGAAGCACCAACCGGTGGTTCCGTGATCTTGGCAGCGATTATGCTGAAGATGGGTGGTTATGGTTTTCTGAGGTTTAGTTTGCCAATTACGCCAGACGCGAGTCTTTTCTTTGATGATGCGATGATTATTCTTTCACTGATAGCCATAGTCTATATCGGCTTTGTTGCGCTGGTTCAGGAAGATATGAAAAAGCTGATTGCTTATTCTTCTATATCGCATATGGGTTTTGTGACGCTGGGATTTTTTATACCGTTTAGTATAGTCGCCGCTAGTGGATCATCAGCAGGCGCTATCATGGGTATGGAAGGCGCAATGATGCAGATGATTTCTCATGGCTTTATCTCTGCGGCGATGTTCTTGTGTGTCGGTGTTATGTATGACCGCATGCATAGTCGAATGATTAAGGACTATGGTGGTGTGGTAAATAGTATGCCGTACTTTGCTGCCTTTATGATGTTGTTTGCGATGGCCAATGCCGGTTTGCCAGGGACATCGGGATTTGTTGGCGAATTTCTAGTTATCCTAAGTAGCTTCGAGGCCAGTTTCTGGATCGCATTTACAGCAGCAATGACATTAATCTTAGGCGCCGCTTATACTTTATGGATGTATAAGCGCGTTGTCTTTGGTGACGTCACCAAAGAATCTGTTGCAGAATTAAAAGATATTAACGGACGAGAAGCGTTCATTCTCTTCCTCTTGGCCGTGGTTGTTTTAACATTCGGTATTTGGCCTGCACCAATATTCGAAGTCATGCACGTGACAGTAGAACAACTGATCGAGCATGTACTCCAATCAAAGATTTTATAAATGGTGAATTATGAATGCTGACTTAATCATTGCACTACCAGAGATAACGCTACTTACATTGGCGTGTTTGGTATTGCTAGTGGATGCGTTTAGTAAAGATCCATTACATCTGTTGACGTACTGGACTACTCAAGCAAGTTTATTGGTCACCCTAGCGTTAGTATTGTATTACTTCCCAGAGAGTTCGCAGATTGCTTTTAATGGTAGTTTTGTCAGTGACTCCATGAGTGCAATTCTAAAAGCGTTTATGTGCGGTATTACCTTTGTGGTATTTCTCTATTCGCATGAATATCTAAAAGAACACAAATCTCTGAAAGGTGAATACTTTGTGCTTGGCTTGTTTGCTGTGCTCGGCATGATGATTATGGCGTCAGCCTATAGCTTATTATCTGTCTATCTTGGCCTAGAACTTTTATCGCTTTCTCTCTATGCCATGGTTGCAATGCAACGTGATTCAAAGACTGCTCCAGAAGCAGCGATGAAGTATTTCGTATTGGGTGCAATAGCATCCGGTATGTTGCTCTATGGTATTTCAATGATCTATGGGCTAACAGGTTCTCTGGATTTGCTTACCATTGCTGAAAGAATCAATGTCAACGATGCAAATCATATGTATCTTGTTTATGGGATGATCTTTTTGATCATTGGTATCGCATTTAAACTAGGTGCTGCACCATTTCATATGTGGGTCCCTGACGTTTATCAAGGTGCTCCTACATCAGTGACTTTATTTATCAGTACGGCACCAAAGTTGGCAGCATTCGCTATGGCCATGCGTGTGTTAGTTGATGGCTTAATGCCATTAGTTAGCGATTGGCAATCAATCCTGATGATATTGGCTGTTCTCTCCATGGCAACAGGAAATATTATTGCCATCGCGCAAACCAATATGAAACGTATGTTGGCTTATTCAACGATTGCCCATGTTGGATTCTTATTTCTCGGTTTAATCGCCGGAACAACATCAGGTTTCTCTGGCTCAATGTTTTATATCATTAGTTATGCCTTAATGAGCATGGGTGCATTTGGCATGATCATCCTGCTAGGACGTAATGGTTTCGAAGCCGATATGCTTGATGATTTTAAAGGCCTGTCAGAAAGATCACCCTGGTTTGCATTTGTCATGTTATGCATCATGTTTTCAATGGCAGGTGTCCCACCATTCCTGGGTTTCTGGTCTAAATGGTTTGTACTAAAAGAGCTCGTTGCATCAGGTTTTGTAGGGCTGGCGGCCATCGCTGTTTTATTCTCGATAATCGGTGCTTACTATTATCTTCGTATTATTAAACTAATGTATTTTGATAAACCAGACTCAATGACCGCGATTAAATCATCAAAACAAATGCGCTTTGTCTTAAGTGTTAATGGCATCATGATATTAGCACTAGGTCTTGCACCTAATATGTTGATGAGTCTTTGTTTGGTTGCCTTGGCAGGCTGATCTCTTCTTCTGATTTTTCGTTGTATTTTTTAATATTGGTTTCGTCTTTGATCGGTGAATAACTGCGAAAAGACCACGGTTTTCTAGTGACGTTTTACATGTTGCAACGTTTCCTGATGACTTCTGCTGGTATTCCTAATTGTAATATTAGGTATTCTTTAAAGTCTTCTGCGTAAGCTTGTTCATCAATACTTTCTTTCATGCAAGTGATCCATTGGTCACGTTCATCTGTACCTATAGATAAGTGTTGGTGTACAGCTGGGATACTGATGGAGCCGTATTTTTCTTGATATCGTTTGGGGCCACCTAGCCAGCCGCATAGGAATCTGGCGAGTTTGTCGATGGATGTTTCTATGTCTTCGGGGTGCATATTATAAATGGTGCTAAATCTTGGGTCGTTACCCATACGGTCATAGAACTTATCTACTAGTTGTCTGATTCCTGCCTCGCTTCCTGCAGCTAGAAAGGAGGCATCTCCAGTGCCGTAATTTTGATTATTTTCCTTGTCCATTATTTTAAGAATTAGCTTTCTTAATATTTTTGTTATTTCAGTGCTGTTATTTATTAGTTCCAGTATTGTGTTTATCTGCAACAGCGTGTTCACTGGATGCCATCCAATAGCCGACACCCATAAACAGGCTACCACCAATAATATTGCCTATCGTGACCCATAGTAGGTTATGGAACATACCGGCAAGAGAAATGGTTTCCGGGTGTTCAGATAACAGCGAGATACTAAGCAAGGTCATGTTGGCGACGCTATGTTCAAAGCCACTGGCAATGAATGCAAGTAGGCACCAAAAAATAGCGATACATTTTGCAACTTCGTTTTTAAGCCTTGCTGCCATCCACAATGCTAGACATACCAACCAATTGCATAGAATGGCTCTGGATATAAGCTCTATTATTGGGGAATTCATTTTATATTCAGCTACTTTGTGGAGTAACCCTATACCGCCATGTAGTAATTCACCGCCACCACCAGCAACAAACAATACGGCAAGTAAAACAGAACCGACAAGATTCCCAAACCAGGATGCGGCCCATATTTTACTTAGATCCAATAGGCTGGTCTGTTTTTTTAACCAACCGAGTACCATGTACATGGTATGCCCTGTAAATAATTCTGAACCTGCAAAAACAACTAATGTAAGGGCGATTCCAAACGTCGCACCCATTATTAATTTTTGAAAGGCCGCCGGAACTTGTCCAGCTACGCTGAATATCAAAATAATACCAAGCCCAACATAGGCTCCGGCCATCATTGCGCCAACTAGAAAGGCTAGTGGGGAATGTTTGAGAACACGGGTCTTTTGGATTGCTATCTCTGAAAAATAATCGATAGTTTCTGAATACATTAATTCTTCACCATGGGTGTGATTTGAGAAATATCTTTTGACTTATAAAAAGTTGCATATAAGATATAACAATAAGTATTTCTTGGCAACATGGGGAGATGAAAATGCAAGATATTGCTTGGACTATTACGCTGGTACTGATGCTGGCGATTATCGCGACCTTTTTATTCGTTATTTTAAACTCTGGACAGGAAGCAGAATATGAGCCTGTAAAAAAACGGTTTTATTCGGTACGTACGGGATTGTTCTGGGTGCTTGCTATAGGATTTGTTGTTGTTTTGCTGAGTTCATACCAAGGCATGCCTTATGCTGCTCAACATAGGGCTGAAAATCCTGCTGGGACTCAAGTTATCGATGTTGAAGGCTTCCAGTGGTATTGGAAGCTAAGTAGTAACAAAGTAAAGGCTAATCAAACTGTCGTTTTTAATGTGACCAGCGGTGATGCAAATCATGGTTTTGGTATTTATGACGAGTCATTAACCTTACTGGCACAAACTCAAGCTATGCCGGGTTATATCAATAAACTTGAATATGTTTTTAAAGAGCCCGGGACATATAAAATTCTTTGTCTGGAATACTGCGGTATGGCACATCACGCCATGATGTCAGATATACAAGTTGTAGCAGAATAAAATCGGGAGAATAATATGACGTCATCAATTTCTGTAATTCATCCAAATTTAAGTGTAGGTGCTAGAAAGACACTTTTAGCTTATCTCGCAATCAGTGCTGTTGTCTTTGTACTTATGATGATCTTTGGTGCAAGTATGCGTTATGAGCAAAGTCAATGGTTAGGCATGGGGCCACAATACTTTTATCAAATCATGACTGCACATGGTGTGGGTATGATCGGGATAGTTGGATTGGCTGCCAGTGCAGTAATGTGGTTTTTTCTATCTCGTCATGTTCAGTTAAGTACGCCAATATTAGTTGTTAATCTTATTTTATTTTTGATTGGTGTTGTTTTAATACTGGGTGCAATATTTATCGGTGGGTTTGCAGCAGCATGGACATTTCTTTATCCATTACCCGCGATGGGCAAGGGCGCATGGGGAAATCATGCAGCAGCCAGCTACTTAATCGGGTTATTGCTAATAGGTGTAGGGTTCCTGCTACTCTATCTGGATACGGCACGTGCCATTATGAAAAAATATGGCAACCTCGGAAAAGCACTGGGGTGGCCACAATTATTCTCTAATAGTCAGGACGAACCACCACCCGCAGCCGTTATCGCAAGTACTATGGTATTAATAGTCAATATTGCTGGTATAGCTGCAGGTGCAGTGGTACTTGTACTCTGCTTGGTCAATCTTTACATGCCGTCATTTGAATTGGATCCTCTGTTAGTAAAGAATTTGATTTATTTTTTCGGACACATCTTTATTAATGCTGCTATTTATCAGGCAGTCATTGCTGTTTATGAAATTTTGCCGCAATACACAAATCGCACATGGAAACCGACTAAAGTTTTTATATTATCGTGGACTCTATCAACATTGATGGTGATGTCGGTTTATCCGCATCATTTATTAATGGATTTTGCTATGCCTACATGGGCACTTATTATGGGTCAAATTATTTCTTATATGAGTGGTTTTCCGGTATTGGTTGTCACGGCGTTTGGTGCTTTGACCATAATCTATCGTTCCGGGATTAAATGGGACGTGACGTCAGGCTTATTAATATTATCAATGCTTGGTTGGGCTTGTGGTGTTATCCCGGCAATAGTTGATGGCACGATTAGCGTTAATAATGTAATGCATAATACGCTATGGGTACCGGGTCATTTTCATATCTACCTTTTATTAGGTTTATTGCCAATGCTGTTTGGATTTATGTATTACCTTATTCAGAGCAATGGTAATAAAGTCGGTGCTATCGATAATATTGCCTTTTGGTCTTATCTATTAGGTGGAATTGGTTTCGTCACCATGTTTTTACTCAGTGGTAAAGAAAGTATTCCTCGACGATGGGCTGCGCATTTAAGCGAGTGGGTACCTTATGATCGAATTGCATCTGTTTTCGCAACGCTGATTGTCATTGGCGCTCTGGTTTTCGCTTATCGATTTTTGACTCGACTAAACAGGATAAACATCGCTACATCGTGAATCGATACAGCGTTATAAGTAGCTTACTGGTCTTGATAATCTCTGCTACCGTTTGGTGGCAGGGCACCAGTGGCTTTAAGGCATTTACCAGCGAGACGGCTAGAAGAATTGAAGTATTAGAAAATCCAAGGGTGCTCTCGGGTTTAAGTTTCGAAAATCAGAACTATCAAGATATTAATATTTCTGATTATAAGGGTAAGTATGTTCTGGTAGATTTCATTTTTACCAGTTGTCCAGATATATGCCATGCATTGGGTTATGCCTTCAAGTCAATCAAGTCCGAACTGGAAAACCTAGGGCTGGGAGAACATGTACAGATAGTCAATATTAGCTTTGATATTGAACGAGATACCCCGGAACAATTAAGTGCTTATGTGCAGCGTTATACAGAAGATAGTAATGTTTGGCATGGTCTTCGATTAAAAGATCCTAATCAACTAAAACAACTATTGACAGATTTTGGAATAGTTGTGATTCCTAATGAGCGAGATGGCTTTGATCACAACGCTGCAATTCACATATTGGATCAAGAAGGTCGCTTGGTTGGAATATATGACTATCAAGCACAAGAGCAGATCATTGCTCATATACGTCAACATATTGAAACGCCGACATTATGAATAAGTCACTCTTGTTGTTTCCTTTTACATTATATCTATTGAGCTATTCAATTTATGCTCAGTGGTTGGAAGCCTCCATGATTAGACATGTATTAATACAAATACCATGTCTGGTATTAATAGGGTATTTATTTGCATATCAATACCTGAATACGAATCGCTTCCTGACATTAATTAATGAGAAAGGCTTGGCGGGTATATTGCTCTGTATTTTTATCGGTGGTTATTGGATGTTGCCACGAGCATTGGATGCTGCGTTGCTCGATCCAGCTGTGGCTTTTATGAAATATATTTCATTACCCTTTTTTGTTGGCATACCGCTCGCTATTAGTTGGAAAAAAATACATCCGATAGCTCGAGCGGTTATTAAGATTGAATTTCTGACAATGTTGTTCCGATTAGGTTGGCTATATCTGGTTTCGCCAATCCGGCTTTGTAATTTCTATCAATTAAACGAACAAATAATCCTGGGAAAATGCTTCCTTATTATTGCTATATCGCTCTCTTTGTATTGGATATTGCAATTATTTGCAGAAGATTATCAGGAGGAAGTATCGGAAAAAAACAAACTATATGGCTGAGGCCAGTAAGCGTTTTAATCCTGCTTTATTAACGATGATATCTTCTAAGGTATAGTCGTCCAGAACATTTAAGAAAGCCTCCGTTGCTTCATTCAATACGGACTTAAGATTACAGGCAGGAACAAAAGGGCAAGCAGGCTCAGCACAATTTACGACATCCAATGTCTGTTCTGTATTGCGTATTACTTCGCCAATGCTGATTGAGTTGGATTCATATGCCAATTCAAGACCACCGCCACGCCCGCGTTTAGATGTGATATAGCCTAGTTTTCCCAGATGATTGACTACTTTGATGAGATGGTTACGGGAAATATTAAATGATTCGGCTATGTCTGTAATATTAGCCAATTTTTCCGGTTTTAATGCTAGATACATAAGTACCCGCAATGAATAATCTGAGTAGCGTGTTAGATGCATATTGTTATTTTAATCTATTAGACAATATAAAACATAAAAATGTATATAAAATGAAACAATTAGGTATGGTATGAATAATCCATTATTTTATGACTGGCCTAATATTTGCCCTACCTGGATAGCACTGCCAGCATTCAGATTATCAAGCCAATTTAATTTACTCTTTTCAAATATAAGAATGACGGTTGAGCCCATATTAAAATGCCCGAATTCCTGTCCCTGTTCCAGGATCACGGGGTTATCTTTGTATTCTCTGAAATCTAATTGACGGGTATAAGGCGGCGTTATCTGTCCTAACCATACAGTTTCCATACTGCCGACGAAGATAGCACCGACCATAATTTGAGCCATCAGGCCTAAGTCCGTTTCAAAAATACTAATAAATCTCTCGTTACGTGCAAAAAGGTTGTCTACGTTTCTAACAGTCGCATTATTCACAGCGAATAAATCACCTGGTACATAGATTGATTTGATCAGTTTGCCTCTGACTGGCATGTGTATGCGATGATAGTCTCTGGGTGATAGGTATAAGGTCGTAAACAAGCCATCACTTAATTTTGAAATTGTATCTGCATCGTTGGCCAGTAGGGTATCGAGAGTATAAGATTTTCCCTTAGCTTGTATTATGTTGTTGGCATCCAGTTTTCCAATTTGACTAACAGCACCATCTACTGGACTCAAAATATTGTTCTTATTTAGCTCCCATGTTCGTGCAGATTGTTTGAGACGGCGCGTGAAGAAATCATTAAACGAAATATAGTCATTTGCAGATTCTCTTTCAGCTTGATTCAACTCGACATTGTATAGATTGACAACTTGATTGATTAACAGGTTTTTCCAGAGTTTAAATTGTATTCGCGTTAGCCAATACATCAGCTTTGATAAACTGTGCTGTGGAATAAGGTATTGAGGCCAGACCTTAATACAATCCATGAATCCAGACTCAGTTGTTGTTGTTTTAGACATATTTAATGGTGATGATGTGAGTGGTCTTCATGGCTATGTTCATTACTACTTCGTCGTTCTACTGTAGCTTCTATGGTTTGATTGTGTCCGTTAGAAAATGAAAAATTAAGTGTTGCTGTATCACCCGACCGTAATGGATTATTTGGTTCAAAGAGCATTAGATGTAAATTTCCAGGAGATAACAATACAGTACTTTTCGCTGGTATTTCTAATGACTCTTGTTTCTCCATTGAAACCATATCGCCGTTTAACACGCTACGGTGGATTTCAATCCTGGAAAAGGTTGGGCTAGAAACATTTATCAGTTTTATAGGTTTATCTGAAGCATTGTGAATACTCGTGTAACCTGCAAGGACAGATACTGTTGGTGGAGCCTCACTAATCCATGATTTAGAAAAACTAACTTCCACGCTTTCATTGGTGAATGCCGAGCTGGAAAAAAGTGTTTGAAAAATAAATATAATCAGGAGAAAAAAATTAACTTTGTTCATTTATAAAGTTTTTTATCTTAGTGAATTGTTGGATGATATTGTTTTTCTCGTGTGGTGGAGAAAACTTGCCAACCATGCGACCTAGGGGGTCTATTAGAAATATTGAAGCAGAATGATCTACTAAATAGTCATCAGTTTGACTCTCGTTATTTAGATAATAAGCCACGCCAATTTGGCCTGTTAGGCTATTTATCATTTTATTATTACCACCGAGGCCAATGAAGTCTGGATTAAAATAACTAACATACTGGGACAATTTATCTGTTGTATCGCGTTCTGGATCAACCGAGGCAAATATAACCTGTAGGTTATCATTCTCGTTGACAAGCCCTTTATAGGAATCATTCATCACTGACATAGTCACTGGACAGACGTCTGGGCAATGGCTGTAACCAAAGAAGATAAAAGACCATTTTCCATTCATTTGATTTAAACCAAAGTCATTCCCATCATGATCAATAACAGAAAACGTATTTAATTGTTTTGGATTTGGCCAAAATAAGCCCTCTATCGTAGAGACGGCTTGTTGAGACTGTTGAGCTTGTTTTAGCGAAATATAGAACCCCGCACTAGTCGCTAATATGGCGAGGATGGACATTGCCGGGATTAAAAATTTACTATTACTGAGTTTATTTAACATTGCAGCATTATACCTGAACTAGGCTAATGGTTGATGTTCTTAAAGCACCAGATTTTATGAGTGAATTTCTGAGAAATTTTAAAGAAAACAGAAAAGAAACCGTTATATTCACTATGACGTATGGTGATTTGGCTAAATCATGTCAATTTATAGATATTCTGATCATGGAACGTTTCAATTTTGAACATGCATGGGTTTTGAAACGTTCAATTTTGATATTGTGATTATGTAGTTAAATCAATGATATATTGAACTATATAGTTTAATAAATAGCGGTAAATGTGGCAGTATTAGTATTCTAAAATTCCCCAATAATAATGGGCATCAATAATAAGAGGTAAGGCAATGAGACTTAACGGACGCATAGTGTTAATTTCGATTTTATCGATATTTTTATCATTTCCTAATATTGTTTTGGCGGCGGGTGATGCGCATTTACAGGATTTTACTGCTCATTGGGCCGGAATAGTCTGCCTTGTTGTTTTTGTCCTCGCTTATAGTCTGGTTGTATTTGAAGACCAACTTCATATGCGAAAGTCCAAACCAGTAATGGTCGCTGCCGGTATCATCTGGATGTTTGTTGCCATTGTTTACACACAAAGCGGAGATCAACATACTGCCGAAATTATGATTCGTCATAACCTGCTTGAATTTGGTGAATTATTCCTGTTTTTACTCGCTGCGATGACCTATATCAATACCATGGCAGAGCGAAATGTATTTGATGCCTTACGTGCTTGGTTAGTATCACAAGGGTTTTCTTTAAGAACTATCTTCTGGATTACGGGTGTTATTTCTTTTCTTTTATCACCAATAGCTGACAATCTTACAACGGCATTATTGATGTCGACTGTTGCGATGGCAGTAGGGGGTACTAATACTAAATTTATTGCTCTTGCCTGTATCAATATAGTAGTGGCGGCTAATGCAGGCGGTGCATTCAGTCCGTTTGGTGATATCACCACCTTAATGGTCTGGCAAAAAGGCGTAATTCCTTTCGCAACGTTCTTTGCTCTAATCATTCCTTCCGTGGTTAACTGGATAATACCTGCAGTAATCATGTCAATGTTTGTGGCTAAAGAAAAACCAGATGCGATAGATGAAAAAGTTGAATTAAAAGAGGGTGCTTTTATTGTTGTTGGTATGTTTATTATGACTATTAGCATGGCAGTTTCTGCACATAACTTTCTACATCTACCACCAGTGATTGGTATGATGACGGGCTTGGGTTTACTAAAACTTTTTGGTTATTACCTGAAGATGAAGAATATGCGTGCTCAGAAACAGAAAAAACAAGAATATGAATACACTCCTGGTGCCGGGGCATTAGATTCTGAATCAATTAGTGCAAGCGATCATTCTGAAGAAGAAACGTATGACATCTTTGGTATATTGGCAAAGGCCGAATGGGATACGCTGATGTTTTTCTATGGTGTGATCTTATGCGTTGGTGGCCTGGGTACTATGGGTTATCTTGCCGCACTATCCCAGTTCATGTATATCGATCTGGGCCCGACAACGGCTAACGTATTAGTCGGAATCGTGTCAGCCATCATCGACAATATTCCGGTAATGTTTGCGGTATTAACGATGATGCCGGAGATGGATAAAGCACAATGGTTATTAGTGACATTAACTGCAGGTGTAGGTGGTTCATTACTCTCTGTTGGTTCTGCTGCAGGCGTTGCGGTAATGGGACAAGCAAGAGGCATATATACTTTCTTCGCTCACCTTAGATGGACCTGGGCAATTGCCTTAGGTTATGCCGCTAGCATTTGGGTACATTTCTTAGTAAATGGCCGTTTTATAGGTGTTCCAGTTTAATAATCAATAGCATTTTCAATAAAACAAGAAGTCGAATGTCATCTGGCATTCGACTTTTTTTATGCTTAAATATTTCTGCATATAGATTTAATCTTTTTGACCGAACTTAATAATCTATTTGGATTACTCCTTAGAGAGTAAAGAATAACCCTAAAATAATCCTCGGTTGAGGTAATAGAAATATTCTGGATAGGTGTTTATATTACTAATACAACAAGGATGTTACTTGTGATTAAAGCTTAGTCTCTGATTGCTCGAATCTGATGGATACGGTCACGGAAGAATGTGCGCTATGGATGGCGCAACCAACTATAGCTTCATATCGAAGCTCATTCTATTTGTAGTTCTCTGCATTGAACCATTTTATCGCATCATCAAGACCTTCAATGCCAGGTCTTGATTCATAGCCTAATTTTTCCTTTGCCTTATCACTGGAAAAAAACATAATTTTTTTAGACATCTTTACGCTTTCTACAGTGGCTCTAGGTTCTTTATGAGTGATGCTGGCAATACGTTCCATTATCCAAGCAATCGGTAAGACTAGATTATGAGGTAATCGAATGGAAGGCGGTGTCATGCCTTGATTGATGCATATATATTCTAATATCTGTGCTAATGACATATTGTCACCACCAAGAATATAACGTTCGCCAATGGCACCTTTTTCTAACGCAAGTAAATGGCCATTTGCAACATCATCAACATGCACAATATTTAAACCAGTTTCAACATAGGCCGGCATACGGTTCCTAATTGTATCAAGCACAATTCTTCCAGTTGGAGTAGGTTTAATATCGCGTGGCCCAACAGGTGTTGAAGGATTGACTATAACAACTGGGCTGGCCATCTCCTTAACAAGCCTATGAACCTCTTGTTCAGCTAAATATTTCGAGCGCTTATAGTGACCAATCATATCTTCAAGCGTTACTGGTGTAGATTCATTAGAAGGTTTGCCGTCTTTATTAATGCCTAGAGTTGCGACGCTGCTGGTGTAAACAATTTTATCAACACCGGCTTTAGTTGCCGCGATGATTAAATCTCGAGTCCCGTTTACATTTGTTGCGTACATAGGACCTGGATCGGGTAGCCACAAGCGGTAGTCTGCAGCGATATGAAACAAAGTATCACAACCAGTGACAGCACTTTGTAGGGATTCAGGATCTCGTAGGTCGCCTTCAATGACTTCCAGATCAATGCCATCAAAGTTACGTCTGTCTGAACCTGACCTGACCAATGCACGTACTTCATGGCCCTTCTTAATCAATAGTCTTAGTACGGCAGAACCGACAAAACCATTTGCGCCAGTTATTAATGTTTTCATATAGAAAAGTTATCGATTTCAATCATGGTTTAACAACCTGGGACTTATAGAATCTAGCCATATTAATAGTGAAGGCAGTATTAGCATTGTAGAGATCATCATTGAGGCAAGTCCTAATGATAATAGTAAGCCCATGCTCGCTGTTCCTTGATGCGACGAAAAGGCCAAGTTGCCTATGCTGCAGATAGTTGTCAATGAACTAACAATAACGCCACGAGAAGAACTGGTCATAAAGATATTTCTTTGAGATTGCTGTTCCTGGCGAAACCGGTCGGCAATATGAATACCACTGTCAACACCAATACCTAATAACAGAGGTAGGCCAATAATGTTCGCAAAATTGAGTGGAATGTTAAATAACAGCATAAAACCAAATGTAAAAGTGCCGCCAATTAAAACAGATAATAATATAATTAATGCATCTGCTTTTATTTTCATTAACAAGAGTAATAATATTGTTATAGCAATAAATGCATACGTAAATGCAGATTTAAAAGCGGTTATGACAGCATCACCGGCTTCAATACTAATTACAGGTGAACCGATGACATTGTTATTAAACGCTTGTAATTGTTTTACAAACCTTTTCATTGCTGCATTATCATTAAGATTCTCAACAGGTAAAACTTGCAATTTGTAATGGTTGTCACTGACCCAGCGTTCATGGATTTCAGTAGGTATATTTCCTGAATCTACTTCCACTGCATTTAGAGCATCAGCTAAAGATTGCATCCTGCCAGGGAAACTATTTAACAGTTGTCTTTCCAGCCAGTTAATTTCTTCGCTATTAGTAGAAGCGTGTAACTTGATTAATAAGTTTTGCAGATTATTTTTTAGAGCTAACAGCTCTTCATCCATAGAATCTGCTGATATAGATTCAAGTTTCATGATTAATGTTTTAATTATATCAAGGCGTTCTTCATTGTTTATTTCTGGTTTCTGTATAGAGGTTGTAAGTGTCCCTAATAATAAATTCATATCATCAATAATAAATAATTTGTCTTCCTGATCTTCAGGTATAAAATTATTTAGAGAAACGACATCGTCAACTAATGATAATGATTCAACATCATTTTTAGTTGCTTGGATATTAGCGGAATTCTTTTTAAGTAAAATACCGCTCCATGGCGATGTTTTGCTGTCTTTTAATAAATCACGATAGGTCTGTACAGATTCATTGTCAGGATCTTGAAGATTTAATGTGTTTGTATCGAAGCTTATACTATTAAATTTATAGCTCAATCCTAGAATAATTATCAATGCAAGTAGTAATACCTTTTTAGTATGCTTATATGGAATATTGATTATTGCTTCTAATACAGGATTGATGTGCTTGTCCGGGCTATTTGATTTCGGCTTTGAATGCACAAACGTTAATAATGCTGGCAATAATGTAAAAGTAAATATTAAACTGATAAACATGCCGCTACCGGCAATCCAGCCCAACTCGGCAACGCCCAGATAATCAGTTGGTATAAAAGAATAAAAACCAATAGCCGTTGTAATAGCACAAAGGATTAATGACTTGAAAATATGGGTTATTGCCATTTGTAAAGCATGACTGCTATCAGTGATGGAAAGCTTTTCTTCTCGGAAACGTAATAATAGGTGAATTGCAAAATCGATTCCCAGACCGATATACAGAACTGCGAATGCGACTGAGATGAGGTTTAACTCACCAATTGTTGCAGTTGCAAAAGCAGTAGTAGCGATTAAACCAAATAGCAATGTAATTAAGCACGCAGACACTAGCAAAATAGAACCCAGTCCTATTGATAGAATAATCGCAACTAGAATCAAGGAGATCAATATAGCTTGTATATTAGCTTTAGAAACACTCTTTAATTCTTCATAAGAAAGAACTGTCCCACCTGTCAAGCGAACTTTAATAGAACTATTATCAGCTATTTTTACTGACTCTATGCTAGCTCGAACATGTTCTATTATGTCTTCATCAGGTAGTAACGATGTGCTGTTATCTTTAGTTTGTAAAACAATAAACTCACGATAAATATCTTCAATGTCATCATCAGGGTTCATTAGACGTTGCCAGGAAACTTGATGATTTTTATCTTCAAGTGCGAGATTAATTTCAAGTAATAATGGTTTGATGTCTACATCCTCACCATCTTGTTTTGCCTGAATTGCATCGCTAAGCATATTAAACAGACCACGCAGATTTTGATCTTCTATCAGTGTTCCAAGAAAAGGTTGGATACTAGCTAACCGATCAGATAAGTCTTGTAACTCATCTAGCTCAAAAAACAAAAAAGCAGATTTACGAAAGTAGGGTAATATTGCGGGATAATAGATGTCGTTAAAAAAATCCGCATTACTTGTAAACTTGGAATGTAATAATTCTGCTGTGTCACTTGCCTGATCAGGCGTCTTTGCTTCTATAACAACAAGGATATTATCGTTAAATTGTGGAAATAATCTTTCGTACTCAATATCAAGTTTCCGCCAATGAAGATCTTTTGACAGCATATCCGTTGTGCTAGTGCTCATATCAAGATTATCTTTGATATAAAACACAGCAGCGATAGTGAGCGCAATAATGCTGATGATTATTGGAAACCGAAATTTTTCAATGAAGTGCAACCAGGAAAGTATCAAGCGTTCGGATACCGATGTATGATTTTGATTCATTATTTATTATCCAGTGTTGACAAGCTACACTGAGCCTGTTCGAAAATCACTAGACTCTAAATACGTATTCTTTATCAGCATCGCGTTCGATATCAGGTGGGTAACTAAGACGTTTGTCATCATAATATTGTCTTCGATGATCGCCTTCTGCTGCAGCATTATATGTGACGTAAAGTACTCTTCGCTGCTCATTTGTCATATTAGGTTTTGATCGATGTGGAGCAAATGAATCAAAAAAGACTGTATCTCCCGGGTTGGTTGTTACTGACACATAATCCAGAGCGTCTTCTTCAAGTGGCTTCCATGCTTCGCCTATTAACCCCTTATCGTGATAACCACTGGCCATTTCCAAACAACCATTTTCAATGGTTGAAGCATCAACACTAACTAAGGCAGTAATATGTAATTTGGAATAACGATCCCAACCCGCTTGTACATCTTGATGTGCTTTAAACCCATCACCGCCGGGCATCTTAAAATTGATTTTGTCTTTAAACAGGATTGCTTCATCATTAAACAATTGTGATGTTACTTGCTGGATTTCTCCACGCATGAAAAGATCACTGAAGCCTTGATGGAAGGGTTCAATATCTTCCATTCGTGACAGTATACGTTCCCCTGAGGTCAATTTGCTTTTTTCAAAATACATCATGTATTTACCGGGGACTTCAGGGTAATTGGTAACTTCTTCAGTCCATTCAGTAATTTCCTTCATTCGTTCAGCGTTATATAAACCTCTTATGACAAGAAACCCTGTATTTTTGAATGCTTCGATTTGTTCGTTGCTTATTTTCATGATAGGTGATGTTTTAAAATAATAATGCCGCTCTTATAAACCAGTTAGTAATCTATGACAAGTCACAGTGACAATTAAACGTCAGAATAGAGAAAATGCCTATCCTTCAAAACTTGTGCTATATCGGATAATGATGCCAAACCTAGTTTATAGCCGCCTGCCAATAAAGATATCTCCCGAATTTGTTTAGGTTTTAAAATACATGACAACATAAAATTAAAAATTCTGGGTTGGCCTAGATTGTTGGTGTGTTTTAAAATTGCCTCGGGGATGGCTGTGTCAGCATCATCAGAAATTGTTCGTATCACAAGTAAATCAATATTATTTGTTTGTGCAGTTTCTGAAATAGCAGCACTTTCCATATCAACGGCCAAGGCTCCTGTTTTTTCTAATAGTTGCTGCTTTTCCGTGATGGAGGAACAGATTTCTCTACTTGATGCAATATTACCAATAAAGATATTTGGTTCTGACGGAAGAAAATGTTCCGATACCCTGCTTAACCAATCCTCGGATATCGAATAATGATTCTCCCTATTAATAACGGAACTCGCCAAAATAACATCGCCTGATTTTATCGATGCATCAATAGCACCAGCAACTCCCCAACTTATCAAGGCATCTACCTTTAATGCGATAAGCTTTTTTGCAGCAAAGAGAGCGGATTCATGACCAATACCCGATAGACATAAAAACACATCTTGCTGTATCTCAATAGGTAGACCAACTTTTATTTTTTTACTATAAAGACACTTTGCCTCTGCTGGCAAAGCTGCAATGATGCCAATCCTGCTCAAGACAGAGCTTTGATGATATTGCGATATCGTGACATCGCCCAAAGTGGAAAATACTTTGTATAACCGTGATATTTCAAGTAGAACACGCGAGGAAATCCTGGTGCAGTATAACTGTCATCATACCAATGACCATCCGCAGATTGGTTTGCTATTAGATAGTTTATGCCGCGTCGGACAGTATCTGTTTCAGCTTCACCGACTGCTAATAATGAAAGTAAGGCCCATGCGGTTTGGAAGGCAGTGCTTTGATATGGACGGTAATGCCTTGGTGGGTAATAACTATCATTACTTTCTCCCCAGCCACCGTCTTCATTCTGAATGTCTTGTAAATATTTAACAGATTTTCTAATGTATTCTTGTTGAGGGTCTTCTTCGGCAATTTCGAGAGCCGTCAGTACCGACCAGGTACCATAAATATAGTTTGTGCCCCAACGACCAAACCAGGAGCCATCATCTTCCTGATCTGATTTTAAAAACTTAATAGCATCACTGATAGTTGTTGCATACTTCTCTTTATCAGCCAGAGACAATAAAGCGATTACCCGACCAGTAACATCAGCTGTTGGTGGGTCGAGTAGGGCGCCATGATCAGCGAATGGAATGGCATTGAGATAGTATTGGGTATTATTGACTTCAAATGATCCAAAGCCGCCGCCATTAGATCGCATTCCCGCCACCCAAACAGCTGCTCGTTGAATTGCTTCAGAATATTTTTCATTACCGGTACGATGCATTGCCCAAGCGACCATGGAAGTATCATCCAGATCTGGATAAAAATAATTACTGTATTGAAACGCCCAGCCTCCTCCAGCAAGGTGTGGTCTTGGTATGCGCCAATCACCCGGTTCATCGCTTAGTTGTCGATCTTTAAGCCAATCAAGAGCATGTTCAATTTCTGGAGTAATGTTTGCTTCGGTTTCTGTTTCGATCATTGCTTGTCCGGCTAAACAAGTATCCCAGACCGGTGATAAGCAGGGTTGACAATACATGGTATTACCACGCTTTGTCAGTAATGACTCTATAGCTTGTCTTCCGCGCTTTCGAGCAGGATGTTCTTTTGGGTAACCAAGAACAACCAATGATTCATATACATTAACCATTGCTGGAAAAATACCACCAATGCCATGTTCTTCATTCATCCGTTCCAGGAACCATTGTTCACATTTGCGGATGGAGTACTGACGTATAAATTTTGGAACAAGTTTTTCTGCCAGGCGACCAATGTTGTCGAGCAACAGAAAGGCTCTACTAAGTGTTGTTGTAACCTTGAAATAATGTTGTTCATCTTCTGGCGGGGTTATAAATAATTCCCTAATGTCTATCCCGCGTGAATTTACTGCTAAAGGTTTCATTGTGCATAAAACAAATAATGGCACCATCACCGTACGTGACCAATACGAGACCTTGTCAATATGAAATGGAAACCACTTAGGTAAAATAATCACTTCTGCAGGGATAAAGGGAACAGCTCGCCACGGTACCTGACCAAACAAGGCCATCGTGATTCGAGTAAATACATTGGCGTGCGACGCACCGCCATGATTCAAGATCATATTTTTAGCCCGAACCATATGTTCTTCGTGTGGGTCGTCGCCTGTGATCTTCAAAGCATAATATGCTTTTACTGAACAGCTGATATCAAAATCACCACCGGTATAGAGCGACCAACCGCCTTCTTCATTTTGTTGGTCGCGTAGATATTGTGCGATCTTATGTTCGGTTTCATCATCGATTTCACCGACAAAGTGATTCATCAAGATGTATTCTGCGGGGATAGTGCAATCAGCTTCGAGTTCGTAGACCCAATGCCCATCATCGTGCTGTTGCTCGATTAATCTTTCTTTAGCAGATTGGATCGCCTCATCCAGATTAATTATTTTCCCGGATGGGTGTGATTCATCTAATGGATGATTGGTGATGTTTTCGTTTCGTGTTTCGAGGTTCATTACTATCTATTGACAATCCACAGCGATGTTATATTTGGGTGCATAGCAGCAAACATTAATAATATATAATTATTAATGTTTGCTGCTATCCTCTTTTCCCCCTCATCTTTATCAGTGTTTGTCATGCAACGCGCTGATATCAACAGAGTTTCTCATGAATGTCAGCCATAGGCAAACGGCGCCCACTGAATCGGAAAAGCGAGTTTAATGCCCAATTATTGCCAACAAAGAGGCTTGTGAAAAATATTGTCGCTTTGACACTACGCCGGCTTATTTTTACTTCTTGGCCGGTCGTGAAATCAGGCTTTTGCCGGATTTTTTCCAGCGTTAAGACAGCCATTCCTAGAGCCCATAAACAAAAACGGCGCAGACCCTTTTCATGAGCTGGTATTTTCAGGGTATATATCAAGGCATTTTGAATATGAGCATGTGCAACACCAAGTAATTCAATCAAGGCTTCATCAAATCCGGCTTCATTCTGCCCAAGTACCTTATGACGAATATCGACACCATATTTATTAAAGATATCACGTGGCAACCAGCATGCCCCGCGCTCATGATCTTCCCAAATATCTTTCAAAATATTGGTCATCTGCAATCCCTGACCAAATGAGACGCCTAATTGCATCATTTCTTCTCTTTGGTCATCAATTTCAGGGGAATAATCACAGAATAATTCGGTGAGCATCTCACCGACAACACCGGCAACGTAATAACAGTATTGGCCCATGTCTTTTAGGTCAGCCATGCCATCCAGGGTCTCGGCATCTTGATATCGAATCATGCCCTCCGCCATGATCGAGACGCATCTTTCGAGCGCCGCTCGTTGGCGTTCATTAAAGCTATGTGTAATTCGGATTACTGGTGTCGAATTGGCAATCAAATCATGCTCTGCTTCAGTGGCTGTTGGGGATAATAAAGGAAACAGGCCTTCAGCAAAGGTTTCAGCACTATCAGTACCTTTTACTACATTAATAAATTGCTCAGCATATTCACGTTTTAAGGCCGCTGTCATCAACTTATCATCTTCAATCGTATCGGCAATGCGGCATAAGAGATAGGCATTACCGACGACCTCGCAGAGTGATTCTGGTAATTGTGGGATCGTCAGAGCAAATGTGCGAGACACGTGCTGCAATATCTCATTTTGATATGAGATATCATCCAACTTGGTCGTAAATTCGTTTTTAGACTTCATTCTTTAGAATTATATGTTAAAAAACAATAAGTTATGAAAGCCCGATTCAGTTTTGAGCTCATTTTGCTAGTACCATGTATAAACCATCAGAAATCATGATGTTACAGGGTATAATTTCAGAAAAATGATACAATTCAACAATTAGGGTGATTCGGTGCTGCACATTACAGCCTGAATTATACGGATGCAAATAATCAATTCTGAATCCCCCAACACTAATTTTAATAAATGGAAGTTAAATGTCTGATAGTTTTCCGGCATTTCACACACCTTATATATAGAGAGTAAAAGAGTGAGTTCAGTTTCTGACATCATCCCGTCGGCAGGTATTTCTGACGCCGATAATCAAACGGGTCCAATTTATAAACACACGGGTACAAAAAGCCAACTAATTGAGCTAGCAGCATTGCCCGAGCGACTTTGTTTACTCGATGTGCCATTTTCACTGGTATCAGATCAATCTCAAATTAAATTAGGCTTTGGAGGTTCAATCCATTTTGATGCTGTCTCTGGGGATGAAGATACCTGTCAGCATTTAGCCTTTGTTCCAAAGCAAACAATCCAGGCATTGGGCAATAAGCAGTTTTGTCACGATTATGCGATTAAGTATCCTTACATGACGGGTTCTATGGCCAATGGTATTGCCTCTGTCGAATTAGTCGAGGCCATAGCCAAGGCGGATATGTTGGCTTCGTTTGGTGCGGCAGGACTCTCGTTGGCAGAAGTTGAAAAAGCAATTCAACGCTTACAAACATCCATTCCAGATAAAACATTTTGTTTCAACCTTATTTATAGCCCGAATGAAAAAGGTCATGAAGATGCCATAGTCGATCTGTTTCTCCGCTATGGTGTTAACTTGGTTGAAACTTCAGCATACATGAAACTCACACTACCGGTGGTACGTTATCGTGTGAAAGGTATTCATAAAGATGAACAGGGTAACATCGTTGTACCGAATCGAATCATTGCCAAAGCATCACGCGTGGAACTGGCGAGTAAATGGTTCAGCCCACCATCAGAAAAGTTGCTCAATGAATTAGTCGCACAGGGATCGATTACTGAGGCAGAAGCCGAGCTAGCAAAACAAATCCCGATGGCGCAGGATCTGACTGTCGAAGCTGACTCAGGTGGACATACCGATAATCGTCCTGCAATAACATTGTTGCCGACAATGTTGGCGCTGAGAGATCAAATACAAAAAGAATATAACTACCCGCATGAATTACGTGTTGGTGCTGCAGGGGGTATAGCAACACCGGCTTCTGCCTTAGGCGCCTTTGCCATGGGTGCGGCTTATATTGTAACAGGAACAGTAAATCAAGCCTGTAAAGAATCGGGCTCATCGGATATTGTCAGGGAGATGTTAGCAAATACTGGTCAGGCGGATGTGACGATGGCGCCGGCTGTTGATATGTTTGAGATGGGTGTGAAGTTACAAGTATTGAAACGCGGTTCAATGTTTGCCATGCGCGGTAATAAACTTTATGACCTCTATAAAAAATATGCATCAATAGAAGAGATACCTGAAGCAGACAGAGCTAATTTAGAAAAAACAATATTTAAAATGGCATTGGACGATGTGTGGCAAAAGACCTATGAGTTTTTTAGTGAGCGCGATCCTTCTCAGGTCGAAAAAGCGAAGAATGATCCAAAACATAAAATGGCATTAATCTTTCGTTGGTATCTTGGTCTATCTTCTCGTTGGGCCAATGCGGGTGTGGAAGACCGACAGGTTGATTATCAAGTTTGGTGTGGGCCTGCTATGGGTGCCTTCAATGAATGGACACGTGATACTTTTTTATCAACACCGGATCGACGTGATGCAGTAACGGTTGCAATGAACATTATGTTTGGTGCAGCAGTATTAAGTCGCGCTAATGGAATTTTAAAACAAGGTGTAGCGCTTGCTGGTGAATTAACCCAGTTCCAACCGATGCAACTTGATGCAATAGAAAAATATTTAACTGAGTAAGAGTAATGTCTAAGAAAAAAGAAAATAACCAGATGAAGCCGCTTGCTATCGTAGGGATAGGTTGCCTCTTCCCTAAAGCAAACAATGCTGAAGAGTATTGGGCCAATATTCGTGAGGGCGTTGATGCGATCACTGATATTCCAGAAACACATTGGCAGCCGTCGGATTATTTTGACGAAGACAAATCAGCGCCAGACATGACTTACGGTAAGCGCGGTGGTTTTATTAATGCCATGGATTTCAATCCGCTGTTATATGGCTTAAGTCCAAACAACATTGAAGCAACAGACACAACGCAATTGCTTGGAATGATGGTTGCGCGACAAGCATTACTTGATGCGGGTTACTCAACGGGTAAAGATGCGGGCGATGGTCGTGAATTCGATCGTGATCGTACCAGTGTCATTCTCGGTGTGACGGGCACATTAGAATTGGTTATTCCTTTGGGAGCAAGACTCGGACATCCGATCTGGCGTAAGGCACTTGCTGATGCCGGAGTTGATCCGGAAACAACAGAAGACGTGGTCCAACGCATTGCTGATGGTTATGTGCCCTGGCAAGAAAATTCATTCCCTGGCCTGTTAGGTAATGTTGCTGCAGGAAGAATCGCAAATCGTTTTGATTTGGGTGGCACCAACTGTGTTGTTGATGCTGCTTGTGCCAGTTCCTTAAGTGCAGTCCATCTCGCAGCTTTAGAACTCAGTGCTGGTCGAGTTGATATGGCCATAACCGGTGGCATGGATACCTTCAACGATATCTTTATGTATATGTGTTTTAGTAAAACACCTGCGTTATCCCCGACAGGAAATAGTCGTCCGTTTGCAAAGGAAGGGGATGGCACAATACTCGGTGAAGGCTTAGGTGCTGTTATATTAAAACGATTAGAAGATGCTGAACGCGATGGCGATAAAGTCTATGCGGTATTAAAAGGCATGGGTTCTTCTTCTGATGGCAAAGGTAATGCAATCTATGCCCCGAGTGCAGCAGGACAAACTAAGGCGCTTTGGAATGCTTATCATGAAGCAGATGTTACACCAAGAAGTATAGAGTTAGTCGAAGCGCATGGTACCGGGACCTCAGTCGGTGATGCGGTAGAGGCCAAAGCCTTGTCTGGTGTTTATAGTAAAGACAACGAAGGCGAAACATGGTGTGCTGTTGGATCAGTGAAATCGATGATAGGCCATACAAAAGCAGCGGCAGGTGTAGCAGGACTTATCAAAACGGCAATGGCATTAAAATATAAAGTTTTGCCACCGAGTATTAAGGTTGATGAACCTTTGGAGATTATCGATCCGGGTAGCGCACCGATCTATTTAAATTCAATAAAACGTCCCTGGCTAAAAACACAAGCAACGCCGAGGCGTGCAGCGTTAAGTGCATTCGGTTTTGGTGGTAGTAATTTCCATTGCGTATTGGAAGAGGCAGAAGAAATAAAAACAGAGATCGAATGGGACGGACAAGTATTAATTATTGCACTGAGTGCGGACTCTAAAACAGGCTTATTAGATCAATTACCTGATGCTGCTGTATTAGCTTCACCAGAGAAGCTACGATTCTTTGCCTATGATTCATGCCAGTCATTTAATGTAGATGCAGCACACCGTTTAACCATTATTATTGATAAGGAAAATACGGATGTTACAAAACACATTACAGATGTTAGACAACAATTAAATGATTCATCAGAATCTGCATGGCAAAAACCAAATGGTGTAACGTATAGCTCAGTTAATGAAGATAATAAGATTGCCTTTGTCTTTCCGGGTCAAGGCTCACAGTATGTTGGCATGTGTCGCGATCTGGCATGTCAGTTTCCGCAGTTTTCAACTGCACTCGAAGAAGCGAATCAAATGTTTATTGAGGCGACAGGTAAACAAAGCCTAGCAGATGTTTTATATCCGATTCCTGTCTTTTCCAAGACGGATGAAAAAGAGCAAGAAAATACATTACGCCAGACACAAAATGCACAACCGGCTATCGGTGCCGTCAGTGTCGGTGTCTTAAATATATTAAATCATTTTGCTGTTAAACCGTTTGCTGCAATTGGACATAGCTATGGTGAATTAACCGCGCTTTCTGCAGCAGGGTTTTACAATACAGAGACATTACAACGTTTATCACGTATACGTGGTGAACTCATGGCCGCAGGTGAAGGTGATCGTGGTTCAATGTTGGCGGTGGTTGCACCATATGAACAAGTTGAATCATTACTCAATGAAAATAAAATTGAGCTTATTATTGCCAATCATAATTCGCCAACACAAGTTGTGCTTTCTGGTGCAACAGATCAAGTGGATAGCTTTGCCAAGATTGCCAAAGCAGAAAAAATACGTGCAATAAAATTACCTGTTGCCGCTGCGTTCCATAGCCCATTCGTTGCTGATGCAGCAAAACCATTTGGTGAGGCATTAACGGCATTTGAATTTTTAGAAAATCAGTTTCCAGTGTTATCAAACACAACAACTGAAGTGTATCCAAAAGCAGCAGATGAAGCGAAAGCATTACTGGCAAATCAATTAGCAAAACCAGTTCGATTTGTTGAACAAGTAGAAAAACTATTCGCAGACGGTATCAATACATTTATAGAAGTGGGTCCTGGTAAGACACTGACAGGGCTTGTTGGATCGATACTTGCCGATAAAGAGTTTACAGCTATTGCCGTTGATGCGTCGGCAGGAAAGAAACAAGGACAATTTGATTTAGCCATGGCATTGGCTAGTCTCGCGACAAAAGGAATCAAAGTTGATCTAACAAAATGGGATGCACGTTGCGCTGAAATTGAAAGGCCAGCGAAACACGCAAAACCTGAGATGACAGTTTCGATTAGTGGTGCCAATGTCATGTTGCCCCGTGAACCACGACCACCAAGTAAACCAAAGAAAACGATTATTAATATGACCGATGAAGTAAAACAAGCACCACCAACTGTTGTGACATCAACGCCACAGCAGAACAATGGCCTGTTACAGGCAACACAGGAAAGTATTCTTGCCTTACAAAAGATGCAGGAACAAACAGCGCGGCTACATCAACAATATCTTGAGGGACAAGAGACAGCACAACAATCTATTCAGTCATTATTGGAACAGCAACAACGCTTAATGTCTGGCCAGCCATTGGCGCCAATGACACAGCAAGCAACGAAACAAACGGTACAACAGCAAATAAAATTAAATGTACCTGTTCAAGAAAAAAGTGTTGCGCCATCGCAGGTTGAAAAACCAATTATTAATGAGATCGAAGAATCAAAACAAGCAAGTACAGTAGTTGCTGAACAATCAGTTGTTGATGTTAATAATTTATTATTAAATGTCGTTTCTGAAAAAACAGGTTATCCACTGGAGATGTTAAGTCTCGATATGAGTCTGGATACGGATCTTGGAATAGATTCAATCAAGCGGGTTGAAATTCTCTCTGCACTTCAAGAAAAATTACCTTGGTCTGCGGCAGTGAACCCAGAAGAGTTAGGCACTTTTCAATTCTTACAACACATAGTTGAATTCATTGTTGCTGGTAGACCTGTCGACGATAAGCCAATAACGACACCATCAACAACAAAACAAGCTGTAAAAAGTGAAAATAATTTTGAGAAAGTGTTACTCGAAATTGTGTCGGAGAAAACAGGTTATCCGATAGAGATGTTAGATCTGGATATGAATCTTGACAGCGATTTAGGTATAGATTCGATCAAGCGTGTTGAGATCTTATCGGCATTACAAGAGGCCATGCCGGAACTTCCCACGGTAAGTCCGGATGAATTAGGACAATTACAAACGCTACGTTCAATTACGGAATTATTTGAAACAGAACAGACAGTCTCTGTCGAGACTACTCCGCAAGTTGTGACTCAAGTTAATAGATTTGCAAAAACTTTATTAGAAGTCGTTGCCGATAAAACGGGCTATCCAACAGATATGTTGAGCCTGGAAATGAACCTCGATAGTGACTTGGGTATCGATTCAATCAAACGCGTAGAAATATTATCTGCTATACAAGAGCGCATTCCTGAACTACCAGCAGTCAGCCCTGATGACATGGCCGCATTGCAAACACTACAATCCATTATTGATGTGTTTAGTTGTGCAGAAGTTTCTGATAATGCTGCACCGAGTAAATCACAGCAAGCAGATACAGATCTATCAATTATCTTACTTGACGTTGTCGCAGATAAAACAGGTTATCCCGCAGAAATGTTGAGCTTGGAAATGCATTTAGATAGTGATCTTGGAATAGATTCTATTAAGCGTGTCGAAATTCTATCAGCACTGCAAGATAAAATGCCAAACTTACCCGTTGTTGCCGCAGATGATCTTGCTGCCTTGCAGACATTGGAACAAATCATATCTTATATGAATGCGCAAATGGGCTCATCAGTTGCTACAGCATTTCCCGATGCAAAAGATGAAGTGATTGAGCGTAGAGATGTTAAAGAATCCAGGTTGATTCGAAGTATCGTAAGAACTATCAAACTTGATCAGACAAAGAAGAGAAAGCCCGTCGAATTTGATAAAGCGAAAGAAATTTGGTTGAGTAAACTAGGTGGTGATTTAGCGAAACAACTATCAGAAGAACTCAAGAGTCATGGTTATAAGACACGACTCGTTGCGAGTAATGTAAAAGCAAATAATAAAGTAGGTGGGCTAATACTTATTGCTGATAAAGAGGCAAATAAGAAAAGTCTGTTAGATAGTTTTAGTTTAATGCAAACATGTAGTGCTGCAATTAAAGAGGCTAACGGCTTACTGACTTCAGTGACAACGCTGGGTGGTCATTTTGGTTTTGATAATAATGTGAAGGGTCATGCTGAACAGGCAGGTCTATGTGGATTGATAAAGACAGCCGATAAGGAGTGGGAAGGTGTCAGTTGTAAATCAATAGACATCGATCCAGAAACATTATCATTATCTCAACTACAAGCAGAACTATTCCTTGAAGGCCCGCTGGAAGTTGGGTTGATTAGCGATGAAGTTATTGCGTTATCATTACAAGAAGAAGCATTGGCAGAAAAGCAATCTCAGCCTACATTATTGAACAAAGAAGATTTAGTTGTTATTTCAGGTGGCGCACGTGGAGTCACAGCTGAAGTTGCAGTTAAATTCGCTGATACCTACAAGTGTAATCTATTACTGTTAGGGCGCAGTCCAGAACCGGAAGACGAACCAGAATGGTTGATTGAGTTAACTGATCCTGCAGCAATAAAAAAAGAAATTCTCGAAAATTCAAATGAACCGCTCAAACCAACTGACTTAGAAAAGCGTTTTCAAGGGGTTCTAGCCAATCGCGAAATAAAAACATCTTTAACACGTATCGAGAATACGGGTACCAAGGTGCAATACGCATCAGTCGATGTAAGCAATACTGATGCAGTAGCGAATGTGATTGATATGGCACGAATAGAGCTCGGGAACGTGACAGGTGTTATTCATGCCGCAGGTGTCCTTGCTGATCGTTTGATCGAAGACAAAACAGAAGAACAGTTCGAGACTGTTTATTCCACCAAGGTAGACGGATTAAAAAGTTTGCTTTCAGCTACCCGGGATGACGATTTGAAGTTGATAGTATTGTTTTCTTCAACCACTGCACGACTGGGACGTAAGGGGCAGGTCGATTATGCGGCTGCTAATGAAATATTAAATAAAATTGCACAGACTGAAGATGAAGAAAGAAAAGACTGCAAAGTTTTGTCGGTAAACTGGGGACCCTGGGATGGTGGTATGGTCACGCCAGCATTGAAAAAAATCTTTGCAGAAGAGGGTGTCGGTGTTATTGGTTTAAACACCGGTGCTGAATATCTTATTCAAGAATTAGAATCAGACGGACCTGTCGAAACCATTATTCTTGGTGAAGCAGAAAATGTACTTAAAGCGATACCGTTAAATAATTCAATAACAATCAGTGATAGTAGTGATCTGGCAATTGCATTTGAACGTAATCTTTCAGTGAGTTCTTATGACTTTCTAAACTCACATGTTATGAACGGCCAGGCAGTTTTACCTGTTGCGGTAATCATAGAATGGTTCGCTCATGGTGCATTACATTTAAATCCTGGTATGCAATTTCATGGCTTTGATAACTTTCGCGTATTAAAAGGGATTACCTTAAAGGCAAATGAAAATATACATTTAAGAATAATGGCTGGCGCTATGATGCAGCAAGGGAACCTCTCTCTTGTCCCGGTTGAATTACGATCTGATGAATTATTACACGCTAGTGCTTTGATGGTGTTGGTTGATTCCTATGAAAAAAATGTACTACCAAAACTGCAAGCGGTGAAAGGTGCTTATCAATACCAAAAAGGTGAGTATTATCAAAATGGACAACTATTCCATGGCCAGCACTTACATGGTATTCGAGAAGTAACGCATTGCAGTGAAAAAGGGATTGTTGCAAATGTGAATTCTGCACCACCACCGACAGCGTGGATGGAACAACCGATTCGCTCCAGTTGGTTAACGGATCCTCTCGTATTAGATTCAGCATTTCAGATGATGATCTTATGGAGCTTTGAGCAAAAAGGTATTGGTTCATTGCCAACATCAATCGCACATTATCGACAATATCAACGTGGCTATCCAAAAGATGGTGCCAAGGTGGTTGCCGATGTGGTTGAGCATACCGATCATCGTGCTAATGCATCAATTGAATTTGTGGATAACAAAGGTGCTTTAATAGCAATAATGGATGGATACGAATGCGTCCGTGATAGTTCATTAATAACAGCCTTTAAAGAAAACGAACTTGATAAGGAAGAAAACGTTTAAATTGAATTAAATAGTTTAATTCAAACTATCCATAATCACCTAGTGTGGTACTACCTTATTATATTAAAGACGTAACTATAAAAACGTAAAAATAAATAGCTATGACAAAAAGAGCACTGATTACAGGGATAACAGGACAAGATGGTTCTTATCTCGCAGAATTTTTATTGAATAAAGGTTATATCGTTCATGGTATAAAACGGCGTAGCTCATTAATCAATACCGATCGAATAGATCACTTATATCAGGACCCACATGTATCTGATAGAAATATGATCTTACATTATGGCGATATGACAGACTCGAGTAGTCTCACACGGATCATTCAGGAATCACAACCTGATGAAATCTATAATTTAGCCGCACAAAGCCACGTTGCTGTTTCATTCGAGGAACCCGAATATACCGCTAATTCGGATGCGTTAGGACCGCTAAGAATACTCGAAGCAATAAGGATTTTAAATTTAGAAAACAAAACGCGTTTTTATCAGGCATCTACTTCAGAACTCTATGGCCTCGTACAAGAAGTGCCACAAAAAGAGACCACGCCTTTTTATCCTCGATCACCTTATGGTGTTGCAAAGCTCTATGCCTATTGGATAACAGTCAACTATCGAGAAGCATATGGGCTCTATGCGTGTAATGGTATTTTGTTTAACCATGAATCACCCGTGCGAGGAGAAACCTTTGTTACTAGAAAAATAACAATCGCGTTGAGCCGCATAAAAAAAGGACTACAAGAAAAATTATATATCGGAAATCTTGATGCAAAACGCGATTGGGGTCATGCACGAGACTATGTCGAAATACAATGGTTGATGTTACAACAAGATGCACCCGAAGATTTTGTCGTTGCGACAGGGGTGCAGCATACCGTACGAGAGTTTATCGAGTTCGCGGCTAAGGCCATTGACATCAAGATTACCTGGAAAGGTAGCGCTGCTGAAGAAAAAGGTTACGATGAAAATGGTAACTGTATTGTCGAAGTTGATCCAAATTATTTTCGACCAGCAGAGGTCGAAAGTTTATTGGGTGATCCTACAAAGGCAAAAGAAAAATTAGGTTGGGAATCAAAGACGAGTCTTGATGAAATGGTGACAGAGATGATGCAGGCTGATATGCACGCGGCTGAAAATGAACTGTTATTAAAAAAGAATAATTAAAATAGAAAAAACATGCAAAGTGATTCAAGAATATATATTGCAGGACATAATGGTTTAGTCGGCAGTGCTATTTGCAGGCGCTTAAAATCAGATGGCTATGAAAACCTAATCGTCCGTGATCACAGTCAACTAGACCTGTGTAACGAATCAGACGTCAATGATTTCTTTTCAGAGACACAACCTGAATATGTATTTCTTGCCGCTGCAGTAGTCGGTGGCATTCATGCAAATGATACTCGGCCAGTTGAATTCTTAAGAGATAACTTATTAATTCAAACCAATATTATCGAAGCAGCCTACCGAAATGATGTAAAGAAATTAGCCTTCCTGGGCTCAACTTGCATCTACCCACGTGACTGTCCACAACCCATAAAAGAAGAATATCTGTTATCGGGTCCTTTAGAAGAAACGAATCAATGGTATGCCATTGCGAAGATTGCCGGTATAAAACTCTGCCAAGCATATCGTAAGCAATACGATTTTAACGCTATTTCATTAATGCCAACTAATCTTTATGGACCGGGTGATAATTTTGACTTGCAAAGTTCACATGTTTTGCCTGCATTAATCCGCAAGTTTCATGATGGGAAAATAAATAATTCAGAACAGGTAGACGTATGGGGCTCCGGAAAGCCATTTCGTGAATTTCTGTATATAGATGATATGGCCGAAGCCTGTTGTTACTTGATGCAACGTTATGATGAAAAATCGATTGTAAATATTGGTACAGGCAATGATTTAAGTATTCGAGAATTAGCAGAGCTGATAAAAGAAATTATCGGATATGAAGGTGAAATTAAGTTTGATGCCTCCAAACCAGACGGGACGCCAAAGAAAGTGACTGATGTAACGAAACTAAACAGTCTCGGATGGAAGAGTAGAACTTCCTTATCTGCCGGGATAGAAAAAACATACGATTGGTATTTAGATCATCAACCATGATTTTCGCAGTAATTTTGGGACATAAGATCAAATAAAACCGCAATGGTAAAACAAAATAAAGGATTAATTCGACCTTACAGTAGTTTAATGGCTGCGATATTTAGAGGTGCGGATATTGTCATTGTTAGTGGTGGTCTTTGGGCACTAACTTGGATGCTTCTAATTCCCTGGAGCGATTTTTATACCATAGCGACATTCGCAGCAATGATTTTATTTATTTTAGCATCTGAGATTTCTGGCTTATATGGTTCATGGCGTTTTTCATATTTGCGACAAGAGATATCACAAGTTTTCGTAACCTGGTTTTGGGTTGTCTTCGGTTTGCTAATTCTAGCTTATGCAACAAAAACGTCATCCATCTTTTCAAGAAGAATATTACTGACATGGATCTTTATTACACCATTTTTATTATCATTTTTACGTATCACCATACGAAAATTATTACGTGAAGTCCGGAATAGAGGAAGGAATACGCGTACTGTTGCGATTATAGGCGCGGGTGATCAGGCGACTCAGGTAGCAAAAGAACTAGAGCGGCTATCCTGGCTCGGAATGAATATAGTGGGTTACTTTGATGATGATTTTTCTGGTGGATATCGCCCTGTCTCCGGAAATAAAATCGAAGTTATCGGCAACACAATGGATGTCGTAACCCGTGCCAAGAATAATGAATTCGATATTGTTTTTATAGCATTACCAATGTCGTATGAATCGACAATTAGTAGTCTAATTGGAGATCTTTCTGATACTACAGCGATTACCTATATCGTCCCTGATCTCTTTATTTCTGGTCTATTACATACTCGCTGGGGTTATATGGGAAATATTCCATTCTTAAGTATTCATGATAGACCCTTTAATGATATCGATGGTTGGATGAAACGTGCAGAGGACATCATCCTGAGTAGTCTTATCCTTCTGTGTATATCTATTCCTATGTTGATCATTGCAATACTAATAAAACTTACGTCGTCAGGTCCGGTAATTTTTAAACAAAAACGATATGGTCTTTCTGGTGATGAGATACGCATTTGGAAATTTCGAACGATGAATGTTTCTGAAGACGGCGATAATATTAAACAAGTGGAAAAAAACGATGCTCGGCTAACAAAACTTGGAAAGATTTTAAGAAAAACATCACTCGACGAACTCCCACAATTCATTAATGTAATACAAGGCAAGATGTCGATTGTTGGTCCAAGGCCTCATGCCGTTGCACACAACGAGCAATATCGCAAAGAAATCTTTGGCTATACATTACGTCACACGATAAAACCTGGTATCACCGGGTGGGCGCAGGTCAATGGCTGGCGTGGTGAGACCGACACATTAGATAAAATGGAAAAGCGAGTTGATCATGACCTTTGGTACATCAATAACTGGTCATTATTGCTCGATATTAAAATCATCTTCATGACCATAATCCATGGTTTTATAGGGAAAAATGCTTATTAATCATTCTTTGCAATATTAGCTAATACAAAAATATGACATGAGTCGAGTTACCCTCAAGTTTTTTATCCTCATTGCCGCTTTAATATCAAATAGCTTAAGTGCTAATGACAATAATTGTGCTGTCATAAATGATTCAAAATCAGATATGAGTCATATACATGAATTATTGAAAGATCTTAAAGAAGGCCAGATGCTTCGTGTGATCGTCACGTTAAATACGGATGATAGTAACCAAACACCAGAGAAGAGTATTAAATGTATTCAAAATCAACTACTTGAAGAGTTTTATGGTTTTAATATAGAGCATATTAAGTCTTATACCGCACTACCCATGATGGTGCTAAAAGTGGATAATGTCGCTCTTGAGCAACTGATGAATAGTCCTATAGTGAGTGCTATCTCGGTTGACCGTCTAATGCAAAGGATGGATGTACCAACGAACAATGCAAGGGAAGAACAACAATAATAATAGATGTAATAATAGCCTGAACTCTATCGGCTATTGCATGCGTGCAGCATCAAAATTATTTCTAATCGGCACGCTATCATCATTGCTGTTTTCTTCAGTTAGTTTTGCTGCCCCCCCACAAAAAGACAGACAGTTAAAGTCCCCAGCGCAAGTCGCTACAATAAATAATCTCAAGCGTCGTGCTCATGCAGAAGGCAGTACCAGCGTAATCATTGAACTCAATATTGAAGCACAAGCGGTACCTGTTTTACGAAATCGCATAGCACAGCTCGATTTTCAACAAAAGATAAAGTCATCACAAGAAAGATTATTGGAACGTGTTCGTCCTTTTCAAAACGGGCATGTTAAACAATACAAATATATACCTTTCATCTCTATGGAGGTGGATGAAGCAACGTTGATAGCGATGCAATCTGATTCGGCAGTCAAGGCTGTCTATGAAGATACACTTCATCGACCACAATTGGTTGAAAGTACAGTTAGGATAGGTGCAACAACAGCCTGTACAAGCGGCGCGTGCGGCGCCGGACAGATGGTTGCCATTTTAGATACAGGTGTTGATTTGAGCCATTCTTTTTTCAATGGGAAGGCTACTCATGAGGCCTGCTTTTCAACAAACTCTGCATATTCGACATCTGCTTGCCCAGGAGGCGGCGAAATAGAGATCGGAACTGGTACTGGTGTGCCATGTACTGTTGATACGTTTCGATGTGACCATGGAACCGCTGTTGCCGGCATAGCAGTGGGTGATGGTACCGTTTCGGGAGTAGGTTATTCTGGTGTTGCTCCCGATGCTGATATTATGTCTATCCAGGTTAATTCTAATAATAATGGTACTGCCAGAGCATTTACATCTGATGTGGTATTAGCTCTGGAACATGTTTATTCCCAGAAAGATAATTTTGATATTGCCGCAGTCAATCTGAGTCTAGCAGCAGATATTAATTTATTTACAACTACCTGTGATGCTGAGTTTCCCGCTATGACTGCAGCTATCGATTTATTAAAGTCTGTGGGGATTGCAACGGTGGCTTCATCAGGCAATTCTAACAGTTCTACTCAGTTAATAAGTCCTGGCTGTATATCAAACGCCATTAGCGTTGGCGCAGTCGATATGTCAGATAATGTGTTTTCATTTTCAAATAGTGCCAATTTCCTTGATCTATTAGCGCCTGCTTTTGTTTCAACATCGCGATCCAGCGGTAACGGTGGTGGCTTCACTTCACTTGGAGGCACATCAAGTGCTGCTCCTCATGTGGCTGGTGCTTTTGCTGTGTTTCGTTCATCGCAAGCGATTGCATCTTCGCAAGATATATCGGTGGATGATATTCTTACTGCATTAAAGAGTTCTGGAGTTTCTGTCTTAGATAATCGAAATAACATTAGCAAGCCCCGAATTAAAATTGATACAGCAATCGAAAATTACGATCCTCCGCCTGTTGTTAATATTATTACACCAGCAGACGCTGCTACAGTTAATGCGGGTGACAGTATTAATTTTACAGGAACGGCTATTGATGTGACTGATGGAGATATCAGCACCTCCATACAATGGCGGTCAGATATACAAGGAGATTTAGGGGCAGGTGCAAATATTAATAATAATTTATGTGCCAGTACCCATATCATCACTGCATCAGCAACAGACAGTAATAGTAGTGCAGGTACAGATGCTCACTCATTAACTGTACTTCCTATAGGACTAGCTCCAACGATATCCGATGATAGTGATGGCACAAATGAAGATACTTTTATCACAATAGATGTTTTGGCAAATGACAATGCAGCAGCAGGAGATACGTTAACAAACATAATCGCTGTTACCCAGGCGAGTAATGGCACCGTTACTAATAACGGAACGAGTGTTACTTATACACCTAATGAAAACTATATTGGTACGGATAATTTTACCTATACGGTGATTGGTTGTAATGGTGGTCCGGATACGGCCACGGTAACAATAACGGTGTCTGCAGTTAATGATGCGCCGACGATCACACGGAACACACCTTTGACTTTAGTTCGTGGAGGAACCGCAGAGATTACAGCTACAAATCTTGAAGGTGACGATTCAGATGATGGGGCTGTAGAGATCACCTACACGGTCACTAGTGTCCCCATACATGGACAACTTGAGTTTAGTGATTTTCCTGGCGTGGCGCTTACGACAAATACCACATTTACACAAGCAGATATTAATTCAGATCGATTGATATACATTCATGATGGTTCATTTGAAATACCAGGATCGAACTTTGCCGACAGTTTTGATTTTAGCTTGACTGATGGTGGTGAAAATGGAGCCCAAGCAGTAATAGGTCAGTTCAATATTGTTATTAATCGGGGTAGCTTTACTGAAAGTTTTGCCGGAACCGAAATGACTACCATTAGTGGGTGCTCAGCTGAATCTGGGTTAAATGGCTCGTCTTCCGGCGCGCATACTGTAATTTATATTGCTGATGGATCAAGCCTGACGGGTAATGGTACCGACTCATTTGGTATTAGTTATGCGACAGATGCTGTCTTCACTAGCAATAATACTGCAATGGGAACACTTACGAGTGGAGCATACACTGGTAACTATGAATTGACGCTTAATAGCAATGGTACATTATCTATCGATGTAACAGGCAATTTATCATTCGAACCACCGGGATGTAATGTCAATAAAACAATCGAACTTTCTCCTTCAGTCGCATCTACAGCCGCATTTGATTTTTCCGGAAGCTTTGCTGGAACAGATTTTGTTGACTTTACAAATTGCCCTGGGCTAACAGATAGCGGTGGTGTTCACACTGTGACTAACTCAGTTAATGGAACAAATTTATCAGGCAGTGGAACAGACTCGTTTGGTTTCAATTATACAACGACTAGTATAATCGACGGCACTGATCTCATGGCAAACGGAACGGCGATTTCCGGTGGAGATTATACGGTGACGACAGCAACGACGACTCTTGATGAGAGTGATGGTTCTCTATCAATATTTTGGTTAGGTAGTATACCTAGTTTACCTGGGTGTACTTTTACATCGAACGTTGATCTTTCACCCGTTCCCGTATCGGTATCAGGTTTCTCAGGAACGTTTGGTGGAACTACAGAGACAGTCATGATTGAAGGGCCGGGGTGTTTGGGTGCCAACACAAGTTCAGTTGCACATAGTCTTACTAATTTTGTTAGTGGTAGCGACTTAACGGGTATTGGAATTGATTCGGCTGGCAATAGTTATACATTAAGTGGAGCTATCAATGGTAGTGATGACATTGCAACAGGAACAGTAACATCTGGAGCATATACTGCTAACTTTACAGCGACGCGTACGGGTTCATCTATAACTTTAGATTTCGATGGCACTCTTACATGGCCACCTACATGTGATTTAATTTCAACTACAGGGCTTACTCGTATTCCTCAAGCGGTTGACACTGATGGTGATGGTATTATTGATACTAGTGATGATTTTCCTAATGATGATACTGAAACACTAGATACTGACAACGATGGCATTGGCAATAATACTGATGATGATGATGATGGTGATGGTGTTTTAGATGTTGATGACGCCTTCCCCTTAGATGCTACTGAATATATCGACACCGATGGAGATGGTGTTGGTAACAATGAAGATGATGATGATGACGGAGATGGCATTGTTGACAGTAGTGATAATTGTCCTGTAACCGCAAACCCGACTCAAACAGATACCGATGGTGATGGAGTCGGTGATGCCTGTGAAACATTAGCTGACACAGATGGCGATGGGATCGCAGACAGTAGTGATAATTGTCCTGCAACCGCAAACCCTACTCAAACGGATACCGATGGTGATGGACTCGGCGATGCCTGTGATGCATTTACTGATTCGGATGGAGATGGTATCCCTGACAGCAGTGATAATTGCCCACTAATTGCCAATACTAATCAGTCTGATGTTGATGCTAATGGTATTGGAGATGTTTGTGATCTAGTGATTGGGCAGTTGACCTTCATCGAACGAAAACGAGACGGCGTCGATGGGGTGGATGGTTTGGAGAGCGCTATCGGTGTCACTGTTAGTCCAGATGGAGCCCATGTCTATGTAGCAAGTATTAGAGATGATGCAGTTGCCGTCTTCAGCCGAGGTGGAACGAGTGGGCAGTTGACCTTTATCGAACGAAAACGAGACGGTGTCGATGGAGTGGATGGTTTGGATGGCGCTATCGGTGTCACTGTTAGTCCAGATGGAGCCCATGTCTATGTAGCAAGTATTGGCGATGATGCAGTTGCCGTCTTTAGTCGCGATAGCATCAGTGGACAATTGACCTTTATTGAGCAACTCAAAAACGGTGTGAATGGTGTGGACGGTATCGATGGTGCCCGTGATATCCATATCAGTCCTGACGGAAACCATATATATATAGCTGGCCAGAACAGTCATGCGGTGGCCGTTTTTAGCCGAGACAGTACGACGGGCATTTTGAGCTTTATAGAACGAATACATGATTCAGATGTGGGCGGACTGGAAATTCCACTAGCTGTTAGAGTCAGCCCGGAAGGTGCTTCTGTTTATGTTACAGGTGCGGTTGATGGGACTGTTGTTAACTTCAGTAGGGATAGCAGCACTGGTCAGTTGACCTTCGTGGACTTGCAACAAGACGGCGTGAATGGCGTGTCCGGGCTGAGTAATCCTCGTGCGGTTGTAGTAAGTCCCGACGGAGACCATGTTTATATTGCGAATTCGACTTATTCTTCTCCTATTGCTGTCTTTAGCCGTGATAGCGCTACTGGTCAGTTGACCTTCGTCGAGAAAGAAAATGATGGGCAGAATAGTGGCCATGGCATCAGCATCAGCAGCGATGGTAACAACGTCTATGTCACGACTGGCTTTCCCGAAAATGCGGTGGCTCATTACAATCGGGATAGAACCAGTGGGGAACTGAGCTTTGTTGAACTAATCGAGGACGGGCAGAACGGTGTGGATGGTTTGGATACTTCTCGAGGTGTGACGGTCAGTCCCGATGGGGCTAATGTCTATGTCGCGGGCAATGGTGATAATGCAGTAGCCGTCTTCGCTCGCCTTGATTATGATTCTGATGGCGATGGGATCGCTGACGGTAGTGACAATTGTCCTACAATCGCAAACCCCACTCAAACAGATACCGATGATGATGGACTTGGTGATGCCTGTGATGCTTTAACGGATACTGATGGCGATGGGATCGCAGACAGTAGTGATGCATTTCCTAATGACCCCACAGAAACTACAGATAGTGATAGCGATGGTATAGGTGATAATGCAGATGTCTTTCCAACTGATCCAACTGAAACCTCTGACACGGATGGTGATGGCATTGGTGATAATGCAGACACTACCTTAACTGTTGGTGATGGCGATGTTACGTTTCTAATTGCCGCAATCAATGCAGCGAATGATGAAATCAATAATCTAGGTCTTGATGTAATAGAACTTGCTGCGAATGGCAGTTATCAACTGACAACTATTGAAGATAGTTCTAATGGCAACAGCGGATTGCCGAGTATTACGTCAGAAATAATCATACAAGGTAATGACGCAAGCATTTTAGGTAGCGCAGACAATAATCCTTGTGATGGTAATGGTACTGAATTCCGTATTCTCTTAGTGAACGCAACGGGCACACTAACCTTAAACAACACAATAGTAAGTGGCGGTTGTACCTTCGGTTCAGATGGTGGTGGCGTTTTAGTTAATGGCGGTAGTTTAAATCTGAATAGTAGTTCTGTATTAGACACGAACGGACAGACTAGTGAGAGCGTTCAGAGCAATGCTGGCACGATTATGATTAGCCGATAAATATTCATGTAAGTCTGTAGCTTAATAAAAGAAAGTCTCACTACACAAATAAATCAATTACTTAAAGGGCTGTACGAACCTTTTGCAGGTAACATGAAGTCCTATAAAGCACTACCCATGCTGGTGCTAAAAGTGGATAATGTCGCTCTTGAGCAACTGATGAACAGCCCTATAGTGAGTGCTATCTCGGTTGACCGTCTAATGCAAAGGATGGATGTGCCAACGAATAATGCAAGGGAAGAAGAACAATAAAAATCAATGCAATGATTGCCTGAACTATCTCGGCGCCATCATTAATGGTGCATTAAAATTATTTTTAATTAGCGCGATATCATTATTGCAGTTTACATCTGTTAGTTATGCTGCCCCCCCACAAAAAGACAGACAGTTAAAGTCCCCAGCGCAAGTCGCTACGATGAATAAGCTTAAGCAACGTGCTCAAGCTAATGGTAGTACGCGTGTCATCGTTGAATTGAATGTAGAACCACAATCAACACAATTATTTCAAAGTCGTGCCTTTAAATTATCAAAGACGCAGCGGATCAAATCAACACGAGAACGATTATTACAACGTGTTCGCCCCGATCGAAATAAACGCATTAAGGAGTTCAAGCATATTCCCTATATTGCAATGGATGTCGATGCATCGGCATTAGAAGATATGGAGTCGGATCCGGATATTAAGGGGGTTTATGAAGATAAATTAAAATCAGCCAGCCTAGTAGAAAGCACACCTTTGGTTGGTTCGACAACTGCATGTACGGGTGGGTATTGCGGTCAGGGGCAAACCATTGCTATTTTGGATACGGGAGTAGATGCTAATCATGCATTTCTTTATGACAGAGTAGTACATCAAGCTTGTTTCTCTACGACTGACAGTGCCTCCTTCTCAACTTCTGTATGCCCAAATGGACAAGAGGTACAAATTGGTGGAGATGCAGGTAAGCCTTGTTTTCTAAATTTTGAAACAGAATCAGTTAATGGTTGCGATCATGGGACGCATGTCGCAGGCATTGCGGCAGGCAAAGGGCCGTCATTTTCAGGCGTAGCACCAGATGCTGATATTATGGCAATCCAGGTTTTTTCAAAATCTACAGATTTCCTTGCTTGTAATTTCATTGGTGAAAGTGCCCCATGTATAGCGGCATTTACCTCAGATTTAATCAGCGCATTAGAGCATGTTTATAGCCAACGTAATAATTATGATATTGCTTCTGTAAATATGAGTTTGGGTGGTGGATCATTCTCAAGCACCTGCGATTCAGAACCAGAAACAGCAGCTATTAATCTATTAAAGTCAGTTGGTATTGCTTCGGTAGTGTCATCTGGAAATGAATTTACAACAAACGCGATGAGTTCACCGGCTTGTGTTACTAATGCGATAAGTGTCGGTTCAACGAGCAATCTTGATGTTGTCTCTTCATTCTCAAACAGCGCAAGCTTTCTTGATTTATTAGCGCCAGGAGAAGGCGTTAATTCATCAGTACGTGGTGGTGTTTTTATAGAAGGTAGCGCTTTTGACAATATGGATGGAACGTCCATGGCGACACCACATGTCGCTGGTGCTTTTGCGTTGCTCCGTTCAGCAAATCCAACAGCAACTGTGGACAATATTTTAAATAACCTAAAGAATACGGGCGTATCCGTATTAGATAGTCGTAATAGTATTACCAAGCCTCGTATACAAATTGATTCTGCACTAAATCAATTTACAAATACGGCGCCGATTCTAACTGTTTTTCCACCATCAGAGCCTGATCCTACTAACAGAGTTGTATTGACTGGTACCGCAATTGATCCGCAAGATGGCACTATAAGTAACTCTATACAATGGAGTTCAAGCATTGATGGTGTGATGGCTACAGGGGCAGGTATATCTAATACTTATTCTTCCGGTATTCACACAATAACAGCGAGTGTAACTGATAGCGGTGGTCTAACTACTTCAGAATCATTTATCTTAAAGATATTAAATGATGCGCCAAAAATAATAGTAAATGCTCCTCTTGTTATAGATCAAGGTGACACGGGAACTCTAACATCATCCCATCTTAGCACTACTGATCCTGACGATTTATCAACAGGAATTACTTATACGATAACTGCGGCACCGGCTCATGGACAGTTAGAGCATATAAGCAATCCAGGTAGCCCTATATCGAATTTTACTCAGGCAGACATAGATTCAAGCAGCGTGTTCTATGTTCATGATGATTCGGAGCCTCTAGTTAGTTTAGGTTTCCCAGATGAAATCAATCTATCAAGTTTGGATGGCACAAGTGGTTTTACTCTAAATGGAGAGTCGCTAAATCACAAAAGCGGTCATTCGGTGTCAAATTCAGGGGATGTTAACGGTGATGGATATGATGATGTCATTATAGGTGCTCCTACGCCTAATACTTTCGGGCAAAGCTATGTTGTATTTGGAAAAGGTTCTGGTTTTTCACAGACAATAGAGCTATCAGAACTAGACGGAATTAATGGTTTTAAGATATCTGGTTCTATAGGCAGTGGCCTGACTGGTTCATCTGTTTCAAGTGCGGGCGATTTTAACGGTGATGGTTTTGATGACATTATTATTGGATCACCATTTGGTGACCCAGTAGGTCGATCTAATGCTGGAAAGAGTTATCTTGTTTATGGAAAAAATACGGGTTTTCCTCCTGTATTGTACACACATAATATTACCAGCAGTACTGGCTTTGATTTGAATGGGCCTGTGGGTGGATATCAAAGTGGAGGCTCAGTGTCTGCAGCTGGCGATGTAAATGGTGATGGTTTTGATGACATCATAATTGGAGCAGATAGAGCTAGGTCAATTTCTTTTCCTTACGAATTTAATGTAGGTCAAAGTTATGTGGTGTTTGGAACTAATGCGACATTTTCTCTAGATTTTGATCTGGCAAACCTCGATGGAACCAATGGGTTTACTATAAATGGAGTAAATGCCGCTGATGCTAGTGGACGTTATGTTTCTGGAGCAGGTGATATAAATGGTGATGGTATTGATGACATACTAATTGGCGCAGACTTAGCAGATATTAATGGAAATAATTCGGGGCTTAGCTATGTCATCTATGGAAAAAACACAGGTTTTTCATCAATATTAGAACTTTCTAGTTTGAATGGTGAAGAAGGTTTTGTAATCAATGGAAATGTATCCAATATTAATAGTGGTTCAGTATCTGCTGCTGGTGATATTAATAGTGATGGTGTAGACGACATATATATTGGGGCTGGTTTTGCAGATCCAAATGGTAATAATTCAGGACAAGGATATGTTGTCTTTGGTAAAAAGGATGTCTTTCCAATATTAGTTAATTTGACCAGCCTAAACGGTTCAAATGGTTTTACCATAAATGGTATATCTGCAGGAAACTTAGTTGGAGGCTCAGGCTCCGGATCAGGCGATGTGAATGGTGATGGAAAGGATGATCTTATTATTACTGCAGGTGGCACAGAACCGAGTGGTCAAAGTCACGTTGTGTTTGGTTCCGCAGGCGTTTTTCCTTCAGCACTAGCAATATCAGATTTAGATGGAAGCAATGGATTTAGCTTGAATGGTATAAGTCAATTTGCGAAAACTGGTCCAGTATCTGGTGCAGGAGATGTTAATGGCGATGGTATTAATGACTTAATAGTCGGAGCACCTTTCGCAGACCCAAATGGTTCAAGTTCAGGTCAAAGTTATGTTGTATTTGGACGCGAAAGTTTTACTGATTCCTTCACGTTTTCTTTGGCCGATGGAGGTGAAGACGGCGCTCAACCAGTAATAGGAAAATTTAATATTACTGTAAATAATGTTCAGGAGCCGCCTGTTGCCGTTGATGATAGCGACACGACTCCGGAAGATGTACCATTTAATATTGATGTATTGAATAACGATAGCGATGCAGATAGTGACGCTTTAAGTATTGTTAGTATTACTCAAGGAACAAATGGTACCGTTACTAATAACGGAACGGATATTACTTATACACCTAACCTCAATTACTTTGGAGTTGATACCTTTACTTACACGGTCACTGATGGCCAGGGTAATTTTGATAATGCTACGGTCACAGTGACAGTGACTAACACACAAGACCCACCTGTTGCTGCTAATGATAGTACTACAACCCTTGAAGATACCGCCTTTACAATTAACGTTTTGGCGAACGACAATGATATTGATAATGACATTCTAACGATCACAGCCATAACACAAGGTGCAAATGGAACAGTTATCAATAATGGTACCGATGTCACCTACACGCCGAGTAATAATTTTAATGGTATAGATAACTTCACTTATACAATAAGTGATGGCAATGGTGGTAGTGATACAGCATCAGTTACCATAACAGTGACTTCAGTAAATGACGGACCACCTACTGCAGTGGATGATAGTTCTAGTACTCCTGAGGATGTATTTGTTGTCATTGATGTGTTGGCAAATGACACAGATGTGGATGGTGATGTTTTAACGATTACTGCAGTAACGCAGGGTTCAAATGGCACGGTTACAAATAACGTTACGGATGTGACTTATACACCGAATACTAATTTCTTTGGTGTTGATACCTTTACTTATACTATTACTGATACCGATGGTGATACTGATACAGCCACAGTAGCGGTCACAGTCAGCAGTGTTCAAGATCCACCAATTGCTATTGATGACAATGACACCACAATGGAAGATATAGACTTTGTAATTGATGTATTGGCTAATGATTCTGACCCCGATAACGATACATTAGCGATTATATCTGTAACACAAGGTACAAATGGTATCGTTACTAATAATGGAACAAATGTTACCTATGCACCAAATAATAATTTTAACGGCACAGATAATTTCACCTACACGATTGGCGACGGCTCTGGAGTTAGTGCTACGGCATCAGTTACCGTAATAGTGACTTCAGTGAATGATGGTCCACCTGTTGCAGTGGATGATAGTTCTAGTACTCCTGAGGATGTATTTGTTGTCATTGATGTGTTGGCAAATGACACAGATGTGGATGGTGGTGCCTTGACGATTATTTCAGTAACACAGGGTTCAAATGGCACGGTTACAAATAACGTTACGGATGTGACTTATACACCAAATACTAATTTCTTTGGTGTTGATACCTTCACATATACTTTGACTGATATCGATGGTGCTACTGATACGGCTACTGTAACTGTTACGGTAGCATTAGTTAATGATGCGCCTGCTATTTCTATAAATACGATTTTAAATGTAGAGCAAGGGGCAACGGGAACAATAACTTCAGCACATTTACATAGTGTAGATCAGGATGATGAAGCAGCAGAACTTACCTATACCATAACAAAAGCATCGACACATGGTTATCTTGAATTCAATGACCATCCAGGAATAGTTATAACGAGTTTTACTCAATCTGATGTTAATACAAACCGAGTTAGGTTTGTTCACGATGGAACAACGCCGGTTGCAGAGACATCAGGTTTTTCTGCTGAATTTGAATTGTCTTCTCTCCAAGTGACTAATGGTGGAGATGGTAGTGATGGCTTTGTATTAAACGGCAGTAGCTATGGTGATTTTAGTGGGGCAATAGTAAATGGTGTTGGCGATATTAATGGAGACGGGATAAACGATTTTGCAATTGGTGCAACTCGTGCACTAACACATAAAGGACAAACTTATATTTTATTCGGAAAGGCATCAGGTTTTTCTAATGAGTTTGAATTGTCTTCATTACTTTCCTCGAATGGCGGTAATGGTAGTGTTGGTTTTGTTTTAAATGGAATTAGAAATGGAGACAATGCTGGTCGCGTGTCTCCCGCGGGTGATGTAAACAATGATGGGTATGATGATCTCTTAATAAGTTCAAATGCTATTCCTAATGGTCGTGGTTCTGGAGCAACGTACGTTGTTTTTGGTAAATCATCTTTCAATGCAGAATTTGAATTATCTGATTTACTTTCGACCAATGGTGGTGATGGTAGTACAGGTTTTGTTTTGAACGGTATTTCTGTTGATGATAAAAGTGGCTCATCTGTTTCCAATGCTGGTGATGTGAATGGCGATGGTTATGCTGATATTTTGATCGGTGCAAATCAATTCTCTACATTTGGTAGCAATATTGGAGAGAGCTATGTCGTATTTGGTAAGGCCTCAAGTTTTTCTGCGGAGTTTGAATTATCTGATTTACTTCCGGCTAACGGAGGTGATGGCAGTACTGGTTTTATACTAAATGGTATTAATAATGGTGATCGCAGTGGTTCTTACGTTTCAAGTGCTGGTGATGTGAATAGCGATGGTTATGATGACCTTATAATAAGTTCACCTAATACTGACCTGAACGGAAAATATGATGTTGGACAGGTGTTTGTTGTACTTGGTAAGGCATCAGGTTTTTCACCCGTCTTTGAGTTATCTTCCTTACTAGTCGTAAACGGGGGAGATGGAAGTACTGGTTTCGTATTTAATGGTATCCGTGAATATGATCGCATAGAGACTACTTCTAATGCCGGTGATATCAATGGTGATGGTTATGTTGATATTGTAATTGGTGCAGGTCAGGCTGACCCGGATGGAAAACCTAATGCTGGAGAGACTTATGTTATTTTTGGCAAGGCCTCTGCATTTTCTGCAGAAATGGACTTGTCTTCATTACAAACTATTAATGGTGGTGATGGGACAAATGGCTTTATCCTTAAGGGTATTGATGAACACGATTGGGGTGGAGCACTTTCCTATGATGGTGATTTCAATAGTGATGGTTATGCAGATATTTTGATAGGAGCTCGAGAAGCTGATCCAAACGGGGATAGGTCTGGTGAAAGCTATGTCGTATTTGGCAAGGCCTCCGGCTTTTCAGCGGAATTTGAATTGTCGTCCTTATTACCAACGAATGGAGGTAATGGTCGTGAGGGGTTCGTATTGAATGGGATTTCAGATATTAATTTTAGTGGTTTTTCAGTATCAAATGCTGGCGATATCAATAGTGACGGGTTTGACGATATAATCATTGGAGCCCCTTATTCAGACCCAAATAATTTTGGGGATTCAGGTCAAAGTTATGTCGTATATGGCCGGGCAAACATTATCGAAAATTTTGAATTCAGTTTGGCCGACGGTGGTGAAGACGGTGCTCAACCTATAACAGGTCGCTTCAAGATTAATGTCACACCAGGATTAGATACCGATGGTGATGGTATCTCTGATAACGTTGACACCGATGACGATAATGATGGAGTGCTTGATATATCTGATCCATTTCCATTAGATACTAATAATGATGGAGAAGATAATGCGATTGATGATGATGATGATGGTGACGGTGTATTAGATGTTAATGATGCTTTCCCATTAGATGCAACTGAAACCACCGACACCGATGGTGATGGTATAGGTGATAATGCAGATACCACATTTGATGTAACTGATAGCAATGTAGCTACACTAATAGCAGTAATTAATGCTGCAAACAACGAAACTACTAATCCAGGGTTAGATATTATTAATCTTGCTGTCAACGGCAGTTATCAACTCACAACTGTTGAAGATAGTTCTAATGGCAACAGCGGATTGCCTGCAATCACATCTGAAATAATTATCAAAGGTAACCGCGCGACTATCTCAGGTGGACCGGATAACAATCCTTGCGATGGCAACGGTGCTGAATTTCGTATCTTTTTAGTGAGCGCAGCAGGCACACTAACCTTGAATAACACAACAGTGAGTGGCGGGTGCACCTTCGGCTCAGATGGTGGTGGCATTTTGGTTGATGGTGGCAGCTTATACTTGAATAGCAGTGCTGTATTAGATACTAACGGTCAACCTAACGGTGGTCTCTTTAGTAATGGTGGTGATGTGATAATAAATCGTTAGTCCTATCGAAAACATAATTATCAATCCTGTGTATATTTTCTCATTGCGCTGAAGGTATGATATATATCTTATAATGGGCAAAAAAAATAAAAATAAGAAAAAAAATATCTCGCCAGTAAAAACATCAGCGCAGCCCGTTCTCTCGTCTAGTAGTAATACACTTTCTAATATTGAAAGTCTCGTTGTTTGCGGGCTTATTGTTTTTGTTTTTTTCTTTTATAGTCTTCAAGTAAACAATCATTTTGCATTACCTAAGTTACTGCCTGTCGCTTCAGGGACTGTCATACTATTAGTGTGTCTATTTTATAAGGTAACAAAAACAAGTCTCCCCATAATCCCGTTGACGATAACACTTCCTTTATTAAGTTTAGTTGTATGGTGGTTAATAGGCACAAGTCAGGCCTTGCATCTTCAAACAGCATTAGAGGGACAAACTGAACGTTATAATGGCTTGTATACACACTTGCTGATGGTGATTCTTTTTTGTGTTATTGCGCACCTGCAGTTTACAAACAAACAATTAAATCTTCTAAAACGCGTTTTATATTTTTCAGTAGGACTACTTTGCATACACGCAATTGCGCAATATTTTAATTATGATCCCGTACTTAACGTAGACACAACACGACCCTTTGCCACGATTGGAAACCCGGTGACCTTGGGTGTCATGCTTATTATGATAATTCCGTTCCTGCTGGTCGATGTTATTGAAGATAAAAGTAAAAGACTGTTTCAAGGTTTATTGTTAGTAATGCTGTTGTTTACTTTGTTTATCACCGGTAGTCGTGGTCCATGGCTAGGGTTGATCGCTTCAGTATTCATAATGTTTTTCTTTTATAAAAGAACCTTCCTCGATAATAAAATCATTCTATTAAAAACACTTTGTCTGTTTACATTATTTATAACGCTCGCTTTTTATTTTCTAATTGATTGGGATGCTTTGCTCAAACGACTTACACTCGATGTAAGTATTAAAATGAGATTGATGTATTTCTCTACAGCAATAGAAGTAATTAAAGACAACCCAATGTTCGGCACTGGCTTTGAAAGTTTTCGTTTGATCTATCCAGAGTATCGACCGTTTGAAGATGCACTCATTGCCGGAAAAGATACCACGCCGACTATGGTGCATAATGATTATCTACAGTTTGCATTGGATAACGGTATCCCCGCATTACTCTTTTTTATAGGCTTTGTCGCGTCAGCACTTTTCTTAATCTATAACGCAATCAAAGAGAATAATAAGCATCGTTCTTTTCTTATCGCGATCATGGCATCAATCACAGCCTATCTCACACAAAGTCTATCGGGTTGGTTAGAGACACCCTCGTTTTTTTTGTTTTGGTTCATGTTGGGTTTAGGTGTGGCAGTAGCATTAAATAATAGAGAAGTTGAAACAAAGCAACGTGTTCGTGTGGGTCATCAAGCCTTCGGCATTGTTGGTATACTTTTTTTGTTGTTCTATGCAACACAGCTCAATCAATTTTATGACTATGAAAAAACTGCACGTAAGATGGTGGGCTATCATTTGGGCGGTGCTGACAAAAATGCAGATAGAAATCTTAGCCAGTTAAATAACATCGCACCGAACAACGCATTTTATCAAGACAGAATAGGGGGCATATATCTTGATCGTTTAGCACAAACAAAAACAAACAATCATTATAACTATCGCCAAGCCCACAAACATTTTGTGCATGCGCAAACACTTAATCCTTATAACGTTTATATCCCGTTGAATATTATGGTTGCCGATACCATCGCCATTCATAAAAATGTCATCGATATACCATCAAACGAGACGATGGAAAATATTACGCTTATAGAAGAAATCGATCCGAATAATCCCACGGTATATAGCACCAGAGCGAAGTTATATCGAGCAATGGGAGAGCCGGTCAAACAAGCGTTAGATTTAGTTAAAAAGAAAAGCTTAATGTTGGAAAACTAGGCTAATAATGTACTGGCGTTCACACTTTTTAGAGGTTCAATATGAGCAAACCACTGTCTTTAAATTGCGTCATGTCGTAATTGTAGGCAGAATACAATATTGCTGGGAAAATCAAGAAATTATGTAATAAAAACAGGCAGTTAACATTAATTTAAAATAATAATTAACAAGCGTAAATTGTTAATATTAATGGGGTTTCAGTGTATAAAAGTACATGCAAAATTTCATGTTGTACTACTCTGCCTATGTCAGCAGGTCTACGCGATCTAAATAACAGCTTTCAAACGGCGATTGATTCCATTACGACAATAAACGTAGTCAATTACCTACTCGTATCATTCTTAATTATAAGTATTACACTCTTTAGCCAAAACCTGCGAGCAGAAGTTATTGACTGTGGAAGTACATCCTGCAACAACAGCACAGTTACTTTTACAACGGAGCCTGGAGTACTGGAGTGCCCTGATCAGGATTCGTGTGAATTCACCATGTTGGATTCTTCTGCTGTCTCAACAGTTGACGTTAACTGTGAAAGTCCCTCTGGTGATGCGTGTGGAAACGCTAGCTTTGATGCTTCATTTAACACAAGTTTTGATCTGTTTTGTGATGATAACAATTGTGATTTTGTCATCATCGAGAATGGAGTATCGACATTAGGTAACGCACTCACAAACACCGTCCATATACGTTGCGATAACAACAATGCCTGTGACGGTTTAACCATTCAATACCCCACGGAATACAACAGCAATTATTCATGTAATGGCCCCGGTTGTAGTAATGTCACAATACTTGATACCGATCTTGACGGTGATGGTACGTTGGATATGAACGATCCCGATGATGATAACGACGGCATCAGCGACGTGGATGAGATCGCTGCGAGCACTGATCCTACTGACGCAAACGACTTTCCATTCTCAATAGAACTTCAAAAGCTCCTCGCCAGTGATCGCGCAGCAGTTGACGAGTTTGGCTGGAGTGTTGCTGTCGATGGCGATGTGGCGTTGGTGGGTGCCTATCTGGATGATGATAAAGGTACTGACTCCGGCTCTGTCTATGTGTTTAGCCGGGATGGGTCGGGTAACTGGACTGAGCAAAAACTGACGGCCAGTGATGGCGCAGCAGGTGACCAGTTTGGCTGGAGTGTTGCTGTCGATGGCGATGTGGCGTTGGTGGGTGCCTATCTGGATGATGATAATCAAGGTCTTTCCTCCGGTTCCGCCTATGTGTTTATCCATGATGGGTCGGGTAACTGGACTGAGCAAAAACTGACGGCCAGTGATCTCGCAGAAGCTGACGATTTTGGCTGGAGTGTTGCTGTCGATGGCGATGTGGCGTTGGTAGGTGCGCGTGGTGATGATGATAAAGGTACTGACTCCGGCTCTGTCTATGTGTTTAGCCGGGATGGGTCGGGTAACTGGACTGAGCAAAAACTGACGGCCAGTGATGGCGCAATAGGTGACGAGTTTGGCCGGAGTGTTGCTGTCGATGGCGGTGTGGCGTTGGTGGGTGCCTATCTGGATGATGATAAAGGTACTGACTCCGGCTCTGTCTATGTGTTTAGCCGGGATGGGTCGGGTAACTGGACTGAGCAAAAACTGACGGCCAGTGATGGCGCAATAGGTGACGATTTTGGCTGGAGTGTTGCTGTCGATGGCGATGTGGCGTTGGTGGGTGCGCGTGATGATGATGATGATGATAAAGGTATTAACTCCGGCTCTGTCTATGTGTTTAGCCGGGATGGGTCGGGTAACTGGACTGAGCAAAAACTGACGGCCAGTGATGGCGCAATAGGTGACGAGTTTGGCCGGAGTGTTGCTGTCGCTGGCGATGTGGCGTTGGTGGGTGCGCGTGATGATGATAAAGGTATTAACTCCGGCTCTGTCTATGTGTTTAGCCGGGATGGGTCGGGTAACTGGACTGAGCAAAAACTGACGGCCAGTGATGGCGCAGCAGCTGACGAGTTTGGCTGGAGTGTTGCTGTCGATGGCGATGTGGCGTTGGTGGGTGCCTACCAGGATTTTGATAATGGCATTACCTCCGGTTCCGCCTATATCTTTTCTTTCACCGATGCGGATGGTGATGGACTGCGAGGAGATACCGGGGCCGATAATTGTCCGGCTCACAATAATCCAACCCAAACTGACACCGATGGTGACGGAGAAGGGGATGTTTGTGATGACGATGATGATAACGATGGTTACACAGATCTGGATGAGTTAGCCAATGGAACAGATCCGAAGAGCAATGCGTCTGTACCGCTTGATACGGATGGCGACTTTGTTTCAGATCTGAATGATAGTGATGACGATAACGATGGGCTCAGTGATACCGAAGAGGCCTTACTCGGGACTAATCCACTGCTTATCGATTCCGATTTTGATGGTCAAACTGATGCTGTCGATAATTGTCCTGTCCTATTCAATCCAACGCAATCTGATCTAGATAATGATGCCTTAGGAGATGCTTGTGATAGTGATGATGACAATGACGGCATGTCAGATGATTATGAGGATGCGAATGGTTTAGATCCCTTAGTCGATGATGCGGCATCAGATTTAGACGGTGACGGTTCAAGTAATCTTGATGAGTTTTTGGCAGGCACAGCAGCAAACGACGCATCAGACTTTCCGATTGATGAACTTGCGGTTCAGAAAGTACTTGCTGATGGCGTCGGTGGGGTAGCCGGGGATCAATTTGCGCACAGTGTGTCGATTGATGATGGAACTGCATTGGTCGGAGCCCATTTTAATGGTACAGGTGGATCTGCTTATCTCTTCGAACAAGAAGCGTCAGGCAGTTGGATACAACAGGACCAACTCAGCGCGGTTGAGACGGTAGCGGATGATGAGTTTGGTTACAGTGTTGCTTTGGCTGGTGACATTGCCGTAGTCGGTGCGCCTCAACGAGATGATACGGGTACTGATGCCGGTGCGGCGTATCTGTTTGAGAAAGATGGCTCAGGTAATTGGAATCTAGAGACGAAGTTAATAACGGATAGTCCACTCGCGGCAGGCGATAACTTTGGCAACAGTGTTTCTGTTGCTTCCGTGACGGATGCCTCGGGTAATTGGCGCACGGTAGCCGTGGTCGGTGCTGACGGTGATGACAGTGGTGCGGGTACGGCGTATGTTTTCGAACTAGATGGTTCGGGTAACTGGGTCGAGCAAGCGCAACTTATCGCAGACGATGGTATTGCCGGTGATTTATTTGGTAACAGTGTTTCTGTTGTTTCCTTATTAGATGCGTCGGGTAATTTTAATAAGCATGTTGCATTGGTGGGTGCTTATCATAATGATGATGCTGGTACGCATTCTGGCTCGGCGTATGTTTTTCAGGGTGAGGCATCGGGTGTATGGACACAACATTCGAAACTGATGGCCAGTGATGCAGCTCCTGATGATGAATTTGGTTTTAGTGTTTCTGTCACTGTCTCTCAAGACGATCCATCGGGTAATTTTGTTGCACTGGTAGGTGCACATCAAAGCGATGATGATGGTGCTGATTCTGGCTCGGTCTATTTCTATCAATTCCAAAACGATGCTTCGGGTAATGTGTTTGAGCAAGCGAAGCTTACCGCGAGTGATGCCGCGGCGAGTGATCGGTTTGGTACAAGTGTGTCGCTCGATGGTGATGTGGCATTGATCGGTGCCTGGGGCGATGAGACGAACACCGGAGCGGCCTATGTCTTTCAGTATCAGCACGATGGCTCGGGTAATTGGTTTGAACAAGAGAAACTCACAGCAAGTGATGGCGAGACAGATGAAACCTTTGGTTTTAGTGTTGCGCTTGATGGTGACGTGGCATTGGTGGGTGCGCTTGGTGATAATGAAAACGGGTTGAACACCGGCTCGGCCTATTTCTTTACTTTAAATAATATTGATGCCGATGGTGATGGTACACCGAATGATGTTGATCCATTCCCGCTCGATCCGACTGAAGATACAGACACCGATGGAGATGGTATCGGTGATAACACCGATGGCGATGATGATGGTGATGGCATCCCGGATGTGTATGAGAATCAACACGCGTTCCTTGATCCCTTAGATGCCGCTGATGCACTACTCGATCAAGATGGCGATGGTTTTGATAACGCCAGTGAATACCATGCGCTGACTGATCCGAATGATATTGCAGACACCCCGGCAGGCTCTGCCCTTTATAAGGTGATCGCCAATGATGGTTTAACTAATGATGAGTTCGGTATCAGTGTTTCTGTTATTGCAAATACTGCACTCATAGGTGCACATCGAGACGATACAAACGGTGCTGATTCGGGGGCGGCTTATATTTATCAATTAAATGCCTCCGGTAACTGGATTCAGGAAGCAAAATTAATCGCAAATGATAATGCTGCAGGTGACGAATTTGGTTTCAGCGTAGCACTATCGCAATCGGATGCTTCAAGTAACTGGGGTATGGCAGCAGTGATTGGTGCTTATGGCGATGATGATAGTGGTGAACACTCTGGTTCAGTTTATGTCTTTGAGAATAATGGATCTGGTAACTGGAGTCAGCAGGCAAAACTGACCGCAAATGATGGATCACCGAGTGACGATTTTGGATACAGTATTTCAACAGATGAAAATAAGTTATTAATTGGTGCAAGACTCGATGCTGATAATGGTAGTCAATCCGGATCTGCTTACATATTCGAAACTGATGGTTCTGGTAATTGGATACAACAAGATAAATTAACAGCAGCAGATGCTGCGCCATTTGATAATTTTGGATCTTCTGTTTCCATTGTTGGTCAAACGGCATTGATAAGTTCTATTGGGGATGATGATAAAGGGGATGTTTCGGGTTCGGCTTATATTTTCCAACAGATAGGTTCTGGGAATTGGACTCAGCAAGCGAAGCTTGTTGCTAGTGATGGAGCTGCATTTGATAGATTCGCGCATTCTGTCGCACTAACACAGGCTGATGCATCAGGTAACTGGGGATTTACCGCATTGATTGGTTCACCAGATGATGACGACAATGGCTTCTCTTCTGGTTCGGCATATGTTTTTCAAGATGATGGTTCAGGTAACTGGACACAACAGACAAAACTCATTGCTGATGATGCTATGGCATCAGATGATTTTGGCTTCAATGTATCAATTACTGGAGACGTTGCATTAATTGGTGCATACCAACTAAACACTGGATCTGGATCAGCCTATCTCTTTCAAAGCTCTGTATCGGGTAATTGGGCACAGGTGGCTAAACTCGTGCCACCTGATGGTGCTCTTAATGATGATTTTGGTTACGCTGTTGCCCTTAGTCAGTCTGATGGCTCAGGTAATTGGAGTAGTACTGCTTTAATAGGTGCACACCTTGATGATGACAATGGCAACAATTCGGGTTCGGCCTATTTCGTAGATCTAGGTACTGATACCGACGGTGATGGTCTTAGTGACGCCGTGGATACAGATGATGATGGCGACGGTATGCCGGATGCCTATGAGAATGCGAATGGTTTGAATTCACTGATTGATGATGCGGCGAGTGATTTAGATAACGATGGTTTTACGAATTTTGAAGAATTTACAGCAGATACTGATCCGAATAATGCAGCTGACTTTCCTATCATCGCTGCGATAGAAAAAGTCCTAGCTAGTGATGGCGCTATAGGTGCTCAGCCTGGTTTTAGTGCTCAGTTTGGTTTTAGTGTTGCGGTCGATAGTGAGTTGGCTTTAATAGGTGCTATTGCAGATGATGATAATGGTACAGATTCTGGTTCGGTCTATGTTTTTCAGGATGACGGTTCAGGTAATTGGAGTGAGCAGGCGAAGCTGACGGCCAGTGATGGGGTAGCGGGTGATAACTTTGGCCACAGCGTCGCGGTCGAGGGTGAGCTAGCCCTAATAGGTGCAAATAGCGGTGATGGCAATAACACGAATTCAGGTGCAGCCTATGTTTTTGTCCATGACGGTTCAGGTAATTGGAGCGAGCAGGCGAAACTGACGGCCAGCGATGGGGCAGCGGGTGATAACTTTGGTTTCAGCGTCGCGGTGACTGGTAACACGGCTATAGTAGGTGGGTATCTCGATGATGATAACGGCACTAGTTCTGGTTCGGCCTATGTCTTTAAGGCTGACGTTTCCGGCAATTGGAGCGAGCAGACAAAATTAATTGCCAGTGATGGTGTAGATCTCGGTTTCTTTGGTTTCAGCGTCGCGATGATCGAAAACATGATCATGGTAGGTGCGTCTGGTGATGACGACAACGGTGGTTTTTCCGGTTCGGCCTATATCTTTCAGGATGACGGTTTAGGTAACTGGAACGAGCAGGCTAAACTGACCGCGAGTGATGCTGCAGGGGGTGACTTTTTTGGTCGAAGCGTTTCTATTTCGTTGTCAGACGCGTCGGGTAATTACACTGCGTTAATCGGTGCTAATCAAAACGATGATAATGGAAGTGGCTCCGGTTCAGCCTATGTCTTTGCGCGTGATGGTTCAGGTAATTGGAGTCAGCAACAAAAGCTGATTGCTAGTGATGGGGCATTAGGTGATAACTTTGGCTATAGTGTCTCGCTTGACGGCGATGTGGCCTTGGTGGGTGCTTATAATAATGATAATAACGGCATTGATTCTGGCTCAGCGTATGTATTCAACCATGATGGATCGGGCAACTGGACGCAACTAACTAAATTGTCGGCCAGTGATGGGCAAGCGGGTGACCAATTAGGTCTTAGTGTCGCGTTCTCCGGTGAAGTGGCCTTGGTGGGTGCTTATCTGGATGATGATAACGGCAACGATTCCGGTGCAGCCTATTTCTATACACTCTATGATGGTGATGGTGATGGTTTACGTAGTGACACTGGAGCAGATAATTGTCCGGCACATATTAATCCAAGCCAACTTGATACGGATGGTGATGGCGAAGGTGATGCTTGTGACGATGATGATGATAATGATGGTACGTCAGATGTAAGTGATGCCTTTCCACTTAATCCATTCGAAGACACGGATACTGATGAAGACGGCATTGGTAATAATTCGGACACTGATGACGATAATGATGGCCTACTAGATACGTATGAGATTCTCAACGGTCTAAATCCTCTTGTCGATGATACGGCGTTAGATTTAGATGGTGATGGCTTTACCAACTTAGAAGAATTTCTTGCGGGAACTGATCCTAATAACGCGGCAGACTTTCCATTCTTTGTTGCTATTGAAAAAGTATTAGCCAGTGATGGACAGGCAAGTGACTTTTTTGGCGACACTGTCGTGGTAAATGGTGATATGGCTCTAGTTGGCTCGATTGGTGATGATGATAACGGCAGCCTTTCCGGTTCGGCTTATGTCTTTCAGCGTGATGGATCGGGCGATTGGATCGAACAGGCGAAGCTGACGGCCAGCGATGGTGAGGAGTTTGACTTCTTTAGTCGCAGCCTTGCTATCGATGGCGACATTGCCCTGGTTGGTGCGGATGGGGATGATGATAAAGCCTCTGGCGCTGGAGCAGTTTACGTCTTTCAACGAGATGGATCGGGAGACTGGATAGAGCAAGCGAAACTGACGGCCAGCGATGGTGCGGCGAATGATTTATTTGGCCATAGCCTTTCACTTGATGATGATCGGCTTCTTGTAGGTGCATCTGAGATGATGAGTGGTGGTACCGGCTTGGCTTATATCTTTGAGCGTGATGGTTCCGGTAACTGGCTCGAGCAGGTGAAGCTAACGGCCAGCGATGGTGCGGCAGATGACGAATTTGGTAATACTGTTGCACTTGCTGGCGATGTCGCGCTAGTGGGTGCGTGGATTGATGGCGATGCCGGGTTTGCTTCAGGTTCGGCCTATATATTTCATCGTGAAGGATCAGGTAACTGGGTAGAACAGCCGAAGGTAACTGCAAGCGATGCAGTAGCAAATGATCGGTTTGGTTTCAGTGTCGCCTTAGACCATGGTGTGGCATTGGTGGGTGCATATCAGGATGATGGTAACGGCTCGGCTTACGTGTTTCGACAAGATGCTTCGGGTGACTGGGTAGAGCAGACGAAGTTAACTGCCAGCGATGGAGCAGCTGGTGACGAGTTTGGCTATAGCGTTTCTTTGGCCGGTGATGTAGCCCTGGTAGGTGTGCGAAGAGATGATGATAGCGGCTTAAGCTCTGGTTCGGCCTACCTCTATCAACACGATGGATCTGGTAATTGGGTAGAACAAAAACTAACTGCCAGCGATGCGGCTGCGGGTGACGAGTTTGGTTGGAGTGTTTCCATTGAAGGTGATGTCGCGCTGGTGGGTTCGTGGTTTGATGATGATAATGGCGCTGAGTCTGGATCAGCATATTTCTACACTTTGAGCGATGGTGACGGCGATGGACTCACTGCTCTTAATGATAATTGTCCGGCACATATCAATCCACTGCAGACCGATACCGATGGCGATGGTGTGGGTGATGCCTGTGATAGTGACGACGACAACGATGGACTAAGTGACGCCGAAGAAGCTTCGCTTGGCACTAATCCGCTGTTGGCTGATACGGACAGTGATGGTGTTGATGACAATAGCGATGCATTTCCAAATGATCCAACTGAAATAGCCGACGCTGACGGTGATGGCATTGGTGATAATGCTGATCCGGCTTTTAATATTAATGATGGTGATGTAGCTGCGCTAATCGCAGCAATCAATGCTGCGAATGATGAAGGTAATAACCCAGGTCTCGATATCATTGAGCTTGCCGCTAACGGTACTTACACTCTATCAGCAACGATTGATACCTCATCAGGCAACACTGGCTTACCGGCGGTAACAAGTGAGATCATAATCAAAGGTAATCGCGCGAGTATTACCGGCAGTACAGATAATAATCCTTGTGATGGCAGTGGCACCGAATTCAGACTCTTCCTCGTGAATGGGGAAAGTGGTAATTTGACACTCAATAACACAACAGTGAGCGGGGGTTGTACCTTCGGCTCAGACGGTGGTGGGATATTGGTGGATGGCGGAAGCTTAAACTTGAATAGCAGTGCCGTGATAGAAAACAACGGACAACCGAATGGTGGTCTCTTCTTTAGTAATGGCGGTACGGTTACGATTAGTCGGTGATAACGGCGTTACATTTTATTAAGAATTTGATGTTACTGAATTTACTTTGTATTTAAAAATTCAGCGTTGTGTACGTCTTAACAGTCTTCGCAGGTTTTCTTGATAATTTTAATTAATTTATAGTCTAGTGACGAAGCATCTTGTGGCGGATTTTCAATACGGGTGACGTTAACAAGTAGCGTGTAGCGATAGCCTTCTTCATATTCAAAACCTTCGATATTGTCGTAAAAGAATGACCAATCAGATTCATTTTCTTTTTTAATTAACATGCACCTTTGTGGTATCACGCCATGGCAATCAACCAACTTGCTATCGATGTAGAATACGGTGCCTGTTTGATTTCCACCTGATGCATATAATGTTATAGGTATTATTGTTACCAATAAAAACATTGCTTGAATTATACGCTTATAATTATTAGTTAAGTTGTTCATACGTAAATTTAGAATATATCTTCCCATCGTCAAACATCAGTTAACGCGTTGTCGTTGCATTAGTTTAACGAAATTAAAATAATCAAGTATCAGGTAATACGTTTAATTGAGAATTTATTCCGTAAAACGTTCCCGATAAAATGTCTGCAAAAAACTACACTCCAAGCTTCGAATTGATTTGCGCGATTAATTTAGGTTCAACCCTTGTGACTAGCCTCACACTATTATGAAACACACAGTAAACTGTTACACAGTTTAGTCATAACATTGATGTTATAAATTGCCTGCTGTGTTGAAATACGATATGCCAGTAAATATTAAAATATATATCGGTAAAATGTTAAAAACGGTTATCAGATTGATTTACCGATCTGCGTTTTTTGCATTGTTCGCAGCAACCTTTTCTGCGGTGGCGGCAGATGAGAAACCCTTCGCCGGGGTCGAGCAGTTCAACCCCGACGGCGAAATAGATGGAGAAGGCAGAGCTAATATTTATGACGAGTTGAGCGGCACGGTTCAATCGTGGCCTTATACCATGATCGATGGCATGGCGATTTATCAGGGTGATATTGTCTTGGGTCCCGTCAGCAGTTTTAAAGCGCCCATGATTATCCCGGGAATTTTTGCACCGAATGGTGTCGCGTTAACCAGCTTGGGAGCACGTTGGCCTTCCGGGATTGTCTACTATGATATGAATGGTCATCCAGAGAGCACGGCCATACGTAACGCAATGGATTATATTGAAGAAAATACCTCTATTCGATATTTACCTCGTAATGGGCAAAGCGGTTATATCTATCTCACGCAATCAAGCGGCTGCTTTGCCTTTTTAGGTTTTGGCGGAGCAAAACAGGTGAATATTGGCCCCGGTTGTCAGGGTAAGGGGACAACAACCCATGAGTTATTTCATTCATTGGGCGTTCATCATGAGCAGGTCCGTTCTGATAGAGATAGTTATGTCACTATTCATTTTGAAAATATTGAAGCGGGTAAAGAGCATAATTTTGAGAAGTCATCGGATACGATGGATATTGGATCCTATGATTACAATTCGATTATGCATTATGGAACCCATTTTTTTACCAAAAATGGTCAAGCAACCATTAGTACCAAGCCACCGGGAATATCTATTGGCAATCGGGCTGCACTCAGTGAAGGGGATATCGCTACCATCCAATATCTGTATTACACCGATTTGCAACTTGAGTTAAGCACAGTGAGCGATGTGATCCCCGGCGCGGCAGTACAGGCATCTATTGAAATTCAAAACCTGGGTGATACAACTATTGGCGATATGATTGCGAAGGACGTTATCGTTGATCTGTCACTGCCTAGCCAAAGCGCTTTTAACGGTTTTACAAGTAGCGAAAACTGGAACTGTCAGCAGACAAACAAAAATGTTGAATGTAGCTTGCCGATCCTCGATCGTAATGCGGCAACAACATTGACACTAAATCTTATCGCACCAGTCAATCTATCTTCGATGCAGCTTAACGCGTCAGTCTCTGCCTCAAACCGTGATATTAATCAGAACAATAATGCCAGCATAAAGACAATAACGATATCGGGAACGGGAACACCAGATACTGCCGCGCCAACCGCACCCAGCAATCTGATGACATCTGATGTGACTGAAACAACTGTCGATCTGGATTGGACGGCTTCAACAGATAATGTCGGCGTAGCAAGCTACGATGTAATAAAGGATGGTGCAGTAGTACAAACAGTTAGAGGGACATCTGCAAGAGTAATCGGTTTAGCAGCTAATACCTCGTATAACTTTACGGTTAAAGCTAAAGACCCCTCAGACAACATGTCAGTGGCGAGCAATACTGTAAATGTAACGACGAGCGCTGCACCATTTTGTTATGCAAGTGATGTTACTTTAACCCTTATATTGGATGACTATCCTCAGGAGACTGGATGGATTTTGAAAAATTCCAGTGACACAACTATATCTTCAGGGGCTAGCTATTCGAATGCCGGGCAAACAATTACAGAAACAATTAGTTTAGCCGTAGATGATTATACCTTTACCATAAATGATTCTGCCGGAGATGGAATATGTTGTGGTTTTGGAATCGGTTCATATGAATTGAAAGATGCAAATGATCTAGTAATTAAATCCGGAGGTCTTTTTACTAACACTGAAGTTACTGATTTCTGTATTGTGACAGCTGCTACTGACACGCAGGCACCCGCGGCGCCGGATAATTTGACGGCGTCGAATCTATCGGAAATTGCTGTAGATCTGAACTGGACTGCTTCAACAGATAACGTCGGCGTTACCGGTTATATAGTGTACGAAGGGGCCACGCAGATAGGAACTACTATCGGTACGACGTATCAAGTCACAGGTCTAACGACAGGTATCACATACAACTTTAGCGTCTTGGCCAACGATGCGGCAGGTAATGTCTCAGCAGCCAGTAACAGTGTGACGGTAACGGCAGGTATTGACACTGACGGTGACGGTATCTCTGACAATGTGGATACAGCATATGATATTGCCGATGGTGATGTTGCAGCATTGATTGCAGCAATAAATGCTGCGAATGATGAAGGTAATAATCCGGGGCTCGACATAATCGAACTGGCAGCGAATGGCAGTTATCAACTCACAACTGTCGAAGATACATCAGACGGCAATACAGGATTGCCGGCAATCACATCCGGGATAATTATCAATGGTAACGGTGCAACTATTTCAGGCAGCTCAGACAATAACCCCTGTGATGGCAACGGCACCGAATTCCGACTTTTCCTCGTGAATGCTACGAGCGCTAATTTGACACTGAATAACACGACGATTAGTGGTGGTTGTACCTTCGGCTTAGACGGTGGTGGTGTATTGGTTGATGATGGCAGCTTAAATTTGAATAACAGTGCTGTATTAGATACGGCCGGCCAACCTGATGGTGGACTCTTTAGTAATGGCGGTACGGTCACGATTAATCGGTAGCTCGCTTAAGTAAAGATAGGTTCAGATTTGAACCTAATTTTTTTATTGAAATTTAGGGTTTGAATGTCATAAATGGACGACATTTTGTTCAATTTGGTTTAACATTTACAGGATATAGTTTTGCGATGATTAAATATTCAGGAGATACACTATTTATGGATTCTTTTGGCAAGTTTTGGTCAGGTGTAGTAGTTAGCTTACTACCAATAGTCCTAATATTATCTCCAATTTCAGCACACTCAGATATCCCTCAAATCATCAATTATAACGGCCAGCTTTCTAATTCTACTGGTACGCCAATTGATACAACCGTTTCGATAGCATTCAATATTTATGAAGATGCCAATAATGATGGTGCTGCAGATGGCGCCGCAATCTGGTCTGAAACGCATGGCAGTGTTGTCGTTACAGATGGTCTTTTCAGCACAGCCCTAGGCAGTGTGAATACTGCAGCAGGCACGACACTTGGCGAGCTTAAGTTCAACACGCCTTATCTACTCGGTATCAACGTTAATAGTGATGGTGAAATGGGCCTGTTAAGACTTACCAGTGCGCCTACCGCGTTAAGTGCTGAGAATACGCAAGGCAGTAGTGTTGCGGTGAATTGTGCTAGCGATAGTATTCAAGCGGCATTAGATGCTGGTGCGACAACTGTCAGCATTACCGGTGTGTGCGCAGAAGCGGTAACTATTACACGTAACGGTGTTACTTTATCTGCTGCAGTGCCTGGCGCTGGTATTACCGGCCCAAGTGATTCCGAGCCAGCACTGAAAATTATAGGCGCAAGTCAGGTATCAATTCAGGGTTTAATCATTACTGAAGCTTCAGGAAGTACAGATGAAGCATGTGTGGGGACTGTTTCGGGTGCAGGTGTCAGCTTTAGTGGTGTTACCGTAGAAAATTGCCCTGATATTGGGGTTGCAGTGACACATAATTCGTCAGCAACTTTTGATGGTGCAGCGAGTGTTATTTCTAATGCTGTGGTGGGTTTGGAAATTGATAGTGGCTCAAATGCGGCTCTTGGTAATATCAGTATTCAGGACCCTTTATCAGAAGGTATCTTTGTGGGAGCAAAATCTTCTTTATTTATGGGGAATGAAGGGAATGGCGCACCGGCAATTTCTACAACTTTTACTGATGCGATAGGTCTCGTGATAGAAGGCGGATCTTCTGTGGCGATGGATCTCGCTTCGATTAGTTCTACAAACGGTCAAGGCGTGCGCATTTCTGGCAATAGCAGTCTCATCGGTTATGGCGACGGTCCTGCGGGTACGAGCATAATAAGCGGCGGAAATGGTGGCATTGTTCTGATTAGCGGCTCGGTTCGGATGGAGTCGTCGACATTATCAATCTCTTCGGTTAATGGTAATCGGAGTTAATCAAAATTATTTGTATGATTCGGTGCAGCAAATTTTGAATTTTATTTTAACAATATTAGTTTAACTGGAGATGTTCCAAATGAAGTATTTTAAGAGTTGGTCTGTATTAATTTCTAGTCTACTCCCTGTTTTCTTATTGCTTACACCAATTACGGCAAATTCAGATGTGCTACCGATTATCAGCTATAGCGGCCAATTAAATAATGCTGCGGGTACAGCCCCAGCCACAGGTCCAGTTAAACTGGTGTTTAATATTTATAATAGTGTTGATGTAAATGGGGACCCAGACGCTCCTTCTCTATGGACTGAAACTCACAACAGCGTCACTTTAATTGATGGTCTATATACTGTCTATCTAGGTTCGGTTAATCAAACATTAGGCTCTCTTGGTTTTGATGAAGTTTACTGGCTAGGTATAACTGTTGATACAGATAATGAAATGACACCACTCCTAGTGCTTACTAGTGTGCCAACAGCGATGACAGCTGAGAAAACAGATGGTAGTGCTGTTCCTGTTGATTGTTCATCGGTGGCAACTGGCGGAAAGATTCAAGCGGCATTGGATGCTGGCGCAACGGATATCTTCATAAATGGTGTTTGCGAGGAAGCAGTCTCTATAACTCGAAATGGTGTTAGCTTATTTCCTCAAGGAGTGGGCACACATGGCATTGAAGGACCTAATGATGGTTTACCTGCATTACAGGTCGTTGGTGCGAGTAATGTTCAAGTTCAAGGCTTAACCATTTCTGAAGTTTCAGGAAGTGCTGACGAATCTTGTGTAGAACTACTGGCTGGAGCAAACGTCACTTTTAGTGCCGTGACTGTCAATAATTTCTATGAAATTGGTATTGGGGTCATCCTAAATTCATCTGCTAATTTTACAGCAGCCACCATAACTGGTGGCGCTTATGGCCTAGAAGTCGTTGCTGGATCAAACATTGCGGCAGAAAATTTATCCGTAAGCGGTTTCAGTGATACTGGCATATTTATATCTGAGGCTTCCTCCGCGTATTTAGGCGATGAAGATGCGTCTGGTAATGTTGTCTTTGTTTCAAGTTCTTTAGCAAATACAGAAGGTATTGTCGTTGAAGGCAGTAGTAATGCTGGAATCAACAAGACCGCCGTCACAATGAGTGGAACGGGGACAAATCCAGCACTCAGGATCAATGGTAATTCCTCTGTGTTAATCGGAGGAAGTATAATTAGTAGTACAAATGGCTGGGGTGTGTATTTGTCTGGAAACAGTAGTTTAGAAGCACCAAGCTTTGAACCTGCAAACACAATTTCTGGTGGTGATGTTGGTATCTTTGCATTTATGGGCGCTGTAGATGTTGGCGCAGGTAGTGTTACATCAAGTGCAGGTAGTGCCGTTGAAATCCATAATAATTCAACTGCCTATATTACGAGTGGAGCGACACTTACTGGTGGAGACTATGGGGTTGCGTGTTTTTCAAGTGCAGTGCTAAATGCGGATGAAAATCTAAATATTACAGGTACAAGTGGTATTACAAATAATGGTAGTGCCTTTTGTATTGTGCCTGTAGCAGCACCGTAATTAATTAAATTATAGAGTTGCATTAAGAATTTAAATTGAGTAACAACATGGCAAAAGCACATGGAGAATGAAGTAATGACAATGCTAAATATTAGAAATAGAAATATCTCTAAAGATGCATATCAATTTTCGATAATGGAAAACATCTATCCTATAGCGATGATGTTATTGCTTGTCATTGCATTAATTCCTGATGCCAATGCAGCAGTTCGAAGTAGTGCAAATTATTCTATTCAACAAGATGTTATTTCTTCAGGCGCAGTCTCCTCAACCTCAACAAATTATTCACTATCAGGACTATTAGGACAGCCTATAACAGGGGCTGCAAACTCTACTAATTACAGCGTGATTTCCGGTTTTGTTCCCTTAGCAGATGATCCAAATGCCGATAGCGATAGTGATGGCGTATTAGATTCAGTTGAAGATCTAGATTCTGATGGCAACCTCACAGAACATGATACGGACAACGATACTATCCCTAATTATTTGGATACCGATGATGATGGCGATGGTTATTTAACTTCAGTAGAAGGTGATCAAACAGTCGATACCGATGGTGATGGTACGCCAGACTATCTGGATGATGATTCGGATGGTGATGGTGTGAGGGATGAAGATGAACTGAATACAGATAGTGATAGCGATGGCTTAAATAATCGCATCGATAATGATGATGATGGTGATGGCTATTTGACGCAAAATGAAGATACAAATGGTAATGGTAATCCTGCTGATGACAGTACCGATGGTCCAGACGGTATTCCAGATTATCTGGATTTAGATTCTGACGGTGATGGAATGCCAGATGCATATGAATTTGCCAATGGTTTGAACCGTGTTGGGAATGACGCAAACATTGATTCGGATGGTGATGGTTTCAGTAATATCGACGAATTCAATGCAGGTACTGCAGCGAATGACATCAATGATTTTCCTGCAACGGCTGAGAATGATTTCAATGGTGATGATATTGATGACGTGTTATGGCGCAGAAAAAGTAACGGAGCATTGATAGTACAATTAATGAATACCAGTGGACTTGTTGGGACAGAGCAATACGTCAGTTCCAAACCTGAGACGATTTGGGAAATAGTGGCCAC